>Ga0066256_1000038_pt1:0-665000 | contig 669192 bp, 573 predicted proteins | sample ThiBio_1000_biof_FD_87107 | JGI IMG/M metagenome (GOLD analysis project Ga0066256, IMG submission 87107) | Wastewater bioreactor microbial communities from Cape Town, South Africa - Thiocy_expt_1000_biof (version 2) | ecosystem: Engineered > Bioreactor > Thiocyanate-remediating >...
CCCGCCTCGGCCTCACGCAGGAAGCCGATGATCTGCTCTTCGGTAAACCGCCTCTTCACGTCCAATCTCCGTCTCGTTGGGGATTGGACTCCAAATCGCCGTGCTACTCAAAACCGGGGGGACGTCGTACGGGTCGCAAGTGCAGCTCCCCTAGCATGTGAACTAACTGTTCATTGAAGCCGAACTCGCTTCGCGAGTCGGCTTGATTCCAAAGTTGAACGTCCACAACGGGCCGATCTCCGCCAGTAGTCAGCTCATCAGTCCGCGAGCGCTCTTACCGCATCCAACCACTGGCGGCATCCAATCCTGTTGGTAGGGCCATCCGGCGCCTTGGCTGCATGCACGGGGCTTTGCCGGGATGGCCCCATGCAGGGCCACAGCCCCGCCTCCACGGAATGCCAGGTCCACTGCGCGGCAAGCCCCGCTCCACCCGCCCACGGGCCAAACCGCGGCATTTGTGGTCAAATACGCGCCTGAAGCGGGGGTGCCTGGGCTTGTCCAGGCTGAGAGAGTCCCTTGGAACCTGATCCGGTTTGCACCGGCGTAGGGAGCTTTGAGCAGCAGGCACACCGCCTTCGTGGCCGGTCGCGCGTGCGCGCCTTCGCTTCGTCTCCCCCTACGGCTGATGACGAAACGAATGAACCGCTGCCATACCCTTTCGCTGTTGACCGCCGCGCTGGCCGCTGCCCTGCCGCTGCACGCCCGTGCCCTGGACACCGCCACCGAGCGCTCGCCCACCGAGCTCGATGCCGTGCGCGTGCAGGCCAAGCAGCCCGGCGCCAGGGACACCCAGTCCAACAGCTTCGGCAGTGGCGACTGGAAGAACACCCCGGCTTCGATCAGCGTGCTGGACCGCGGGCTGCTCGACCGCCGCGTTGTGCGTACGTTGTCCGAACTGGCCGACAACGACGCCTCGCTGGGCGACAGCTATGCGCCGGTGGGCTACTACCAGAACATCGCCATCCGCGGCTTCGCGCTGGACACCGCCACCGGCTACCGCTTCAACGGCCTGAGCATCGCCGGCGAACAGCGGCTGGCGCTGGAGAACGTGCAGCAGGTGGAAATCCTCAAGGGCGAGGCCGGGCTGGCCGCCGGCGTGATCGCCCCGGGCGGCGTCATCAACTACGTTGGCAAGCGCCCGGCCGAGGTACGCAATGTCACCCTGGGCACCGACGCCGAAGGCTCGCGCTACGCCGCCATCGACATGGGCCACTGGCTGACGCCACGCATCGGCGTGCGCTTCAATGCCGCCTGGGACGACAACCACTCCTATATCGACCATGCCGACGGCCGCCGCAACTTCTACGCGCTGGCCACCGACTGGCTGATCGGCGAGCGCGCCAAGCTCGAGGTGGACGCCAACTACCAGACCAGCGCGCAGCGCTCGGCCTCGGGCTACCAGCTGCTGGGTGCCAGCATGCTGCCGCAGCACGTGGACCGCACGCAGATGCTGGGCTACCAACGCTGGCAGCAGCCGGTGGGCATCGACAGCACCAACCTCAGCGCACTGCACACCTACGACTTCAGCCCGGCATGGCAGTCGCGCGTGTCGGCCAGCCACAGCCGCTCGGTGATCGACGACAACGTCGCCTTCGCCTACGGCTGTTACTACGCCGAAGCCTGCTGGGACGGCAGCGTGCCGGGCAATTACTTCGCGCCCAACGGCGACTACGACATCTACGACTACCGCAGCCCCGACGACACCCGCCGCAACCAGCAGCTGCGCGCCGAACTGCGCGGCCGCTTCGCCACCGGCGCGGTCGGGCACCAGCTGGTGCTCGGCGCCGACTACTTCCGCCGCTCGGTGGACAAGCGCCGCAACGTCAACGAATACGTCGGCACCGGCAACATCCACGACGACGCGGTGCCGCAGTTCGACCCCTCGCCGCTGCAGCCGGGCCCATCGGTGCGGCGCGTGGACAGCCGCCAGAAGGCGCTGTTCGTGCTGGACCGCATGCAGCTGGCCGACGACTGGCAGTGGCTGGCCGGCGGCCGCTTCGTGCGCCTGGACGAGCGCGCCTGGGACAAGCGCGGCAACCCCGAACGCGACAGCCGCGTGTCGCGCTTCCTGCCGCAGACCGCGCTGATCTGGAGTGCCAACGCGCAACTCAACCTGTACGCCAGCTACGTGCGCGGCATTGCCCTGGGCCAGGAGGCGCCGTTCTGGACCAGCAACGAAGGCAGCTTCCTGCCGTCGGTGCTGTCGCGCCAGCTGGAAGTGGGCGCCAAGTACGCGCCCACCGATGCGTTGAGCCTGGGCGCGGCGCTGTTCCGCATCAGCCGGCCGTTCCAGTACGCCAAGCCGGACGCCAGCGACTACGGCTACACCTTCGTGCAGGAAGGCCAGCAGACCCACACCGGGCTGGAACTGAGCGCACGCGGGCGCATCGGCGACGCGCTGCAGCTCACCGCCAGCGCCAGCGTGCTGCGCGCGCGTGCGCGCGACACCGGCACCCCGGCCTACGAAGGCCACCCGCTGATCAACGTGCCCACCACCCGCGCCAGCGTGCATGCCGACTACGCACTGCCGTTCGTGCCCGGGCTGGGCGTCACCGGTGGCTGGCGCTACGCCTCGTCCAACGTCGCCACCGCCGACGGCCGCGTGCGCGCGCCTGCCTACAATGTGGTCGATGCCGGCCTGCGCTTCCGGCATGAACTGCACGGCCGCGCACTGGACTGGAACCTGAGCGTGGACAACGTGTTCAACCGCTTCTACTGGCGCGACACCGGCAGCAGCTCGGGCGACTACTACCTGTTCCCGGGTGCCCCGCGCCAGGCGCGGCTGACGGTGACCCTGGCGCTATGAGCCCGGCACTTCTGGAATGGTCCGCGGTCATCGCCAGCGCCCTGGGCGTGTGGCTGATGGCGCAGCGGCGCATGCTGGCCTGGCCGGTGGGGCTGCTGTCGGTGGGCCTGTACGCGCTGGTGTTCTTCCAGGCGCGGCTGTACTCGGACATGCTGCTGCAGGGCGCGTTCGCCGCGTTCCTGGGCTACGGCTGGGCCACCTGGCACCGCCAGGACAAGCCCGACGGCCGCGTCGCCATCGCCCCGCTGGCCGCACGCACCGGCGCCCGCCACCTGGCCGTGGGCGTGGCCTTCGGCCTGGCCCTGGGCGCGGCCATGCACACCTGGACCAACGCCGCCCTGCCCTGGCTGGACGCCATGCTCGCCGCGCTCAGCCTGGTGGCGCAGTGGTGGCAGGCGCGCCGCCACACCGCCACCTGGTGGCTGTGGATCATTGTGGACGTGGTCTACGTGGGCATGTACGCGGTGAAATCGCTGCACGCCACCGCGGCGCTGTACCTGGTGTTCGTGGCGCTGGCAGCCAGCGGCCTGCAGGCGTGGAAGAAGGCGGCGCGGCAGGAGGGAACGCCCGGTGCCGCGCACCCGTAAGGGGGCCGCACCGCACAATTTGTCGTTCCAGAATCGTAAAGAAACCACCGCGTGCGTTACCCGCTTATTCCTTGCCAAACATACCGTTACAAGGCCTCTTGTCCCGCCGTGATTGACCGGGAATCGTAAAGAAACCGGTCCATACCCAAGCCGTACCGACCCGCCCGCGACAGCCTCATGTGCAACCGCGGGCAGGGGCAACGTGGTGCAGACCTCGACCCATCTGGGGCAATCGGGCATGGTGTGGGGCAGCTTATGCCCCAGGAATCGTATGGATACCGTTCCCGCGCCAGCAGCACCCAATACGCCCACCGCAACGGTGGCACCCACGGCCCATGCGGCAATTGCCCTGCAGGAACTCAGCTTCCCCGCGCTCAACGCGGCGTTGGATGACTACCTGGCGCGAACGGATGGCACCAAAGCCGGTGCCTGGGAACGCTGGTCGCTGATTGCCGGCATCGCCGGTGCCGGGCTGGGCATGTTGCTGGGCAGTGTTCTATCCGGGCAGGCAGGGGTTATTGCCGCCCTATCCGGGCTGACCCTGGAAGTGCTGGGGCTCGGCACCGCGTTCCTGCTGCAGATGCACCGGGACCGGCACCAGTTCCTGGAGGCGCGCCTTCAGCACGCGCGGGAGATCGAGGAGGGATATACGCAGTACCAGCAACTGGTCCAGCAGTTGCGCGCATTTCCACTGGAACAGCGCCGTCGGCGTCTGCGCTACATACGTGACCGGCGAACCACGATGCACGAGCGCCTGGGCTTGTTCACCGGTGGAATGGAACGGCTGGGGATACTGCCGCTGCTCGTGGCGCTGTACCTGCAGTTCAAGGACTGGCGATGGGGCAGCTGGAACGCATTTGCCAACATCACTCTCGTGCAAGGTGCGTTCGCTTTCTGGATTCTCGTCGCCTATGCGCTTTCCTGGTACCTGGTGCACCTCCGCGCGCGGGTACAAGCCTACGAACTGCTCCTGGCCGAAGCCAACGCACAGGATGGCGAGTAGCCACAAATAGTGTTTCTTCGACTGTTGCGGTGCCCCTTTTGCGATGACAGGCAGGGACATGGCCAACACCACGAACCGCCCAAAACAGCTTGCCCTGTTACTGGCCTTGCTGTTCCTGCTGGCCTGGGCCCTGCCGGCGGCAGCCGCCGACGTCTGGGTGAACACCAGCACCGGCGTTTACCACTGCCCCGGTCGCCAGTACTACGGTGCCACCAAACGCGGCCGCTTCATGTCCGAGCGCGAAGCCGCGCAGCATGGGTATCGCGCCGCGTATGGCCGCACCTGCTCACCCGGCGAAGCCGCAGCCGGCCGGCAACAGGTCATCCAACAGCTCACGCAATCGGCCACCCGCACCGCACCCTCCGCCACTACGCGCGTCTGGATCAACACCGGCTCGCACGTCTACCACTGCCCCGGCACGCGCTACTTCGGCGCCACCAAGCAAGGCCGGTACGCCACGGAGGCCGAAGCCGTCGCCAGCGGGAACCGGCCAGCGTATGGCGCACGCTGCAACTGATGAGGGCGCAGCGCCCGCCTGCTACCCTGAATGGGCTAAATGATCGGGGGCAGGCATGACCAACGCGGTACTCACCACATCCGAAAGCTCTGCCTATGACGACCAAATCGAAGAGCGCTACCACTTTCCGGCCACTTACCTGAAACAAGCGCAAGCCGCCGTAGGTGACTTCGTTCTCTACTACGAGCCACGCCGAACCACCGGGCCGACTAGCGCCACGGGGCGCCAAGCCTATTTCGCCATGGCCAGGCTCACGGCCATTGAGGTTGATCCGCGCTCCCCGGACCACTACTACGCGCGCATCTCCGAGTTCATGGAGTTCGACCGTGCCGTGCCTTTCAAGGAGAACGGCCGCTACTACGAATCCATGCTCATGAAGGACGACGGGAGCACCAACAAGGGCGCGTTCGGGCGCTCCGTGCGCAACCTACCGCTCAACGAGTTCGCCGCCATCGTGCAGGCGGGGTTCGCGACCGAGTTGGAGCCGTGGGAGGCCACCACACCGGACGAACCGATGTTCGACATGGATACGGTGGAGGAAGCGCCGCCAGAGTATGTGCCCCGCGCCATCGTCCAATACGTCATCAACCGGAAGTTCCGTGACGTGCACTTCCGGCGGCATGTGCGCAATGCCTATGACAAGACCTGCGCGGTCACCGGCCTGCGCCTGATCAACGGTGGTGGCCGCCCCGAAGTGGAAGCCGCGCACATCCGCCCGGTCGAAAGCGACGGGCCGGATACGGTGCGTAACGGCATTGCGCTAACCGGAACGGCGCACTGGCTGTTTGATCGCGGGCTGATGAGCTTTTCTGATGACTACGACATCCTGCTCTCGCCGCATGGCGTACCCGACGGGCTGGACAAGCTGATCCGCCCCGAAAAGAAGCTCATCCTTCCCGATAAGCCCGCATGGCGGCCGCACCCCATCTACCTTCAGTGGCATCGTCGGGAAAGGTTCAAGGCTTGAAACAAACGCGTGATCACATGCACCCACCGATCTGAATATTCTCAGTAGCGGATAGTTACCTGCGCCCCTCCTCGCCTGATCAGCGCCGCTTGGCAAGCCGGCGCTAAAAGCCGAGATTATTAGCCAGATGAACTACCGCCCAGCAAATATGTAGGCTAATGTGCATCCACTCCAAGGCAGGGGGGGGGAGATGGGGGGGCAGGGGCGATTCCCGCAGCGCTAACGAACTATTGCCGGCGTCTCCAAGCGGTCTGCGCAACTTACATTGGGAATACCACTCACCTTGAACTACCCGTCGCCACAGCCACTTGGCGGGTGGTTGATGCATTTCTCTCCGGTGTCAGGTTATGCCTGTTCGCGAATAAGAGGGCCATACCCGGCCATGCAATAGACGATAGTTGCCGTATCCAGTGTCAAATGAATATCCCAGGCCTGCCCTGAGCCAGCGCTTAAGGCAGCACATTCAAGAACGACTTGGAGGTCTCATGCTTCGCTTCGTCGTGATAGTGGGAGTGTTGCTGTTTACCGCCGGATGCGTCCATTTCGACCCCGCGGCAGATTATCAGGATGAGTGCCTGATCAACAAATTGGGAGCCGACCCTAGCGATGCCAATGATCGCGGAAGATCGGCAACAGTGAAGGTCATTCGATATACAGACGATGGCCTCTATGTAGATCGCTGCGATTTTACGGACGCACTGTTTGAGCTTCAACAACCCAAGCCGCAGGTAGTTGTTCTTTATGTACATGGATGGAAGCATAATGGGGAAAACAACGACACCGACCTGGTCGAGTTTAGTCGCCTGGTAGACACCTTGGCTTCCAACGAAGCGGCACGCGGCCATGATCGGCGCGTTGTCGGCATATATGTTGCCTGGGATGCAAAGCGCACAAGCGTTCCTGTATTGAAGGAATTCACATTCTGGGGAAGAAAACGCGCAGCAGACCGTATCAGTCAATCCGCCGCAATTACGAGGCTACTTGGTGCAATTGACAGAACCGCAGAAAAGCGAGCTGATCCGGATGATTTGACCATATACGTCGGGCATAGCTTTGGTGCGCGCATTCTCTATTCGGCAACAGCCCAGCTACTCGTTCATCGCCTTCAACTTGCCCACCCTGGGGAAAGAGGGCAGTCATTCGAACACATGAGCGGCACGGGAGATCTCGTACTGCTGATCAACCCGGCATTTGAGGCCTCACTTTATTCAGTATTTGCGGCTCAACAGAATCGCTGGCAAGAGTCTTTCCTTTCCTCGCAACTGCCCGTCCTACTGGCAATTTCAGCAGAGAACGATGCTGCCACCAAAACCGCATTCCCACTGGGTCAACTGGCAGGGCTGGAGCTCTCCCAACGCCGGCGAACTACACTTGGGAACTACAAACCCTATGTTACGCATCGACTGGGGCCATGCGCGGCGGATGCATCACTGGCATGTAACGAAACGTCATTTGAGAACTACTGCGCCAAAGGCGCCTGCCTGACACGAAACACAAGCGGTAGCTACCCCCACAATCCGTTCATTGTTGCACAAGCTGATTCAACGATTGTCGACGGCCATGGAGGCATATGGAAGCCGCAGTTCATCGCGTGGCTCACCAGCTTTATCGGCGAGTTGGACAAGAAGAAATCTGAATCCAGGAAGCAGTAAATAGCTCCTAAAAGTTCCATGACAATCCAGATGCACAACGAGCTGGCATCTACTGGTTCGGCAACCTAGAGCGCTTAGCAGCAGCTCAGATCATCTGAGCTGCTGCTAGGTCACTGCAGCCTTGAAACAGCACTTCGCGGTATTTGCTAAGCCCGCAGGATTGTCTGGTTTGCCGATCATGGCTCACAGGCCCACGTGATCTGACACATGGATGCTCCCGTGCACCTACCTTCGGTGCACGCACCACGCTTTACGCTAACGCCGGCAACTCAATCACCAACCGCCCCTCCTGCGCGGTGATGCGCAGCTTGGCGCCGATGGCGAAGCCCAGCTGCTCCAGCCACAGGCCGCTCAGGCGCAGGTGTGGGACGGGCTGGTCGCCGCCGTGGCCGTGGGCGCCGGGGTAGTAGGTGTAACTGACGGTGCACTGGCGGGGCTGGCGCGGGCGGCGCGGTGCGCTCAGGCGGCCGGGGCCGGTGGGGAGCGGGTCGGGCTCCAGGTCCGGCGGCGGCAGCGGCGGCAAGGCGTCGAGCAGTGTTTGCGCGGTTGTGCGTGCATGGCGGCGGGGCGGCCGCTTGGCGGTTGGGGCGGCAGATGCGCGGCGGCGGCTCATGGCGCCCCCGGCGGGTTGCAGGCGGAGTGGGCCACACCGCTGCACTCGCGCAGGGCGACGTTGATGCGGGCGGACAGGCTGCGCAGGCATTGCGCCAGCACGCCGGGCTGGCAGAGCAGGTGCACGGTGAGGTCGTGGTTGCCCTGCTCGGTGGCCGCCAGTGCGGCCAGCCGCTGCATGACGTCGCCCACTTCAAGCAGCAGGGCGTGCGCGCCCTCCGGCAACAGGTAGCCCGGCGCGTGGGCCGGCGGGGATGGTGCGGTGTACATGGCAACGCCCTCCTGGAATACGCCAAGTACCGCCGCCCGAAGGCGACGGGATGTCGGGAGGTTCGAAACCGCACACAGACGGCGGGCGTATTTCCCCGAAGGGTGTTGTATTAGCCGCCCTCCCGACGCAGGCATCGCGTCGGCTTGCGCCCGGAGGATTGGGCACAAAAAACCCACCGGTTTGACGGAGGTGGGTACCGCTGTGTGAGGAGTTTCGACGCTCCTTGGGGGTGAGAGTGCTGCTGCTTTGAAGCAAAGTCAACGCCGATCCGAACAGACCGGCAAACTCGCGGTGACTTCCTACCCCACTACTTCCTGGAATCCGACAGACAACTATTCTTCGTTCAATCCCAAGCAATCCTATCGACCGAACAGGAAAGCCATGCCTACAAAAAGCTGGAACTATTCCGCACCAGCGGATATGCAAACCCAACGCAAACATCTCCTATAATGCACATCATTCAAGGTGATGATCAAAACCCACCAAGCAGCATCCAACTATCGGCCACCAAAACTCTCAAATAACGCCGTCAAACTCCACAATTAATTTTTACCGCACCACTCGCATTTCACCACCAAAGCATCTATCACTGAGAAGATGAACCGCCAGCAATTAGCTTAGCCACGCAGTCATTTATTCTTTCCACACACTCCACTGCAATCTCTACGTGCCCACCCGATGCTGCCATTACGTGTCGTGCTATTTCCCTCATAAGATCATTCTGGTTGTCGTAGGTCGGTATGTGAATGTAATCGCTGACACTCACTCCAAAGCTGAGAGTTGCTCCGTAAGATGCAATAGAGCGCGATACTGTACGGGAACCAAGAAATCCAGTAACAAAAGCGGCCTCCTCCTCAGTCTCTACAGGAATAAAGTAGAGCTTATGATCTGGAATGACGACCATCTTGCGACCACCCACCTCTGAGCTGCCTACATATGCTACTTCAAAGCCACTCCCACCAATCTCCCTCCACAGGACCTTGTAGGGGGAGAATGTATAATCTCCCACACTCCAAAGAGAGTAGTATGGCTGCCCTTTCTGAAACCTCTTGAAACTAGAACGCCTAGAGAGCTCATCCCTGAAGTTCCTCAAGAATGCGTAGGTAAAAGGGCTACGTTCGTGGAGATTCGGATCCCCATGCATTGTTCGTTGCGGAACGAGGTAACGGAGTTCCGGCTCTGGAGTAGCTTTGAATTTAGATACTCCTCGCCCCCTCAGCAAGGGAAACACGTGATCAATTTCCACCGGCGCAGTTATTCTAGGAATGCCCTTGGTCTTTCCAATTTCGGCCTCGTTCGTAATGGTAATTAGACCATTCCTCTCAGACCCGGACTCCCTCACCCAGTAGATACCGTTTCTATCCGCCGTAACGCCTTTTCTCGCCTGATAGCGAGGATTTGGCAACCCGAATACGGCGTCCAACTCGTCCCTCTCTTCGCTGCGACCAACGATCCACGGCCTGTCTTGCCCTCCTGGAACTGGCCAAGCTGAAAGATGCTCAGCATCCGCGATAGCAACGAACTCAGCCGCACATCTAACTGAACGAGCCGTACTAGCTGCCACATTATTAACAATCCATCGCTCGTAGGGAACTGGATACTTCGTGCTTGCAGATTTTCTGATCAGCACCGCTCGAGGCATGTTGCTCACACCATCGAACGGCGCAATCTTGTCAAAATCCTCAATTCGCTCAAAAGCGCACTGAGTTTCCTCAGACCCCACGAGCAGCCGCCGAAAACCGGCGCTCGACGGTGTCTCAAAGACAGATCCAGGTAATAGCAAACACATCTGCCCGCCAGGTGCCAAATAGGTGCGAATGGCCTGAAAAGCAACAACCGTTGACACATCCCCTTCAATACCGCCGACCCACTTTGCATCACTGAAGACACCCAGTTCCTTGCAAAGCGGCTGAATTCGCTTGGTGTACTCCCGAGGCAAATTACTCCATTTAATCCAAGGCGGGTTTCCGCAGACATAGGACGCGGGCTCCACCGCACCTGCCGCAAATCTATCTGCAACAATCGAGCACCATATTCCATTCCACCCTTGCTCATGCAGCCCTACAAACGATGCAATCGCTTCTTTTAGTGTATGAATCAACGATGGATCAAGCCCATTACGACGCAACACCTCCTCGACATCACCGGCAATATATTCCGCTGATCGATCTTGCTCGATGAGATCTCGAATCCTTTTGAATACCGGGAAGAATGCCTCACTCTTTATCAACAGCAATGGCACAGTGAAACTAACCAACCCAAGCTCAGTACTGAGAGAATAGCGATATGATGGAAGCAATCCACCACCGGGCCTTGCCGGATTAATGCTGTCAGCCAAATAGACGGGCAAGCGTACTGGCTCGCTTGGATTTAGGTAAGGCGCGATAAATATGGCGAGCGAGGCCTTTGCAGTCAGTACGGCCAACGGATTCAAATCAACTCCGTTGATTCCCGACAACAAGCTTTTAGCGCTAGAAGAATGACCAGCGAGAAGACGCCGGCGAAGTGCCTCCAGTAAGAAGGTGCCTGAACCGCAGGCAGGGTCCGTCATCGAATCATCCACGGTCCATTTGGTCATGGCGAGCGTCATCTCAGCAAGCCAGTCCGGCGTGTAGAACTCGCCCAACGCATGACGTATCTCTCGAGGAATGAACTGCTCGTAGATCCCCTTAAACAGGTCGCGGGTGGTATTCGGGTCCTTCTTAGCAACCTCGAAGTCAATTCCTGATAGTTTCCCTAGCAAGATGGAAAGACCACCCTCGAACATGCTCCAATTACTTTCATCCAGATACCAGGAGAAGAAGTCCCCGTCTAGCATGTTGAGAATTCCGGAGCCTTCGTAGAGTCGCCCACTCTCAACGGCGGAGAGGCGTGTCTTGACTGGGACCGAGCAATCCAGCACATCTTGGCTAGCGCGCGGCAGCGCGCACGCAACTACTACCTTCGCGACGATCGCGACATAGGTATTCAGAGCAAAAAGATATGCCGTCGGATTCGAGTCATAAGGCTGACCATGGGAGAGCTCCTGACGTCGAAGGAGCTTCTTCATTCCATCTGGCTGGAAGCCTACGACCTGGGCGAACAAACGCCCCCACTCCACAAACAGCATACGGGTTTTACTGGAGCTATCATTAATGCTGTTGCAGACCCTCGAATAGAGAACAGGAATTAACTCTGTCCCCGATGCGGAGTCAGGCCCGATCAATACTTGGAGTAACTTAGGATGAACCAGAGGCTTACCGCTCGACTCCATTGCCAGTAGCAAACGGCGAGCCGAACTCAGATCGAACGGAACTACCCCCTCCCAATCGCACCGGTCAGATTCACTATTATGTCGACCAAATGTGACCGAGGCACCATCCCATGCCACGAGCATGTACTCGCCAAGAGGGCGCCCTTCCTCAGAAGCGATCAGGCGCGAGTACTCTTCAACTTGCCTTCTTGCATGCTTTGCTTTGGCGTTGAGTGAGTCAACGAAACAGCATGGAGGCTCATACTCGATAAGAACGCCACCGTGCGCCACGTCGATGAACTTGGTCGACTCACCTTTCCGCTTCAGTGCTCGCTCCATCTGGAACGGCGTCCACGGAATACCTATGGATGCGCATGCAGCCTGAAGCGCAACCTCGATCTCGTGCCGAAGCTGCGCCTCATTTTTGGCCTGAGCAGATGCACTAGATACTGCGCGAACCAAATTGGCGCAGGCACCATCCAATAGGTATTTCTTATTCACTTTCTCTATCTCTTGCGACTAGGACTGGAACTAATTAGACCTGCACCTGAGAAAAGATGTCGAAATATTACCTCTGCCAGCTTAGGCGGAACTGCGTTGCCAATCTGGGTGAACTTAGAATCGACGTCCCCGACTGGCTCGAAGTTCCGCGGAAAAGTCTGGATTAGTGCACATTCACGCCAAGACAGACGTCGCGGCTCCTTGAGTACAGGCCTCTCCTGACCCTCAACCTGATGGTCGTATTCATTGGTGAAATCCCAGCGCTGCTTCCAGCCGTCGGCCAGATTTGACCAGGTCAGTTTCATAGTTGGGCTGGCCGGGTGAAGAGTTATGTGCCTCCAGTTCGCCACTACCGTAAACGCAGGATTGTCCCACTTCGCTTTTCTATTGCGAGACATGAAATACCAAGAGAAACCCTTGTCCGGATCGTGAGGCCGTTCGTAGAACTCACCAGTGGGCCAAAGCGGAAGATCCTTGATCGCATCTCCGTGAGATGTGTACGGCAGCAGATGAGGCGATTTCTTTGTCGCCTTACCGTGAGTCGCGCTTGGGAATAAGAACTTCTTCGCCAGATCCTTTCTGACCCCAACAATAAACAGACGCTTCCGAGACTGAGGCACCCCAAAGTCGCGCGCATTCAGAAGGTGATGAGTTACCTCATAGCCAGCCCTTTTGTAAGCATTTTCCTGCTCCTCCAAGAAACTACCAGCACCAAGTTGCTTGAGTCCAGAAACATTCTCTGCAACGAAGTAATTTGGCTGAACTAGCTCAACAACCCGAAGGAACTGTTTGTATAAATTGGTTCTAACATCTTTCCTAGGATCTCGGTTTCCTGCCATCGAAAAGGATTGACATGGGTAACCACCCACAACCACATCCGCAGCAGGGAACTCCGTTACCGCGGCGATGTCACCACAGACCACCTTGGTCTCAGGGAAATACTTTTGCAAGGTCTTGCAAGCATCCGAGAGGATGTCATTGCTAAAGACAATATTACCGCCAGCAGCCTTTATTCCGAAATCCATGCCACCGCAGCCAGAGAATAATGAGATAACCCTAGGGCCGGCCTGCTTGATTTTGGGCTCGCTACTTTTCTTCATTTACTTACTGTGAGTTATGTTGCTCGCTAGACCTGGTGAGCCTCAGCGGTGAGCCTGCGGGATCCCGTTCGCAAAGGCTGCGACGGGAAGATACTTGTAGCGCGAAAGGGCGGCCTCGCGGCCGCCCTTCCAATGCACCATACCGTTGGTGGATCAAACCCCAACAGGGTTCGCCTTCTCCGGATCAATGTTGTACTGCTTGATCGCCCGGGCCACGTCCTTCGCGGTCATCTTGCCGTCCTTCGCCAGCGCCGCGATGGCGGCGTGGGCGATGTAGTAGCGGTCCACTTCGAAGAAGCGGCGCAGGTTGGCGCGGGTGTCGGAGCGGCCGAAGCCGTCCGTGCCCAGCACCGAGTAGGTCATCGGCACGAAGGCGCGGATCTGGTCGGCGTAGGCACGCACGTAGTCCGTTGCGGCGATGGCCGGGCCCTGGCGGCCTTCCAGCAGCTGGGTGACATAGGCCTTGCGCGGTTCGGCTTCCGGGTGGAGGCGGTTCCAGCGCTCGGCGTCGAAGCCGTCGCGGCGCAGCTCGTTGAAGCTGGGGCAGGACCAGATGTCGGCGGTGACGCCGAAGTCCTTGTCCAGCAGTTCGGCCGCGGCGATGGCTTCGCGCAGGATGGTGCCGCTGCCCAGCAGCTGCACGCGCAGTTCGCCCTTCTTGGGCTTGCCGGCGTCGGTGAGCAGGTACATGCCCTTGATGATGCCGTCGGCTGCACCTTCCGGCATGGCCGGGTGGGTGTAGTTTTCGTTCATCAGGGTGATGTAGTAGTACTCGTCGATCTGGTCTTCCATCATGGCCTTGGTGCCATGCTGCAGGATCACCGTGACTTCGTAGCCGAAGGTGGGGTCGTAGCTGCGCACGTTGGGAATGCCGCCGGCCACGATGTGGCTGAAGCCGTCCTCATGCTGCAGGCCTTCGCCGTTGAGGGTGGTGCGGCCGGCGGTGCCGCCCAGCAGGAAGCCGCGGGTACGCATGTCCGCCGCCTGCCAGGCCAGGTCGCCCACGCGCTGGAAGCCGAACATCGAGTAGTAGATGTAGAACGGCAGCATGGGCACGTTGCTGACCGAGTAGCTGGTGCCGGCGGCCATCCACGAGGCGATGGCGCCCGGCTCGCTGATGCCCTGCTGCAGCACCTGGCCGCTCTGGTCTTCGCGGTAGTACATGAGCTGGTCGGCGTCGACCGGCTTGTACTTCTGGCCGTACGGGGCGTAGATGCCGATCTGGCGGAACAGGCCTTCCATGCCGAAGGTGCGGGCTTCGTCGGCGACGATGGGCACCAGGCGCGGGCCCAGCTCCTTGTCGCGCAGGCTGATGTTCAGCGTCTGCACGAAGGCCATGGTGGTGGAGTAGGTGCGCTCGCCCGAATCCTTGAGCAGGCGCTCGTAGGTTTCCAGCTTGGGGGCGTTGAAGGACTTGTCGGCCTTGCGGCGGCGCTGCGGCAGGTAGCCGCCGAGCGCGGCGCGGCGCGCCTGCAGGTACTGTACTTCCGGCGAATCCGGGCCCGGGTGGTAGAACGGCACCTGGCCGTCCTTGAGCTGTTCGTCGGTGACCGGGATGTTGAAGCGGTCGCGGAAGTGGCGCACCGCTTCGTCGTCCAGCTTCTTGGTCTGGTGGGTGGGGTTGAGCGCCTCGCCGGCGCTGCCCATGCCGTAGCCCTTGACCGTCTTGGCCAGGATGACGGTGGGCATGCCCTTGGTGTTCACGGCCTGGTGGTAGGCGGCGTACACCTTGTGCGGGTCATGGCCGCCGCGGTTCAGGCGCCAGATGTCGTCGTCGGACAGGCTGGCCACCATGGCCGCGGTTTCCGGGTACTTGCCGAAGAAATGCTCGCGCGTGTACGCGCCGCCGAAGGCCTTGCAGTTCTGGTATTCGCCGTCGACGGTTTCCATCATCAGCTTCTTGAGGACGCCGTTGGTGTCCTTGGCCAGAAGCGGATCCCAGTAGGAGCCCCACAGCAGCTTGATGACGTTCCAGCCGCCGCCGCGGAACACGCCTTCCAGTTCCTGGATGATCTTGCCGTTGCCGCGCACCGGGCCGTCCAGGCGCTGCAGGTTGCAGTTGACCACGAAGATCAGGTTGTCCAGGCCTTCGCGGCCGGCAAGTGCAATCGCGCCCAGGGTCTCGGGCTCGTCGCTCTCGCCGTCGCCGATGAAGCACCACACCTTGCGGTCGGACTTCTCGATCAGGCCGCGGTTTTCCAGGTAGCGCATGAACTGCGCCTGGTAGATGGCGGCCAGCGGGCCCAGGCCCATGGACACGGTGGGGGTCTGCCAGAAGTCCGGCATCAGCCACGGGTGCGGGTAGGACGACAGGCCGCCGCCGTCCACTTCCATGCGGAACTTGTCCAGCTGCTGCTCGTCGATGCGGCCTTCCAGGAAGGCGCGGGCGTAGATGCCCGGGGCACTGTGGCCCTGGATGAACAGCAGGTCGCCCGGGTGGGTGTCGCTGGGCGCGCGCCAGAAGTGGTTGAAGCCCACGTCATAGAGCGTGGCGCCGGAGGCGAAGGAGGCGATGTGGCCGCCCAGGTCGCCCGGCTTGCGGTTGGCGCGCACCACGGTGGCCATGGCGTTCCAGCGGATGATGGAACGGATGCGCCATTCCAGCTCGGCGTTGCCGGGGCTCTTGGCCTCCAGCTGCGGCTCGATGGTGTTGACGTATTCGGTGGTGGGGGAGAACGGCAGGAACGCACCCGAACGACGGGTCAGTTCAACCATGCCTTCCAGCAACTGATGCGCGCGCTCGGGGCCCTCGACATCGATAACGGCCTTCAACGACTCGATCCACTCCTGGGTTTCCAGGGGGTTCGGGTCGTTGTTCAGCACTTCATTCAACCAGTTCATTGGCGCTCCCAGTTACGGCACGCACGCGCGCGCTTGTTCAGTAGTTTTGAGCCACAAAGTGTAGCGCACCCGCCCGCCCGCGAAGCTGGCTACGCCTGCGTATGGGCTTGCCGATCGCGGTGTCTGGCGGACAACACGCGACAGCGCGATGGCCGTTGCCGGGACAGCGGCGGACAGCCGCGACGCCCCGCACTGGCTTGCCCGCACGCCCCGGCACCGGCGTTGGCAACGGCAGCGCGCGGCCACTGCGGCGCGTGGCCGCGGAACAGCGTGTCCCGTCGGCACGCCCTGCCGCGGGCATGCAGGCAAAGGGCAACACTGCCGCGGCGGCGGGTCAGCGCGATGACAGCGGCCCGGGCCAGGGCTGCGGCAGGTTTGCGCACGGGCAGTTTTCGATATATCGTCATTAGCTTGTTCGATATATCGAAAACCCATGCCCGCCGCCTCGTCCAGCCCCCGCCAACACCCCGCCGCCCGCGCGCTTGGCCGTGGCGACCTGCGCCTGCTGCTGCTGGCGCTGCTTGGGCAGGCGCCACGCCACGGGTATGAGCTGATCCAGCAGGTGGGCGAGATGTTCATGCACGTGTACGTGCCCAGCGCCGGCTCGGTGTACCCGCTGCTGGCCGATTTCGAAAAGCAGCGCTGGGTGGTGGCCGAGGCCGATGGCGGCCGCAGGCGCTACCGCATCACCGCAACCGGGCTGGCGCAGCTGGCGCTGCACGCGGCCGAGGTGGAGGCGGCGCAGCGGCGCGCCCGTGAGCGCGCGCGCGCCATGGCCAAGGCCAGCCTGCCGCCGCCGGTGCGCGCGGCCATGCAGCGATTGAAGAAGGCGCTGGTGGCGCGCAACGGCCGCTGGCAGGACGCCGATGCCGCCCACGTGGCCGCGCTGCTGGACCAGGCGGCCGCACATGCGCACGGCGACGCGGCGAAACACCGACTCTGACCCCACTTCTGACGAGCCATTCCCATGTCATTGCACGAAAACCGACGGATTTCCCTCACCCCGCGCTTCCGCCAGCTGCACGTGCTGCGCAGCGAGCGCCTGACCCCGCACATGCAGCGCGTGGTGCTGGGCGGCGATGCCCTGGAAGGCTTCGACAGCCCGGGGCCGGATGACCACGTCAAGCTGTTCTTCCCCAATGCGCAGGGCGCGTTCGTGCTGCCGGAGCTGACCGCGCAGGGCCCGCGCTACCCGGACGGGCTGGCGCCCTCGCCCAGCCGCGATTACACCCCGCGCCTGCACGATGCCGCGGCCGGTGAGCTGGTGCTGGATTTCGTGCTGCACGGCCACGGCGTGGCATCGGGCTGGGCGCTGCGTGCGCAGCCGGGCGATGCGCTGGTGGTGGCCGGGCCGCGCGGTTCCTACCAGGTGGCCGACGACTACGACGCCTATGTGCTGATCGGCGACGAAACCGCGCTGCCGGCCATCGCCCGGCGCCTGGCGGAACTGCCGGAACACGCGCAGGCCGAGGTGCTGATCGAGATCCCCGAGGAGGCCGACCGGCAGCCGCTGCCCAGCGCCGCGCAGGTGCGCGTGTCGTGGCTGGAGCGCAATGGCGTGGACGCGGCCAGCAGCACCCTGCTGGAGGACGCGCTGGTGGATTTCGAAGTGCCCGACGGCGATGCGTACTACTGGATCGCGCTGGAATCGCGGCGCGCGCGGGCGATGCGGCAGTTCTTTGCCGGGCACCTGCAGGTGCCGACGGACTGGATCCGCGCCACCGGGTACTGGAAGGCGCACCCCGGCGATGCCGACTGAGCCGCCCGCACCACGACGCCGCGGCAGGCGCCCGCTGCTATGCTGCGGGCAGTTGATCCGGTTGCCTGCCATGACCCCGCGCCCGCTGAACCTGCTGCTTGTTCCCGCCACCGCCGTGCTGCTCGCCGCCGGCCTGGGTGGCTGCCTGTCCACCCCCGGCCCCACGGTGGCCGGCGACGGCCGCTGCGATGCCTCGCAGCTGCAGTGGGCGGTGGGCCAGCCGGGCAACGAGGCCAACATGCGCCGGCTGGCGCGCGAGAGCGGCGCCGGGCTGGTGAATCCGATCGGCCCGGCCACCATCGTCAGCCGCGATATCCGCCAGGACCGGCTGCGGGTGTTCCTGGACGCGGACAACACCATCACCGCGGTGCGCTGCGAGTAAACGCCCCGCCGCACCACGAGCAACAAACGACAAGCGAGCAAAGGCCCGCCCCCGACGGGCCTTTTGCGCATGGGCGATGCGACAATCGCGCCCGGTCATGGCGGAACAGGCGGCAACGTGGGCAAACTGACGATGGCGGTGATGGATACCCTGCAGGCACGCGTGGCCGACGATGGCCCGTGCGATGCGCTGCTGGCCGGGTTTGCGCAGCCGCAGGCGCTGCGCGCGCCGCTGCGGGCGCTGGTGCAGGCGCAGCAGCAGCTGCTGCAGGCCGAACACGAAGTGGCGCAGGTGGCCGACGTGCTGCGCCGCGACCAGAAGTACGCACCGGCCGGGCGGCCGTCGATCCATATCGTGCAGCTGCGCAAGCAGCAGGCGGCGGCAAAGCAGGTGATGCTGATCGCGCGGCAGCGGCTGGCGCAGGTGGCGCAGACCTTCGTGCAGGCCAGCGGGCTGGCGCTGAAGCCCAGGCAGTCGCCGAGCGAGGCGGTGGTGGCGTGGCTGCAGGCGCTGCGCTGAGCCACCGGCGCACCACGGCGCGGCGCCGATGCGGCCGCGATGAAAAGCACAAGGCCCGCCATTGGCGGGCCTTGTGCGTGTTGCCGGCCGGGACGTGCCCGGTGGCGGCTTACTCGGCCTTCGGGATCGAGGCTTCGGTGGTGATGCGCACCTTGACCTCGTCGCTGACCGCCGGGGCGTAGGCGCCCACGCCGAAGTCGCTGCGCTTGAGGGTGGTGGTGGCGTCGAAGCCCACCGACGGCAGCTTCAGCATCGGGTGTTCGCCGGCGCCGTTGATGGTGACGTCCAGGGTGACCGGCTTGGTGGTGCCCTTGACGGTCAGGTCGCCGGTGACGGTGAGCTTGTTGGTGCCGGCGGCTTCGACCTTGGTGCTCTTGAAGGTGGCGGTCGGGAACTTGGCGGCGTCGAAGAAATCGGCGCTGCGCAGGTGTTCGTCGAACTTGGCGGTGAAGGCGTTCAGGCCCGACAGCGGCAGGGTCACTTCCACGCTGGACTTGCTGACGTCGGCGGCGTCGTAGACCAGGGTGCCGTCGGCGTTGCCGAAGTGCGCGCTCGGGTTGGAGAAGCCCATGTGGGTCCACTGTACCAGCACGTCGGTGTGGGTCGGGTCGAGCGTGTAGGTGCCGGAAGCGACCTGGATCGGGGCCACTTCAGGCGCGGCCGGGGCGGCGGCTTCGGCCGGGGCGGCAGCGGTGGTGTCGGCCGGGGCGGCCGGGGCAGCGGTGTCGGCCGGCTTGGAGCAGGCGGTGATGGCGGCGGCCAGGGCCAGCGGGAGCAGCAGCTTGGTGACGGTGGACATGGGTGTCTCCTGGGATGCGGGATGAGAAGGCGGGAGCGGTCTTTTCAGCATGCCGGCGCAGGCGTGACGGCGCCGGGGTGGAGCGGTCAAACGATACGCGCGGCTTCGTCGAAGGACAGGCGCGGCAGGCGCGGGAATACGCCGGACGGATCGCCATGGCCCAGGTTGACGAGGAAGTTGGACTTGATGGCGGTGCCGGCGAAGAAGGCGGCGTCGACCTTGGCGTTGTCGAAGCCGGACATCGGGCCGGCGTCGAGCCCCAGCGCGCGCGCGGCCATCATCAGGTAGGCGCCCTGCAGGCTGCCGTTGCGGAAGGCGGCCTCGTGGCGGCCTTCGCGCGGGCCGTCGAACCAGGACTTGGCGTCGGTGTGCGGGAACAGGTACGGCAGCTTTTCGTGGAAATCCTCGTCGTAACCGACGATCACCGTGACCGGCGCGGCCAGGGTCTTGGCCAGGTTGCCTTCGGACAGGGCCGGGGCGAGCTTCTGCTTGGCTTCGGCGGACTTGACGAACACGAAGCGCGCCGGCGTGGAGTTGGCCGCGGTCGGGCCCCACTTCAGCAGGTCGTACAGCGCGCGCAGCTGGCTGTCTTCGACCGGGCGGTCCTGGAAGGCATTCTGGGTGCGCGCGGTGCGGAACAGCTGGTCGAGCGCGGCATCGGCAAGAACATCAGACATGGAAACTCCGTGATGGATTGGCTACGGTCGTGGCCTTGTGCGGGCAAGCCCCGGACAATGCCACCGCAGCAGAGGGCGCAGTGTAGGGCGTCGCGACTGTTGCAACACCCGGCCTGACTGAAACGAATTAATGCCACACGCGAAACGATCGACGCTTCCCTGGACGATCACCGACGGCCGCGCCGGCAACGTGCGCCAGGCCGTGGCGTTGGCTTCGGCGCTGCGCCTGGGCGGCCAGCAGCGGCTGCAGCTGGAGCCGCGCGCGCCGTGGCGCTGGCTGGCGCCGCGCACCCTGCCCGGTGCCGCACGCGGGTTTGGGCCGACCTTCGAACAACTGGCCACCGGGCCGGCACCGGCGCTGGCGATCGGCTGCGGCCGCCAGGCGGCCGGCGCGCTGCGGGTGCTGGGCGGGCGTGGCACGCGCACGGTGCAGATCCTGGACCCGCGCATCAACGCCCGCCACTGGGACCTGGTGGTGGTGCCCGAGCATGACCGCCTGCGCGGCGGCAACGTGCTGACCCTGCTGGGCAGCCTGAACCCGGTGACCGACGACTGGCTGGCCTGCGGCCGCGCCGCGTTCGCCAGCTTCGAGCAGTTGCCCGGGCCGCGTACCGCGCTGCTGGTGGGCGGCCCCACCGACCATGCGCCGTGGCAGCAGGCGGAGATCGTGCCGGTGCTGCGCGAACTGGCCGCGCGCATCCGCGCCGAGGGTGGCAGCGTGCTGGCCACCACCTCGCGGCGCACGCCGCGGCCGGTGACCCAGGCGCTGCTGCATGCGTTCGATGACGTGCCCGGGGTGATCTGGAGCGACGGCGGCGACGGCAGCAACCCGTATGCCGGCCTGCTGGGCTGGGCCGACCGGGTGGTGTGCACGCCCGATTCGGTGAACCTGCTGTCCGAGGCCTGCGCCACCCGGGTACCGGTGGGCGTGCTGCTGGGCCAGCGCGCGCAGGCGCGCATGCAGCGCTTCCAGCGCGCCCTGCGCGCGCGCGGCCGCCTGCTGGACGGGCTGGACGCGCTGCAGGCCGATCCGCTGCAGCCGATCGAACCGCTGCGCGAAACCCCGCGCATCGCCGCCGAGGTGAAGGCGCGGCTCGGCCTGTAACCCTTCTTTACGCCGCCCCTGCAAGGATGCGCCCCGATGATCCCCCGCCTTCCCGCGCTGTTGGCCCTGTGCGTGGCCTCGCTGGCACCGGCCGCGGCCGCGCAGCCGCCGGCCTGCGCCCCGCGCTACCCGCCGCCCACCACGATGGCGGCGATGTTCGACATGGCCGCGCTCACCGCCGACACCCTGGATGCCCTGCCCGGGGTGGACGTGGCCATTGCCGCGCGCGGTGGCCAGGACCTGAGCCGGTATGGGCTGCGCCACAGCCACCTGGCGTTGCTGCGGCGCGACGCGGCCGGCCGCTGGGAAGTACTGCACCTGCTCAACCGCTGCCAGGGCGGTACTTCGGCGCTGTATCGCGAGGGGCTGGTGAACCTGGTGGGCGAAAGCGCCATCCGCACCGACCTGCGCGTGGGCATTCCCACCGCCGCGGTGCGCGCGGCGCTGGCGCCGTTGCTGGAGGGCGACGCCGCGCCGGCGCGTGCCCTGCACCAGCCGCGCTACAGCATGCTGGCCTACCCCGGCAGCACCGACTACCAGAACTCCAACCAGTGGGTGCTGGAAGTGCTGGCCGCGGCGATGGCACGGGCCGGCGACGGCCGCGTGCTGGACGGGCGCAGCGCGACGCGCGACTGGCTGCAGCGCAACGACTACCGCCCCGCACGGCTGCACATCGGCCTGGGCAAGCGGCTGGGCGCGCGCCTGTTCGCCGACAATGTGGCGGTCACCGACCACCCGGCCAGCGAGCGCATTTCCGGCAACTATTCGGTGGTGACGGTCGAATCGGTGTTCGATTTCCTGCACCACCGTGGCGCGCTGGAGCGCGAGTTGAGCATTCCCCACCAAGGCGACGCAGCCCCCGCGCCCGCCCCTTCTTCCCCGTGACCCCCAGGAAAGCCCCGATGAAGCCCTTGTCCGCCGCTGCCGCCCTGACCTTCGCCCTGGCCCTGCTGTTGCCCGGCGCCCCGGCACGCGCCGGCGACAACCTGAACACCTCCGACGTCTCGGTGCTGCTGGTCAGCGGCAGCGCGGTGATGGTGGTCTCCGGGCCGGTGTTCCTGTCGGCGGAGGGCATGAACCGCGCCAGCGAGCTGTCCAGGGGCACCAACGCACCCGGCGACGGCCGCCGCCGGATCAGCGCCGGGCCGCTGCCGGACATGCAGGTCAAGGAGATCGCGCAGACCGCCGACGGCGGCCGCAGCGTGACCCTGGTGGACCCGCGCGACCCGGCGAACAGTGCGCGCCTGCAGTGGCCGCAGCGCGAGGACAACCCGGCCGCCAATTTCGTGCCCGGCCAGACCGTGGCCTTCACCCCCAGCCCGCGCGGGAGCGGCTGGATGCTGCGCGCCGACGACGGCGCGGTGCTGACCTTCGTGCCGACCATCGAGGCGGCCGACGACAGCCACAGCGCCACGCTGTAGGCCCGTACCCGGCCACCGGGAACGGGTGAACGGCGGTAAAGCCGGCGGCCGGTACAATGCCGGCCCGTTGTCGCCTGCCTGTTCCGGCACCGCCACCCACTTTTTCCCGCCCGCCGGCGGCCACGCCCCCTGGCGTTGCCGCCCGTTGCCCGTCTGCCGCCATGTCCCCGACGCCCCCGCTCCGTTTCGCCCCGCTCACTCCCCTGTCGCTGCTGCTGGCCGTGCTGGCCATGGGCGCGGTGGTGCTGGGTTCGAACGTGCTGGTGCAGTACCCGATCAACGACTGGCTGACCTGGGGCGCCTTCAGCTACCCGGTGGCGTTCCTGGTGAGCAACCTGATCAACCGCCGCTTCGGCCCGCAGGCCGCGCGGCGCGTGGCCTGGGCCGGCTTCGCGGTGGCGGTGCTGCTGTCGGTATGGGTGGCCACGCCGCGCATCGCGATCGCCTCGTGCATGGCCTTCATCTGCGCGCAGCTGCTGGACATCACCGTGTTCGACCGGCTGCGCCGCGGCAACTGGTGGCGCGCGCCGGCGGTGGCCACCAGCTGCAGTGCGACCCTGGACACGGCGATCTTCTGGACCATCGCCTTCGCCGGTGCGCCGCTGCCGTGGGTGAGCTGGGCGGTGGGCGACTGGCTGGTCAAGCTGGGCATCGGCCTGTGCCTGCTGGTGCCGTTCCGCGCGCTGCTGTGGAAGATGGCCCCGGCGCGGATGTAGCGCGACGCGGGGCCGGCCGGTCGGTCAATCCGTCGCCCTGCCCGGTTCGAACGGCAGCCCCTGCGCCACCGCCGCGGCGGTGATCGCCGCGCACGCGCTTTCGATCTCCGGGGTGGGCACGGTGATGCGCGGGCGCCGGTCCAGGGTGCACGACAGCCCGGCATCGAGCAGGGTGGCATGGGCAGCGTGCAGGGCGGTGGCGGCGGCCGGCGGCAGCCAGCCGCTGGCGGCCAGCGCATCGACCAGCCGCGGGGTTTCGCGCGGCCCGCACAGCGCCGGGTCGCTGGCCGCCCCGGCCAGCACGCCGGTCTGCAGCAGGAACTCCAGGTCCACCAGGCCGCCGGCGCCCTGCTTGAGGTCCAGCCGCGCGGCATCGCTGCGGTCCAGCTCGGCGCGCATGCGCGCACGCATCTTCAGCACGTCGCCGAACAGGGTATCGGCGTCGCGGGTACGGCCAAGCGTGCTGCCGCGCACCTGTTCGAAATCGGCCAGCAGGCCGGCATCGCCGGCGACGCCGCGGGCGCGCACCAGCGCCTGGTGCTCCCAGGTCCAGGCGCGCTCGCGCTGGTATTCGGTGTAGCTGGCCAGCGAGGACACCAGCGCGCCCTTGCCGCCGTCCGGGCGCAGGCGCACGTCGATGTCGTACAGGCGCCCGGCAGCGGTGACCGCCGACAGCAGCGCCATCACTTTCTGCGCCAGGCGCGCGAACCAGCGGCTGCTCTCCAGCGGGCGCCGGCCGTCGCTTTCCTCGGCCGCGGGCGGGTGGTCGTACAGGAACACCAGGTCCAGGTCGGACCCAAAGCCCAGCTCCAGCCCGCCCAGGCTGCCGTAGCCGATGATGGCGAAGCGCCCGCCGGGCACCTGGCCGTGCGCGGCGGCCAGGTCGGCACGCGCCATCGCCAGCACGGTGTCGACCACGGCGTCTGCCAGCTGCGCCAGCTGCCGGGTGCAGTCCACCGCGCGCTGGCGGCCATCGTGGAAGGCCAGCGCCATGCGGAAGCTCAGCGCCAGGCGCACTTCGTTGAGCGCGCGCAGCGCGGCTTCCGGGTCGTCGATGGCCAGCGCCGCGGCGCAGGCCTCGCGCATTTCCTGCGGCTCCGGCAACGGCCCGGCCACGCGCGTGTCCAGCAGTTCGTCCAGCAGCAGCGGGAAGGCCACCAGGCGTTCGGACAACAGCGCGCTGCGCGCCAGTACGTTGACCAGCCGGGTCAGCGCGCTGGGCTGTTCGTCCAGCAGCGCCAGGTAGCTGGTGCGGCGCAGGATCGCCTGCAGCAGGCCGAGCACGCGGCGCAGCGCGGCATCGGGCTGCGGCGAGCGGGTGGCGGCGTGCAGCAGCGCCGGCAGCACCCGGTCCAGGCGCGCGCGCGCGGCGTCGGACAGCGATTTCACCCCGAGCGACTGCGCGAACTCGCGCAGCGACTGGTCGGCGCCGGTGGCGTCGGCAAAGCCGGCCTCGGCCAGCACCGCCGCGTCGCCACCGCCCGGCAGCACCCGCCAGTAGCTGGACAGGGCATCGGGCGCGGCCTGGCCGCGGCGTGGCGCCAGCAGCGCGGCAAATTCGGTGGCCACGCATTGGCGCTGCTCGTCCAGCGCCACCAGCAGTGCGTCCCAGTCGGCGTGGCCCAGGCCCAGCGCGATGCGCAGGCGGTCGTCGGCATCGGCCGGCAGGCGGTGGGTCTGCGCGTCGCGCAGCATCTGCAGGCGGTTCTCCAGCCGGCGCAGGAAGCGGTAGGCATGGACCAGCGCGGCGCCATCGGCCGCATCCATCTGCCCAGACTCCACCAGTGCCTGCAGCGCCGGCAGCAGCCGCCGTTCGCGCAGCGCCGGCTCGCGGCCACCGCGGATCAGCTGCAGCGCCTGGGCGAGGAACTCGATCTCGCGGATGCCGCCGGGGCCGCGCTTGATGTCGTCGAAGCGGTCGCTGCGCGCGACTTCGGCGGTGATCGCGGCCTTCATCTCGCGCAGGCCGTCGAGCGCGGTGAAGTCCAGGTAACGGCGGTAGACGAACGGGCGCAGGGTTTCCAGCCAGGCTTCGCCGGCGGCGATATCGCCGGCCACCGCGCGTGCCTTGATCCACGCATAGCGCTCCCAGTCGCGGCCCTCGCGCTGGAAGTACTGGTCCATGCCGGCAAAGGACAGCGCCACCCGCCCGGCGCTGCCGAACGGGCGCAGGCGCAGGTCGACGCGGTGGCAGAAGCCGTCGGCGGTGGTTTCGTCCAGCAGCCGGGCCAGGCGCTGGCCCAGCCGCGCGAAGTATTCCTCGGCCGCCAGCGGCCGCGCGCCGTCGGACTCGCCCGCCTGCGGGTAGGCATAGACCAGGTCGATGTCGGAGGAGAAATTCAGTTCGCCGCCGCCCAGCTTGCCCAGCCCGAACACCACCAGCCGCTGTGCGCTGCCGTCGTCGGCGCGGACCACGCCGTGGCGCTGGGCGAACTCCTGCTCCAGTGCGGCCAGCGCCAGCTGCAGGCAGTCCTCGGCCAGGGCGGTGGCACCGCGCAGGGTGGCGTCGACGTCGTCGTGCCCGTTCACGTCACGCCAGACCAGCCGCGTGGAGGCGGCGGCGCGGTAGCGGCGCAGCTGCACCGGCCAGGCGCTGGGCTGCAGCGGGTCCAGCACGGGCAGCGGCAGCGGCGCGCCGGCGTCCAGTTGCGCCAGCAGCTCCGGCTGCCGGCACAGGGTGTCGATGGCGAAATCGCTGGCCAGCGCCAGCCGCCGCAGGCCGGCCTCGAAGTCCGGGGCCTGCGGCCATTGCGCCGGGTCCGGCGCGGCGAGCCTGAGGCGGGCGATGGCGCGGTCGAGCAGGGCGGCCACGGGCGGGGGCAGGTCGGGAGTCGGGAAGGTCATGGGCCAATTCTGGCATTGCCGGGCGCCTGCCCCGCGGTGAGCGGAGGCTCCTGGACAGGTGATGCGGTAGCATCACGCATCAATCATCAGGGAGAGCCTCATGCGCACCACCCTCGATATCGCCGACGACGTGCTGTTTGCCGCCAAGGAGCTGGCACGCCGCGAGAAGAAGCCACTCGGCCAGGTGATCAGCGAGTTGGCGCGGCGGGCGTTCGCCCAGTCCGATGCGCCCTGGGACACGACCGGCGTGGCCGAACCCTTGGCCGATTACGGCATTCATCCGCTGCCGCCACGCGGCGTGGTGGTCAGCAATGAACTCATCGATCGCCTGCGCGACGAAGAAGGCATCTGATGCGTGCGTTGCTTGACGTGAACGTGCTGATCGCACTGCACGACAGCGACCACGTCCACCATCACCCTGCCTCGGCCTGGCTGCGCACGCACATCGCGCATGGCTGGGCCAGTTGTCCGCTTACCCAGAACGGTTGCCTGCGCATCATGTCCCGGCCCGGATACGCCAAGCCGCAACCGCTGGGCAGCCTGGTGAGCATGCTGGCGCGTTCCACGTCCACGCGCTTCCATGCGTTCTGGCCGGACGCCATCAGCGTGCTGGATCGCACACATTTCCAGCATGGCTACATCCACAGTCCGCGACAGTTGACCGATCTGTACCTGCTCGCGCTCGCGGTGCACCACGGCGGGCGGCTGGTGACGTTCGACCGGCACATTGCGCTGAGTGCGGTAGCGGGCGCGCGGCCCGAGCACCTGGTGCAGTTGTAAGGCCGACCGCGGCACGGGGCACGGCACCGGGAGACCGCAAATAAAAAGCCCGCTGGCAGCGAACTGCCAGCGGGCTTTGCTCCCTCCCCCACGTCGGGATGCAGGGCGATCGTGCGGGGTCGGCGTACAAGTTGCACGCTGCAGTGCAAAAAATCCGGCGGCACCGCCCAAGGCCCGGAAACGGCCTGCGGCCGGTCCTGCCACCACCGCACCCCGGGGGCGAATGCCATCCCACGAAGGTAGAACACCTTCGGCGCCCGCCATCCGGGATAATCGGCCATCCCCACGAGCCAACGTCGTTTCCATGTCTGTAGAACGCATCCTGGACCCACGCCTGCGCGAACGGGTCGTCTCCGCCGAACACGCCGCCAGCCTGATCCAGCCGGGCGAAACCGTCGCGATGAGCGGTTTCACCGGTTCCGGCTACCCCAAGGCGGTGCCGCAGTGCCTGGCCCAGCGCATCGAGCAGGCGCACGGGCGCGGCGAGGAATTCCGCATCAACCTGCTCACCGGCGCCTCGACCGCACCGGAGCTGGACGGCGCGCTGGCCAAGGTCGATGGCATCGCCATGCGCATGCCGTTCCAGAGCGACCCGGACGCGCGCAAGCGCATCAATGCCGGCAAGCTGGACTACCTGGACATCCACCTGTCGCACGTCGCCCAGCACGTGTGGTTCGGCTTCTACAACGAGATCGACACCGCGGTGGTGGAAGTCTCCGCCATCCACGCCGACGGCTCGCTGGTGCCGTCCACCTCGGTGGGCAACAACAAGACCTGGCTGGACCTGGCCAAGAAGGTGATCATCGAGGTCAACGGGTGGCAGCCGCTGGGCATGGACGGCATGCACGACGTCTACTACGGCACCGCGCTGCCGCCGCACCGCAAGCCGATCCCGCTGGTGCGCGGCGACGACCGCATCGGCCAGACCACGCTGCGCTGCGACCCGGACAAGATCGCCGCGGTGGTGCTGACCCATGCGCCGGACCGCAACAGCCCGTTCAATCCGCCCGATGCCGACAGCCAGCGCATCGCCGGGCACCTGATCGAGTTCCTCAAGCACGAAGTGGCGCGCGGCCGCCTGCCGGCCAACCTGCTGCCGCTGCAGTCGGGCGTGGGCAACATCCCCAACGCGGTGCTGGCGGGGCTGGCCAACAGCGGCTTCCGCGACCTGGAAGCGTTCACCGAGGTGATCCAGGACGGCATGCTCGACCTGCTGCGCGCCGGCGTGCTGCGCTATGCCTCGTGCACCGGCTTCGCGCTGAGCCCGGCCGCCACCGAGGAGTTCATGCGCAACATCGACTTCTACCGGCAGCGCATCATCATGCGTTCGCAGGAAGTGTCCAACCACCCGGAGCTGGTGCGCCGGCTGGGCTGCATCGGCATGAACGGCATGATCGAGGCCGATATCTACGGCAACATCAATTCCACCCATGTCATGGGCAGCAGCATCATGAACGGCATCGGCGGTTCGGGCGACTTCGCGCGCAACGGCTTCCTGTCGGTCTTCCTGAGCCCGTCCACCGCCAAGAACGGCAGCATTTCCTCGATCGTGCCGATGGTCAGCCACGTCGACCACACCGAACACGACGTGGCGGTGGTGGTGACCGAGCAGGGCCTGGCCGACCTGCGCGGCCTGCCGCCGCGTGCGCGCGCGCGCACGCTGATCGCCAACTGCGTGCACCCGGATTTCCGCGACCAGCTCAGCGACTATTTCGAGCGCGCCTGCCGCGACAGCTACGGCAAGCACACCCCGCACCTGCTGCCCGAGGCGCTGTCCTGGCACCAGCGCTGGCTGGATACCGGCACGATGAAGGCCTGAGGCCCGCGCCTGCCGCACCGCATGAAGCCCGGGATTCCCGGGCTTCATGCGTTTGCGGGCGCGCCCGGCTCAGCCGGCGGTCTTGTCCTTGACCGTCGCGGTCTGGCCGTTGGCCTTGACGCTGTTGATGCCGGCTTCGCGCGCGGCCTGCGAGGCGTACAGCTGGCTGCTGCCGATCACCTGGTGGTTGGCCGCCTTGAGGTTGAAATGGTAACGGCCATCGCTGGCCGTCTTGCGCTCGTAGCGCGCGTCGTCGGCACTGTTCGCGCGTACCGAGGCGATGCCGTTCTCCGCCGCCGCGCGCGTGGTATAGCGCTCGCTGCTCAGGATGACTTCGGCATTGCCGGCCTTGAGCACGAAGTGGAACTGGTCGTCACTGCTGCGCTGCAATTCGAACCAACCATTCATCGGGTTTCCTCCGCTGCTGGGGTTGCCGGCATGCGGGGCCGCGGCATGGCAGCCGCCCCGGTCCGGCCGGACGCCCGCAAAAAACCGGGCTGCTATGGCCGCGCGACACCACGGCCATGCCCCGAATCTACCTCATTGGCCACCGTGTTCGAGCCAGGCCAGCTTGCGCCCGCGCGGTTGCCGCTTCAGCTGCCACTCCGCGCGCGATGCGGCGGCACGGTCGGCGTACTCGCGGAAACCGAGCACGCGCAGCGGCGGATGCGCGCGCGTGTAGCGCGCGCCCTTGCCGGTCGCATGGGCCTGGAAGCGCGCCTGCACATCGGTGGTGATGCCGGCGTAGTAGCTGCCGCCGCTGCACTCGAGCAGGTACAGGAACCACGAGCCGGTGGCCATGGCGCAGGCCCGCGCGGTTTACAGGCTGGCGGCGTCGGCGATCTTGCACATGCCCTCGCCCACCGCCTTGTTCGAGGTCATCTGCCCGCCCTTGATGCTGAAGCGCACCTCCACGCGGATGCTGCCGTCGTCCTGGCGGCGCACGGTGGTGCGCAGCGGCACGGTCGAGCCACCGCCACCACGCACCGGGTTCTCGGCGGCGATGTAGCCGGTGCGCTCGTTCGGCGACACCGAAACCATGCCCTCGGCCTCGATCGCGGCGACGGTCTTGCGGAAGGCTTCGGCGTAGCTCACACCTTCGTGTTCGGTCGCTGCCAGGAACTGCTTGCCGGTGGTGAAGCCGCCGGTCACCGACAGATTCTGCAGGCAGCCGCTGCCCGAGTCCTGGACCTGTTTCTTGGCCATGGCCAGTGCCGGCACCAGCATCAATGCCGCAGCGACGGCGAAACTGAGGGTACGCATCATTCCTTCTCCCTGGTACGGTGATTGATCGGCTTCCTGCCGGACGCGACGCGCCCTGTTCCCCAAAGCAGGCGGGAGGCATGCCGCCTCCCGCCGCTTAAATTACTGTGACTGGCCCGGGCATGCCAGCACAGGCGTCACATCCGCTCAGGCCGCCGCCTCCAGCCGCGCACGGCGCCGCATGCGCACCGCGTCGGCCAACCGCTCGAGCACCTGCACGGTGCTGTCCCAGCCGATGCAGCCGTCGGTGATGCTCTGCCCATAGACCAGCGGCTGGCCTTCGACCAGGTCCTGGCGGCCGCCGACCAGGTGGCTCTCGATCATCACCCCGACCACGCGCGACTGGCCCGCTTCCAGCTGGCCGGCGATGTCCTCGATCACCTGCGGCTGGTTCTCCGGCTTCTTGCTGCTGTTGGCGTGGCTGGCGTCGATCATCAGCCGTGCCGGCAGCTGCGCCCGGGCCAGTACTTCGCTGGCGGCCTGCACGCTGGCCGCGTCGAAATTGGGCAGCTTGCCGCCACGCAGGATGACGTGGCAGTCCGGGTTGCCGCGGGTGGCGACGATGGCGGTGCCGCCGTCCTTGGTGACCGACAGGAAATGGTGCGGATGCGAGGCCGCGCCCACCGCGTCGGCGGCGATCTTCACGTCGCCGGTGGTGCCGTTCTTGAAGCCCACCGGGCATGACAGCCCGGAGGCCAGCTCGCGGTGCACCTGGCTTTCGGTGGTGCGCGCGCCGATCGCGCCCCAGGCCACCAGGTCGGCGATGTACTGCGGCGAGATCACGTCGAGGAATTCCACGCCGGCCGGCAGGCCCAGCCTGTTGATGTCGCGCAGCAGGCCGCGCGCCACGCGCAGGCCCTTGTTGATGTTGAAGCTGCCGTCCAGGTCCGGGTCGTTGATCAGCCCCTTCCAGCCGACAGTGGTGCGCGGCTTCTCGAAGTACACGCGCATGACGATTTCGAGTTCGCCGCCGAGCGCGTCGCGCAGCGGGCGCAGGCGCTGGGCGTAGTCCATCGCCGCCACCGGGTCGTGGATCGAGCAGGGGCCGACCACCACCGCCAGGCGGTCGTCATGGCCATGCAGGATGCGGTGCAGCGCGGCGCGGGCGTCGGCCACCGTCTGCGAGGCCTGCTCGTCGCAGGGCAGCAGCGAGATCAGCTGGGCCGGCGGGGTCAGCGGGTCGAGCCGGCGGATGCGAAGGTCGTCGGTGTGGGGGGGCATTGCGGGGTCTCCGGTTCAAGCGTGATGGGGGCCCCAGCGGAAGGCGGCATGAAAAAAGCCGCCAGGTTCGCTGGCGGCTTTTCGGGAATGCGTCTGAAAGTTTCTTCAGGGTGAGCGCAGTCCTTCCTCCGCCAGTGGCTTCGGAAAGTAGTACCAAAAGTAAAAGCTGGCGCGGGTTGCGTTCATGGGCAGCATTGATAACACGGTTTTTTGTGCGATGCGACAGTTTCAACCGCAACCGGGATTCACCGCCGGGGCGCGATACTTGTGGCCATCTCCACCCGCCATGCCCCGCGAGGCCCGGCCATGAACACCGACACCCCGCTGCAGATCGCCTGCCCCCACTGCAATGCCATCAACCGGCTGCCCGCCGCACGGCGCGAGCAGTCGCCCGCGTGCGGACGCTGCCACCGGCCGCTGTTCGCCGCCACGCCGGTGGTGCTCGACGCCGCCGCCTTCGAGGCCCACGCGCAGCGCTCGCAGCTGCCGCTGCTGGTCGATTTCTGGGCGGCCTGGTGCGGCCCCTGCCGGCAGATGGCGCCGGAGTTCGCCAAGGCGGCCGCGCAGCTGGAGCCGCAGGTGCGCCTGGGCAAGCTCGACACCGAGGCCGAGCCGGCCCTGGCCTCGCGCTTCGGCATCCGCAGCATCCCGACGATGGTGCTGCTGCACGACGGCCGCGAGCTCGCGCGCCAGTCCGGCGCCATGCCCGCCAGCGCCATCGTGCAGTGGGTGCGCCCGTACCTGCCGCGCTGAGCGGCGGGCGCGGGCAAAAAAAAGAACCCCGCCTCGCGGCGGGGTTCCTTCGTGCAACGGCAGCGGTGAGGCTGCGGCGGACTTAGAAGTCCATGCCGCCCATGCCACCCATGCCGCCCATGCCACCGGCAGCAGCCGGCTCGTCCTTCTTCGGGGCCTCGGCCACCATCGCTTCGGTGGTGATCATCAGGCCGGCGATCGAGGCGGCGTTCTGCAGCGCCGAACGGGTCACCTTGGTCGGATCCAGGATGCCGAACTCCAGCATGTCGCCGAACTCGCCCGAGGCGGCGTTGTAGCCGAAGCTGCCGGAGCCTTCCTTGACCTTGTTGACGATGACCGACGGCTCTTCGCCGGCGTTGGCGACGATCTCGCGCAGCGGCGCTTCCATCGCGCGCAGGGCGATCTGGATGCCGTGGTCCTGGTCTTCGTTGGCGCCCTTCAGGCCGGCCAGCGCGGTGACCGCACGGATCAGGGCGACGCCGCCGCCCGGCACCACGCCTTCCTCGACCGCCGCACGGGTGGCGTGCAGGGCGTCGTCGACGCGGTCCTTCTTCTCCTTCATTTCGATCTCGGTCGAGGCACCGACCTTGATCACGGCAACGCCACCGGCCAGCTTGGCCACGCGCTCCTGCAGCTTCTCGCGGTCGTAATCGGAGGTGGTGTCCTCGATCTGCACCTTGATCTGCTTGACGCGCGATTCGATGGCGGCGGCATCGCCGGCACCGTCGATGATGGTGGTGTTCTCCTTGGAGACCTGCACCTTCTTGGCGCGGCCCAGGTCCTTGATGGTGGCCTTCTCCAGCGACAGGCCCACTTCCTCGGAGATCACGGTGCCGCCGGTCAGCACGGCCATGTCTTCCAGCATCGCCTTGCGACGGTCGCCGAAGCCCGGGGCCTTGACCGCCACGACCTTGACGATGCCGCGGATGGTGTTGACCACCAGGGTCGCCAGCGCCTCGCCTTCGATGTCCTCGGCGACGATCAGCAGCGGCTTGCCGGCCTTGGCCACGCCTTCCAGCACCGGCAGCAGGTCACGGACGTTGGAGATCTTCTTGTCGTGCAGCAGGATGAACGGGTCGTCCAGGTCGGCCGACTGGCCCTGCTGGTTGTTGATGAAGTACGGCGACAGGTAGCCGCGGTCGAACTGCATGCCCTCGACCACGTCCAGCTCGTTCTCCAGGCCCGAGCCTTCCTCGACGGTGATCACGCCTTCCTTGCCGACCTTCTTCATCGCTTCGGCGATGATGTTGCCGATCGACTCGTCGGAGTTGGCCGAGATGGTGCCGACCTGGGCGATGGCCTTGTCGTCGGCGGTGGGCTTGGAGATGTTCTTCAGCTCGGCGACGGCGGCCACGACGGCCTTGTCGATGCCGCGCTTGAGGTCCATCGGGTTCATGCCGGCGGCCACGGCCTTGGCGCCTTCGCGGATCAGGGCCTGGGCCAGCACGGTGGCGGTGGTGGTGCCGTCACCGGCGTTGTCGTTGGTCTTGGAAGCGACTTCCTTGACCATCTGCGCGCCCATGTTCTCGAACTTGTCGGCCAGTTCGATTTCCTTGGCGACGGACACGCCGTCCTTGGTGATGGTCGGGGCGCCGAAGCTCTTCTCGAGCACGACGTTGCGGCCCTTCGGGCCCAGGGTCGCCTTGACGGCATTGGCGAGAATGTTGACGCCGCGCACCATGCGCGAACGGGCGTCTTCACCGAAACGGATATCCTTGGCAGCCATTGCTTTACCTCAGTGGATCAGGGTTTAAGGGGTCTTGTGGAGTCGTCTGGAACGCGGCTCAGCCGATCACGGCCAGCACGTCGTCCTCACGCAGCACCTTGTACTCGACGCCATCGGCCTTGTAGGTGGAACCGGCGTACTGGCCGTAGATGACCTTGTCGCCGGCCTTCAGCGCCGGGGCGCGGACGCTGCCATTGTCCAGCGGCTTGCCGGGGCCGACGGCCACGACTTCGCCCTTGGTGGACTTTTCCTTGGCCGAATCGGGGATCAGGATGCCACCGGCAGAGACTTCCTCGGCTTCGATGGGCTTGACCACGACGCGGTCGTGCAGCGGCTTGATGCTCATGTGAGACCTCTTGATGTTGTTGATTGGTCTGGAAAGTCCGGTGGTCGCCACCCCGCCGGCCGGCAGCGGCGACGCCACGCCTAAAAACGCCCGTCACCGGGCTTGGCTGGGAAATGGGGACCGCCGGCGGGCTTTCAAGTGCCTGAACCCAACTTCCTGCGGCCCCGCCACCGCTGGCCCCGGCGGCGGCGGCGGCATCTGCGACAATGCCCCGGATGGACGCCCGCCTTGTCTTCTGCACCTGCCCCGACGCCGCCACGGCCCAGGCACTGGCCCGGCTGCTAGTCGAGCGGCGCCTGGCCGCCTGCGTGAACTTGTTGCCGCAGATACAGTCTGTGTATCGCTGGCAGGAGCGGATCGAGCAGGCGGAGGAAGTCCAGTTGCTGATCAAGACCACCGCCGACCGCCTGAAAGCGCTGACGGCGGCGCTCCTGCAGCACCATCCGTACGAATTGCCGGAAATACTGGCGGTTTCCCCCAGCGCCGGCCTGCCGGCCTACCTGGACTGGATCCGGGCCCAGACCCGCGAGGACACCTGACTTGAAGATGCTGTTGCGCCGTTTCACCGCCCTGTGCCTGCTCACCCTCTGTGCCTTCCCGGCCCTGGCCCTGGACGAAAAGGACCTGCTGCCGGTCGACACGGCCTTCGCCCTCCAGGTCCAGGCGGACACCCGCGACCGCATCGAGCTGCGCTGGGACATCGCCCCGGGCTACTACCTCTACCGCCACCGCACCAGCGTCAAGGCCGGGCCCGGGTTCAGCGCCGGCGCGCTGCAGATGCCGGCCGGCGAGAAGAAGCACGACGAGTTCTTCGGCGACGTCGAGACCTACCACCGGCAGCTCAAGGCCACCCTGCCCGGTACCGCCGACCCCGGCGCCGGGACGGTGACGCTGGAGGTGCGCTACCAGGGCTGCGCCGATGCCGGGGTGTGCTACCCCCCGCAGAAGCGCACCGTCGAGGTCCGGCTGCCCGGCGCCAGCGCCGCGGCCGCCCCGGCCGGCGGCGCACCGCTGTTCAACCCGCTGGCGCGCAACGATGGCGGCGGCCTGAAGCTGCCGGGCAGCGCCGCCACCCCGTCCCTGCCGCTGCCCTCGGAGCAGGCGTTCGGCTTCGAGGCGATCGTCGATGACGGCAACCGCCTGCTGCTGCGGTTCTCGCCGGCGCCGGGCTACTACCTGTACCGCGACCGCACCTCGCTGGCGCTGGAGGGCGCGGCCGGGATCCGCACCGGCAAGCCGCAGTGGCCGGCAGGCACCTCGCACCGCGACGAGCACTTCGGCAACGTGGTGGTGTACTTCGACCAGGTCGATGTACCGCTGCCGCTGCACCGCGAACGCGCCGATGCCAGCCCGGCGACGCTGGTGGCCACCTTCCAGGGCTGCCAGACCGACGGCATCTGCTATCCGCCGATGACCCGGCGGGTGCGGCTGGCGCTGCCGGCCGGCAAGGTCTCGCCCAGCGGCGAGGCGATGGTCACCCCGCTGGTGATCACGCCGCTGCCCAGCGGCCGCAAGCCGGCCGACCCGGCGGCCATCGACCCGGCCAACCCGCCCGCCCCGCAGCCGCTGGTGGTCCGCTCCAACGACAACGGCGGCGGCGCGTCCGCGCCCCTCCCCGATGCCTCGGCCGACAACGCCGGGCGCAGCCAGCCGCCGGGCAACGCCGGTGAAGGCGATTCGCTGGCGTGGATCCTGCTGCTGGCGCTGGCCGGCGGCCTGGTGCTGAACCTGATGCCCTGCGTGCTGCCGGTGCTGTCGCTGAAGGTGCTGGGGCTGGCGCAGAGCGGTGAGAGCCGCCAGCACGCCCGCCGCCATGCGCTGTGGTACACGCTGGGGGTGCTGGTCGCGTTCACCGCCATCGGCGCGCTGGTACTGGCCCTGCGCGCGGCCGGGCAGGCCGCCGGCTGGGGCTTCCAGCTGCAGCACCCGTGGTTCATCGCCGCGCTGGTCTACCTGATGTTCGTGGTCGGCCTGAGCCTGAGCGGCGTGTTCACCCTGGGCGGCAACCTCGGTGGCGTCGGCCAGTCGCTGGCGCAGCGCCAGGACGCAGCCGGCGACTTCTTCACCGGCGTGCTGGCCTGCGTGGTCGCCAGCCCGTGCATCGCCCCGTTCATGGGCCCGGCGCTGGCCTATGCCTTCACCGCGCCGGCGGCGGTGGCGATGCTGGTGTTCCTGGCCCTGGGGCTGGGGCTGGCGCTGCCGTTCCTGCTGATCGGCTTCGTGCCGGCGCTGGCCCGGCGCCTGCCCAGGCCCGGCGCCTGGATGGAAACCTTCAAGCAGGTGCTGGCGTTCCCGATGTACCTGACCGCGATCTGGCTGCTGTGGGTGCTGGGCAAGCAGCGCGGCATCGACGCGATGGCGCTGCTGCTGGCCGGTGCGGCGCTGCTGGCGCTGGGGCTGTGGTGGTTCGAGCGCAACCGCTGGCGCAGCCGCCGCGCGGGGATGGCGCTGGGCGCGGTGCTGGTGCTGCTGGCGCTGGTGCCGGTGTGGGGCGTGACCCGCATGGAACCGCCGGCACGCGCGGCCAGCGAAGGCACCGTGGCGTACTCGCCGGAAATGCTCGACCGGCTGCGCGCGGACAACCGCGTGGTGTTCGTCAACATGACCGCCGACTGGTGCGTGACCTGCAAGGCCAACGAACGCAACGTGCTCGACCGCGACACGTTCCGCGACACCCTCAAGCGGGTGGACGCGGTGTACATGCACGGCGACTGGACCAATGTCGACCCGCAGATCAGCGCGTTCCTGGAACAGCACAAGGCCGTGGGCGTGCCGCTGTACGTGGTGTACGGGCCGGGCGCGCCGCCGCGCGTGCTGCCGACCGTGCTGACCCAGGCCATCGTCGAGGACGCGCTGCTGCGCGCGGCACGCTGAGATGCGCAGCGCGGCATGGTGGGTGGTAGGCATCGCCGCGGCGGCCGGACTGGCCGCCGGCGCCTGGCTGACCCGGCCCGCGCTGCCGCCGATGACCGAGCCGTCGACGGCCCGCCCGGCCACGCCGGCCGCGGCACCCGCGGCGCTCGCCCCGGGCGACCGGGTGCCCGCCTTCACCCTGCCCGACCTGGACGGCATGCCGGTTCAGTTCCCGGACCGCTTCCTGGGCCGGCCGCTGCTGATCAACGTGTGGGCCAGCTGGTGCGCGCCGTGCATCGAGGAAATGCCGGAACTGGCGCGCTTCGCCGCCCGCCACGCCGACAGCGGCCCGCAGGTGGTGGGGCTGGCACTGGACACGCATGAAGCAGTGCTCGATTTCCTCGGCAACGTGCCGGTCTACTACCCCATCGTGCTGGAGACCCCCGGCCCGGCCGACGCCAGCGTCAGGCTCGGCAACCGCCAGGGCCTGCTGCCCTACAGCGTGCTGATCGACGCGCAGGGGCGCGTGGTCCGGCAGAAGCTGGGCCCCTTCAAGGCCGGGGAGATCGAGGCGTGGGCCGGGCTGGACGAAGACGCGCGCTAACCGCGGCGAACGTGACGCCAACATCCGCCAGCAGGCCGCACCCATGGCGCCGGCGCAGCGCCCCACGGACGCCGCGCGCATGCGTCCACACGACGCCCCAGGCACCCGGCGGGGACCCCGGGCAATTTCAAACAATCGATTAAAACGTCGTCAATTTCGCCGAACTGGACAGTATTCCCCGGTTCGCTCACACTGCCGCCCTTTCCCGCCCACCGCTGGCCCATGGCAAAACTGCTGGTCCTCCACGGCCCCAACCTGAACCTGCTCGGCACGCGCGAGCCGGAGGTCTATGGGCACGCCACGCTGGCCGACATCGACGCCGCGCTGGCGCGGCAGGCGCAGGCGGCGGGGCACGCGGTGGAGAGCCTGCAGTCCAACGCCGAGCACGTGCTGGTGGAACGGGTGCAGGCCGCGCGCGGCGATGGTACCGGTTTCATCCTGATCAACCCGGCCGCCTTCACCCACACCTCGGTGGCGCTGCGCGACGCGCTGGCCGCGGTGGCCATCCCGTTCATCGAGATCCACCTGTCCAACCCCCACGCCCGCGAGCCCTTCCGCCAGCACAGCTATTTCAGCGACAAGGCGGTCGGCGTGGTCTGCGGCTTCGGCGCGGACAGTTACCGCTATGCCATGGACGCGGCACTGCTGCGGCTGTGACCCCCATTCCCGGGCGGTGGGCGCGAGCGCGCCACCGCCTACACCACCCAAGAGGCATCCTATGGACCTGCGCAAAATCAAGAAGCTGATCGACCTGCTGGAAGAGTCGAACCTGGCCGAGATCGAGATCAAGGAAGGCGAGGAATCCGTGCGCCTGTCGCGCACCCCGGTCGGCGGCTACGTGCCGGCGCCGGTGATGGCCGCCCCCGCCCACGTCGCCGCGCCGGCCGCCGTGGCCGCGCCGTCGATGCCGATGAGCTCGCCGACCGAGGCGTCCACCGGCGGCACCGCCAAGCCGGGCAACGCCCTGCCGGACGGCCACGTGCAGCGCGCGCCGATGGTCGGCACCTACTATGCGTCGCCGTCGCCGGACAAGCCGCCGTTCGTCAGCGTGGGCCAGCAGGTCAAGGCCGGCGAGACCCTGGCGATCATCGAGGCGATGAAGATGTTCAACCCGATCGAGGCCGAGGTGTCCGGCACCGTGGTCGCCATCCTCGGCGAAAGCGGCAACCCGGTGGAGTTCGACCAGCCGCTGTTCGTGATCGCCTGAGGCGCCGGCCATGCTCGACAAGGTCGTAATCGCCAACCGGGGTGAAATCGCGCTGCGCATCCTGCGCGCGTGCCACACCCTGGGCATCCGCACGGTCGCGGTGCACTCCACCGTCGACCGCAACCTCAAGCACGTGGCCATGGCCGACGAGTCGGTCTGCATCGGCCCGGCGCCGTCGTCGGAAAGCTACCTCAACATCCCGGCGCTGATCGCCGCGGCCGAGGTCACCGACGCCCAGGCCATCCACCCCGGCTACGGCTTCCTCTCCGAGAACGCCGATTTCGCCGAGCGCGTGGAGCAGTCCGGCTTCATCTTCATCGGGCCCAAGGCCGACACCATCCGCCTGATGGGCGACAAGGTCGAGGCGATCCGCGCGATGAAGGCCGCCGGCGTGCCGTGCGTGCCCGGCTCGGGCGGCCCGCTGGGCGACGACCCGGCGGCCAACGTCAAGATCGCCCGCGAGATCGGCTATCCGGTCATCGTCAAGGCGGCCGGCGGCGGCGGCGGCCGCGGCATGCGCGTGGTCCACACCGAGGGCGCGCTGGTCAACGCCATCGCCACCACCAAGCAGGAAGCCAAGGCCGCGTTCGGCAACGACATGGTCTACATGGAGAAGTTCCTGGAGAACCCGCGCCACGTGGAGATCCAGGTGCTGGCCGACGGCCAGGGCAACGCCATCCACCTGGGCGAGCGCGACTGCTCGATGCAGCGCCGCCACCAGAAGGTGGTGGAGGAAGCGCCGGCGCCGGGCATCACCCCGGAACTGCGCGAGGAGATCGGCAAGGTCTGCGTGGAGGCCTGCATCCGTATCGGCTACCGCGGCGCCGGCACCTTCGAATTCCTGTTCGAGAACGGCCGCTTCTACTTCATCGAGATGAACACCCGCATCCAGGTGGAGCACCCGGTGACGGAGATGATCACCGGCATCGACCTGGTCGCCGAGCAGCTGAAGATCGCCGCCGGCCACAAGCTGTCGATCAAGCAGAGCGACATCAAGATCAACGGCCACGCCATCGAGTGCCGCATCAACGCCGAGGACCCGGAAACCTTCTTCCCGTGCCCGGGCACCATCACCGGCTTCTACCCGCCGGGCGGCCCCGGCGTGCGCGTGGACACGCACATCTATGGCGGCTACCGCGTGCCGGCCAACTACGACTCGATGATCGGCAAGCTGATCGTGCACGGCCCGGACCGCGACACCGCCATCGCCCGCATGCGGGTGGCGCTGAGCGAGATGGTCGTGGACGGCATCAAGACCAACGTCGCCCTGCAGCAGCGGATCATGCGCGACAAGGGCTTCCAGGCCGGTGGACAGAACATCCACTACCTGGAAAAGCGCCTGGCCGAGCGCAAGAACCAGTCGATCGCGCTGACCTGAGCGCGACTCGCCGAGGGTGAAGGAAGAAGGCGGGGAAACCCGCCTTCTTCCGTCTGCGCGGCCGCACGCACGCGCCGCGGCCACGGGCACCACGGCACCCGTGGCCGGCAGGAGAAGGAAAACATCCGCAGCCTCGTCTAGGATGCCCGCTTCCGTCCCGCTGTCGCCGCCATCCCCCATGCCTTTCCTCGAACTTACCCTGCGCTGCACCGAAGCCACCCAGCCCCGCTACGAAAACGCCCTGGAGGACGTCGGCGCGCTGGCGGTGACGATGCTCGACGCCGATGCCGACACCAGCAACGAGCGCGCGATCCTGGAGCCGGGCGTGGGCCAGACGCCGCTGTGGAACGCGCTGGTGCTGACCGCGCTGTTCCCGGCCGAGACCAACGCGCTGGCGCTGCTGGCCGCGCTGGAGGCGTTCGACGCCGGCCTGGACTGGAGCAGTGCCGGGTTCCGCGCGGTCGAAGACGAAGACTGGGAGCGCGCCTGGCTCGACCAGTTCCAGCCCATGCGGTTCGGCCTGCGCACCTGGATCGTGCCGTGGAACCATGAACTGCCCGAAGCGGCGCAGGCCGCCGACGCCGCGGTGGTGCGGCTGGACCCGGGCCTGGCGTTCGGCTCCGGCACCCACCCGACCACCGCGCTGTGCCTGCGCTGGCTGGACCAGCTTTCGGCCGAGGGCGAACTGCAGGGCCGCACCGTGCTCGACTTCGGCTGCGGCTCGGGCATCCTCGCCCTGGCCGCGCTCAAGCTCGGCGCCGCCGCCGCGGTGGGCGTGGACAACGACCCGCAGGCGCTGACCGCCACCGCCGACAACGGCGAGCGCAATGGCGTGCACATCGCCGCCTGGTTGCCGCAGGACGAGCCCGCCGCGACCTATCCGGTTGTGGTCGCCAACATCCTGGCCTCGGCGCTGGACGCCCTGGCCGAGCTGTTGGCCGCACGCGTGGCACCCGGTGGGCGCATTGCCCTGTCCGGCATCCTGCACGGCCAGGAAGGCGAACTGCTGGAACGCTACGCCCCCTGGTTCGAACAGCTGGAAGCCGTGCAGGACGGCGACTGGATGCGCATTACCGGCGTACGCCGTGCTTGAATGAGCGCAGCGTCCAGGACCGACCTGCCATGAGCGAAGAAACCACCCCGCCCCGTCCTTCGCTGGCCACGCTGCTGCGCAGCGGGGCCGCGCCGCAGGCCGCCGGGGCGGAGGCCACGGACACCGGCAACCAGACCGGCGCCGACGCCGATACGATCCCGCCCGCGGACGCGGAGCCACGGGCCGAGGCGCAGGACATCGGCGGCGGCGAGCCGGATGCGCAGCAGGACGGGGACAACCCCACACTGGAAGGCGGCATCGCACCGGACTTCCTGCGCCGCCCGGCGATGGCGCCGGCGGCGATCCGCCGCACGCCGCGTTGGCAATGGCTGCTGCTGTTCGCACTGGCGCTGCTGCTCGCCGTCCAGGTGGTGCTCGCCGACCGCGCCACCCTGGCCGCCCGCGCCGGCTGGCGGCCGCTCGTGGCCGGGCTGTGCACGGTCCTGCGCTGCACCCTGCCGCCCTGGCACCAGCCCACGGCCTACACCATGCTGCAGCGCGAAGTGCGGCCGCTGCCCGGACGCCCGGGCGTGCTGCAGGTGCAGGCCAGCTTCCGCAACGACGCGCGCTGGGCGCAGGCCTGGCCGGCATTGTCATTATCGCTGTCCGATGCCGACGGCCGCGTGATCGGGCGCCGCCTGCTGCAGCCGCGCGACTACCTGGGCGCCGCGCACGACCCCGCGCAGCGCCTGGAACCGGGCCAGAGCGCGCAGATAGCGTTCCTGCTGCGCGAACCCTCGGCGGCCACCGTGGCCTACGCGTTCGAGTTCCGCTGACCGCGCCGCCTGCCGTGGCGGCCCCCTCGTCCACGCGCTAGACTCCCCTCCCCATGCCGGGCGCGTTCGCGCCGGCTCCGCTGAATCCGGGAAATCCCTTGAACGCTGCCCCACCCCGTCCTGACAACAGTCGTGGCGCTCCGAAGCCGCCGCTGCGCGAACACGTCGCCCAGTCCGTGCGCCGCTACCTGCGCGATCTGGATGGCTGCGATGCCGACGATGTCTATGAAATCGTCCTGCGCGAGATGGAGATTCCGCTGTTCGTGGAAGTGCTCAACCACTGCGAAGGCAACCAGAGCCGCGCCGCGGCGCTGCTGGGCATCCACCGCGCCACGCTGCGCAAGAAGCTCAAGGAATACGGGCTGGCCTGAGCCCCTCGCCCGGTGGGCGCGCCTGCCGGGGGCAGGCAGGTGAACGCGCGGCTACAATACGGGCCCGCTTCCGCTTCCCTCCCCACCCCCATGTCCGCTGATCTGCTGCCCGTGCGCCGGGCCCTGCTGTCCGTTTCCGACAAGACCGGCCTGGTCGAACTGGCCCGCGCGCTGGCCGCGCACGACGTCGAACTGCTGTCCACCGGCGGCACCGCCAAGGCGATCCGCGAGGCCGGCCTGCCGGTCAAGGACGTATCCGAGCTCACCGGCTTCCCGGAAATGATGGATGGCCGGGTCAAGACCCTGCATCCGCTGGTGCACGGCGGCCTGCTCGGCCGCGCCGGTACCGACGACGCGGTGATGGCCGCGCACGGCATCGCCCCGATCGACCTGCTGGTGCTGAACCTGTATCCGTTCGAGTCGGTGACCGCGCGCGCCGACTGCAGCCTGGCCGATGCGGTGGAGAACATCGACATCGGCGGCCCGGCCATGCTGCGCAGCGCCGCCAAGAATTTCGCCCGCGTCGCCGTGGCCACCAGCCCGGACCAGTACGACGCACTGCTGGCCGAACTGGCCGCCAACGACGGCAGGCTCTCGGCCGCCCGCCGCTTCGCGCTGTCGGTGGCCGCGTTCAACCGCGTCGCCCAGTACGACGCGGCGATCAGCAACTACCTGTCGGCGATCACCGACACCACCGCCGCGGTGCCGGTGCGCGATGAGTACCCGGCGCAGATGAACTCGTCCTTCATCAAGGTCATGGACCTGCGCTACGGCGAAAACCCGCACCAGAGCGGCGTGTTCTACCGCGACCTGTACCCGGTGCCGGGCACGCTGGCCACCTTCGTGCAGCTGCAGGGCAAGGAACTGAGCTACAACAACCTGGCCGACGCCGATGCCGCATGGGAATGCGTGCGCCAGTTCGACGTGCCGGCCTGCGTCATCGTCAAGCACGCCAACCCGTGCGGCGTGGCCGTGGCCGCCGATGTCGGTGCTGCCTACGAAATGGCCTACAACACCGACCCGACCAGCGCCTTCGGCGGCATCCTGGCCTTCAACCGCACGCTGAATGCGACCACCGCCAAGACCATCCTCGACCGCCAGTTCGTCGAAGTGCTGATCGCCCCGGACTACGAGCCGGCCGCGCTGGAGTACGCCACCAGGAAGGCCAACGTGCGCGTGCTGCGCATCCCGGCCGGCGACGCGCGCAACAACTACGACACCAAGCGGATCGGTTCGGGCCTGCTGATCCAGAGCGCCGACAACCGCGGCATGAGCGCCGACGAGCTGAAGACGGTGACCCGGCGCGCGCCGACCGCCGCCGAGCTGCGCGACCTGCTGTTCGCCTGGCGCGTGGCCAAGTACGTCAAGTCCAACGCCATCGTCTATGCGAAGGACGAGCGCACCATCGGCGTCGGCGCCGGGCAGATGAGCCGCGTGTATTCGGCGCGCATCGCCGGCATCAAGGCCGCCGACGCGGGACTGGTGGTACCGGGCTCGGTGATGGCCTCCGATGCGTTCTTCCCGTTCCGCGACGGCCTGGACGCCGCGGCCGAAGCGGGCATCACCGCGGTGATCCAGCCGGGCGGTTCGATGCGCGATGCCGAGGTGATCGCCGCGGCCGACGAGCACGGCATCGCCATGGTGTTCACCGGCGTACGCCACTTCCGCCACTGAGCCTGCAGCCGATGAAGCGCATCCTCCTGGTCCTCCTGCTGCTGGTGGCTCCCGCCGCGGCAGGCGCTGAAACGCTGCGCAGCGAAGCCGATACGCTGGCGTTGTCGCGCAGGATGATGGACGTGGCGATGACCCAGCCGCCGGGTGCCGCGTTCGCCGTGCTCAAGCCGTACTGGCCGATGGACCCGGCCGAGATCGACGGATTGGCCAGCAAGGCCAGCCTGCAGTGGCAGGTGATCGAGGCCCGCTTCGGCAAGCCGCTGGGCTACGAGCTGGTCAGCACCGAGCGCATCGGCCAGTCGTTCGTGCGCTACGTCTACCTGCAGAAGTTCGAGAAGCACGCGCTGCGCTGGCGCGTGAGCTTCTATCGCCCGCGCGATGCCTGGATCACGAACCAGTTCGCGTTCGACGACCAGTTCGAATCGCTGTACGTCGAGCACTGAGCCATGCGGCCACGGCACCGACCCCCGCGGGCAGGCCTGCCCACCTCCGCCGCGGCGGTGCCGTGGCGACGTCCGCCCCGGCACCTGCTTGCCGCGGCCGTGCTGCCGGCGCTGCTCGCGGCCTGCGCCGCACCGGACCTGGACGAGGCGCTGCAACAGGCCATGGCCACCCTCGGCCAGCCACTGCCGGCGCCATACCGCGACGGGCTGGTGGTCGAATCGGTACAGCGCGATGGCAATGACCTGGTGCTGCTGATCCGCTCGCCGGACATCACCGTGGCCATGGCCGCGGCCAGGCCCGGGGTATTCGACGCGCTGCGCGCCGATGAACAGGAGGCGATACAGGCGCTGTGCGAAGAGCCGGCGCTGGCGCCGCTGCGCGCCGCCGGCGGTGGCGTCCGCCGCCGTTTCGTCGACGCCGATGGCGCCGTGTTCTTCGAAGCCACGCTGAAAGCCTCCGACTGTCCTTCCCCTTGAATGCCCCACAGGAACTGACCCCCATGAAGATCCTCGTCATCGGCTCCGGCGGCCGCGAACATGCCCTGGCCTGGAAGCTGGCCCAGTCCGCGCGCGTGAGCGAAGTGCTCGTCGCCCCCGGCAACGCCGGCACCGCCACCGAAGGCAGGTGCCGCAACGTGGCGGTCAAGGTCACCGACATCGCCGGCCTGCTCGCGCTGGCCCGCGACGAAGCCGTGGGCCTGACCGTGGTCGGTCCGGAAGTGCCGCTGGTGGCCGGCGTGGTCGACGCGTTCCGCGCGGCCGGCCTGCGCATCTTCGGGCCGACCGCCGCCGCCGCGCAGCTGGAAGGCAGCAAGGCCTTCGCCAAGGATTTCCTCGCCCGCCACGGCATCCCCACCGCGTTCTACGCCGTGCATACCGAGGTCGATGCGGCGCTGGCCTACCTGCGCGAAAAGGGCGCGCCGATCGTGATCAAGGCCGACGGCCTGGCCGCCGGCAAGGGCGTGATCGTGGCGATGACGCTGGACGAAGCCGAGGCCGCGGTGCGCGACATGCTCAGCGGCAACGCCTTCGGCGATGCCGGCGCGCGGGTGGTGATCGAGGAGTTCCTCGAAGGCGAGGAAGCCAGCTTCATCTCCATGGTCGATGGCCGCGTCGCGCTGCCGATGGCTACCAGCCAGGACCACAAGCGCGTGGGCGATGGCGACACCGGCCCCAACACCGGCGGCATGGGCGCGTACTCGCCCGCGCCGGTGGTGACGCCGGAGGTGCACGCCCGGGTCATGCGCGAAGTGGTCGAGCCGACCGTGGCCGGCATGATCGCCGACGGCGTGCCGTTCACCGGCTTCCTGTATGCGGGCCTGATGATCGACGCCACGGGCGCACCGAAGGTGATCGAGTTCAACGTGCGCTTCGGCGACCCGGAAACCCAGCCGGTGATGCTGCGCCTGCAGTCGGACCTGGTCGACCTGCTCGAAGCGGCCGTCGACGGCGCGCTGGCCGGGGTCCAGGCGCAGTGGGATCCGCGCCCGTCGCTGGGCGTGGTGATGGCCGCCAGGCCTTACCCGGAAACGCCGGTCACCGGCGATGTCATCAGCGGCCTGGACGACGTGCCGGCCAGCGCCAAGGTGTTCCATGCCGGCACCGCGCTGGACGCCGCCGGCAACGTGGTCAGTGCCGGCGGCCGCGTGCTGTGCGTGGCCGCGCTGGGCGACAGCGTCCATGATGCGCAGGCCCATGCCTATGCCGGCGTGGCGAAGATCCACTGGGCCAACGAATTCCACCGCAACGACATCGGCTGGCGCGCGATCGCCCGCGAACAGCAGTAAGCCATCGGTGCGACGGAACATGAAAAGGGCGGCCTGCGGCCGCCCTTTTTTGTTGCCTGCATCTGCCGGCGGGATGGGATACGACCCATGGGGCGGCAAACACGAGGCGCCCGGAGGCCCTCGGCCCTCACCCCGGCCCTTCAGCGGTGCACGCTGCCGATGCTGGCCGCCGGGTAGCGCGCGCCGGCCGCGGCGGCGGGCGGGAACACCGCCTCGATCCGCGCCAGGTCGGCGGCATCCAGCACGATGTCCAGCGCGCCCAGGTTTTCCTCCAGGTACGCCAGGCGCTTGGTGCCGGGAATCGGCACCAGGTCCTCGCCACGCGCCAGCACCCAGGCCAGCGCCAGCTGCCCGGCAGTGACGCCGCGTGCGGCGGCAAGCGCCCGCACCTGTTCCACCAGCGCCAGGTTGCGGGCGAAGTTGTCGCCCTGGAAGCGCGGCGAATGGCGCCGGTAGTCGTCCGCGTCGAAATCCGCGGGCGTACGGATCGCACCGGTCAGGAAGCCGCGGCCCAGCGGCGAGTACGGCACGAAGCCGATGCCCAGTTCGCGCACGGTGGCCAGCACGCCGTTGTCCTCGGGCTCGCGCGACCACAGCGAGTACTCGGTCTGCAGCGCGGTGAGCGGGTGCACCGCATGCGCGCGGCGGATCGTCTCCGGCGCCGCCTCGGACAGGCCCAGCCAGCGCACCTTGCCCTGCTCGACCAGCCGTGCCATCGCGCCCACGGTGTCCTCGATCGGCACCTGCGGATCCACCCGGTGCTGGTAGTACAGGTCGATATGCTCCACGCCCAGCCGCTTCAGGCTGGCCTCGCAGGCGGCCTGCACGTACTCGGGGCGGCCGTCGACGCCACGCGCCTGCGGGTCGGACGGGTCCAGGCGGACGCCGAACTTGGTGGCCAGCACCACCTGCCCGCGGCGCCCGGCGATGGCACGGCCGACCAGCACTTCATTGGTGTGCGGGCCGTACATGTCGGCGGTGTCGAGCAGGGTGACGCCGCGTTCCAGCGCGCGGTGGATCACCGCGATGGCCGCGGCATCGTCGCCGCGGCCGCCGTAGAACGCGCTCATGCCCATGCAGCCGAGGCCGAGTGCGGAAACCACGGGGCCGTCGCGGCCAAGGGTACGGGTCTGCATGGCAATGCTCCAGATCGGGGACGGCCACTGTAGGGCGCGGGAACATGGCGATAAATCCGGGTAATCTGCAACATCAATGAAGCAGGACTTCACAATAGACCCCTCCCTGCTGCCGGCACTGGCGGCCTTCGCCTGCGTCGCGCGCCACGCCAGCTTCAGCCGGGCGGCGATCGAACTGGGCATGTCGGCCTCGGCGGCGTCGCAGTCGGTGCGCACCCTGGAGCGGCGGCTGGGCGTGCGCCTGCTGCACCGGACCACGCGCCGGGTCGGGCTGACCGAGCCGGGCGAGCGCCTGCTGCGCGAAGCCGCACCCGCCCTGGCGCGCATCGGCGGCGCGCTGCAGGCACTGGAGGAAAGCCGCGACGTGCCCGCCGGGCGCCTGCGCATCACCGCGCCGCGGATCGTGGTCGAACAGATGCTGCTGCCGCACCTGCCGGCGTTCTCCGCGCGCTTTCCCCATGTCGAGGTGGAACTGGCGGTGCAGGCGGCGCTGACCGACCTGGTGGCCGAGGGGTTCGATGCCGGCATCCGGCTGGGCGAATCGCTGGCCGATGGCATGGTGGCGGTGCCGCTGGGCCCGCCGCAGCGCCTGGTGGTCGTGGCCGCGCCGGACTACCTGCGCCGGCACCGGCCACCGGAAACGCCGCAGGCGCTGGCCGCGCACGCCTGCATCCGCTACCGGCGCAGCGATGGCCGGCTGATGCCGTGGGAATTCACCCGCGACGGGCACGATTTCAGCATCGAGGTCGGTGGCGGGCCGATCTTCAACGACAGCGGGCTGGGCCGGCGCATGGCCATCGCCGGCCTCGGGCTGGCGCAGGTGTTCGAGGCGGCGGCGGCCGAGGACCTGGCCGCCGGCCGCCTGCTGCGCCTGCTCGACGCGTGGCAGCCGCCGTTCCCCGGCTTCCACCTGTACTACCCGTCGCGCGAGCAGCTCGCGCCCAAGCTGCGGGTGTTCGTCGATTTCATGCGCGACGCCAACGCGGTGTCGTCGTAGCGTGCGCGCACGCCCGTCCACGAGCGGCACGGCCTTGTCGCCTGGCGACCGGCGCTGCAAGCTTGCGCACTCTCCCCATTGGCGATCCACCGCACCGGCATGCGCCCCACCGAACGCCTGTTGAACCGGCTCTGGGCCCATGAAAAGGCCAGCTACGGCCTGCGCGTATCGATCGCGCTGTCCACGCTGATGGCCGTGTGCTGGTACCGCGGCGACCTGCAGCCGCTGCCGTCGCTGTTCCTGGGCACCATCGCCAGCGCCGTGGCCGAGACCGACGACAACGGCTGGGGCCGCAGCAAATCGGTGCTGTTGTCGCTGCTGTGCTTCGTCGCCGCCGCCGCCGCGGTCATCCAGCTGTTCGACTGGCCGCTGCCGTTCGTCGCGGCGCTGGCGCTGGCCGCCTTCGCCCTGACCCTGCTCGGCGCGCTGGGCGAACGCTACGCCTCCATCGGCCAGGCCACGGTGACCCTGGCGATCTACACCATGATCGCGATGGACCAGCACCGCGGCGCCGGCACCGATGCGGCCTGGCGCGACGTGGCGCAGATGCTGGCCGGCGCGGCGTGGTATGGCGCGCTGTCGATCCTGTGGACGGTGATGTTCGCCAACCGGCCGGTGCGCGAGCGGCTGGCGCGGCTGTTCGCCGAGCTCGGGCGCTACCTGCAGCTCAAGGCGGACCTGTTCGAACCGGTGCGCCACGGCGACCTCGAGGCGCGGCGGCTGGCGCTGGCCGAGCAGAACGTGCGCGTGGTCGAGGCGCTCAACGCGGCCAAGACCGCGATCCTCAGCCGCTTCGGCCGCTCCGGGCGCCCCGGGGTGCAGTCCGGGCTGTATTTCCGCCTGTACTACATGGCGCAGGATTTCCACGAACGCGCCAGCTCCTCGCACTATCCCTACGAAGCGCTGACCGAGGCGTTTTTCCACAGCGACGTGCTGTACCGCTGCCGGCGCCTGCTGTCGCTGCAGGGCGGCGCCTGCATGGCGCTGGGCCAGGCCATCCGCCTGCGCCAGCCGTTCGACTACGGCGAGCGCAACCGCCAGGCCGGGCAGGACCTGGAGCACTCGCTGCAGTACCTGCGCGACCAGCACAACCCGCACTGGCAGCGCCTGCTCGGCTCGCTGCAGCTGCTGGCGACCAACCTGTCCAGCATCGCGCGGCAGTTGTCCGAGGCGTCGCTGGCCGACACGCCACTGGAGGGCATCGACACCCGCCTGCGCGATTCCTCGCCGCACACCCTGCGCGAGATGGCCACCCGCCTGCGCCAGGCGCTGACGCCCGGCTCGGTGCTGTTCCGCCATGGCGTGCGCATCGCGCTGGCGCTGATCGCCGGGTACGCCGTGCTCAAGCTGGTGCACCCGAGCAACGGTTACTGGATCCTGCTCACCATCGTGTTCGTGTGCCGGCCGCACTTCGGCGCGACCCGGCTGCGGCTGGTGCAGCGCATCGGCGGCACCCTGTTCGGGCTGGGCGCGACCTGGGCGCTGATGCAGCTGTTCCCGGGCACCACCGTGCAGCTGCTGCTGGCACTGGCCGCGGCGCTGCTGTTCTTCGTCACCCGCACCGACCGCTACGTGATCGCCACCGCCGCGATCACCACCATGGCGCTGCTGTGCTTCAACCTGCTCGGCGACGGCTTCGTGCTGATCTGGCCGCGGCTGCTGGACACGCTGATCGGCTGCGTGATCGCCGCCGCCGCCTCGCTGCTGATCCTGCCCGACTGGCAGGGGCGGCGCCTGCACCGGGTGATGGCGCAGGTGATCGCCACCAGCGCCCGCTACCTGGACGAGGTACTGGGCCAGTACCGCAGCGGCATGCGCGACGACCTGCCCTACCGCATCGCCCGCCGCGACATGCACAACGCCGACGTCGCGCTGTCGGTGGCGCTGTCCAACATGCTGCGCGAGCCGGGCTACGCGCGCGGCAACCTGGATGCGGGGTTCCGCTTCCTGGCGCTGTCCAACACCCTGCTCGGCTACCTGTCCGCGCTCGGCGCGCACCGTGCGCGCGCGACGGTGACCGACGATCCGCTGGTCAGCCATGCACAGCAGTGCCTGCAACTGGCGCTGGCCGGACTGTCGGCCGCACTCGCCGAGCGGCGGCCGGTGCCGGCGGCCGAGGTCGATGAGGCCGCGCTGGCGGATACGCTGGAGCAGTTGCCCGGCGACAGCGACGACAAATCGCGGCTGGTACGCACCCAGCTGGCGCTGATCCTGCGCCTGCTGCCGCGGCTGCGCGCGGCCGCGGATGAAGCGGTGGGAGCGCCGGCGCCCGCCACGCCGGCGACACCGCTGGCCTAGTGCCGCCCAGACGCGCGCGGCATCGCCAGCAGTGCCGCCAGCGCCAGCGCGATGCCCACCGCGCACACGCCATTCCAGCCGTACCGGGTCCAGGCCTGCGTGCCCAGCGCCGAACCGGCCGCGCCGCCGATGAAGTAGCAGGTCATGTAGGCCGCGGTGATGCGGCTGCGGGCGCTTTCGTCCAACCGGTAGATCGTGCTCTGGTTGTCGATGTGCACCGCCTGCACCGCCACGTCCAGCGCCAGCACGCCCACCACCAGCGCGGCCAGCGAGACCGGCGCCAGCAGCAGCACCCCCCAGGACAGCAGCAACACCACCAGGCCGCCACCGGTCACCAGGCGGCCATGGCCGCGGTCGCTCAGGCGCCCGGCGCGGCTGGCGGCCAGCGCACCGGCGGCGCCGACCAGCCCGAACAGGCCGATGCTGGCGATGGAGTAGCCATAGGCCGGCCCGGACAGCAGGAACGCCAGCGGCGTCCAGAACACGCTGAAGCCGGCGAACAGCAGCGCACCCAGCAATGCGCGCCGGCGCAGCACCGGTTCGTCGCGCAGCAGCGCCAGCACCGAGGCGAGCAGGCGCGGATACGACAGCGTCGCCTGCGGCCGGTAGGCCGGCAGCGCGCGGGCCAGCGCCAGCGCCATGAGCAGCAGTGCCGCACCGGCAACCCAGTACACGGTCTGCCAGGTGCCGATCCCGGCCAGCACGCCCGAGGCGGTGCGCGCCAGCAGGATGCCCAGCAGCAGGCCGGCCATCAGCGTACCGACCACCCGCCCGCGCCGTTCCGGCGCCGCCAGCGTCGCCGCGTGCGGGATGATCACCTGTGCGGCCACCGCGCACAGGCCGCTGAGCGCGGTACCGGCCAGCAGTTGCGCGAAATGGCCGGCGCTGGCGCTGACCAGCAACCCCAGTGCCGCCAGCACGAACAGCGCCACGATCAGCCGGCGCCGCTCCAGGCGGTCGCCCAGCGGCACGATCAGCAACAGGCCCGCGGCATAGGACAGCTGCGCGACGGTCACCACCCAGCCCACCGTGCCGGCGCCCAGCCCGAACGCACCGCCCAGCAGCTGCAGCAGCGGCTGGGCGTAATAGTTGCTGGCCACGATCAGCCCGGTGGCCGCCGCCAGCAGCATGACCCGCCGCTGGCTGAGCGCGTTGGCACGGGGGGAGTGGGTGGACATCACGGCCTCGGTCGGGGGGAGCAGGCGGCAAGTCTGTGGCGGGGCCTTCCATGACACAAATGTATTGTCATCATCCATTTCATCTGTTTGAGTGATGGAATGTTCACCCTGCGCCAGCTGGAATTCGTGGTCGCCGTCGCCGAGGAAGGCGGGTTCACCGCGGCGGCGGCGCGCTGCCACACCGTGCAGTCGGCGCTGAGCCACCAGGTGGCGCGGCTGGAGGAGGCCTTCGGTGCGCGCCTGTTCGAGCGCGGCCACCGCCAGGTGCGGCCCACCGCCGCCGGCGAGGTATTCCTGCGCAACGCCCGGCTCACCCTGCAGGCCGCCGACCGCCTGCAGGAGGAGATGGCGCTGGCGCTGGGCACGGTGCGCGGGCGCATCCGCATCGGCCAGATCACCGCGCTCACCGTGGTCGACGTCCCCGACCTGCTGGCCCGGTTCCGGGGCGCGTATCCGGCCGTGGACGTGCACCTGCGCGTGGGCATGAGCGAGGAGCTGCTGGCCGAGCTGGCCGAGGGCAGGCTGGACGTGGCCCTGGTCGGCGTCGGCCCGCAGGTGCCGCTGCCGGCGCAGCACCGCCTGCTCGACGAGGAAGGCCTGTCGCTGCTGCTGCCGCGCGGGCATGCATTGGCGGCGATGCAGCGGGTGCCGCTGCCCGCGCTCGACGGCGTCCCGCTGGCGGCGCTGGTTCCCGGCGCCGGCGTGCGCCGGATGATGGACGACGCCCTGCGCGAGCGCGGCGTCGCGCCGCGGCTGCAGTACGAGGTCAGCCATGGCGAACTGCTGCGGCAACTGGTGGCCGCCGGGCTCGCGGTCGCGGCGATCCCGGACAGCATGGCCGCGCGCATGCAGGGGGTGGACGTGCGCCCGCTGGCCGAGCCGTTCCGCTTCCGCACCTGCGCGGTCTGGCGCGCCGATCCCACGCCCGCCGCGCGCGCCCTGCTCGACCTGTTGCCCGCCGCCGCGACGCACGGGCCGCGCATCGAACCTGCTAAGGTGCGCCGCAAACCAAGGAACCCACGTGGCCGGCCATAACCAGTTCGCGCTGCTCGGACAGCGCCGCTTCCTGCCGTTCTTCATCGTCCAGGCGCTGGGCGCCTTCAACGACAACGTGTACCGCCAGGCGATCATCGGCCTGCTGTTCTTCCTCGGCGTCAGCACCAAGGAACGCAGCATCTACGCCATGCTCGCGCCGGCGATCTTCATCCTGCCCTACTTCCTGTTCTCGGCGCTGGCCGGCCAGTTCGCCGAGAAGCTGGAGAAGCAGCGGCTGATCGTCATCACCACCACGATGGAAATCGTGATCATGTCGCTGGCCGCGCTGGGCTTCCTCACCCAGAGCATGCCGGTGCTGCTGGTGGCGCTGTTCTGCACCGGCATGCAGTCCACCCTGTTCGGCCCGGTGAAGTACTCGGTGCTGCCGTCCATCCTCAAGCCGGAGGAGCTCACCGGCGGCAATGGCCTGGTCGAGATGGGCACCTCCATCTCCATCCTCGGCGGCATGATCGTCGGCGGCATGATCTTCACCCTGGCCGGCAGCCACGGCCCGGTCGTGGCATCGGTGGCGGTGATCGCGCTGGCGGTGGCCGGCAACATCGCCGCGCGGCTGATCCCGAAAGTGGATGCCGGCGCGCCGGACCTGAAGATCGACTGGAACCCGCTGTCCGAATCGCTGGCCGTGCTGCGCATGGCCAGGAAGCAGAAGGCGGTGCGCAACGCGGTGCTGGGCGTGTCCTGGTTCTGGTTCGTCGGCACCGTCCTGACCTCGCAGCTGCCGACCTACGCCGAGATCAACCTGGGCGGCGGCTCGACCCTGTACATCTTCGCCCTGGCGCTGTTCTCGGTGGGCACCGGCACCGGCTCGCTGCTGTGCGAAAAGCTGTCCGCGCGCACCGTCGAGATCGGCCTGGTACCGCTGGGCGCGTTCGGCATGAGCGCGTTCCTGTTCGACCTGTACTTCGCCCGCACCGGCGCGGTGGCGGTGAGCGGGCTGGACGTGGCCGGCTTCCTGCGCCAGCCCGGCAGCACGCGCATCGTCGTCGACCTGCTCGGCATCGGCCTGTTCACCGGCCTGTTCGTGGTGCCGCTGTTCGCGCTGATCCAGAGCCGCACGCCGAAGTCGGAGATGTCGCGCGTGTTCGCCGCGCTCAACATCCAGAACTCCGGCTTCATCGTGCTGGCGGCGATGGCCGGCCTGCTCACCCAGAGCGTGCTGGGCTGGAGCGTGCCGCAGCTGTTCCTGGCCCTGGCCATCGCCAACGTGCTGGTCGCCAGCTACATCTTCAGCATCGTGCCCGAGTTCCTGATGCGCTTCCTGAGCTGGGTGATGGTGCGCGCGCTGTACCGCCTGCGCCGCACCGGCATCGAGGAACACGTGCCCGACGAGGGCGCGGCGCTGATCGTCTGCAACCACGTCAGCTACATGGACGCGCTGATCCTGGCCGCGGTGATCCCGCGCCCGGTGCGCTTCGTCATGTACTACCGGATCTTCAACATCCCGGTGATGCGCTGGATCTTCCGCACCGCCAAGGCCATTCCCATCGCCAGCCCCAAGGAGGACGCCGAACTGATGCAGCGCGCGTTCGACGCCATCGATGCGGCGCTGGCGGAAGGCGAGCTGGTCTGCATTTTCCCCGAGGGCGCACTGACCCGCGACGGCGACATCGCCCGGTTCCGCTCCGGGGTGGAGAAGATCCTGGCCCGGCGGCCGGTGCCGGTGGTGCCGCTGGCGCTCAAAGGCATGTGGAGCAGCATGTGGAGCCGGCGCGACACGCGCCTGGGGCGGATGCGGGTACCGCGCCGCTTCCGCGCCCACATCGAAGTGGCCGCCGCCCCCACGGTCGACGGCACGGCCACCGACGCGGCGGCGCTGGAGGCCCGGGTACGGGCGCTGCGCGGCGACGACGCCTGACCGGCTTACCGTCCGCCCGGCAAATCGCTACGCTATCCCTCCAGACGCGGCTGCAGGGATTGCACGGCACCCGCCGACACCGAGGAAACATGGACATCCCACCGCCCCCTCCCGCCGCTCCCGCGCCGCAGCAGGTGCACCACTACTACCACCCGCAGAAGTCCGGTGGCGTGGCGGCCCTGCTGGAAGTGCTGCCGGGGCTGTTCCTGCAGACGTTCGGCATCGGCCACATGTACGCCGGCAATGTCGGCACCGGCCTGATCATCATGTTCGGCTACTGGGCGCTGACCTTGGTCAACATCCTGCTGTGCTTCGTCTTCATCGGCTTCATCACCTGGCCGCTGTGCTGGGTCGCGGCCATGATCCTCTCGTCGCTGACCGCGGCGAACGCCTGCAAGTCACGCTGATCGCAACCCCATCGGAGAACCCATGAATACCGTCAATCCCGCCAGCAGCATCCCCAACCACCTGGCCTGGTCGATCATCGCCACGGTCCTGGCCACCTGCCTGTGCTGCCCGCTGGGCCTGGTGGGCATCGTCGCCATCGTGTTCTCCAGCAAGGTGAACAACCTGCTGAGCCAGGGCGACATCGACGGCGCCCGCCGCGCCTCCAACAACGCCAAGACCTGGTGCTGGGTGGCTACCGCGCTGGCCATCATCGGCGTGGTGTTCAACGCCATCTACTTCGCCATGGGCGGTGCCGCCGCCTACATGGAAATGCTGCAGAAATACCAGTAAGCCGTGGCGCCGCTGCTCGGAACCCGGCACAAGCTCGCGCTGGCGGGGGTCGCACTGGCGATCCCCGCCGGCATCTGGCTGCTGTGGCATTTCGATCCGAACGTCGAGGGCAACCCGTTCCCGCCCTGCATGTTCCTGGCCTTCACCGGCTACTACTGCATCGGCTGCGGACTGACCCGCGCGCTGCACGCGCTGGCCCACGGCGACCTGCTGCGCGCGTTCTCGATGAACCCACTGGGCCTGGTGACCCTCGCCCTGGTCCCGCTGATGGTGCTCTGGTCCGCCGGCTGGAACCCGCGCTGGCTGCAGCCGCTGATGCGGGTGGTGATGGCGCCGAAGCTGTGGCTGGCGGTACTGCCGGCCTACTGGGTCGCCCGCAACCTGCCCTGGTACCCGTTCACCCTGCTCGCGCCGGGCTGAAAGACAGCGCTGCGCGCCGGCGCTCCCATCCGCGCGACGTACCCGGCACTTCCACCGGCCAATGCCGTGCGCACCGGCCGCCACCGCTGCGCGACCCTACCCTCACCCCACCCAGCCGGCGATGATCAACAACGCCAGCAGCGCCATCCACAACAGCAGCATGCGCCAGACCATGCTCATCGCATCGCGCAGTTCGGGATGGCGTTCGGCGTGCGGGACCAGGCCGGCCTCGCGCGCATCGGCCGCATCCTCGGCCAGCTCCATGCCGACGCCGGCACGCGCGGCCTCGCCCAGGAAGCCCAGGTCCAGCGCCCAGCGGTTGCCACCGGCACGGCGCCAGGCCGAGAACACCGTGTCGAAATTGCCGACCAGCGCCATCGACAGCGTCATCAACTGGGCCACCGGCCATTCCAGCAGGGCCAGCGCCCAGGCGCCCGTCCCGCGGGCTTCGGCCGCCACGCCAGCGGCGATCGGGCCGTGCACGGACTGCACCAGCAGGCGGTACAGCACCGCGCCCAGCGGGCCCAGCAGCAGGAACCAGAACAACGGCGCGAACCAGCGCCGCAGCGCGTTGTACAGGGTCGCGTCGACCAGCGTGGGCACATCCTCGCGCAGGCTGCCGCCGGCAGACTGGAGCTGGGCGACCGCCGCGTCGTGGGCCGCCGCATCCTCCGCGTCGATGACCGCCTCGACGTCGCGGTCCAGGTCGCGCGGTCCCCAGCACAGCGCCAGCACCGCCATGCCGAACAGCAGCGACGGCAGCCCGTGCAGGTGCCCGGCCAGCAGCCATTGCACCGCCGCCACCAGCAGCACGCACGGGGCGATGGCCAGCAGCAGGCCGAAGCGGCCGGCATTGCTGCCGCCTTCATGTACCTGCAGCCAGCCCAGCCAGCGCCCGAACCAGCGCCAGTCGCGCAGGGTCGCCATCGGCGCGGGCGCCAGATGGCCAAGGACCAGTGCCGCGATCACTGCTACCAGGGTCGTGAACATGCGATTCCTCCGGGTCCTGATTGTAGGCCCCGCCAAGGCCGTGCGTGCCGATGCCCGCGACGGCCCGCTGCCGGCCTCATGGCTGCCGGCGCCGGTACCAGTCTTCGATCAGCGTACGTGCGATCGAGATCCGCGGCGACAGCAGGATGCCCTGGCCGTCGTCGGCCTGCTCGCGCCGCAGCGCGGCGCCGATTTCCTCGGCGTCGAACCAGCGCGCATCCTCGAGTTCGCCGTCCACCTGGGGGACGTCGCCATGCGCGGTGGCCCGGAAACCGACCATCAGCGCCCCCGGGAAGGGCCACGGCTGGGTGCACAGGTAGTCGGCCTGGATCACCCGCACCCGGGTTTCCTCGAACACTTCGCGCGCCACGGTCTGCTCGAAGGTCTCGCCCGGTTCGACGAAACCGGCCACCACCGACCAGCGCCGCGGCGCCCAGCTGGCCTGGCGGCCGAGCAGCAGGCGGCCGTCATGTTCGACCGCGACGATGACCGCCGGGTCCACCCGCGGGTAATGCTCGGTGCCGCACTGGCCGCAGCGGCCGATGAAACCGCCACGCCCGAACACCACCGCGGCGCCGCAGACGCCGCAGAAGCGGTTGCGCGAATGCCAGTACGACATGCCGCGCGCGTAGCAGAACACGCCCGACGCGTCGGCCGGCCATTCGGCGGCGGCGCGGCGCAGGTCGATACGCCCTGGCGCCCGCACCCCGACCATCGCCGCCTCGACCACGAACCACGCGCGCTCGTGCTGCATGCCCAGGAAGATGGCCGTGCCCGGGCCACCGCCCAGTTCGCGGCCGCTGGTCAGGAACGGCTGCCCCTCGGCATCGGCGAAGGCGGTGCCATCGGCATCGAGCACCAGCACCCGGGCGTCGGGCCACAGCCGCGCCAGCGCATCGGCGTCGTCGCGCAGTGCATCGGCGCGATCCAGCGCGGCGCCGGCGAAGGCGTGTGCATGGAAGGAAGAGTCGAAAGCATGCATCGTCGGCAGACTACCGGCAAACCACCGTGGCGAGAAGCTGCCCGCGTCCGCGGGGATGCGCGCGCGCCCGCGGCATGGCGCCGGGCTCAGACGGCGAAACTGCTGCCGCAGCCGCAGGTCGTGCGGGCGTTGGGATTGCGGATCACGAACTGCGCCCCGGTGAGGCTTTCCGAGTAATCGACCTCGGCGCCCATCAGGTACTGCAGGCTCAGCGGATCCACCAGCAGGGTCACGCCGTCGGTGACCACCGCCAGGTCATCGTCGGCCCGGTTCTCGTCGAACTCGAAGCCGTACTGGAAGCCGGAACAGCCGCCCCCCTGGATATAGACGCGCAGCGCCAGGGCAGCGTTGCCCTCCTCGCGGATCAGCTCGCTCACCTTGGCCGCGGCGGCCGGGGTGAAGTTCAGCGGGCGATCGAGGGACTGGTAATCGGGGGCGGCCGTTGCGCCGGGCAGGGAAACGAGCGTGCTCATGCGCCCAGCATGGGGACGCCCGCGCGCCGATTCAAGCCTCCGCCGCTTCAGCCTGCGCCTGCAGCGCCGCCACCTCGGGCGAAGGCAGCGCGGCCATCGCCGTGGCATGCACCAGGCGGCCGTTGAGCTGGGCGCCGGCGCCCATCTCCACCACCTGGTAGTGGACGTTGCCGTTGACCCGCGCGGTGGGGGTCAGCTCGATGCGCTCGCCGGCATGGACGTCGCCGTCCATGCGCCCGCTGAGCACCACCACCGAGGCACGGACCTCGCCGTCGATGTGGCCCTGCTCGGCCAGGGTCAGCACCGCCTTGGCGCCCTCCTCGGCGATCACCCGGCCCTCGATGCGCCCTTCCACGTACAGGCCGCCGCTGAACATCACGTCGCCACGGATCACCACCTGCGGCCCGATCAGGGCGTCCACGACCAGGTGGCTGTCGCGGCTGGACTTGTTCTTGAACATCACTGCTCCCCTCTGCCGTTGCCGGCGAGTTTCCAATCGAATGTCTGTGTCGCGCTCCCCCCGGGCCCGGTCAACGAGACTCGCACACGTTGCGGGGTGAAATCCTTGGGCAGCATCACGCTGCCGTCCAGGCGCTGGAAATACCGGAACGAATAGGCCTGCCCGGGTACTTCCCGGCGCTGGTGGAGTTCGTCCCAGGTCACCGTCGCCAGCTTGCCACCCTTGACCCCTTCCACCGAGAACCGCATCTGCCCCTGGCTGATGGCGCCCCTGTTCAGATTCTGCGTCAGCACCACGCTGTAGTGCCAGGTGCCGGCGGCTTCGGCGGAGAACTCCACCGAATGCGCATTCAGCCCCTTGCGCTGGCTGGTGGCGCCCACCAGGCGCTCGTAGAACGCGACGTCCGCGCGCAGCCCGGCGATCTCCTCGTCGCGCTCGGCCAGCGATGCCTGCACCTCGGCATTGGCCGCGCGGCTGATCTTGTCCGACGCCTCCAGCGTGGCCTGGCGCTGCCGCAGCTCCTCGATCTGGGCGCGCTGCGCGGCGACGGTACGCTCGCTCTGGCGCAGGCGCTCGCGCAACCCGCCGGCATCGGGCGAGGCGTAGCGGGCGGCCAGCCAGCCCACCAGCAGCAGCGACAGCAGCCAGGCGACGGCGAGGACGGCCAGCCGCACCCACGCTGATCGCTGCGGCGTTCCCCGCAGGGTGATCTGGAAACGCGACGGGGATCGATTACTCATGGCGTTACATGACCGGTGCCGGATCCTGCGCGAAGCGGCACCTTCGCTCCGGTTGAAACGGCCTGGCAGTGTAAACGACTCCCGGCACGGCCCGCCGGGAACTGGCAATCGCCCGGGGCATGGTCGATAGTTGCGATCCTGCTCACAGTTCCCGCGCGAGTCCGCGACCATGACCGAAGCCCACGTTTTCGTCATCGGCATCCTGCTGGCCTGGCTGGCCGGCATCCGCGTGTACCTGACCGTGTTCGGCGTCGGCCTGGCCGGCGTGCTGGGCTGGGTCGAGCTGCCGCCGGCGCTGCAGGCCACGCAGTCATGGTGGGTGCTGGGCACCTCGGCCGCGCTGGCGGCCGCCGAGTTCTTCGCCGACAAGATCCCCGGCGTGGATTCGATCTGGGACCTGCTGCAGACCCTGGCGCGGGTACCGGCCGGCGCCTTCCTGGCCGCGGCGACCCTTTCCCCCGACGGCCAGCTCGGTGCCGGCGCGCTCGCTGCCGGTGCCGGCGTGGCACTGGCCAGCCATGGCCTGAAGGCCGGCACCCGGGCGCTGCTGAACACCTCACCGGAACCGGCCAGCAACTGGGCCGCATCGGTGGCCGAGGACGGCGTGGTGATCGCCGGCCTGGCGCTGGCACTGGCCCACCCGTGGCTGGCGCTGGCACTGGTGGTCGGCGCAAGCCTGCTGGGCGCGCTGACCGTATGGCTGGTCTGGCGCACGCTCTGGCGCGGGGTCAAGCGCCTGTTCGCCGCGCCACCGCCGGCCGCGCCACCGGCGACGGCCAGGGACCATTCGCTGCCACCGGCTCGTTGACCGCATAATCCACGGCATACGGGGAGTACCGATGGCAAGCAACGACACACCTACTTCCACCGCCCGCCTGACGCGCGCGGAGGTCCCGCCGGCAGACTACTGGCAGCGCTGGAGCGTGGAGAATGCGCCGCCGGCCGACGCGGTCCGCGCGCATATCGCCGCCGCCCCGGCCGCCACGCCGGAACCGGGCCAGGCTGCCGCCGCCGAAACGCCCTATCGCGTGCTGATCGTCGAGGACGACCGCTCGCAGGCGCTGTTCGCGCAGAGCGTGCTGCACGGTGCCGGCATGCAGGCGATCGTGCAGATGGACGCCGAGGGCGTGCAGCAGGCGATCGTCGAGCACCGCCCCGACCTGATCCTGATGGACCTGCACATGCCCGGGCTCGATGGCATGCGGCTGACCGCGCTGATCCGCCAGAACCCGCACCAGCAGCTGCTGCCCATCGTGTTCCTGACCGGCGACCCCGACCCCGAGCGCCAGTTCGAGGTGCTCGACAGCGGCGCCGACGATTTCCTCACCAAGCCGATCCGCCCGCGCCACCTGGTCGCGGCGGTAGCCAACCGCATCCGCCGTTCGCGCCAGCAGGCGCAGGGCACGGCCGAAGGGGTGGCGCTGAGCAACCCGGAGACCGGCCTGCCCACGCGGCACAACCTGATGCTGCAGCTGGATACGGCACTGGCCGCGTCCGAGCACGGCGGGCTGATGTTCATCGAGATCGCCAGCGCGCTGGGCCTGCGCGAACGCTATGGCTATGCCGCCTTCGAGCGGCTGATGGTGCAGGCCGGCCGGCGCCTGGCCGAAGCCGCGCGCCCGCACCTGCTGGCACGGTTGAACGACAACAGCTTCCTGCTGCTGGGCCGCGGCATGGACGAGGACCCGGTCGATGCGCTGGCGCGCTCGGTACGCCAGGCCCTGTCCGCGCACCCGTTCGTGGTGCGCGATGACGAATCGCTGCACCTGCGCTGCGCCGTCGGCCATGCCCGCCTGTCGCAGGGTTTCGAGGACGCCGGCATCGCCCTGGAGGCGGTCGAACGCACCGCCCTGCAGGCGCGGCTGCTCGCCGACGGCGTGGCCGCCTACCAGGGCAACGGCGATGCCGCCGCGCAGGAACACCTGGCCCTGCTGGAAGGCCAGATCGAGCTGGCCTACCAGCCGATCGTGGCCGTCGCCGGCAGCGACACCGCGCAGTACCAGGTGCTGCTGCGCCTGCGGCGCAACGACGGCACCCTGCTCTCGGCCGGCCAGGTGATTCCGGCGGCCGAGGCGGCCGGGCGCATCGGCGACCTCGACCAGCAGGTGCTCGACCATGCGCTGGGGCTGCTGCACCGCTACCAGCACGCCGTGCCGCCGATGCGGCTGTTCGTGTCGCAGTCGCTGCGCAGCCTCGCCCGCGAGGCATTCGCCGGCTGGCTGCTCAAGGCCATCGCCGACCGGCAGATCGCCGGCAGCTCGCTGGTCATCGACGTGCGCCTGGGCGACGCGCTGGTACACGCGGTGACGCTGCAGCAGTTCTGCGAACGGCTGATGCCCGCCGGCGTGCAGTTCTGCCTGAGCCAGTTCGAACCCGGCGACGAGGCCAACGCGCTGATGACCCAGCTGCCGCTGGGCTTCGTGCGCATGGCCGGGCGTTTCGCCGGCAGCCACGCCAGCCAGCAGCTGCGCGACGAACTGCGCGGCGCGATCGACGCCGCGCACCGCGCCGGGCTGCAGATCATCGGCCAGCAGATCGAGGATCCACAGGCCGCCGCCGCGATGTGGATGAGCGGCATCGACTTCATCCAGGGCAACGTGGTGCAGTCGGTCGGCAGCGAACTGGACTTCGACTTCCAGAACACGGTGCTCTGAGATGCAGGCAGCCAACCGCTGGGCCATGGCTTCGGCGATGCTCGCGGTGGCCGCCGGCGTGGCGCAGTGGCTGCCGCCGCCGGTACCGGCGCAGATCGTCGCCACCGCCCTGGCCGCGCTCGCCTGCCTGTGCGCGCTGCTGGCGGCGCTCGCCGCGCGCGCCCTGGCCGACACGTCCGCCGCATTCGCGCAGCGCTCCCGCGACAACGAGCGCGAGCTGCAGCGCCTGCGCCAGGAACAGCAGCGCCATGTCCAGCTCGAGCAGCAGCTGCTGCAGGCCAAGCAGGATGCCGAGGCGGCAATGCTGGCCAAGGGCGAGTTCCTGGCCACCATGAGCCACGAGATCCGCACCCCGCTCAACGGCATCATCCCGATGCTGGAAATGGTCGCGCAGGGGCCGCTGGCCGCCGAACAGCGCGAGATGCTCAACACCGCCAGCGAGAGCTCGCGGGCGTTGTTCCGCATCGTCGACGACATCCTCGACTACTCCAAGCTCGAAGCGCAGCGGCTGGAGCTGGAGATCACCACGTTCAACCTGCGCGAGCTGCTGGACTCGCTGCTGCAGCTGATGCAGCGCTCGGCCGCGCACAAGGGACTGGACATCACCCTGGCGCTCGACCCGGCGGTGCGGCTGGCGGTGCGCGGCGACCCGGTGCGCCTGCGCCAGGTGCTCAGCAACCTGATGGTCAATGCGATCAAGTTCACCGAACGCGGCGGCATCCAGGTGCAGGTGCGGCGCATGGGCGAGACCAATGCGCAGCACCTGCTGCGCTTCGAGGTCCGCGATACCGGCATCGGCATCGACGCCGACCAGCAGGAGCGCCTGTTCAGCGCCTTCACCCAGGCCGACGCCTCGACCACCCGCCTGTACGGCGGCACCGGCCTGGGCCTGGCCATCTGCAAGCGCATCATCGACCTGATGCATGGCCGCATCGGCCTGGACTCGGTGCCCGGCCAGGGCTCGACCTTCTGGTTCGAGATCCCGCTGCTCAAGGTGATCGGCGACCTGCGCGCGCCGGCGCACGGCGCCCACCCGCGGGTGCTGCTGGTGTCCACCGACGCGCGCCTGCGCCAACGGCTGGAGCTGGTCCTGCCGAACTGGGGGTTCGAGGTGCGCAGCGTGGACACGGTGCACGAAGCGCTGGACCTGCTGCGCGCGGGGGGCTCGCCGCAGCCCTGGCACGCCGTCATCGGCGACCTGCCGTCGCTGCGCCTGGGCGTGGCGGCGCTGCAGCGGGCCGGCGGCGACCACCGCCTGGTCTGGCTGCAGGACGACGCACCGCTGCCGTCCGAACTGCGCGACAGTCCACGCGTGGTATCGCGCCAGGCGACGGATGCGGCGCTGCGCGCGGCGTTGACGGAGCCGGCCACCACCGCGCCGGCCAGCGACCAGGCCGCACCTTCCGTGGCGGCGGAAGTGGCGCCCGCTGCCCCGGCATCGCTGGAGCGCGCGCGCGGACTAGCCGGCGCGCGGGTGCTGCTGGTCGAGGACAATCCGGTCAACCTGTTGGTGGCGCAGAAGCTGCTGGGCGTGCTCGGCTGCGAGGTGGAGACCGCCATCAACGGCCAGCTCGCGCTGGACAAGCTGCACGCCGCCGCTTACCAGGCGGTGCTGATGGACTGCCAGATGCCGGTGCTGGACGGTTACGCCGCCACCCGCCGCTGGCGCGAGCACGAGACCGCCACCCAGGCCGCGCGCCTGCCGATCATCGCCATGACCGCCAACGCCATGGCCGGCGACCGCCAGCGCTGCCTGGACGCGGGAATGGACGATTACCTGTCCAAGCCCATTTCGCGCGAAGGCCTGCAGGCCTGCCTGCTGCGCTGGTGCGGGACCGCGCCGACCGCCGGCGACGAACCGCCGCAGGCGGCACCGGCCCAGCTCGAGGAAGCCCCGGCCTCGGCCGCGCAGTCCACCGCCCTGCCGGTGCTCGACCGCGAGGTGCTGGACGAACTGCGCGAGATCGCCGGCGCCGAGACCGCCACCATCATCGACGTGTTCCTCGACGACACCACCCCGCTGGTGCGCCAACTGCAGGAGGCCGCGGTCGCACCCGACCTGGACCAGCTGCGCGAACTGGCGCACAGCCTCAAGTCGGCCAGCGCCAATGTCGGCGCCCTGGCCCTGTCGGCGGCGGCGCGCCGGGTCGAACTGGCCGCCCGGTCCGGCAAGCTGGAACGCCCGGCGGTGATGGTCGCGCTGATCATTGCCGAGTTCGCCCGCGCGCGACTGGCGCTGATCGGCTACCAGTCGGACATCCGCGGCGAACGGGCCCTGCAGGCCTGAGCCCGGCTCGCGCGCATGCGCGCGTCGCGCCCGGACACGCGTGCGGGCAAGGGGAGTGGGATCACCGCCGCGCGTCAGCACCGCACTGCGCAGCTGACGGATGCCGTGGCAGCACGGCAGCAACGGCGGCGCGGGCGCCGTTGGCGGGACCCGGCAGCGCCCGGCGCGGCGCCGGGCCGGAGGCTCAGTCGTCCAGCTTGGTCAGCAGGTAGTTCGGCTCGCCGATGCGCTCGATCAGGTCCAGCTGCGTTTCCAGCCAGTCGATGTGCTCTTCCTCGGAGTCGAGGATCTTCACGAACAGCTCGCGGCTGACGTAGTCGCCGATGCTCTCGGCGTAGGCCACCGCCTCGCGCAGCACCGCCACCGCCGAGGTTTCCAGCGCCAGGTCGCAGCGCAGGATCTCGACCGGACTCTCGCCGATGCGCAGCTTGCCCAGCGCCTGGAAGTTCGGCAGCCCCTCGAGGAACAGGATGCGGTCGGACAATGCGTCCGCATGCTTCATCTCGTCGATGGATTCCTTGTACTCGTGCTCGGCCAGCTCCTTCAGGCCCCAGTTCTTCAGCATCTTGGCGTGCAGGAAGTACTGGTTGATCGCGGTCAGCTCGTTGTAGAGCACCTTGTTGAGGAACTCGATGACCTTGGCGTCGCCTTTCATGGGGGTTGCTCCTGCACGCATTGAACGCGCGCACTGTAGCGTCACGCGTGCGCTGATGAAGGAACGCGAATCGTACGCATTGGTCCGTCCGCAACTGCGGACCTGCCCGCCACGGTCACGCCGCGGCTGCGCGCCGCGACGGAATTCAGGCCACCCTGGCCAGGCCGAGCATCGGCAGCGGCAGGTCGTGCACCGCGCGTGCCGTGGCCAGGAGCTCGCCCGCCATCTCCAGGCAGGAACCGCAGCTGGAACCGCAGCCGGTACGCATCGTCAGTTCGGCAACCGAACTGCAGCCGTTGTCGGCCGCTTCGCGGATCTGGTGGTCGGTGACACCGTTGCAGATGCAGACGTACACGGGGGCGATGGACAGGACCGGCCGGGAGTGGCCGGAAGCCATTTCAACGAAAACGAGAACGATTGTCAATTAAAATGCTGAATCGTTCTCGATCAGGCGGTGGCCGTCAGGCCGTCGGCCCCTCGCCCTGCACCTTCCGCGGCCAATAGCCGCGCTTGCGCGAACGCTTGCGCGGGCGCTCATGACCCGCAGCGTGGCCGGGCATCCACGCCTCCTGGGCGCTCTTCGGCATCGCCGTCACCCCTTGCCCGGCGATACCCTGCGCCAACGGCGCCAGATGCCGCAGCGCGCGCGCATAGACGCCGCGCTTGAACATGACCACATGCTCGACGGGATACCAGAAATCCACCCATCGCCAATGGTCGAACTCGGGGGCCTCGGTATGGTCCAGGCGCACATGGCCCTCGTCGCCGGTCAGCCGCAGCAGGAACCAGACCTGCTTCTGGCCGATGCAGACCTGCTTCTCGGTACGGCGGATGGCGCGGCTGGGCAACCGGTAGCGAAGCCAGCCCGGGGTAGCCCCGAGCACTTCGACATGTTCAGGCAACAGGCCGGTTTCTTCCTGCAGCTCGCGATACATGGCCTCGACCGGCGTCTCGTCGGAGTTCATCCCACCCTGCGGGAACTGCCAGCCATCCCGGCGCACGCGTCGTGCCCAGAACACCTGTCCGTCTTCCCGCATCAGCACGATGCCGACGTTCGGTCGATAGCCGTCCGGATCGATCACGATGCGGACTCCTAAATATTTCTACTGGCTTGGACTCTGCCATGGCCGCTGCAATGCCACAAGCGCGGAAAAAACAGTTGACAGGCAAGCCGCCGATACGCAGAATTGCGGGCTCCCTGAGGCTATGTAGCTCAGCCGGTTAGAGCACAGCACTCATAATGCTGGGGTCGGTGGTTCGAGTCCACCCATAGCCACCAATGCATCGCAAGTCATTGATGCCTCGGGAGAATCTAGCACTTTTGCTCTCTTTAGCCCTACTGCTACAGCGAGTGCCCACAAAGTGCTACAGCGACGCGGTCAGATTTATACTTCGCGTATCGTCGTCCCCTCCCGTATCCGGGCCGTCTGGGGACGCACAGAACTCAACCGAAGCCTGCGAACCGGCGACCTCCGAGAGGCTCGCAGGCGCTTGATGTTGTGGGAAGCCCAAATGGGCGTCTTCCTGCACCAGATCGACCGGAACCTTCAGTCGATGACTCGCGAAGAAATTGACACCATCTACCGCCAGTACCTGGCAACGAAGTTTGATGAGATCGAAGCAAGGCTTTCCCAGCCTCTCGATGAAGACCAGAAAGACGGCACATCCTTCTACCTGAATGACGAAGCCCACCGCATCTCGGCGGCACTGGCCTTTGGGCAGGTGGACGAGCGCTTGCCGGAAGCCGCCCAGCTGGCACCCAATGCAACCGGGGATACACACCGCAGACTCGCAAGGCGCCTCTTGGAAGCGGACCTTAAGGCGACCGTGGCCGAGCTAAAGGCACTTGAAGGGGAACCCTTGGAGCTTCCCCAGGAAATCCTTTCCACCACTGGCGGGGCCAAGGATCGGACGCAAAGCTCACCCCTGCTCTCGCAGGTGGTTCAACTCTATTGCGAGGAACACATCGGCCTGAAGAAGTGGTCGGAACGCACCGCCGAGCAGAGCCGCAAGATATTCGAGCTGATCGTGGATTTGCTTGGGGACCGCCCCATTCACCAAGTTACCAAGGCCGAAATTCGCACCTTGGGTACGCAGATGCTTCAGCTGCCCAAGAACATGACCAAGATCTTCCCTGGCCTCACCCCTCGGCAGATTCTTGAAGCATCAGCATCGCAGCCCGAGCTGCCGCGCCTGCAACCTCGCAGCATCAACAAGAACTATCAATACGTCCGTTCGCTATTCATCTGGGCAACAGAGCACGACCATCTGACCCAGAATCCAGCCACGATTTTGCGTGATGTCAACGAGGGACGCGCTCAGGATGCACGCAAGGCACTCGACGACGACGACGTGGCGAAGTTTATCAGATACACCAAGCAGCACGCCAAGGAGTCTTACGAGCTGTGGATACCTCGCATCATGGCCTATACCGGCTGCCGCATGGGCGAGGCAGCCAGACTGGAAAAGCGTGACGTCCGCCAAGTGGACGGACTATGGGTGTTCGACATCAATTCCGACCACCCGGAGAAGCGAGTCAAAACCGAGAACAGCCTGCGCCTGATCCCTGTGCATCCAAGGCTCATCGAGCTGGGGCTATTGGATTTTGTCAGCAGCTCCGCCGAAGGCTTCCTGTTCCCCCGCCGCATCCGGTACACCGATGACCCCAAGCGCAGCCCGGTGGACCTCCTGTCCAAGCAACTCAGCCGCTGGCTGCGAAAGGCCGGTGTGGAGGACAAGAAGAAGCAGGTGCAGAGCTTCCGGGAAACCATGGCCACCAAGCTAAAGGACCTGGGAACGCCGGAGTACCAGATCGCGGAAATCCTGGGACACGAGAACAGCAACATTTCCACTGGCCGCTATGGCAAGCACACCAAGCTGAGCACACTGCACGAGGCTTTGGCCAAGGTCCACCTGCCGGTCTAACAAGCTGCAACGTGCAGGCGTACTGCTTCCAAGTGCGCCTGCAGCGGCCTCGCTGCCCGCGCCAGACCTGTACCCAGGTGCCACAGCACCAGCCCCCTGCTGGCCGGATACTTGTGCAACTGAACCACCTTCAGCTGGCCGGCATGGTCGTGCTGTTCCCATTGTTTGTGCACACCACCAGCCAGCCGGTGTACCCATTTGGCGACCTGCACCAGTCGATAGCGGGCCTTGCGGTCCGGCTGCGGATCATCCTGGTAGCGCAGCTGCACAGCAATCCAGATGGACAGAGGGACGCTGGGGTCTACCTGGCGCTCCCGCAGGCGCGCCCAGATCTTGCTCGCCCGCTCCGCCGGCGGCTTCCCGACCAACCGGAAGGCCTCCTCTGGTGCACCGCCGCGCATATAAAGAGTCACCACCGCCTCCCTAGCCTCCCTGACAGCCGGAAGATCCCGTTGTTCCTCTAGCCAACGCAGGGCAGCAACACGGTACGGCCGCAGCTCCGCAGCGGTGTAGCTGGGTTTTGAATGGCTGCCGTGGCGGCGGAAGTGCTCGACATGGCGGCGGCAATACGCCTTGCTCAACCCGCTGCCTTGCTGCGCCATGGTGGGATGGCCGCAATCCAGCACTACGCAGGTTGCAAAGGTCGGCTTGGCCTCTCTCATGCGCCGGTAGATGCCTTCCCGGCGCTTCTGGCGAACGCTGCTCATGCGCTTATGCCCCCCACTAATGGGGAGGACTGAGGATTACCTATAGATGGACCATGGAGCCCCCGCGGTGGAGATCCCTCCACCTCCACCCTGAGTTGTTGACCAAGGACATCCTTGGAAGCTTCTTCAAGAGCCCGCTTGGCAACCTCCATCCGATGGTCGGCAACAAGGATGCCGTCGTGGATCGGCAGCGCCACCACTCCGCGGTCTTGGAGCCGGAGCATCGCCCCAATGATGATCTGGCTTTCAAGGTTCATCAGGGCACAGGACTGCCCCTTCCCAAAGAGTGGCACCAAGGCGGGATGCCGCCGCCTGATTCCCGCTACAACCGAATGCACGGTCTCGTGTCTGGCAAAGTGCGCCCTGGCCCCCCGAGGCATGCGAGTGGGCACCTTGGCGTTGGCCAGCAGCGCATTAAAAACCGTCTTCACGCCTTGGCGGTCCCCCGTTACCCCAGGTAGCTCGTAAAGGTCACCCTCGGGGGGCTCTGTCCCGACAAGGGCATAAGCGGTCCTCACCGACATCTGGGCAAAATCCAGGCTGACCACGGGCGCGCCTTCGATGCGCAAGTAGTCCGCACGGTCTTCCTTGGACATGTCCTGCCAGAAGCCGTGGTAGAGGCGCCCTCCTTCCTGCAAGGAGCCGTTGTTGAAGATGCGTTTGAGATACCGCCGCCCCAGGTCCACCGGCTCCGGCCCGACATACGAGATGTCCGCCTGGGCGAGCCAAGAGTTGATCTGCTGCATCTGGGCGCGGAGAGCACGAACCTCCTGCGTGTCGGGCAACGGCAGGGTCTTCGCCGAGCCCCTCACCTTGTCGCTGCGGAGCACAAGGGGATCACCGAGGAGCGCTTGGTTGCGCCCGATGTCCTCGTAGTGGATTTCGAGGTCGTCGATCCTGGCGTCCAGCCAAGGGCTGACCCGGATCATCGTGCGTTCTCCACCGAACCAGGATGCGTAGTAGCCGGGCTGCAGCTCGGCTGCGGCCACTTCCGGGTGGCATAGCAACTTCACCAGGTCCAGGAACGCTTCGGTGAGGAAGGGAGCACGCCGCGTTTGGGGGGACAAGGCGCCCTTGCTCATCTCGACCATGAGCCACGCATCGGGATCATCCAGTGCCCGGTGGACCAGGTCGCACACCAGCGCCTCAGCGGCTGATTCATGGCGCTCTTGATCGGCTTTCCGCCGCCGCCGCTGCCGCCTCTCCGCCTTCTCTATACGCTCAAGCACTTCGGCCACGAGCTGCTTGCTCTTGCACGTTGCAGCAGTCTTGGCCGGGTCAAAAGCCCTGGGGCTCTCGGTGCGGCTTTTTGCAGGCGAGACCGCCTCAGCCGCCACATCCACGCAAAAGTCGACCACCCTCATCCGCACGAACAGAGATACAAAAAGGAACGCACATAGCCCCATCCGCGGCGGCGATAGCCGCGCCAAGCTTGGGGCCGCCGTCGTATTCTATCGGGGCTATCAAAGGAATCCACAACCATGGACAAGGCAGCCGCTGCCGATATTCGTAATGCCCTTTTGGAGTTGCTGCCGGAGGACGGGACCAGCCTGGGGAACCAGAAGCTGCGCACCCAGATCGCCGCCATGCTTGGCGCCGAGGTGCCTGAAGACGACTACTCGGCCGCGCGGGATGCCTTGGTAGCCGAAGGGCTGCTAGCCAAAGGCCAAGGCCGCGGTGGCTCGGTGCGCAGGATCGTGGACCATGCGGCGCCACTCACCTTGGAGGTGCAGGAAAAGCCCCTTGGTGCGGATGCCCCGAAGCCGAAGCAGGCGGGCCTGACGCTGGCCCAGGCCAAGCGTGCAAAGGCCGAGGTCAAGGCCAAGCGTACCGACGAAGACAACCAGGTCATCGCCTACCGGCACGACCAGAAGCGCCGCAACAATCCCGACGTTGGCGTGGTCACCCCGGACAACGATCCTGAGCAGCCCAAGACGCAATGGGCCTACGACCCGCACATCGACCCGGCCCTGCAGTTCGACGTGGGCCGCGCCCAGATCGAAGCGCTGATCGACGACGCGCTGGCCAGCGGCGACGAAGCCTCCATGCGCGCCGCGCTGGAGCAGCTCAAGCGCCATGCCTCGCCTTACCTCAACTGGGCCGGCAAGGCCGAGCGCACCAGCTTCGAGGTGGACACCGTCAGCCTGCACGTCCACGAGCGCATCGACCCGGCCAGCATCCTGGCCGTCATCCAGAAGCGTATGAAGGCCGACGCCGGCAAGGCTGCCACCGGCGACATGTTCCGCGCCTGGTTCGAGGAGCCGCTGCCGCTGCGCGAGGCTGTGGACTTCTACAAGCACGACCGCGGCTGGAGCAACCGGCTGGTGGCCGGCGACAGCCTGCTGGTGATGAACAGCCTGCTGCAGAAGGAGGGCATGGCCGGGCAGGTGCAGATGATCTACATCGACCCGCCCTACGGCATCAAGTACGGCAGCAACTTCCAGCCCTTCGTCAACAAGCGCGACGTCAAGGACCGCAAGGACGAGGACCTGACGCAAGAGCCGGAGATGATCAAGGCGTTCCGGGATACCTGGGAGCTGGGTATCCACTCCTACCTGACGTATCTGCGGGATCGGTTGATGCTGGCGAAGGAGTTGCTGAGCGAGAGCGGGAGCGTGTTCGTGCAGATTTCAGACGAGAACCTACATCACGTCCGCGAACTACTAGACGAGGTGATGGGTTCGGACAATTTCGTAAGTGTCATTACCACGAAGAAGACGGGCGGCATGGGAGAGGCATTCCTCGACAATGTGTCCGACTACTTGGTCTGGTACAGCAAGTGCAAGGACAAAGCGAAATTCAACGCGCTATTCCTACCTAAGGAAGTGGGCGTTGGTGGCGGGGCTCGATATAACCAACTGCAACTCTCATCGGGCTTCGTACGAGGCATGACCAAAGATGAGAAGCAGTCGCCGGACCGAGTTCCTGCAGGAGCCAGGCCGTTCCTTGGTGGCCCGATGACCTCTGAGACCGCCAGCGAATCGACTACTTTTACCTTCCGCTATCAAGGGCGTGAGCTAGCAGTTAAGAAGGGTGGATGGAAGACAGGCTCCAAGGGAATGAGTCGGCTAATCCGAGCGGATCGTCTTCGCCTAACTAAGGAGTTCATCAACTACAAGATGTTTGTTGATGACTTCCCTGCGTTCGTTTTGACCAATCTGTGGTCGGACACGATGGGTACGGCCGAACAGGACAAATCATATGTGGTCCAAACGACCACCAAGGTTATTGAGCGCTGTCTGCTGATGACCACTGATCCCGGTGACCTAGTTATAGACCCTACTTGCGGCTCTGGTACGACCGCCTTCGTCGCAGAGAAATGGGGCCGCCGCTGGATCACCTGCGATACCTCGCGCGTGGCTGTCACCCTAGCCAAGCAGCGCCTGATGACCGCCAGCTACGACTACTACGACCTCAAGTACCCGCATGAGGGCTTGAAGGCCGGCTTCATCTACAAGACCGTCCCCCACGTCACCCTGAAGTCGATCGCCAACAACCCTGAGATCGACGAGATCTGGGAACGGATGCACCCTGCCATCGAAGCCGAGCTGAGCAAGCTCAACGCCGCCCTGGCTGGGGCTCCGGTGAAGTTCGGGGTCACCGAGGGCGGTCGCAAGGGTACCGTGGTTGCGTTCGATGCAACGGACACGCAAACCCTGCCCACCGGGGAGAAGGTTCCCGCCAACGCGCTGCTGGAATGGGAGGTGCCGTTCGACTTCCCGGCCGAGTGGCCGAAGGCTGCCCGCAGCGCCTTTGATGCTTTCCACGCCGCGCGCCAGGCCATGCAGCGGAAGATGGACGACTCCATCGCGTCCCATGCCGACCAGGAAGTGCTGTACGACCAGCCGCAGGTGTCCAGGGACAAGCTGCGGATCACCGGGCCGTTCACCGTGGAGGCGGTGCCGTTCCCAAGCGTGATGGCGCTGGACGAGGCGCAGCCAGCTGGCGAGGCTGATGCCAGCATCGCCCGCAGCGGGGAGTCCGCGCGTCAGCACCGCTGGCGTGACGAGTTGTTGAAGGCCGGTATCCGAGGCAAGGGCGGGCAGATGCTCCGCTTCGCTGAGCTGGAGAGCCTGCCCGACACCCCGCACCTGCACTGCACCGGCCACCTGGACACCGGAGAGCGCGTGGTGGTGTGCTTCGGCCCGGAGCACGCCGCACTGGAGCAGCGCACGGTGGAGTTGGCCATGCGAGAGGCCGGCGATCTGTTCCCGCGGCCGAGGATCATCGTGTTCTGCGCCTTCGCCTTCGATCCGGAAGCCGCCAAGGACATCGACGCCACCAAGGGCATCACTGCCCTCAAGGCGCAGATGAACACGGACCTGCTCACCGAAGACCTGAAAAAGAACGCCCGCCACAACCAGAGCTTCTGGCTGATCGGTCAGCCGGAAGTGGAAATCCGCCAGCAGAAGGACGGCCGCTACGTGGTGGAAGTCCATGGCTTCGACTACTTCGATACCACTACCGGCGAGCTGAAGTCAGGCGGCAAGACGAACATCGCGGCCTGGAGCTTGGACACCGATTACGACGAACGCAGTCTGTTCCCGCACCAGGTGTTCTTCCCCATGGCCGGCAAGAAGGATGGCTGGCACAAGCTGAAAAAGGACATCAAGGCCGAGCTGGACGAAACCAAGCTGGACAAGCTGCATGGCACCGTCAGCCTGCCGTTCGAGGCCGGGGAGAACCGCAAGATCGCGGTGAAGATCGTCGACGACCGCGGTATCGAGTCGCTGAAAGTCATGGCGCTGGGTTGAGCAACGGCATGACGACTCCCAAATCCCTGATCATCAACACGCCTTTCGAGGCACCACGCTGGCACTGGATAGACCATCAGGGTGGCCTGAAGCTGACCGAAGGCCGCCGTCCTGCCGGCTACGAGATCTTCGACACCCGCCAGAACACCCGACGCACCGAACGGCTGGACCTGGTGGAGAGCATTCGTGACCGCGTAGGCGAATGGCGTGCCTCGGACTACCCCGGCGTAACCACCGTTACCCGCAGCCTGCTGGAACACTGGCACGACGCCAGCGCTCGCCAGCATCCGTTCTACTTTTGCCAGCTGGAAGCCATCGAGACACTGATCTGGTGGATCGAGGCGCCGGCCGATTTCAAGCAGGGCATCTATGTGCCTGGAGATGGTGGACCATGGCAGCGGCTCTGCAACAAGATGGCAACCGGCACCGGCAAGACGACGGTGATGGCCATGGTCATCACTTGGCAGGTGTTGAACGCACTGGCCTACCCCAAGCGCAACAAGGATTTCTCCCGCGCCATCTTCCTGGTTGCCCCTGGCCTGACAGTGCGCGAGCGCTTGCAGGTGCTCTATCCGGGGCACCCGGACAACTACTACGACCTGTTCGGCCTGTGCCCGAATGAGGCAATGCGCAGCAAGCTGAATCAGGCCGAGGTGCTGGTAGAAAACTGGCATACGCTGATGCCGGTCCCGCAGCCGGATCGGTCGGTGGTCAGGAAGGGACCGGAGAGCGACAAGGCATTTGTCCGCCGCGTGCTCGGGAAGCTGGCACAGCACAAGGACATCGTTGTAATCAACGACGAAGCCCACCACGCTTATCGGCAGTCCCCCGATGACAAGCGCAGCCGCGACGTGAAGCGCCGGGCTGAGGAAATGGGCCTGGACCAGGAGGAGGCCACCCGCTGGATTGAAGGCCTGGACCGCATCCACAAGGAACTGCGCATCCAGCGATGCTTCGACCTGTCCGCCACCCCGTTCGCCCCGACCGGGCGCAGCAACACCGAAGGCGGCCTGTTCGAGTGGATCATCTCCGACTTCGGCTTGAACGATGCCATCGAGGCGGGCCTGGTAAAGACCCCCCGCGTGGTCGTGCGTGACGGCGTGGTACCGGATACGCAGACACTCAAACCCAAGCTCTATCACCTGTACCGCGACCCGGCTGTCCAGGAAGACCTGGGTCGCCGCGGGGCACAGGCCCATGAACCGCTGCCGCCACTGGTGCAGCAGGCCTACACTCTGCTCGGAGCCGATTGGCGCAAGACTGCCGAGGCCTGGGCAGAGGCCGGCCACACCTCCCCTCCGGTGATGCTGACGGTATGCAACCTGACCTCCACGGCCGCGCGCGTGGAGCGATTCTTCACTGCCGGTGACGTGCATTGGCCTGAGATGCGCGACGCCAACCGCACGCTCCGGGTGGACTCCCGAGTGTTGGAGAAAGCCGAGATCGGCGAGAAGGCGAGCGCCGATAAGGACTACGAGGAACGGCTGCGGGCGATTGTCGAGGCCGCTGCCATTCCGGCCGACCGAAAGAGCGAGCTGCTGCAACTGCGGAAGGAAGAGCTGCTGCGCGAGATCGTCGACAACGTCGGCAAGCGTGGCGCAGCCGGCCAGGACCTGCAGAACGTCATTTCCGTTGCGATGCTCTCCGAAGGCTGGGACGCCAAGAACATCACCCACATCATGGGCTTGCGTGCCTTCACCAGCCAGCTGCTGTGTGAGCAGGTAATCGGCCGCGGACTGCGCCGCGTCGGCTATGACACGGAGCCTGTGGTCTGCCCCGACGGTGTCGAGCGGCAATTGTTCGTCCCGGAGTTCGTCAACGTCTTCGGCGTGCCGCTGTCGGTGTTCCAGGACCTCAGCGACGAAGGCGATCCACCACCACCGCCCAAGCAGAGCACCCAGATCGAATCCCTGCCGGAACGGAACAGCCTGGAGATCCGCTGGCCAAACGTGGTGCGCGTGGATGCCATCGTGCGGCCGGGTCTGACTCTTGACTGGCAAGCAATGGAGCCTTTGCGCCTAGACCCTGCAGCCACGCCGCTGGCAGCGGAGATGGCGCCTGCACTGGGGGGCGCCAATGCGTGGGACCAGATACAGGCCATTGACCTGGAGCTGTTGCCCGACGAGTTCCGCCTGCAACGGCTGGTGTTCCAGGCCGCTCGCCAAGCGTATGCGCAGATGCAGGACCAATACACCGGGACACCGGAGTACCTGGCATTCCAGTTGATCCGCCTGATCGACGAGTTCCTCGCCTCCGACAAGCTGGAAGTGCCCTCCCTGTTCCACCAGGAGCCGCTGCGCAAGCGCATCCTGGTATCCCTGAACATGAACGCCGTGGTCCAGCACCTGCTGCGATACCTGCTGCAGCAGAACCAGGAGCGCATCGAGCCTGTGTTCGACGAGGAGTTCCCGGTAGGTTCAACGCGATACATGCGCACCTGGTACACCACCAAGACATGCCAGCCCGCGCAGAAGTCGCAGATCAGCCACGTGGTGGCCGACGGCGCTTGGGAAGCCCATGCAGCCAACCTGCTGGAAAGCAGCCCGTTGGTGCAGGCCTACGCAAAGAATGACCACTTGGGCTTCCAGGTCTATTACATGTGGAACGGGGCCAAGCGCCGCTATATCCCCGACTTCCTGGTCCGCCTCGCAAACGGCAAGACGCTGGTGTTGGAGATCAAGGGCGTTGACGACGACCAGAACCGCGCCAAGCGCTCGGCGCTGGACGCATGGGTAAAGGGCGTGAACCAGAAGGGCGGCTTTGGCACCTGGGCGTGGGACGTGGCCTTCGAGCCCCACCAGATCCAGGACATCCTGGCAGCCCATGGTTGACTGAAGTTACTGGACGGAGAGGCGGTCCAGCAGGTTGCGGACCGATGACTTGTGCCACGTGCCACCACGTGGCGTGAGCATGCCTCTCTCGTTCAGGGCTTTTGCTATGCCTCCCAGCGAGGAAACCCCCTCTGCTGCCAGCGCGTCCACCACCGGGCGCAGCTGGTTTGCATGGTGATCCGCCTTGCTGCGTAGGGCCGCCACGGCGTCGCCATTGCCCCTCTGGGCACGCTGCAGGGCAACCGCCCCGTTGGGATTCCCCAGCTTCCTGCCGCGCGCCTTTGCGGCCTGCAGGGCTTCCTTGGTGCGCTTGGAAATCGCCTCGCGTTCCTGCTGGGCGACCAAGGCCATGATGCCGACGGTCAGCTCGTTGGCGTCGGGCATGTCCGCCGCGATGAATCGAACTCCGCTGTCCCGCAGCGTGAGCAGGAAGGCCGCGTTCCGGGACAATCGGTCCAGCTTGGCAATCAGCAGCGTTGCGCCGGTCACCTTCGCCAAGTGCAAGGCGCGGGCTAGTTCGGGGCGATCTGCCCTCTTACCACTCTCCACCTCGGTGAATGCCTGGACGACCTCAGCCCCCCGCTGCCGGACAAAGTCGGCAATGGTTGCCTGCTGCGCTTCCAAACCTAGCCCGCTGCGCCCTTGACGGGCGGTGGAGACCCGCATGTAGACTACGACGCGCAAGGTACAAAATCCCCTAACCAACGTTAGGCGATTTTGTACCATCATTCATCATCGTCAGACAAGAACTCCGTGGAACAGCAAATCACGTCCAGACGCCCCCACTCGAACGGGGCCGAGCTACGCCGGGAAGTAGCTCAGCTTCGCCAAGAGGTAGCCTGGCTGAAGCGGCACTATCAGCAGACCGTACGGGCGGCCATTGACGTCCTGCCCTTTGAAGCACGTTCTCATTACCTCGGCCTAGACAACCTGAACTCGCAAGATGAACTGAATCAATTCCTCTACGACCTACGTAGGCTGGTCAAACAAGAGGCGGAACTGCTGCCGCCAAGGTACCCCGGCGATGATGACCGGGTAGCTTGCCCCTTGTGCGTCAGCCACGCACGAGGTCCCTACAGGGGGCGGGGTGATGGTTGGGGTGCAGAGAGAGGCATTGACTTGCACCTACAACGAGATGCCGGAGAGAACGGCTGCCACGTCATGCAGGTGCTACGCGAACACGCGGTTCGTGAGTACCGCAGCAGAGAACACAGTCTTGAGAGGTAAGTCCCCCCCCCCGGGGGGGGTGAGGCCAAACAGTCGCTATCTAAGATGTCTTCACGGAAATTTTCGCTAGACCTTTCGGCCTCACATCCGTACAATTTGCTACATCAGGTGCTACAGCTTCCCTTCTGAAGCACTTCGTAAGCCAGCAAAATTGCTAGGTTTAGGCTGTTTGTGGTGGCTATCTGCCAAATCCACCCATAGCCACCAAGGGAGCAGGAGCCCGGCTCCTGAAAGCCACAGCCCCGTCGCCAAGCGGTAAGGCATCTGACTCTGACTCAGACATTCGGAGGTTCGAATCCTTCCGGGGCTGCCAGATATCAAAAGACCAGATCGAAAGATCTGGTCTTTTTTTGCCCGTTACAGCGGTCTCGCCACGCCTGCTGGCCTCGACCGTCACGGCATGCGATAATCCACCCCTGCCTAGCCCCGTCGCCAAGCGGTAAGGCACCTGACTCTGACTCAGGCATTCGGAGGTTCGAATCCTTCCGGGGCTGCCAAATACCAAAGGCCTGATCGAAAGATCAGGCCTTTCTTTTTGCCCCCACCGGATGCCGGCGCGGCAGTGGCCACGGGCTTCACGCCACCCCGGAACGACGAAAGCCCGGCCGAGGCCGGGCTTTTGTTTTCCCAGCGGGATCCCGGAGGATCCCACGCCAGGCGCGATGGATCAGCGCTTGGAGAACTGGGTGGCGCGGCGGGCCTTGTGCAGACCAACCTTCTTGCGCTCGACTTCGCGGGCGTCGCGGGTCATGAAGCCGGCCTTGCGCAGCTCGGACTTCAGGCCTTCGTCGTACTCGACCAGGGCGCGGGCGATGCCCAGGCGGATCGCACCGGCCTGGCCGGTGGTGCCGCCGCCGGTGGCGGTGACGATGACGTCGAAGCTCTCGGTGTTCTTGGTCAGCTCGAGCGGCTGGCGCACGATCATGCGCGCGGTCTCACGGCCGAAGAACTCGTCCAGCGGACGGCCATTGACGGTGATGTTGCCCGAACCCTTGCGCAGGAACACGCGGGCGGTGGAGGACTTGCGGCGGCCAGTGCCGTAGTTTTGCGTGATAGCCATGATTAGATATCCAGAACTTGCGGCTGCTGGGCGGCGTGCGGGTGCTCGGCGCCGGCGTAGACCTTGAGCTTGCGGTACATGGCGCGGCCCAGCGGGCCCTTCGGCAGCATGCCCTTGACAGCGATCTCGATCACGCGCTCCGGGTGACGCTCCAGCGCCTGGGCCAGGGTCTCGGTCTTCAGGTTGCCGATGTAGCCGGTGAAGCGGTGGTACTGCTTGTCCTGCAGCTTCTTGCCGGTGACGACAATCTTTTCTGCGTTGATGACAACCAGGTAGTCGCCGGTATCGACGTGCGGGGTGTAGACCGGCTTGTGCTTGCCACGCAGGCGGCGGGCCAGCTCGGTGGCCAGACGGCCCAGGGTCTTGCCCGAGGCGTCGACGAGATACCAGTCACGCTGGACGGTCTCGTTCTTTGCGGTGAAAGTGCTCATGAAAGAACTCAGGTTAGGTCGGGCTCATTGCGGCACTGCACTGCCGGAACTCTGCCACGCGTTGTGAAGGTGAAACACAAGAAGCGGGATTGTACCGGCCGCGGCCGGCCCACGCAAGCCGCCAGCCGGCCGGCCTTGGCAGCCCCGGGGACAGCGGCGAGAATCCGGCTCTCCCCCACCCCGCCTGGACGCCATGACCACCGACCGCGCCTTCACGCCCATGGACCGCCTGCTGACCGAGGCCCAGCGCGCGCTGGACACGGTGTTCGGCAACCCGCCGGCACGCCGTCCCAATCCCGCCGGCGATACCCCGGACGTGGTGCTGGAGCCGGACGCAAGGCGCCACGCCGCAGGCCTGATGCGCATCAACCACGTCGGCGAAGTCTGCGCACAGGGGCTGTACTTCGGACAGGCGGCCGTCGCCCGCGACCCGTCCACCCGCGCGCACCTGCTGGAAGCGGCGCAGGAGGAGACCGACCACCTGGGCTGGTGTGCGGACCGCCTGCGCGAGCTCGACAGCCGCCCCAGCCTGTTCAACCCGCTGTGGTATGCCGGCAGCTACGCCATCGGTACCCTCGCCGGGCTGCGCGGCGACGGCTGGAACCTGGGTTTCGTGGTCGAGACCGAGCGCCAGGTGGAGGCCCACCTGGACGAACACCTGGAAACCCTGCCACCGGCCGACCAGCGCAGCCGCGAGATCCTCAAGGTGATGAAGATCGACGAGGCGCGCCACGCCGACCATGCCGAACACGCCGGCGCGCGGGTCCTGCCGGCACCGATCCCGGCGGTGATGGCACTGGCCTCACGGGCCATGAAAGCCATCGCCTACCGGCTCTGAACCCACTCCCCGGCCTCATGCCGGAACGGGCGAAGCCCGCGAATCCACCTGCAGCACAGCCGCTTTGCCCGAAGGGGCGCGGCGACAGCCGCGGGGGACAGGCAGACCCGGGGTGGGGCCCCGGGCTTGCCACGCAGCCCCTGCGGGCTCTGGCCGCGCCGCGGCCGCGACTACCCCACCACCTTCAACCCGATCACGCCGGACACGATCAGGCCGATGCACAGCAGCCGCGGCCACGAGGCGCTGTCGCCGAACAGCACGATGCCCAGCGCCGCGGCGCCGACCGCGCCGATCCCGGTCCAGATCGCATACCCGGTGCCGATCGGGATCGACTTGAGCGACTGCGACAGGCACCAGAAGCTGACCACCATCGCCGCCAGGGTGCCCACGCTGGGCCACAGCCGGGTCCAGCCCTCGGTGTACTTCAGGCCGATCGCCCAGACGACTTCGAACAGGCCGGCCACCAGCAGATAGATCCAGGCCATTGGGTTTCCTCCTTGGTTGGGGCACAAAAAAAGCGGCCCGGTGCTGGTGAGCACCGGGCCGCCGTCGGCTGTGTTCCGTGGATCGCGCCACGGGGCGGGCCGTCCCGCCGGGTATTTCAGGAGCGGCAGGCTAGCAACCGCCCCCCGAACCGCATGTAACCGTCACTCGGCCAGGTTGCGGCCGTGGAACAGCTCCTCGATCTCGCGGCGCAGCAGCGCCTCGATCTTCATGCGCTCCTTGAACGAGAGGTTCTTGGCCTTCTCTTCGAACAGGTACTGGTCCAGGTCGAAGTCCTTCAGGTGCATCTTCGTGTGGAAGATGTTTTCCTGGTAGACGTTGACGTCGAACATCTCGTAGCGCGACTTGATGTTCTTGGCCAGGAAGTTCTGGATCGAGTTGATCTTGTGGTCGATGAAGTGCTTCTTGCCCTTCACGTCGCGGGTGAAGCCACGGACGCGGTAGTCCATGATCACGATGTCCGACTCGAGGCTCTCGATCAGGTAGTTCAGCGCCTTCAGCGGCGAGATCACGCCGCAGGTGGCGACGTCGATATCGGCGCGGAAGGTGGCGATGCCTTCCTGCGGGTGGGTCTCGGGATAGGTATGGACGGTGATGTGGCTCTTGTCCATGTGCGCGACCACCGCGTCGGAGATCAGCTCCTTGCCGGCGGCCTTCTTGTCGATCACCGGCTCCTCGGAGATGAGGATGGTCACCGACGCACCCTGCGGATCGTAATCCTGGCGGGCGATGTTCAGGATGTTGGCGCCGATGATCTCGGCCACATCGGTGAGGATCTGCGTGAGTCGATCGGCGTTGTATTCCTCGTCGATGTACTCGATGTAACGCTGGCGCTCCTCTTCGGTACGCGCATAGCAGACGTCATAGATGTTGAAGCTCAGCGCCTTGGTGAGGTTGTTGAAACCCTGCAACCTCAGGCGAGGCAACGGCTTGACCACGGCGGTCGGTCCTGTGAATGGTGGGAAAGGGGGCAATTATGGGGCAAACCGCCCCCTGGCGAAACGTGCGCGGCCAACAGGCGTTTGCCCCTTGTGGCCTGCGTCGCTAAGCTTGTCCGTTAAGACAAGTTCATAAACACGAACATGAACGTCATCATGAGTCCAGGGATCGCCAACACCGTGCCTAACGTGCGCCTCGCCTCCAGCCCCTTGGCCCTGGACATCGCCACCATCGATCGGTTCCTGGCCCACAGCCACCGCCGCCGCTACCCGGCGCGCACCGACGTGTTCCGCCCGGGCGACCCGGCCGGCACCATGTACTACGTGGTCAGCGGCTCGGTCAGCATCATCGCCGAGGAAGACGAGGACCGGGAGCTGGTGCTGGGCTATTTCGGCGCCGGCGAGTTCGTCGGCGAGATGGGCCTGTTCATCGAATCGGACAAGCGCGAGGTGATCCTGCGCACCCGTACCCCCTGCGAACTGGCCGAGATCAGCTACGAACGGCTGCACCAGCTGTTCCTGGGGCCGCTGTCCAGCGACGCCCCGCGGCTGCTGTACGCCATCGGCTCGCAGATTTCCCGGCGCCTGCTGCACACCAGCCGCAAGGCCAGCCGCCTGGCGTTCCTGGACGTGACCGACCGCATCGTGCGCACCCTGCACGACCTGGCCCGCGAGCCGGAATCGATGAGCCATCCGCAGGGCACCCAGCTGCGCGTTTCGCGGCAGGAGATCGCCCGGCTGGTGGGCTGCTCGCGGGAAATGGCCGGACGCGTGCTCAAGAAGCTGCAGGCCGACGGCATCCTGCATGCGCGCGGCAAGACCATCGTGCTGTACGGGACGCGTTGATACGTATTCACGTATCGGCCCCAAAGCCTGCTTCGCAGACCCCGGGCCCCGGTTCACCGGCCTCCAGATCCCCGCGCCTGCCGGCACGTCCCCTTTACCAGAGGGGGCTGCCTCAGCGGAAACATGACGTCGCAAGCCCCGTAGCCTGGCACCGCGGGGCAGTCCCGCGGCCTTGACGGTTCCCTTCTTTAGCCAGCAGTCTCCACCAATGGAATTTGGAAGCGAGTTCTACTGGTTCATCCTGATCGGGATCGGGGCGCAGCTGGTCGATGGCGCCCTGGGCATGGCATTCGGGCTGGTGTCCTCGTCCGTTCTGTTGAGCATGGGGCTGCCACCGGCGGCGGTGAGCGCCAGCATCCATACCGCCGAGGTGTTCACCACCGGCGCGTCCGGGGTATCGCACCTGGTGGCCGGCAACGTCGACCGGCGGCTGTTCCTGCGCCTGGCGCTGCCCGGCGCGGTCGGCGGTGCGCTCGGCGCCTACGTCCTGACCCAGTTGCCCGGCGAATTCATCCGCCCCTTCATCTATCTCTACCTGCTGGCGCTGGCGATCTTCATCCTTGCCCGCGCGGCCGGCCGCTTCACCCCACGCAGCGAGGTGCAGCGGGTACCGGTGCTGGGCTTCTTCGCCGGCCTGCTCGACGCCAGTGGCGGCGGCGGCTGGGGGCCGGTGGCGACTTCGACCCTGCTCGCGCGCGGCGGCCAGGCGCGCACCACCATCGGCACGGTGAATGCCGCCGAATTCATCGTCACCCTGGCGATCTCGACCACGTTCCTGCTGTCGATGGGATTGCAGCACCTGTCCATCGTCGCCGGGCTGCTGGTCGGCGGGATGATGGCCGCGCCGGTGGCGGCGCTGCTGGTCAAGCGCCTCAAGGAGCGCTGGGTGCTCATCGCGGTGGGCGTGCTGGTGCTGTCGATCAGCCTGTTCCAGATCGGCCACGCACTGCACCGCTGGCTGGGCTGACGTCCGGCAGGCGCACCGCCCGCCAGTAGCCGGCGGCGCCGCTCAGGCCCGCTCGCCGCCGCGGTCGGCGCAGCCCCAGTTGAGGATGCGGGTACCGGCCGGCAGCACCCGCCGGAAGTACGCCACCCGCGAATGCTTGGGGTTGACCACCACCGGCGCCTGCGCCGCGCGCAGCAGCGGCAGGTCGGCGGTGCTGTCCGAATAGGCGATGGCGATGGCGCCATAGCCGCGCTCGCGCAGCATGCGCATCTTCTCTTCGTTGTGGCAGTGGCGGGTGGCGCCCATCGCGCCCAGCCGCGGCCCCACTTCGCTGCCGACCACAGGCACGTCCTGGTGCGCGACGAAGGCCAGGATGGCGCGCGCCAGCTCCGGCGGCGCACCGGTTGCGACCACCACCCGGTCGCCGGCGCGACGATGCGCGGCGAACACGTCCAGCGCCTGCGGCAGCAGCCGCGCGCGGATCGCGGGTTCGTGCACGCGCACGTACTGGTCGATGATGCCGTTGAACTCCCGTGCACGGTGCAGGCCGAAGGTCGCGATCCACACGTAGCCGGAAATGCCGAAGCGGCGCGTCGGCAGCAGCGCCACCAGCGGGCCGAACAGCGGCGTGGCCAGCACTGCCGCCAGCATCCGCAGCGGGTTGCGGCGGATCAGCCAGGCGAACAGGTGGCTGCCGGAATCACCGTCGTACAGCGTGTGGTCGAAATCGAAGACGACCAGTTGCGCGTCGTCGCGGGGAACGGGGTAGGACTCGGTCATGCGCTGAAGAATAGCTGACGCAGGCCCTCGCCCGGCTCCTCCACGCGCATGAAGGCCTCGCCGACCAGGAAGGCGTTGACGCCGGCCTCGCGCATGGTCCTGACGTCGGTCGGGCCGAGGATGCCGCTCTCGGTGACCAGCAGGCGGTCGCGCGGCACCGCCGCGCGCATCGACAGGGTGGTGTCCAGCGATACCTCGAAGGTGCGCAGGTTGCGGTTGTTGATGCCCACCAGCGGTACCGGCACCTGGATGGCGCGCTCCAGTTCGTCGATGTCATGGACTTCCACCAGCACGTCCATGCCCAGCTGCATCGCCAGGTCGGACAGTCCGGCCAGCTGGCGGTCGTCCAGCGCCGAGACGATCAGCAGAATGCAGTCCGCGCCCAGCACGCGGGCCTCGACCACCTGGTAGGGGTCGATGACGAAATCCTTGCGCAGCACCGGCAGCGTGCAGGCCTCGCGCGCCTCGCGCAGATAGGCGTCGGCACCCTGGAAGAAGTCCACGTCGGTGAGCACCGACAGGCAGCTGGCGCCCCCCAGTTCGTAGCTGACCGCGATCTCGGCCGGGCGAAAATCCGGGCGGATCACGCCCTTGGACGGGCTGGCCTTCTTGACCTCGGCGATCACCGCCGGGTCGCCGTTGGCGATGGCCGCCTGCAGCGCGCTGGCGAAACCACGCACCGGCGGCGCATCGGCCACCCGCGCCTTCAGCTCGGCCAGCGGCACGCGGGCGCTGCGCTCTGCCACCTCCTGCGTCTTGCGGGCGAGGATGGTGTTGAGGATGTCGCTCATGGCTCTGCTTTCCTGGAAGACGGTACGGCGGTAAGGGAAGAAGGGTGGACGCTCAACCGGCCAAGGCGCGGCTGGCGGCGACATACTGCTGCATGCGGGCACGGGCGCTGCCGTCGGCGATGACCGCGCGCGCGCGCGCCAGCCCGTCGGCGATGCTGTCGGCCACGCCGGCCACGTACAGGGCGGCGCCGGCGTTGAGTGCGACGATGTCGTTGGCCGGGCCCGGCTGGTTGTCGAGCACGCCGCGCAGCATGGCGATGGACTCTTCCGGGTTGGCCACCTTGAGATTGCGGCTGGCCGACATGGCGATGCCGAAATCCTCCGGGTGGATCTCGTACTCGCGCACCTTGCCGTCGCGCAGCTCGCCGACCAGGGTGCCGGCGCCCAGCGAGATCTCGTCCATGTTGTCGCGGCCCCACACCACCAGCGCGCGCTGCGCGCCCAGCTCGCGCAGCACCCGCGCCTGGATGCCGACCAGGTCGGGGTGGAACACGCCCATCAGGATGTTGGTGGCGCCGACCGGGTTGGTCAGCGGACCGAGGATGTTGAAGATGGTGCGCACGCCCATCTCGCGCCGCACCGGCGCCACCACCTTCATCGCCGGGTGGTGCATCGGCGCGAACATGAAGCCGATGCCGGTCTGTTCGATGGCCCGCGCCACCTGCTCCGGGTTGAGCTCGATCGCCGCACCCAGCGCCTCCACCGCATCGGCGCTGCCGGACTTGGACGACACGCTGCGGTTGCCGTGCTTGGCCACCTTGGCACCGGCCGCGGCCACCACGAACATCGAGCAGGTGGAGATGTTGAAGGTATGCGAGCCATCGCCGCCGGTGCCGACGATGTCGACCAGGTGGGATTTGTCGGCCACCGCCACCGGCAGCGCGAACTCGCGCATCACCGTGGCCGCGCCCGCGATCTCGCCGACGGTCTCCTTCTTCACCCGCAGGCCGGTGAGGATGGCGGCGGTCATGGTCGGGGACACTTCGCCACGCATGATCTGCCGCATCAGGTCGACCATCTCGTCGAAGAAGATCTCGCGGTGTTCGATGGTGCGTTGCAGGGCTTCCTGCGCGGTGATGGTCATGAAAACTCCAGGATCAGGAAATGACGATGTAGTCGCTCTGGCTGCGGATGCCGGCGTGGGGGCCGGGAACCAGATGTACGTGCAGGCCGCCGATGGGGCCGACGGGCAGGCAGCTGTCGACGTCGAACAGGGCGTCGCGGTGCGGCTTGATCCACTCCGCCCCGGCCTGGCGCAGCGCCTTGCGCTTGGCGTCGGCCGTGTCGTCGGCGACCACCAGCAGGTAACGATGGGCCTCGCCGAACTCGCCGGCGACATAGCCGCCCAGATTCACGAAATAGAGCCGCGGCGCATCGGCGGCGGGCGCGTCCGCGGACAGGCGCACCTGCCACTGTTCGACGCCATCGACCGTCATCCACGAATCGATGTGCAACCCGGACGTCTCGCCGAACCACTGCTGGCGCAGCTGCGCGTGGCTCTGCTCGATGCCCGGCGCCACCGCCAGCACCACGTCGTGCACTTCGGTGTTGGCGCGCGCATGGCGGCCGCCGAGCATCACCACGAACAGCCGCAGCGCTTCGGTCCCGCTCAGCACGTGCGGTCCAGGAAGTTCTTCATCAGCGCGTGGCCGTGCTGGGTGAGGATGGACTCGGGATGGAACTGCACGCCTTCCACCGGATGCTGGCGGTGGCGCAGGCCCATGATCTCCTCCATCGAACCGTCGGCATTCTCGGTCCAGGCGGTGATCTCCAGGACGTCCGGCAGCGTGGCCTTGTCCACCACCAGCGAGTGGTAGCGCGTGGCCTCGTAGCGGTCGGGCAGCCCGGCGAACACGCCCTTGCCCTCGTGGCGGATCGGCGAGGTCTTGCCGTGCATGATGTTGCCGGCGCGGATCACGTCGCCGCCATACACCTGGCCGATGCTCTGGTGGCCCAGGCACACGCCGAAGATCGGGATGGTCGGGCCGAGCCGGCGGATCACCTCCAGCGACACCCCGGCGTCGTCGGGGGTTTTCGGCCCCGGCGACACCACGATGTGCGAGGGATTGAGCGCGGCGATCTGCTCGACGCTCAGCGCGTCGTTGCGCACCACCTTCACCTCGGCGCCCAGCATCTGCAGGTACTGCACGAGGTTGAAGGTGAAGCTGTCGTAGTTGTCGATCATCAACAGCATGGTTCAGTTTCCATCGCTAATCAGGAAGATGGCGTAGACGTTTTCGGTGTAGGTGATTGGCCGGGCAATCAGCTGCTCTCCGGGCGGTGGCGCCGCATAACCAACATTGCGGCTACCGGTGACGTGCAGCCGGTCCAGCGAACCACCCTCTCCATAAAAGGTGTCGGCTCTGTTTGCATTTGGCCAGCTGCCAGCCTGCACTCCGTAAGCAAAACTGGGGGCGACATCGGAAATCGTATAGAGGCCGATGATCTTCGCCCCGTAGGCATCCGCGAGCCCCTTGGCAGACGCGCGCGTCTGCGCAGCCGCTTCGGCCTTGAGCTCAGCCCGCAGACGCGACTCACCCGAATACAGCGGAGCGGCGGTCCGCACCTGAACCTCCTTGCTGGCGTTCAACTCACCAAGAAAGGCCTGCAACTGCTCCGGCTTCTCGAACGCACCTTCCAGGTCACGGCTGACGGCGGTACCCACAAACACATCCTCATCGTCCTTGTAACGCGTGGATGGCTCGATGCTGAGGTTGTCCATACGCACCGTCTCGGCGATGGCGCCGTGCCTGGCGAACAAGGCCATCGTCCGCTCTGCATTGGCCTGAACCTTGCGACGGGCGATGTCGGTCTGCATATCCACCGACTCCAGCGCGATCTTCACCACGAAGCGATCCGGCATCACCTTGCGGCTGGCATCGCCCTTCACCAGCAGGTGCGGCTGTGACGGAATGGAGTTGGCCTGCGCCCACGCCTGCGGAACAGCGGCAACCAGCAGCGATGACCACAGCAACATGTTCGACAGCTTCATGCGGCACTCCTTGTCAGGGTGAGAGGGACAACGGTGAGATCACTACAGTGCAGTCGCGGGCCGGTTACAGCCCCTTCGCCGCCTGCGCCACCGCGCGGAACAGCGCGCGGCCCTTGTTCATGGTCTCCTGCCATTCGGCATCCGGATCGGAGTCATAGACCACGCCACCACCGGCCTGCACGTACAGGTAACCGTCCTGGATCACCGCGGTGCGGATGGCAATGGCGGTATCGGCATCGCCGTTCCAACCGATGTAGCCGACCGCGCCGGAATAGACGTTGCGCTTGACCGGCTCCAGCTCGCGGATGATCTCCAGCGCGCGGATCTTCGGCGCGCCGCTGACGGTACCGGCCGGGAAGGTCGCACGCATCACGTCGCTGTAGCTCAACCCGGCCTTCAAGGTGCCGGTGACCTCGCTGACGATATGCATGACATGGCTGTAGCGCTCGATCACGAACTGCTCGCCCACCCTCACCGTGCCCGGCTCGGCGACGCGGCCGACATCGTTGCGGCCGAGGTCGATCAGCATCACGTGCTCGGCGCGCTCCTTGGGATCGGCCAGCAGTTCGACTTCCAGGGCCTTGTCCAGCTCCGGCGTGGCGCCGCGGGGACGGGTGCCGGCGATCGGACGCACGGTGACGATGCCATCGCGCAGGCGCGCCAGGATTTCCGGCGAGGAGCCGACCACCTGGGTGCCGCCAACATCGATGAAATACATGTACGGCGACGGATTCAACGCACGCAGGGCGCGGTACACATCGATCGGCCGCGCACGGAACGGCACGCGCAGGCGCTGGCTCGGCACCACCTGGAAGATGTCGCCGGCGCGCACGTATTCCTGCGCCTTGCGCACCACCGCGTGGTACTCCTCGCGGGTGAACGAGGACTGGAAATCCTGCTCGTCGATGGCGTCGGACACCTGCGCCTGCGGGTAACCGGCACCGCCCTGGCGCAGGCGGTGCGCCAGCTCATCGAGACGCCGGTTGGCGCGCGCCCAGGCCTGCGGCTGCGCCGGGTCGGCATGCACGATCAGGTACAGGCGGCCCTTGAGGTTGTCGAACACCGCCAGCTCTTCGGACAGCATCAGCAGGATGTCGGGCGTACCGAGTTCATCAGGCTTCTCGCCCGCGCCCAGGTGCGGCTCGATGTACTGGATGCACTCGAAGCCGAACCAGCCGACCAGGCCGCCGGTGAAGCCCGGCAGGCCATCCAGCTGCGGCACCGAGTACTGCCTGCGCAGCACTTCCACCTCGGCCAGCGGGTCAGCCACCTCGCGGCGCTCGACGACTTCGCCCAGATCGCTCACTTCCAGCGTGTGGCCGCGGAAGCTGTAGGTGCGCCGCGCCGGCAGGCCGATGATCGAATAGCGCCCGAAGCGCTCGCCGCCCTCGACCGATTCGAACAGGTAGGTATATGGGCCGTCGGCGAGCTTGAGGTAGACCGACAGCGGCGTGTCCAGGTCGGACAGCACTTCGCGGACGACGGGTACGAAATTATGCGGGTGCGCGCTGTGGCCTTCAGCGGCCAGCTGCTGGAACTGCTCTTGCGTGATCAAGACGGCTTTCCTTCCGGGAATCGACGGTGGCGGTACGGACGACGGCAACGGGCCACCATCGCCACCAGCGGCGAGCGGAAGAAAGGGAACGCTTGGTCGTCAGAATGGGCACCGCGCAACTGTACCGCAAATGGGCCCCAGCGGGGACCGTGGCACCCGGCTGGAACGCTTGCGGGGGCAACTGTCCGGCCCGCCCCGGAGCGCGGCGCGCGCGCCCACCACCGGCCTCAGGTCACGGCGGCGGGCGGCCGGCGCGGCAGATGCACGGTCACGCACAACCCCGGGCTGCCGCCGGGGCCGGCGTCGCCATCGGACAGGACGACGCTGCCGCGGTGGCGGGCGACGATGGCCCGCACCAGGCTCAACCCCAGCCCGGTACCGGCCTGGCCGCGATCGGCCTGCAGGCGCTCGAAACGGTCGAACACGCGCTGGCGGTCGCCCTCGGGAATGCCGGGCCCCTGATCGCGGACGCTGAGCTCGACCTGGCCGCCCGCGGCCGCCATGGTCAGGGTGACGGTACCGCCGGCCGGCCCGTACTTGAGCGCGTTGTCGAGCAAGTTCACCAGCACCTGGAACAGCTGGTCCGGGTCGCCCGCCACCTGCAGCGGCGCGCCCACGACATGCAGGCGCATGCCGCGCTGGGCGGCGACCGGCTGGTAGAGCTCGACCACGTCGTCGACCAGTTGCTCCAGGTCGACCACGCTGGCATCGCCGGCAGTCGCCGGCTGTGCCTCGATCCGCGACAGCCGCAGCAGCGCGGAGAAGGATTGCAGCAGGCCGTCGGCTTCCGCCAGCCCGGCATCCAGTTCGGCGATCGCCGCGGGCGAGGCGGCGATCGCCGGCACCTCGCGCATCGATTCCAGCCGCGTGCGCAGGCGGCTCAGCGGGGTGCGCAGGTCATGGGCGATGTGATCGGTGGCATGGCGGACCGCATCGAGCAGCGCCTGTATCCGGTCGAGCATGCCGTTGAAGCGCAGCGCGACCCGGTCGAACGCATCGCCGCTGCCATCGCTGCGCACGCGCAGGTCCATCTCGCCGGCCGCCACGCGCTCGGCGGTACGGTCCAGGCTGCCCAGCCGCCGCGCCACCCAGCGCGAGGTCCAGCCGCCGACCATCGCCCCCATCACCGCCGCGGCCAGCAGCGCGGCCAGCGCCGAATGCAGGATCAGGCGCAGGAAGCCGTCCTCCGAACGCATGCGCAGCCCGGTGAGCAGGTACTGGCCGTTGTCCAGCACCTGCTGCTGCGCGATCACCCGCGGGGTGTCGTCGGATGCCTCGTCGATGAACTGCAGCCAGCGCGCACGCCCGTTCCAGCCGGGCACGTCCACCAGGGTACCGGCGATGACGTTGCCATGGCTGTCCAGCAGCATGTACAGCATGTCCGGGTCATCCGGAGTCCCGATGCGCGCCTCCAGCTCCTCGCGCAGCCGCGCGTAGCCGGCGTGCCGGTAGAGATCGCGCAGCCCGGCCGCATCGGTGCGCACGACCTCGTGCGCGTCCCGCTCGAGCAGGGTGGATACCGCGGCATAGACGCCGGTGCCGAGCACGATGAACGCCAGCAGGAAGGCGACGGACACCGCCAGCGCCAGCCGCGAGGTGGTGGAGCGCAGCAGGCGCATCACCCGTCGAGCCGGTAACCGGCGCCGCGCACGGTATGCAGCAGCGTGCTGGCGAAACCATGGTCGATCTTCTGCCGCAGGCGGCTGATGTGCACGTCGATCACGTTGGTCTGCGGATCGAAGTGGTAGTTCCACACCGATTCCAGCAGCATCGTGCGGGTGACCACCCGGCCGGCGTTGCGCATCAGGTATTCGAGCAGCATGAACTCGCGCGGCAGCAGCTCGATGGCGCGCCCGGCGCGCGAGGCGGTGCGGCGCAGCAGGTCCAGCTCCAGGTCGGCCACCTGCAGCCGCGTCGATGGCGCGGCCGGCGACGCGGCCGGGCTGCGCCGCGACAGGCCGTCGAGCCGGGCGCTGAGTTCGGCGAACGCGAACGGCTTGACCAGATAGTCGTCGGCACCGGCGCGCAGGCCTTCCACCCGGTGGTCGACATCGGCCAGCGCGGTCAGCAGCAGCACCGGCACCGCATTGCCGGCGCCACGCAGCGTGCGCAGCACGGTGAGGCCGTCCAGGCCGGGAAGCATGCGATCGAGCACGACCGCGGCATAGGCCTCGGTGGTGGCCATGAACAGGCCGTCGCGGCCGTTGTCCACGCAGTCCACGACGTGTCCGTCCTCGCGCAGCCCCTTGGCGATGAAGGCCGAAATCTGGGTATCGTCCTCGACGACCAGTATGCGCATGGCGGCTTGGCTGTGGCCTGATTGGGGCAAGCATAGCGCCACCAGCGGCGCCGGCCGTCATGCCTGCGGTTGCCGCTCGGTGCGCTGGGCCGGGGTGGCCGGCGGGGGGTGGCGGACCGTTGACGGCACGCGGCGTTCGCACTTGCCCAGGGCGCTGCGCTTGAGGCAGCGCGGCGGCGGCCTGGCCCCTGCCGGCAGCGGCCCCGCAGCCGGGGCAGTGGCGGCAGGGGCGGCAGTGGCGGCAGTGGCGACGGCGGGTGCGGGACCGGCGGCCTGCGGCATTGCGCCGCCAAGCACGGCCATCACGACCAGCACCATCACGCGATACGGGCGATGGGTAGCGGTGTTCATTGCCCTGCCCTCCGTCACGGTGACCCGACCGGACGCAGGCGGATCACGCCGGCCGACGGACCGGCGTGACCCTCCCGGGCCGGGGACTTACTTGCCGTCTGCCGGGGTGGCAGGCGTGGCCGGCTTGGCGGCGGCGGCGTGGTGGTGGTGCTTCTTGGCGTGGTGCTTGGCGGCCGGTGCGGCGGCGGTCTTGGCAGCCGGCGCCATCTGCATGGCCGGGGCCGCCGGGGTGGCAGGCGTGGCGGGGGTGGCCGGGGTCGACTGGGCGGCGAACGCGGTGCCGGCCCCCAGGGCCAGGCCGACGGCGAGGAGCAGGGCGGAGGTCTTCATGTGCGTGATCCTTTGGGCGGGCTACAGCGTGGAAGTTCGGGAAGATGGCGTTTCCAACCATCGCCGACAGATTGCGCCGCACCGGCTAACGGGAGCGTGGCGCACGCATGAACGCTGTGTAATGTGCGCCCGCCATGCAACGGCAACGCCATCGTCATCGCCGCGTCATCAATCCCCTGGAACATGGAAGGCCATAGCAGGGACGATGGATGGAGGCAGGATCAGCCTCCCACGAATTCCCCCGGCCGTGGCGGCGACGCCACGGCCCTTTTTTTGCCGCCTCAGGCCCGGCCCGGGACGGCCGCCACGCACCCCCGGCGCCGGGATTCAGCCTTCGGCGAAGCGTCGCAGCGCATCGCCCTGCAGCCGGTACACGGTCCACTCGTCCTGTGGCAGCGCGCCGGCGGCGCGGTAGAAGTCGATCGCCGGCGTATTCCAGTCCAGCACCGACCACTCGAAGCGGCCGCAGCCCTGCGCCACCGCCAGCCGCGCGATGTGCTGCAGCAGCGCCTTGCCCGCCCCGCAGCCGCGATGCTCCGGGCTGACGTACAGGTCTTCCAGGTAGATGCCGTTGCGACCCAGCCAGGTGGAATAGTTGTAGAAGTAGACCGCGTAGCCGATGGCCTGCCCGTCGCGCTCGCAGACCAGCGCCTGCGCCCTGGCGTCGGCACCGAACAGGCTGGCGCGGATCCCGGCCTCGTCGGTCTGCACCGACGACTCGGCCCGTTCGTAGATCGCCAACTCGCGGATGAAGTGCAGGATCAGCCCCGCGTCATCGGCGGTGGCCGGGCGGATATGCAGGCCGGCGGCCATGCTCAGCCCCGCGCCGCGGCGACGTTGGCGCGCATCTGCGCGATCACCTGCGCGTAGTCCGGGGCGTTGAAGATGGCCGAGCCGGCGACGAAGGCATCGGCACCGGCGGCGGCGATCTGCCCGATGTTGTCGGCCTTCACGCCACCGTCCACTTCCAGGATCACCGGCTTGCCGAGCTTGTCGATCATCGCCCGCACCGCGCGCAGCTTCTCCAGGGTCGAGGGAATGAAGGCCTGGCCGCCGAAGCCGGGGTTGACCGACATCAGCAGCACCAGGTCCAGGTCCTCCAGCACCCAGTCCAGCACTTCCACCGGGGTCGCCGGGTTGAGCACCAGGCCGGCCTTGCAGCCGTGCGACCTGATCAGCTGGATGGTGCGGTGGACGTGCCGCGACGCTTCCGGGTGGAAGCTGATGAGGCTGGCGCCGGCCTCGGCGAAGTCCGGCACGATGCGGTCCACCGGCTCGACCATCAGGTGCACGTCGATCGGTGCGGTCACGCCATGCCTGCGCAGCGCCTGGCAAACCATCGGGCCGATGGTCAGGTTGGGCACGTAATGGTTGTCCATCACGTCGAAATGGACCCAGTCGGCACCGGCGGCGAGGACGGTGTCGACCTCCTCGCCGAGCCGGGCGAAATCGGCCGAGAGGATGGACGGGGCGATGATGCAGTTGGACATGACGGGGCCTTTCAGCGCTTGCGCAGGGATTTGATGCGGTCGTAGGCGGCGTTGATCTGCCGGGCCTTCTTCTCGGCCTGGGCGCGCAGCTCGGGCGCGGCCCCGGACAGTTTGTCGGGGTGGTACTGGGACATCAGGCGGCGGTAGGCCAGGTCGATCTCGGCGTCGCTGGCCTCGCGGGTGACGCCCAGCTCGCGGTAGGGCAGATCCTTGCCGAGCCTGAACCAGTCGCTGTCGAACGCATGCCCCAGCAGCACGCCCACCACCGCGCCGAACAGCGGGTTGGGCCTGAACAGCAGGGCGCCGGCGATGAATCCCAGCAGTTTTCCGTACCAGCGCATGGGCAGGGCCGTGGCCTCGAAGATCGGACCCGCATTTTATGCCACAGCGGCCCCGGACGGCCTTACACTAGGCCGCCCGCCGTCCCGCCGCGGGCCCCCCGGGTCCTGTGCCGACGGCCTCATCGCCAAGTTCCAGGAGTGCCCGTGCCGACCACGCTGCTGCAATCCGATCTTCCCGGCCTGCCCTTGCGCCACCGCGGCAAGGTGCGCGATGTATTCGATATCCCGCGCGAACGCCTGCCGGCCGACACGCCTGCCGGCGATTACCTGCTCATCGTGGCCACCGACCGCCTGTCCGCGTTCGACGTGGTGCTGCCCGACCCGATCCCCGGCAAGGGCGAGATGCTGTGCCAGGTCTCCAATTTCTGGTTCGCCAAGACCGCGCACCTGATGCCCAACCACCTGACCGGCATCGACGTGGCCAGCGTGTTGCCGGAAGGCGTGGACCCGGCGCTGTACGCCCGGCGCGCGGTGGTGACCCGCAGGCTCAAGCCGGTACCGGTGGAAGCCATCGCCCGCGGCTACCTGATCGGCAGCGGCTGGAAGGACTACCAGCGCACCGGCCAGGTCAGCGGCATCAAGCTGCCCGACGGCCTGCAGCAGGCACAGAAGCTGCCCGAGCCGATCTTCACCCCGTCCACCAAGGCCGCGGTGGGCGACCATGACGAGAACATCGATTTCGACGCGATGGTCAAGTCGGTGGGCGCCGAGCTTGCCGAGAAAGTACGCGACGCGACCCTGCGCATCTACAAGTTCGCCGCCGAGTACGCGGCCGAGCGCGGCATCCTGCTGGCCGACACCAAGTTCGAGTTCGGCACCGACGCCGATGGCCGCCTGTACATCATGGACGAGATGCTGACCCCGGACTCCTCGCGCTACTGGCCGGCCGACGAGTACACGGTCGGCACCAGCCCGCCGAGCTACGACAAGCAGTTCGTGCGCGACTACCTGGAAACGCTGGACTGGGACAAGACCGCCCCCGGGCCGGTGCTGCCGGCCGAGGTGATCTCGCGCACCCGCGACAAGTACGCCGAAGCCCTGCAGAAGCTGGCGGGCATCCACCTAGACTGAGCACCGGCGCGCCCGCCCGGGCGCGCACCACAGGCCCTGCCGGGAGAAGAGGCAGCATGGACATGAGCGCCACACGCCCCATCGATCGTTGGTTCGCCAGCTATTCCGGCGACCACCGCAATCCCGTCAACCAGGCCATCCACGTGGTCGCGGTACCGGCCATCCTGTGGTCGGTGGTCGCCCTGCTGTGGTGCATCCCGCCGCTGCTGCCCTGGTTCCAGAACGGCATCTGGGCGGCGCTGGCGATGTTCGGCGCGTGGGCGTACTACAACCGCCTGTCGCGGCCACTGGGCATCGGCATGCTGATCCTGTTCTTCGTCGCCGGCTGCATGTGCCGGCTGCTGGAAGACCGCATCGGCGTGCGCGGCCTGCTTTTCTCCGGCATCGGCGTGTTCGTGGTGGCCTGGATCGCGCAGTTCGTCGGCCACCATGTCGAAGGCCGCAGGCCCAGTTTCCTCACCGACCTGACCTACCTGCTGATCGGGCCGATCTGGGTACTGGCCAAGCTGTACCGGCAGTTCGGCTGGAAGTACTGAGCCGGCACAGCCGCCGCAGGCGGCGCCGGCAAGGCGCGAGGCCCGGCATTACAGCCCGAACATGTCCCGGGTCGGGTTGAACGGGCGCGGGGCGTAGCCGAAGTCGCGCTGCGCCGGTGCGATATCGAACACCAGCGGTTCGCGCATGCGCGCCAGCGCCGCGGCGTTCATGCCGCGCAGGCGGCCGATGCCATGGGCTGCCGCCAAGGCCCCGCGGAACAGCGGCGCCGGCACCCGCAGCAGGCGCGGCGGCGGCTGCAGCGAAGCCAGTACCCGCCGCACCATCTCCGCATAGCCCAGGCGTTCACCTCCGCCGAGCGCATAGGCGCGGCCGGCGGTGGCCGGGTGCCGCAGCACCTGCAGCGCGGCATCGGCCAGGTCCTGCACGTGCACCGGCTGGCGCAGGCCATCGGCGCCCGTGGGCAGCACGAACATGCCGGCGCGCGTGGCCAGCCGGGCGATCGCGGTGAGCGTGGCGTCGCGGCCGGCGCCATAGACCAGGGTCGGGCGCAGCACCGTGGCCGCCACGCCGCGCGCGCGCGCGGCGGCGAACAGGGTGGCCTCGGCCTGGCGCAGGCGGTGGGCGACGTCGCGCTCGGCCGGTTCGCTCGAATCGCCCTTGACCTCGACACTGGTGGAGCCGAACGCGACCACCCGTGGCGCGGCGATGTCCGAGGCCTGGTACCAGCGCGCGAAGTGGTCGAGCGGGCCGCAGCTGAACACCGCATCGAACGGACCATCATCCTGCCAGTGGCCGGACAGGTCGCCCTGTCGCCATACCAGCCCCGGCGCCGCCGCACGCGGCACGCGCGACACCGCGCTCACCTGCCAGCCCTGCGCCAGCAGGCCCGCCAGCAGCCGTTCGCCGATCTGTCCGCTGCCGCCGAATACCAGTGCCCGTGGCGGCGTATCCCGTTCGTATTGCCCTGCGTCCATCGTGGAAGCATAGGCGATGGGAGCACGCCGGCGCCCGACCGATGCACGCACGAGCGGCTGCCCGGCCCGGGCCGGCCCGGCGACGACGGCGGCCATCCCTCCCCCGAGGCGGCAGCGACCGGGACACGCGGGACGGCAGGCGACGCCGGGCGCAAACCCGAACGGCTCGTTCATCTACGGGGTTCCGGTGGCAAAAAAGCGCCTGCTAGACTGCAAAACCTGCTCGCGAATCCCGCATTCCCTGCATGACATCCGTTCTCCCCCTGCTGCTCGCGCTGCCATTCCTGATGGCCGCGCTCATCGCCCTGCATGGCCGCCTGTCGCGCACGGCCGCGGCATGGCTGGCCGGCGCCGCACCGCTGCTCGGCTTGGTACTACTGGGAACGATGACGCCGGCGGTGCTCGACGGCGCGGTCCTGCGCCAGAGCTGGCCCTGGCTGCCACAGATCGGGCTGGAGGCCACCCTGCGGCTGGACGGGCTGGCCTGGATGTTCGCCGGGCTGGTACTGGGCATCGGCGCGCTGGTGGTGCTCTACGCACGCTACTACCTCTCCGCGCAGGACAGCACGCGCCGCTTCTACAGCAGCCTGCTGCTGTTCATGGGCGCGATGCTGGGCATGGTGCTGTCCGGCAACCTGTTGCTGCTGATGGTGTTCTGGGAGCTGACCAGCATCAGCTCGTTCCTGCTGATCGGTTTCTGGTCGCACCGCCGCGACGCCCGCGAGGGCGCGCGCATGGCCTTCGTCATCACCGGCGGCGGCGGCCTGGCGCTGCTGGCCGGCGTGCTGCTGATCGGGCGCATCGTCGGCAGCTTCGACCTGGACGTGGTACTGGCCTCCGGCGACCTGATCCGCGGCAGCGCGCTGTACCCATGGGCATTGCTGCTGGTGCTGGCCGGCATCTTCACCAAGAGCGCGCAGTTCCCGTTCCACTTCTGGCTGCCGCACGCGATGGCCGCGCCGACCCCGGTATCGGCCTACCTGCACTCGGCGACCATGGTGAAGGCCGGCGTGTTCCTGCTGGCGCGGCTGCACCCGGCGCTGGCCGGCAGCGAGCTGTTCTTCTACCTGGTCAGCGGCATCGGTGCCCTGACCCTGCTGGTCGGCGCCTGGAACGCGATCTTCCAGCATGACCTCAAGGGCCTGCTGGCCTACTCGACGATCTCGCACCTGGGCCTGATCACCCTGCTGTTCGGCCTGTCCACGCCGATGGCGGTGGTCGCCGGCGTGTTCCACATCCTCAACCACGCCACGTTCAAGGCCTCGCTGTTCATGGCCGCGGGCATCATCGACCACGAAACCGGCACCCGCGACATGCGCCGCCTCGGCGGCCTGCGCCGGCTGATGCCGATCACCAGCTCGCTGGCGATCATCGCCTCGCTGGCGATGGCCGGCATCCCGCTGCTCAACGGCTTCCTGTCCAAGGAAATGCTGTTCGCCGAGGCGCTGGCCACCGGTGGCCCGCAGTGGATGCGCACGGCGATGAGCTCGGCGGCGCTGCTGGCCGGCATCCTCGGCGTCGCCTACAGCCTGCGCTTCGTCCACGACACCTTCTTCGGCAGGGGCCCGCTCGACATCGAGGGGGTGCCGCACGAGCCGCCGCGCTGGATGAAGGTACCGGTCGAGGTGCTGGTGCTGATCTGCCTGGCGGTCGGCATCGCCCCGGCACTGACCGTGGCGCCGGTACTGCACGCCGCCGCGCAGTCCATCCTCGGCACCGCCATGCCCGTCTACAGCCTGTCGATCTGGCATGGCTTCAACCTGCCACTGGCGATGAGCGCGATCGGCGTGGCCGGTGGCATCGCGCTGTACTTCGGCCTGCGTCGCCACACCGACCTGTACGCGGCCCGCAACCGTGCCGTCGGCAAGCAGCTGTTCCAGCGCGGCATGGACGCGCTGTTCGGGCTGGCCCAGCGCATCACCCACGCGCTGGCGGACGGCAGCCTGCAGCGGATGCTGCTGGCACTGGTGCTGGTGGCGGTGATCGTCGCCGCCGCACCCTATGCCGCCGCCCCGGCGTGGCCGGCGTGGCCGGCGGCGCAGCCGATGCCGCTGCTGGGCTGGGTACTGTGGCTGGTGATGCTGGCCTGCGCGCTGGGCGGGCTGTTCCTGTACCGGCAGCGCCTGCTGGCGGTGATCGTGGTGGGCGGCAGCGGGCTGATGGTGGCGCTGGCCTTCGTGTTCCTGTCCGCGCCGGACCTGGCACTGACCCAGTTGATGGTGGAGATGGTGACCCTGGTGCTGATGCTGCTGGGCATGAACTACCTGCCGGCGCAGTCGCCACCCGAGCGCGCGCCGTGGCGCAAGCGCCGCGACGCACTGATCGCGGTGATCGCCGGCGGCGGCCTGGCCGCGCTGGCCTACGCGATGATGACCCTGCCGCCCAACACCGTGGCCGGCGAGATACTGCAGCGCGCACTGCCCGAGGCCTACGGCCGCAACGTGGTCAACGTGATCCTGGTCGACTTCCGTGGCTTCGATACCTTCGGCGAGATCACCGTGTTCGGTATCGCCGCGCTGGTGGTGCACGCGTTGCTGCGCCGCTCGCGCATGGCCCCGGAGCAGATCATGCCCGGCCCGCCGGTCAAGCTGCCGGTACCGGCCGACCTGGCGCAGATCATGTTCCCGCTCACCCTCACGGTGTCGATCTTCCTGTTCCTGCGCGGCCACAACGCGCCGGGCGGCGGCTTCATCGCCGGCCTGGTGCTGGCGGTGCCGCTGCTGATCCAGTACGTGATCCAGGGCACGGCGTCGGTCGAGTCGCGCTTCGGTTTCGACTATGTCCGCTGCATCGGCGTGGGCCTGCTGATCGCCGTGCTCAGCGGCATGGCGTCGATGCTGTTCGGCGTGCCGTTCCTGACCAGCGGCCACCTCGACCTGCACCTGCCGCTGATCGGCGAGCTGCCGCTGGCCAGCGCCATGGGCTTCGACACCGGCGTGTACCTGGTGGTGTTCGGCGGGGTGATGCTGATCCTGTCGATGATGGGCACCGTCAAGCCGTCGCGCACGCGCAGCGCGCGCCATGGCGAGATCGACATCCACCGCCGTTCGGCACGCACCGGGGAGATGCACTGATGGAACTGGCCCTGGCGAGCGCGATCGGCGTACTTGCCGCGATCGGCGTGTACCTGCTGCTGCGCGCGCGCAGCTTCGACGTCATCCTCGGCATGACCTTCCTGTCCTACGCCACCAACCTGCTGATCTTCAGCGGCGGGCGACTGGCCAGCGGCAAGCCGCCGGTGCTCAAGGACGGCGTATCGCCGGACCTGGCGCACTACACCGACCCGCTGCCGCAGGCGCTGGTGCTGACCGCCATCGTCATCGCGTTCGCCATGACCGCGGTCAGCATCGTGCTGGCGATACGCAGCCGCAGCGACAACCACAGCGACCACGTCGACGCGCACGAGCCGGACGACGGCCGCGAAGCCGGCAACGGGGGCGGCGCATGAACCACCTGCCGATCCTGCCGATCCTGGTGCCGCTGCTGGGCGCGGCGCTGTCGCTGTTCGTCGAGCACCGGCGCTACGGGCCGAAGGTCCAGCGCAGCGTGGCATGGGCCAGCATGCTGCTGCTGGCGTTGGTCGAAGTGCTGCTGATCGCCGCCACCAGCCAGGGCGAGACGATGGTGTACCTGCTCGGCGACTGGCCGGCGCGGCTGGGCATCGCCCTGGTCGCCGACCGCCTCGCCGGCTGGATGCTCGGCACCACGCTGCTGCTGGCCGCGGCCTGCCTGCTGCACGCCTGCACCGGCTGGGACCGCCGCGCGCCGCATTTCCACGCGCTGTTCCAGTTCCAGCTGGTCGGCCTCAACGGCGCGTTCCTGACCGGCGACATCTTCAACCTGTTCGTGTTCTTCGAGGTGCTGCTGATCGCCTCCTATGGCCTGCTGCTGTCCGGTGGCCGCGGCCTGCGCCTGCGCATCGGCCTGCACTACGTGGTGTTCAACGTCTCGGCCTCGACCGTGTTCCTGGTCGCGCTGGGCATGCTCTACGCCACCCTGGGCTCGCTCAACATGGCCGAGATCGGCCAGCGCATCGCCGAGCTGCCGCCCTCGCACCTGAAGCTGGCCAAGGCCGCGCTGGGCCTGCTGCTGGTGGTGTTCTGCGCCAAGGCCGCGCTGTTGCCGCTGTACCTGTGGCTGCCCGAGTCGTACGCGCGCGCACCGGCGGCGGTGGCGGCGCTGTTCGTGATCATGACCAAGGTCGGCCTGTACGCGGTGCTGCGGGTGGGCACGCTGTGGTTCGGCGAGGGCGCCGGCGCACTGGCCGGTTATGGCGCCGACTGGCTGCTGTGGGCCGGCATCGGCACGCTGCTGCTGGGCGCGCTGGGCGCGCTGGCGGCCACCCGGCTGCGGGTGCAGGTGGCCTACCTGGTGGTGGTCTCGGCGGCAACGCTGTTCATCGCCTTCGCGCTGGGCAACGCCGGGACCATCTCGGCCGGGCTGTACTACCTGCCGCACAGCACATTCACCGCGGCGGCCCTGTTCCTGGTCGCCGACCTCATCCGCCGCCGCCGCTGGCGCGCCGGCGAACGCGGCGAGCGCGACCTGGCCGCGGCGCTGCCGGGCAAGACCGTGCCCGGGCTGCTGTTCCTGGTCGGCGCGGTGGCGGTGGCCGGGTTGCCGCCACTGGCCGGCTTCCTCGCCAAGGCCGCGCTGCTGTCGGCGGTGCCGCACGCGCATACCGGACTGGTATGGGCGGCGGTCCTCGGCAGCAGCCTGCTGGTGATCATCGGCCTGGTGCGCAGCGGCATCCGCCTGTTCTGGCACGTGCCCGGCGAGGACGACGCGCCACCGCCGCCCGAGGGCGAGGTGCCGACGCGGCCGTTCGAGACCGCCGCCACCGGCGCGCTGCTGGTCTGCGCGCTGTCGATGAGCGTGTTCGCCGCGCCGCTGATGCGGCAGACCGACGCCATCGCCGCGCAGCTGCTGGCGCCGCAGCAGTACCTGCATGACGTACGCGGCACCACGCCGCAGTCGAGGCAGCCATGAGCGCGCGCCGGCCCCTGCTGCGGCGGCTGTTCCCGTCGCCGGTGCTGTCGATCACCGTGGTCGCGTTCTGGCTGGTGATGTCCGCCAGCTTCGACCTCGGCCAGCTGCTGCTGGGCATGCTGCTGGGCGTGGTGGTCCCGCTGTTCGCCGCGCGCCTTGACCGCGAGTTCGCCCGCATCGGCACGCTGCGGCCGCTGCCGCGGCTGGCATGCGTGGTGCTGTGGGACATCCTGCTGTCCAACTTCCGCGTCGCCGTCCAGGTGCTGGGTCCGGAACGCAGGCTCACCCCGGGGTTCATCTGGGTGCCGCTGGACATCGGCAACATCCACGGCATCGCCGCGCTGACCAGCCTGATCACCCTCACCCCGGGCACGGTGTCCTCGGCGCTGTCCGACGACCGTCGCTACCTGCTGGTGCATGTGCTGCACCTGGAGGACCCGCAGGCCCTGATCGACGAGATCAAGTCCCGCTACGAAGCCCCGCTGATGGAGATCTTCCCGTGACCGGACTCCTGGTTTTCCAGACCACGCTGGTGGTGTGCATGCACATGGTCGGGCTGGCGATGCTGCTGGCGCTGTGGCGCCTGCTGCGCGGCCCCACCGTGCCCGACCGCATCCTCGCCCTGGACACGCTCTCGGTCACCGCCATCGCCGAACTGATGCTGTTCGGCATGTACATCAACTCGGCGGTCTACTTCGAGGCCGCGCTGGTGATCGCCATGCTCGGCTTCTGCAGTACCGTGGTGCTGAGCAAGTTCGTGCTGCGCCGGGACATCGTCGAATGATGACCTTCCTCCAGATCCTGCTGTCGCTCCTGCTGCTGGCCGGCTGCTTCTTCATCCTGGTCGGCGCGCTCGGGCTGGTGCGCCTGTCCGACTTCTTCAAGCGCCTGCATGCGCCGACCAAGGCCAGCACGCTGGGCGTGGGCTGCGTGCTGGTGTGCTCGGTGGCGTACCACATCTTCCTCGGCGAAGACCCGCAGCCGCGCGAACTGCTGATCACCGTGTTCCTGTTCATCACCGCGCCGGTCAGCGCGCACATGATGGCCAAGGCGGCGCTGTCGCTGATGATGGAGAGCCGCCCGGAAGTGCCGGGCGATGACAGCGCGCGCAGGGAGCAGCTGCCGCCCGCGGACGACCGCGGCGGCGACTGACGCCGGCACCGGTGCCGGCGGCGGCAAGCACGCCGCCTGTCATCAGGCTTTCACCTGCGGCCGACAGGCTTGGGGCTCCGCGCCGCATCGCCCTTCCGCCCATGCAACCGCGCAAGACCGACCTCGCGCATGCCGCACTCCAGGCCCACCGTGCCCCGCTGGACCTGCGCCAGCGCCGCGCCCTGATCCTGTGCGACGGCAAGCGCGACCTCGCCGAACTGGGCGCGCTGCTCGGCGACGATGCCGCCCCCCTGATCGCCCAGCTGCAGCGCGATGGCTACCTGCACGCGGAGCAGCCGGACCCGGCACCCGCACCATCGCCCGCGGCCTCGCCCGAACCCACGCCCGTGCCCGCGACGCGGCGCCGCTCGCTGCTGGCCGCGCGCATCTACCTGCTGGACATGCTGGCGCTGCAGCGGCATCCGGCCGCTGCGCGCCTGCACCAGCTGCTGCAGGCCACGCGCGACGACGCGGACACCGTGCATGCGCTGCGGCTGGCGCTGGCCCAGTTGCCGGCGATGGCCTCGGACGGTTACGTGGGGCGCGTGCGCGAGCGCCTGCGCGAAGTACTGCCCGAACCGCACCTGGCGGCGGTGCTGGACGCGCCGCTGCCGGCCTGAATCACCCCTGCGGCGGCGCGAAGTGGTCGCCCAGCCCGCTCCAGCACGCCTGGTAGTCGCGCTGCCGGTGCGCGGCGGCGATGGCCTGCTCGGTCGGGCGGATCACGCCACGGGTCTCGAACATGAAGGCCATGGTGTCGGTGATCACGTCCGGCCGCGACAGGTCGGCGCTGGAGGCCTTGTCGAACGTGGCCGCGTCCGGGCCGTGGCCGGTCATGCAGTTGTGGATGGATGCCCCGCCCGGCACGAAGCCTTCGGCCTTGGCGTCGTAGGCGCCATGCACCAGGCCCATGAACTCGCTGGCGATGTTGCGGTGGAACCACGGCGGGCGGAACGTGTCCTGCGCCACCAGCCAGCGCGGCGGGAAGATCACGAAGTCCAGGTTGCTGGTGCCGGGCGTGTCGCTGGCCGAATGCAGCACCAGGAAGATCGACGGGTCCGGATGGTCGTAGCTGATCGAGCCGATGGTGTTGAAGCGGCGCAGGTCGTAGCGGTACGGCGCGTAGTTGCCATGCCAGCCGACCACGTCCAGCGGCGAATGGCCGATGGCGGCGCGCCACAGCCGGCCCTGGAACTTGGCGACCAGCTCGAAATCGCCTTCGAGCTGCTCGTAGGCGGCCACCGGCGTTTCGAAATCGCGCGGATTGGCCAGGCCGTTGCTGCCGATCGGGCCGAGGTCGGGCAGCTTCAGCAGCGCACCGAAGTTCTCGCAGACATAGCCGCGCGCCTGCCCGTCCGGCAGGTCCACCGCGAAGCGCACGCCGCGCGGGATCACCGCGATCTGCTGCGGTTCGACCTCCAGCACGCCCATCTCGGTGCGCAGCCGCAGCCGGCCCAGCTGCGGTACGACCAGCAGTTCGCCGTCGGCGTTGTAGAAGTAGCGGCCGCGCATGTCGGCATTGGCCGCGTACATGTGGATGGCGGCGCCGGCATGCGCCTCGGGCGAGCCGTTGCCGCCCATGGTGTACAGGCCTTCGATGAAATCGGTGGGCGCCTGCGGCAGCGGCAGCGGGTTCCAGCGCAGCTGGTTCGGCGACACCGCCGCGTGGCTGAAGTCACCGTGCAGGCACGGCTGCGCGAACGGGGTGAACTCGCCGTGCATCGCCGCCGGGCGGATGCGGTACAGCCAGCTGCGGCGGTTGCTGCCGCGCGGCGCGGTGAACGCGGTGCCGGTCAGCTGTTCGGCATACAGGCCATGGGCCACGCGCTGCGGCGAGTTGCGCCCCAGCGGCAGGGTACCGGGCACTGCCTCGGTGGCGAACTCGTTGCCGAAGCCGGTTTGATACGCGTTGCTGACCATGGATTTGCCCGCCCGTTTCGTGTTTTCAAAGCCCCTCTCCCCGGGGAGAGGGGGCTGGAGCACATGCCTTACAGTACGCCGCGCTTGATCTGGTCGCGCTCGATGCTCTCGAACAGCGCCTGGAAGTTGCCTTCGCCGAAGCCTTCGTTGCCCTTGCGCTGGATGATCTCGAAGAAGATCGGGCCGATGCAGTTCTGGGTGAATATCTGCAGCAGCTTGCGCTGCTTGGTTTCCGGATCGGCGTCGATCAGGATCTTGTTCCGGCGCAGGCGCGGCACATCCTCGCCGTTGTCGGGAATGCGCAGGTCGACCACGTCGAAATAGGCGTCCGGCGTGTCCAGGAACTCGATGCCGCGCGCACGCATGGCCTCGACGGTGTCATAGATGTTGTCGGTGAAGCAGGCGATGTGCTGGATGCCCTCGCCCTTGTACGCATCCAGGTACTCGTTGATCTGGCTCTTCGGGTCGGACGACTCGTTCAGCGGGATGCGCACGATGCCGTCCGGCGCGGTCATCGCCTTGGACACCAGGCCGGTCTTGGCGCCCTTGATGTCGAAGTAGCGGATCTCGCGGAAGTTGAACAGGCGCTCGTAGTAGTCCGACCACTGCTGCATGTTGCCCAGGTACAGGTTGTGGGTCAGGTGGTCGATGAAGGTCAGGCCGAAACCCTTCGGGTCCTGCACGGCGCCTTCCACCGGCACGTAATCGGCGTCGTAGATGCTGCCGGCATCGCCGTAGCGGTCCACCAGGTACAGCATGCAGTCGCCGATGCCCTTGATCACCGGCGCCGGCACCGCGCGGGTGTCGGCCAGCAGGGTGACTTCCTCGGCGCCGTTGCCCAGCGCGGCGGACAGGACCTCGCTGGCCGGCCGCTTGAAGCGGATGGCGAAACCGCAGGCGCAGGGGCCGTGCTTGGCGGCGAAGTCGGCGGCGAACGAATCCGGCTCCTCGTTCACGAGGAAGTTGACGCCGCCTTGACGGTAGACGGTAATAGCACGCTGCCGATGGCGGAGCACGGCAGTGAATCCCATGTTCGTGAAGTAGTCGTGCAGCTGCGCGGCCTGCCCGGCGGGCGCGGCGAACTCGACGAACTCGAAACCGTCGATGCCCATCGGGTTCTCGAAGGTGGTCACCTGCATGCCCAGGTTGGGCGCGTTGGATGCGGCGTGGACTTGGGTATTCATGGGTTGCCTCCGGGCGTGGGGTCGTCGCCGCAGGCGGCGGCGGAATACAGGAAGACACGCGAAGAACGCGGGTCAGGACCGAAGGTTATAGTTTCACATGAAACCACCATCAAGGTGCACTGCAGCATGAGCGCTTCCGACTACAGCAAGTCCACCAGCATCCGTGCCTCGCACGTGTTGCTCGATCTCGAACAATTCCTGCCGTACCGCATCAGCGTGCTGTCCAACCGGGTCAGCGGCAACATCGCGCGCCTGTACGGCGAGCGCTATGGCCTGTCGATCCCGGAATGGCGCGTGATCACCATCCTGGCGCTGTATCCGGGCTCGTCGGCAAGCGAGGTTTCCGAACGCACGGCGATGGACAAGGTGGCGGTCAGCCGTGCGGTGGCGCGCCTGCTGGAACGCGGCTTCATCCGCCGCGAGACCCATGGCGACGACCGCCGCCGCTCGGTGCTGGCGCTGTCGGCGGCAGGCTTCGAGGTCTACGAGACCGTCGCGCCGATGGTGATGGAGATCACCCGCAAGCTGATGTCGGTGCTCACCGAGGAAGAAGAGCAGGTGCTGGAACGGCTCATCACCCGGCTGGCCGATGCCGGCCTCGCGCAGATGAGCACCGACTGAAGCCGGGCCTGCCGCGGCCGGCTCAGCTCAGGAACTTGCGGCGCGCGTAGATCCACGGCGCGGCCAGCGCGGCAATGGCGCCACCGGCGAAGCCGAGCGCCGCCGCCACCGCAGCGGCCTCGACGCGCCCGGGCAGGGCCAGCGCCGCGATCAGCAGCAGCGCCGCCGGCAGGCCGATGAACGAGGCCAGGAAAAAGCGCCAGCGCGGCACCCAGGTATGCAGCTGCATCAGGCTCGCGCTGCTCCAGGCCTCGCCGGCCCGGTTGCGCTGGATTTTGTCCACCAGCCTGACCAGGTCAACCTCGTTGGCGCCCTTGCCGGACCTGGCCAGGCCAATCTCGGCATCCACTTCCACCGGATCGGGCCATTGCGCCGGCCACGCCTGTGGCGCGCCCACGCCGTAGGCGGTCAACAACGGGACCGTCAACGATGGCGCCGACAATGCGCGCAGCCGGCGGTTGTCCAGCACGCACCACACCTGCGACGCGCCGGCCACGCTCACCTGGTACAGCGCCAGCTGCTCCGGCGCCGGATAGGGCAACGCGGTGACCCGCGCAGCCAGCGATTCGGCCCCCGTCGCGCGCAGGAAGCCCACCCGGCTGCGGCCCACCTGCGCCCAGCCCAGCCCGAGCGGCCCCAGCAACATCACCTCGGCCGCATCGGCCGCGCCGGCGTTGGCGCGTTCGTCGCTGGCCAGGAACGCGCTCAGCGAACGCGGCTCGGCGACGTCGTCCCTGCCCCAGCGATGCGACTGGCCCAGCAGGTATTTCAACGGCACCCGCGCGGCGATGGTCTCGCCACGCACGCTGTCCGAAGCGAACGGCACCACCGAGCCCACGAAGGCGCGCAGCTCGTTGCCGGGCACCGCGCTCCACTCGGCGGGGAACAGCCCGTCGAGCAGGCCTTCGCGGGCCAACCGGTCGATGCGCTCCTTCTGCTCCACCAGCCGCGCCACCGCGGCCTGCAGCATGATGGTCGGCGGTACCGCCGCCTGCGGCAGCCGGTAGCGCGGCGCCCCCCCGTCGACATCGGCCGGGGGCTGCTCGTCCAGCAGCGCATCCACCGTGGGCAGGCCGGTACCGGCGGTCGCAGCGGTGGCGGCCGGGGCGACGGCGTCGGGGGTGGCATCGGAAGGAAGCGACATCGGGAATCGGCCCCGGCGAGCAAGGGAATGCTCCCGTTAGCGGCCGTGCGCCCCGGAAATGAAGCCCGGATCGAAAACGGCGCCCTGCGGCGCCGTCCCCTCCCGCGTCCGTGGCCCGCTCAGGGCGTGGCCGGCGGCGCCCATTCCTTGAGGAAGGCGAAGAACCGGGCGCGGTCGTAGCCCTTGCCCTTCTCCAGTTCGCCGGTGAACTGCGAATGCAGCAGCCGCCCCTCGGCATCGAGCACGAACAGGTGCGGGTAGGCGGTGATGGCCGGGAAGCGCGACAGGAACGCCGCGTTCTCGTTGTCCTCGCTGTAGTTGACCTTCATCCACACGTAGTGGGCGTCGCGGAAACGGCGGATCTCCGAGTCGCCTTCCATGAAGGCGTCCATCAGGTGGCACCAGGAGCACCACTCGCCGCCCACGTCCAGCACGATCCGCTTGCCGCCGCGCTGGGCCTCGACCTTGGCCGTCTCCAGGTCGGCGACCGGGTCGCGCGCCGGGTCGAACTGCGCGTTGAGCGCGGCCACGGCGGCGATGTCCGCCGCGGCCGGGGTATTGCCCGAGGCGACCGGCTGGCTGGTATCGGCCACCGGCGCCTTCTGTTCGGAGGTGTCCAGCGGCTGCACCTTCTCCGCCGGCGGAGCCGGTGGCTGCGAACAGCCCCCCAGCATCGCCACCAGCAGCAGGGATATTCCACCGGACATCCGCTTCATCGTCGTTTCCTCACTTCACGCCATGCATCAGCTTCTGCACCAGCGGCGCGATCAGGAACAGCAGCACGCCGGCGCCGAGCAGCGACCAGAAGCCGAAGGTATACCCCTTCAGGGCCGATTCGACGGTCATGCCGCTTTCACCGCTGACCACCGCGGCGAAGATGCCCGACAGGTTGTTGCCGATGGCGGTGGACAGGAACCAGCCACCCATCGCCAGGCCGACGACCTTGAGCGGGGCCAGCTTGGTGGTCATCGACAGCCCGATCGGCGACAGGCACAGCTCGCCCACGGTCTGGATCACGTAGACCATGAACAGGGTCCAGAACGGGATCTTGCCGGCGTCGTCGACCAGCGAGGACAGCGCGTACATCAGCAGCAGGAAGGCCAGGCCGTTGAAGATCAGGCCCAGGCCGAACTTGCGCGGGATCGACGGGTTGGCCTTGCCCAGCGCGGTCCACAGCCACACGAAGATCGGGCCCAGCGCCAGGATGGCCACCGAGTTCACCGACTGGAACCAGCCGATCGGGAAGATCCAGCCTCCCAGGTCGCGGTTGACGATGTTCTGCGCCAGGAAGTTGAACGAGCTGCCGGCCTGTTCGAAGAACATGAAGAACAGCACGTTGAACACGAAGATGATCAGCATGGCGATGGAGCGGTCGCGCGCCACCTTGCCCTCGCGGACGCCCTCGACCAGGATCATCACGCACAGCGCGGTGAACAGCGCGCCCAGGATCCAGCCGAGGATGCCGGCGTCGATCGTCAGCAGGCCATAGGCCACCGGCACGGCGACCAGCGCGCCGACCAGCACCGCGATGGTGCGGCCGATGCCGGCCCCGGCCGGGGCCGCGCCGACGCTGCCGAGCTGGCGGCGGCCGATCCAGAACCACACCAGGCTGATCAGCATGCCGATGCCCGAGGCGATGAACACGTACTTGTAGGCCGGCATGGCCTCGGTACCGAACAGCTTGTCGGCCAGGATGCCGGTCAGCACCGGGGCGACCAGCGCGCCGGCGTTGATGCCCATGTAGAAGATGGTGAAGCCCGAGTCGCGGCGCGAGTCGTTGATGCCATACAGCTGCCCGACCATGCTGGAGATGTTGGGCTTGAACAGGCCGTTGCCGGCGATGATCGTGGCCAGGCCGATGCGGAACACCCGGTCATCGGGAATGGCGATCAGGAACAGGCCCAGCGACATCACCGCCGCGCCGATCAGGATCGAGCGCTGGTAGCCGATGATGCGGTCGGCGACGAAGCCGCCGAACAGCGCCGCCGCGTAGACCAGCGCCAGGTAGGCGCCATAGAGCTTGCTGGCCCCGGCCTGGCTTTCGGCGAACTGGGCGACGATGTACAGCGCCAGTGCCCAGCGGATGCCGTAGAACGCGAAGCGTTCCCAGAACTCGGTCATGAACAGCATCCACAGCGGACGCGGGTGGCCGAGGAGGTTCTTGAACTCCGGCACGGGCGCCGGGGTGGATGCGGAATTCGGCGCGGCAGCGCTCATGCTGGGTTTCCCCCTGAGTGATTCGTTGGGCAGATAAGGCAAATGAAGTCGGCCGGAATCGGCACGACGCGCGAGGATCACCGAAGCGCCGGCTTCACGTCAAATCCACACGCGCCGCGCCGGCGGCCCGGGCGGCAGCCGGGCGGCGGCGGCCGTGACCGGCCGCGGACCCGACCAAAATACTGAATACGTTGGCGTTTCAGGTCCCGGCGGGTACCGCCCCGGTATCGCCGCGGATGCTGGTGCGCACCTCGAACAGCTCCGGGAAGAAGGTCAGTTCCAGCGCCTGCTTGAGGAAACCCACGCCACTGGAACCGCCGGTGCCACGGCGGAAGCCGATGATCCGCATGACCGTGCGCATGTGGCGGAAGCGCCACAGCTGGAACGCCGATTCCAGGTCCACCAGGTCCTCGCACAGCGAGTACTCGCGCCAGTAACGGTCGGTGTCCTGGTAGATGCGCTCGAACACCGGCCGCAGCGCGGCGTCGCTGACGTGGGGGCGGGTCCAGTCGTGGCCGGCGTACTCCGGCGGGACCGCATGGCCGAAGCGGGCGAGGTAGCGCAGGAACTCCTCGTACAGGCTCGGCGCCTCCAGCGTCCGGCGCAGGCGCCCCTGGCCCTCCGGGTCGTAGTCGAACACCGCCAGCATGTCCGCGTTCTTGTTGCCCAGCAGGAACTCGATGCAGCGGTACTGCAGCGACTGGAAGCCCGAGGCCGGGCCGAGTACGTCGCGGAAGCCCAGGTACTCGGACGGGGTCAGGGTCTCCAGCACCGACCACTGCTCGGTCAGCTGGCGCAGCACCTGCTTGCCGCGCGCCAGCACCTTGCGGCACTGCCAGACCTGGTCGCGCTGCAGGAAGCCCATGGCCGCGCGCAGTTCGTGGTCGAGCAGCTTCAGCCACAGCTCCGAGGTCTGGTGCTGGATGATGAACAGCATCTCGTCGTGGTGCGCCGGGCTGGACAACGGCTGCTGCGCCGACAGCAGCCGGTCCAGGCACAGATAGCCGCCATAGGTGAGCCTGCCGTGCAGGTCGGTGTGGATGCCGGCTTCGAGCTCACGCTGGTTCTGTTCTACGGTCATCGGCCTTGCCATCTGCGTGGGTGGCAAAGGGTAACCCGGCGCGGCGGGCGGCCGCTGCCCGCGCAAACGGAAAGCGAACACTTGCGATTGCAACCGGCGCGACAATCCGTCCGCGGCCGCGGCGGCTGGCTGAATGCGTTGGATCCACGTGCCGCGGCGGTCGCGCATGGGCCGGCGCACGGATTTCGTGCTGCGGCGCAGGACGGCTTTTCCGGTCCGATTCCTTACCATGCGCAATTCCTATCATTTGAAACCATCTGTCCAAGGTGTTGCTGCAATGACGGTTTCCGCCCAGTTCCACATCGAATACCTGCAGTACCTGGATGCCGACGGCACCCTGGTACGCGACGACCTGCCGGCCTCGTTGCGCGATCCGCGCGCGCTGCTGCCCCTGTTCCGGCAGATGCTGGCCACCCGGGTGTTCGACACCAAGGCCGTGGCGCTGCAGCGCACCGGCAAGCTCGGCACCTTCGCCTCCTGCCTGGGCCATGAAGCGGCCCACGTCGGCATCGGCGCGGCGATGAAGCCCGGCGACGTGTTCGCCCCCAGCTACCGCGAATACGGCGCCATGTTCATGCGCGGCGTGCGTCCGCGCGACGTGCTGATGTACTGGGGCGGCGACGAGCGCGGCAGCGACTACGACCGCGACAGCGACGCGGCGCGCGACTTCCCGATCTGCGTGCCGATCTCGACCCAGTGCCTGCACGCGGCCGGCTCGGCGCTGTCGTTCAAGCTGCAGGGCAAGCCGCAGGTGGCGGTGACCGTCTGCGGCGATGGCGGCAGCTCCAAGACCGATTTCTACGCCGCGGTGAACTCGGCCGGCGCCTACCAGCTGCCGCTGATCCTGTGCGTGGTCAACAACGGCTGGGCGATCTCGGTGCCGCGCTCGGCGCAGACCGGCGCCCAGACCCTGGCCCAGAAGGGCCTGGCCGGCGGCCTGTTCTGCCTGCAGGTGGACGGCAACGACCTGATCGCGGTCCTGGCGGCGATGGAGCAGGCGCGCGCGCGCGCCCTGTCCGGCCAGGGCGGCACGGTGCTGGAGTTCCTCACCTACCGCCTGTCCGACCACACCACCGCCGACGACGCGCGCCGCTACCGCGACGACGCCGAGGTCAAGGCCGCGTGGCTCAAGGAACCGCTGATCCGCCTGCGCAGGTACCTGACCGCGCAGGGCGTATGGAGCGAGGAAGAGGAAAAGAACTGGATCGCCGAATGCGGCGCCCGCGTGGACGAGGAGGTCAACGCCTACCTCAACTGCCCGGTGCAGCCGGTGGAAGCCATGTTCGACTATCTGTATGCCGACCCGCCGCCGGACCTGCTGGCCCAGCGCGCGGCCGCCATCGCCCTGGAGCAGCGCCATGGATGACATCAAGCGCAGCACCGGCGCGCAGGCCGGCCACGAACTTGTCAGCGACCACGGCGCCGCCGGCGCCAGCGGAGAGAACACCATGACCGCCACCCCCATCACCCTGATCGAAGCCGTGACCCAGGCACTGGCCTGGGAGATGGAACACGACCCGTCGGTGCTGGTGCTGGGCGAGGACGTGGGCGTCAACGGCGGCGTGTTCCGCGCCACCGCCGGCCTGCAGCAGAAGTTCGGCGCGCAGCGCGTGCTGGACACCCCGCTGGACGAGACCACCATCGCCGGGCTCACCGTCGGCCTGGCCGTGCAGGGCATGAAGCCGGTGGCCGAAGCGCAGTTCGATGGCTTCGTCTACCCGATGGTCGACCACATCATCTGCCACGCCGCGCGCATGCGTAACCGCACCCGCGGCCGCCTGCACTGCCCGATGGTGCTGCGCGTGCCGTGGGGCGGCGGCATCCGCGCGCCGGAGCACCACAGCGAGGCCAACGAAGCCATCTTCACCAACGTGCCGGGCCTGCGCGTGGTGCTGCCGTCCAGCCCGCAGCGCGCCTACGGCCTGCTGCTGGCCGCGATCCGCGAGCCGGATCCGGTGATCTACATGGAGCCCAAGCGCATCTATCGCCAGTACAAGGAAGTGGTCGCCAACGATGGCGAGGCGCTGCCGCTGGACGTGTGCTTCGTGCTGCGCGACGGCACCGACGTGACCCTGGTGGCCTGGGGCGCGCAGGTCAAGGAAGCGCTGGAAGCGGCCGACAAGCTGGCCGCCGACGGCATCAGCGCCGAGGTCATCGACGTCGCCACGCTGCGCCCGCTGGATTTCGCCACCATCGCCGAATCGGTCGCCCGGACCGGTCGCTGCGTGATCGTGCAGGAAGCGCCCAAGACCGCCGGCTTCGGTGCCGAAATCGCCGCTCGCCTGGCCGAGGAGTCGATGTACGACCTGCTGGCGCCGGTCGAGCGCGTCACCGGCTACGACACCCACATCCCGCTGTTCCGCCTGGAAATGAAGTACCTGCCGAGCGTGGAGCGGATCGTGGCGGCGGCCAGGCGCGCGGTGGCGGCCGGCTGACATGCGCGCGCGACTGCTCAACGCCTACCGCAGCCAGTACCCGGTGCCGTTGCGTTTCCACGCCGGGGAGATCGTCGAACTCGGCGTGCGCGACGAGGAATGGCCGGACTTCGCCTGGGTGCGCACCGCCGACAACCGCGCCGGCTGGGCGCCGGTGGCATGGCTGCGCGTGCTCGGCGACGGCCGCGCCGAGGCGCTGCGCGATTACACCGCGCAGGAACTGGACGTGGACAGCGGCGAGATGGTGCGACTGCATCACGAACATGGTGGCTGGTGGTGGGCCGAACGCGCCAACGGCGCGCTCGGCTGGCTGCCGGCACGCGACCTGGAACTACTGGAAGAAACCCCCTGAGATGAGCCAGACCAAGAATTTCAACCTGCCCGACCTGGGCGAAGGCCTGCCGGACGCGACCATCGTCGAGTGGTTCGTCAAGGAAGGCGACGTGATCAAGCTGGACGAGCCGCTGGTGTCGATGGAAACCGCCAAGGCCGTGGTGGAAGTGCCTTCGCCGGTCTCCGGCAAGGTGCTGAAGCTGGCCGGTGGTGCCGGCGACATCGTGGTGACCGGGCACATGCTGGCCCAGTTCGAGATCGATCCGAACCTGCCGCAGCGCGCCGAAGGCCAGGACACCGGCCATCACCACGGCGCACCTGCCGCTCCCGCGCCCGAACCGGCTCCTACTCCGGCTCCGGCTGCAGGCGCGGCCGAGCGTGCCGACGAAGGCACCGTGGTCGGGGCCATGGTCAGCTCCAATGCCGTGCACACCGAACAGGCCGTGGCCGTGGGCGGGGTCAAGGCGGTGCCGGCGGTGCGCGCGATGGCGCGCAAGCTCGGCGTGGACCTGGCCCGGGTACGCGCCACCGGTGCCGACGGCGCGGTGACGATGAGCGACGTGAAGCAGGCCGCCGAAGCCGGCACCGCCAAGGTCGGCAGCGCGCCAGCAGCCGCACCGCAGGCGGTCCAGGCCGCCGCCGTGGCAGCGCCGGCCGTGCGCGCCGAAGCCGCGCGCACGCCGCTGTCGGCCAGCGGCAAGCCGATGCGCACCGCGCCCCCGGGCGTGGCCGCCAAGGGCCAGCCGGAGCCGCTCAAGGGCGTGCGCCGCAACATGGCACGGGTAATGGCCGACGCGCACAGCAAGGTCGTGCCGACCACGCTGACCGACGACGCCGACATCCATGCCTGGGCACCGGGCAACGACATGACCTCGCGGCTGGTGCGCGGCATCGTCGCCGCCTGCCAGGCGGTACCGGCGATGAACGCCTGGTTCGACGGCGACACCCTCACCCGCACCCTGCACGCGCAGGTGGACATCGGCATCGCCGTGGACACCGACGACGGTCTGTTCGTGCCGGCACTGCGCAACGCCGACATGCTCGACGCGCGCGGCGTGCGCGAAGGCATCAACCGCCTGCGCCAGCAGGTGGAAGAGCGCAGCATCGCGCCGTCGGAACTGAGCGGCTACACCATCAGCCTGTCCAACTTCGGCATGTTCGCCGGCCGCTATGCCACCCCGGTGGTGGTGCCGCCGTGCGTGGCCATCGTCGCCGCCGGTCGCGCCCGCTTCCAGGTGACCCCGGTGATGGGCGGCGTGGAAACGCACAAGGTGATCCCGCTGTCGGTCACGTTCGACCACCGCGCCTGCACCGGCGGTGAGGCCGCGCGCTTCCTGCGCGTGTTGATCGACGACCTGGCCCGGCCGCACTGACCGTCCGCGGCGACGGTTCCGCAGCCGGACCTGAGCCCGCAGCGATGCGGGCTCTTTTTGTTGCCCGCCCCGGTCGCCACGACGCCCGCGGCCACGCTACGATGCCCGCATCGCACAGGACAGGCGTGACCATGGCCCATTGGATCTGCAGCCACTGCAGGGAAAGCAACGAGGACACCTTCGACCAGTGCTGGAAATGCGGCACCCGCGTCGACGGCAGCGCGGACCCGGGCTTCCGCCCCGACAACGCCGATCCGGTGGCCTGGCCGCCGCGCCTGATCGATTGCCTGCGCTGCCCCGGCACGCCGATGGTGTTCGCTGGCCGCAAGCGCTTCCACGAGGGCTCCCAGGCGCTGCCGTTCCTGCTCGGCAACCTCGGCGAACTGCTGGTGAACCGCGAGGCGTTCGACCTGCACGCCTGCCCGTCCTGCGGCAAGGTCGAGCTGTTCCTGGCCAGCGCAGCGCGCTGACCCGGCCTCCGGCACCCGCCCCGCGACCGCCATGTCCCACCCGCGCCGGATCGTGCCGCTGTTCGCGCTGGCCTACCTCGGCATGCTGTTCGGCGGCGCGCTGCTCAAGCCCGGCTATTCGCACATGGCCCGGTACATCAGCGAACTGGGCGCCAGCGGCAGCCCGCACGCACGGCTGATCAGCCTGGCCGGCTTCGTTCCGGTAGGCCTGCTCGCCGCCTGGCTGCTGCTGGCCTGCGCGCGCCTGGCGCCGGTCAGCGGCCCCAGTCGTGTCGGCTACTGGCTGCTGTTGTGCGAGCCGCTGGCCTGGATCGGCTCGGCCCTGGCGCCCTGCGACCTCGGCTGCCCGGCAAGCGGCAGTATCCGCCAGCAACTGCATACCCTGCTGGGCGTGCTCACTTACGGCGGAACCGCGCTGGGCCTGCTGCTGCTCGCCACCGCGCCACGACTGCCGGCCCGCATCCGCCTGCTGTGGGCCGGGCTGGCGGCCACCTGGCTGCTGCTGTTCGTGCTGATGGCCGCACCCGAACTGCAGGCCTGGCGCGGGCTGCTGCAGCGGTTGGCCGAATGGCTGGTCTATGGCGCGCTGTGCGTCGCTGCGTGGCGGCTCGGTGGACCGGCGCGGGCCACGACCTCCACACCCGCGCCCGCGACACGGGCGTAAGCTCGCCGCTCCCACCGCAGGAGCACGCGCATGGCCCATCGCAGCCGCCTGGCCGGCTTCATCATCGACTGCCAGGACACCGACGCCGGCACCGCCGCCCGGTTCTGGAGCGCCGCGCTGGGGCTGGTGCCCCACGCCGCGGAGAGCGACACCGACGGCGCGCAGTACGCCGGGCTGTCCGGCGCGCCCGGCGGCCTGCACGTGGAGGTGCAGCGCGTCAGCCATCCCCCGCGCGTGCACCTGGACATCGAAGCGGACGACATCGACGCCGAAGCCGACCGGCTCGAAGCGCTGGGCGCGCGCCGCATCGGCTTCGTCAAGCGCTGGTGGGTGATGGAAGCGCCGACCGGCCACCGCTTCTGCGTGGTGCGCATGAAGCACCCCGACAACGGGCAGCCGGCTACGACCTGGACGTGAACCGCGGCCTTTGCGGCGACAATACCCACCGGTTCCCGCGGAAGACGCCACGATGACGGTTCACCAGCTGGGCGACGCCCGCGTCCTGATCGCCGGCGGCAGCCGTGGCATCGGCCTGGCCATCGCCACCGCGTTCGCCCGCCACGGCGCACGCCTGGGGCTGTGCGCGCGCGGGGCCGACGGCCTGCAACGCGCGCGCGACACGCTGCAGGCCGGGGGCGCGCAGGTGCACGTGCAGGCCTGCGACCTGGCCGATCCGGCGCAGATCCAGGCCTGGGTCGAAGCGGCCGCCGCCGCGCTGGGCGGCATCGACATCGTGGTCAACAATGCCTCCGGGTTCGGCCACGGCAACGACGACGCCAGCTGGCAGGCCGGCTTCGACATCGACCTGATGGCCGCGGTGCGCACCAATCGGCTGGCGCTGCCGTACCTGCGGCGCAGCGCGATGCCGGCCATCCTCAACGTCAGCTCGATCAACGCGCGCGTGCCGACACCGCGCGCCACCGCCTATTCCACCGCCAAGGCGGCGCTGGACTATTACACCGTCACGCTCGCCACCGAACTGGCCCGCGAGCGCATCCGCGTCAATGCCATCGCTCCCGGCTCCATCGTTTTCCCCGGCGGGCTGTGGGACCAGCGCCGCACCTCCGAGCCAGCGCTGTACGCAAGCATCCGCGACCGGATTCCGTTCGGTGGCTTCGGCGACCCTGCCGACGTGGCGGCGGCCGCGGTGTTCCTGTGCTCGCCCGCCGCCCGCTGGATCACCGGGCAGGTGCTGGCGGTGGATGGCGGCCAGTCGCTACCGGCCTGAGCGCCGCCGCTACCGGCGCGCGGCGGCTACGCCAGCTGCGCCGACCCGATCACCTGCACACCCGGCCGCGGCGCCAGCGCCGCTTCGACCAGCGCGGCGGCGATCCGCCCGGCCGGATTGATGCGCCACGCGCGCGGCAACACCGGTGCCAGCGCACCCAGCACCCGCGCGGCCGCCTGCTCGCCGGGGCGTGGCTCGTTGCGCTCGCCACCGATCAGCCCCGGTCGCACCAGCGCCAGCGACGCGAACTCCAGCGCGCGTAGATCCTGCTCCAGTCCGCCCTTGACCCGGTTGTAGAAGAACAGCGAACGCGGGTTGGCGCCCATCGCCGAATTCAGTGCGAAGACCGCGCAGCCATGCGCTTTCACCGCGCGGGCGATGGCCAGCGGGTAGCCGTGGTCGATGCGCGCGAACGCCTGCCGCGAGCCGGCCTGCTTCAGGGTCGAGCCCAGCGCGCAGATCGCCGCATCCACCTGCCACCAGGGCGCCTCCAGCGGCAGCGCCTCGAAATCCAGCAGCGGGCCGAACAGGCGCGGATGCCGCAGCGGCAATGGCCGCCGCGCCGGCGCGACGACGGCCGTGCAGCGCGCATCGGCCAGCAACCGCATCAGCACCTGTGACCCCACCAGCCCGGTGGCGCCAGCCAGCAGTACACGCATCCCGCTCCTCCTTCGCCCGGCTGTTCAAGCCGGCATCCGCCTCGCCGATAATGGGGGACATTGATCCCCTGCCCGCGGCCCGCCCGCACAGCCCGTCCGGAAACGCCTCGCGATGGCCGACAGCAACGACATCCCGCCCTCCAAGCCTGCCGGACTGGGACGCATCCTGTCACGCCGCCAGGCCATGGCCGAGACCCCGGCACCCGCGCCGGCCGCGCCCGCGCCGGCCGCGCCCGCGCCGGCCGCGCCCGCGCCGAAAGCCGCCGCGCACGGCCACGGCACCGCGCCGCTGCAGCGGGTATTCGGCCATGCCCATGCCCCGGAGGCGCTGCTGCATGCCTTCGCCCAGGGCATGTCCACCCTGCCCGGCGAACTCGGCGACCTCGGCCGGCTGCTGCACAGCGCCTACGACCGCCAGGAGTGGGAACGCTATGGCCGCCTGCTGCGCCAGCTGATCGACAAGTACATCCGCACCATCGAACTGGGGCCGGCGCAGCCCGGCAACAGCGAGGCCGAGCGGCTGCGCGACATGCTGCGCAACACCCTCGGCGCGGTGCTGTCCAGCCTGCTGCAGCAGGCACCGGAGCTGGAAGCCCAGGCCCGGCGCATGGGCGACGAACTGCGCGGCTGGCAATCCGGGCAATCGCTGGAGCCGGTGGAGCAGCACCTGCGCGAACTCTGCCACCAGGTCGGGGTGCGCAACGACGTGCTCCACGAGCAGCACGACCTGCTGCTCAACCTGTTCGACCTGCTGCTGCAGAACATCGCCGAACTGGTCGATGGCGGCAGCTGGCTGCACGGCCAGATCGGCAACGTGCGGCAGATGCTGGCCGGGCCGCTGGATCGCACCTCGCTGGAACGCACCCGCAACGACCTGCGTGAGGTGATCTACCGCCAGGGCGTGCTGCGGCAGGGCATCGAGGAGTCCAAGGAGGCGATGAAGGAGCTGATGGTCGATTTCGTCGAGCAGGTCGAGGGCATGGCCTCGGAGACCGGCGACTACCACGACCGCATCGCCAGCTACGCGGTCGCGGTACGCCAGGCGCGCAGCCTGGCCGACCTCGGCCAGTTGCTGCAGAACGTGCTGCAGGACACCGCGCGCGTGCAGGCGCAGGCGCTGCGCGCGCGAGACCGCCTGGCCAGCGCCCGCGCCGAGGCGCTGGCGGCCGAACAACGCGTGCAGCAACTCGAGCGCGAGCTGGAGGAAGCCGGCAGCCAGTTGCGTACCGATCCGCTGACCGGGGCCCTGAACCGGCGCGGCCTGCAGGAACTGCTCGCCGATGCGATGGGCGGCGCGCAGCCGCTGCTCAGCATCGCCCTGCTGGACCTGGATCATTTCGGCCGGACCAACGCCGACTATGGCCACGCCGGCGGCGACCACGCGCTGCGCCACCTGGTAACCACCGCGCAGACGCGACTGGGCAGCCATGGCCAGGTCGCACGCCTGGGCGGCGACGAGTTCGTGCTGGTCCTGCCCGGCATGGCCCAGGAACAGGCCGACGCGCAGTTGCGGCGGTTGCAGGAAGCGCTGGCCCATCGGCCGTTCCTACACGACGGCCAGCGCGTGCACGTGCGTTTCAGCGCCGGCATCGCGCAATGGCGCCCGGACGAATCCGCCGAGACCCTGCTGCAGCGCGCAGACCGCGCACTCTACGCGGCCAAGCAGGCCGGCCGCGACCGGGTCGGCAACGCCGACTGACCCCGCCACCGGCACCGACCGCGGCCATGCCGGCCTCCCCCTCCATGCGACCGGGGCGGCTACCAGGGCCGCCCCGGCATTCCACTTACTTGAAGTCGCCGGCCACGAACACGCTCAGGCTTTCGGGCTTGAGGTGCGTGCGGATCGCGGCATTGACCCGGTCGACGGTCAGCGACCGGTAGGCCGCGTCGCGCTCGATCACGAACGCCATGGAGCGATCGTAGTCGAGCAGCTCCTGCAGCAGCCCGGCCACCGCACCATCGCTGGCACGCGACTGCTCGCGCTGGACCATGCGCGCGGCGACGGCGTCGCGCAGTTCCTGCTCGGTGACGCCGTCGGCCACCAACCGCGCCAGCTCCTCGCGCAGGGCACGCTCCACCTTGCCCATGTTCTCCGGCGCGGCGATGGCCTGCACCGTGAGGCTGCCATTGTCGTCGCGGCCGCTGCGGCTGTCGTCCGCACGCAGCCCGGCGCTCACGCCGTAGCTCAGTCCTTCGCGCTGGCGGATGCGGTCGGCCAGGCGCGACTTGAGCGGATCGCCGCCCAGGATGTCCACAGCGATGCTCAGCGCCGGTGCGTCGGCATCGGTCACGTTGAGCGACAGGTTCTGCCGCGCCAGCAGTACCGCGTTGGGCTTGTCGGGAGTGCTGAAGCTCTCCCGGTGCGCCGCGCGCGGCTGGTAGCGGGTGGCGATGGGCGCATAGGGTGCCGGCGACTTCCAGCCAGCGAACAACGCCTGCAGCTGCGTCTTCACCGCCTCCGGATCGAAGTCGCCCACCACGCTGATCTGGCCGCTGGCGGTGCCATAGAAATCACGGTGCCAGGCACGCAGGTCCTCGAGCTTGAGCGCATTGAGCTTGGCCAGCGACTCGTCCAGTGAATCCGCATGCAATGGATGCCCCACGGGCCACGGATCGAAGTACGTCGCCATCGCCATCGATGCCAGCATGCCCGGCTCCTTGCGCTGCGCTTCGATACCCGTGATCGCCTGCAGTCGCAGCTGTTCGAACTGCGCCTGCGGGAAGTCCGGCTGGCGCAGTACCTGCGCGGCCAGCGCCAGCGCCTCGGCCAGGGTTTCGCGCTTGCCGCTGAGGCGGATCTGCGCACCCTGCAGGCTGCCGCCGATGGAGGCCTCGGTCTTGAGTGCGTCGAAGCGGGCAACCAGCTGCTCGTAGCTCTGGCCGGCGGCACCGCGCAGCAGCATCGACCCCACCCACTGTGCGGCGGTATCGCGACCGCTGACGGCCTGCTCGCTGCCGAACTCGAAACGGGCGTTGACGGTGACCGTCTGCCCGCGCGTCCGGCGCGGCAGCAGCGACACCTTCAGGCCATCGCCCAGGGTGAACGTCTGCGTGCGCGCGGCGATGTTCTGCGGCGTCGCCTCGAAGGCCTCGCCCGCCGCCACCGCCGCCCGGCCGGTGTAGCCGTCGACCACGCTGGCGATCGCCGGCGCGGCGGGAATCTCCGCGCGGTCCGGCGCGTCGGTGGGCACGAACCGGCCAAGCGTGCGGTTGCTCGGCTTCAGGTACGTCGCCGCCACCCGGTTGACGTCCGCGGCCGTGACCTTGGCAATGGCATCACGCTGCACGAACAACAGGCGCCAGTCGCCGGCTGCCTGGTACTCCGACAGTGCCATCGCCACCGCGTTGACGTTGTTGAACAGGTTCTCCTGGTCGTTGCCGATGCGCTGCTTGGCCGCCTCCACCTCGTCTGCGGTCACCGGGCGGGCGGCGATCGCTTCGGCCTGCCGCAGCAGCTCGGCTTCGGCCTTGCCGGCATCGCCATCCCTGGGCAGCACCGCGATCACATTGAACAAGCCCGGATCGCGCATGCTCATGCTGCCGGCACCGGCACCGGCCGCCAACTTGGTTTCCACCAGCGCCTTGTGCAGGCGCCCGCTGGGGGTGTGCCCCAGCACGTTGCCCAGCACGGACAGCGCCGCGCTGTCGGCCTGCGCCAGTGCCGGCACGTGGTAGGTGGTGGCTACCAGCGACAGATCGCCGCTGCGGCGCACCGTCACCTCGCGCTCGCCATCCTGGGTCGGTTCGGCGGTATGGAACGCCGGCAACGTCCGCGCCGGCTTCTTCAATGGCCCGAAATGCGTGGCGACACGCGCCAGCGTGGTATCGGCGTCGATGCGGCCGGCCACGATCAACAGCGCATTGTCCGGCTGGTACCAGGTGCGATAGAACGCCTGCAGGTTGCCGATCGGCACGTTCTCCACGTCCGAGCGCGCGCCGATGGGCAGGTTGGCATAGTTGTGCCAGTCGTAGGCGACCGAGCGCATGCGCTTCATCAGCACGCCGGCGGGACTGTTGTCGCCGGCTTCCATCTCGTTGCGGACGACGGTCATCTCGCTGTCCAGGTCGGCCTTGGCCACCCTTGAATTGAGCATGCGGTCGGCTTCCATCGCCAGCAGCCAGTCCAGCGTGTCGTCATTGGCCGGGAACGAAGCAAAGTAATTGGTGCGGTCCAGCGACGTGGTGGCGTTCTTGTTCACGCCACGCTTCTGCATCTCGCCGGGGATGTCCGGATGCTTCGGCGTACCCTTGAACAACAGGTGCTCAAGCAGGTGCGCCATGCCGGTCTCGCCGTAGTTCTCCTGCATCGAACCGACGCCGTAGACCAGGTTGACGGTGACGGTGGGCTTGCTGGCATCGGGGAACAGCAGCACCCGCAGGCCATTGGGCAGGCGGTATTCGCAGATGCCCTCGATGCAGGGCCCGGCCGTCACCGCCCGCGGCAGCGTCGCCGACTCACCCTTGGCGTAGACCGCCGGCATCAACGCAAACGAAAGTGCCACGCCCAGGGCGCAGGAAGACAGTTTCAGCATCATTTCCCCTCGTCTGATGATCAATGAAACACGCCGGCATGCACTCCGCCGGCACTCAATGCACGGCACGCATGTACCGCAAAACAACGATTTGATCCGCAACGCGCGCATGCATGCAACTGTCAGAGCTGACAGCATCGCTTCGCCACGTCATCCGCGCGTCCGCCTGAAACGATCATGTCCGGCGCAATCCACCCACCCTGATCACCATCCCGCATGCAGTCACGACGCCGTCCAATTCCAGCAGGCATGCATCGGACAAGCCTACATCGCATGCTCGACTTCTCCGGCCGGCGCATCGCATGCGGGCTGCGGGCGCAGTTCCTGCACGATCCGGCCCTGCTCCATCACCAGCACGCGATCAGCGCTGGCGATGGTTTCCGGGCGATGCGCGACGATCACGCGGGTAACCTGCAGGCGCCGGATCGCCGTGTTGACCAGCTGTTCGTTGCCCACATCCAGATGGCTGGTCGCCTCATCCAGGAACAAAAGTTTCGGCTGCCGGTACAGCGCGCGCGCCAGGATGATGCGCTGCTTCTGCCCACCGGACAGCGAACTGCCCATGTCGCCGATCAGGCCGTGGTAGCCCATCGGCATCGCCGCGATGTCCTCGTGCACCGCCGCCAGCCGCGCCGCCTGCTCGACACGCCCAAGATCGAACTCCGGGTCGAAGAAGCCGATGTTGTCGGCGATGCTGCCGGCGAACAGCTGATCGTCCTGCATCACCGCACCGACGATGGCGCGCACGTTGCGCGCACCCAGCTTGTGCAGGTCGTGGCCGCCGACGTGGATGCTGCCTTCGCTGGGCTTGAGCAGGCCAAGCAGCAGCTTGACCAGCGTGGTCTTGCCGCACCCGGACGCACCGATGATCGCCACCGACTCGCCCGGCGCGATGCTGAAGCTGCAATCGCGCAGCACCCACGGCTCGCCCTCGGCATAGCGGAAGGACAGGTTGCGTACCTCGATGCGCACATCCTGCGGCGGCAGCGCCTCCGGCAGCGCCTGGTCGTCCTCCGGCGGCGCAAGCACGATGTCGGCCAGGCGCTCGCCATGCAGGCGCAGCATGCGGAACTCCACCCACTTGTCGATCAGCGCGCTCATGCGCCCGGCGAACTGATCCTTGTAGGCCAGGTAGGCGATCAACATGCCCACCGAGAACACATTGCCCAGCGCCAGCACCGCGCCGATCCAGATCACCGCGATGCGCTCGATGCCGAACACCAGCTGGCTGGCACCGTTGAAGCCCAGCCCGAGGTGGGCCAGCCGTACTTCCTTGTTGACGGTCTCCACCATCAGATTGTCATAGGTGCTCCGCCGCTGCGATTCCTCGCCGGCCACCTTCACGCTCTGCATGCCACGCAGCGATTCCAGGAGGTGCGTCTGCTGCTTCGCCCCAGCCACCAACTGCTGCTCGGTGCCGTCGCGCAGTGGACGATAGGCCAGCGCGCGGATGCCTGCATACAAGCCCACGGCCAACAGCGTCACCAATGCCAGCTTCCAGCTGTAGACCAGCATCAGCCCCAAGGTGACCACGGCCATCAGGCCATCGATCAGGGCTTCCACGAAGCTGGTGGTCAGGGTGCGCTGGATGGCCTGTACCGACGACAGGCGCGAGGTCACGTCGCCCAGATGGCGCTTCTCGAAGAAATCCAGCGGCAGCTTGAGCAGGTGTGCGAACACATTACCCATCCATTGCAGCCCCAGCTTCGATGACAGATGCACCACCGCCACCCCGCGCAGCAGGCCGATGCCGATCTGCAGCAGCAATGCCAGTCCGAAACCCAACCCCAATACGGTAAGCAGGTCGCGATCGGCCGAGACCAGCACCTGGTCCACCACCCACTGCATGAAAAACGGGGCCAGCACCACGAACACCTGCAAGGCCACCGACAGCAGCAGAATCTGGCCCAGCGCGCGCCACAGGCCACGTACCGGGCCGGTCAACTGCCGCGCGGTGATGGCTGGCACCGCCTTCTGCGGCTTGAACCCGGCGCTCGGCGACAGTTCCAGCGCCACGCCGGTGAAATGTTCGGAAACCTCGGCCAGCGACAACACCCGTTCGCCGATGGCCGGGTCGAGAATCGTGACCTTGCTGCGGCCGACTTTGGCCAGCACCACGAAGTGGTTCAGATCCCAATGCAGGATGCAGGGCAGTTTCAGCTTGCCCAGATCTTCCATATCCAGCCGCAGCGGGCGGGTGGAGAAGCCCAATTGCTGGGCGATCCGGATCAGGTGGGAGAGCTTGGCGCCCTTGAGCGATAGTGGAAAGCGACGGCGCAATTCCGGCAAGCCGACATGCAGGCCATGGGTGGAGACGACCATTGCCAGCGATGCCAATCCGCACTCGGCCGCCTCCGGCTGCAGGATGGGCTTCATGCATGAAACCCACTACATGCTGCAGGACTGGACTCACCCCGACTTACACGCATTTCCCACCGTCGCATTCGGAATCCACATCCCGATCAAAATGCATCCACGAGGATCGAAACAATATTGTATGCAATGTGCGCAACCATACAGGCGCGAATACCCTGCCGCAGCGCAAGAATGCACATCACGATCGAGAAAATGAAACTCGAGTACATATTTGAATAATGAAGAAGTGAAAAGAGCGCGGAAACAAGCACAACAGATGTCAAAGTCCCCAGCACACCTCTGGCAACCGGAAGGATCCTGCCCCTGAATATCAGCTCCTCAAGAACCGGCTGAACCACCCCCGTGAACAGCATGGCCAGAAAAAAATAGGGGGCGAAGCGTGCCACTGGAATATCGGCGTGGACGTTGTTATTTGGGAAATACCCGTCGCACGCATACCTGATCAACGCACTCAACACGAATAGCGCGCCCCCCAGCAACGCGAGCATGAACACGTCCCATGCTCGAGGGATACGCTCGACAGCAGGCGCATATGGAACCCTGATCATCCTATCGAAGGAAAATATTCCGGCCGCAAGGAATGACGCAAAAATAATTGAAGGAGCAGCCTGCTTCAGAACCCAGAAGACGCTGACGTCGCGGATCACCCTTGACGCCAGGATCATGGCTATCCCCGAAAGAAAAATTACCGCAAAGAAAAATGCAAGCGTTACCACCAGATGCTTCACGCGCGTGTCGGTCATCGTGCAGCTCGATTCCAGACGCATACCCCGTCTACACACCCAGAACGTGCGCCGCCAGAACGCAGCGACGCACGCTCGCCGGACTGATCAGTCGAAGAGGCTGTCTACGAAGTTGATGACCTCTTCAGCCAACTGTCCAACACCGTTCGCGATGTCGTTCGCCATCTGCCCCAGAGAACTCTGAGGGCAATCAATCACGTCATATTCCCGGACCGGGCCGCATCCCTCGACCGTCGAAGGGGCTGCATTCTGACCGCCCGAAACCAGCAAAATTTCCGCCGTAGCAAGTTCACGCATGCTATTTCTCCTTTGCTTCGCTGGCACATCCCCTGTGCCGTGGGGCCGGGTATACACCCGGCAATCCCTTCGCTCCGGCAAGGTCACGTGCTCCCCACCTTACCAGTCAATGAATACAACGGCTCGAAGATCCACTCGATCAGGCGCCGTCTTTCACCCATCACATCGGCATCCAGCAGCATGCCGGGCTTGAGTGGCTCGGGCTTACCGTAGGCGGTGATGGCCTGCTGTGCCAGCGCCACGGTAATGCGGTAATACGGTTCGCCCTGCTGGGCATTGCCGATCAATGCCCCCAACTCGCCACTGCTCAATGCGCTGCGGCTGATGCGCGCCACCCGCCCCTCCTGGTGGCCGAATTTCTGGTACGGAAACGCCTGGTAGCGCAGCAGCACGGTATCGCCGGGGGCGATGAAGCCGATGGCACGGCTGGGCACCAGCAGTTCGGCTTCCAGCTTTCCGTCACCGGGCAGCAGGCTCAGCAACGGTTGTCCGGCCTGTACCGCCTGCCCCGGCTTGACGATCTGCGTGGCGACCACACCGGTTACCGGCGCCTTCACCAGCAGCGCACCACTGGCTTGCGTCTGCACCCGTTCCTGTTCCAGCTGGGCCAGATCGCGCTGGTAGCCGGCGTCGCTGGCCTGATGCTGGCCGGGCAGTTCGCGCTGTGCCTGCTGCAGTTGCGCCATCAGCCGGCGGGTGCCGATCGCCTGGCGCTGCAGGGTCTGCATCTGGCCCGTGTAGTCCAGCACCAGCGCTTCCTGCTGTTTGATCTGCAGCACGCTGACGTACTGCCCGCCTTCGAGCCGGCGCAGGCGTTCGAGGGTTTCACTGGCGATACGGATCTGCTGCTGGCGGGTGATCACTTCCGCCTCCACCTGCGTCAGTTCGCGCTGTGCGTTCGCCAGCTGGCTGGCGAGGCCCTGCGCCTGCGCCCGCAACTGTGCGTGCTGGGCCTGTTGCGTGGCGAGCAGACCGTCCTGCCGTTGCTGCAGGCGTTGTTCCAGGGCGGTCTGGGTGTCGCCACTGCCTTGGGTGGTACGCGGCATGGAGACCAGCGCCAGCGTGCCGCCGGCGGTAACCTGGCCACCCTCGGCAACATCCATGCGCGTTACTACGCCACTGACAGGAGCCACTACTGTCGCCAATCCCTGCGTTGGCACCAGTTGACCGGTGACAGTGGAACGGCGGGTATAGGTCCCCAAGGTGACGAACAGCACGATGGCGGATGCTGCCGCTACCGCCAGCCCGGTCAATACCCACAGCCGCAGCGGTTGCGCCAACGAAATGCCGCCCAGCCAGCGGGTGCGGCGGGCCTTGAGCACTTCATCGCGGAACAACGGTTGCGACATTGAATCCCCATGCATCGTCATCGGCGGGGAATCACCTTTTTCCATCCGCCGCGCTACGGCAAGCCCTGATGCGCGCCATATTCAATGACACCGCCGCCCCATCCGCCCGGCACGAAAGCGATCACGCGAACGCTGCCAGCATTAATGACCAATTGCGTCATTGTTGCTGACATGCACTTCTGATCCTCCATCATGCAATGGCGCAATCAGGCATCGACCGCGATGCGCAGGCCATTTCCCCACCGTGCCTATAATGGCCACGTTGCTGGAAAGGGGAGAAAACCGAATGGCGGGAAGCCTCGGCATACGAATCCGCATGGCACGACGGCGGAAGGAAATGACGCAGGGCCAACTGGCCTCGGTACTGCATGTCAGCCGCAGCGCGGTCGGCAACTGGGAAAGCGTTACCGGGATTTCGCCCAGCAGTACGCGCCTGATCGCCATCGCGCTGGCAACGGACGTCTCGTACGAATGGCTGGCAACGGGCCGCGGCGAGCCCTCACTGCGCGAGGACTGGACGCCCGCCGCCGACGCCGAGCTGGTCGACGATCCCGTCGAACGGCGCCTGCTGCATGCATTCCGCCACGCCCGCTCGGCCACGCGCAGGATGGTGTTGCAGATGCTTGAGGCAAGCACGACGTCACGCACCTGAGAAGCGCCATCGAGACGGCGCCCTGCGGCATCCTCATCTGGCGGGATATGTGAGGCTCAATGCGCCGACTTGCCGCTCCGCAGGCGTTGCACTCCGCTCACCGCCGCCAACACCAGCGCGCCGACCAGGATGCCGACCACCACGCTGCCCAGCGCGTTGGCCGCGATCTCCCAGGACGGTGACGGAATCCAGCCCACCACCAAGTGGTGCAGTGCCGGTATCGCGTGCACCAGGATGCCGCCGCCCACCAGGAACATCGCCGCGGTGCCGGCGATCGACAGGCCGCGCATCAGCCACGGCATGGCGCGCAGGATGCCGCGGCCCAGCGCGGCGGCGGCACGGCCGCGACGCAGCAGCCACAGGCCGATGTCGTCGAGCTTGACGATGCCTGCGACCAGTCCGTAGACGAACACCGTCATCGCCAGGGCGATGGCCGCCAGCACCAGCACCCGCTGCAGGAACGGCACGTGCGCCACCACGCCCAGCGACAGCACGATGATCTCGGCCGAGAGGATGAAATCGGTGCGGATCGCGCCGCGCACCTTGTCCTTTTCCCAGGCGACCATGTCCACCTCGGCATCGGCCAGCGCCTGGATGCGCTCGGTGTGGCGTTGCGCGTCTTCCTTGCCGTGCAGGAACTTGTGCGCCAGCTTTTCCACGCCCTCGTAACAGAGGAAGGCACCACCGAGCATCATCAGCGGCGTGATCGCCCACGGCAGCCATGCGCTGATCGCCAGCGCCGCCGGCACCAGGATCGCCTTGTTGAGCAGCGAGCCCTTGGCCACCGCCCATACCACCGGCAGTTCGCGCACGGCGCTGACCCCGGTGACCTGCTGCGCGTTGAGCGCCAGGTCGTCGCCAAGCACGCCGGCGGTCTTCTTGGCCGCGACCTTGGTGAGGATGGAAACGTCGTCGAGCAGGGTCGCGATATCGTCGAGCAGGGCGAACAGGCCGGCTCCAGCCATGGGGCACCGTGGAAAGTGGGAAGGGGGCGATTGTCACGCATCCCGGGCCCGGGCGACATGGCCGGTCGCGTTCACCCGCCGACCACCTGCGGCCAGCAACACTGCCCGACCATGCCGCACGGGAGAACGCCTTGACTGCAGCGAGACACGATCCGGCCACGCCCGCCACGGTCGGCAGCATGAGCCGGCGCCAGCAGATCCTGCGGCTGCTGCTGCGCTATCGCAATTCCGGAGTGTTCTCCGGGCTGCAGCTGGACGGCGAGCCGCCGCGTGGCATCCCGCTGCCCGAGGACGCCGACCCGGCGCAGTTCGTCGCCGACCTGGAGGCGCTGGGGACGACCTTCGTCAAACTCGGCCAGGTGCTGTCCACGCGCCCGGACATGATCCCGCTGGAGTACGTGGCCGCGCTGGAGCGGATGCAGGAGCAGGTGGCGCCCATCCCGGTGGAACAGGTCCGCGCGGTGATCGAGGAAGAGCTTGAGGCGCCGGTCGGAAAACTGTTTGCCGTGTTCGATCCGGAACCGCTGGGCTGCGCCTCCATCGCCCAGGTCCATCGCGCCGTGCTCCATGACGGCCGCGAGGTGGCGATCAAGGTGCAGAAGCCTGACGTCGCCGCGCAGCTGCGCTCGGATATCGCCGTGCTGCGCAGCTTCGCCAGCGCCGCCGACCACCTGACCCGGGTCGGCCGCCGGGTGCGCTTCGCCGACTGGCTGGACGAGTTCGCCACCACCCTGCGCATGGAGCTGGACTACGAGGCCGAAGCGGCCAACCTGGCGCGCTTCGGCCAGCACCTGGCGCCGTATCCGGAGCTGTGGGTGCCGCAGCCGCTGTGGGACCTGTGCCGGCGACGGGTGCTGACCATGGAACTGGTGCACGGCGTGCGCGTGGACGCGATCCCGCCGGTACGCCGCACCGAGCAGTCGATGCAGCCGCTGGCCGCGGCGCTGGTGCGCGGCTACCTGGACCAGATCTTCGTGCATGGCGAGATCCATGCCGACCCGCATCCGGGCAACCTGCGGGTGACCGACGACCAGCGCCTGGCGGTGTTCGACCTGGGCATGGTCGCGCATGTGCCGCCGCGCCTGCGCGAACGCCTGCTCAAGGTGCTGTTCGCGGCGGTGGACGGGCGTGGCGAGGAAGTGGCCGACGAGATCATCGGCATCAGCACCCGCCTGGAGGACTACGACGAGGAGCGCTACCTGCGCCTGACCGGGCAGATGATCGCCCGCTATGCCGCCAACGACACCCTGTCCGAGGGCCGCGTGGTGCTGGAGATCGTGCGCATCGCCACCGCCTGCGACCTGCGCACGCCGCCGGAACTGAGCCTGCTCGGCAAGGCCCTGCTCAACCTGGAAGGTGCCTGCCGGCTGCTGGCGCCGGAGCTGGATACGCGCGCCGTGGTCGAGCGCCAGCTGCAGCACGTGATGCGCGCGCGCCTGGTCAAGTCGCTGTCGATGGCCAACGTCGCCAGCGAGGCGATGGAGCTGCAGCAACTGCTGCGCACCGGACCGCGGCGGGTGTCCGACATCCTCAGCCTGGTGGCCGAGAACCGGCTGCAGATGAAGGTCACCGGGCTGGAGGAATCGCGGCTGATGGAAAACATCCAGAAGGTCGCCAACCGCATCGCCGCCGGCCTGATCACGGCCGCGCTGCTGCTGTCGTCGGCGCTGCTGATGCGGGTGCCAAGCCACTTCTCGCTGTTCGGCTACCCGGCGTTCGCGATGCTGCTGTTCCTGGTCGGCGTGGTGATCGGCCTGGGCCTGATCGTCAGCGCGTTGCTGTTCGACCGCCGCACCCGTGCCCGCGCGCGCGAAGAGCGCGGCCACCGCTGAGCAGTACGCGCGGCACGCGCGCCATCGTCCTGAAGCCGGCCGTATCCGGCAGACAGCGGCGCATCGTAGCGACATGACGGCATGACGCAGCGCACCAGGACGGGGCGCGAAGAGCAGCGCGCACATGCGCTCCACGGGAAATGCACTCGCGCGGGTATCCGCTGCACGCCATCGTGCACTGTGCCGTTTCCTGCAAACATTTCAGTCAGGTTCGTCTGTGCATGATTTCCGTCATCCACGTTTCATGAGCCTGACATGGGCCTGTGGATCGCGCCTTCGCTTCCCCTGCAGCGAGGCGCCTTCCGTTTCCACTACCCAAGCGACCGCATGCATTGGACCTTCTGGCTGTACCTGCCCGCCCTGTTCGTGTTGTTGCTGTGCACGCCCATGCTGGCGCGGCTCAAGGCGGGCCTGCTGTCGCTGGCACTGTTGGCATTGAGCGCCTGGTCGCTGATCGACCGGCTCAGCGGTGACGGCATCAACTCGGCCACGCTCTACCACCTGCGCAGCGACATGGAAGGTGCTGGCGTCGGCGACTTCACCGGGTATATCGCCGCGTTCACCGTGCTGGTCGTGCTTTCGCTGGTTCCGCTGCTGCTGGTGCGGGTGCGCCGCTTCCACCTGCCGCGGCATGGCGGCGTGCTGACCACGGGGTTCGCCGTGCTGCTTGCGGTCGCCGTGATCGGCAGCCCGCTGTATGGCGATGCGCGGCGCATGTACCAGCAGATGAAGCCGGTCGACTACAGCGCGGTGGCACCGGAGTACGTGGTGCCCACCCGGACGCTGGCGCGCCCGCGGAACATCGTGTGGATCTACGGCGAGAGCCTGGAGCGCACCTACCTGGACCAGACCGTGTTCCCCGGGTTGATGCCCAACCTGCAACGGCTGGCCGGGCAGGCGCTGGACCTGCGCGGCATCGCCTCGGCCGACGGCAGCGGCTGGACCATCGCCGGGCTGGTGTCATCCATGTGCGGGGTGCCGCTGACCACCGCGCAGGGCGACGAGAACAGCATGGGCCGCATGGGCAGCTTCCTGCCGGAAGCATTCTGCCTGGGCGACTATCTGAGGAAACAGGGCTACAGCAACCACTACATGGGCGGCGCCAACGGCCAGTTCGCGGCCAAGGCCGATTTCCTCGCCAGCCACGGTTACGACGACATCCGCGACCTGGCGTGGTTCCGGCAGCAGCGCATCGCCGCCCGGCACTTCTCCAACTGGGGCATCCACGACGACGTGCTGCTGGAACGCGCCTTCGACCGTTTCATCGAGCTGTCGCGTGCCGGCCAGCCGTTCATGCTCACCGCGCTGACCATGGATACCCACCATCCGGCCGGGCACCTGCCGGTCGCGTGCAAGGGGACGCGCTACCGCAGCGCCCACGGCGACATCGGCCTGCTCAATGCGCTCAAATGCACCGACCGGCTGATCGCCCGGCTGGTGGACCGCATCCGCGCCAGCGAGTTCGGCGACGACACCCTGGTGGTGGTCGCCTCCGACCACCTGGCCATGCCCAACGACCTGAGCCACGTGCTGGAAACCCTGCAGCGCGAGAACCTGCTGCTGTTCCTCGGCAAGGACATCGCCCCGCGCCAGCTGGCCGCCAGCGCCGGCACCACCCTGGACTCGGGCGCCACCCTGCTGCAGTTGCTGGACCCGGCCATCGACGCGATCGGCTTCGGCCGCTCGCTGCTGGCCACCCCGCGCGCGGCCAGTGCCAGCGTCGCCGCGCTGAAGGCCGATCCAGCGGACTACGCACGCTACCGCGCGTTCGCGCGTTCGCTGTGGCTGGGCGAACAGACCCGCATGCTGCGCCTGGAGGACGACCAGGTACTGGTCGGCGTGCAGAAGGTGAAGCCGCCGGTGCTGCTGGAGTACGACGTGCAATGGGCGCTGGAATCGGTGTACCTGGAGAACACCTCGCGCCGCTTCGACGAGGCCGACCCCAGCCATCGCCTCGCCTATGTGGATCGCTGCACCGCTTTCGAGGACGCCTCCGCCGATGGCCACTGGTGCGCGTTGCTGGTGGACAGCGACCAGGGCATGCGCCTGTACCGCGACGCCCAGCTGCGCCGCGGCATCGCCGTGGACGCCCCGCTGGAGCCGTTCCAAGGTCCACGCCCGAGCGTGCGCCAGTCGCGCATGATCAGCCGCACCGCGCAACCCACCCGCCCCGGCCGGTACGTGCTGGAGCTGTACGCCAGCCAGCGCCCCGCGCGCGCGTTCTGGGTCGAGGCGGTGTCGGCGCAGCGCAAGGTGGTGGTGGCCCAGCAATGGGTGCAGCCGGACAGCGACGGCCGCATCAGCCTGCCGCTGGGCCTGGAGGAACAGATAGACGACCTGGAGATCCGCGCCTGGCTGGGCCACGCCGAGACGCTGGCGGTGGAGCGCTACGCGCTGGTGCCGGCGATCGGCGGCCGCCCGCGTTCCTGAGCCGCGGCGCGGCCTCCGCGGCGAACGCGTCCGACGCAGCCCCGCCGCGGGTGGCGCCGGGGCCGGCAGCGGTTTACTGCACGGGGTCGTCGGCCTGTGGATCGGCGTGCAGGACACGTACGTCGGTCGGGGTCACCAGCGCGATGCCCTGCTCGGCGGTGGCCTGCAGCAATGCGAACAGCAGGTCCGAGCGCACGCCATACACCGCACGCGGACTGGACACGTAGGCAAAGCAGTTCAGCGCCACCAGGCCGCCACTGATCGAATCGATGAACACCGACGGCGCCGGCTCGTCCAGCACCTTCTCGTGATCGGCGAACAACTCGAGCAGCAACTGCCGCACGCGTCCCACGTCGGCGCCCAGCGGCACCGAGAACTGGATCTGCACGCGGCCCAGCGCGTTGGCCATCGTCATGTTGCGGATGGTCTTGGTGATCAGCTCGGAGTTGGGCACGATCAGGGTGGACTTGTCGCCCACCTGGATCTCGGTCGAACGCACCGAGATGCGGCGGATGTCGCCCTCCTGGTCGCCGATCTTCACCCAGTCGCCGATCTTCACCGGGCGCTCGGCGAGCAGGATCAGGCCGGAGACGAAGTTCTGGGTGATCGCCTGCAGGCCGAAGCCGATGCCCACCGACAGCGCGCTGGCCAGCAGCGCCAGCTTCTCGAACCCGATGCCCAGCGTGGCCAGCGACCACAGCACCGCCAGCGCGATGCCCAGGTAACGGGCGACGGTGCTGATCGAATTGCGCGCGCCGCTGTCCAGGCCGGTCCGCGGCAGCCAGGTGTCCACCAGCCACCGCTGCAGCACCTTCATCAGGCCCAGGCCGAGCAGCAGCACCAGCAGCGCCCACAGCAGCGCCGACGGGCGCAGCGTCTGCCCGCCGATCGTCAGCCCGGTGTTCAACGTGTCCGCCCAGGCCGACAGCGCCGCGGTATTGCCGAACCACACCACCACCGCGGCGATGCCCAGCAGCACCACGCCGATCCGCAGCACTGCCGACAGCAGCACGCCGGCCTGTTCCATGCGTGCAGGCGACACGCCGGTGGACAGCCGCAGGGTACGGCCGAAAGCGCTGTCCGGCGCGAACAGCCACAGCGACAGGTCGTCGGCGAAGCGGGTCAGCAGCGCCACCGCCATCACCACCACGGTGACCCACACCATCTGCTGGGCGACGAACATCGCGAAGTTGAGATAGCCCAGCAGCGTGGCCACCAGCGCCGACAGCACGGTCAGGTGGCCGCCCAGCCGCGCCAGCACCAGCCAGCCGCTGCGGGTGGCGCGTGGCGGCCTGCCGTCGGCGGCGGCGCCCGCCTCCTGCTCGGCCTGCGCGGCCGCCGCGGCACGGCGCCGGTGCAGCCGCGCCAGCGTCACCAGTGCCGCCATGATCAACGCCACGTAGCTCAACGCGACCAGGCCATCGAGCGTGACCGTGCTCACCGTGGAGGTGCGCGCCGAGCGGTTGATCTCGCGCAGCAGCGCGGACAGCCAGGTCAGTCCGGCCGCGCCCCAGGCGAACCGGCGCAGGTGCAGCGCGGCGACGTCGTCGATGCCCAGCAGCCGCCATGACGGCCGGTGCGGCACCAGCAGGCTGGCCGCCAGCGCGGCGTAGAACGCGGCCACGAAACTGGCCAGGACGAAGATGTCGGCTACCGACTCCAGCCGCGGCGGAATCGCCGAGATGCCGCGCAGGCTGGCGACCACGACCATCGCCGCGAAGCCCGGCAACAGGGTGCCGACCAGCAGCAGCCACACCGCCAGCCCGGAGCGCCGCAGGCGCCCGTCCGGGGCCCGCTCGGAGGCGGCGTAGCGGCGGCCCAGGCGGCGCAGCCACAAGCGCAGCGGGAACACCATCAGCAATGCCAGTCCCGCGCCCACCAGCGGCGCGGTCCAGCCGTGCGCCGCGACCGCCGCCTTCAGGCCGCCGGCGGCCTGCCGGTAAAGCCCCTGCAGCCGCGCCAGGTCGTCGGGCAGGCTGGCGGCGAACTGCCGCCACAGCGCCGGCGACAGCGGCGAGCCGACCTTGCGCCCGAGCTGCTCGCCGAACTGCTGGGCGCGCGTCTTCTCGATCGAATCGCTCAGCTGCCGCGCATCCTCGGCCAGCAGCTTGCCGCGCTTGATGTCCGCATCGAGCTGGCTGCGCTGCTGGTCCAGCGCACCGCGCTGGCGGCTGATGCTGCGTTCCTCGGTGGCGCCGTCGTCCAGCGGCCCGAGCTGGGCGATGCGGGCGTCGATCTGCTCCAGCTGCGGCGCCAGCGCAGCCACCGCCGCATCGGCATCGCGCCTGGCCTGCAGCGCCTGCTCGGACAGCGTCCGCAGCGTTTCCGGCGCATCGGCGTCGTCGAGCGAGCGGCGTACCGCCTGCAGCGCGCGCTCGGCCTGGGTGATGCGGGCCTGCGGCGATGGCGCCCCGGTGGCGGTATCGACCGCCGCGGCCACCCCGCTCGATACCCCGCTGCCGACCAGCAGGAACACCAGCAACAACGCACGCAGCAACGGGAAACGGTAGCGGAAGGACAAGGCGGTGGACCGGCAGGCATGCGCGGACCACCGCGCGTGTGCGGACTATAAGACAGCCCGCGTCCACGCTCCGCCAACGGCGCGCCGGCCCGCGCCAGGGCGGCCCTCAGTACTTCAGGCCAAGCTCGGCGACATGCGGGCGATGCGCCGCGTACAGGTCCTGGAATTCCTCTTCGGTGAACTCATCGGGGGCATACACCGCCACCGGGTCCCACTGCCGGTCGGTCGCCAGCGGCTGCCGCGGTCCGGCGCGCAGCGAGTAGCTCGCGCCCTCGTACTCGACCAGGTCCGGCACCTGCTCCCAGCTTTCGCGCGCGTAGCGCTCCGGGTCCTTGAGAAGGATCACCGCGTACATGGGCCTCTCCCGTTTTCGGAACGGCAAGCCTAGCGCAAGCGCGCGGCCGGGGGAGTGCCACGGGCGGCGCGCACGCCGCATTCACCGCCGCTGTCCTATAGCTGCACCGCCAACCCCGACCAGGAGCCGCCATGGATGAGCCGCCACTGCCCACCGTTCCCGCCCTCGACCTGCCGCGCTATCTCGGCACCTGGTACGAGATCGACCGCCTGCCGATACGCCACGAGCCGGAGGACGCCACCGACGTCAGCGCGCACTACACGCTCGAGGAGGACGGCAGCATCCGCGTGCGCAACCGCTGCCTGCGCGGCGGCGAACTGGTGGAAGCGATCGGCCAGGCCAAGCCGGTGGATGCCTCCAACAGCCGCCTGGAAGTGAGCTTCCTGCCCGAAGGGCTGCGCTGGATTCCCTTCACCAAGGGCGACTACTGGGTGATCCTGGTCGATGGCGGCTACACCGCGGCGCTGGTCGGCAGCCCCGACCGCAGGTACCTGTGGCTGCTGTCGCGCGAACCGCGGATGGACGAGATCACCCGCCAGCACTACATCGCCTACGCGCGCCAGCAGGGGTTCGACGTGGACCGCATGATCCACACGCCGCATACCGGCCACCCCACTGCCTGACCGGCACCGCGGCGGAGCCGGCACATGGACCTGAAGAGCGGCTATCCCTTCTGGGCGATCAGGAACGGCCTGATGCACGCCTATCCGCCGCTGGCGCGGGCGTTGCGCTGCGACGTGCTGGTGGTCGGCGGCGGCATCACCGGTGCGTTGATCGCCGACGAACTGGCGCGGCACGGGCACGATGTGGCGGTGGTCGAGCAGCGCGACATCGGCTGGGGCTCCAGTGCCGCCAGCACCGCGCTGCTGCAGTACGAGATCGACACCCACATGGTCGACCTGGCCACGCGCTGCGGCGAGGACGCCGCGGTACTGGCCTATCGCGCCTGCGCCGACGCCATCGGCCAGCTGCAGGCGCTGTCCGCGGGACTGCGCGGCGTCGACTTCCGCCGCGGCGACAGCCTCTACTACGCCAGCCGCACCCGCCACCGCGGCGCCCTGCGCGCCGAGTACGAACTGCGCAGGAAGCACGGCTTCGGCGTGCACTGGCTCGAGCCGGGCGAGATCGGCGATGGCTACGGGTTCCAGGCGCCGGCGGCGATCCTCAGCGACCTGGCCGCCAGCATCGACCCCTACCGCATGGCGCACCGGCTGCTGGCGCGACTGCAGCGGCGCGGCGCGCAGGTGTTCGACCGCACCACCATCACCGGCCTGCGGCCGACGTCGCGGGGGGTGCTGGCGACCACCGCCGACGGCATGCAGGTGCGCTGCGGCCACGTGGTGCTGGCTGCCGGCTACGCCAATGCGCACTGGCTCGACCAGCGCGTGGCGCGCAACCGCAGCAGCTATGCGTTCGTCACCGATCCGCTGCCGGCCGCGATGCTCGGCCCACTGCGCAGGACCATGCTGTGGGAGTCGGCCCGGCCCTACCTGTACCTGCGCAGTACCGCCGACCTGCGGCTGCTGGTCGGCGGCGAGGACGATGCCATCGACATACCGGCGCGCCGCGACGCGCGCGTCGAGCGCAAGGCGCGCCGGCTCGCGGCCAAGGTGCAGCGGCTGTTCCCGCAGCTGCCCGTGACTCCTGCCTTCGCCTGGGCCGGGACCTTTGCCGAGACCCGGGACGGCCTGCCGTTCTTCGGCGCGCACCCGCAGTGGGGCCCCCGCGTGCTGTTCGCCATGGCCTATGGCGGCAATGGCATCACCTATTCGATGATCGGCGCCGGCCTGCTGCGCGCGGCCATCGAGCGGCGCCGGCACCGGCTGGCCGCGTTGTTCGGATTCACCCGCCCGGGGTGAACCGCCACCGCCATGACAGCCCCGGTTCACCGCCGCCGCGGTAGCGTCGGCGTGTCCCACCTGCCACGATGACGGCCCCAGCCAGGAGCGCCAGCGCGATGAACCGGTCCCTCATGATCCTTGCCTGCCTGCTGGCATCGCCCCTGGCCGCGGCGCAGACCGCGGGCACCACGCCGGGTTCGCTGGACCTGAGCGTGCCGCAGGCGCCGCTGCGCTACCTCAACGACCCGTCCTACCAGGCCGACGCCCCGGGAACCTATTACGGCGACCACAGCGGCCCGCTGCCGCGCCGTGATGCGGGCACGGCGACCGTCACCGACGACAAGCTGCAGGTGCACGGTACGCTCAGTACCGGCATCGGCTATTCCAAGGCGTTCGGCAACAGCCACTGGAGCGCGGCCGACATCAACCTCGGCAAGAACTACACGACCGACGAGGGCAAGACCCGCCGGGTGGACGTCAACATCCACGTCAGCCAGGGCAAGGGCGTCGGTCCGTTCGGCTACGGCCCGGGCCCCTGGTACGGCTGGTAACCCCGGGCCACCACGGCCACCGGCAGCGCCGGCATCAACCGCCGCAGCGCATCCAGACGCAGTCGATGGCGTCCAGCGCCAGGTGCAGCAGCAGGCCGATGCCGAACAGCCGCGTGCGGCGCGGCAGCAGCAATCCCGCGTAGACGGCGGCCGCTGGGGCGGTATGCAGCGGGTGGAAGCCGATGCTGCAGCGGTCCGGCGCGTAGATCGGATCGGCCAGCAGGTGGTCCAGGTCGATCACCCAGCCCAGCAACAGCAGCAACCAGGCGCGGCCGAACCGGGGCCGCCAGAACATCCACGCCAGCAGGGCGGGCACCGCCGCATGCAGGCACAGGTGCAGGATCGCGCGCAGCCCCATGCGCTCAGGCGCCCGCCGGCCAGGCCCGGTCGACGCCGGCACCACGCGCCCTGCCCGCGCGCGGCGCGCGGCGGGTGGCCAGCGGCCGCGGGGCGTCGGCGGAAGGAGCGGCGGAAGCGGGAACAGGCATGAGGGCGCGGCCAGGGGAATCGCCCCCCAGTGTACCGGCCGCCGCTGGCGCCAGCGTTACACTGTGCACCTTGCCGGGCAGTCGCGCCACGGCCGTTCCGGAGTGGTGATGATCAACAACGACGTACTGCGCAGCATCCGCTACATGCTCGACCTGGGCGACAAGCACGTGGTGGACCTGATCCACCTGGCCGACCCGGCGTTCGACGTGGACCCGGCGCAGGTGCACGATTTCCTGCGCCGCGACGACGAGCCGCTGTTCGAGGCCTGCCCGGATGCGGCGCTGTCGCGTTTCCTCGACGGGCTGATCTACCACTTCCGCGGCCGCGACGACTCGCAGCCGCAGCGCGCGCCGGAAGCGCGCATCACCAACAACCTGGTGCTGAAGAAGCTGCGCGTCGCCTTCCAGCTCAAGGACGTGGACATGCACGAGATCTTCGCCGCGGCCGGCTTTCCGCTGTCCAAGCCGGAACTGTCGGCGCTGTTCCGGCAGCCGGACCACAAGAACTACCGCGCCTGTGGCGACCAGTTGCTGCGCAATTTCCTCAAGGGCCTGACCGCACGCGTGCGCGCGGCCTGAAACCGCGACACGCCCGTGCGCAGCGCGGGCACACGGCACAAAGCCCGGCAATGCCGGGCTTTGTGCTGTTCCGCGTCTGCCAGGTGGGTTACCAGCTGAAACGCGGGCCGACCGACCACTCCTTGTCGCCGTGGCGGTCCATCTTCAGGTCGCCGTTGATGCCCCAGTTGCGGTTCAACTTCACCTGGCCGCCGAGGCGACCATAGAAGGCACCGTCCGGGTTGACGCCGTGGGTGCGGGTGTAGTCCTGGTAGCCGGCGAAGGCATACACCTCGACGTGCTCGCCGAACGCGTTGCGCAGGCCCACTTCGGCGTTGTAACCGTCCAGGTCCAGGCGGCTGTGGTGCGGATCGAACTTCTGGTAGGCCACGCGTGCGACCAGATCGGTACCCGGCGCGATGGCGCGGTTGTAGCCGGCGCCGATGCGCCACTGGTCGAACCTGGCGTTGCTGTGGTCGATTTCCTGCTGGGTGAAATCGCCGAACACGTGGAAATTCGGATGGAAGGCCCAGGAGCCCTTCAGCGCCCAGCCGTCGGCATCGGGACCGGAGATGTCGGTCTTGACGTAGTCGCCTTCGACATAGTTGTAGGAAAGGGTGTCGGCAGCGGAAGCGGCGAACGGGAGGGCGGCCGCCAGGGCCAGGGCAATCAGGGACGTCTTCATGGGGGGGTACACCTTCAGGAATTACTGTCTGGTGGCGCGGCGGCACGTTCTGCCACCTGCGTCCGGATGTAATTTTTCCGTTATCCAGCTCAACGATCGCTGAAGTCGCCGTCCCGCCAGTCCGGCGTTTTTTGGCCTTTATTCAGGCGTTTTCTGGCACGCGCGCAATGCGCCGCGCCTTGCCGGCGGAGTGTCTGTTAGCGGCGCGGGGTGCAAGGGCGCGCCGGTGGCGATATCGCTCAGGATCGGGCAGTCCGGGCGCTCGTCGCCGGCGCAGCAGTCGGCCAGGGTGCGGACGGTGGCGACCATCTCCTGCAGTTCGGCGATGCGCTGCTGCAGCACTTCCACGTGCTCCAGCGCCAGGCGCTTGACGTCGGCGCTATGGCGCGAACGGTCGCGCCACAGCTGCAGCAGTCCGGCGATGCGCTCGACGCTGAAGCCCATGTCGCGCGAGCGCTTGATGAAGCCCAGCGTGTGGATGTCGCGGGGGCCATAGACGCGGTAGCCCGAACCGGTGCGCGCCACCGGGCCTATCAGCCCGTTGTCCTCGTAGTAGCGGATCATCTTGGCCGAGATGCCGGTGGCCTTCGCCGCCTGGCCGATGTTCATGGCACCTTCCATCATCGTCTCCGGTTGCGCGCGGGCGGGATCAGGGCGCGAAGCGCCGCAGCCGCAGCGCGTTGCCCAGTACGAACACCGAGGACAGCGCCATCGCGCCGGCGGCGAACACCGGCGACAGCAGCACGCCCCACAGCGGATACAGTACGCCGGCCGCCACCGGGATCAACGCGGTGTTGTAGGCGAATGCCCAGAACAGGTTCTGGCCGATGTTGCGCATCGCCGCCTGGCTCAGCGCGATGGCGTTGGGCACGCCCTGCAGGCTGCCGGACATCAGCACCACGTCGGCCGCCTCGATCGCCACGTCGGTGCCGGTGCCGATGGCCATGCCGACATCGGCCGCGGCCAGCGCCGGGGCGTCGTTGATGCCGTCACCGACGTAGGCCAGGCGGCCATACGCGGCCTTCAGCCGGTTCACCGCCTCGACCTTGCCCTCGGGCAGCACTTCGGCCACCACCTCATCGATGCCCAGCTGGCGCGCGATGGCCTCGGCGGTACGGCGGTTGTCGCCGGTGATCATCGCCACCTTCAGCCCCAGCGCGTGCAGGTGGGCGATGGCCGCGGCGGTGTCGGCCTTGATCGGATCGGAAACGGCGATGATCGCCGCCAGGGTGCCGTCGATGGCGGCGTACAACGGGGTCTTGCCCTCGCCGCCCAGCCGTGCGGCGACATCGGCGAACGCCGTCACCTCCAGCCCGAGCGCGCGCATGAAGCGGTCCGCGCCCACGTCCACCCGCACCCCGTCCACCTGTGCGCGCACGCCGTGGCCGGTGACCGATTCGAACGCCTGCACCGGCGGCAGCAGCAGGCCCTCCCCGTGCGCGGCGGCGACGATCGCGCGGGCGATCGGGTGCTCGGAGCGGTCCTCCACCGCCGCCACCCGCGCCAGCACCTGCGCGCGGGTAAAGCCGGCGGCAACGTGCAGGTCGGTCAGCAGCGGCCGGCCCTCGGTCAGGGTGCCGGTCTTGTCCACCGCCACCACCCGCGCCTCCTTCAACAACTGCAGCGCCTGGCCCTTGCGGAACAGCACGCCCAGCTCGGCGCCACGGCCGGTAGCGACCATGATCGAGGTCGGCGTGGCCAGGCCCATCGCGCACGGGCAGGCGATGATCAGCACCGCCACCGCATTGACCAGGGCGAAGGTCAGCGCCGGCGACGGGCCGAACGCCCACCACGCGGCGAAGGTCAGCAACGCCAGCGCCATCACCACCGGCACGAACCACAGGGTGATGCGGTCCACCCGCGCCTGGATCGGCAACTTGGCGCCCTGCGCCTGCTCCACCAGGCGGATGATCTGCGCCAGCACGGTGGCGCCGCCGACGGCGGTGGCGCGCACGCCGAGCGCGCCGGCCTGGTTGACGGTGCCGCCGACCACGCGGGCGCCGGGGGCCTTGGCCACCGGCACCGGCTCGCCGGTGATCATCGATTCGTCCACGTAGCTGTTGCCGTCGACCACCTCGCCATCGACGGCGATGCGCTCGCCGGGGCGCACGTCGACCACCTCGCCGGCCATCACCTGCGCCAGCGGCACGTCCACCGCCCGACCCTCGCGGCGCACGCGCGCGGTGCGGGGCTGCAGCTTGAGCAGGCGCCGGATCGCCTCGGAGGTGCGCCCCTTGGCGCGCGCCTCGAGCATGCGCCCGAGCAGGATCAGGGTGACGATCACCGCCGCCGCCTCGTAGTACACGTTGACCGTACCGGCCGGCAGCAGCCGCGGCAGGAAAGTCGCCACCAGCGAGAAGCCATAGGCGGCCAGCGTGCCGACCGCGACCAGCGAGTTCATGTCCGGCGCGGCGCGCAGCAGCGCGGGAATGCCGGCCAGGTAGAAGCGGCGGCCCGGGATCGCCAGCACCAGGGTGGTCAGCGCGAACTGCAGCAGCCAGCTGTTGCGCGTGCCCAGCGTGGCGGCGATGGCGTGGTGGAAGGCCGGCACCAGGTGCGCGCCCATCTCCAGCACGAATACCGGCAGGGTCAACGCCGCGGCCAGCAGCAGGTCGCGCCTGAGCACGCGCAGCTCCTCGTCGCGGCGCTGCGCCTGGCGTTCCTCGTCCAGTGCCGAGGCCAGGACCCGCGCCTGGTAGCCGGCCCTGGCGACGGCGGCGGTCAGCGCGGCCGGATCCAGCCCGGCCTCGCCCTGCACCTGCGCGCGGCCGGTGGCCAGGTTGACGCTGGCCGAGCGCACCCCGGGCACCTTGGCCAGCACCCGCTCGACCCGGCCCACGCACGAGGCGCAGGTCATGCCCTCGATGTCCAGCTCCAGCGGCGCGGGCGCGGGCACCTCGTAGCCGGCCTTGTGCACCGCCCGCACCAGCGCCTGCCGGTCCACGCCGGTGCCGCGCACGGTGGCGCGGCCGGTGGCCAGGTTGACCGCGGCGCTGGCCACCCCGGGCACGGCGGCCAGCGCGCGCTCCACCCGGCCCACGCACGAAGCGCAGGTCATGCCCTCGACGGCAAGCTCGTGCACCTGCGCGCCCGCAGCGGCGGGATTGTGGCTGTTCGGGGTCATCACCGGCTCACCTGGGGTTGTCCATGATGGCGGCACCTTAAAGCTTCCCATCATGGGAAGGTCAACACCCCGGGCTGCCGTGCCGCGGCGCTTGACCTTGCCACCATGGCAAGCTCCAGACTGCCCTCCCCCAAGGAGAACCGCCATGAACCTGCATATCGAGAACATGACCTGCGGCGGCTGCGCGCGCAGCGTCACCGCCGCCATCAAGGACGTGGACCCGGCCGCCACGGTCGCGATCGACCTGGCCGGCAAACGCGTGCACATCGAATCGGCACAGCCGGCCGAACGCTTCACCGCGGCGCTGGACGACGCCGGCTTTCCGCCGCAGGTGGAGCCCGCCTGAGGTTCCCGGACGCGCGTGGCCGCGCTATCGGCCCACGCGCGTCCACACCTCGCGCTCGACGCGGCGCCCGCCCTCCCAGCGCTCCAGGGTCCAGGTGTCGCCCTCCAGCGTGTAGCGGAATTCGTAGCTGCCGCCGTTCTCCAGCGGATAGGACGCCATCAGCGGCCGCTCCAGGTAACGCGTGGCGTCGCCCTCATAGGTGCCCGAGCCCGCGGCCCAGAACGCGCCGTTGCGGGTGCTGGTGAAGGCGAAGCGGCCGTCGGCCAGCACCTTGGTACCGGCCAGGCCGTGCCGGGCATAGTCCGTGCGCACGCCGTCGCCGTCGACGGATTCACCCGACTGCAGCTGCCAGGCGCCCTGCAGCCGCGCCAGGCCGGTGGCGGCGCTGGCAGTGGCGGTGGCCGCCGCACACAGCAGCGTCATGGTCATCAGGCGCAGGATCGGGGGCATCGGCATCGCGCTCTCGGCACAGGACAGAGCGGCATTGTGCACGGCACCGGCGTTGCCCGCCGGCATCCGTTCACCGGCAACTTCCGCGCTCGGCCATCGGCACTGGCGGGGGGCGGTATCATGGCGCCCGAATCTTCCTTGGCGGCATGCACGTGCAGACCATCCTCACCCCGGTATCGATCGGCGAACTGATCGACAAGATCACCATCCTCGAAATCAAGGCCGAGCGCATTGCCGACGCGGGCAAGCTGGGCAACGTGCGTACCGAGCTGGACGGGCTGTGGCCGCTGTGGCTGCAGCAGCAGTCCGCGCGCCCGGAACTGGCCGCGCTCAAGCAGCAGCTCAAGGTGATCAACGAGCGCATGTGGGACATCCAGGACCAGCTGCGCGCAAAGGAAACCGCGCAGGACTTCGGCGAGGCGTTCATCGCCCTGGCGCGTGGCGTCTACGGCACCAATGGCGAGCGCGTGGCGGTCAAGAACGAGATCAACCGCATCGCCGGCTCGGCGCTGGTCGAGGAAAAGCAGTACCAGGGCGAATAAGCCGCCCGGCCCGGCGCGATTGAAATGAAAAGGCCAGGTCGATGACCTGGCCCGCGGGATACAGCGCAGATGCGGTTCAGTGCAGGGCGGCCGGGGTGCCGCGCGCCTGTTCGGCCGGTACCGGTGCGGTCTTGATCGACAGGCACATGGGGCACACGCTCTCCAGCACCTTGATCGCGGGTTGATACACCGTATTGCACTTCATGCACTGGACCATTCCAGTCGTGATGGCTTCCATAAGCCCTCTCTTTGTCGTTGTTCGATCCTGCAATATCGGGGCGGCAGGCAGCCTTTTCAAGGGGGTGGGCATCGCCCGCCCGCCGCCGGCTCACTCCAGGGCCAGTACCGGCACGTCGTACCAGCGCGCCTGCGGGAAGCGCGCCTGCATCCAGCCACGCAGGTAGCGGCGGCTTTCGGCGGCGATGACCTCGTCGCCGCCATCGTCGCGGCTGTTCCAGGCGATGCCGTGCAGGGCGACGCCGCGCGCGGCGATGGCTTCCAGCGACAACAGGGTGTGGTTGATGCTGCCCAGGCGCCCCGACGTGACCAGGATCACCGGCCAGCCCTGCCGCGCCACGTAGTCGAGGGTCAGCAATTCCGGGGTCAGCGGCACCAGCAGCCCGCCGGCGCCTTCCACCAGCACCGTGGCGTAGCGGGCGCGCAGGCGCGCGGTGGCGGCGCCGATGGCGTCCAGGTCCAGCGTGCGACCCTCCAGCCGCGCTGCCAGGTGCGGCGAGGCCGGGTAGGCGTACAGCGCCGGCATGGTGGTGCCGTCGCGATCCTCCTCGAACAGGCCGCAGCCCATCAGCCGGCGGTGCAGCAGGATGTCGTCCGACGCGCCGGCGCAGCCGGTCTGCACCAGTTTCTGGGTGATCACCTGGCCGCCCTGTTCGAGCCACTGCCGCGCCAGCCAGCCGGTCACCACGGTCTTGCCGATCTCGGTGTCGATGCCACCGACGAAGATCACCTCGCCGTTCATGCCCGCATGTCCTCGTCCTGCAGTCCTTCCACCAGCGCGAGCATGCCATCGCACAGCTGCCGCAGCTGCGCGTCGTCGATCACGTAGGGCGGCATCGCGTACACCAGCCGCCCGAACGGGCGGATCCAGATGCCCTGCTCGAGCATGCGCTGTTGGATGCGTTCGAGCCGCAGCGGCGCGGTCAGCTCGATCACGCCGATGGCGCCGAGCACGCGCACGTCGGCCACCCGCGGCAGCGCGCGCGCCGGCGCCAGCCATTCGCGCAGGGCCTGTTCGATGCGCTGCACGTTGCCCTGCCAGTCCTGCGCCAGCAGCAGCCGGGTCGAGGCCAGCGCCACCGCGCAGGCCAGCGGATTGGCCATGAACGTCGGCCCGTGCATGAACACGCCGGCCTCGCCGGAGGCGATCGTGTCGGCGATGTCGCGGCGGGTGAGGGTTGCGGCCAGGGTCATGTAGCCACCGGTCAGCGCCTTGCCGATGCACAGGATGTCCGGTGCGATGCCGGCGTGCTCGCAGGCGAACAGGCGGCCGCTGCGGCCGAAGCCGGTGGCGATCTCGTCGCAGATCAGCAGCACGTCGTGTGCGCGGCACAGCCGTGCCAGTTCGCGCAGGTACTGCGGGTGGTAGAAGCGCATGCCGCCGGCGCCCTGCACCACCGGCTCGATGATGAAGGCGGCCAGTTCGTCTCCGTGGTCGGCGAACAGGCGTTCGAGCGGCGCGATCTCGGCCGGGTCCCATGCCCCGTCGAACGGCGTGGCCGGCGCCGGCACGAAGCGACGCGACGGCAGCGCCGCGCCGAACAGCCCGTGCATGCCGGTGACCGGGTCGCACACCGACATCGCGTTCCAGGTATCGCCGTGGTAGCCAGAGCGCGTGGTGGCGATGTCGTGGCGGCGCGGACGACCGCGCGCGGCATGGTACTGGATCGCCATCTTCAGCGCCACTTCCACCGACACCGAGCCGGAGTCGGCGTAGAACACCGCATCCAGCGGCTGCGGCACCATCGCCAGCAGCTGCTTGCCCAGGGCGATGGCCGGTTCGTGGGTGAGCCCGCCGAACATCACGTGCGCCATGCGCCCGAGCTGCTCGATCGCCGCCTGGTTCAGCTGCGGATGGTTGTAGCCGTGGATCGCGCACCACCACGAGGCCATGCCGTCGATCAGACGGGTGCCGTCGGCCAGCTCCAGCAGCACGCCATCGGCGCGCGCCACTTTCAGCGCCGGCGGCGCGTGGCCGAGTGCGCTGTAGGGATGCCACAGGTGCTCCCTGTCGAATGGATCGGTCAGCATGTACGTATGGACTGCCACCGGCGCGGCGGCGTGCGGGCGCGTACCTTACCGCTTCGTCAGCGGGCCCGCATCCGGATCCGCCGTGGGCAGGGCGCCTTCACGCCGCCCGGGCTGGTGCTGGTGGATGAACACGGTATAGGTGTCGGCCGGGTGCGGCACCCGGGCCAGGTCCAGCGCGTGGCCGATGGCGCCGCGGTGGTAGGTGGCATGGTTGAGCACGTGGAACAGGATTTCACGCCGCGTCATGCAGCCGTCGCGACCGTCGGCGAAGCGGAAGCGCAGCGCCTGTTCCCATTGCACCGGCGCCAGCGCGGCCAGATGGGCGGCATACCACTGGTCGGACGCTTCCAGCCGCATGGCCAGCGCCTCCAGGGCCGGTACTTCGGCGGTATTGGTGGTCGCATGCGGCGGCGCCTCGCCCAGCAGCCGCGCGCGGAACAGTTCCTCCACGATCACGATGTGGTTCAACTGCTGCCGCGCGAAGGCGACGCTGGCGGGGAACGTCCGTGCGTCCACGGCGCGTATCGCCTCCAGCGTGCGCTGCATCGCCCAGCGCTTGTAGGCGAAGGCATCGTCGAACAGGCCGCCGTGCACGCCCGCCACCGACGACGTCATCGCGGCAGGTCGGGGATGCGGCGCGAAGCGGGCATCATGCCTCGTCTTCGTCCTCGTCTTCCTCGCCCTCGTCGTCTTCCTCCTCGAACGCGTCCAGCTCCTGCACGCGCACGAAGTTGGGCAGTGCGTCGGCGAAGCCGATCTGCGCGCCATCGGCGATCATCGCCCGTACCTCGCGCTTCATCGCACTTTCCACCAGTGCGAAGCACACCACGCCCTGCGCGCTTTCCTCGCCGTCTTCATCGAACACGGCCACCCAGCCGGCCGCGGGCATGATCTGGATGATGTTGTCTTGCATGGACGGTCACCAGGATTGACTGAGCCCCAGAGCTTGCGCGAAGCGCATGGCCAACGCAATCGCGGCGCACCGGTTCATCCCGCTTTCCGCCCCCAGGCCGACGCAGGCGCAGGCGGCCTGGCCCGCGCTGTCACGGCAGGGCCCGCGCCAGCGCGCCCTGCCGCGCACATCGGCCGCACGGATCCGGCAATGTCAGGCGGACAGCGGACGGCCTTGGGAAGGCCGCGCCGTGGCGGCGCTCAGTCCGCCGCCCAGGTGCCGCCGCCCTGCGCGCAGCTGGCCGGCAGGCCCGCCAGGTCGTCGGCCGAGCGTTCGTAGTAGTAACCGTCGAAATCCTGACCGAACAGGCGCCGGCAGCTGCCCTGTGACGGCGATGGGCAGGCGTCCATGTAGGTGATCTCGCCCGCCTTGCCCCCCATCTGCGCCGAGGTCTGCGCCAGCCCCTCGCACACGCGCTTGAGCTGGGCCTCGGTGGCGGCCCCCGCCGTCTGCACGCAGTCGCGGGAGCGGATGACCTGGCCGAAAAGCTGGAACTCACCGGCAATCATGCAGGCGTGCGTGGCACCGCCCTGCGACCCCGCCCCGGCCGCGGTCTCCACCGACGCATCCGTCGGTGTCGCCGGCGCAGGCGCGTCCGGCGCGCCACAGGCCGCCAGCACGATCATCGCGCCGGTCAACGCCAATGCCCTTCCCTGTCGCCATGCCGATGCCATGCAATGCTCCTTCATCCGGTGAAGGCCGATCATAGCGTGCGCGCGTGTCCCTCGATGGCGCGGGCACCGGGGTGCGGGCCGTCAGCGTCCGTCGGCTTCGCCCCGCAGCGCCAGTGGCCGCACCTGCTCCAGCAGGCTGACCAGGGTCCTGCCCGGTTCCTCCCACGGGATCATGTGCGCGGAATGCTCGAACCAGACGCCGCGCTTGTACGGCGCGCGCACCTGCGCCAGCCAGGCCGCGGTCGGCTCCGAAGGCGTGGTGTAGTCGTGGCGCCCCATGAACATCAGCACCGGGATGGGGAACCGCTTCACCCCGCGGTAGTCCACCTGCAGGAACTCATCCAGCAGCCGCCCGAGGGTGAATTCGCTGCCGGCATTGATCGCGCAGCGCGCCGCATCGTCGTAGTCGGGCGACAACCGCGGCCCCTGGAAGAAGTAATCCGACTCGCTGCGGAACGCGCTCAGGCCGCCGTAGTACTGCGGCCATCTGCGGGCCATGACAATCCGCTCGCGGGTGATCGGCGCGTCGCCCGGATAGGGCGCGATGGCCTCCATCTCGCGTACCGCTTCGGCATTGCCGCGCTCGCGCGCGGTGCGCAGGCCGTAATCGAAACTGACCCGCTCGTTGGTGCGCACGTCGATCACCTGGCCGATGCCGACATAGGCATGGAACAGGTCCGGGCGCTGCAATGCCGCCTGCATCGCCACCACCGTGCCCCAGCTGTGGCCGACCAGCACGACCTTGCGCTTGTGATAGCGCCTGCGCAGGTAGTCGGCCAGCTCGATGGCATCGTCCACGTAGCGCTGGATGCGCAGCGTGCCGGCCACCTCCTCCCGTGGATTCAGCAGCAGCGTCCGGCCAGCGCCGCGCTGGTCGTAATTGACCACCGTGAAGTACTCCTCCAGCGGCCGCTGGAACTGCCACAGCGTCGGGATCAGCGGCGACGCCGGCCCGCCGTGCACGAACAGCAGCAGCGGGTTGTCGCGGTCCTGGCCGCGCACGTTCACCCATTGCGCGATGCCGCCGATCTGCGCCGCGTAATCCTCCTGCACGCCGCTGGGCGCGACGATGCGCCCCAGGTCGGCGATGATCCCGCGCGCCGGCGCGTAGCTGGAGCGGTCCGGGCAGGCCTCCTGCGCAGCCGCCGCCAGGGGCGCCACGGCCAGCATCAGCACGGCCAGCATGCGGCGGTTGTATTCGATCATCGCGGTCGCCCTCCATACAGGGTCGATGGCGTCACCGGGAAGCGACGGGCCCACAACACCATCGCCGCCTCGGCGGCGCCGGCTCATTCGCCCGGTTCCGGATCCAGCAACAGCAGCGCGGCGGCAGCGGCCGCGACATAGACGCGCTGTTCGTCGTCGAGCCGGCGATCCAGGTGCACGCGGCCGCCGTTGACCACGTCGACCACGGCAAGCGCGCTGCCACCGTCGGCAATCGCGTAACCGGTGGGCGTCATGCCGCTGACCGGCGTGCCCTGGTAGCCATACACCGCGCGCACCGTGTAGTCGCTGCCCCACGGCGACCGCAGGTGGCCACGCAGGCCATCGCCTTCGTGCATCACCTCCAGCGCCTGCGGCGGGCGGCCGTCCATGCGCAGCCCACAGGCCAGCAGCGGCCCCGCCAGTGCCGTCACGTCGACCGTCAGCCGGCCCGACGCGTCGCCCCGGCCCACGGTCCATGCCTGCGTGCGGCACTGCACCTCCACCGGCGGCTGGTCGCGCGCCACCATCGTGTAGTCGTAGGGCCTGGACGTACGCCCCACGTCGAATGCCGGCAGCGGCACGCGCCAGGAGAACGTCGAGCCCTCGCGCATCCGCAGGGCGCTGTACGGGCCGAACCGCACCGGCTGGTTGAACCGCCGCGGCGAGTGACCACTGACCCCGTAGGCCACCGCATCGGCGGCGAAGCCGTCAGGCATGCGCATCTGCGCGGGGGTGCAGGCCGGCAACAGCGGGAGCAGCAGCAGGCAGACCGCAACCGGAGCAGTGATGCGCATGACGGTATCCAGCAGGGGCGAGCAGTGATGCGCATGACGGTATCCAGCAGGGGCGATGGGCGGATGCTAGGGCCGGCGCGCCGGGCGCCACCCCTGCCATTGGTTTGCCGGCCTGCGGACATTCAGCCGGTGTTGCCGGATCGGCCGGTTGCCGGGGCGCGCCCCCCTTCTTGCGCGACGGGGCCAGCGGCCAATGCGCCCACGCCGCGATGGATCAGTACCAGATGGCAGCGGGCAACCCCGTCGTGTCCGGCTCCACTTGCACAGGCAGCGATCGCGCACGGCCGCCAGCGATACGCTCGGCACTCCAGAGCGCCGCCAATGCATCCAGTACGTCGTCGGTTGCGGCCTGACGCGCTGGAACGGCACGCACCAGTTCCATCACCGCGTCCCGGCCAAAGATGCCCGCCAGCAGGCTGACACGCACCTCCGCACCGGCAAAGGTGCGCTTGCCATCCACCAACCCACGCCCCGCCCCGCCATTGAGCGCAGCAAACGATACTTCTGGGTGTATTTCGCGCACCCGTTGCCGTGCATCCACGTCCCCCTGGAGCAGTTGGTCCCACTGGCGGATCTTGGGCAGGATCGCGAACGACTGTGCGCCGAAGCCGCGGCCGTCGATCTCCCGGTGGCGGCGGGATGCCTCGGGCTGCGAGCCCGCATCGAGAATGCCGCGCACGGGCGTGGAGAAAACACTACTGGCCCGCTTGCCGCCAACGAAGGAGCGCGCCTCGCGATCGGCCGGGCGGCCGCCCTGCTCGCAGAGTCCTATCGGAATATCCACCGCGATCACCCGGGCCGTCCGGTGCGTGTGGAAAAGTCGCTGGGCGTCGGGGTACAGCGCATGCACCAGCCCGCCCCCACCCCACCATACGGCGATCCATCCGCTGCCGGCGCCATCCACGCCGACGCATCCCTTGAACTGCTCCATGCTTCCCCCCCGGGCACTGGTCACAGGACGACGCAGCCGCCTACGCACGCCTGCGTCCACACCAACTCGCAAGGCAGCCCCGTCGGCTGCTCCCCGCCGGCGGAAAAGACAAGGGCCGGCTGCTTGCGCGCACCGGCCCCGGTCTCATCCGGCGTTGCCGCCGCTCAACCGCACTTGCTGTAGCCGCAATTCAGGCAGGTGGCGCATCCATCCATCACCACCAGCGCCTTGGTGCTGCACTTGTGGCACATGGTGGCGCTGGGCGGGAAGCTGGTGCCTTCGCCGGTGACCTGGACGTCCTCATCGCGCGCGGCCGGGGCGGCGACTACGGCGTCAGTGTTTTTTTTTGAGCGGTCCTCGAACTGCTTGCGCTTCTCGGCGATCAGCGCGCGCTGGTGGGCGCTCATTTCCGGATCGTGCAGCAGGCCGATCGACTTCATGTGGTCCTCGACGATGGAGCCCAGTTCGGCGACCAGCGAGGGCATGTACACGCCGCCGGCCTTGAAATAGCCGCCCTTGGGGTCGAACACGGCCTTCATCTCGTCGACGATGAAGGTGACGTCGCCGCCCTTGCGGAACACCGCGGACATGATGCGGGTCAGCGCCACGATCCACTGGAAGTGCTCCATCGACTTGGAGTTGATGAAGATCTCGAACGGACGGCGCAGTTCGTGCTCGGTACCGGCGTTGAGCACGATGTCGTTGATGGTCACGTAGAAGGCGTGCTCCACCAGCGGCGACTTGATCTTGTAGGTGCTGCCGATCAGCACGTCGGGGCGCTCGATGCGCTCGTGCATGTGCACGATGTTGCTGTCCTGGGCATCGTCCTGCGCCTGTGCGACCGGAGCCTTGGCCGTCGCTTCCCGGGCCTTGTCGTCCGGGGTGATGACGGAATAACCCTTGATTTTCTTGTCGATCTTGACGGCCATGGTGCGGGTCCTGGTTATGCGTTGTGATGCGGGTTGCAGCGCCCCCGCCCGCTGCGGGCGGGGACGCGGGTGCGGCTTACTTGCGGGCGGCCTTCTTGACCGCCTTCTTCACGGTGGCGGTCTTCTTCACGGCCGTCTTGCGCGCCGAAGCGGCTTTCTTCGCCACCGTCTTCTTTGCGGAAGCGGTCTTCCTGGCCACCGTCCTGCTGGCCGAGGCCGCCTTGCCGGCCACCTTCTTCTCGACCTTCTTCACCGCCTTCCTGGCAGCGGCGGTGCGGCTGGCGACTTTCCTGGCGACCTTCTTGCCGGCCTTGTCGACGGCCTTCTTCACCGCGGCGGTCTTCTTGGCGACGGCCTTGGCCACCTTCTTTTCGGCGGCCTTCACCGTCTTCCTGGCCGAGGCGACCTTCTTGACCGCCTTCTTCTCGGCAGCGGCGACGGCCTTCTTGGCGGCAGCCTTCTTGCCGGCGCCCTTCTTCTTCAGGGCCGCAGCCTCGGCCTTGGCGCTGGCCTTGGCGGCTTCCAGCTTGCGGCGCACGCGGGAAACGGTCTTGCCGACCTCCTTCTTCGCAGCGGCGGCCTTCTTGGCGACGACCTTCTCGGCCTTCTTGACCGCCTTCTTCACCTTGGCGACCTGCCGGGTGGCACCGGCCTCGACCTTGCGCGCGCGGGTCTTGACCGCGGCAACGGCATCGCCGGCGGTGGCGGCCATGGCGTCACCCAGGCTGGCTGCGGTCTCCTTCACGTTCTCGGCAACCTGGGACACGGTCGCCGTCACACCATTGCCATTGCTCATAAAGCCCTCCTAAGGGCATTGGATCGGTAACGTTGGCGATGCTGGGTTGAAGCCGGTGCAACACGGAGCAGCGCGACAGCCCGGTGGCGGCGGCCACCGTCGCCGCCCCGCGCTGCGACGGGACGGCGTGCGAAGGCGACTTCAGAACTTGCCGTAGTAGCCTTCCTTGAGGGCGTCGAACAGGTTGGCGGCGGTGTGCATTTCGCCGTCGTATTCGATCTGCTCGTTGCCCTTGACCTCCACCACCTGGCCATCTTCCAGTTCGAAGCGGTAGGTGGTGTTCTCCAGGTCCGCTTCCTTGACCAGCACGCCCTGGAAGGCGGCCGGGTTGAAGCGGAACGTGGTGCAGCCCTTCAGGCCCTGCTGGTGGGCGTAGCGGTAGATGTCCTTGAACTGCTCGTACGGATAGTCGGTGGGGACGTTGGCGGTCTTGGAGATCGAGCTGTCCACCCACTTCTGCGCGGCGGCCTGCACGTCGACGTGCTCCTTCGGCGAGATGTCATCGGCGGCGATGAAGTAGTCCGGCAGGCGCGATTCGGCGTCCTCGGCGAACGGCATGGCCTTGGCGTTGACCAGTTCGCGGTAGGCCAGCAGTTCGAAGGAGAACACGTCCACCTTCTCCTTGCTCTTCTTGCCTTCGCGGATCACGTTGCGGCTGTAGTGGTGCGCGAACGAGGGCTCGATGCCGTTGGAGGCGTTGTTGGCCAGCGACAGGCTGATGGTGCCGGTCGGCGCGATGGAGCTGTGGTGGGTGAAGCGCGCGCCGGTCTCGGCCAGTTCGTCCACCAGTTCCGGGGCGACCGAGGCGATGCGCTGCATGTAGCGGCTGTAGCGCGCGTGCAGCACCTTGCCCTGGATCTTCTGGCCGACCTTCCAGCCGTCCTTGCGCATCTCCGGACGCTGCCGCAGCATCGCCGCGGTGACCTCGAAGGCCTCCTCCATGATCGGCGCCGGGCCCTTCTCGCGGGCCAGTTCCAGGCCGGTTTCCCAGCCGGCCACGGCCATGTCGCGGGCGATGGCCTCGGTGAACTCGCACGACTCCGGCGAACCGTACTTCATGCGCAGCATGGTCAGCGTGCTGCCCAGGCCGAGGAAGCCCATGCCGTGGCGGCGCTTGCGCATGATCTCGTTGCGCTGCTGTTCCAGCGGCAGGCCGTTGACCTCGACCACGTTGTCGAGCATGCGGGTGAACACGCGCACGACTTCCTTGTACTCGTCCCAGTCGAACGAGGCCTTGTCGGTGAACGGGTCGCGCACGAACTTGGTCAGGTTGACCGAGCCCAGCAGGCAGGCGCCGTAGGGCGGCAGCGGCTGCTCGCCGCAGGGGTTGGTGGCGCGGATGCTCTCGCACCACCAGTTGTTGTTCATCTCGTTGACGCGGTCGATCAGGATGAAGCCCGGCTCGGCGTAGTCGTACGTCGAGACCATGATCATGTCCCACAGGTGGCGGGCACGGATGTGGCCGTACACCTTGCAGGCCACCAGGCCGTCGTCGCGGACGATGTAGTTCTCGTGGGTCGGCCATTCGCGCCAGACCACTTCCTCGCCGCTGGCCGGATCCAGCTCGGCCTGCTCCTTGGTGTTGATCGGGAACACCAGCGGCCAGTCGGCGTCCTTGTCCACCGCCTCCATGAAGCCGTCGGTGATCAGCAGCGACAGGTTGAACTGGCGCAGGCGGCCGTCCTCGCGCTTGGCGCGGATGAAGTCCTTCACGTCCGGGTGCGACACGTCGAAGGTGCCCATCTGCGCGCCGCGGCGGCCACCGGCCGAGGACACGGTGAAGCACATCTTGTCGTAGATATCCATGAAGGACATCGGCCCGGAGGTGTAGGCGCCGGCGCCGGCGACGAACGCACCGCGCGGGCGCAGGGTGCTGAACTCGTAGCCGATGCCGCAGCCGGCCTTCAGGGTCAGGCCGGCTTCGTGGACCTTCTCCAGGATGCCATCCATCGAGTCGGTGATGGTGCCCGACACGGTGCAGTTGATGGTGCTGGTGGCCGGCTTGTGTTCCTGCGCGCCGGCGTTGGAGGTGATGCGGCCGGCCGGGATCGCGCCGCGGCGCAGCGCCCAGACGAAGCGCTCGTACCAGTAGGCACGCTTCTCGTCGCTGCCCTCGGCGTCGGCCAGGGCACGGGCCACGCGCTGGTAGGTGCCGTCGATATCGGCATCCAGCGCCTGCCCGGCCTTGGTCTTGAGGCGGTACTTCTTGTCCCAGATATCCTGCGAGGCGGGCTGCAGGGGGATAAGGTCCGATCGGGTTGGGTTGCTGACCACTTCCAGACGCACCGTGCTCATGATGGTGGGAACTCTCCTTGTGCACCTTGCGGTGCGTTTACCGTTTCCCCGGTCGGGCGGGGCTGCAACGACGACGATGCCGGCGCGTGGTCACGCGCCTGCGGGCGGGCGGGGATTGGTCCGGCGAGGGCCGGGGGTCTGCATCGCTTCCGTCGTCATTGCACGCCTTCCTATGGGGTGCCTGCACCCCGGGCCTCAACCCTACTTCTTGGGGACGCATTTCACATCAACCCAACATCTAGTGGCTGATGGCGATGCCAAGCTTACCCACCGCATGGGTGATGTCAAACGAAAAATCTGCCCCCGGGATCTTGCAATCCGCGCAGGGCTTGGCGTCCCTGCGATTGCGGCGCTGCGGAATGTTTCATTGTCGATTTAGGTCGCTGCCGCCACACTCCATTCAGCCACTCCCGCCCCACCCGGACGCCCCGCGCGGCGTCCCCGCATGGAACCCCGGCCCTTATGCGACCGCTCCCGACCCTGCTGACCCTCGCCCTGGCCGCCGCCTTCGGTGGCTTCACCGCCAGCGCCATCAACGCCCACCTGGACAACCGCGCCCAGGCGTCCACCGGTGCCATGCTGCCCGCCACCGCGGCGTTGCCGGCCTCCGTCGCCGGTCAGCCGGTGCCGTCGCTGGCGCCGATGCTGGAACGGGTGATGCCGGCGGTGGTCAGCGTCAACACCAAGCAGGTGGTGCGGGTGCGCAACCCGTTCTTCGACGACCCGTTCTTCCGCCGCCTGTTCCCGCAGGTACCGCAGGAGCGCATCAACGAATCGCTGGGCTCGGGCGTGATCATCGACGCGGCCAGGGGCTACGTGCTGACCAACCACCACGTGATCGAGAACGCCGACGACGTGCAGGTGACGCTGGCCGACGGGCGCACGGTCAAGGCCGAGTTCCTGGGTTCGGACCGCGACACCGACATCGCGCTGATCCGCATCCCCGCCGAGAAGCTCACCGCGCTGCCGCTGGGCGACAGCGACCAGCTGCGCACCGGCGACTTCGTGGTGGCCATCGGCAACCCGTTCGGCTTCAGCCAGACGGTGACCTCGGGCATCGTCTCGGCGGTGGGCCGCAGCGGCATCCGCGGGCTGGGCTACCAGAACTTCATCCAGACCGACGCCTCGATCAACCCGGGCAATTCCGGCGGCGCGCTGGTCAACCTGGCCGGCCAGCTGGTCGGCATCAACACCGCGAGCTTCAACCCGCAGGGCAGCATGGCCGGCAACATCGGCCTGGGCCTGGCCATTCCCTCCAACCTCGCCCGCGACGTGGTCGAGCAGCTGATCACCAAGGGCGTGGTGGTGCGCGGCACGCTGGGCGTGGAAACCCAGAACCTGAGCCCGCAGATCGCGCAGGGGCTGGGACTGGCCGAAGCGCGTGGCGCGCTGGTCACGCGGGTGCTGGCCGGCTCGGCCGCGGCGGCCGCCGGGCTGCGCGCCGGCGACGTGGTCACCGCGATCAACGGCCAGCGCGTGGACAACGCCCAGGCGCTGCACAACTTCGAGGGCCTGCAGCCGGTGGGCCGGGTCGTCGAGCTCGACGTGCGCCGCGACGGCAAGCCGCTGCAGCTCAAGGCCACGCTCAAGGAACAGCCGCGCGCGGTGACCGGTGATACGCTGGACCCGCGCCTGTCCGGCGCCACGTTCGTCGACCTGCCCGAATCGGCGCGCCAGTCCGGCCTCAACGGCGTCCTGGTCAGCGAGGTGGCGCGCGGCAGCCGCGCCGCGCAGTCCGGCCTGGCCGGTGGCGATATCGTGCTGGCCGCGAGCAGCGGCGAGTTCGTCGACCTGGCCAGCTGGCGTGCGAGCTTCAGCCCGCGCCCGCCGCAACTGGTGCTGCGCATCGTGCGCGGCAACACGCAGGGACAGCTGGTGATGCGATGATCGGCCGGCGCCCGTAACGTTCCTTACACCCCGTCGCTGGTATTGCTTTGCCTGCGCCCCACGCTGGCGTCCCCCCGAACCGAAGGAGACGAAGTCAATGAGCCCCACCAACACCGACACCATGAAGGACCACCTGGGCGACGCCGGATCGCACCTGAAGTCGGCCGCGCGCGCCGCCGGCTCGGCGGTCAAGGACGCGGCCGGCCTGGCCGGCGACGAACTGCGCCTGGGCAAGGCCAACGTCAAGGCCGAGCTGTCCGACAGCGCCCTGTCCGGGCTGGCCGCCGCCGAGCTGTCCGGCGCCGCCGCCAAGGAGCAGATGGACGCGCTGATGGACAAGGGCAAGGACCTGATCGACAGCGCCGCCGACCTGATCCGCGAGCGCCCGCTGGCCTCGTTCGGCGTGGCCTTCGCCGCCGGCTGGATCATCGCCAAGCTCGCCCGCAGCAACGACTGACGCGGGCGTGGGCGACAACGCGCCACCACCCGGCGCCACCGGAAACGGCAACGACGAGGCCGCCAACACGGCGCCGGGGCTGGAGGAGAGCATCCGCCAGGTCGGCAGCGCCGGCCGGCAGACGCTGGACTCGGCGACCCACACGCTGCGCTCGCTGCGGCGACTGGCCTCGGCCGATTTCGCCCTGGCCCGCAGCGCCTTCGGCCGCGGCCTGGCCTGGAGCGGCGTGGCCATCGTGTTCGGCGCCTCGGCGTGGCTGCTGCTGGCGGCCACGCTGATCGCCCTGCTGCATTCCCTGGGGTTGTCCTGGTTCGTGTCGCTGCTGGTCACCTCGCTGACCAGCCTGGCGGTCACCGGCTACGCGATCTGGCGGGTCACCTATTTCTTCCACCACACCGGCATGCACGCCACCCGCCGGCAGCTGTCGCGGCTGGGCCTGTTCGACGAACCGGCCGAAGACGACCCGGATGCCGACGTCGAGGTCCCCGGGGAGCGGACACCATGAATTTCGAAGCCCTGCAGCGCCGCGTGCGCCGCACCGAAGCCGTCGTGCAGGTGCGCATGGACGAAACCGTGCGGCAATGGGACACGCTGCAGGCGACCTGGCGCCGCAGCTGGACGCCCGGCCGCATCGTCATCGCCGGGCTGGCCGGCGGTTTCGTCGCCGGCAAGCTGGAACCCGGCGGCGCCTTCAGCGGCGCTCGCTGGCTGCAGATGATCGGCTCGGTCTCCGGGCTGGTGGCATCGGCGCAGGCATCGATCGCCACCCTGCAGGAAGCCGGGCTGGCCGCGGCTGCCGCGGCAACCGCCGAGGCGGCCAGTGATGACGCCACGCACCCGGACGACCCGGCACCCGCGGCGCAGCCGGGGCATCCGCAACCGGCACCCGGCATGCCGCCGCAGGCGGCCGCGGCCGCCACCGAACTGTCCGAACCCTGATCCGCGCGGCCAGCGGCCGCGCCCCTACCGCCCCGGAGTGCCGCCCGATGTCCGCCCTGTCGCCCGACACGTCCACGGCTCCCGACCCGGCCCCACCCGCGCCGCGCCCGCGCGCGTCCACCGCCCTGCTGGTGCTGGCCACGCTGGCGGTGGGTGCGACGCTGTGGGCGGCGCAGGACGTGATCCTGCCGGTGCTGCTGGCGATGTTCTTCGCCCTGGTCGGCAACCCGATCATCCGCCTGCTGCAGAAACTGCGCCTGCCGCGCTTCCTGGCCGCGCTGCTGGTACTGGCACTGGGCCTGGCCAGCGCCGGCGCGCTGGCGGTGCAGTTGGCCGGACCGGCCGCCGACTGGTTCGCCGAGACGCCGCAGCAGCTGCGCGAGGTCTCGCGCAAGGTCCGCGACCTGGTGCGCCCGGTGCAGCAGGCCAACCAGGCCGCCGAGAGCTTCGCCCGCGCCGCCGGCGGCGAGGACAACCGCAAGGTGGAAGTGATCCGCACCCGCCTCGACGACCCGTACAAGGTGCTGGTGCGCACGCCGCGGCTGGCCGCCTCGGCACTGGCGGTGGTGCTGCTGACCCTGTTCTTCATGATCTACGGCGAAACCCTGCAGCGGCACGTGATCGCACTGCTGCCCAACCGCCAGCAGAAGCGCTTCACCACCGACATCCTGCGCGCGATGGAACGCGAGATCTCGCGCTACGTGCTGACCATCACCATCATCAATGCGCTGGTCGGGCTGGCCCTGGCCGGGGTGCTGGTGCTGCTGGGCATCGCCGCGCCCGAGGCGCTGCTGTGGGGCACGGTCGCCATGCTGCTGAATTTCGCGCCCTACGTGGGCCCGCTGATCGGCATCGGGCTGATGCTGCTGGTCGGCCTGACCCAGTTCCGCGAGCCGCTGGCGGTGGCGGCGCCGGCGCTGGCCTACCTGGCCCTGCACACGCTGGAGGGGCAGCTGGTCACGCCGATCGTGCTGGGCCGGCGCATGGCGATCTCGCCGTTGATGCTGGTGCTGGCGCTGATGCTGTTCGGCTGGCTGTGGGGCATCGTCGGGCTGTTGCTGGCGGTGCCGCTGCTGGTCTGCGCCAAGCTGGTACTGGCCCGGCTGGACGGCATGCAGGGCTGGGCCCGGCTGCTGGAATAGGCAAGGCGCCGCCCGCCGCGCTGCCGTAAAATGGGCCGGTGAACTTTCCTGTCCTAGCCATCACCCTCGACCTGGACGACACGCTGTGGCCGTTCGCTCCCATCGGCGCCCGCATCGACCAGGTGCTGCACGACTGGATGCGCGTCCACAGCCCGGCCACGGCGGCGATGTACCCGGTGGAAGCCATGCGCGAGCTGCGCGTGCGCACCTTCGACGACAACCCGCACCTGCACCATGACCTGAGCGCGCTGCGCCGGCTGACCCTGGCCGAGGCGCTGGAAAACAGCGGCGCCGGCCTGGATCTGCTGGAGCCGGCCTACGAGGCGTTCTACGCCGCGCGCAACCAGGTGGAGTTCTACCCCGACGCCCTGGACGCCCTGCACCGCATCGCCGCGCGCGTGCCGGTCGCGGCGGTCAGCAACGGCAACGCCGACCTGCAGCGCATCGGCATCGGCGGCTTGTTCGCCTTCCAGCTGGGCTCGCGCGAATTCGGCGCGGCCAAGCCGGACCCCGGCATCTTCCACGCCGCCTGCGCGCGGCTGGGCGTGGACCATGCCCATGTCCTGCACGTCGGCGACCACGCCGAGATGGACGTGGCCGGGGCCATGCGCGCCGGCCTGCGCGGCTGCTGGATCAACCGCGACTCCCACCCCTGGACCCACGCCGGCCTGCAGCCTGACCTGCAGTTCGACACCCTCACCGGACTGGCCGACTGGCTGGACGGCAACGCGCCGTTGCCGCCGCTCGCCGCCGGCCCCGGCGCCTGATACGAGACCCCCCATGACCCCCATCAACGCCTTCACTTCCGATTCCGCCGGTGCCCTGCCGCTGCACGTGCTCGACAAGGCGACCTTCGCTGCATGGCTGGACGCCCAGCCGGCCGCCACGCAGGCGTGGCTGAGCAGCCAGCAGTTCACCGCCGCGCCCGGCAGCGTGGCGCTGCTGCCCGGGAGCGACGGACTGGCCGGCGCGGTGCTGGGCGTCGGCGACCGCGCCGATGCCCATGCCTGCGCGCACGCCCCGTTCGCGCTGCCGGCCGGCAGCCGCTGGCAGCTGGCCAACACGCTCGATGCCGCCGAGCTCGCCAACCTGCACCTGGGCTGGGGCCTGGGCAGCTACCGCTTCGCCCGCTACCGCAAGCCGGCGCGGCTGCCGGCGCAGCTGGCCGCCACGCCGTCGCCGGAAGTGCTGGACGTGCTCGCCGCCTGCCTGCGCGTGCGCGACTGGGTCAACACCCCGACCGAGGACATGGGCCCGCAGCAGCTGGAAGACGCCGCGCGCGCACTGGCCGAAGCCCACGGCGGCACGCTGGAAGTGATCGCCGGCGACGAGCTGCTGGAGATGAATTTCCCCACCATCCATGCCGTCGGCCGCGCCTCGCACCGCGCACCGCGGCTGATCGTGCTGCGCTGGGGCGAGGAAACCGCCCCGCACCTGGCGCTGGTCGGCAAGGGCGTGTGCTTCGACACCGGCGGACTGGACCTGAAGCCGGCCGACGGCATGCGCAACATGAAGAAGGACATGGGCGGCGCCGCGCACGCGCTGGCGCTGGCCGGGCTGGTCATGGCCCGGCAGCTGCCGGTGCGGCTGACCCTGGTGGTGCCGGCGGTGGAGAACGCGGTCGGCCCCGATGCGTTCCGTCCGGGCGAGGTCATCACCACGCGCAAGGGCCTTACGGTGGAGATCGACAACACCGATGCCGAGGGCCGCCTGATCCTGTGCGACGCACTGGCATACGCCAGCGAGATGCAACCCGACGCGATCATCGATTTCGCCACCCTCACCGGTGCCGCGCGCATCGCCCTGGGGCCGGACCTGCCGGCGCTGTTCGCCAACGACGACACGCTCGCCCGGCAGTGGCTGGACGCCGGCGAACAGACCCGCGACCCGGTGTGGCGCATGCCGTTGTGGCGCCCCTACCAGCGCTACCTCAACAGTGGCATCGCCGACATGGCCAATGCCGGTTCGCGCATGGCCGGCAGCGTCACCGCCGCGCTGTACCTGGAACGCTTCGTCGACGAAGGCCGGACCTGGGCGCACCTGGACGTCTACGCCTGGAACGACAGCGACCGCCCGGGCCGCCCGGCCGGTGGCGAAGCGCTGGCGCTGCGCTCGGCGTGGGCGATGCTCAAGGCGCGTTACGGCTGAGGCCGGCATTGCCGGCCGGCACGGTCCGGCCGCTGCTGCCCGGGGCGGGGAAGATCTGACGAAAAATTGAATTTTTCCGGCAGCCCTGTTCTGCGACGATGTGCGGGCCCTTCCCATGCTCGACCCAGGCAGGACCGCGACATGCCACTGTTCCCCTACACCCGCGCCGGCCGCCCGCCGCCGGCCCCGCGCCGGCACACGCCGTTGCCCAGGATCGCGCTGATCGCGCTGATCCTGGGCGCCATCGCCCTGGCCTTCGCCTGGCTGGCCGGCTGGATCGGCCGCGAGCGGCTGACCGCGCAACGCTTCACCGACACCATCGAGGCGACCGGCGCGGCCCATCCCGGCTTCCGCCGCGCGCACAGCAAGGGCGTGTGCGTGAGCGGCTGGTTCGAACCCAGCGCGCAGGCGCCGTCGCTGTCGCGTGCGCGCGTGTTCGCGCAGCCGCGGGTGCCGGTGCTCGGCCGCCTGTCGATCGGCGGCGGCGACCCGCATGGCGCCGACGGCAATGCGCGGGTGCGCAGCATCGCCCTGCAGCTGGTCGGCGACGATGGCCAGGAATGGCGGATGGCGATGAACAGCTTCCCGTTCTTCGCGGCACCCACGCCCGAGGCCTTCTTCGAACAGACCCGCGCGCAGGTGCCGGATCCGGCCACCGGCAAGCCCGACCCGGCGAAGATGGCCGCGGTGCTGGCGAAGTACCCCAGCGCGCAGGCGTTCCAGCAATGGGCGCGGACCGCGCCGTGGACCGACAGCTGGGCCAACACCACGTTCAACGGCATCAACAGCTTCTGGTTCACCAATGCGCAGGGCCAGAAGCGCGCGGTGCGCTGGCGCTGGCAGCCGCAGGCACCGGTGGTCGAGCTCGACGCCGCGGCGCGCGGGCGCGCCGACGCGGATTTCCTCAGCCAGGACCTGCAGCGGCGGCTGGCCGCCGGCCCGCTGCGCTGGAACCTGGTGGTCAGCCTCGCCGGCCCCGGCGATGCGATCGACGATCCCTCGGTTCCCTGGCCGGCATCGCGCCCGGAAGTGATGGCCGGCGTGCTCAGCCTGGACCGCATGCAGTCGCAGGAACAGGGCGCCTGCGGCGAACTGAACTTCGATCCGCTGATCCTGCCCGACGGCATGCGCGGCAGCGATGACCCGGTGCTGGCCGCGCGCTCGGCGATCTATTCGCAGTCGTTCAACCGCCGCGAGCACGAACGCGCCGCCGGCGCCCCGGCGCAGCCGCAGGAGGCCACGCGATGAGCACCGGCAACGGCCATTTCAACCTGCTGGCGCGGGTGCTGCACTGGTCCATGGCGGTGATGATCGTCGCCATGCTGTTCATCGGCGTGACCATGGTCGCCTCGCTGCACCTGCGGCCGCTGCTGATCGACCTGCACCGCCCGCTGGGCATCGCCATCGGCGTGCTGGCGCTGCTGCGCCTGTACAACCGTCTGCGCCACCGCCCGCCACCGCTGCCGGCCGACCTGCCGGCGTGGCAGGCACGGGCGGCACGGGCCTCGCACGCGATGCTATACGCGCTGATGCTGGCGATGCCGCTGATCGGCTGGGCCATGCTCTCGGCCGGCGGCTATCCCATCGTGCTGTGGGGCGGCGTGCACCTGCCGGCGATCGTGCCGCATACCCCGGCGCTGTACGCGGCGCTGCGTGGCGCGCATGGCCTGCTGGCCTACGTGCTGTTCGCCACCGTGCTGGCGCACGTCGGCGCGGCGCTGTTCCACCTGTGGGTGCGCCGCGACGGCGTGTTCCAGGCGATGGCGCGCGGCCGCGACTGAACGCACGCGGCCGCAGCGCGCCGGCCCTGCCGGCCGCGGCTAAAGCCAGCCTTTCTGCCGTGCCAGCCGGTGTGCCTCGATGCGGTTGGCCACGCCCAGCTTGCCGATGCACTCGGACAGGTAATTGCGCACGGTGCCGTGCGACAGGCCCAGCTGTTCGGCGATCTCGTTGGCCGAACGGCCCTCGCCGGCCAGCCGCAGCACCTGGCGCTCGCGGTCGTTGAGCGGATCGGCCTCCGACCAGGCCTCCACCGCCAGCTGCGGATCGATGGCGCGGCCGCCGCGATGCACCTGGCGCAGCGCATCGGCCAGCTTTTCCGCCGGCGCGTCCTTGAGCAGGTAGCCCTGCACGCCGGCATCCAGGGCACGGCGCAGGAAGCCGCCGCGGGCGAAGGTGGTGACGATCACCACCTTCACCGCCAGCCCGTGGCGCTGCACCCGCTGGGCCAGCTCCAGCCCGGTCAGCCCCGGCATCTCGATGTCGGTGACCAGCACGTCCGGGCCCAGCCGCTGCAGCTCGCGCCACGCCGCCTCGCCATCGGCGGCGGTGCCCACCACCTCGAGGTCGGGCTCCAGGCCCAGCAGCGCCGACAACGCGCCGCGCACCATCGCCTGGTCCTCCGCCAGCAGGATGCGGATCATGCGCGCGCCTCCATCGCCGGCGGTCCCGGCATGTCGCTGGCGGCCGGCACGGCCACGGCCTCCCCGATCGGTACGGCCACCGTCAGGCGGGTGCCGCCACCGCGCGGCGAATCGATGCGCAGGGTGCCGCCCAGCGCCGCCACCCGCTCGCGCATGCCGGCCAGGCCATTGCCGTTGGCCGATACGCCGCCACGGCCATTGTCGGTCACGTCCAGCAGCACCGTGCCGGCCTCGACCCGCAGCGCGATCATCGCCTCGCTGGCCTGCGCGTGGCGGGCGATGTTGGTGACCGCCTCGCGCAGCACCATCGCCAGCCCGCATTCGATCCAGGCCGGCATCGGTGGCGGCGGCGCATGCCGCAGGTGCACGTGCGAGGACTCCAGCAGCAGGTGCGCCGACGCCAGCTCGGCGGCCATGTCGGCGGCGCGGAAACCGGTCACCGCGCTGCGCACCTGGGCCAGCGCATCGCGCGCGATCTGCTCGGCCTCGGCCAGCTCACGGCGCGAACGCACCGGGTCGCGCTCGAACAGCTTGCGCGACAGCTCCATCTTCAGCGTGATCAGCGACAGCGTATGCCCGAGCAGATCGTGCAGGTCGCGGCCGATGCGCTCGCGTTCGGCCGTGGCCGCCAGCCGCCGCACCTCCTCGTGCGACAAGCGCAGCGCGGCGTCCTTCTCGCTGCTGGCGCGCTCGACGTTGACGATCAGGCCGATGATCACCGTCAGCGCCGGGATCCAGGCCACGACCTGCCATGGATAGCCGATCCACGCGGCCAGCGCGACGAAGCCGGTATTGAGCAGCGCCAGCTCCAGCAGGTACCGGCGCACGCTGATGCAGCGGTTGGAGCGCAGCATCACGCACCCGAACACGAAGTAGTTCATGCCCGATGGATAGCTGCGCAGCAGTGCCATCGACAGCACGATCATCGCCAGCGCGAACAGCGGTGCGTTGCGCCGCGACGCCACCAGGGTCATCACGAACAGCACGATGAACAGCGGATACGACCACAACGTGATCAGCGCCCAGTGCAGGGTGAAGCCCGCGCCGAACATCGGGGTAATGAACACCCACACCGTCCATAGCAGGTGCACGGCGTCGATCCAGGGCCATTTGCCGAGCTTGAGGTTGTCGGCCACCACCGAATCGGGGGCGGGCTTCAGCCAGGCGGGGATATGGCGGTGGTTCACGGGGCGGTTCCTGTCGCGCAGGCGTCGATCATGCCATCAGCCATGGTGGCGCAGGCGGCGCACGGCGATGGCCAGGACCCCTGCGGTGAACACGGCCAGCCACAGCACGTGCGGCCAGGCGCTGCCGGTATCGAAGCCGAGCGCCGACTGCGCCAGCGCATTGAGGTGGTAGCTGGGCCAAAGCGGGGCCTGCGCGCGCACCAGCGGCGGCAGCATCTGCAGCGGGAACCACAACCCGGACAGGAACGCCATCGGCAGGTACAGCAGGTTGACCATGGCCGGCGCGCCATGGCCCTTAACCAGGGTGCCCAGCAGCAGCCCCAGTGCGCAGAACGGGATCGCGCCCAGGACGCAGACCAGGCCCAGCTGGAGCATCTGCGCGACCTGCAGCTGCACGTGCGCCAGGGCCAGCCCCAGCGCCTGCAGCACGGCGCTGATCAGCGCGGCCATCAGCATCGCCATCACCATCTTGCCGGCCAGGTACGCGGCCGGCGGCATCGGCAGCGCGCGCTTGAGGGTGAGCAGGCCGTTGTCGCGTTCCAGCGCCAGCGACATGCCGAAGCCGAACAGGCCCGGCGCCATCACCCCGAAGGTGGAGTACGACGCCAGCAGGTAGCGTGGCGCCTCCGCCGGGCCGTGCCCGCCCAGCACCACCCCGAACATCACGAAGAACACCGCCGGGAACAGCAGCGTCGGCAGCAGGAACGACGGGCTGCGCAGGTAGCGCAGGCATTCGGCGCGTGTTTCCTGCAGGTAGGCGGTGAACACCCGGCCGCGCGGCATGGGCGCCAGCGCGCCGGTGAAGGAGGATTGCAGGGTATCCATCAGGCTGCCTCGCGCGGGTCGAAGGAAGCGACGGCTTGGTCGCGGGTCAGGTCGCAGAATGCCTCGTCCAGGCCGGCGGCCTGCACTTCCAGGCCGGCCAGTGCCGGATCGGCCTCGAGCAGTCGCCGCACCACCATCTCCACCTGGTCGCTGGCGAGCTGCAGCCAGGCGCCGTCGCGGTGTACCTGGCGCACCCCCGGCCAGGCGGCCACCGCCGCGGGCTCCAGGGCGGAACGACAGCGCACCCGCCGGGTTTCCACCCGTGCGCGCAGCGCATCGACACTGCCGTCGCTGACGATGCGCCCGCGCACCAGCACGCAGACGCGGTCGGCCAGCTGGCCGGCCTCTTCGAGGTAGTGGGTGGTCAGCACCACCGCCACGCCCTCGCCGGCCAACGTGCGCACGGCGGCCCACAGCCGCTGCCGCGCCGGCAGGTCCAGGCCCACCGTGGGTTCGTCCAGGAACAGCAGGCGCGGGCGTCCACACAGGGCGATGGCGAACTGCACGCGCCGCTGCTGCCCGCCGGACAGCTTGCCGTAGGGCCGCCCGAGCAGATCCTCGATCCCCGCCAACGCCGCGCTCTCGGCCAGCGGACGCGGCGCCGGGTAGTAGCTGGCGGTCAGCCGCAGCAGCTCGCCGACCTTCAGCGTCGGCGGCAGCGCCGCGTCCTGCAGCATCACGCCGATGCCGCGACGTGGCGCCACCTGCTGCGGATCCTGCCCGAACAGGCGCACCTGGCCGGCGTCGGCGCGCAGCAGGCCCAGCAACAGGCCGATGATGGTGGTCTTGCCGGCGCCGTTGGGCCCAAGCAGGGCCAGCACCTGCCCGGCATGCAGGTCCAGATCCACGCCGTCCAGCGCCTGCAGCGCGCCATAGCGCTTGCGCACCCCGCGCAGGCTCGCCAGTACTTCACCGCTCGCGTCCATCCACTCGCCTCCCGTGATCGATGGCGCCACGGTATCCAGCCGCTTCGCGGTTCCGCAGTGGCGGCGGTCAGGCCAGGCGGGTGACACCCGTCACCTGCGCGGTGGAAGCGCGCCACCTAGAATCGGTCCCCGCCACCGGCAGCCCGCCAGGGCCGGTTTGGGTTACCTTCCGTCACTTCTTCCCGCCTCCCGTTCCGGTACCGATGAACACCTCCGCCGACCTGCTCAAGGAACTCCGCATCGACCGCTCGGCCCCGCCGCCGACCGGCCCATCCGCCCCGCGCCGCTGGCTGTGGTGGGTGCTTGGACTGCTGGCGCTGCTGGTGCTCGCGATCGTCGCCGGCATCTTCTTCAGCCGCGGCAAGCCGGTGGTGGTGGAGACCGCACCGGTGGTCGCCATCGGCCAGGACAGCGCCAGCACCTCGGTGCTCGACGCCAGCGGCTACGTGGTGGCGCGGCGCATGGCCACCGTGTCGGCCAAGATCACCGGCAAGGTGCGCGAGGTGATGATCGAGGAGGGCATGCGCGTGGAGGAGGGCCAGGTCATGGCCACCCTCGACCCGATCGACGCCAACGCGCAGCGCGCGCTCAACGCTGCCCAGCTCGACGCCGCGCGCAGCCAGGTCGAAGGCCTGCAGGCGCAGTTGCGCCAGGCCGAGGCCGACACCCAGCGCCTGCAGCAGCTGGTGGGCCGGCAGCTGGTGTCGCGCTCGCAGTACGACCAGTCCGTGGCCCAGCGCGACAGCCTGCGCGCGCAGCTGGCGACCGCCCGCCACAACACCAGCGTCGCCCGCGACGCGCTGGCCATCGCCGACCTGGGCGTGGACAACAACGTGGTGCGCGCGCCGTTCGCCGGCGTGGTCACCGCCAAGGCGGCGCAGCCGGGCGAGATCGTCTCGCCGCTGTCGGCCGGCGGCGGCTTCACCCGCACCGGCATCGGCACCATCGTCGACATGGATTCGCTGGAGATCGAAGTCGAGGTCGGCGAGGCCTACATCGGCCGCGTGCAGCCGAAGATGCCGGTGGAAGCGGTGCTCAACGCCTATCCGGACTGGAAGATCCCGGCCGAGGTGATCGCCATCATCCCCACCGCCGACCGCGGCAAGGCCACGGTCAAGGTACGCGTGGCGCTGAAGGTGAAGGACCCGCGCATCGTGCCGGAGATGGGCGTGCGGGTGAGCTTCCTGGAAAAGCCGGCGGCCGCCGGCGAGAAGAAGCCCGAAGGCGTGCGCGTGCCGGCGACGGCGATCGTGCAGCGCGGGCAGGACGCGGTGGCGTTCGTGGTCGGCGGCGACGACACGGTGCAGGCGCAGGCGCTGAAGACCGGCATGGAAATGGGCAAGGACCGGCAGGTGCTGTCGGGCCTGTCGGCGGGACAGACGGTGGTGGTGAACCCGCCGCCGGCGTTGAAGGACGGCGACAAGGTGGCGCTGGCCAGCGACGCGGTGCAATAACCGGAGGCCCTTCGCCCTGGCGGAGAAGGTGGCCGGATAGCGGATTAGGACGCACGGCGCCGGGGATGGCTGATCCGTCCCGGCTCCATCGTTCCTCACCGCACCCCCGCTTCGCGCCCCGGCCCACGCTGGCGGCGTGGGCGCTCCAAGGCACGCGCGCCAGTGGCGCGCAGGCCGTGCCTTCTCCCCCCGGAGGGGAGAGGGGCTTGAAAACTGATTTCTGCTGTTGCTGTTGCTGTTGCTGTTGCTCGTGACTTTGCTCCCGCTTTTGATTTCCGGTTCCCTTCCGCAGCGACGGAGCCGACGGACAGGACCCCGCAAGGGGCGACGTGCATGGATGCACGTCGTTTTTCGACGAGACAGGGATGTCTCGTCGAAAAATCCCGGCGGCGGAGTGGACCCGGCGCGCGTAGCACGTCGGGCGCGGAGGCAGGGCGTGCTTTCTTTGGGCCACGTTTCTTTGCACGAGCAAAGAAAGGTGGCTCGCTCCTGCGTAGCAGGAGTGAAAGCTCTGCTTTCAGGCTCCCGCTTTGGCTCTGCGTCTTGGCTGTTGTCGTGTAGTTCTGGAAAGCTGAAGCAACGGCAAGGGCAGGATCAAGAGCTTTCGCTCCCCTGCGGGGCGCGAGTTACGTCTCTTTGCTCGTGCAAAGAGAAGTAACCAAGAGAAACACGGGCCGGGACGCGATCCGTCGGGCTGCGCCCGCCGGTTCCCTGCGCTCCTCGCGGGCCAGGGGGGCGGCGCACAACTCGCTTCGCTCAGACACGTGCGCCTCTTCGCCCCCTGTCCCGCTGCGGTGCTCGGCCCGCTCTACGGCCTGAAGAAGTCAAAAGAGAACTGCAACTGCAAAAGCAACCGCAACCGCAACCGCAACCGCCGCAGCATCGCCCCCATTCACCCGCTCCCGCCCCAGGCGGGAGGAAAAAGCAGAACGGGGCGGCAGCGCCACCCACCGCACCAGCGCAGAGGACCACCCATGACCGCCCTCGTCACCCTCCGCAACATCACCAAGACCTACCAGCGCGGCCCCGAAAAGGTGCAGGTGCTGCATGGCATCGACCTGGACATCGACCGCGGCGATTTCGTCGCGCTGATGGGCCCGTCCGGTTCGGGCAAGACCACCCTGCTCAACCTGATCGGCGGATTGGACACGCCCAGCGGCGGCGAGATCGCCATCGAAGGGCAGCGCATCGACCAGCTCGGCGCCGGCCAGCTCTCGACCTGGCGCAGCCACCACGTCGGCTTCGTGTTCCAGTTCTACAACCTGATGCCGATGCTCACCGCGCAGAAGAACGTGGAGCTGCCGCTGCTGCTGACCAACCTGTCGGCCGGCGAACGCAGGCGCCGTGCGCAGATCGCGCTGGCCCTGGTCGGCCTGGCCGACCGCCGCGACCATCGCCCCAACGAGCTGTCCGGCGGCCAGCAGCAGCGCGTGGCCATCGCCCGCGCCATCGTCTCCGACCCGATGTTCCTGATCTGCGACGAGCCGACCGGCGACCTCGACCGGCAGAGCGCCGAGGAGGTGCTCGGCCTGCTGCAGCTGCTCAACCGCGAGCACGGCAAGACCATCATCATGGTCACCCACGACCCGAAGGCGGCCGAGTACGCCACCCATACCGTGCATCTGGACAAGGGCGAGCTGGTCGACGCCCCGGTGCACTGAGGAGCGCGGCCATGAACAGACAACACGATCGCGGCCCTTCACCGCAAAGCCGCCCGCAGGGCGGCGCACAGGGAGGTGCGTCATGAAGTACTTCTCGCTGATATGGGCGCAGTTGTTCCGCAGCCGCACCCGCACCCTGTTCACGCTGCTGTCGGTGGTCACCGCATTCCTGCTGTTCGGCATGCTCGATTCGGTCCGCGTGGCCTTCAGCAGCGGCGGCAGCAGCGTGGCCGGCGCCAACCGCCTGGTCGTCGCATCGCGGCTGTCGATCACCCAGTCGCTGCCGATCCGCCTGGAATCGCAGATCCGCCAGGTACAGGGCGTGCGCGATGTCACCTACGGCATGTGGTTCGGCGGCATCTACCAGGACCCGAAGAACTTCTTCCCCAACTTCTCGGTGGCGCCGAACTATTTCGACGTCTACCGCGAATTCGAGATCCCGAAGGAGCAGCTGGACGCGTTCCACAACACCCGCACCGGCGCCATCGTCGGCGCCAGCCTGGCCAACCAGTTCGGCTGGAAGATCGGCGACACCATCCCGCTGCAGGCCACGATCTTCCCGCGTGGCGGCAGCAACGACTGGCCGTTGCAGCTGGTGGGCGTGTTCCACTCGAAGAACACCGCCACCGGGGCCAACGACGAGCGCCAGTTGATGATGAACTGGAAGTACTTCGACGAATCCAACGACTACATCAAGAACCAGGTGAGCTGGTACACGGTGACGCTGGACAACGCCGACCACGCCTCGCGCGTGGCCCAGGCGATCGACGCGATCTCGGCCAATTCCGACCACGAGACCAAGAGCCAGACCGAGTCGGCATTCCAGCAGGCCTTCATCAAGCAGTTTGCCGACATCGGCATGATCGTCACCTCGATCATGGGCGCGGTGTTCTTCACCCTGCTGCTGTTGACCGGCAACACCATGGCGCAGGCGGTGCGCGAGCGCATCCCGGAGCTGGCCACGCTCAAGACGCTGGGCTTCAAGGACGGCACGGTGCTGATGCTGGTGATGGTCGAATCGGTGCTGCTGGTCGGCCTGGGCGGCGCCCTCGGCCTGGGCCTGGCGGCGCTGGCACTGCCGCTGATGGCCCCCAAGACCATGGGCATGCTGCCGCCGCAGGTACCACTGCAGACCTGGTTCATGGGGCTGGGGCTGATCGTGCTGATCGGCCTGGTGGTGGGCGTGCTGCCGGCGCTGCGCGCCAAGCGGCTGAAGATCGTCGACGCGCTGGCCGGGCGCTGAGGAGCAGACCATGAAGAACAAACTGAAGTGGGTCCCTGGCCTGATCGCGTTGCTCGGTTTCGCGCTGCTGCAGTTCGGCACGCACAGATCGCTGCACCTGCTCGGCATCGCCCTGCTGGTCGCCTCTGCCCTCGGCGCATGGAAGCTGCTGCGCAAGCCCAGGCCGCGGCAGCCGCGGCAACGTTCGCGGAACTGGCTTTGGAACCTGCTGACCATCCTGCTGCTCGCCATCGGCCTGGGCGCCTGGATCGCACTGCCCTGGTTCGGCGTCGCCGCCGTGGCCGTGCTCATCGCGCTGTGGCTGCCGCTCACCCGCAGCGGGCGGCTGGCGCTGGCCGCCACCCGCATCGGTATTTCCAGCCTGCCGCAGCGCTGGGGCGCGTCGTCGGTGATCGTGGTTGGCATCGCCGGCGTGGTCGGCGTGCTGGTGGCGATGCTGGCGATGGGCGAAGGCTTCCAGGCCACGCTCAACAGCACCGGCGACGACACCACCGCCATCGTGCTGCGCGGCGGCTCGCAGGCCGAGACCAACTCGGTCATCACCCGCGACCAGGTGCCGCTGCTGGGCACGCTGCCGGGGGTGGCGCGCGACGCGCAGGGCCGGCCGCTGCTGTCGGCCGAGCTGTCGCAGGTGGTCAACCTGGTGTCGCGCGCCGACGGCACCGACGTCAACGCGCAGTTCCGCGGCGTCGGCGACATGGGCTGGGCGGTGCACGACAAGGTCAGGATCGTGAAGGGCCGGCAGTTCAAGCCGGGCCTGCGCGAGATCGTGGTCGGCGAAGGCGCGCAGGGCCAGTTCCGCGACATGGAGGTGGGCAAGACCCTCACCCTGGGCAACCAGACGTGGACGGTGGTGGGCGTGTTCGCCTCCGGCGACGCGCACGATTCGGAGTTGTGGACCGACGTGCAGACGCTGGCCACCACCTACCAGCGCGGCGCCTACCAGTCGATCAGCGTGCGTACCGAGGGCAAGCCGGGCTTCGAGCAGTTCAAGGCGGCGGTGGCGGCCGACCCGCGGCTGAAGCTGGACGTGGAGACCACCCGCGCCTACTACCGCAAGCAGGGCGGCGGGTTGAACACGCTGATCAGCATCCTCGGCACGGTGATCGGCGCGATCATGGCCATCGGTGCGGTGTTCGGCGCGCTCAACACCATGTACGCGGCCGTGGCCACCCGGGCCCGCGAGATCGCCACCATGCGCGCGATCGGCTTCCGCGGGCTGCCGGTGGTGACCGCGGTGATGCTCGAGACCATGCTGCTGGCGCTGGTCGGCGGCCTGCTCGGCTGCGCGGTGGCGTGGCTGGTGTTCAACGGCTACAGCGTGTCCACCATCGGCAGCAACTTCAGCGCGGTGGTGTTCAAGTTCCACGTCTCGCCCGAGCTGCTGTGGAGCGGCCTGAAGTGGGCGCTTGGCATCGGCCTGGTCGGCGGCCTGTTCCCGGCACTGCGCGCGGCGCGGCTGCCGATCACCACCGCGTTGCGCGAGACCTGACGGCCAGGGGGGCGGTGCGCGCGCGCCGCCCACCCGGGTGACGACGAGCGGCCGGCAATGGCGGAATTTCCCTCTTCACGCATCGATCCGTTTGGTCCATGATGCGCGCCCGCCGGGAAGCCGGTGGGCAGCGCAGCTGCATGGCACGGATGCCGCGTCCCTCCCCCAACGGTGATCGCATCTGTTCAGGGCGCCCTTCACGGGCGCTTTTTTTTCGTAGTCAGTAAAGGAAAACCGATGTACCTGAAGTCGACCCCGCTTCGTTCCGCCATCGCGCTGGCCCTGGCCACCGCATGCAGCGCCCCCGCCTTGGCGCAGTCCGGCAATGACGGCACCACCACCCTGGACCGCGTCGAGATCACCGGCTCGCGCATCCGCCAGGCCAGCGTCGAGAGCGCCAAGCCGGTCATCGCGCTGAGCCGCGCCGAGATCGAGAAGAAGGGCTACGTCAACGTCGCCGACATCCTGCAGGATGTCACCGCCGCCGGCGCGCCGGCGCTGAGCCGCGCATCGGCACTGTCCTCGGCGCGCGACTACGGCGGCATGTTCGTCAGCCTGCGCAACCTGGGCCCCGAGCGCAGCCTGGTGCTGGTCGACGGCCGCCGCATGGGCGTGAGCGCCGGCGGCTACTCCGACGTGGGCTCGATCCCGTCGGCGATCGTCGAGCGCGTGGAAGTGCTGACCGACGGTGCATCGGCGCTGTACGGCTCGGACGCCATCGCCGGCGTGGTCAACATCATCACCCGCAAGAACTTCGACGGCGGCCAGGCCAATGCCTACGTCGGCCAGTACGGCGAAGGCGACGGCCAGAAGCGCGCCTACAGCGCCACCTGGGGCAAGACCTTCGAGCGCGGCTGGGTCACGCTCGGCGCCGAGAAGGTGAAGGAAGACCCGGTGCTGGGCGGTGCACGCGAGTTCACCGCCTATCCGAACGGCCCCTACCACCCCACCGATGGCCTCAACGGCACCACTGCATGGGGCTCGGTCACGGTCGATGGCAAGGTGCTCAGCGTCGGCCCCGCCGGCGACCCGTCGAAGGTGGAGGACTTCAAGCCGCTCGACCGTTCGGCCTACGCCAACACCAAGACCAACATGACGCTGCTGTCGGGCCTGGAGCGCCGCTCGGCCTTCGCCAACGGCGGCTTCCAGATCACCGACGACCTGCGCGTGGTCGCCGACGTGCTGTACAGCGAGCGCGAATCGGTCAAGCAGCTGGCGGGCTACCCCTACTCGGTGTCTTCGGCGCAGGCGGCCAGCGGCACCCGTGCGATGCTGTCCAAGGACAGCGCGTTCAACCACTGGGGCAAGGACGTGCTGTTCTCGCACCGCACCGAGGAATTCCCGCGCGCGACCAACAACAGCCTGACCACCAAGCGCGCCAGCGTGGGCCTGGAAGGCAGCTTCGAGACCGGCTCGCGCTTCTGGGACTGGAACGTGGGCTACATGTTCAACCGCAACGAGGGCGAGCGCCGCACGCTGCAGAGCATGTACCAGCCCAACGTCAACAAGGCGGTGGGCGCCTCCTTCATCGATGCCAACGGCGTGGCCCGCTGCGGCACCCCGGACAACGTGATCCAGGGCTGCGTGCCGTGGAACCCGCTGGCGCCGATGGGCAGCAACAGCCCCGGCTCGCTCAGCGGCGACCCGGCCGTGCGCGATTACCTGTTCCGCAGCTTCGTCGATGACATCCAGAGCACCACCAAGGTGGTCAGCGCCAACATCTCCGGCTCGCTGTTCAGCCTGCCGGCCGGCGACATCATGGCCGCGATGGGCGTGGAGCACCGCAGCGAGGAAGCCAGCTATACCCCGGACCTGATGGTGCAGAACGGCGAGATCGCCGGTACCAGCGGCCAGCCGACCCGCGGCGACTACACGCTGGACGAGGTCTACCTGGAACTGCAGGTGCCGCTGCTGGCCGACCTGCCGTTCGCACGCGAGCTGTCGCTGGACGTGGCCGGGCGCTATTCGGACTACGACAACTTCGGCGGCACCACCAACGGCAAGTTCGGCCTGAAGTGGAAGCCGGTCGACGACCTGCTGGTCCGCGCCACCTACGGCACCGGCTTCCGCGCGCCCACCGTGGATGACCTGTACGGCGGCACCGTGACCACCCGCGACCGCATCACCGACCCGTGCGACCGCTCGTTCGGCGCCGCCGCGCGCAATGCCGAAGTGGCCGCACGCTGCACCGCCGCCGGCCTGGGCGCCGGCTTCCGCCAGAAGACCGGCGACGGCGAACTGGCCAGCACCTCCGGCGTGCAGGCGGTGACCGACTTCACCTCCGGCTCCAACCCGGACCTGAAGCCCGAGACCGCCAAGACCTGGACGGTGGGCGTGGTCTACAGCCCGGACTTCGTCAGCGGCCTGGACCTGAGCCTGGACTGGTGGAAGATCCGCATCGACAACGTCATCGTCGGCGAATCGGCCACCGACATCCTCAACCAGTGCTATGTGCAGGGCATCGCCTCGGCATGCTCGCGCTTCACCCGCTACACCTCCGGCAGCAACAAGGGCCAGGTGAGCGGCATGAACCGCTCGCTCAACAACGCCGGCTACCAGGAAACCGCCGGCTACGACCTCGGCGTGCGCTACCGCCTGCCGGAACTGGCCATCGGCCGCTTCGCGGTCAGCTGGAACACGACCTACGTCGACTACCTGTCGCGCAAGAGCGACAACGTGGACAGCACCCCGGTCGAGGAATTCACCGGCTGGGGCGGCAACTTCCGCGTGCGCTCCAACCTCAACCTCGACTGGCAGTACGGCGACCTGGGCATCGGCTGGACCACGCGCTACTACTCGGGCATGAAGGAGAAGTGCTCGTACGACCTGGATGGCGGCCCGGAGTGCAACCTGCCGGACTTCCGTTCCCCGTACACCGACGTGCAGCCCAGCCGCAAGGTCGGCGCCAACACCTTCCATGACCTGCAGGTGCGCTACAGCCTGCCGTGGAACGGCACCGTGTCGCTGGGCGTGAACAACGTCTTCAAGCACGTCGGCCCGGTGATGTACAGCCAGCCCAACAGCAGCTTCACCTACTACGGCGGCTTCGACATCGGCCGCTTCATGTACATGAAGTACCAGCAGCGCTTCTGATCCCCGGATCCCGACCCGTTGCATCCGGCAAAGGCACCGCAAGGTGCCTTTGCTTTTTCCGGCGCGCGGCGCGAAACCAAACACCACACAACGGTCATGCGCCTGTCATCGACGCGCGGTAGAGCCGCCGCGACGCAGGCGCTACCGTGGCGGCCCTCCCCTTTCCGGATCTCCGCCATGCTGCGTTCGCTGGCGCTGGCCGGCGTCTGCGTGATGCTGGCCGGCTTCGCCCTGTCTTCGCCGATGCCCCCGCTGTCGCTCAGCGCGCGCCTGGCCGCGCCCGGCGGCACCTCGCCGATGGTGCCCAGCGCACGCATCGACGCCCTGCTCGCGCGCCTGCCGCACCGCCAGGGCAGGGTCGCCGGCAGCGGTGGCGTGGCCCTGCACTGGCTCGCCTTCGATCCCGGCGACTACCGCCTGCGCTACCGCTACCTCGGCCAGGGCGAACGCTTCCCCGAGTTCTCGATGCAGGCCAGCGCGCCAGCGGCCGACGCGGCGCCGGCCGCACCGCGCGGCACGGTGATCCTGCTGCACGGCTGGATGATGGACGGCGGCTCGCTGCTGCCGTGGGCGCTGCAGCTGGCGCAGGGCGGCTACCGCACCATCGCCCTGGACCTGCGCAACCATGGCCGCTCCGGGCAGGCGCCGTCCGGCTACGGCACGCGCGAGGGCGAGGATGTGGCCGCCGCGCTGCGCGCGCTCGACGCCCGCGGCGAGATCAGCGGCCCGGTGCACCTGCTCGGCGTGTCCTACGGCGCGGCCACCGCCATCTTCGCCGCGCGCGAGCTCGGCCCGCGGCTGCGCAGCGTGGTGGCGATGGAATCCTTCGACAACGCCGGCCAGGCGATCCGCGCGATGGTGCCGCACATGCTGTCGCGGCCGCCCGAGCGCCTGGGCGACTACCTCGCGCTGCCACTGGCCCGCTGGCAGTACGGCGGCAGCGGACTGGACGCGGCCATCGCTGCCGCCGACCGCCGGCTCGGCCTCGACCTGGACCGCGTGGACGTGGGCCAGGCGCTGGCGCAGGTGCCGGCCTGCGTGCTGCTGGTGCACGGCCGCGACGATGCCCACATCCCGGTGGCGCAGGGCCGTGCCCTGGCCGCCGCCGCACCGCGGGCGCGTTACCTGGAACTGCAGGGCGAGGACCACCTGACCCTGCCGCTGCGGCTGGATCGCCTTGGCGGCGTGGTCGAGGACTGGTTCGCACGCGCCGGCAACGATGACGCACCCTGCCCGCTGCCCGCCGCGCCCGCCCCCGGGCCAACGCGCATGGCGGCAACGACTCCGCTGGAGCGGCATCGATGATCGCGGCCGGTCGCGTGGCCGGCGCGTCGCGACCGGGGGGCGCCTAGGCCGCGGCCGCCCGCTGGCGTGAGCGCGCGGCCGCGCGCACGCCGGCGACGGCGAACACCGCCAGCCCGGCCCAGATCAGGCCGAAGCCGACCAGCTGCGAGGATGCGAACGGTTCGTGCAGGACCAGCACGCCGATCAGGAACTGCAACGTCGGGCCGATGTACTGCAGCAGCCCGACCACCGACAGCGGGATGCGGCGCACGCCGTAGGCGAAGGCGATCAGCGGCACTGCGCTGACCACGCCCGCCATCACCAGCAGCGCATCGTTGCGCCAGCCCCAGCCGGAAATGAAGCCGCCGCCATGGCCGTTCTCGGCCCACAGCGCATAGGCCAGCGCCGGTGCCACCATGAACAGGCTTTCCACGCCCAGCCCGGTCACCGCCTCGACCACCACCAGCTTGCGCAGCAGTCCGTACAGGCCGAAGGTGATGGACAACCCGATCGCGATCCACGGCGCGCGCCCGCTCTGCCAGGTCAGCCAGGCCACGCCCAGCGCCGCCAGCGCCACCGCCAGCCATTGCAGGCGGCCCAGGCGCTCGCGCAGCACCACCACGCCCAGCACCACGCTCAGCAGCGGGTTGATGAAATAGCCCAGGCTGGTCTCGACCACGTGGCCGGCATTCACCGCCCAGATGTACAGGCTCCAGTTGGCGCCGATCAGCAGGCTCGACAGGCCCAGCAGCCAGAACCGCCGCGGCGTGGCCCACACTTCGCGCAGCCAGCCCCAGCCACGCACGAGGGCCAGGCCGCCAATCAGCAGCACCGCGCTCCAGATCACCCGGTGGGCGATGATCAGGAACGACGGCACCTCGATCAGCAACCGCCAGTACAGCGGGAACAGGCCCCAGATGACGAACGCCAGGGTGGTGGCCAGCAGGCCGTTGCGGTGCTCGCGGGCGGGCGTCATGCGCGGCGCAGCCGGGCCAGGGTGATGACCACGACGCCGGCCAGGATCACCGCCATGGCGCCGATGTCGGCGGCGCTGAAGCGCTCGTGCGCGATCCACGCGCCCAGCGCCACCGCGATCACCGGGTTGACGTAGGCATAGCTGCTGGCCAGCACCGGGCGCACGTTGTGCAGCAGCCACACGTAGGCGGTGAAGGCGACGATCGAACCGAACACGGTCAGGTAGCCCACCGCCAGCATGCCCTGCAGCGATGGCGGCCCGTCCATGCGCTCACCGCGCAGCAGGCCGGCCACCACCAGGATCGCGCCGCCGCACAGCATCTGTGCCGCGGCGGTCATGAACGGCGACGGCAGGTCGCGCCCGCGCGACCAGATCGAACCGGCGGCCCAGCCCAGCGGCGCCACCAGCAGGAACACCAGCCCGGCCGGCGTCGCGGTCAGGCTGCTGCCGGCGTTGAGCCACAGCACGCCGGCGAAACCGACCGCGATGCCCAGCCATTCCCCACCGGCCACTTTCTGTCCGCGGAATGCCGAGAACAGCGCCATCCACAACGGCACCGAGGCCACCGCCACCGCGGCCAGCCCGGACGACACGTCGCGCTCGGCCATCACCACCATGCCGTTGCCCAGGAACAACAGGCTGAAGCCCATCACCGCCAGGGTCGGCCACTGCGCGCGGGTCGGCGCGGGCACGCCGCGCCAGCGCAGCAGCGCGTACAGCACGCCGCCGGCGATCACGAAGCGGGTACCGGAAATCACCGACAGCGGCGGCATGCCGCCTTCCAGCGCCAGGTGGATGCCGAGATAGGTCGAGCCCCAGACCACGTACACGAGGAGCAGGGCCAGTACGACAAGGCCGCTCCGTGGAGCAGCCGACGTGGTGGGGGGCGCAGACATGGGACAGGTACCGCCATCCGGGGAATGCGGATTCTAGGGCACCGCGGCGCCGGCGATCAGCCCGAAAAACGGCATGCTGTATCCGCCGTGGCCGGTCCCGCGCAGGCGTCACCCCAGCGGCCACCTTCCGGCATGCGCATTTCCGCCTCCGCACCCGCCCCCGCGCACGGCCGCGCCGCGGCACTGCACGTTGCCACGCTCCACCGGCAACGCCGCCCGGCGGCATGCCGGCCTGCGGATCGAGACGCAACCGCCCCGCCCGCACGCATGCGCGATGCATGCCGGCCGACCGCGCGTTCCGCCTCGCGGACGAAACCGCGAAGCACGCGATGGCACGCGATGGCACGCGCCGGGCGTGCTGCGGTCAACGCCTGGCGGTGTCGCTCGCCTCGCGCGCGGCCTCGAACTCCGCACCCGTGTCCCAGGCCGGCCAGTGCCGGCTGTTGGCCAGTTCCAGGCCCAGGTCGTAGACCAGCAGCGTGTCGGCGGCCAGGCCGCGCGCGTCCCACTGCGGCGACCACGCGTCGCAGGCCTGGTGGTAGCAGCGGGCGAAATAGGCATCGCGCAGCGCGCGGCCGGCGGCGATGCCACCGTCGCGCTTGTCCAGGCCGGCGCCGAGGGTGATCGCCGGCACGCCCTTGCGGGCGAAGGCGAAGTGGTCGGCGCGGTAGAAGAAGCCCGCCTCCAGGTTCGGGTCCGGCGACCAGCGGCGGCCACGTGCGCGGGCGACGCGGTCCACGTCCGCTTCCAGCGAAACGCGGCCCTTGCCCCAGGTGGCGATATCGGCGGTCTCGCCGTCGGGACTGAACATCTCGATGTTCAGCACCGCGGCCGTGGTCTCCAGCGGCGCCAGCGGGTGCTCGGCGTAATAGCTGGCGCCCAGCAGTCCCTTCTCCTCGGCGGTCAGGGCGATGAAGTACAGCGTGCGCTGCGGGCGCGGGCCGGCGGCGAACACCCGCGCCAGTTCCAGCACCGAAGCCACGCCGGTGGCGTTGTCGATGGCGCCGTGGCGCACGCGCTCGCCGTTGGCGTCGGGCTGGCCGATGCCGAACGCATCCCAGTGCGCGGAGAAGATCACCGACTCGTCCGGGTGCGCGGCCCCTTCCAGCTTCGCCACCACGTTGCGGGTCACCACCGGCTCGCGCTTGATCCAGAAACTGGCCGACAGGCGGGCATCGCCCAGCGGCACCGGGCGGAAGTCCGCGCGCATCGCCTTGCGCTTCTCCGTCTCGAAATCCAGCCCGGCGGCTGCGAAGATCCGCTCGGCCAGCGTACGCTGCATCCAGCCGCGCAGCGGGGTGTGCAGCGCGCGCGCGTCGGCCTCGCTGCGCTGGATGTCGAACAGCGGCGAGGTGCCGGAGGCCTTCACCGTCGCCCACGGGTAGGCGGCCGGCGCGGTCTCGTGCACGATCAGCACGCCATCGGCGCCGCGCCGCGCGGCTTCCTCGAACTTGTAGGTCCAGCGGCCGTAGTAGGTCACCGCCTTGCCGTCGAACGCGCCGGGCGCGTCGGCCTCGAAGTCGGCGTCGTTGATCAGCACCACGGCGATCTTTCCGGTCAGGTCCACGTCCTTGTAGTCGTCCCAGTGCCGTTCCGGCGCGTGGATGCCGTAGCCGACGAACACCAGCGGCAGGTCCTGCCTGTCGACCACGTCCTGCGGACTCAGGCTCTGCAGGGTCACGTCCTGCCCGTTGACCAGCCGCGTGCGCTGCGTGCCCAGCTGCAGCCAGGCCTCGACCTCGCCGTCCACCTGCGCGCGCACCAGCGGCACTTCCTGCACCCAGCTGCCGTCCTTGCCGCCGGGCTGCAGCCCGGCCTTGCGGAACTGCTCGACCAGGTAGTCCACGGTGCGCTGCTCGCCGGCGGTGGCCGGCGCGCGGCCCTCGAATTCGTCCGACGCCAGCACCCGCACGTGCCGCGACAGCGCCTCCGGATCGATGCCGCCGCCAGGCAGGTCGTTGGCCGCACTGGCGATGCCACCGACGAACAGGCAGGACGACAACAACAGCATGCGCATCGGGTTCACGGCGGTACCAACAACGGGGAAAGCCGCGATTTTACCCGCAGCAGCACAGCGTGGCGCGCAGGCGTGCGCTGCGGTTCACGCGCCGCCCATCCCGGGGCCCGGCGTCATCGAAGGCGCCGCCTGCCCGCCCTCGCCACGTACCTGGCTGCGGCCGCGGTCCAGCCAGCACGCCAGCCCCTGTGCGTTGAGCTCGATGTCCATGTCGAGCACGCGCAGCACGCCGGCGTCGTCGAGCCGGCAGCCATGCGCGCGGGCGCGCTCCAGGTACAGCGCGCCCAGCGCCGCCACCAGCGCATCGTGGCGGTCGCCGCCACCATCGCAGGCACGCGCGATGGCGGTCATCGCGTCGATCTGCGCGTGCAGGTCGGCCGCCAGCCGCGCGGCGTCCTGCACGCGGCCGTAGTGGGTCAGGTACATCGCCTGCGGGGCCCGCGCCATCAGCCGCTCGATCGAGGCATGCAGGGCATCGGGCTCGAACTGCACCGGCGAGGTGGTGGGAATGATGAACGCCCCGCGGGCGCTGTCCAGCTCGCGGTAGGACAGACCGAACGTATCGCCGGTGAACCAGCTGCGGCTGGCCGCGTCCCAGACGCACAGGTGGTGGCGGGCATGACCCGGCGTATCGATGCATGACAGCTCGCGCCCGCCCAGCGAAAGGCGGTGGCCATCGGCGGCCACCACCACGCGCGCGGCCGCCACCGGCACGATCTGCCCGTAGCTGCGCGCCATTTCCTGCTCGCCATAGACCGCGGTGGCACCGGCCACCAGCCGTGCCGGGTCGATCATGTGCGGCGCGCCGCGCGGGTGGACCAGCAGCCGTGCGTTGGGCAGTTGCCGCATCAGCGCACCGGCGCCGCCGGCGTGGTCCAGGTGGACGTGGGTCAGGATCACCCAGTCGATGGCGTCCACGCCGAGCCCGGCATCGGCGATGGCGCCCAGCAGGCGCGGCAGCGCGTGGCTGGTACCGCAATCGATGAAGGCCCCGCGACCATTGCCGACCAACAGGTAGGCGGCATCGAAATGATCGCGCTGGAAGGCGGTGTCGATGACATGGATATCGTGTTCGGCACGCATGCGCTGGCTCCCGGGATGCACATCCGATGCTGTCACCGGCATGGCCTGCACGGCAATACGGCTTTCGTCGCGCCGGAACCCGCGGATCGCGACCGTCGTCGCGCCCGCGGCCACGTCATGTGCGGTACAGCACGCGCGGCCGCAGCAGCAGCGCCAGCACCATCACCGCCAGGAATCCGCCATAGGCGTAGAGCACCGCCAGGATCTGCCGCCACAGGCTGTCCGCGTCGACCTCGGCCGCGCCGATGCGGTACCCCCAATGCATGAAGCCGATGCTGACCAGCAGCGCCAGCAGCAGCATCGCGGCGTCGTACACGGTGCGCGCGCGGTGCCGCGGTTGCCGCGGGAACCACCAGTACAGCGCGGCCACCACCGCGAACCAGGGCAGGAACAGCAACAACGACAACCAGGCCATCGTCAGCTCCATGTTGGGCGCGCACCGGCATGGCGCGCGCCGTGGCAGACAGCGCAGCTGCGCCGTATCAGTCCGCTTCGCGCAGCTGGCGCAATGCCGCCAGCACCGCGTCGACATCGGCCTCCAGGCGGAACAACCCGCTCTGCAGCGCGTCGCCCTGCTCGGCCTGCTTGAGCACGGCGATCAACTGGCCGGCGTCGCGCGGCGAGTCGAAGCCTTCGCTCTGCACCAGCAGCGTGCCCTCGCCGTCGAGCAGCTTGAAGTAGAAACGGCCATCCTTCTCGCGGTACTGCTTGAACAGCGGCAGCGCGGCCTTGGCCGCGGCCACGGCCTTCGGCGCGTCGCCGGCGCTGGACAGGTCGCGCAGGCCCACGGCGTGGCGCAGTTCCTTCAGCAGCGGGATGGCGAACTGCTCGCGCAGCTGCTGCCCGCGCCTGCGCAGGATCGCCTCGATCTTCTCCGGCTCGGCCATCAGCGCGTTGTAGCGCTCGCGCAGCGGCGCCAGCTCGCTGTCGATGCGCTCGAACAGCTGCTGCTTGGCATCGCCCCAGCCGATGCCGGCGGCAAACGCCGCGGCGAACGCGGCGGTCTGCTCCGCGGTGGCGAAGGCCTGGTACATCTGGAACAGCGCCGAGCCCTCGGTGTCCTTCGGCTCGCCGGGCGCGCGCGAGTCGGTGACGATGGAGAACACCAGCTTCTTCAGCTCCTCGCGCGGGGCGAACAGCGGGATGGTGTTGTGGTAGCTCTTGCTCATCTTGCGGCCGTCCAGGCCGGCCAGGGTCGCCACCTGCTCGTCGATGATCACTTCCGGCAGGGTGAAATACTCCTTGCCGTAGATGTGGTTGAAGCGCTGGGCGAAATCGCGCGCCATCTCGATGTGCTGGATCTGGTCGCGGCCGACCGGCACCTTGTCGGCATTGAAGATCAGGATGTCGGCGGCCATCAGCACCGGGTACATGAACAGCCCGGCGGTGATGCCGGCATCGTCGTCCAGCTGTTCCTCGCGGTTCTTGTCCACCGCCGCCTTGTAGGCGTGGGCGCGGTTGAGGATGCCCTTGCCGGCGACCACGGTCAGGAACCACATCAGCTCGGTGGTTTCCGGGATGTCGCTCTGCCGGTAGAACCACACCGTGTCCGGGTCCAGGCCGCAGGCCAGCCAGCTGGCGGCGATCTCCAGGGTCGAGCGCTGGGTGCGCCCGGGCTCCTGCGACTTGATCAGGCTGTGCAGGTCGGCCAGGAAGAAGAAGCTCTCGATCCCGGGCGCGCGGCTGGCGGCGATGGCCGGGCGGATGGCGCCGACGTAGTTGCCCAGGTGGGGGGTGCCGGAGGGGGTGATGCCGGTAAGGACGCGGGTAGTCATGAACGCAGACGTGACGGACGGATTAACCGGCCCAGTGTAACCGCCGCGCGCCAACCCCGCCGCCCGCATCCATCCGTTCATGGCCCCGTCCCCCGCCACGGAGCCCGCCATGTACCGCCTCCTCGTCTGCCTGCTGACCCTCCCGGCCCTGTGCGGCTTCCGCCCGGCGCCGCCCGTTCCGCCCACGCCGGTGGCGTTGTCGCTGGTCGACCGCGACAGCGGCGATGAAGCCACGCCGTACCTGCATCGCGGCCAGCAGTGGGTCGCCGGCACCCCGGGCCACCGCTATGCCGTGCGCCTGCGCAATCTCAGTGGCGAGCGCGTGCTGGTGGTGCTGTCGGTGGACGGGATCAACGCCATCAGCGGCCAGACCGCGGCGCCGGACCAGGCCGGCTACGTGCTCGAACCCTGGCAGGAGAGCGACATCACCGGCTGGCGCAAGTCGTCCGCGGAGGTGGCGCAGTTCGTGTTCACCGACCCGGGCGACAGCTATGCCAGCCGCACCGGCCGCCCGGCCAACGTCGGCGTGGTCGGCATCGCCGTGTTCGGCGAGGCGCGGCCGCTGTCGATCGCCCCGGCACCGGCGCCGCGACCGGCGCCACTGCGCGCGCAGGAGGCAGGCGTCGACCGCGCGATGGACGCATCGGCAGCGCGGGCCGCGGGCGCCGAGCGCCAGCAACTGGGCACCGGCCATGGCGGGCGCGAGGCATCGGCCAGCCGCGCCACCGGCTTCGAGCGCGCCAGCCGCGCGCCGGTACAGGTCAGCCGGATCCGCTACGACACCCGTTCGCGCCTGGCGGCGATGGGCATCATGCCGGGCCAGCGCAGCGACCCCGCGCCGCGCGCGTTCCCGGGCGGCTTCGTACCCGATCCGCCGCCGCGTTGGCGCTGATGGCGCAGACACCAGACGGGCCGCATGATGCGGCCCGTCCGGATACAGCACAGGGGGAGGGAGCGTGCTGGCTCAGCGCCAGTCCGGATGATCCCGGTGCAGCGCGTCCTGGAAATCGCGCACTTCCTTCTCGGCGCGATCCTTGGCCCAGCCATAGCGCTCCTGCAGGCGCCCGGCGAGGTACTGCGCATTGCCTTCGGCCACCTTGAAATCGTCGTCGGTCAGGTCGCCCCACTTGGCCTGCGCCTTGCCCTTGAGCTGGCTCCACTTGCCGGAAATGATGTCTTTGTTCATGCGTGTCTCCTTTCGGGGGAATGGCGGCAGCTCCGCCGCACGAACAGCATGCCGGTGCGGATGTTGGCAGGACATCGACGATTTGTGTGCAGGCGACGACGTTCTTGAACGGCGCTTCAGCTTGCACCGGTCGCGACAACGGAAAAGGCCGGCATCTCGCCGGCCTCTTCCGCGTCTGCCAGTCGCCGCGCATCAGCGCTTGGCTGCGTCCTCCACCTTCTCGCCGGCCTTCTGCACGTCCTTGCCGGCACCGGCGACGGTGTTGCAGCCGGACAGCACCGCGATCGAGAACAACGACAGCATCATCAGGGCAACCGTGCGCTTCATGTCTATCTCCTGTGTGGCTCTTGGATGGCGCTTCAATGGCGCGGCCCGCGGCGGGCCGCGGCGGGGATCAACACTTGCCGTCGCTGCAGTCGTGGGCCTTGTGTTCGACCTTCTCGCCGGCCTTCTGCATGTCCTTGCCGGCGCCGGCCACGGTGTTGCAGGCGCTGAGCATCCCCGCCGAAAACACCCCCAGCAGGGCCAGCATCAGTACTCGCTTCATCAGGTTTCTCCTCTGCTCGACTGGCGGCCGCCGGGTGGCGAGGCCGCGTGTGGAGAGGAATCTGGCGGCATTCACGTGCAGCGGGCGTGAACGCCGCCGGCGCAGGTTCAGCGACGTGCTGCGGCCGTCAATCGCGCATCAGGGTGGATTTGCCGAACAGGCTTTCGACCAGGTCCACCGCCAGCTTGGCGGTGCGGTTGCGGCGATCCAGCAGCGGATTGAGCTCGACGATGTCCAGCGAGCCCATCAGCCCGGTGTCGGCGATCATCTCCATCACCAGCTGCGCCTCGCGGTAGTTGACCCCGCCCGGCACCGTGGTGCCCACGCCCGGGGCGATGCTCGGGTCGAGGAAGTCCACGTCGAAACTGACGTGCAGGTGGGTATTGGCGTCGATGCCTTCGAGCGCGGCCTCCATGGCCCGCTTCATGCCGCTCTCGTCGATGTAGCGCATGTCGTACACATCCACCTGGTGCTGCTTGATCAGGCGCTTCTCGTCCTGGTCCACCGAGCGGATGCCGATCTGCCGCACCTGCTGCGGCGAGATCGCCGGCGCGTCGCCGCCGAGCCGGGTCAGCGCGTCCGGGCCGAGCCCGCACAGGCACGCCACCGGCATGCCGTGGATGTTGCCCGAAGGGGTGACTTCGGAGGTGTTGAAATCCGAATGTGCGTCCAGCCACAGCACCCGCAGCTGCTTGCCCTGCTCGCGGCACCAGCGCGCCACCGCGGTGATCGAGCCGATGCCCAGGCAGTGGTCGCCGCCCAGCATGATCGGCAGGCGGCCATCGCCCAGCTCGACCAGGGTCGCCTCCATCAGCGCATGGTTCCACGCGACCACTTCATCCAGGTGCCGGTAGCCGTCCACCGGCCCGGTCCACGGGTTGCGCGGCCCCTGCAGGTTGCCGATGTCGCGCACGTCCACGCCACGGCCGGCCAGCGCCTCGGGCAGGCCGGCGATGCGCAGCGCCTCCGGTCCCAGGCGCGCGCCGCGGTGGCCGGCACCGACGTCGGTGGGCACGCCGATCAGCGAAACGGGACGATGAGTGGCCATGATTCCTCCGGAGCAAAGCGGTGCAGTCTAGCGAGCGCAGGTTACAGCCGCCCGCGGCAACGCAGCAGCGCGCTTCCTCACGCCGGGTAAACACCCCCGCTTGGCAGCCCCGTGCACGCGGCGGGCCCGGGCACCGCAACCCACTCCAGGCAAGGCGCAGGGCGACGGTTGACGCACGTCAAGGACAAGCCGACGGCGCCTGCTAGGCTGCCGCAATGGCCACTCCGTCCCCCCTGTTCGACCCCGAGCTGCTGCGGCGCTACGACGCACCTGGGCCGCGCTATACCTCCTATCCGACCGCCCCGCAGTTCACCCCCGGGTTCCAGGAGGCCGACCTTGTCGAGATGGCGGCAACCAGCAACGGCGACCCGATCCCGCGCCCCCTGTCGCTGTACCTGCACATCCCGTTCTGCGCCAGCCCCTGCTTCTATTGCGGCTGCAACCGCATCATCACCCGCGACACCGCGCGCGGCGCCGCCTACCTGACCCGGCTGTACCGCGAGATGGCGATGATGTCCGCGCTGTTCGACCGCGACCGCGACGTCGAGCAGGTCCACTTCGGTGGCGGCACCCCCAACTTCCTCACCCCGGCGCAGATCGCCGAGGCCATGGACGTGCTGCGCCGGCATTTCTCCTTCGCCCCGGCCGCGCGCCTGGACTGCTCCATCGAGCTGGACCCGCGCTTCATCAGCCCCGGGCAGATCGGCGAACTGGCCGCGGCCGGCTTCAACCGCGCCAGCCTCGGCGTGCAGGACTTCGACCCCGAGGTGCAGCGCGCGGTCAACCGCATCCAGAGCGTGGAGCAGACCCTGGCGATCATCGACGCCTGCCGCCAGCACGGCCTGCGCTCGGTCAACGTGGACCTGATCTACGGCTTGCCGCGGCAGACCCTGGAAGGCTTCTCGCGCACCCTGGACATCACCCTGCAGGCGCGCCCGGAGCGGTTGGCGATCTACGGCTATGCGCACCTGCCGTCGATGTTCCGCCCGCAGCAGCGCATCGACGCCAGCGAGCTGCCCGCGCCGGAGGCCAAGCTCGCGCTGCTGCAGTGCGCGATCGACAAGCTCGGCCAGGCCGGCTACGTCTACATCGGCATGGACCACTTCGCCCTGCCCGACGACAGCCTGGCCGTGGCCCAGCGCAACGGCAGCCTGCACCGCAACTTCATGGGCTACACCACCCACGCCGAGAGCGACCTGATCGGCCTGGGCGTGAGCGCCATCAGCCATATCGGCCCCAGCTTCAGCCAGAACCCGCGCGACCTCGGCAGCTGGGAGCAGGCCATCGACCGCGGCCACCTGCCGGTGTGGCGCGGCCTGCGCCTGGAAGAGGACGACGTGATCCGCGCCGATGTGATCCAGCGCCTGATGTGCCATGGCACCCTGGATTTCCGCGACATCGAGCAGCGGCATGTGATCGACTTCCCAACTTACTTCGCCACGGCGCTGGAGCGCCTGCAGGCACTGCAGGAGGACGGGCTGGTGGAGCTTTCCGCCGACGGTCTGGCGGCCACCTCGCGGGGACGGCTGCTGTTGCGTATCATCGCCATGTGCTTCGACCGCCACCTGCCCACCGCCGCCGCAGCGACACCGTGCTTCTCGCGTACGGTGTAACCCCGACGGGAGTGCCCGAATGAGTTCCCCGCTGGTCTTCCCGCGCACCGATGCGCGCATCGTCGCCGACGACGGCGACGCCCTGACGTTCTGTTCCACCTGCGCGTTTTCGCAGGCGTGCCTGTCCGAAGGCATGGACAAGGGCGCGCTGGCCGACCTGCACGTGCTGGTCGAACACGTCGGTCCGCTGCGTGCCGGCGAGCATGTGTTCCGCGAGGGCGACTCGTTCAGCGCGATCGCCGCGGTCCGCGCCGGCACGGTCAAGACCTACCAGACCGACCGCAATGGCCACGAGCAGGTACTGGGTTTCCACCTGCCGGGCGAGGTGATCGGCCTGAATGCGATCCACGGCGACCGCTACCCGTGCAACGCGGTGGCGCTGGATACGGTGATGCTGTGCCGCTTCTCGTTCCCGCGCATCGCCCTGCTGGCCACGCGCCTGCCCAACCTGCAGCAGCACCTGTTCAAGCTGATGAGCCGCGACATCGGCGTGGCGTCGCTGTTCGCGCGCGACAACAGCGCCGACGAGCGCATGGCGGCGTTCCTGATCGGCCTGTCGCGGCGCCTGGCCGCGCGCGGCTTCTCGCCGCGCCGGTTCCAGCTGACCATGGCCCGCACCGATATCGCCAACTACCTGCGGCAGGCGCCGGAGACGGTGAGCCGGGTGCTGCGCCGCTTCGAGCAGGAAGGGCTGCTGCACATCAAGCAGCGCGACGTGGAGATCCTCGACCTGCCGCGCCTGGAGGCAATGGCGCTGACGGTCCTGCGCGACTGAGTCCGCTGGCGGCGCGTTTCAGTAAAACCCCGCTCCCCGGAGCCCGCCGCCGCGCGGGCGCTCGCCTGTCTACGCCATCGCGGGTGCGACAACGGTGATCCTGCCCGGCATTCGCCGCGCGGGCCTGCTTGCGCCGCGCCGCGCAGGTGCCGGTGCCGGAGCAATGAACCCGAAGACAGCGCGGGACGATGCACGCCGCTCTTCCATGCAACAACAACGAACCGGAAGGCGCAGACGCGCGGCTTCGCCGCGGTGAGCGGGCGGGTGCCACCAGGCAACTGCCGCGTGCCGCTCTGCCTCGCCGTCGGCACCCGTAGTAGGTGGCGGCTGGCGGCTGGCGGCACGTCGTACCGTGGCTGCGGAGTCGCGCGTGACCCCGCATTGTGCTGCGAACGGGGGCATCGCGCGCCCGGCGGCTCCCCGTGCACGCGAAGGAACAGGCATTCCGTTCCAGCCGACAGCACCAAATCCCCTGTTCGCGTGAGCGGTCATGGCGGTGCCGTGGTTTGCGCTGTACAGCCCGGATGACAGCAGAAGCAGGATCAGGGATTCCATCATTGGGCAGGTGACGGATCACCCTGATCCGCCATACGGTTTCGAAAGACGTGTCCGTACGCGTGCGGAGTGCATTGGACACGGACAGGCACGGACCCGCACGCGAACGGTCGGGCTGCGTGCGCCGGCTCCCTGCGCGGGTCGCGCGGCGCGTGCACGGCGTACACCCCGCGTCACCCGGACGCGTGCTCCACGTCGCCCTTCGGCCGCAGCGCTGCCCGGCTCGATGCGCCGTCGTGGGACGCCGCGGGACGCAGGAAACACGCCGGGAAATGCGCGCTCACGGCACCCGCATGAAGCGCTGTACGGGGCGCCCCGATGCAATCGCCGCGGTGCTTGACCTGCGTCATGGAGCCCCCTGGCGGCCACGCCGATGATGCGCCGGTATCCTCAGGAGAGCCGCAACATGAATTCCACACGCAAGCTATGGGTAGGGTTGGCGGCCCTGCTCATCGCCTCGTTCGCCGTCCTGCTATGGGTCGGCAGCGAGGTCCATCGCCAGGCGCCCCCTCTGCCCGAAAAGGTCGTGACCGAGGACGGCCGGGTCATCTTCACCCGCAAGGACATCGAGACCGGCCGCCAGGTCTGGCAATCGATCGGTGGCCAGCAGCTGGGCTCGATCTGGGGCCACGGCGGCTACGTCGCCCCGGACTGGGGCGCGGACTGGCTGCACCGCGAAGCCGAGGCCGTGCTGGACATCTGGGCCCGGCGCGAGGCCGGCGCCGAGAGCTACAAGCAGCTCGACGCCGCCACCCAGGCCGCCTACGCCAAGCGCGTGCAGACCCTGCTGCGGCCCAACACCTACGACGCCGTGGACGGCGCGATCATCGTCGACAACGACCGCGCCGCGGCGATCGCCACGGTGGCAGCGCACTACGAGAGCCTGTTCTCGGCCGATCCGGCCACCGGCGAGCTGCGCGAAGCCTATGCCATGCGCAACGACACGGTGCCCGACGCCGGGCATCGCCGCCAGCTGACCGCCTTCTACTGGTGGGCGGCATGGGCGTCGGTGACCGAACGTCCCGGCTCGGATATCACCTACACCGCCAACTGGCCGGCCGACAGCCTGGTCGGCAACACCGCGCCGCCGAGCGCCTTCATCTGGACGGTGTTCAGCGTGCTGTTCCTGATCGCCGGCATCGCCCTGCTCGGCTGGCACTACGCGGTCAACCACGGCGATGAAATGGCCCCGGTGCTGCCGAAGACCGACCCGCTGGCCGCGATCAAGGTAACCCCGTCGATGCGCGCCACCGCCAAGTATTTCTGGGTGGTGATCGCACTGTTCCTCACCCAGATCCTGCTCGGCGCCATCACCGCGCACTACCAGGTCGAAGGCCAGCAGGCCTACGGCTTCGCCATCGCCGATGTGCTGCCGTATTCGCTCACCCGCACCTGGCACACGCAGCTGGCGGTGTTGTGGATCGCCACCGCGTGGCTGGGCATGGGCCTGTACATCGCACCGGCCATCTCCGGCCACGAGCCGAAGTTCCAGCGGCTGGGGGTGAACTTCCTGTGGATCTGCCTGATCGTGATCGTGGTCGGCTCGTTCGCCGGGCAGTGGTTCGCGGTCATGCAGAAGCTGGGCCTGAAGCACAACTTCTGGTTCGGCCACCAGGGCTGGGAATACGTGGACCTGGGCCGCTTCTGGCAGTGGTTCCTGTTCATCGGCCTGGTGCTGTGGCTGACCCTGGTCGGCCGTGCGCTGTGGCCGGCGATCAGGAACGGCGGCGAGTCCAGATCGATCGTCAGCCTGCTGTTCCTGTCGGTGGTCGCCATCGGCCTGTTCTATGCGGCCGGCCTGATGTGGGGCGAGCATACGCACCTGTCGATGGTCGAGTACTGGCGCTGGTGGGTGGTGCACCTGTGGGTGGAAGGCTTCTTCGAGGTCTTCGCGGTGGCGGTCATCGCCTTCCTGTTCACCCGCCTGGGCATGCTGCAGGTGAAGTCGGCCACCGTGGCCGTGCTGTTCGCCACCATCGTGTTCATGGCCGGCGGCGTGCTCGGCACCCTGCACCACCTGTACTTCACCGGCACACCGACCGCGGTGATCGCGCTGGGCGCCAGCTTCAGCGCGCTGGAAGTGGTACCGCTGGCCTACGTGGGCTTCGAGGCGTACCACAACTACCGCATGGGCAAGGCCACACCGTGGATGGCCAAGTACAAGTGGCCGATCCTGTTCTTCATCGCAGTCTCGTTCTGGAACCTGGTCGGCGCCGGCCTGTTCGGCTTCCTGATCAACCCGCCGCTGTCGCTGTACTACATGCAGGGCCTGAACCTGACCCCGACCCACGGCCACACCGCGCTGTTCGGCGTGTACGGCATGCTCGGCATCGGCCTGATGCTGTTCTGCCTGCGCGGGCTCAAGCCGGACGTGGTGTGGAACGAGAAGCTGCTCAAGGCCAGCTTCTGGGCACTGAACCTGGGCCTGGCCGGCATGGCCGCGTTCACCCTGCTGCCGCTGGGCATCCTGCAGCTCAGCGCCGCGCTCAAGCACGGCTACTGGTATGCGCGCTCGGCCGAGTTCATGCAGCAGCCGATCGTGGACATGCTGGTGTGGATGCGCGTCCCGGCCGATACGCTGTTCAGCGTCGGCGCGCTGGCGCTGGCCTGGTTCGTGTTCCGCCTGTGGGTGGCGCCGCGCAAGGCGGCGGCACTGCCGGTGGGCGAGGCCGACCAGGCCTGAGCCGACGCACCGCATGATGTAACCGGGGAAGAGCCGCGCAAGCGGCTCTTCCTCTTTGTGCACGGCGATCCGGAAGCCTGTCGTTGCCGCCGTGATCCTGCTTTCCGCTTTCCGCTTTCCGCTTTTCGCTTTCGACTTTCGGCTCCGTCGCTGCGGAAGGGCGCGGAAGTCAACGCCAGGAGCAGAAGCCGGGCCTCCCCCGGCAACGGCAACGACAGCCGCCTCCCGGCCCGCGACCACCCCCAAACCTGACCCACGTCAAGGCACCACCCGCCCCCCGGTAGCAAGCTGCGCCCATGGAAAACCACGCCCCGCCGCCGCCCCGCCTGTCTCCCGCCTGGCTCGGCCATGCACCGCACCGGCTGATGTTCTTCGTCGGCGCCGGCAACGTCCTGCTGGCGATGGCGTGGTGGGCATTGTGGCTGGCGGCGGCGCGCTGGGGCGGCTGGACGATGCCCGAGATGGCGATACCCGCCGGCTGGCTGCATGCCTTCGTGATGCAGTACCTGGTGCTGCCCAGCTTCATCTTCGGCTTCCTGCTGACCGTGTTCCCGCGCTGGATGGGCCTGCGCGAGCTGGAACGCTGGCGCTATGTGCCGGTGGGCCTGGGCCTGATGGGCGGGCAGCTGGCCATCCTGCTCGGCGCGGCGGGATGGCAGGCGGGGCTGACCGTGGGCCTGTGGATGGCGCTGGCCGGCTGGACCTCGGCGCTGTTCACCCTGGGCCGCCTGCTGGCCGACGAGAAGGGCCGCACCTGGCACGCACGCTCATGCTTCGCCGGGCTGGTGCTGGGCTGGCTGGGGCTGGCGATGTTCATCGCCTTCGTGCTCGGCGCCTCGCCCGCCTGGGCCTTCGCCAGCATCAAGATCGGCGGCATGGGCCTGCTGCTGCCGGTGTACGTCACCGTGGCGCACCGCATGTTCCCGTTCTTCGCCAGCAACATCGTGCCGGGCTACCAGCCGTGGCGGCCGCTACCGTGGCTGGGTGCGGTATGGGCGCTGCTGCTGGTGCACCTCGGGCTGGAGCTGGTGCATGGCTATGCCTGGCTGTGGCTGGCCGATGCGCCGCTGCTGCTGCTGACCGGCTGGGCGGTTTGGCGCTGGTGGCCGCGGCGGCGCATGCCCGGCCTGCTGGCGGTGCTGTTCGTCGGCACCGCATGGCTGCCGGTGACCTTCGCGCTGTACCTGGTGCAGAGCGTGACGTACCTGGCGAGCGGCGATTTCATCCTCGGCCGCGCACCGATGCATGCGCTGTTCATCGGCTTCTTCGGCAGCCTGCTGGTGGCGATGGTGACGCGGGTGACCCAGGGCCACTCCGGGCGGCCGCTGGTGATGCCGAAGGTGGCATGGTTCGCGTTCGGCCTGCTGCAGGCGGTGGCGGTGATGCGCATCGTCGCCGACATCGCGCCCGACGCGCTGGCGTGGCAGGCCGCGGCCGCCTTCGGCTGGCTGCTGGCGCTGGCGCCGTGGGTCACGCGCATCGGCCGGATCTACCTGGCACCGCGTGCGGACGGGCGCCCCGGATGAGCGCGATGCTGGTCTTCTACCCGGACATCAAGCTTGTCCATATCAGCGCCGCGATGAGCAGCGGCACCCTGTTCGCGCTGCGCGCACTGGCGCTGATGGCCGGCATGCGCTGGCCGCGGCTGGCCGCGGTGCGCTACCTGAGCTACACCATCGACACCGTGCTGCTGACCGCGGCGATGATGCTGCTGACCCTGCTGCCTTCGGCCCTGTTCGCCAACGGCTGGCTGTGGACCAAGCTCGTCTTCCTGGTGGCCTATGTCGGGCTGGGCATGGCCGCGTTCCGGCGTGGACGCAACGCGCGCGCGCGCGCCGTGCTGGTGACCGCGGCGGCACTGTGCTTCCTGCAGATCTACGGCATCGCGCGGACGCATCACCCGCTGGGCTGGCTGCTGTGGCTGGGCGGTTGAACCCGGTGACGGCACCGCGCCTGGACCTGCGCGGCCTGCCGGCTCCGCAGCCGATGGAGCACATCATCGCCTGCCTGCACACGCTGCCGCCGGGACAACGGCTGGTGGCGCTGACGCCGATGTATCCCGCGCCACTGCTGCCGATGCTCGAGCAGATGGGCTTCGCCTGGGATGCGCAGACCACCGCGGACGGTGCCTGCCTGGTGGTCTGCCACGCAGCCGACCGGCACCTTCTGGACGCGCCGCCGGCACCATGAGCGGCCTGGCATTCGCCCAGGCGCCGCCGCCGTCGCACCCGCTGCGCTTCCTCGCCAGCTCGCTGCTCTGGGGCGCACTGGCCGGCGCCTGGCTGCTGGCCGGGGGCGACGCCCTGCTGCTGTCCGTGCATGCACCGGCCACCATCGCGCTGGTGCACGTGTTCACCCTGGGCCTGCTGGGCAACGCGATGCTCGGCAGCCTGGTGCAGTTCCTGCCGGTGGCCGCAGCCAGTCCGCTGCCGCTGGCGCGCGGCATCGCACCGCTGCATGCCACGTTCAACCTGGGCGTGATGCTGCTGCTGCCGGCGATCGCCACGCATTCGATCCTGTGCGGCATGCTCGCGGCGCCCCTGCTGCTGGGCACGCTGGCACTGTCAGCAGGCGCGGTACTGGTCGCGGTGGTGCGCGGCAGCGGTGCATGCGCGGTGCGTATCGGCATCGGCCTGGCCGCGGCGTCCCTGCTGGCGGCGCTCGTGCTGGGCGCCGCGCTGCTGTCGATGCGGCTGGGGTGGCTGGCTCCGGCCAGGCCACTGACCGCTGCGCACGCCGGATTCGGCCTGCTGGGCTGGGTGCTGGGCCTGCTGGCCGCGGTGGGCAGCATGGTCATGCCGATGCTGCAGGGCGTGCGTTGCATCGCGCCGGCATGGCTGTGGGCGTGGCTGGTCCTGCTGGCCGGGGTGATGCTGGCTGCGGCGGCCGATGGCCTCGGCGCCACTCTGCCCGCGGCAGCGGCGCGCACCCTGGCCACATTGCCGTTGCTGCTGTTCGCCACCACGGTGATCGTGCTGCAACTGCGCGCGCCGCATCGCCGCGGTAGCGTGCTGCGGCGGTTCTGGGCGCTGGGCGGCGTGGCGCTCGGCTGCGGCGCATTGGCGATGTGGCTGCCGGGCCGGGGCGTGCTTGCCGGCGCGCTGGTGGTGGCGGTGGGCTTTCCCGCACTGGTGCTGGGCATGGCGATGGAAATCGCCGGCTTCCTCGCCTGGATCGAGCTGCGCCGGCGCATGCCACGCGGCACCCGCGTCCCCGGCGTCGGCAGCCTGTTCGACGAGCGGCACAAGCGGCGGGTGTGGTGGCTGCATGCGGCCGCGTCGCTGTCGCTGGCCGTGGCCTGCGTGCTGCCGGAACTGGCGCGTGTCGCCGGCGCCCTGCTGGTGATGGCATGGCTGGGCGCCGCCCATGCGCTATGGCGCTGCTGCCGTTCGGCATCGACCTGGCAGGCCTGAGCGCCGCGTTGGCGGGACTGCATGGAGGCGCGATCGGCCGGGCTTTTGACCTTGGTCAAGTCGCGTGTGATTGGGCCGATTTCGCGGCTTTCCGACGGGACTGGATTGATCCGGATCAACGCTGCGGGGCAGTCCGCGCCGGGAACATGGACCCATCGGCCTGAGGCCATTCACGGGGTAACAACATGAAGCGCCTGCACCACCCATTCGCCGCCTGCGCACTCGCCGGCGCCATCGCCGCCGCCTTCGCCGGCAATGCCTTCGCAGCAAAGAAAGACGTCGCCGACGCACCGCTGGAAACGATCCAGGCCGTGCTGACCGCGCCGCCGTTCGCACCGCCACCGATCACCCGCAAGACGCCGGCCCATGTCGTCGTCGACCTGGAAATGGTCGAGAAGGACATGCGCATGGCCGATGGCGTGACCTACAACTACTGGACCTTCGGTGGCACGGTGCCGGGCAGCTTCATCCGCGTGCGCAAGGGCGATACGGTGGAGTTCAAGCTGAAGAACCACCACAGCTCGCACTTCTCGCACAACATCGACCTGCATGCGGTCACCGGCCAGGGCGGTGGCGCCGAGGCCACGTTCACGCTGCCGGGCAAGGAGACGCAGTTCACCTTCAAGGCGCTCAATCCGGGCCTGTACATCTACCACTGCGCGATGGCGCCGGTGGGCATGCACATCGCCAACGGCATGTACGGCCTGATCCTGGTCGAGCCGGAGGAAGGCATGGAGCCGGTGGACAAGGAGTTCTACGTGGTGCAAGGCGACTTCTACACCGAAGGCGCGCACGGTGAGCCGGGCCTGCAGCCCTTCAGCCTGGAGAAGGCCATCGAGGAACACCCGACCTACGTGGTGTTCAACGGTTCGGTCGATTCGCTGCAGGGCGACAAGGCGCTGACCGCCAAGGCCGGCGAGAAGATCCGCATCTTCGTCGGCAACGGCGGCCCGAACCTGGTGTCGAGCTTCCACGTCATCGGCGAGATCTTCGACAAGGTCTATACCGAGGGCGGCTCGAAGTACCAGGAGAACGTGCAGACCACGCTGGTCCCGGCCGGTGGTTCGGCCATCGTCGAGTTCAAGGCCGACGTGCCCGGCAACTTCGTGCTGGTCGACCACAGCATCTTCCGCACCTTCCACAAGGGCTCGCTGGGCATCCTCAAGGTCGAGGGCGAGAAGAACCCGGAGATCTACACCGGCCAGCAGCACGACATCGACTACAAGGAAGGCGTGCCGCAGGGCAGCCAGCACAAGTAAACAGGACCACGCACATGGAACGGACGCTCTTCCTGGTGTTGCTCCTGGCATCGGCCACCGCCGCTGCCGTGGAGGCCGATGACGGCTACCGCAACGTTGCCGGCGGTCCGTTCCGTTCCTCCGTGCGGTTCGAGGAGACCTCCGCCACGCGCGTCGTGGCGGACTTCTCGCTGATGGCACGCCCGGTCAGCAACGCGCAGTTCGCCGCATTCCTGGCGCGCAACCCGCAGTGGCGGCGCGACCAGGTTCCAGCGGTGTTCTCCAGTCCCGGTTACCTCGGCCATTGGGCCCAGCCGGATGCGCCCGGCGACGCGCTCGACCCACAGGCGCCGGTCACCCACGTGAACTGGTACGCGGCCGACGCCTATTGCCGTGCCGACCAGGCGCGCCTGCCGACTTTCCTCGAATGGGAGTACGCGGCGGCCGCCGACGCCACCCGCGCTGATGCGCGTGGCGACCGCGCCTGGCGCCTGCGCCAGGTCAACGACGGAACCCCACGCGCCCCCGATGCCGCCGCCGGCGCACCGGCCAACGTCCATGGCATCCATGCCCTGCACGGCGCGCACTGGGAGTGGAGCGAGGATTTCGCCTCGCTGCTGGCCGGCGGCGACCGCCGTGGCCAGGCCGATGGCGATGCGCTGCGCTATTGCGGCGCCAGCGCCATGGCTTTCAACGATCCGGGCGACTATGGCGTGGTCAAGCGCTTCGTGTTGCTGTCGGCGCTTCAACCCGGGGCCACCCTGGGCAATCTCGGTTTCCGCTGCGCAAGGAGCCAGCCATGAACAGACCCATCGCATTCCTGCTGCTCGGCCTGGCGCTGGGCGTGTCGCCCGTGCTCAACGCCGCCGACGCGCCGGTTGCGCCGGCGGCCAGCCTGCCCGGCCAGTCGCTGTACCACCTGCAGGTCACGCTCACCGACCAGCACGGGGCGTCCGTGCCATGGACGTCGCTGCGCGGCCGTCCGCAGCTGGTATCCATGTTCTACGGCAACTGCCACCTGATGTGCCCGCTCATCATCGAGAGCGCCAAGGCTGTGCAGAAGCAGTTGCCGGCCGACCAGCGCACGCGCCTGGACGTGGACATGCTGACCCTCGATCCGGTACGCGACACTCCCGCAGCGCTGGCCGAGATCGCGCAGCGCCACCGCGCGCCCGGCGAATGGCGCTTCCTGCGCCCGGCCGAAGGCGACGTGCGCGCCCTCGCCAACCTGCTGGACGTGCGCTACCGCTTCCGCGACGACGGCAGCATCAACCACACCAGCGTGCTGGTGCTGCTCGACGCGGAAGGCCGCGTACGCGCGCGCAGCGAAGTGCAGGGCGTGGCTGCGGACCCGGAAATGGTGGCCGCCATCGGCGCCGTACTCGACGGGCGCTGACACCCGTCATCCCGTCGCATTTTTTCGATGCTGCCGGTGCCGCGCCGGTGCATTTCTCCCCTTGCGGGGGCACACCGACCACCCCGCAGCCGACAGGGCCTGCGGCGCAACGGGCGGCACCGGGTGTCGTTCGCGGCACGCGTCTGCCGCAGGACCGCCCGGGGGAACAGCCGGGATTGCGGCCGTACCCGGCGGCAAGCGGTGGAGCGGGGCCGGACACGCCGCCGCTCCACCCGGATCACCGGCCTAGGCGCCGTGCGCGCCGGCGTGGCGCCCAGCGGACGGCATCATCCGCCGCAGCGTGTTGTCCTTCATCACGTAGTGGTGCAGCAGCGCTGCCAGCGCGTGGATGCCGATCAGCCAATAGCCGACGGTACCGAGGGTCTCGTGCAGCTCCTTGAGCGTGCCGGCCAGCGTGGTATCCGTCGCCACCAGCGGCGGCAGGGCCAGGCCGAAGAACGGCACCGGCTTGCCCGCAGCGCTCAGCACCAGCCAGCCCAGCAGCGGCTGGGCGATCATGAAGACATACAGCAGCAGATGGACCGACGTGGCCGCCCAGCGCTGCCAGGCGGGTGGCGCCGGGACGATGGGCGGCGTGGTGGTCAGCATGCGCGCGATCATCCGCACCCACACCAGTGCGAGGATCGCCAGGCCTATCGAGAAATGCGCGCTCTTCATCAGCTCGCGCTGCGCAGTGCCCTTCTCGAAGATCCCGCGCAGTTCGATGGAGGCATACGCCAGCACGAACAGCAGCAGCATCAGCCAATGCAGCCCGATCGACCAGCGGTTGTAGGTTTCGTGTTTCATGGATTCCGGCTCCTGTGCCTGTTGCGGTTCTGCCAAGACCATCGCCCCGGGAAGCGTCGCCCGGCGCCAGACCGGCGCCACGCAGGGCTCTCCCCGTGCTGCATGCGTCACGATGCCGGCCATCCGCGCCGGACACCGCCTTCATGGTCATGCGGCCCTCCCCGCCGTTGACCCCCTCACAGCCGAACGCGCACGGCACGCCGCTGGCACTGACAGCCAGCGGTTGCACACGCACGACCGCGCATCTACCCGGACACGATACGCCCATCGTGCCCGCTCCGCTGGACGACGGCAGCGGCCCGCCGCTGCATGCAGCCGGCCCTGTCCACGCACGTGGGCAGCCGTCCGACCGCGAGGGTCACCTGGCCCGCCGCATGCACCGTGCCGTCGGGGCAAGCCGATACCAGTGGACGCGGGCACGGCCGGCCCGGTCACCGCGATATTCCCGTCATCGGGGATGCATCCCCGGCCCCTCGGTTGCCTGCGACCCACGCCCCGGCCTGCTCATGCAGGCTGCCCGTACACGCGGGTGACCGGCACCAGGATCGAACGCCCTCGCCTCAGTTCCGCGCGGGCTGAGCGATATGCCGATCCCAGTAGGCAGCCAGCTGGACGGCCTTGCGCGCACTGAGTTCGCTACCCAGCTGCCTCATCGCCTTGCCCTGGTCCGGCATCCTCAGCCTGGCCCGCTCACGTGCGATCTCCAGCAGGGCACGTTGCCGAACGGTCAGGTTTCCAAACGGGTCGAAGTAGGAATCCAACCGGGCATGATCCTGGACCCCTGTCCAGGTAAAGGCCTCGGCGCCCGCCTGGTCCGCCACCCGCTGATACGCGTCGATCGCTTCGCGCGCACTCATGCGTCCGGCCAGGAGGGCAAAGCGCGTCTCCAGCAACCGCGTCTCGTACGTCTGCCCGTGCTCTGCCAGTGACTTCAGGGCACTGGCCACATAGGCATGGTCCATGTTCCCCGTATCCGCCTGCACACCGAGCAGGTTGAACGTGGCGATCGCGGCGTGGAACTCACGCCGGGCCGCAGCCGCCAGTTCGTCCGCGGTCGGATTTCCAACGGTTGATGGCTGGACGATCTCGATCCCCGCATCGGCGGACAGGACGTTCTCTATGTCGCGTTTGTGGAACTCACCGACGATGAGCACCACGGTCGATCCGGGGTGTGCCCTGGCCGCACTCGCCAGGCGCCTGGCCTGCAGGAACGTCCGGTACAGGTACATCCTCCGGGGCATGTCGTGCTCGGCCTTTGCCGCGGGCGTGGCGGCCCAGTCTGCGATCCGCTGCGTGTTGCCGGGATCGTCGGCGTGGAACAGGGTGCGTTTCAGCTGAGCGGGCTGGGGGAAGGAAAGGAACTGCTGGTAGCCGGAGCTCGGCCGTATTTCGGGGATCGATGACAGATCCAGGTCGAACCCCAGCCGGGCATCCTCCGCCGATGGCTGCCAGTCAACCGGACACAGCGCCACCCCATGCTCCCTGGCGAACGGGACCGCCACGTCCTGCACCTCATAGGTGAACTCGTAATAGCTGTTCCGGGCAAACTCGTCGGGAGACCGCTCGATGCAGATCGCGTCAGGATCGGCACGTGCGAGGAACGCGGCCAGGTGCGCCGGGCTGTCGGCCGGGGCCACAAGCTGGGCTGCATGATCGACCCCGAGAACGATGACCTTCGTTTTCGCGTCGTTGGCAGCGGCCGCAGCGACGAACGCCGTGCACAGCATCGCTGCGGATATCCATCGTGATTGACCCATGGCCTGTCCTTCCATTCTGCAAGCATCAGCAGTCTAGAAGACAGGCGTGTCACCCAACCGTGCCATTGGTTGTAGTCACCCCTGATGGCGCTGACGTCTGGACCGATGGAACAGGGCGGCTCCCCGTGTCCTGGCGACGCTGCTGCACCGTGCGTCCGCAGGCCTGCCGGCCATGTCGTCCGATCGCCTGGATACATGCCCTCTGGCGGCTTTCACGCGCACCCCGGTGCTCCACGCGCGCGGCGATCAGGGACGGTGCGGCGCTGCCGGGTCACTTCGTTGCCGCATCCTTCGCGCCCGCTGTTCGATGTGGGGACTGGTGCTCGACCAGCCACTGCCTGAAAGCGGAACCCGGCATGGGGCGGGCAAAGAGATAGCCCTGGAAGTGCGTACAGCCGAGACTGACCAGCAGGTCACGCTGCTCGATGGTCTCCACGCCCTCGGCCAGCGCATCCATGCCCATCACCTGCGATATCTCGACTATCTTGCCCAACAATCGCCGGGCGCCCTCCTGCTTGACCGCTTCATCGACGAACCGCCTGTCGATCTTGAGCTTCCGGACCGGCAGCGCGCGCAACGTGGACAAGGAGGAATATCCCGTCCCGAAATCGTCCAGGGCCCAGGTAACGCCCATCTTTTCGAATGCAATCATCCTGCTGGCCACCAACGCGGCATCCGCCGACAGCGCCGACTCGGTCAGCTCAAGCTCCAGCAGCCCGGGGTTGATGCCGGAAGAGCGTATGAGCGCGGAGCCCGCGGCCAGGAACTCATCGTCCAGCAGTTGCATGGGGCTGACATTCACCGCCAGCTTCAGTCCGCGGGTTGCCGGGTCGCGCGACCAGTCATTCAAGGTCTCGCATCCCTGGCGCAGGACTTCCAGCCCAAGATCACAGATCAGGGCACTGTCCTCCGCCACCGGGATGAAGGAATCGGGTGCAAGCAGGGTGCCGGAGGGATGGCGCCAGCGTACCAGTGCTTCCGCGCCGGTAATGGCACCGTTACTGAGCAGCTGCGGCTGATAGTGGACTTCGAACTCCCCTTTCCGGACGGCACGCGCAAGTTCACGCTCCAGGCGCAACCGCCTGCCTATGTCGTTCCGATAGATGGCAAAGACCACCACCAGCAGCGCCATCGAGAACGCCGTGTTGAGCCTGGCGCCCCAGGCGCGCACTTCCAGCGGAGGAGACACGCCAGGTGCAAGCGGGTCGAGTGCCCCGATCGCGAATGCCGAGAACATGCCCAGGCATGCCAGCGGAAAGAAGAGCGAGCCATACCTTTCGCGCGCGTCAAACGTGGACGCCGCCCCGGCGGCAAGCGGCAGGAGGAACAAGTGGGCCGAGCGCGGTACCCATGCGACCGGGGCATCGATCAACGAGATCACGCAGACCACCAGGAATATGCCGTTGGCGACGATCAGCAGCGACGTCGTGTCACTGCGCGGAACGCGATGGAGGGCGAATATCCCGACTGCGATCAATCCGACGAACACCAGCGACAGGTCGCCACGGCCGAAGTGGAGATAGCAGAACGTCCACGCCAGTCCCAGGCTGATGCAGGTTCCCCCCGCAATGGACAGGATGGTCCTGGTCCTCTCCTGCCGCATTGATCGACGTGAGCTGGTGCGGGATGGCGGTATCTGGAGCACAACCAAATCCTTCTGGAATCGCCTTCCATTTTACGTCCGCGTCGCGGGCGGACAGTCTGTTTTCGCGCTCGATGGATGTCCCCACGCGACACGCGGCGACAGGCCAGGACACGCCGGAATGGCACAGCGAGAGCCGCGCCCAGCCACGGTCGAAGTGCTGCCTGCATCCGATGCGCCGGGTCGCCACGGCCCTCATGGTCGATCCGGCCTGGGCAGGGTCCGCACCGAGATCCGGGATGGATACGAAGAAGCGTTCCTGCGGCGGACAGGCCATCGCTGTACCGGGAAAGATCGCAGCTGGCACTTCGATGCAGGTACCGTTCCGCGGTCCTGCATCAGCGGTGTCGGCGCGACGTGGATTCCGGCGGGCTGGATGGGGCCGGCGCCAGGCACGCGACGCCATCACACGCTGGCAATGTCGCGCCCGGGAACAGAGGGCCGGGGCGTTGCCGGACAACAGGGTGCGGGCGGTCGTCGCGCGGGCAGGACGCCGCGCCTGCAGGCACTTCACAGCAGCATGGGGGCCAAGCGCGCAAAGAACCGTTTCCCTGCTCCAGGCTGCCGGCAGTTGCGGCTGTGGTCCGGCGTACCGAACTACCGCCCCCCCGCAGACGGGGTGCAGGCCGCAGCCATGCCTGGTCAGGCGCGTGGCCGGGCACGGCAATCTGCGGCCCGCACCGCACAGTTTTTCATCGCGGCCTGGTGCCGGTGCCAACAACCAACCGGGCTGTATCGCCAGCGGTGATGGCTTGGTCACGTTCCGCCGATGCATGGCCGCTCCCCCATGGGCACGCTCAATGCCCGCCGACGGCAGACCGCCGGCGTCTTCCGCAGGCGCTCGATGGCCTGGCTCATCCCCACCGGAGTCGACGCTGCGTCGCCGTGCGCCTTGGCGCACGCGTTGGCGGGTGGGTGCTCCTGGCCGCCGGCAGACATGCCGATCCCCCGGATCTGGCTGGCGGGGGACGGCTGCACTGGGCTCCCCCTCGAGCGGATCACATCTGGCCGACACCCTCTTTCGGCTGTCCTTGCTGCCATCGGCAGGGACAGGTGCTAGACTGATGTTCTTGATAATCATTCGCATTATTATTCCATACAATGCAGCACTGCCCCTTTCCGCGCGCCTTGTTGGCCGCGTCGCTTTCCCTGGCCCTTTTCCAGGCGCATGCCCAGTCGGCCCCCGTGGATGCGGCGGCCCCCGATGTGACGGAGCTGGATTCGGTCCGGGTGCTGGGTCGGGCGCTGACCCTGTACAAGACGGATGATGCGGTGGTCGGTACCCGGACCGACACGCCTCTTGCGCTGGTACCGCAGTCGGTGCAGGTCATGCCGCGGGACCTGATCGACGACCAGGCAGCCCGCCAGGTCACCGACCTCTACCGCAGCATCAGCGGCATCAGTTTCTTCAGCTATGCCGGCGTCACCCTGCGTGGCTTCCGCCAGGAGAACGTGCTCTATGACGGCCTGCGGGGCGATCCCTATGCCGGCTTCTCGGTGCCCCAGCTGTTCAACATCGAACGCGTGGAAGTGCTCAAGGGCCCGGCCGGCGCCCTGTATGGCGGCGGCGATGCGGGCGGCGTGATCAACTACGTCACCCGCAAGCCGCAGGCCCAGGCACAGCGGCGGGCGGAGATCCAGGTCGGCAACGAGAACTTCGTCGCCGGGTCGCTGGAGGCTACCGGTCCGATCACCGCATCCGGCAGCGTGCGCTACCGTCTCGGCGCCTATGCCGACGGTGAAGAAGGCGTGCGCTGGAATGCGGACAGCCAGAGCGTGATCGGCGACGCCGCGGTCGCGTTCGAGGTCGGCGGGACGGGCGAGCTGACGCTGCAGTACACCGACATCACGCAGACCCTGGGCGGCAACCGGCTGCGCGGCGTGCCGGTGAACGACAGCGGCGATTTCCTTGCCAGCCGCCGCTGGAACCACAACGAGGCGACCGACTTCCTCGACATGCAGGCCAAGGTCGTGCTCGCGCAGTACCGGTTCTCGCCAGCGCCGGCGTGGGATGTGGACTTCGCCGCCCGCTGGTTCGAGAACAGCGAGCACCAGATCTACCACGAACCGATGGGACTGATTGACCGCGACGGCGACGGCACGGCCGAGTGGATGACGCGCCAGTTGCGCAACCAGTACCGCGACAATGACGCCTATGCCGCCAACGGCAATGCGGTCTGGCGCTTTTCCGCCGGTGGCGTCGAGCACAAACTGCTGTTCGGTGCCGACTACTATCGCGCCGACGCCGACTTCCGCGCACAGACGGCCAACAGCGCGGATCTGCCGCGCAATGCCGGCCCGGTGCCGGGCATCGGCCTGTTCGACCCGGCCTACGGTGTCACCTCCCACAACGACTACGGCCTGGACGCCCTGCCCTGGCGCCAGACGCGTGCCCGCGGCCTGCGCTACGGCGGCTACCTGCAGGACGAGGTGACGCTGACGCCGCGCTGGTACGTGCTGGCCGGGCTGCGCTGGGACGGCTTCCGCGACGAAGACCTGATCGCCGGCACCCGCGTGGATGGCCACGATCTCAGCTGGCGCCTGGGCAGCACTTTCGTCCTGCGCGAAGGCCTGAACGCCTACGCCAGCGTGGCCAGCGGTTTCGTGCCGCAGGCCACCGGCAACCAGGACCCGGCCGCGGGCGGACCGTTCGATGCCGAACAGAGCCGGCAGTGGGAAGTCGGCCTGAAGACGCTGCTGGCCGGGGGACGGCTGACGCTCAACACGGCGCTGTACCGGATCGAGCGCAGCAACATCGTCCAGGCCACCGGCGAGGTGGTGGGCGGCGTCAACCAGCTGGCGACGCTGGGCCTGGTACGCAGCGAAGGACTGGAGGTCGACCTGCTGGCGGACGTGACCGATCGCTGGGTCGTCAACCTGGCCTATGCCTACAACGACGCGCGCGTGGTCGATGCGGGCAGCAATGGCATCACCAATGCATCGGGCGACCGCTTCGCCAACGCGCCGCGCAACAAGCTGGGGCTGTGGACGCGCTATGACTTTCCCGCGCTCGCATCGGCCCTGGGCTTCGGCGCCGACTACACCGGCGAGCGCGTCAGCCTGGACGGGCAGCGGGTCAAGTCCTACGCGGTCTTCGACCTGAGCTGGCAGACGCAATGGCGCGACTGGAAGTTCCAGGCCAACGTCAAGAACCTGTTCGACAAGGTCTATGCGGCCAGTGGCTTCATCAAGCGCAATGGCCACTTCCCGGGCGAGCCGCGACGGCTCTACCTGCAGGCGGCGTACGCGTTCTGAACCGCATGCGCCAGCCATCGCCAGCAAGCGCGTTTCCGTCCATGCCCGAGCCGCCCCGCAAAGCGGCCGGCAGGCGCCGTTGGTTTGATCTGCACAGCTGGATCGGACTCAAACTGTGCCTGTTCATGGGCTTTGTCTGCTTCACCGGCACGCTGGCCGTGTTCGCCCAGGAACTGGACTGGCTGCTGCACGCGGAAATACGCGTCACGCCGGGCGGGCAGCGTGCGAGCTGGGGCACGATGGTGGACGCCGTGCAGCGCGCCCATCCCACCTGGACACTGCAGGGACTCAGCGCGCCGCATGCCTCACGCTTCGCCGCCCGCGCGCAGATGCGTACCGATGACGGCCGGCTGCGCTTCGTCTGGGTCGATCCGTACAGTGGCAAGGTGACCGGCGATACGCACTGGTTCAACGTCCACCGCCTGCTGCGCAACACCCACCGCCACCTCATGCTGCCCGTCAGGTACGGCGTGCCCCTGGTTGCGGCATTGGCGATCCCGTTGCTGCTTTCGCTGGTCAGCAGTCTTTTCATCTACAAGCGCTGGTGGCGTGGCTTCTTCAGCTGGCCGCGCGCGGACCGGCCACGCCGCCTGTGGGGCGACATCCACCGCCTGTGTGGCGTGTGGAGCCTCTGGTTCGTGGCCCTGATCGCGCTGACGGGCGGGTGGTATCTCGTCGAATCGCTGGGCGGCAAGGCCACACCGCCCCAGAAGATCTCCCTGCCTGGCAACGACGGGAGCGCGGCATCCGCACCGGCCGACCCGGCAGCCATCGACCGCGCCGTGGCCCTGCTGCGGCAACACTGGCCGGAACTGCGCGTGGCCGGCATGCAGCCCGGCACGGCAGGGACCGGCCTGCTCATCGATGGACAGGCACAGGCCTGGCTCGTGCGCGATCGCGCCAACGTGGCCGGCTTCGATCTGCGCGATGGCCGCCTGCTCGGGATTCAGGACGGCCGCACCCTTGACGTCCACCAGCGTATCGCGGAGATGGCCGACCCGCTGCATTTCGGCTCATTCGGCGGGTGGCCGGTGCGCCTGCTCTGGTTCCTGGCAGGAGCAGCGCTCACCGCCCTCAGCTTTACGGGGGTCTACCTGTACGGGCTGCGGGTGGCTGACGCGTTACGTTCGGCACGCAAGCGGAGAAGTCATGAAACCTGAGCACGGTCCCTGGCGTCTTGCCTGGCGCGGCATGGGTGCATGGCGATGGCTGTGGCTCGCCCTTGCATTGGCCTGGCTCGCGCTGATTCCGCTCGAAGTGATGAAATAGTCACCGTCCGCCGGCGGGTCCCGCAGTGCGCGGGACGACCGGTGCGCCAGGAAATGGCTCTCGACCGCTCAGGTGACGCTTGCGACACGCGGTGCCCGACGTCGCCGGGCGCTGCGGCCATGCCCTTGCACGGCGTCCGTTGTGTCCATGCGCGAACCGCAACGGCCCGTGCCGTCCGTTCCCCGTAATGCTCCGGCTGTTGCCAAAGACAGAACAGGCACTGCCGGGCAGGCGGCGTCCGCCGCTGGATGGAACCGCTGGAGCCGGGTCCACCTGCGACCTTCGAGCTCCGGGTGCCGGCGTGCCGCCGGTCCTCCGTGGAACAGCGATCCTGGCCATTGTGCACAGGCATGACTTCCTGCATATTTATTGATATACGATATGTCACATATCGTTTAACAACACATCGCACGGAGCCCTCCATGAATCGCATGCCCGCCAGAGCCCTGGCCGTGACCCGCCCCATCATCCTCGGGCTCACCGTCCTCAACCTGCTCTATGCCGTCTCCATTCTCTGCCTGCTCTGCGCGAGCTTCTTCATTGACGGCTGGCCGTGGAAGCCACTGGGCTTCGACCTCGCCACGATGGACCCCCGGGTACCGCTCGGCATGCGCGCGATCATGCTCGTGGGCATCGTCGGCGCTGCAATAGTGCATACGATCCTGCGGCGCCTGCTTGCGATCGTCGACAGCGTACGCGGCGGCGAAGCCTTCATACTGCCCAACGCGCAGCGGCTCAGTGCCATCGCCTGGAGCGTGCTGGCCATCGAACTGCTTCGACTGGCAGTGCTTGCCATCACCAAGTTTGCTTCGATACCGGGGAAGATGGACGGTCTCTCGCCGACACCCTGGCTTGCCGTGCTGCTCCTGTTCGTGCTGTCCGGCGTGTTCACGCACGGAGCACGCATGCGCACGGATCTCGAAGGGACCATCTGACATGGCCATAGTCGTGCGCCTCGACGAACTCCTGCACGCCCGTCGAATGACCCTCACCGAGCTTGCCGCACGCGTCGACATCACGCTGGCGAACCTGTCGATCCTGAAGACGGGCAAGGCCAAGGCCATTCGATTCTCCACCCTGGAAGCGATCTGCACGGCATTGGACTGCCAGCCTGGCGATCTTCTCGTCCACGACCCCTCGCTCGCCACTGACGACTGACGCGGCGCACTGGCAGCCGCCAGCTTCCGCCGCTTCCATTTCCAACGGGGAACCCCGCATGTTTCGCACTTTGATTGCCGCGCTCGCGGCGACGCTGGTCCTTGCCGTGCCCACCGCTGCCGGCAGTCCGGTCGCAACCTCGCCGACCTTCCTGTCGCAAACCGACTGCTTTGAGTCCACGCCGGACCATGAAAGCTGGCTGGATTCGGTCCACAAAAACGCCGGGGACAAGCCGATACCCAAGGCACTGCTGCAGTCCCTGGTCCCGGCCAGGGCATTCTACTTCGCGCGTTCCGCGTTCGACTGCCGCATTGTCTCGTACTCGAGCGATGGCCAGATCGTCCTCGCCTATGTCATCCGGCCACGCATGATGGACGCCTCCGGGAAGCTGCCGCTGCTGGTCTACAACCGCGGCGGAAACGGCAATTACGGCAAGCTCGATCCTCTCCAGGTGTTCATGAAACTCCTGCCTCTTGCGAAGTCGGGCTTCATGGTGGTGGCGAGCCAGTACCGGGATGCGGACGAGTTCGGGGGGAACGACGTCAACGATGTCATGCGCCTGATCGATCTTTCACTGGAGATGCCCGGGGTGGATGCCCAGCGCATCTTTCTTCTCGGACAAAGCCGCGGGGCGATGATGAGTTACCTGGTCGCGCGCCAACGGAGCGACATCACCGCCATGGCAACGATAGGCGGGGTCTCGGACCTGGTCGCCGGACTGGCGTCCCGTCCGGAGATGGAGCGCGTGTACAGCGCCCGGATTCCGGGCTACGAACACGATCGGCAGGCCGCGCTGGCAGCCCGCTCCGCGTTTCACTGGGCGGAGCAGCTACCCGCCGGCATGCCGGTGCTGCTGCTGCACGGCGAAGCCGATGATCGCGTCAGCGTCCAGGACCCGATCGCAATGGCTGCCCGGCTGCAGCAACTTGGCCGTCCTCACAGGCTGGTCGTCTACCCGGGTGATGACCATGGACTCCAACGCAACTGGCGCAGTGCCCACGGGGAGATTCTGGAGTGGTTCAAAAGCGCTGGAACCCATGCGCGCGGGACGCACTGATACAGTCGTCCTGGCTGCCCACCACGGAAACACTGGCGGAAACACTGCGGTCCGTCCAATGGCGTGGACCGCCATGGCGGCCAGCGCTTTTCCGCGGACAGCCGCTCCCGCCATATCGAGTGACGCAAGTTCAGTCCTGCTCAAACGGCTGTCGGAACATGCCCGAACCAGTCTGCGCGATCGCCTCGATCTCGGATTCACCGATGCGGAACTTCGTCCGGTGGACCGCTCTGCCCGATGCGTATACGCGGTTTCGATCACTGCACCGCATTTCTCTGGCTGGCGCGCAGCGGCAGAACCAACTTTAGGAAACGTCTGATGTGGGCGTGAGCAGCTGCGCTCTAGGCTGCAACGATGCTGAAGGGCTGTTGCCATAGTCATAGACGTGCCGAAGTGCTGACGCTTGCGGCAAAGTGCACGCGCCTGCTGACCATTCTGGCATTCCTTCTATTCATCCTGGCATGTTCGTCCTATGTCCTCATAAGGGGAACGGCCAGCCTCTCAACGCGGCTCCAGGAAGCGGGTGCAGCCGCCCACAAGGCAACGAGCTACTTCGACCAGCGCGAAGCCCTGCTGCGGCACCTGGCCGATTCGGTGCGGGTGGGCAACCCGGACGCACCCATGGCGGACAGCGATGGCACGCGTCCGCTGCCGCTCGACGCTGCCGGCGGCCAGCCCGGCCAGCGACTTGCGCTGTCAGCCCGCACGGAGCACAGGCTGCAGGCGCTGCAGACGCGCCTGCTGCTGGTCGATGCAATGGGCGCACATTGGCTGGCCGGGGGCGATATCGAGATCGACCTGGCGCGCCTGCCATCACTGCGCGCGCTGCAGGCGCGCAGCGGCAGCCTTGGGGGTGTCGACCCGGTGTACTGGCTGCGCGCAGGTGACAGTGGCATCGCACTGGCCCAGCCGATACAGGCTGGCCCCCATCCGATGCAATGGCTGATGCTGCTGCTCGATGGCGAAGCTACGGCCGACGTGCTCGAAGGCCAGGGCATCGGCGGCTACACGCTGCTGGACGAGGGCGGGCGGCCCGCGCTGTCGAGCCAGGCGCCCCGCCTGGACAGCGCGGGCTGGAAGCAACTCCGCGAGCGCCAGGACGCCAGCGTCGGCACGGTGTGGGACGGCGGGCTGCCGCGTGGCGTGGCGCTGGTCAACAGTGTCGGCAATGATGGCTGGCGGCTGGTCCATTACCTGCCGCCAGCGCAGCTGCTGCGCGACCTCGCACTGCCCCTGCTGGTCTGCGCGTTTCTGCTGCTGCCCGCCTGCGTCGCGCTGCGACTGCTGCGCCACCACGTCGACCGCACGCTGATCCAGCCGGCATTGCAGCAGCATCACCGGCTGCTGGAGAACCTTGACTTCGGCTCGACGGTGATCGACCTGGCACCGGTCGGCATCTGCGTGCTGCGCCGCAGTGACCGCCACCTGCTGCTCTCCAACCAGTTGCTGCGCGACTGGCTTGGCGAGGATGACCAGGACGGCGACTGGCAGGCACCATGGCGCAGCCATGCCGGCGAGCGTGGCCGCGGCCTGGAATTCACCACGCGTGACGGCCGGCAGCTGCATGTACTGCATGCCGCCTGCCGCTACCAGGGCGACGATGTGCTGCTGTGTGCCTTCCACGACGTCTCGAGGCATCGCCAGGCGCAGGCGGCACTGTCGTCGGCGCGGCAGGCCGCCGACGCCGCCAACCAGGCCAAGAGCGCGTTCCTGGCCACCATGAGCCATGAGATCCGCACGCCGCTGTACGGCGTACTGGGAACGCTCGAACTGCTCGGCCACACCACGCTGGATGCGCGACAGTCGCAGTACCTGCGCACCATCGAGAGTTCCTCTTCGGTGCTGCTGCAGCTGATCAGCGATGTGCTGGATGTCACCAAGATCGAATCGGGCCAGCTCAGCCTGGAGCCAACCTCCTTCTCGCCACGCGAGCTGACCGAAAGCGTGCTGCGCAGCTTCGCGGGCTCTGCGACCTGCAAGGGGCTGCAGGTCCTGGTATGCACTGATCCGCGCGTACCCACGCGCGTGCTCGGCGATGCCGATCGGATCCGCCAGGTACTGGGCAACCTGCTCAGCAACGCGATCAAGTTCACCGAGCATGGCCGGGTGATGCTGCGCGTGCGCCAGGTACAGCGTGAAGCCGAATCCAGCGTCCTGGTCTGGCAGGTGACCGACACCGGCGTGGGCATTCCCGCCGAGGAGCAGGCGCGGTTGTTCGAACCGTTTCGCCAGGTACGCGGCGCGGCCAGCGCGCAGGGCACCGGCCTGGGCCTGTCCATCAGCGATCACCTGGTACGGCTGATGGGTGGCGAACTGCAGGTGGTCAGCGAACCCGGGCTGGGCAGCAGCTTCAGCGTGCGCCTGCCACTGCCGGTGCTGCCGGTGGCCGACGATGGCCCCGCCCTGCAGCCGGAGCCGCCGATCCTGGTACGTGGCCGTGATCGCGAACTGGTCGACAGTGCATGCGGCTGGCTGCAGCGCTGGGGCGCCAGCGCACAGCCGCTGCTGGGCGATCCGGCCCTGCTCGACCACGACGGCGCGATCCTGGTGGACGACGAAGCGGCTCCGCCGCTGGCATGGGCGGGCCCGCGGGTGATGGCATCGATCGACGGCAGCGACCAGCCGACGGTGGCGGCCGATGGCAGCCTGGTGGTGTCCCTGCATTGCATGACGGCGGTCGGCAACGCCCTGGCCAGCCTCCAGCAACGACGTGCCGAGTTGCCGGAAAGCAGCGGCGCCGCACCGCTCATGCCGCTGCACCTGCGGGTGCTGGCGGTCGAGGACAACCCGATCAACCGGGTCATCCTGGCCGAACAGCTGCAGGCGCTGGGCTGCGAGGTGGAGCTGGCCCAGGACGGCGTGGAAGCCCTGCAGCGATGCCGTGAGCAGGCCTTCGACCTGGTGGTGACCGACATCAACATGCCGCGCATGGATGGCCACGCGCTCACCCGGCAGCTGCGCGATGAGGGCAATCCGGTGCCGGTGATCGGTGCCTCCGCCAATGCCACCGCCGAAGAACGCGAGCGCTACCTGGCCAGTGGCATGCAGGGCTACCTGAGCAAACCCATCGACATCGCCCGCCTGCGCAAGGCGATCACCGCCCTATGCCTAGGAAACCCCGCATGACCCAGCGTGTCCTGATCCTGGAAGACCAACCCTTCCAGCGCGGCTACCTCGCCAACCTGTTCGGCAGCCGCGGCGGCGTGCAGGTCGACGCCTGCGAAGACGTCGAGGCGGCGATCGCGTTGTGCGCCTGCCATTCCTATGACCTGGTGGTGAGCGACCTGCTGATGCCTGGCCAGGACGGCATCCAGTTCATCCAGGCGCTGGCCGCGCAACCGCGCCCCCCACGCCTTGCAGTGGCCAGCATGGCATCCCGGCGGATGATGGCTTCGGCACGCCTGATGGCCGAGTCGCTGGGGCTGGAGGTGCTCGGCGTGGTATCCAAGCCGGTCACGGCGACCGACGTCGAAACCCTGTTTGACGCGCTGGCACAGGCACGACCGTCGATGGATGCCACGCCGGCGCAGGCCGCAACACTGCCCGAACCCGACGCCCGGCAACTGCGCCAGGCCATGGTCGACGGCAGCCTCACGGCCTGGTTCCAGCCCAAGAAGTCGCTGCAGTCAGGCCGCGTGGTAGCTGCCGAAGCCCTGGTGCGCTGGCGCCATCCACAGCTGGGTACGCTGACGGCGGGCAGCTTCCTGCCGGCAATGTGCCGCCACGGGCTGGAGGGTGAGCTGTTGCGGATGATGCTCAAGGCCAGCATCAAGGCGCAGGCACGCTGGCGCAGTCAGGGCTTCCGGGTACCGGTTTCGATCAACCTTCCACCGCATCTGCTGGAGCAGTCCGACCTGCCCGACGAGCTGTTGGCGATGACCCTGGCACTGGGTGGCACGCCGGGCGAGCTGTGTTTCGAACTCATGGAGAACAGCACCACGCGGCACGTCAGCGACTTCTACGCCGGCGCCTGCCGCCTGCGCATGAAGGGCTTCGGCCTGGCACAGGATGATTTCGGGCAGGGCCTGAGTTCGGTCCACAACCTGGTCAATACACCCTTCACCGAGGTCAAGATCGACCGTGCGCTGGTCAGCGGCTGTGCCCGTGATCCGGCCCTGCATCTGACCCTGGCGACCATCATCGCGCTGGCCAACCAGCTGGGCCTGATCATCGTGGCCGAAGGCGTGGAAAGCGATGCCGACCTGGCGGTGCTGCGCCAGCTCGGCTGCAGCCAGGTGCAGGGGTTCCTGATCTCCCAGGCGTTGCCCCCGGACGAGTTCACCCGCCTGCTGGACGATGAAGCGCCGTGCGCGGACGAAGCGGTGCAGGCGGCGCTGCGTTGAGCTGCGCTGCATGCCGGCTTCACGGAGCCGTCAAGCGGCATTGACGATCCTGTATGCGCTGCCGCGCCCGCCGGGCGCTGTCGATTGCCACTGACCGCCCACCAGCTCCGAGACCTGCCATGCCGGCCGAGGCCGCTCCCGTACGCCGACTCGCGCGCCGCTCACTGCGCGTCCATGCCCTGCTGATCGCGGTGGTGGTACTGGCCACGCTGCAGGCCGGGCTGCTGCTGTCGGTGGGCGCACGGTTGTTCAATGACGAGCGCAGCAAGATCGAGTTCCACTTCCGCCGCCTGGACGGCACGCTACGCGAGCAGGAACGCTTCCTGCAGCAATGGCGCCTGCACGATGTCGGCACCCAGGGGCAGCCGGTGGCGGATACCGGCGTGGGGCAGCAACGCGGCCCGCTGTTCGCCAACTTCGTCCTGATCGGGAACAACAGGAACATCACCCCGTCCCAGACCGAACTCGGGGATCGCTTCGTGCGCTTCTACGGCACGTTCTGGTCGGCCTCGCACTTTCCGCCGCCGCAATGCCTGCTGGTCGATGGTCAGGGCACGCGTGGCCTGCTGGCGCCGATGCAGATGACCGATACCGATCTCAGCCCGAACAGTCCGCACCACCTGCGCCCGCAGATCGGCGACATCCACCGGGCGCTGATCGACCAACCCGCCCTGCAGCGCGGCGGCATCGCCTGGATGCCCGTGCCCTGGCGCGATGGCCAGACCCGCCTGCTGGCCGTCGCCCATGCGCCGCAGGATGCACGCCTGTGGAGCGACGACGACGACGGCTCGCTGGCGGCACTGGCGTGCCTGCTCGATCCCTCCCGTGTCGATGACTACCAGCAGGTACTGGGCGTTCCGGTTTTCCAGCGGCTGTCGCTGTTCGACCCCGCCGGCCAGCGCCTTCTGGGCGATGCCGCCGATGCCAGCGATGCCGGCACGTCATGGCAGGCCAACGCGCACGGCCTGCGCTTCCGCATGCGCAGCGAGCGCGGCTGGCTGGCGGTCTATCACGTCGGTTGGCAACAGATCTTCCAGCATCCGCAAGGACCGCTGCTGGGCGCGACGCTTGTCGCGCTGCTGCTGGCGCTGGGCGGCATGCTGGTCCTTCGCGCGTATCGGCACTCGGTCATCGAACCGCTGCGCCGCAACCACGAACGGCTGCTGGAAAGCGAAGCCTTCAGCCGTACCGTCCTGGACAACGCACCGATCGGGCTGTGCCTGCTGCGACGTGCCGATGGCACTGTCCTGCTGGACAACACCCTCGCCCGCCGCTGGCTGGGCGAAGACCATCACGCCGGCGGCTGGCACGGCCCATGGCGCCGCAGCGTGCTGGCCGCCGGTGGCACCACGGCGGGCGATGGACTGGCCTATACCACGCCGGAAGGCCGCCACCTGCTGGTGACCGCGACGCAGGCACGGTATCGCAGCGAGCCCGCGGTGCTGTGCCTGTTCATCGACCTCAGCAGCCAGTACGAAGCCGAGCAGGTGCTGCAGCAGGCGCGGCGTGCCGCTGACCAGGCCAACCGCGCCAAGAGCCAGTTCCTGGCAACGATGAGCCACGAGATCCGCACCCCGCTGTACGGCGTGCTCGGCACGCTTGAACTGCTGGGCCTGACGCCACTGGACGCGAAGCAGCAGGACTACCTGGCCACGATCCAGCGCTCGTCTTCGACCCTGATGCAGCTGATCAGCGACATCCTGGATGTGAGCAAGGCCGAGGCCGGCCAGTTGAGCCTGGAGCCCAGCCCGTTCGATCCGGTGCGGCTGACCGAGGAGGCACTGGACTCGTACGCCGCCGTAGCCGCCAACAGCGGGTTGCAGTTCTACGCCTGCATCGACGCCGATGTGCCGGATGCGGTGTGCGGCGATGCGGCTCGGATCCGCCAGGTGCTCAACAATCTGCTCAGCAATGCGCTGAAGTTCACCGACAGCGGCCGCGTGGTGGTACGCCTATCCGCACGCTGGCAGGACGAACGCTGCTGGCTGCAGTGGCAGGTGGCCGATACCGGCATCGGCATCGCCAGCGAGCACCAGGCGCACCTGTTCGAGCCATTTTTCCAGGCCAACCCGGGGACCGATGCCATGCGTGGCACGGGCCTGGGCCTGGCCATCTGCGCCCACCTCGTGGCACTGATGGATGGCCACCTGCGCGTGGTCAGCGAGAGCGGCCTGGGCAGCAGCTTCAGCGTCGACCTGCCGCTGCCACCCGCGCAGCCCGATCCACAGCAATCACCGCCGCCGCGGCTGCCGCCGCAGCTGCAGGTGCAGGTACGCGGTGCCGTGCGCGAAATGGTGCAATCGCTGTGCGAGCGTCTGCAGCAACGCGGCGCGCATGCCGGCATCTACCGGGAGGACACCGCGGCCGGCATGGCACCGACGGCGGTGCTGCTCGATCTCGTGCTGGACGGCCCACTGCCGGCGTGGGAGGGAAGCAGCCCGCGCGTGGCGGCCTGCCGCGAGGGCGGCACGCAACCGCAGCTGATCGACGGTACCTGGCAGGTCGGCCTGCATCGGCTCGATGCCATCGTGATGGCCTTGGCCGCAGCCAGCGGGCAACCGTCGACGACCGACGCCGCGGGCCGGCTGCCACCGACGCGGCACTTCGGCCTGCAGGTACTGGTGGCCGAGGACAATCCGATCAACCAGGCGATCCTGCGTGACCAGCTGGAACAGCTTGGCTGCCATGCGGTGGTCGCCTGCGATGGCAACGAAGCGCTGGGCTACTGGCAGCAGGGCGCGTTCGCGCTGGTGCTGACTGACCTCAACATGCCCGGCCTGGACGGCTACGGCCTGGCCCGGGCACTGCGCGCGCGCGGCGTCAGCGTGCCGATCCACGGCGCTACCGCCAATGCCGATCCGGCCGAACGGCAGCGCTGCGAGGAGGCGGGCATGCAGGGCGTGCTGGTCAAACCGATCACCCTGGACGCGCTGCAGCGCCTGCTGACCCGGATCACCAACGGCCAGTCAGCGGTTCCAGACCATCAGGCACAGCCCGCGCATGTCATCGCGAACGGCGCCAATCCTCCGCTCCAGGTAAATCCGAAGATGCAGGCGCTGTTCGTGCAGACCATGCAGGCCGACCTTGACTGCCTGCGCGACGCCATCAACGCGGTTGATTCCGGCCGCGTGGCGCAGGTGCTGCACCGCATCCGCGGTGCATTGGTCATCGTCGGTGCACCCGCGCTGGTGGACAGCGGCCTGCATATCGAGCAGCGCATCGCACAGGGTGACGGACTGGCTGCGCTGGCCGGTCCCCTGGATGGATTCCAGCACGGGCTGCTGCGGCTGCTGGCTCCCCTGCTCGACGACGCGACGCCATCCCTTCCTGACGACACGGCCCCGCCATGACCACACGGATCCTCATCGCCGACGACCACCCGATCGTGCTCGCCGGCATCCGCGATGTGCTGGCCGGGGAACTGGATCTGGAAATCGTGGGCGAGGCCGCCGATCCGGCCACGTTGATCGAGCTGATGACGCGGACCCGGCCACAGGCGGTGATCACCGACTACAGCATGCCCGGTGGCGACCATTTCGGCGATGGCATCAAGCTGATCTCGTTCCTGCGCCGCAGTTTCCCCGACACCCGCCTGCTGGTGCTGACCATGGTGTCCAACCCATCGCTGGTGGCCGCGATGTATGCCGCCGGTGCCGGTGGCGTGGTACTCAAGAGTCATGGCCTGGGCAAGCTGGTGCAGGCCCTGCGCGTGGTGCTGGCCGACCGCGCCTATCGACCCCCTGGGCTGCTGCCGCTGGCTGCAGGCAAGCCGGCTGATGCCGATGCGGTCCGCGCGCGCCTGTCGCCCCGCGAGCTGGAAGTGATCCGGCTGTTCACCGGCGGCATGAGCGTGGGCGACATCGCGCGCCGGCTGCAGCGCAGTGCCAAGACGGTCAGCACGCAGAAAATCAGCGCCATGCGCAAGCTTGGCGTGGAAAGCGACCAGGCGCTGATCGAGTACTGCCTGCAGGCGTCGCTGTTCGCCTGAGCCCCACTACGGGTTGAACCTGCCTCCGCTGGCGGCCCTGCGCAGGCTTTAGGAAACGCCTGATTCCAGCCGGCGGTGCCGGTTCCTAGTCTGGCCGTATCCCGCCACGCTGCGCCTGCCCTCCGTCGCCCTGCCGCCGGAGGGCGGGGTGCCGGGGGTGCCTGCGCGCTGCCACCACCGAGGGCTTGCGCAGTAACCCGGCCCAGCCGCACCCGTTCGCGCAGCCGTGCTGCGCACAGCCACAGGAAGCCCATCAGCATGTACGCCTCCCCCACACGGCGCCGCCGTGCGCCCGGACGCGCGCGCCTCGCGCCTGCCCCGCTCCTTCCGAGCATGCTGGCCACCTCCCTGTGGGCGGTACTGCCGGTCCACGCTGCCGAACTCACCGGTCCCGTGCATGTCAGCGACGGCAACAGCCTTCAGCTCGGTGAGGATGACGTGCTGAACCATGCCGCGGGAAGCTTCGCGCTGACCGTCACCGGTGCCGGCAGCAATGCACTGATCGATGGCAGCCGCATCAACGTGACCGGCAATGGCAGCGCCATCTCCGCTGCCAATGGCGGCCATGTACAGCTGCGCGGTGCGACGCTGTCGATAGCGCCAGCCACCGGCACGGGCTTCTATGCGTTGTACGCCAACGGCGCTGGCAGCGTGATCGAAGCGTACGACGTCGAGATCGATGCCACGCGCAACGGCAGTGGATACGGCAGCGTCCAGGCGTACAACGGCGGCATCGTCCGCTACACCGGGGGCCGCCTGGCGACGACCGGTGGCGGAACGCTGGCCGGTGCAGCGGGCAATGGCAGCGAGCTGCATATGTCCGATCTTGTGATGAGTGCCGGCAAGGGGGGCAGCCTGCGCGCCGACCGCGCCGGCGTCCTGACAATCCGAAACAGCCGGATCAGCATAGCCCCCGGTGGCATCCTCGCCGGCATCGCCGTCGATGGGGTGGGCAGTCGTGCCGAACTCTACGACACCTATCTGGAAGGCGGCTGGTTCGACATCGACAGCGGCGGCAGCATCCTTCTGGAGAACGTGGAGGCGCATTCGGTGGGCGGCAGCATGCGCCTGCTGGGCAGCAGCCTAGACAAGACCTATTCCAGCGCGGTGATCAACGGCGGCAGCTTCCATACCGTCGGCGGCTACGGCGTGAACATCAACAGCTGGGGCAAGCTGACCGCCCGCGACGCGGCATTCGATGTCCGCGCAGGCAACTCCGGGTTCTGGCTGTCCAGCGATGAGTCGCGCCTGCAGCTGATCGACAGCACCGTCGACACCTGGACGGACATCTACGGCTACGGCGTGGAGATTTCCGGTGGCGTCGCCATCGTGCAGGGCGGCCGGATCACCACGCACGGCGATGCGACGTATGGCATACGCGTGACCGGCTCCACCGGCAGCACCGCCAGCCGCATCAAAGCCACCGGCAATGTGATCGAAGTACGTGGCAACGGCGGTGGCGGCGTGTTTATCGGTGGCTCCACCGCAAGCGCACTGCTCGACACCGTCACGATCCGCGGTGACGGCGAGAACGTGTTCGGAATCGTGCAGATGAACACGGCACGGCTGGCCCAGGCCGACCGCCTGGACATCCGCATGACCGGCAGCAACAGCGTCGGATACCGCTCCTACCTGACCGCGTTTGGCGCGTACTGGAACCGCGCCACCTTCAACGACAGCCACATCGAGACCGCCAACGGTACCGCGTTCTGGCTGCAGGGCAGCAACCACGCGCTGACCGTCAATGGCGGCAACGTGACCGCAGGCGACGGTAGCGGCCGCCTGCTGCGGGTCAGCGATACCGTGTTTTCCGATGGCAGCAGCGTGGCGACCAGCCGCATCGAATTCACCGCCGACGCCAGCACGCTGCACGGTGACGTGGTGGTCGACAGCGCGACGGCTGACGTGCACATGATGCTGCGCAACGGCACCACCTTCAGTGGCGCGCTGCGCGACGACTCCGGCTACCAGGTCGCACGGTTGGCCATGGATGGCAGCAGTCAGTGGAACGTGCGTGCCGACTCCAGCGTGGGCACGCTCGAGCATGCCGGCACCATCGCCTTCGATACGGGGGCGGCGGGCGACTTCAAGACCGTCACTGTCAGTGGCGACTACGTCGGCAATGGCGGCGCGTGGATCTTCAACCGCGCGCTGGGCGATGACACATCCCCGGGCGACCGGCTGGTGATCAACGGCAACAGCAGCGGCACCGCCAGCGTGAGCGTGCGCAATGCCGGCGGTGCCGGTGCCCTGACCCAGGAGGGTATCCGCCTGATCACCGTCGGCGGCCAGTCGGATGCGCAGTTCGTTCTGCAGGGCCGCGCCGTGGCCGGTGCGTACGACTACTTCCTGTTCAAGGGAGGCGTCTCGAGCCCGGACGACGGCAACTGGTACCTACGCTCGGAGTATGTGCCTCCCGTGGATCCTGTGGATCCGGTCGATCCCGTAGACCCGGTGGACCCGGTGGATCCGGTGGATCCGGTGGATCCCGTGGACCCGGTGGACCCGGTGGATCCCGTTGACCCGGTGGACCCGGTGGACCCGGTAGACCCTGTGGATCCCGTGGACCCAGTGGATCCTGTGGACCCTGTGGATCCGGTAGACCCCGTGGACCCGGTAGATCCTGTGGATCCCGTGGACCCTGTGGATCCCGTGGACCCGGTGGATCCCGTGGATCCCGTGGACCCGGTGGACCCTGTGGACCCGGTGGACCCGGTGGACCCTGTGGACCCTGTGGACCCTGTGGATCCGGTGGATCCCGTGGACCCGGTGGACCCGGTGGACCCTGTGGACCCTGTGGATCCGGTGGATCCCGTGGACCCGGTGGACCCTGTGGATCCTGTGGATCCTGTGGATCCCGTGGACCCGGTGGACCCGGTGGATCCGGTGGACCCCGTGGACCCCGTGGACCCCGTGGACCCTGTGGACCCGGTGGATCCGCCGCGTCCCAAAGTGGAACGTCCCGAGCCGGCGGTCTACCTGGCCAACCGTGCCGCTGCGTTGGGCATGTTCCGGCATAGCCTGCACGACCGTGCCGGTGACCCCGCCACCGGAGTCGACAGCAGCAGTGAAGTCGTGGGCTGGCTGCATCTTCGCAACGCGCAGCCCGACAGCCATGACCAAGGACGGCAGGTCCAGGTCGATGGGCAGATCAGCAGCATGCTCCTGGGCGTGGGACGTCGATTCGAGGCGGGCGGCGGCGAACTGCAGGCCGGCGCGATGGTCGGCCATGGCCGTGCACGCAATGACAGCCGCTCGAAGGTGACCGGCTACACCGCACGTGGCGTGGTCACCGGCACGAGCGTTGGCGCGTACGCGACCTGGCTGCAGGACGCACGCATGGAAGGCGGCGCCTATGTGGATGGCTGGCTGCAGTACGGCCGTTTCCGCAACAGCGTGCAGGGCGAAGGCCTGCAGAAGGAACACTATGGCGCCCGCAGCTGGAGCGCTTCGACCGAGGCCGGCTACGTGCTGCCGCTGCGGCATAGCGCGCAACGTGGCATCTACCTGGAACCCCAACTGCAGGTAGTGCACAGCCGCTATGACAGCGAGCGGGTGGTCGAGGCCAACGGCACGGTAGTCGAAGACCGCGGCAATGGCGAAACCAGCACCCGTCTCGGCCTGCGCCTGTACAGCCGCGGATTGAGCCCGGCACAGGGCCAGGTACACCCCTATGTGGCGGTGAACTGGTGGTCCGGCGGCAATGGTGCAGGCCTGGCGATGGACGGCGAGCGGTTGCGGCGACAGCTGCCGCACGACATCTACGAAGCCAAGGCGGGCGTGCAGATGGGACTGTCCGCCGGCTGGCGCGGTTGGGGTGAACTGAGCCGACAGAGCGGTGGCATGGGCTTCCGCGACGTCAACGCACAGATGGGCGTCCAGTACAGATGGTGAATGCAACCCCGCGCCAAAAACCCGGTGGGAGCTGCGCGAGCCCAGCGCAGATCTGCATGCCCGTCACAGTGCAGCTCTTGCAGCGGCCAACTCACCTCACGTGGGGAAGCTGCACGGGCGTGCGCAGAGGAGGATCTGGGCAGTGGCTCCAAATGGATTGGGCACCCGCACCCTCTTGGGGAAAGAGAAGACTGTACTTCGAGCAGCTACTTCCGCCCCATAGCCGACGTCAGAACTACTGCCGGAGCGAGCTTGCGGTGGTCACTGAACCCTCCGCTGGGTCCGGTGATACGCTGGCTTGTGAGCCGGACCCAGCCGCCCCAGGATCGAGCCGTATCAAGGGGAAAGCCCGTTATACGGTGCTTAGGGGATAAGTCGTATAACCGGACTCACGGGTCGGTCTATTAGGTAGTTTGGCCGCCATGAAGTACGTTGCACGACCTCGAGAGTTCAGGCCTCCCGACATGCATACCATCGGGCACATTTCTGGCGGGGAATTAGCGAGAGGAGATTCAATGCTGCTGCCCGACCGCGTCGAGATCGAGCTTGAGCCAGGCAGTGAGCACTGCATGATGTATCGGTACACTCGGGCCGAAGGGGGCTGTGGTGACACATGGCATGAGAGTTTGGACGCAGCGTTTATGCAGGCGGAGCATGAGTACGGTCTTAGCGCCTCCGATTTCCTTGCAGTTCATGAGGGCCAGCCGGACAGCAGTCGTGACGGCGCAGCCTAACAATTCATTCAAGCCGAAGCCGCTTCGCGGTGCGGCTTGATTCAGGCGTTAGGCGCTCACCTCATGGACAAAGCTCAATTGCGGCAGACGATCATCAGCACCGGGGCTGTCGGCGCCGTATTCGGCATACTTCCCGTACTAGGTGCCCTTGCCTGGCGCTCGGAGTACAGCCGCAACCCCAGTCCATTGCCCTCGTTTCTCTCGCTAGCCTTTGATCTTGGTTTAGTCTTTGTTGCCAGCGTTGCGTTCTGCATCTTGTTCTTCGGCTTGCTACCAATGATGGTGCAACATGGCTTTGCTTGGGTGGCCCGCCGCTGGACTGGACGCGCCTAACAACTCATTCAAGCCGACGCCGCTTCGCGGCGCGGCTTAATTCAGGCGTTGAACGTCCGCTCCTGGCCGACAGCACTCGCAGGGCAAGAGCTTGGGCATATCCCAGATGCCTGATAGGTGCGATGAAAAGACAGTTGGCCTTCCAATCATCACAAGCCCCAAGAGCCTTGGTGCTGCCAGCGTTCGGGGCTTCGTGGAACATGAACTCTTGAATTATTTTTACCGGCACTCTTACCGGCAAACCTACTTTCTGGCGCTATCGATTCGCCAGTAAGTAATTTGAATTCAAAGGGTTAATGGTGCCGCTTATCCGAATCGAACGGATGACCTACTGTTTACAAGACAGTTGCTCTACCGACTGAGCTAAAGCGGCAAGGGTTCACGCGGCGCACTCGCGATGCGCCCGGGCGGCATTCTAGCGCAGGCGCGCGCACTCCAGCGCTTGCCGCTGCGCGGCACCGCTGCGCCTGTGCAGATCGTCCGCGGCGGCGGTAGCGGCATGGGCCGCGTCCAGCCACCAGCTGGCGCCGGCTTCCACGCCGGTGCCGACAACCCGTACCGGGAAGCCCGCTGCCGCCAGTGCAGCCATCCGCCGCTCGGCGCCCTCGCGGTTGCGGTACTGGCCCAGCGCCACCGCGTTGGCGTCGTCGCCCTGGGCGATGATGAAGTAGTCGCTGAAGCCCGCCTCCACGATGCGCCTGGCCAGGGCCTGCGCCTCCTCGCGGCTCGCGGCCTGCGATGTCAGCACGCGGTAGCTGGCCGCCTTGGGCTGCACCTCGCGCAGCTGCGAGCGGGACAGATCCGCTCCCAGCGCGGCCGCGGCGGCCTGCGCCTGCTCGCGGCTCTGGAACGGTCCGAAACTCGAACACTGCAATGGACGCGACGGCGCGGACGCGGTGGGCTCCGGGGTGGCGGGTGCCGGCGTGGCCACCGCGCTCGTGGCGGTGGCCTTGGCTGCGTCCGGCAACGTGGCCGGGGCCGGCGCCGCGGCAACGGCGACTGGCGCTGGTACGGCCGGCGCACCTGCATCCACCGCATCCATGGGCACGAGTTCCAGCGTCGCAACGCCGGTTTCGCGGACTTCGGGCGCGGCGGCCGGTGCCGGCCGCGGCGTCATCCACCACAGTGCCACGCCAAGGTTGAGGATGGCCAGTGCGACGATCAGGAAACGAATCAGCATGGCGCGATCCTAGCGCCCCGGCGCCTGCGCGTGCACGGCCCAGCGGGCCAGCCCGTCCAGCACCAGGGCTGGCCGGTACTCGGCGTCGGGCAGCAGCGGCAACAGCGGGACCGCGCCGCCGCCGTGCACCAGCAGGGACGGCGCGGTCCCTAGCAGGTCGGCGCCATGCCGCAGGCTGCGTTCGACCAGCGCCACCGCGGCGCCGTCGCACCCGGATGCCAGCGCGTCGGCGGTGTCATTGGCGAACTCCGCATAGTCGCCACCGCTGGCCGGCAGCTGCGCCGCGCGCGCGTGAAGGGCCTCGCGCATGACCGTGGGCGAGGCGCCGATGCGGCCACCCAGGTGGCGGCCGCCGGCATCCATCAGGTCGATGGTCAGCGCCGTGCCCACCCCCACCACCAGCACCGGCCGCTGGCCGGTGGCCGCGGCGAGCAGGGCCAGGAAACGATCGACGCCAAGCTTCTCAGGGCGTGCATAGGCGATGGTGACGCCGGCGCATGCCGGCAGCGTCCGCGCCACCTGCACGCGTGCGAAACGGGCCTGCAGCAGTTCCATCACCGTCGCGGTCAATGCCGGTGCCGCGACGCTGGCCACCCAGGCGGTGTCCCCGCGTGGCAGGGCGTCCAGCGCGGCCGCGGTCATGGCCTCGGCACCGTGTGCCCACGCCTGCACGCTGCCCGCGGTGGCACCGTCGAGCGGTGCGAACTTGAAACGCGAATTGCCCAGGTCGAACAGCCAGTCGCTCATTGCGCCCTCACGCTGACTTCGCCGGCATGGAAATGACGCTCGCCGGCACCGATGGACAGGCGCAGGGCACCGTCCTCGGCCAGGCCGCGGGCGACGCCCTCGTACACGGTCCCCGCCTCCTCCACGCGTACCGGCCGCCCGGCCAGCACGTCCATCGCCGCATACCGCGGCAGGAACGGGCCCAGCCCCTGCTGCTCGAACAGGTCCAGCGCCGGCAGCAGTTGCGACAGCACGGCCGCGACCACCCGGTTGCGCGATACCGGCGCTCCGGCGAGCGTGTCCAGGTCGGCCCAGGGCTGGGTGATGTCCGCGGCGATGGCGGCGGGCATGCGCACGTTCAGGCCGAGCCCGATCACCGCGCGCGCCGGGCCGGCGAACTCGCCGCCACCTTCCACCAGCAGGCCACCGAGCTTGCGGCCATCGACCAGCACGTCGTTGGGCCATTTCAGGCCGGCCGCGGCGAAACCCAGCGCATGCAGCGCCTCGCCCACCGCCACCCCGGCGGCCAGGCTCAGCCCGCCCATGCGCGACAGGCCACCGGCAAAGGACCGCGACACCGACAGATAGATATTGGCCGCCAGCGGCGAGGCCCAGTGCCGGCCACGACGGCCGCGGCCGCCGGTCTGGCGCTCGGCCAGCAGCACCTCGACGCCGCGCAAAGGCGCGCTGCGTCGCAGCAATTCGCTGTTGGTGGACCCTACCGTCCAGCCGATTTCCAGCGCCGCGACGGAGCCCGCCACCCCGGGCGCCAGCTGCTCCAGGATGCGCGCGCGATCCAGCAGTTCCAGCGGCTGGGCCAGCCGGTAGCCGTCGCCGGCACGGCCGTCGATCGCCACGCCGGCTGCCCGCAACCCCTGGATACGCTTCCACACGGCGGCGCGGGTCTGGCCGAGTTCACGGGCCAGGGCGTCGCCGGAAAAGGCGCCCTCGCCCAGCTTGGCCAGCAATTCTCGGTCGTCCACGATGGATCTTCTGATCGCAACAGATCGCCCGATTATGCGTGAAGGCACCCGGACCGCCCATGGGGGCTTCCAATCCCGCCGGGAAAGCAGGCTAGAATCGGGAGCTCAACCGCCCCCGGATGTCGACGATGCGCCGTACCGCCCATTGCCTGATCCTGCTGCTGGCCCCGGTGGCCGCGCATGCCGCGGAGGCGATCGACACCCCGGCCCGCAGCGGCTGCACCTATGCCCCGGGCGAAGTGGAGCGCGTGGCGGCACCGGCCGCATCGGTGAGCCTGGCCAACGCCGTTCCGCCGTCGCAACCCAAGCACACGGTGCCGGCACCGCAACAGGCCGGCGGCGGCAGCGACGAGGAGATCATCCCGCGGCTGCGCGCACCGAAATGGCACCGCCTGCTGCCCGGTATGTTCCGCTGATCCAGTCGTTTCTGCGCCGCTGGCGGCGCCCGCCGCCTTCCATCGACGAAACCCTCTGGCGCAGCACGTGCCAGGCATGCCCGTGGCTGCATGCCCTGGATGCCGCGCGCCAGGAGCGGCTGCGTGGGCTTGCGGCGCATTTCCTGCACCGCAAGGCCATCACCCCGGTAGCCGGCCTGGTACTGGACGAAGGCCAGCGCCTGCTGCTGGCCGCGCTGTGCTGCCTGCCGCTGCTGGAATTCGGTGAGCAGGGCCTGCTTGGGTGGTCGGAACTGGTGGTGTATCCGGACGCGTTCCGGGTGCGCCGCAACCACGTGGACGCCGCCGGCGTGCTGCACGAATGGGACGATGAACTGATCGGCGAAGCCTGGGACAGTGGCCCGCTGCTGCTGTCATGGGCCGATGTGCAGGCCGACATCGCCGACCCGCAGGCGGGCTTCTGCGTGGCGGTGCACGAGATGGCGCACAAGATCGACGTGCTCGATGGCGCGCTGGACGGCACGCCGCCGCTGCCGCGCGACTGGCAGCGGCAATGGGCACGCGATTTCCAGCGCAGCTACGACGCCTTCTGCGCACGGGTGGATGCCGGCCGCGATACCGCGATCGACCCGTACGCGGCCGAAGCGCCGGAGGAGTTCTTCGCGGTCGCCACCGAGTACCACTTCTCCGCCCCGCACCTGCTGGAGCGGGACATGCCGGAGGTGGCCGCGCACCTGCGCCGCTTCTACGGGCCCTCGCCGTTCGCCGGCCAGGCGCTGCAACAGCCATAGGTGGTGCGGCGGGACGCCGGCATGGCCGGGCTCGCCAACGCCGCGGACCGCCACGATGCTGCGCCCGCGGGCTGCCGGCCGGGCCGGGTCACAGCCCCGGCGGCAGGGTCACTTCGAAACGCGCGCCCCCCAGTTCGGGCGAGCGCTTGACCTGCAGTTCGCCGCGGTAGTCCTTGATCAGGTCCTGCACGATCGACAGGCCGATGCCATGGCCCTGCACGCGTTCGTCGCCGCGCACGCCACGCTGCAGGACCTTGGCGATGTTGTCCTCGGCGATGCCGGGGCCGTCGTCGTCCACCGCCAGTTCCAGGCCCGCGCGCCGCCCGGGCGCGGAGGGAATGGAGCGGACCGTGAGCAGCACCCGGCGCCGGGCCCACTTGAACGCGTTCTCCAGCAGGTTGCCGAGCAGTTCCTGCAGGTCGCCGGGCTCGCCGTAGAAATTGACGCCCGGCTCGATCTCGAACTCGCACAGCACGCCCTTGCTGGCGTAGACCTTCTCCAGCCCGCGCACGATCTCCTCGGCGCTGGCCTCGATCGGCACCGGCGCGGAGAACAGCTTGTGCCCGGACGAGGCCGCCCGCGCCAGCTGGTAGGACACCAGGTTGTTCATGCGCTGCAGCTGTACGTCCAGCTCCTCGCGCAGCGCACCGTCGCCGGCACCGCTGTCCAGTTGCGTGCGCAGCACCGCGATCGGCGTCTTCAGGCTGTGCGCGAGGTCGGCCAGGGTATTGCGCTGGCGCTCGAGGTTCTCGCGTTCGCTCTCGATGAAGGCGTTGATGCTGTCGGTCAGCGGTTCCAGCTCGCGCGGGTGCATCTCGCTCATGCGCTCGCGCTCGCCGCGCTGCACCCGGGTCAGCTCGTTGATCACGCGCTTGAGCGGGCGCAGGCTCCATTGCAGCACCAGGGTCTGCAGCAACAGCAGGATCAGGCCGGTCACGCCGAGCCAGAACCACACCGCACTGCGGAACACGCGCAGCTGCTTGCCCAGCGCGCGCGAATCCTCGAGCACGTAGATGGTGTAGGGAAACTCGCTCTCCGGGGTGCCGTCACCGCCCCAGACCAGGCCCATGCCGTAGCGGTAGACCTCGCCGGGCGTGCCGTCGATCTGGGTGATCGGCAGCGGGCCTTCGAACGTCTCCTCGCGCGGCTCGAGCATGCGCGCGCTGACGTCGGGCAGGATCGGCCCCTCGGCGGACATCGAGTTGCCGGAGTGGCCCGGCATCACCACCTGCAGGTACAGGCCGCTGCCGGGCACGTCGAACCGCGGGTCCGGCGGTTGTTCGCGGATGTAGAGCGAGCGGTCGCGGGTGAAGTCGATGCCGGCCGCGTAGGAGGTGGCGTAGTTCTTCAGCCGCTCGGAAAGGTTGGCGCGGGCGGTGCCGGCGAAGGCGGCGTCCAGCGCATAGCCGGCCAGCGCCAGGAAGGCCACCAGGCCTATCGAGGCGGCCAGCAGCTGGCGCGCCTGCAATGAACGCGGCCGCCAGCGCCGGAAGAACCACAGACGGCCGTAGATCATGCCCGTACCGCGCGCGGCGGATCAGCCCTCGTTGCGCGGAATGGCGAAGCGGTAACCACGGCCGCGCACGGTTTCGATCGGCTTCAGCTCGCCGTCCGGGTCCAGCTTCTTGCGCAGGCGGCCGATGAACACTTCCAGCACGTTCGAATCGCGGTCGAAGTCCTGCTGGTAGATGTGCTCGGTGAGGTCGGCCTTCGAGACCAGCTCACCGGCATGCATCATCAGGTACTCGAGCACCTTGTATTCGTAGCTGGTCAGGTCGACGTTGCTGCCGGCCACGCTGACCGTCTGCGCGGCCAGGTCCAGCGCCACCGGGCCGCACTCCAGCGTCGGCTTGGACCAGCCGGCGGCGCGGCGCAGCAGCGCGTTGACGCGGGCCAGCAGCTCTTCGACGTGGAACGGCTTGACCAGGTAGTCGTCGGCGCCCTGCTTCAGGCCCTCGACCTTGTCCTGCCAGCTGGAACGGGCGGTCAGGATCAGCACCGGGAACTTCTTGCCCTCGTCGCGCAGCGCCTTGATCAGCTCCATGCCCGACATCTTGGGCAGGCCCAGATCGATGATGCCGACATCGAACGGCACCTCGCGTCCCATGTACAGCCCTTCCTCTCCGTCCTGCGCGGCATCGACGGCAAAGCCCTCGCGCTTGAGCCGGGCTGCCAGGGTCTCGCGCAGCGGGGCTTCGTCTTCGACCAGAAGGATACGCATGAACTCTCCCTAGTTGCTTGGCCGGCCATTCACCGGCATGGGTAAGCGGATTGCGGGACAACTATCGCTGTTCAGGGGTTATCGCCGCGTGGTGGCTGCTCGGCCTGGCGCGGCCCGCGGGGGGCCCGGGGCGACGGCGGCGCGTCGTCCATGTAGCGCACCCGGCCGCGCTCGTCCATGTACTTCACCCGGTTGATGTCGCGGCCGTCGTAAGGCACGCGCTCGGCACCGAGGATGCGGCCGCCGGTCTCGCGCTGGACGCGCCGCACCGCATCGGAAAGCGAGCCGGCGTTGTCGCGCATGCGCGGACGTGGAATGTCGCGTTCGCCGCCCTGCATCTGCTGCGGCCGCCCGTCCTGCGCCCAGGCCTGCGCCGTCGGCGTGCCGGCCGCGAAGGCGGCCGCGGCAGCGAAGGCAAGAATATGACGCGGAACCGGAAGCATGGCGTGATCCTATCGGACTGCGGCGGATCGTTCAAAATCCGTGAAAACAAAGGCCCATGGAATTTTTCACGAGACTCACGAAATCGAGGCAAATTCTTGATTTTTAGGGGTGAATCCGGTCTGAACCCTCCCCGCTCCCCAGCGGCCCCGTTCAGCTACATGAGCAAAATGAATGCGTGCCGATGCCTCAGGCCGCGCGTGCCGCCTGGTCGCGGGTGACCTGCACCGCCTGCTCGACCAGCGCCCAGTCGGCACCGGGCAGGTGCGCACCCTCGCTGAGCACCTTGCGGAAGCCGCGGCCACCGGGCTGGCCGTGGTACAGGCCGAGCAGGTGGCGGGTGATGTGCTTGAGCGCCAGCCCTGCCTGCAGTTGCGACTCGACATAGGGACGCATCTGCTGCAGCAGCGCCTCGCGGCTGCGCAGCGGCGCGCCGGTCTGCGCCGCTTCGAGCAGGTGCAGGACATAGGGGTCGTGGTAGGCCGCCCGGCCCAGCATGACTCCATCCACATGCGCCAGCTGCGCCTGCGCCGCCTCGACCGTGGCCAGGCCACCGTTGAGCACCACCGGCAACGCCGGGCGCTCGGCCTTGAGCCGGTAGGCCCAGTCATAGCGCAGTGGCGGGACCTCGCGGTTTTCCTTGGGCGACAGCCCCTGCAGCCAGGCATTGCGCGCATGCACGACGACCATCGCCGCGCCGGCCTGCACCTGGCGGTCGACGAACCCGGCGAACGCCGCGTAATCGTTGTCCTGGTCCACGCCCAGCCGGCATTTCACCGTGACCGGGATGTCCACCGCGGCGACCATCGCCGCCACGCACTCGCCCACCAGTTCCGGCTCGCGCATCAGGCAGGCGCCGAAGCGCCCGGCCTGCACCCGGTCGGACGGGCAGCCGCAATTGAGGTTGACCTCGTCGTAACCCCAGTCCGCGGCGATGCGCGCGGCCTGCGCCAGCAGCGCCGGGTCACTGCCGCCCAGTTGCAGTGCCAGCGGATGCTCGCTGGCGTCGAAACCGAGCAGCCGCTGGCGGTCGCCGTGGATCACCGCATTGGCGTGGACCATCTCGGTATACAGCCGCGCACCGGGCGCGAGGATGCGGTGGAACACCCGGCAATGGGTGTCCGTCCAGTCCATCATCGGGGCGACGGACAGGCGCAGGGAGGCGGCATGGCGCGGGTCGTGGTTCGGCTGCAAAACGGACTCTTCCGGACGTTGGATCGGCTCCACCTGCGGCCAGGGGGCGGTGCAGGGGATGCCAAGGGTAAACGAAGCGCCTGAACGGGGCCGTTCCCCGCACAGCCAGGGTATGCGGGCGCGGCAAGGCGCGCGCCGCCATGCCGGGCGAGAATGGGCCGATGAACGCCTACCTCCTGCTTGCCTGCGCCATCGTCCTGGAAGTCATCGCCACCTCGCTGCTCAAGGCCTCCGACGGGATGAGCCGGCTGTGGCCGACGCTGGGTTCGCTGGTCGGCTACGGCCTGTGCTTCTGGCTGCTGTCGATGGTGATGAAATCGATACCCACCGGGATCGCCTATGCGATCTGGTCCGGGGTCGGCATCGTGCTGATCTCGCTGATCGGCCTGTTCGTGTTCCGGCAGAAGCTCGACCTGCCGGCCCTGATCGGCATCGCGCTGATCTGCGCCGGCGTGGTGGTGATCAACGTGTTCTCGCGTTCGACCGCGCACTGATCCGCGGCCCCCGTCCGCTTTCCGGGCCCATGCCCGGCCGCCGCTTGACCGGCGCCGCGCACCCGCCTATCGTGTGCGCGCCGAAGGTATTCATCGCTTCATTCGCATGAAGGGATGGAATTAAACGGGAATCCGGTGAAGCGCGCCTGCAAGGCCCGTCATTCCGGAGCTGCCCCGCAGCGGTGAATGGAAACGACCGCCGTCATCGAGCACTGGGCCCAACGCCCGGGAAGCGACGGCCACTAGGCGGACGCAACCGCGTCCATGTCCATCAGCCCGAATACCGGCCTGGGCCGGGAGGCGCGTCGCCTCCTGTTTCGACCTGGCGTCTCCGCGGGGAGGCGGCCGGAACCGTCCGCGCATCGGCGTGGCGGTGCCGCCTGCCTCCGTCAAGGAACCCGGTTCGCCCGCGGGGGCGGAGGTCGCTGGCATGGTGGAGGCCTGCCCGGAGGGCCGGCGCGGCACCGTGCGGTTCCTTCGTTCCTCAATGCCCACGCAATGAGGAAAGTTTCATGACGATCGTTACCAACCTGGGGTTTCCCCGCATCGGCGCGCGCCGCGAACTCAAGCGCGCGCTGGAAAGCTACTGGCACGGCGAGAGCGATGCCGCGCAGTTGCAGGCCACCGCCGCCGAGCTGCGCGTGCGCCACTGGAAGCTGCAATGCGAGGCCGGCGTTGAGCTGCCGCCAAGCAACGACTTTTCGCTGTACGACCACGTGCTCGACACCGCGTTCCTGTTCGACGCGATACCCGAACGCTACCGCGCGCTGGCCGTATGCGCCCCGCTGGCGGCCTACTTCGCGATGGCACGCGGCCTGCAGCGTCCCGGCATCGACCTGCATGCGCTGGAAATCACCAAGTGGTTCGATACCAACTACCACTACCTGGTGCCGGAACTGCAGGCCGGCCAGCGCTTCGCGCTGCGCGGCGACAAGCCCCTGGCCGAATACCGCGAGGCGAAGGCGCTGGGCATCGAGACACGGCCGGTCCTGCTGGGGCCGGTGAGCTTCCTGCGGCTGTCCAAGACCACCGACGGCAGCGACCCGCTGGACCTGCTCGACACCCTGCTGCCGGTGTATGCGCAGTTGCTCGAAGCCCTGCAGGCCGAAGGTGCGCGGTGGGTGCAGCTGGACGAGCCCGTGCTGGTGCAGGATCTGGACGATGCCGCCAGCGTCGCCTTCAGGCAGGCCTATGCCCGCCTGGCCGATGGCCCACATCCGGACATCCTGCTGGCCACCTACTTCGGCGCGCTCGACGACAACCTCGCCCTGGCCGCGTCGCTGCCGGTGCAGGGCCTGCACGTGGACCTGGTGCGCGCCCCCGAACAGCTCGACGCCGTGCTGCGCGCGCTGCCGGCCGGGCGCGTGCTGTCGCTGGGGCTGGTGGACGGCCGCAACATCTGGCGCAACCCGCTGGACAACGCGCTGATCCTCGCCCGCTACGCGCGCGGCCATCGCGGCGATGATCCACTTTGGCTGGCGCCGTCGTGCTCGCTGCTGCATTGCCCGGTCGACCTGGCGCTGGAGAAGAAGCTTGATGCCGAACTGCGTGGCTGGCTGGCGTTCTCGCGGCAGAAGCTGGGCGAGCTGAAGCTGCTGGCCGACGCGCTCGATGGGCGCGCCGGCGCCGAAGCGGCACTGGCGCCAGCGCGCGAAGCGGCCGACGCGCGGCGGCGCTCGTCGCGCGTGCACAATGCCGCGGTCAAGGCGCGCGTGGCCGCACTCACCGCCGCCGACACCGCCCGCGCCACGCCGCATGCACGGCGCCTGCCGCTGCAGACCGCGGCGCTGCGCCTGCCCCCCTTCCCCACCACCACCATTGGTTCATTCCCGCAGACTCGGGACGTGCGCGAGGCCCGCGCCCGCAACAAGTCGGGCAGGCTCTCCGACGCCGACTACGAGGCCTTCCTCGCCGTGCAGACCGAGCAGTGCGTGCGCGTACAGGAGCAGATCGGGCTGGATGTGCTGGTGCACGGCGAGTTCGAGCGCAACGACATGGTCGAGTACTTCGGCGAACAGCTCGACGGCTTCGCCTTCACCGGCAACGGCTGGGTGCAGAGCTACGGCTCGCGCTGCGTGAAGCCGCCGGTGATCTACGGCGACATCAGCCGTCCCGCGCCGATGACGGTGCGCTGGTCGCGGTACGCGCAGTCGCTGACCCGCCGGCCGATGAAGGGCATGCTCACCGGCCCGGTAACGATGCTGCAATGGTCGTTCGTGCGCGACGACCAGGAGCGTGCGCAGACCTGCCGGCAGATCGCGCTGGCGCTGCGCGATGAAGTAACCGACCTGGAAGCGGCCGGCATCGCCGCCATCCAGATCGACGAGCCGGCGCTGCGCGAGGGCCTGCCGTTGCGCAATGCGCAGCGGCGGCGGTATCTGGAATGGGCGGTGGAAGCCTTCCGCATCGCCGCCAGCGGCGTGGCCGACGCCACCCAGATCCATACCCACATGTGCTATGCCCAGTTCAACGACATCATCGATTCGGTGGCGGCGCTGGACGCCGACGTGATTTCGATCGAGACCTCGCGCTCGCGCATGGAACTGCTGGATGCGTTCGCGCGCTTCGACTACCCCAACCAGGTCGGCCCGGGCGTGTACGACATCCATTCCCCGCGCGTGCCCGACCGCTCCGAGATGGTCGAGCTGCTGCGCAGAGCCAGCGAGGTGCTGCCGGCGGAAAAGCTGTGGGTGAACCCGGACTGCGGCCTGAAGACCCGCGCCTGGCCGGAGACCCGCGCCGCGCTGGAGGCGATGGTGGAAGCGGCGCAGGTGCTGCGCGCTGAACTCTCCGCAGCCTGACGGACGCCGTGGCGGCCCGATGCTTTGCCGGGCCGCGAGATCATGCACGGCACCCCTTCGGCCCACGGCTGAAGGGGTGCCGGCAGCCGGCGACATTCCCCTCCAATGCTCCTCCCAGAGAATGGACGACGTGCCGTGAGGCGAAGCTGGCCGGCCAGCGCGTCCGCGGCGACAGCGCAGGCATGTGCATAGGGTCGTGGCGCGGAGGATCACCCGGCATTCTTGCCAGGCAGGCCAAGGACAATCCTCCGGGCACGCCGCAAATGCACCGGCATGGCAGGAATCGTGTACCCACCCGCTCTCGCCACCACTCCGTCCATTTCCATTTTTCACGCCTTCCAGGCGCGCGGGCACCCCACCATCGCGACACCACGAACCGATCGGATGGATGCCCATGAGCAGGGTCTGGCGTGCCCGCTTCATGGCAGGCCGCAGACAAGGGACTGGCCTGGGGACCAAGGAACCTTCAAGACCGTGCCATTCCTGCTGATTGCTGCTTGCGGCGTCGCCACCGCGCAGGCACCGCCGCCTTCGATGTGCGAGGCAAGGCTGACAGCGGTCCTGCGCAGGAATCCATGCCCCAGGCGCAGCGCCAGCACACCCATGCCCACTGCAGGGCCGGGGCCTGCCCTGCGCCATTAAGACAACAGGACCGTTCCTCTCCAGGAGAGGGCCTCCATCGGCAGAGCTGCCACGGTCCGGCAATCGGCATGGACGCCCTGGAACGGAAAAGCCCCGGAGATGCCGGGGCCGTGCATGTCAACCTGCTGGAACCGTCGAGCAGTCCAATGCGACGTAGGGCTTCCGGAAATAGGCTTCTTCCAGCATGAGTTCCTTGTCCTTCACGATCACATAGCCAGCACCCGATGCGTGCCCTTCCTTCGGAAGCCATTTGTCCCATCCGGCAGACGTTCCGCCGCCATCCTGGACATATCGCTTGCGGAACTCCCTTTCCGCGCGGACGTTCAGCTTGACAAGTCCCCGCCACGAAATGCCATTCAAGCCGTCGGCGGTAGAAAGAGATGCCGGCACAATCTCAAAATCAGCGCCATTCACCTCTTTGGCAACAGCTCCCTCGCCGTCGAGCAGAAAAACCCTGTCACCGCAGGCGTGAAGCCCGAACGCCTCGGTGAAGAATCTCGACGCATCCTCGTCGCCGAACCCTGGAACCAGGCTCGACGCACTTTTCGCATCCGCCCACTCCCGGGCAGTCGGCTGGACATCCTCCGAGGCACCGGCCACTTCAACGGAGCCGGGTTCTGGCCTGGGCGCCTCGCCGCATGCGGTCAACAGCACTCCAGCGACAACCAGTGCGACCAATCCCTGTCCGACATGCCGCATTTGAATCTCTCGCCACCTGAGGTGCATCGATTGTATTTCACCGGCACCCGTCCGCAGGCGGCAATCCAGAAAATCCGCACGCTGCCGTTTTCCGCCATGGCCGGGCAGGCCGCACGTGGGTCGCCGACTGCCCCGCGACGCGAACAGCGTCCGTGCATCCATGTTCGCGGCCCGGCAAGCGCATCGCGCCCGCCGACGCCGGCTGCGGATCCAGGCGCATGGCGGTTTCAAGGCGCTGACCACCCGGTCCGGGTGCGACAGCCGTTACACCCTCGACGACGAGCATCTGCCAACCCCCGTGCGTGGCGCGCGGTGCCGCGCCCATGCCGGACCAGCGCGCGGCGGCGGTGCCACCCGGCCATCAATGCACCGGCAGGCCCCTGCCCGGCGGGATTGCGGCAACGACGATGCGGGCAAGGCGGGCGGCACCTGGATGCCGCCCGCGCTGGCGTCAGAACGCCTTCTCGACGTTCATCGACACCCCGTGGTCCTTGCCGTCGCTGCCATACATCCCGCGGTACTCCAGGCGGGTGCTCCAGCCATGATCGGTGCGGAACACGCTCCCCAGGTTGATCACCAGGCGATTGCGGTCGAACCCGGTGAAATCGGCCCGGTACACCGGCCCGAAGCCGTCTGCGTACTGCAGCAGGGCGAAGCTGTCGGCGCTGAAGTCGTGCTGGTACTCCACCCGCAGCTGCGGCTGCAGCACGCCCCAGGTGGTCGGCCTGCGGAACTCCACCCTCAGGCCGAGCGTGCCGGTGTTGCTGTCGAAGTCCATGCGGTCGTAGCGCAGCGCGTAGACCGCATCGCCCTGCTCGGCATAGGCATCCAGTGCGGTACGGGCCAGGTCGAGTCGTCCATACGGGGAGAACAGCAGGGCATCGCCACCGAATTCGCCACTGAAGGTCAGCGACCCGAACCACTGGCTGCCATCGCGCTGGCCATGCAGGTTGGCGCCGCTGACGGCCGCACGCGCCATCCGGTAATCCAGCTGCTGGAAGCCGACCATGCCATCCAGGTAGTACACCTGCCCCGGGTGGTAGCTGGCATACAGGAACGCCACCTTGGCCTTGGCATCCAGCCGCGCCCCGTCATTGCCGACGTCGGTACGGTCGCGGCCGTAGCCCACGCCGGCACCCGCCGCGAGCGACGGCCAGAACCGGTAATCCACGCCTGCGCTGAGGCCATCGGTTTCGAAATCCAGCGCATCGCGTCCGGCGCGCGCATCCACGTTGCCCGAACGCACGCTGCCACCGACCCAGGCTCCCAGCGCCAGCCCGCCCTTGCCTCCGCGTTCGCGGGCGTTCGCGGTTCCCTGCATCGCCGCACCCGACGGATCGTACGTGCCCGAGGGCCCGCCAACCGGCATCGCCGCGCAGCCGCGCTCGTCCGGGTTCTGCAGGTCGGGGACGCAGGCCCGGGTGAAGGACAGGCTCAACTGATTGGTAAAGCCACCACCGCCCGTTTCCCGGTGCAGGCTTTCCATGCGACGCAGGACGTTCATCGTCTGCGCCTCGGCGAACCGGCGGCTGGTGGCCTGCTGGGCTTCGATCAGTCCACGGATCTCCGGGTCCTGGCTGGGATCGGGACGCGCATTGATGTTGACCGTGTAGGCACGGGTACCACTGAAGCCCAGCGCGTCGGTCACCTGTACGGTGAACGCGTAGGCGCCCGCCACGTTCGGCGTGCCGCTGAGGACACCGTTGGCAGCCAGGCTCATGCCCGTGGGCAGCGCGCCCGTGCCGACCGCATAGGTATAGGGTGCGGTACCGCCGGCACCGGCCATGGCCTGCTGGTAGGGCACGAACAACAGGCCATTGGGCAGCGTCGCCGGATCGACGACGATCGTCGGTGCCGACAGCGTGAGCGTGTAGACATGGGTGACGGTGCCGGCGCTGCCGGTGGTGCTGTCGGTGGCGGTGATGCTGAAGCCGAAACTGCCGGCGACTGTCGGCGTGCCGCTCAGCGTGCCGGTGCTGGCGTTGAGCGCCAGGCCCGCCGGCAACACGCCGGCGCTCACCGCATAGGTGTACGGCGCGATGCCGTTGCTCGCGGCGAAGGTCTGGCTGTAGCCACTGCCAGCGGTACCACCCGGCAGTGCGCCGGCCGCCGGCGTCAGGGCCAGGTTGGGCGTGGCGACGGTCAACACATAGGCGTTGCCGACGGTGGCCGCGGTGCCACCGGTGCTGTCGGTGACGGTCACGCCCAGGTTGAACGTACCCGCCTGTGTCGGCGTGCCGGCGAAGGTGCCGGTCGCGGCATTGAAGGTGATGCCGGCCGGCAGCGTGCCGGTCAACGTCGTGGTGTACGGCGCGATGCCGCCGCTGACGGTCAACGCCTGCGCGTACGCCGTGCCGGCGATGGCGCCCGGCAGCGTCGCCGGGGTCAGGGTCAGGGTCGGCACCGCTACCACGACCGTGTACGCCTGGGCGCCGCTCTGGCCGAACGCGTCGGTTGCGGTGACGGTGAAATTGAACGTGCCCGACACCGTGGGCGTGCCCGACAGCGCGCCGGCCGCGGACAGTGCCGTACCCGTGGGCAGGCTGCCGGCGGTGACCGCGAAGGCGTAGGGGGCGACACCACCGGTTGCGCCCAGCGCCTGGCTGTAGGCCAGGCCGGCGGTGGTATCGGGCAGCGTCGCCGGGGCAAGCGTGACGGTCGGTGCCGGCACGTCGATGGTGTAGCTGTTGGAGACCGTGAACGGCGCACCCACACCGGTGAGCAGGGTGTCGGTGGCGGTGACGGTGATCGGGTAGCTGCCCGGGGCCGTGGGCGTGCCCGACAGGGTGCCGCCACTGAAGCTCAGGCCCGCCGGCAGCGTGCCGGTGACCACGAGGCTGGAGCTGCCCGAGCCGCCGACGGTGGCGAAGACCTGCGAGAACGGGGCGCCATAGGTGGCCACCAGCGTGCCGGACGCCGGGGTCAGGGCCAGCACCGGTGCCGCGATGGTCACGGAATACGCCCGGTTGCCGCTCTGGCCGAAGTGGTCGGTCGCGGTGACGGTAAAGTTGTAGGTACCGACCTGGTTGCTGGTCCCCGACAACACGCCGCTGCCCGACAACGTGATGCCCGCAGGCAGGCCACCGGCGGTCACGGCGAAGCCGTAGGGCGCGGCGCCGCCGCTGGCGGCAAGCGTCTGGGCGTAGGCAGTGCCGGCGACGGGGTTGGGCAGGGTCGCCGGGTTTACGATGACGGTCGGCGCCGGCACATTGAAGATGTAGCTCTGCTGCACGGTGAACGGCGCGCCGGTTCCCGTCGTGCCGGCATCGGTCGCGGTGATCTGCACGGTGTAACTACCCGGCTGCGACGGTGTGCCCGACACGGTGCCGGCGTTGAGCGTCAGCCCCGGCGGCAGGGAGCCGCTCACCGCGTAGGTGTACGGACCGGCACCGCCGCTGGCGCTGAAGGCCTGGCTGTAGGCGACGCCGTAGGTCGGGTTGAAGGTGGTCGAGGCCGGTGCCAGCGCCAGTGTCGGCGCGGCGACCGCCAGCGTGAACGCCTGGCCCACCGTGTACGGACCGTTGCCGGTACTGCTGTCGGTGGCCGAGACATTCAGATTGAAGCTGCCCACCTGGGTCGGCATGCCCGACACCGTCACCGTGTTGGCGGTGGTACCGGTCACCGACAGGCCGGCCGGCAGGTTGCTGACCTGGAAGGCGGACCACGGCGTCGCGCCGCCGCTGAAGGTGAACGTCTGGGTGTACGGCGCACCCACCGTGGCGGCGAAGCCACCGCCCGCGGTGATCGTGATCACCGGATCCTGCACGGTCACGCCCACCGTGGCCGGTGCCGAGGTGCCGCCGCCATTGGTCGCGGTGTAGGTGAAGCTGTCGGGGCCGGCGTAGCCGGTGGCCGGCTGGTAAGTGATCGTGGTACCGCTGACCAGTGCCGTGCCGTGGGCCGGCGCGGTCGCGATCGCGAGCGAGGTCGGTGCGCCGCCGGACAGGCTCAGCGGCACGTTGGTGGCCGCCGCGTTGTAGGCGACGGTCAGCGACGAGCTCGCGGCGACCGGCGGCGTGTCGATCACCTCGATCGAATAGCTCTGCGTCGCGGTGTACGGGCCGGTGCCGGTGCTGCTGTCGGTCGCGGTGACGGTGAAGCTGAACGTGCCATGCGCCGTCGGCGTGCCGCTGATGGCGCGAGTCGCGGCGTTGAGCGTCAACCCGCCCGGCAGCGCGCCGGCGGTGACCGCGTAGCTGTACGGCGCGGTACCCCCCGAGGCGGCGGTGATGGTGGCCGAGTACGCCGCGCCCAGCGTGCCGTCCGCCAGCGTGGTCGCCGGCAGCGAGATCGTCGGCGGCGCGATGGTCAGGGTGTAGGCCTGCGAGCCCGTGAACGGACCCGGGAACGGGCTGCTGTCGGTGGCGGTGATGGTGACGTTGAACGTGCCACCGGCGGTCGGCGTGCCGCTGAGGACACCCGCCGGGGACAGGGTCAGACCGGCCGGCAGCGCGCCGGCGGTGACGGCGTAGCTGTATGGACCGGCGCCGCCACTGGCACCCAGCGCCTGGCTGTACGCCGCCGTGACCGTGCCGTTCGGCAGCGAGGCCGGACTCACGGTCACCGGCACGTCGTCGTTGGTGATCGTGCCGACGCCCTGGTTGTCGCTGATCGTCGCGTTGGTCGCGCCGCTGAGGTTGACGAAGAAGGTCTCGTTCGCCTCGGGGATGGTCTCGCCGATCACCGGCACGCTGATGGTGCGGGTGGTCTGGCCCGGGGTGAAGGTCAGCGTGCCCGACGTGCTGGTGTAGTCGGCCGGCTGGGTCGCGGTGCCGTCGGCGGTGGCGTAGTTGACGGTGACCGTCTGGCCGCTGGGGTCGCTGAGGGTCACGGTGAACACCGCGTTGGTCGTGCCGCTGTTGCCTTCGACCACGGTGACATCGTCGATCGACAGGCTCGGCAGCGGGTCATCGTTGGTGATCGTGCCGACGCCCTGGCCATCGACCACGACCGCGCCGCTCACGCCGGTGACGTTGACGAAGAAGGTCTCGGTCGGCTCGTTGAGCGTATCGCCGTTGACCTGCACTGTGAAGGTGTAGGTGCTGCTGCCGGCCGGGATGGTCTGGCCGGTGAGCGACTGGGCGACGTAGTCCACGCCCGCGGTGGCGCTGCCGTTGGCGGTGGCGATGTTGAAGGTGACACCGCCCGGGCCGGCCGGCGCGCTGAGGCTGACCGTGAACACGGCATTGGTGATGCCGCTGTTGCCTTCGGTGACGGTGACGTCGTTGATCGTCAGGTTCGGCAGGTCGTCGTTGAGGATGGTGCCGGTCGCGCTGTTGGGCACGCCGACCGTGTAACCGGTGCCGGCGGCCAGGGTGAGGATGACGGTCTCGTCGGCCTCGATGGTCGCGTCCGCGGTCGGGTTGACCGTGACCGTGCCGGTGGTGTTGCCGGCCGCGATGACCAGCGGCGATGCGATGGTCGCGTAGTCGGTGCCGTTGGTGGCGGTGCCGCCGATGGTGTAGTTGATCGAGAGCGCCGAGAACGCCGCCTGGTTCAGGGTGAAGGTGTAGATCAGGTTGGGTGCGCCATCCTCGGCGACCGCTGCCGGGGACACCGAAACGGTCACGCTCGGCACGTCGTCGTTGAGGATGGTGCCGGTGGCCGAGGCCGGCACGCCGACGGTATAGCCGGCGCCGGCGGCGACGGTCAGGGTGACCGTTTCATCCGGTTCGACGGTGCCGTCGACGGTCGGGTCGATCACGATGGTCGCGGTGGTCGCGCCGGCCGGGATGGTCACGGAGGCGACGCTGCCGGTGTAGTCGGTGCCTGCGGTGGCGCTGCCGGTGGTGGTGATGTTGACCACCGTCGGCGATGTCAGGTTCAGGCTGCGGGTGACCGTGTAGGTGAGGTTGGTCGCGCCATCCTCGCTCACCGACGCCGGCGACACCGCGATGCTGACGCTCGGCGGCGGGCTGACGGTGAGGGTGTAGTTCTCGACCTCGAAATAGCTGCCCGGGCCGGTGCTCGAATCGGTGACGCGCAGCGTGACCGGGTAGTTGCCGGGGGCCGCGCTGGTGGTCCCGCTGACGACGCCACCGCTCGAAACGGTGATGCCGGCCGGGAGACTGCCGGTTTCGAGCTGGTAGGTATAGGGGGCGACGCCACCATTGGTGGTCAGGGTCTGGGTGAACGCCACGCCCTGGATGGCGGTACCGCTGCCGCTGCCAAGGCTCAGGCTCGGATTCTGGACGGTGCCGGTGTAGCCCTTGTCGACGTACTGGGCGGTGGGCGAGGTCGAATCCGTCGAGCGCACGCTGAAACTGTAGGCACCGCGCTGGGTGGGCGTGCCGCTCAGGACACCGGCGCTGCTCAGGCTCATGCCAACCGGCAGGGTGCCGCTCTGCAGGGCGTAGGTGTAGGGTGCCAGGCCGCCGGTGGAGGTCAGCGTCTGCGAGAACGGGGTGCCGGCGGTCACCGTCGGCAGCGCGCTGGGGGAGACGACGATCGACGAGGCGGCCGGGGTGATGGTGATGCTCACCTGGACGTCGCCGGCACCGGTCAGCGAGCCATCGGCGAACTCGAAGACATCGGTCGAACCGACGCCCGAGCCATTGTTGCTGTAGTCCAGGAACCACTGGCCACCGGTATGCCGGAGCGTAGCGGTGCCGTAGTCCTCGAAATCGGCGGGGCCGTAACTGCCGCCATCGATGGGGCCGTCGCCGCCGAAGCCGCTGGAGACTTCGCAGTCGGAGACGTTGATCGTGACCGATCCGCCGCTGGCAACCGTCGCCGTCTGGGCCGGGCATTCAACGGAGGTGTGCTGGGCGCTGGCCAGCGCGGGCCACAGCAATGCCAGGCTGCACAGCAGCAGGTGGAGACCGAACGGGAACGGGCGATCGCCGCGGCGACGCATCAGAAGCCTCGAAAGCATGTGCATTTAAGTTTCCCCGGAAGTCCATTACCCAACGACGAAGGGTCGTGCCGACCATTCGATGCGCACGTCGTGCTTTCCACCCCGATACGGCCCTGCCCCCGGCCGCCCGGCACGCCCGGCCTGCAAGCCGGGCGAGCCGATATGAGAACAGCATCGCATAACCGGGACAAGATCCCGTGATGACGGGGTGGACCATACGCCCCCGTCGGGACTTGTGGGGCAGCCGGCGGCGGTTCAGAGTGCAGCGGCGCGGTACATGACGTGCAGCGCCCACCACCTGAGGGGAAGGATCACGATGAGCGAATTCTTCATCGGCCAGATCATGATGGCCGGGTTCAGTTTCGCGCCCAAATTCTGGGCGTTGAGCAATGGACAGCTACTGCCGATCAACCAGAACCAAGCCCTGTTCTCGCTGCTGGGGACGCAGTACGGGGGCAACGGCGTCAACAATTTCGCGCTGCCTGACCTGCGCGGCCGCACGCCGATCGGCTACGCGTCGTCGGTCGACCCCGGCTGGCAACCTCCGTCGGTGCAGATCGGCGAGGCCTCGGGTGTGGAGAATGTCACCCTGCTGAGCACCAACCTGCCGGCGCACACGCACGCGATGAACGCGTCGTCCGCGAACGGTGACAACCGCAACGCCAGCGGACGGCTCTTCGCGACCAGCACCAGCAGTGCCTCGCCGCCCAACCTGTATGCCAGCAGCACCGGGCAGGCCGTGCCACAGAACCCGCAGACGGTGGCCCCGGCCGGCGGCAGCCAGCCGCATTCGAACATCCAGCCCTACACGACCATCAACTTCTGCATCGCGCTGAGCGGCATCTTCCCGTCCCGCGAATGACGTCGAGTTCCAAGGACAACGCAGTCGCGTACCGCCTGGTCGCGCACACGTCCAACCCACTTCCGGAGCAAGACCCCAATGAGTACTCCCTACCTCGGCGAGATCCGCATGTTCGGTTTCGGCAATCGCGGTGCGCCCAACGGCTGGCAGGCCTGCGACGGCAGCCTGCTGCCGATCTCCCTGTACGACCCGTTGTTTGCGCTGATCGGCACGACCTATGGCGGTGACGGCCAGACGACGTTTGCCGTTCCCGACCTGCGCGGACGCCTGCCGATCCACCAGGGCCAGGGCCCGGGCCTGAGCAACTACGTCATCGGCCAGAGCGCAGGTACCGAGACGGTGACCGTGATGCCGACGCAGATGCCCGCGCACACCCATCCGCTGATCGCAACGGCCGGCGCGGCCAGCGCCCCGACCCCGGGCAACGCCCTGCTGCCCGGCGCGGTCAGCGGCGAGTCGTTCTATGTGACCGACATCACCGGTGCGACGGCATTGCCGATGTCCACGCAATCGACCGGTATCGCAGGGGGCAGCCAGCCACACGAGAACTGCATGCCCACGCTGACGGTGCAGTTCTGCATGGCGACCCAAGGCATCTTCCCGTCGCAGGGCTGACCGCCTGCGCGCGCTTCGACATCCCTGGCGTCAGGCAGACGCTGTCGCGACACCCCTGCGGCACTTCATTGGAGGAACCAGCACATGACCGAACCCTTCGTCGGCGAAATCCAGCTGTTCGGCTTCAACTTCAACCCGAGAGGCTGGGCGCTCTGCAACGGCACCACGGTGCCGATCTCGCAGAACACCGCGCTGTTCTCGCTCCTCGGCACCATCTACGGCGGCAATGGCCAGACCACGTTCCAGCTGCCCAACTTCGCGGGCCGGGCCGGCTGCCAGCAGGGCACCGGGCCAACAACCTCGACGCGCACTCTCGGCGAGACCTTCGGCGTGAACAGCGTCACCCTGGACGCCAACCAGATTCCGCAGCACAACCACGGCATCAATGGGTACCTGTCCACCGATGCGACCCGGAAAAGCGGGGCTCCGGTTGCGAACGGCGGCCTGTCGCAACCCGGCACAACGGTCAACAAGCCGTTCAATTCCGCCAATCCCAACACCACGTTCGCTCCGAACATGATCGGCCCGAACGTAGGCGGGGGCCTGCCTCACCAGAACCAGCAACCGTACCTCGGGGTGAACTTCTGCATCGCGCTGCAGGGTATCTATCCCTCATTCCCGTGACATGACCGTCGCGTCTCCCGCCCGGCTGGAGCCGTTCCCCCCGGAACGGCCCGGCCGCATGCGGATTCCCGAAGCACTGGCCGACCGGGGGTTTTCGCTGCGTGCGCTGCACGACGGCGACCTGCCCTGGCTGCGCGACCTGTATGCCAGCACCCGTGCCGAGGAAATGGCGCCGGTGCCCTGGCCGGATGCCACCAAGCGGGCGTTCCTCGACCAGCAGTTCGCGCTGCAGCATCGCCATTATCTTGGCCACTACGGCGATGCCGATTTCATGGCGCTGGAACGCGACGGGCACGGCCCGGTCGGCCGCTACTACCTGCTGCGCGCGGCCCCGGACCACGTGCTCGTGGATATCAGCCTGTTCCCGGCGCTGCGCGGCAACGGGCTGGGCCATGCGCTGATCGGCCACAGCCAGCGGGAGGCGGGCGCGCTGGGGTGCGGCATGCGGCTGCATGTGCTGCAGGCCAATCCGGGCGCGCGCCGGCTCTACGAACGGCTGGGTTTCATGGCGGAAGGCGGGAGCGGCGCGCACCTGGTGATGCGCTGGTCACCGGTGCCTGGCTGAGGCGGCCACGCGGGCCGATGCGGGGCGGCATCCGGGCGATGCCCACCCGGCGCGCTGCAGTCAGTTGAAGACGGCCTGGTAGAGAAAGCCGGCGCGCTCCTGCGCGATCGGCACCAGGAAGATGCCGACCTCGCCCACCCGCGGATGGCGCATGGGATAGATCTGCTGGGGAAACAGCACCGGCGAGGTATTGCGGAACAGCAGCGAAAAAGGCGCGCGCGCCGGATTCGGCTGCGTGGATTGCAACGGCCGCGCCTCGACCAGCATGAACTCCACGTCCATGCCGGTCATCGCGGCGGCAAACGGTTCGTTCACGCAGCCGGCAAAGTGTTCCAGCGTCAGCAGCTCCATCGGTATCCGCTTCCCGGTTCATGGCGCTGCGCGGGTCGGCAGCCGCGGACATCGTCGCCGCTGCGCCGGCGGCGCACAAGGTCCCGCCGCATGAAGGTGCACCGACCGGATACGGGGCAATGCACGCGGCAGCAGGACCGTTCCGGGTGCCGGCGCCATGTCCCTGCGCACAGCCGCACCTTCGAGTCTGCCGTCCGGCGGTCGGGTGTCGGCACCCGCGTCTTCATGGTGAGGGATGGCGGCTGGCAGCCGATATTGCCGTGGCAGTGCACGCGTCCAGACCCATGCCTGGCGCCAACGCGATCGTGGCCAGCCGCGGCTGCAGGCCCGACCGGTGACGGCGCACAGGCTGTGGCAAGGACACCCGGCGCCCAGCCACCGGACCGGCCGCGCGCCACGCATCCGTTCAACGCCGGGCGTGGCGATATGTCATGCCGAGGCCCGGAAAGACGAGCGGCGGGCGCGCATCGCGACAGAAGCGACACGACTCAGGGCGCCGACACCACCGCCGATGGTACCCAGCCCTTGTTGCCCATCTCGTCCTCGACTTCGAGCATGTTCCCCTGGATGTTGCCGGTGGGGAACACCAGCATGCCGGTAGCCAGTTCGGCCACCGTGCCCGCCTGGCTGCTCGCGCCACTGAGCAGGCGCGCGGTGCGGCGGAGTTCGAGCGTGCCCGATGCTGCCAGTTGCCTCAGCGCCAGTTGCGCGTCGGGCGCCACGTCGGCGACGGGCGGCACGGCGGCGGCCTCCAGCGGCATCCCGCGCACTGCCCCGACTTCACCGGGCATCGGCACCGGCACCGGCGCTGGTGCCGGCAGCGACGCGGCGGCGAGCACGGGCATCACGGCGGTGGCCTGCTCCGCGATCGCCGGCGCGTCCAGGCGGGCCAGCGGTTCGACTGCGGCCATCATCGCCGGGGGCTGCGGGGCCGCTTTCGGTTGCTGCCGCGCGAACACCCGGCTGCGCGGCTTCTGGATATCCGCAACCATCTGCTCGAAGGCTTCCTCGTAGGCCTCCTGGATGACCTTGCCGATCTCGGTATTCTCCCAGCTGCCCAGGCGCACGCCCGCCTTGCCCTGCACGTTCGTTGCATTGACCATCGCCGACCACGCGCGATCGGTGATCTTCGCTTCGCCGGTCACGCTGAGCAGCTGTTCGGACGTACGTACGTCCACGAGCGTCAACACCACCTGCGCCGTCTGTTTGTTGCTGGACATCTTGCCCGAGATGCCCAGCGTGGCGACGTTGAGCATGCCGGCCATCAGGCCACGCTTCTGTCCGGATGCCGCCTGCACGCCGACATTGCTCCCGCCCGCGTTCGGGTTCTGCGACACGATGTCGGGAATCAGTACGAAGTCGGCGCCCAGCATCTGCCCTGCCCCGATGTTCTGGTCGTCCTGCAGGTGACCGGCCTGGGCCAGCGCGCGCTCGGCCTGCGCGGCGGCAAAACCGACGCCCCGGTCCAAGACGGAGAAGCAGCGGGAGTCGTTCACCAGAACGCGCAGCATGCGCGTCGGTGCGGGCAGGCCATACGATGCCCATGCACCCATGCCATCGTCGGGCTCGACGATGCGCAGGGAGCCGGCACTTTCCGGGCACTTCTTCGAACCCAGGGCGGCGGAGATCAGGCGCGCCCCGGGAATGATCTTCGAGATCGCCGCCTGGCTGGCAAAGCTGGTCGCGCCCAGAACGATGCCAAGGATGGCCGCGAGCAGAACGCGGGACCGGACAGGAACTTCAATCATCACCATCTCCAGATCGCCCCTTTCCTGGGGCATAGATGCACACCATCCGGCCTGCGCGGCGAACGCCGCGCGCCCATGCCCGTGGCCAGGCGACCGCGCACCATATATGTTTGTGATGATTGTGTGAAGAAGGGATTTCCCCTACCCCGGGCCATGACCGGAAGCCCACGCGGGGTCACGATCGAAGATGCGGCCGGTTGCCGCACGACTCCACCATCGGCCGGGACAACGGCCCGCGAAGGCCCGCCACCCGCCCTGCTGGTCAGCCCTCGGCCAGCCCGGGCAGTTCCACCGACACCACGCCTTCGACGCGGCCCAGCTGCTCGGCCTTGGCCAGCATCTGCGCGCGCGGCAGGGGCGGGTCGCAATCGATGTCGACGATGTCGTCGTCCTGCTCGCGCGGACGCAGGGTGATGCGCCTGACCGGCAGGCCCGCATCGTTGGCGGCATTCTCGACACGTGCCAGTGGCGTACCCAGGGCAACGCGCAGGCGCAGCCGGCCACTGTGCGCGCGACGGTGCAGGTAGCGTTGTTCCAGCGGCTTGAGCAGCGCCAGGATCGCCCACATCAGCAGCGTCGCCATGAGCGCCGCCGCGTACAGGCCGGCGCCCGCGGCCAGGCCGACCGACGCCACCGCCCACAGCCCGGCCGCGGTGGTCAGCCCGCGGATCACCTGCTCGCGCTGCAGGAACAGGATGGTGCCGGCACCGAGGAAACCCACGCCACTGACCACCTGCGCGGCGATGCGCGACGGATCGAGCTGGATGCCCGGTCGCCCCAGTACGTCGAAGAAGCCGAACGTGGACACGATCACCGCCAGCGCCGAACCCACGCAGACGAGCATGTGCGTGCGCAACCCCGCCGCCCATTCCAGGCGCCCGCGGTTGATGCCGATCACCGCGCCGAGCAGAGCGGCCAGCAACAGCCGCAGACCGAGTTCCCACCACTGGATCATCGCCGCCTCCCGATCGCCTGCCGGCCGCCTGCCGACGCCGCAGTGTAGGCCGGTGCGCACGCCGCGCGGTGGACGCCGCGGACCGGCACCGCCCATTGCGGCGTTACACTCCAAGGTTCCCCGCACCGGAACCTGCGATGTACGGCAATGACACCGCCCTGCTGGTGATCGACCTGCAACCCGACTTCATGCCCGGCGGTGCGCTGCCCTGCCACCAGGGCGACGCCATCGTGCCGGGCATCGCCGCGCTGCTGGCGCGGCGCCACTACGCCACCGTCGTGGCCACCCAGGACTGGCACCCGGCCGACCATGCCTCATTCGCAAGCCAGCATGGCGGCCGCAGGCCGTTCGAGTCGATCCGGCTGCACGGGCATGCGCAGACGCTGTGGCCCGACCACTGCGTGCAGGGTTCCGCGGGCGCGGCGCTGCACCCGCAGGTGGACTGGAACAACGCCGACCTGATCCTGCGCAAGGGCACCGATCGCCAGGTCGATTCGTACAGCGCGTTCCGCGAGAACCATGGCCCCCGGGGCGACCGCCCGGCCACCGGCCTGGCCGGCTGGCTGCACGAACGCGGCATCGCCGAGGTGCACGTATGCGGGCTGGCACGCGACTACTGCGTGCTGTGGAGCGCGCAGGACGCGGCGATCAGCGGTTTCCGCGTGCGCGTGCTGTGGGAGCTGACGCGGCCGGTATCGCCCGATGGCGACGAAGCCACCCGCATCGCGCTGATCGAAGGCGGGATCGACATCGCGGCGTGATGCCGCCGCTCAGCGGAACACCACGGTGCGGTGGCCGTTGAGCACGATGCGGTGCTCGACGTGGCGGCGCACGGCGCGGGCCAGCACCAGCGATTCGGTGTCGCTGCCGAGCCGCACCAGGTCGCGTGGCGTCATGGCATGGTCCACGCGGGCCACGTCCTGCTCGATGATCGGGCCTTCGTCCAGGTCGCTGGTGACGTAGTGCGCGGTGGCGCCGATGATCTTGACCCCGCGCGCGTGCGCCTGGTGGTACGGCTGGGCACCCTTGAAGCTGGGCAGGAAGCTGTGGTGGATGTTGATCGCGCGGCCGGCCAGCGCCTGGCACAGCTGCGGCGAGAGGATCTGCATGTAGCGCGCCAGCACCACCAGGTCGATGCGCTCGCGCTCGACCAGGTCGAGCAGTTGCCGTTCCTGCTGCGCGCGGTTGGCCGCATCCACCGGCAGGTGGTGGAACGGCACGCCGTAGGAACCGGCCAGCGTGGCGAAGTCCGGGTGGTTGGAAGCCACCGCGGCGATGTCCACCCGCAGGTGGCCGCTGTGCGCGCGGAACAGCAGGTCGTTCAGGCAATGCCCCTGCTTGCTGACCAGCACCAGCAGCCGCGCGCGGCGGCGCGCGTCGTGCAGTTGCCAGTCCATCGCGTATTCCGCGCCCAGCTGCCCCAGGCGCGCGCGCAGCCCGGCCGCCTCGCCGGCCGCGGCCATGTCGAAGTGCACGCGCAGGAAGAAACGGCCGCTTTCCTCGTCGCCGAACTGCTGGGCGTCGAGGATGTTGCAGCCGGCCTCGAACAACAGGCCGGAAACGCGGTAGACGATGCCGGTACGGTCCGGGCAGGAAAGGGTGAGGATGTAATCGGGTCGCATCGACGGAGTCTAGCGACGGACGACATTTTCCGGGGAAACCTTTACCGCCCCCGCAGGTCGCTGCGGCGGCCGCGGCGACGCCTGCCCTGCAGTCACCGGCGACGCGAGCGCCGCCGGTGCCGCGATCAGCCGAACAGGTCGCGCAGCCCGTGCGGCTGGCAGCGCAGGTACTGCGGCGCGGCCTGCACCCGTGCGCCGAGTTCGGCGGCCGCATGCCAGGGCCAGCGCGGGTCGTAGAGGATGCCGCGGGCGATGCCGATGGCATCGGCCTGGCCCGCGGCCAGGATCGCTTCGGCCTGCCGCGGCTCGGTGATCAGCCCCACCGCGATCACCGGCGTGGCGACCTGCGCCTTGATCGCGCTGGCCAGCGGCACCTGGTAGCCCGGCCCCACCGGAATCTGCTGGCGCGGGTCCAGTCCACCGCTGGAAACGTGGATGAAATCGCTGCCGCGCGCCTCCAGCACGCCGGCCAGCGCGATGCTCTGCGCCACGTCCCAGCCGCCCTCCACCCAGTCGGTCGCGGAGATCCGCACGCCCACCGCGACATGGGCCGGTGCCGCGGCACGTACCGCATCGAACACCCGCAGCAGCAGGCGCATGCGGTTGTCCAGCGAGCCGCCGTAGTCGTCGTCGCGGCGGTTGCTCAGCGGCGACAGGAACTGATGCAGCAGGTAGCCATGCGCGGCATGGATTTCGATCAGCTCCAGACCCAGCCGTGCCGCGCGCCGCGCGGCCGCGGCGAACGCCTCCACCACCGCGTCGATGCCGGCCGCGTCCAGCGCCTGCGGGACCGGATCGCCGGCGTTGAACGGCAGCGCCGACGGCGCCAGCACCTGCCAGCCATGCGCCTGGCCGGGCGCGATGGCGCCACCGCCGTCCCAGGGCCGCGCGGTGGACGCCTTGCGCCCGGCGTGCGCCAGCTGGATGCCGATGGGCATCTTCGACCAGCGCCGTACCGAGGCCAGCACCCCGCCCAGCGCCGCTTCGGTGGCGTCGTCCCACAGCCCCAGGTCGGCCCAGCTGATGCGGCCCCGGGGTTCCACCGCGGTGGCCTCCAGGATCAGCAGGCCGGCGCCGGACTGCGACAGCGTGCCCAGGTGCTGGGCATGCCAGTCGGACGCACGGCCGTCATCGGCCGAGTACTGGCACATCGGCGCGATGACGATGCGGTTGGACAGGGACAACGGGCCGAGCGACAGCGGCGAGAACAGATGGCTCACGGGGGGGGTGATCCGCTTTGTGGGGGGTGCCCATTGCACTCCCGCGCGGCGGGGCGATTCAACCGGCGTGGTGGATCACTGCGTCTTGGCCGCCGCCCATGCGCCGTCGAGCAGGAACCCCAGCGCCTGCGCGCAGGGCTGTTCGATCTTCAGCGACAACAGGGCATCGGCACGGGTACGGCCGAGGTTGACCGCCGCCACCGGCAGGCCGGCCCGGGCCGCGGCATCGACGAAACGGAAGCCGGAATAGACCATCAGCGACGAGCCCACCACCAGCACCGCGTCGGCGCGCTCGAGATGCGCATGCACGCTGGCCACGCGTTCGCGCGGCACGTTCTCGCCGAAGAACACCACGTCCGGCTTGAGCAGGCCACCGCAGGCCGTGCAGCCGGGCACCAGGAACCGGCTGAAGTCGCGCTCCAGGTCGGCATCGCCATCGGGGGCCTGGACCGCCTGCAGCGCCGCCCACCCCGGGTTGGCCTCGAGCATCCGCTGCTGCAGCGCCTCGCGCGGAGAGTGCGCGCCACAGTCCATGCAGCGCACCGCGTCCAGGCGGCCATGCAGGTCGATCACCTGGCGGCTGCCGGCGCGCTGGTGCAGGCCATCCACGTTCTGGGTCAACAGCAGCTCGACCCGGCCGGCCGCCTCCAGCGCGGCCAGCGCATGATGGGTGGCGTTGGGCCGGGCACGGCCGATGTGCGCCCAGCCGACCAGGCTGCGCGCCCAGTAGCGCCGGCGCACCGCGGCATCGGCCATGAACGCGCGGTAGTCCACCGGCGGGGTGCGTTTCCACTGGCCGTCGGCGTCGCGGTAATCGGGGATGCCCGAATCGGTGCTGCAGCCGGCGCCGGTCAGCAGCAGCAGGCGGCGGTGGCCGGCGATGAACGCCGCCAGCCGCGCGTCCGGTGTCGCATGGGCGTGGAGGCCCGCGTCGTCCGATCGTACCGCCATGGCCCGCGCCCCGGCTCAGGCCTGCGGCGGCAGCGGCGGCACCGAGGTCGGGCGGCCGTCGGCATCCAGCGCCACCATCACGAAGTGGCCGCGCGTGCACAGCTTGCGCTCGCCGCTGTGCAGGTCCTCGGCGATCAGTTCGACCTGCACCGTCATCGAGCTGCGCCCGACCTCGACCACCCGGCCGACGGTCTCGACCATCTCGCCGATGCGGATCGGCAGCTTGAAGTCCACCTGGTCCGAATGCGCGGTGACCACGGTGCGCCGCGAGTAGCGCGCGGCGGCCAGGAACGCCGCCTTGTCCATCCACGCCATCGCCTGGCCACCGAACAGGGTGCCCAGGTGGTTGGTGTGGTTGGGGAAGACGATTTCCACCATGCGTACTTCGGTGGGCGGGACGACGGGGGGCAGGGCATTCATGGCGACGGTCGCGGCAGCGGGGGCAGGAGCGGATGATACGCAGCGCCGGGCGCGGGCGGCGTGACGCCTGCGCCACGCCATCCCCGCGCCGGCGGACGGGCTCAGAAGTTCATGTCGAAGGCGACCTCGCCCTGCACGCCGACCTGGTAGGCCGAGACCCGGCGCTCGAAGAAATTGGTCAGCTCCTGCACGTCCTGCAGCTCCATGAACGGCAGCGGGTTGCGCACGTTGTACTGCCTGGCCATGCCCAGCTTGACGAAGTGGTTGTCGGCGCAGTGCTGCAGGTACTGGCGCATGTCGCGGGTGGAGATGCCGGCCACGCCGCCGGACAGCACGTCCTCGGCGAACTGCACCTCGCACTCGATGGCCTCGGCCAGCATCTCGTAGACCTGCCGCTCCATCGCCGCGTCGAACAGCTCCGGCTCCTCGGCGCGGATGGTGCGCACGCACTCGAAGGCGAACTCCATGTGGCAGCTCTCGTCGCGGAACACCCAGTTGGTGCCCGAGGCCAGGCCCGGCAGCAGCCCGCGCGAACGGAAGTAGTACACGTAGGCGAAGGCGGCGAAGAAGAACAGGCCCTCGATGCAGGCGGCGAAGCAGATCTGGTTGAGCAGGAACTGGCGCCGCTGCTCGCGGCTCTCGATGCGCTTGAGCCCCTGGATCGAGTCGATCCACTTGAAGCAGAAATCGGCCTTCTTCTTGATCGAGGCGATGTTCTCCACCGCGGCGAAGGCCCTGAAGCGCTCCTCCGGGTCGGGCAGGTAGTTGTCCAGCAGGGTCAGGTAGAACTGCACGTGCAGCGCTTCCTCATACAGCTGGCGCGACAGGTACATGCGCGCTTCCGGCGCGTTGAGGTGCTGGTACAGGTTCAGCACCAGGTTGTTGGAAACGATGGAATCGCCGGTGGCGAAGAAGGCGACCAGGCGGTGGATCAGGTGACGGTCGGCCGGCGTCATCTTGTGGTGCAGGTCGGTGATGTCGATCTGGAAGTTGATCTCGTCCACCGTCCAGCTGTTCTTGATCGCGTCGCGGTACATGTCATAGAACTGCGGGTAGCGCATCGGGCGCAGGGTCAGTTCGAAGCCCGGGTCGAGCAGCATCTGGCGAGGGTGTGCGGACATGGTTGACTCCATTTCTGGCCCCCGGGGAACAGATGCCCCGGGAGGTGGCGGCGCATGGCGCCGGGCGGGAATTGGGCGGGGTGGCGAAGCCGACTTCGCCCTGCCCCGTCGCGGCCCCTGCCCTGGCGGGGGCGGGGCGCGGGCGGTTACTGGCAGGCTTCGCAGGCTTCCGGGTTCTCCAGCGAGCAGGCGACGGCCTCGGCCGGGGTGTAGCTGCTGACCGTGGTCTTGGCGATCCGGGTGGCCGGGCGCGAGCGCAGGTAGTAGGTGGTCTTGACGCCCTTCTTCCAGGCGTACATGTACATGGACGACATCGCGCCGATGTTCGGGCTCTCCATGAACAGGTTGAGCGAGGCGGACTGGTCGATGAACGCGCCGCGGTCGGCGGCCATGTCGATCAGCGAGCGCATCGGCAGTTCCCACGCGGTGCGGTACACGGTGCGCAGCGCCTCGGGGATCTGCGGCAGGTTCTGGATCGAGCCGTCGGCGAGCTTGATCGCGTCGCGCATCTCCGGCGTCCACAGCCCCAGCTGCTTGAGCTCGCCGACCAGGTAGCGGTTGACCTGCAGGAAGTCGCCGGACAGGGTCTCGCGCTTGAACAGGTTGGACACCTGCGGCTCCACGCATTCGTAGCAGCCGGCGATCGAGGCGATGGTCGCGGTCGGGGCGATGGCGATCATCAGCGAGTTGCGCAGGCCGTGCTGGACGATGCGCCCGCGCAGCGCTTCCCAGCGCGCACCGTCGGCCGGCACCACGCCCCACGCGTCGAACTGCAGTTCGCCGCTGGCGGCACGGGTATCGGCGAACGAGGGATGCCGGCCGCGTTCCTGCGCCAGCTCGCACGAGGTTTCCAGCGCGTGGTAGTAGATCGCCTCGGCGATCTTCGCAGACAGCGCGCGCGCGGCGTCCGAGTCGAACGGCAGGCGCTTGCGGAAGAACACGTCCTGCAGGCCCATGCAGCCCAGGCCGACCGGGCGCCAGCGCAGGTTGCCGCGGCGCGCGGTCTCGATCGGGTAGAAGTTCAGGTCGATCACCCGGTCGAGCTGGCGCACGGCCAGGCGCACGGTCTCGGCGAGCTTGTCGAAATCGAAATCGCCGTGCGCATCCAGGTGGTTGCCGAGGTTGATCGAGCCCAGGTTGCACACCGCCGTCTCCTCGGCCGAGGTGATCTCGAGGATCTCGGTGCACAGGTTGGACAGGTGGATGACGTTGCCGGCGCGCAGGGTCTGGTTGCTGGCCTTGTTGCACTTGTCCTTGAACGTCATCCAGCCGTTGCCGGTCTCGGCCAGGGTGCGCATCATGCGCGCGTACAGCTTGCGCGCCGGCACCGCCTTGACCGCCTTGCCCTGGGCCTCGGCCTGCAGGTAGGCGCGCTCGAACGCCTCGCCGTACAGGTCGGTGAACTCCGGCACCACGCGCGGATCGAACAGCGACCATGGCTGGTCGGCCTCCACCCGCTGCATGAACAGGTCCGGCACCCAGTTGGCGAGGTTGAGGTTGTGGGTACGGCGGGCATCGTCGCCGGCGTTGTCGCGCAGTTCCAGGAAGTCCTCGATGTCGGCATGCCAGGTCTCCAGGTAGACGCAGGCCGCACCCTTGCGCTTGCCGCCCTGGTTGACCGCCGCGACCGAGGAGTCGAGCGTCTTCAGCCACGGCACGATGCCGTTGGAGTGGCCGTTGGTGGACCGGATCAGCGAGCCGCGCGAACGCACCCGGGTGTAGCTCACGCCGATGCCACCGCTGAACTTGGACAGCTGCGCGATGTCGCCGTAACGGGCGTAGATCGACTCGAGCGAATCCTGCGGCGAATCCAGCAGGAAGCACGACGACAGCTGCTCGTGGCTGGTGCCGGCGTTGAACAGGGTCGGGCTGGACGGCAGGTAGTCCAGGTTGCCCAGCCGCTGGTACAGCGCCAGCGCCTCGGGCACGTCCTCGGACAGCGCGCTGGCGATGCGCAGGAAGAACTGCTGCGGGGTTTCGATCACCTTGCGGGTGTGCGGGTGGCGCAGCAGGTAGCGGTCGTACAGCGTGCGCAGGCCGAAGTAGTCGAAGTTGAGGTCGTAGTCGGGGTTGACCGCATCGTTGAGCTTGCGCGCGTTGACCTGGACGAAGTTGAGCAGGCGCTCGTTGATCAGGCCCACTTCGTGGCCGCGGCCGACCGACTGCGAGAACGCGTGGATCTCCTGACCGGACACTTCCTTGCCGATGAAATTGGCCAGCAGGCGCGCGGCCAGGCGGCCGTACTCGGGCTCCTCGCCGATCAGCAGCGCTGCGGTCCGGATCGACAGTTCGTCCAGCTCCTGGGTGGTGGCGCCGTTGTACAGCCCGGAGATGGTGCGGGTGGCCACGCGCATCGGATCGACCGCATGCAGGCCGTCGCAGCAACGCTGGATGGCGCGGACGATCTTGTTCAGGTCCACCGGCTCGGTGCCGCCATTGCGCTTGGTCACGCTCATGGCGGTGGCGGTCGGCGGCGGGGTCAGTTCGAAGCCGGTCTCGGTCGGGACAACGGCGGTATAGGTGGCGGTCACGGCAATGCGTCCTCATGGCGTGGTGCACGCGGCGCCTGCCCTCGCAGGAACCAGGGCCGGTGGCGGGCGACAAGCATGGAAGGACGGCGTCGCAGCATCCGCGACGGGCACGACCCGAGGTCGCCACCGGCGCTGCCGCGTCGCCAGCCGTCTTCCCCTCGAAGACTCCGCAGCCGGCACCGCGCGCTGTGCTTCGCGCGGCTGTCGGCAGGTCTTCGGACTCATGGGCGCGGAGGCGGGGGCCTCCTCCTACTTCCGCCGCTTCCCAAGGCATCGGGCCTCAGTGCTTGGTGGCGGGTTCGTTCCCAATTACCGCTGCGGGGCAGTGCCGGACTGGCCATCGAAGGCGTCACCGGCTTCCCTTTCAATCCGGCGGGGAGCAACCCGCCAGAACCGACGGGGCACAAGATAGTGGGGGTAAACGGCCCGGTCAACGCCAAATCTTGTGGGTGATCGCATTTCCCTTGCGGCACAAGCGATCCCGTCGCCGGTGCCCGGCGGGGCCACCGCGACCAGCCTATCGAGGCTGCGCAGTCAAGCCTTGGGAGACTGGTTGGCGGGTAGGAAAACGCCGCACGCATTCATAATCCAATGCCCGATGCGATCCAATGCCCGATGCGTCGCCATGACTTCCGGCGGAGGCCCGATCCGGCACGGCCGGCGATCCTGTGGGTCCTCCGAATGGATTCCGCGCATGCGCCGCCTGGCCCTCGCTGCCGCCCTGCTCGCCCTGCCGCCCCTGGCCGCGCAGGCCGGCACGATGAAGTCACCAACGCTGTCCTCCACCCAGTGCGGGGTCAGCACCGACTACGACGTGCTGGTCGATGGCGGCGGCATCTGGCTGCGCCAGCACGACGCCACGCCGCGCGAGATCGTGTTCCACGACGGCCAGCTGAGCATCGACGGGCGCATGCAGGCGGTCAGCGCCGAAGACGCGCAGCGCCTGCGCGTGCTCGAGGCCGGGGTGCGCCAGCTGATGCCGGCGGTCACCGGCATCGCCAATGAATCGGTGGGGATCAGCTTCGATGTGCTGGACGTCGTCTACGGCTCGCTGACCGGCAATTTCGATTCGCGCAAGGTGCGCGCGCTGCGCAGGGACGCCGAGCGCTTCGTCGCCTCGACCATCGGCCGCGGACGCTGGGAGCAGGACCTGTTCGGCGAGGGCTTCGACCGGCGCGTGCAGGACGCGGCCGAATCGCTCAAGGGCTCCATCGCCCGCGGCCTGCTGTGGACCCTGCTCACCGGCAGCGAGGAGCGCATCGAGAAACGCACCGAGAAGATCGAAGCCGAACTCGAGCCGAAGATCGAAGCGCGCGCACGCGCCCTGGAACAGCATGCGCAGTCCCTGTGCACCCAGGTCCTGGCGCTGGACCGGCTGCAGTCGGCGCTGGAGTTCCGCTACGACGGCCAGCCGCTGCGGATGATGAGCGTCAGCGGCGACAACGGCCAGGCGCCGCCAGCGACGCCGGTGGCGAAGGAACAGGGCCCGGACAACCGCATCGTCCTGCCCGGAAACCCCTGATCCACGCGCCGCGCCCGGGACCGGGCGGCGACGGGCCGCTCGCTGGAACCGGCGCTCATCCCCGGGGCAGCTGCGCCAGTTCCTCGCGCACCAGCCGCAGCACCAGCGCGTCCAGCGTATCCACCGAGTAGCCGGCCACGTCGTGCACGGTCTCGCGGCCGGGCCCGCTACCCGGATCGGACGCATCCTTGTAGGTGAGGAAGATGAAGCGCCCGCCGGTGTACTGGGCGATCTGCCGCTGCACGATCTCGCCGGTGGTGTCCTGTCCCGACGCGGCCACGCTGAACACCTTGATGCCCTTGCCCAGCGCCGCGAGCATGGTCTGGTCGTAGTGCGGTGGCGGATAGTCCATGTGCGGCGGCGCGTCGGCCAGCGACACCAGCAGCCGCGTGGTGGCCGGTCCGCGCCAGTCCAGCGCCTGCACCGCATGCGCGAAGGCTTCGTTCATCGCCTCGGGCATGTCGCCGCCACCGCCGGCACGCACCCCGTCGAGCACCTGCTGGAACGCGGCGACGTTGCCAGTGAGGTCCCAGCTGCGCACGAAATACGCGTCGCCGCGGTCGCGATAGGTGACCAGGCCGAGGCAGACGTCCGGGCGCGACGGCAGCTGCTCGATGCCGCGCACGATGTCGCGCAGCGAGGCGCGCAGCTTGTCGATCTCGTCGCCCATCGAGCCGGTGGCATCGACCATGAACACCAGGTCCAGGCGCGCGCGCGGGCTCGCCGCGGCGGCGGGCAGGCGGACTTCCAGCGCGTCCTTCTGCCCGCGCCGCAACTGCGCCTGCGCCTGCTGCCCGGCACTGCGCACGTCGACCCGGTAGCTGGCCGAATCGCGGTCGTCGAAGGCATTCAGGTGCAGCCAGGCCTGGCCGCCGGCATCGGTGCGCGCCCACATGCGCGCGCCATTGGCCGCGGAGACCGCGACTTCGGCATCGGGTACCGGCCTGCCCTGCGCATCGACCACCCGCAGCCGCTGGCGCACCGACACGTCGCGCCCCAGCCGCGCCGCCTCGGGGTGGCGCTGCAGGAACTGCCGGAAGCCGCCGAAATCGGCGTTGTCATCGACCACGCCGGCGGTCACCGGCGTGGCCGGGCGCCGCACCGCCGGCGGCGGCGACGCAGCGGGCGCGTCCCGCACCTCCGATGCCCTCGCCGCCACCGCGCCACCAGTGATCATCGGTGCCGGTGGAGGCGGCGGTGGCGCCATCTCGCGCAACTCCCTGCGATGCGGAACCTTGCCGACCAGGGTGGGGATCTCGCGCACCCGCTCCGGTGGCTGCGGGTCCGGGTCCGGCACCTCGCGCATCCGCGGCATGTCGCTGCACACGCTGGCTGCCGGCGCGCGGAAATCCGCGGTGGTCTGGCGCCGGCGCGTGGGCACGGGCGCCTGCATGTCCGTCTGCACGGCGGGTGCGGGCGCCGGTTGCGGCCACCGCGGCTCGCCGGCGAGCGCCGGCAGGCCGGCCAGCAGCGTCAAAGCGAACGCCATCGAACGTACCGGCGGGCGCCGGAAGGCCATGCTTGCGTGCTTCATCTGCGTACTCCGTTGCTTGCGGGGTGGGCCGCCGCGGCGGCAGGCACGGAACAGAACGGATGGTGGCAAAGAACGGGGTTGGCGGCGCACGCCGCGGCCGGGGGGCGGCCCCGGCACGCGACCAGCGGGCTACAGGCGGTGGGCGGTTCCCAGGTACTCGGCGCTCTGCATCTCGATCAGGCGGCTGGCGGTGCGCTCGAACGCGCCGGCCAGGCGGGTGCCGGAGTAGAGCAGCGGCGGCGGGTCCTGCGCGGTGCACACCAGGTTGACCTGGCGGTCGTAGAGCTCGTCGATCAGGTTGACGAAGCGCCGCGCGGCATCCTCGTTCAGGCGGTCGAAGTGCGGGATGCCGCCCAGCAGCACGGTATTGAACTCGCGCGCGATCTCGATGTAGTCCGAGGGACCGCGCGGGCCTTCGCACAGCGCTGCGAAATCGAACCACACGATGCTCTTGCCACGCCCGCGCACCGGAATCTTGCGGCCCTCGATCTGGATGTTGCCGGCGCGCGCGTCCTGGCCGCCGCTCAGCTCCTTCCAGCGCCGCTCCAGCCAGGCATCGCTGTCGCCTTCCAGCGGCGCCCGGTACACCGGCGAACGGGTCAACGCGCGCATGCGGTAGTCCTCGGTGCCTTCTGCGTACAGCTCCACGCAGTACTTCTGCAGCAGGGCGATGGCCGGCAGGAAGCTGTCGCGCTGCAGGCCGTTGAGGTACAGGTTCTCCACCGCGGTGTTGGAGGTGGTCACCAGGGTCACGCCTTCGGCGAACAGCCGTTCGAGCAGGCGCGCCAGCAGCATCGCGTCGCCGATGTCGGTGACGAAGAACTCGTCCAGCACCAGCACCCGCAGCCTGCTGCGCCATTCCTGGGCGATCTTCGCCAGCGGGTCGCTCTGGCCCTGGTGTTCGCGCAGCCGCTCGTGGATGCCGCGCATGAAGCGGTGGAAGTGGGTGCGGTATTTCTGCTCGATCGGCAGGCCGTCGTAGAACAGGTCGACCAGGAACGTCTTGCCGCGGCCGACGCCGCCCCAGAAATACAGGCCCTTGACCGGCCCGGGCTTCTTCCAGAAGGCCGACAGCCGGTCGAGCCAGCCGTCCTGCGCCGAATCGACGATGGCCTCGTGGATGCGGTCGAGCTCGGCCAGCGCCGCATGCTGGGCCGGATCGTCGCGCCAGTCGCCACGGGCCACGCCGGCGGCGTAGCGCTGCGAGGGGGTCGTCGCATCCATGTTCAGCAACTGCCGTCGGGCAGCCAGCGCCGCACTTCGTGCTGGATCGCGCCGCGCAGGTCGATCAGCTTGCGATGGAAGAAATGGCTGGTATCGGGCATGCGCACCAGCTGCGGCGGGTCGGCCAGCGTCTCCAGCCACGCATAGACGGCCTGCGCGTCGACCACTTCGTCGGCGTCGCCCTGCACCACCAGCCACTGCGCCGGCGGCTGCAGCGCGTCGAAGTCCCAGGTGCGGCGGCCGACCGGCGGCGCGATCGAGATCAGCGCCTGCGGCGCCAGCGCGCCACTGGCGCGCAGCGATACGTAGGCGCCGAAGCTGAAACCGGCCAGCCACAGCGCGCAGTCCGGGCGCTGGGCGCGCACCCATGCCACCACCGCGCGCAGGTCGTCCTGCTCGCCCTCGCCGTTGTCGTAGCTGCCGGCGGAAGCGCCGACACTGCGGAAATTGAAGCGCACGGTGGTGACGCCCAGCTCGCGCAGCGCGCGCGCGGCCATCGTCACCACCTTGTTGTGCATGCTGCCGCCTTCGGTGGACAGCGGATGGCAGATGACGGCGACGACCGGCCGCGCGGCGACATCGCCCTCGGGCGGATCGACCGCGACCTCGAGCGGCCCGCAGGGGCCATCGAGCATCAGCACCGCCGGTTCGCGGGGAAAGGAAGGATTGCTCATGCCGCCATAATAGCGGCCCCATCCACCGGCTTCACCGCCACCTCCGCACGGCAACGAATGCGATGCACTTCCTGATCCTGAGCGTGATCTGCAGCGTGCTGGTCTCGGTCCTGCTGAAGCTGGCGCCGCGGCGCGGCATCGACATCGCCCAGGCCGTGACCTGGAACTACCTGGCCGCCAGCGTGCTGTCGCTGCTGCTGCTCAGGCCCTCGCTGCAGTCGCTGCGCGACGGACATGCGCCGTGGCCGGCACTGCTCGGGCTGGCGCTGGCCCTGCCGGGCATCTTCCTGGTACTGGCGCGCGCCGTGCGCGAAGCCGGCATCGTGCGCAGCGACGTGGCGCAGCGGCTGTCGCTGCTGCTGTCGCTGGGCGCGGCGTTCGTGCTGTTCGGCGAGCACGCCAATGGCTGGAAACTGGCCGGGCTGGGGCTGGGCCTGCTGGCCATCGTCGGCGTCAGTGCGCGCAGCGGCGCGCGCGGCGCCGGCACGGCGTCGAGCTGGCGCTGGCTGCTGGCGGTGTGGGCCGGCTTCGCGCTGATCGACATCCTGCTCAAGCAGGTGGCGCTGGCCGGCACCCCGGCCACCGCCGCGCTGCTGGCCAGCTTCGCCATCGCCTTCGTGCTGATGCTGGCCTGGCAGCTGCTGCGCCACTACCGCGGCCGCCAGCGGCTGCAGGCGCGCAACCTTGGCTTCGGCCTGCTGCTGGGCGCCATCAACTTCGGCAACATCCTGTTCTACGTGCGCGCGCACCAGGCGTTGCCGCACAGCCCGGCCACCATCTTCGCCGGCATGAACATCGGCGTGGTGTGCCTGGGCGCGCTGGTCGGCGTGCTGGCCTTCGGCGAGAAGACCAGCGCCTGGAACCGCGTGGGCCTGGGCCTGGCGGTGGTGGCGATCGCCCTGATCGCGCGCGGCGCGCAGGGCTGAAGTTCCAGCACGGCTTCCTTGCCCAACGGGGTGATCCACACCTTCTTTAATGTTACTTTATAACAAAATGGAGCCGACCCGATGAAAAATGCAGCTGCCCTGTTCGATGTCTCCGCCATCGCCCTGTCCGGCCTGTGCCTGCTGCACTGCCTGGCGCTGCCACTGCTGGCCGCGCTGCTGCCGCTGTTCGGCACCTGGAGCGAGGCCGAATGGGTGCACGGGGTGTTCGTGCTGATCGCCGTGCCACTGACCAGCTACGCGCTGTGGCGCGCGCATCGGCATCGCCCGCTGCCCGCCGCGCTGTGGCTGCTGGCGGGCACCGGGCTGGCGCTGCTGCTGGCCGGTGCGTCCGGCGGCCTGGGCGAGCGGGCCGAAACGCCGCTTACCGTCGCCGGCAGCCTGGCACTGGCCAGCACCCATCTGTGGAACGCGGCGCGGCGGCACGCGCACTAGGGGTCGCCGGCGTCAGGAGCACGGCGCCGGCAGCTCTTCGCCCGGGCTCAGGGATCGAAACCCAGCAGCAGCGGGTCGTGGTCCGAGCTGCGCCACGGGCCGGGCACGTTGCGCCCCTGGTAGCCGGCGTCGTCGGCTTCATCGGCATTGATGTGCCATTCGGCCGCGCCCTTCAACCGCGCCGCCATGCCCGGGTTGAGCAGCGCGTGGTCCAGGCGCCCGGTCAAGCCGTTGTAGACGTAGCTGTAGGGCCGGGACACGCCGGCCACCTTGAACGCGTCGCGCCAGCCATCTGCCTGCAGCTGGCGGATCGGGTCTTCCATCGCATAGGCGTTGAAGTCGCCCAGCAGCACCGCATCGGCACTGCCACTGCCGGTCGGGTCGCGCTGCAGCCACTGGTGCAGCAGCCGCGCCGATGCCACCCGGGTGGCGGTCCAGCAGCCCTGGCCGTCGTTCTGGTCGGCGTCGGCGCCGCTGGCCTCGCTGCAGCCCTTGGACTTGAAGTGGTTGGCCACCACCACGAACGGCCGGCCCGTGCGGCCCATGCGGAAGGCCTGCGCCAGCGGTACCCGGCTGCGCTCGCCGAACGGCTCGCGCTCCAGCACCGCCGGCCTGCCCACCGGCGCCACCCGTGCGGCGCGGTAGATGATGCCAACCCGGATGGGGTTGTCGCCCGGCCCCTTGCCGGCGTCGACGAACGCCCACTGGCGGTCCCTGCCCTGCCCTTCGTTGAGCGCGCGCACCAGCCCGGCGATCGCCGAGTCCGGGCCGTAGCCGTCGTTCTCCAGCTCCATCAGCGCGGCCACGTCGGCGTCGAGGCCGCGGATGGTGGCGACCAGCTTGGCCTGCTGCGCCTGGAACTGCGCGAACGTCTTGGCGCCACGCAGGGTCGGGAAGCCACCACCGTGGCCATCGCCGTTGAAATAGTTCTCCAGGTTGAACGCGGCGATGCGCAGCGCCCCGGCCACCGCCGGCGGCTGCGGCCGCTCGATCGCCGGTACCGGCAGCGCGGCGGTCAGCTGCAGCCGGTAGTCGCCGTCGTAGCGCTGGTCGACCACGCCCTCGACGCCGCGGAACACCATGCCGGTGCGCAGCTGCGCGGCCTCGGGCAGGTAGGACACGTGGCCCGGGTCGCGCTGGCTGCTGCCATCGTCCAGGCGCAGGCGGCGGCGCGCGTTGTCGGCCACCAGCGCCGCGTTCTCCGCGGTGCCGGCAGCGGCCAGCTCGGTCGGCTGCCACAGCCGCCCGTCAAAGGCGACGGTCAGCTCGCCGTGACGTGCCAGCTGGTCCTGCCCGGCCAGCGTCAGCGGTGCGGCGATGCGCACCTTCATCCCTTCCAGCGCTTCCCAGCTGGCGGGCACGGCCTCCAGCACGGTGATCCCGGGGGCGGGGCGGGCGCGGGCCGCCGCCACCGTTTCGGCCTGCAGCGCGGTCAGGGTCTGGCCGCCCTTGCCGGCCGCCAGTTCCTGCACCGTGCCGGTGACGCGCAGCCACTGTCCCCCGGGCAGCGCGCGCGCCGGGTCCAGCTGCACGAACAGCGCATCGGACGTGGCCGGATCGCGATCTCCCGCATCCTGCAGGAAGACACCGCCGAGGCCGGCGCGCAGGTCGGCGCTGACGAATCCCTCGATGGTGACCTGGCGCCCTTCCAGCGGGCTGCGCGGGCCACTGCCCTGCACCTGGCCGATGGCGAGGACGGCCGGCGGCCTGGCGACCGCCTGCGGCGCAAGGGCGACGGACAGCGAGAGGGCAAGCAGCGCGGGTAGATGGCGCATGGGGTGGACTCCAGAACGGCGGAAAGCAAAGCGCCGCCCGGGAGGGCGGCGCCGCGTGTCCATGATGGGCACGTTTTATTTCAGGTTTGCCAGCATCCAGTCGACGGTGGCGTGGATCTGCTCGTCGCTCAGGCCGGCATTGCCGCCCTTGGGCGGCATCACCCCGCCGTCCGGGCCGGTGTAGCCCTCGATGGCGTGCTTGTAGAGCGTCTCGGTGCCCTGGGCGATGCGCTTGTCCCAATGCGCGTGGTCCAGGGTCGGTGCCATGCCCACGCCGGTCAGGTGGCAAGCGGTGCACAGCTTGTCGAAGATCACCTTGCCGTCCAGGGTGCCGCCGTAGGCGCCGCCTGCGGCCGCAGCCTGGGCAGCCGCGGCTTCGGCCGCCGCAGCCTGCGCCGCGGCGCCGGTGCTGCCCGCGTAGACCGCACCGGCCGGGGCGATGCGCTGCTCGACGCGCGCGACCGCCTGCGGGGAGGCTTCGGTGGGAATCGCGCGCTGCAGGAACGACGCGAAGATGATCAGCCCGACCGTGACGACAGCCAAGATGGCGATCACGATGGAGAAGCGTTTCAGGAACTGCAGGTCGTAATTCCGCACGTATCAACACCCCTGGCAAGTAGTCGGTGGACCACAGCTACCGGCGGAGTATAGACCAGCGCCCCCACCCACCGGCAACGGGCAGCGGCCGGGCGGCGGCGTCATCCCCCGTGCGCGGCCATGCCTGCGCCGGCCGCGCGCAGGCACAGCGCGCCGATCGCCTCGACCAGCGGCTCGCCGCCGCGCAGGCCGTCGCGGCTGGGTGCGGTCGGGCCGACCAGCGCCTCGGTGAACGCACCGACGATGCAGGCCGCGCCCACGTCCAGGTCCTGCGTCGGGAACTCGCCGCTGCGGACGCCGTCGCCGAGGATGCGCTTGAACACGTCGCCGAACAGGCGGCGGCAGCGGATGCGCTCGGCCTCGACTTCCGGATCCACCGGTTCGGCGATGAAGGCATAGGCCAGTGCCGGCCCGGCCAGCGCGCGGCGCACGAAGGAGGCCACCGCCTGCTGCAGGCGCACGGCCGCCGGCTGCGGCCCGTCGGCGATCGCCGAGAGGATGTCCAGCTCATGCTCGACCGCGGCGGTGAGCACTTCCACGAACAGGTCGGCCTTGGACGGAAAATGGCGGTAGATCAGGCCGGTGGATACCCCTGCCTCGGCCGCCACCGCGGTGATCGGCGCGTTGCGGTACCCGCCCGCGGCGACCAGCCGGCGGGCCGCGGCCAGGATCGCCTCGCGGTTGCCGGCGAGGCGCTTTTCCATCAGTTCCGAACGTTTGTAGGCCATGGATTGATTCTAGATTCAATTTTTGAATTTGTATTCACTTTTTCATGGAGACCGGCTAGGCTGCGCGCGAACGCCCGTGCTGACGGCCAGTCCGTCATCCCCCTCCCGGAGCGCCCACCCGTCCTGCCGTACCGGAGCCGCCCCCATGCACGTCCCCACCCTTTCCTTCGATCTCGGCGAAGAGATCGACATGCTGCGCGGGAGCGTGGCCCAGTTCGCGGCCGCGCACATCGCGCCGCTGGCCGCCGGTGCCGACGCCGGCAACCAGTTCCCCAACGCGCTCTGGCGCCAGCTGGGCGAACAGGGCCTGCTCGGCATGACCGTGGAGGAAGAATACGGCGGCAGCGGCATGGGGTATCTCGCCCACGTGGTGGCGATGGAGGAAATCTCGCGCGCCTCCGGCGGCATCGGCCTGTCCTACGGCGCGCATTCGAACCTGTGCCTGAACCAACTGCGCAAGAACGCCAGCGAGGCGCAGAAGCGCAAGTACCTGCCCAGGCTGTGCAGCGGCGAGCACGTCGGCGCGCTGGCGATGAGCGAACCGGGCGCCGGCTCGGACGTGGTGTCGATGAAGCTGCGCGCGGAGCGGCGCGGCGACCATTACCTGCTCAACGGCAACAAGATGTGGATCACCAACGGCCCGGACGCCGACGTGCTGGTGGTCTACGCCAAGACCGACCCGGACGCCGGCTCGCGCGGCATCACCGCCTTCATCGTCGAGAAGGGCATGAAGGGATTCTCCACCGCGCAGAAGCTGGACAAGCTGGGCATGCGCGCCTCCAACACCTGCGAACTGGTGTTCCAGGACTGCGAGGTGCCGGTGGAGAACGTGCTCGGCGAGGTCGGCGGTGGCGTCAAGGTGCTGATGTCCGGCCTGGACTACGAGCGCGTGGTGTTGTCCGGCGGTCCGCTCGGGTTGATGGCCGCGGCGCTGGACGTGGTGCTGCCGTACGTGCACGAGCGCAAGCAGTTCGGCGAAGCGATCGGCACCTTCCAGCTGATCCAGGCCAAGCTCGCGGACATGTACGTGGGCCTCAACGCGTGCCGCGCGTATGTGTATGCGGTGGCCAGGGCCTGCGACCAGGGCCGCACCACCCGCCAGGACGCGGCCGGCGCGATCCTGTATTCGGCCGAGAAGGCCACCTGGGCCGCCGGCGAGGCGATCCAGATCCTCGGCGGCAACGGCTACATCAACGAGTACCCGGCGGGCCGCCTGTGGCGCGACGCCAAGCTGTACGAGATCGGCGCCGGCACGTCGGAGATCCGGCGCATGCTGATCGGGCGCGAGCTGTTCCAGCGCACCGCGTGATCCAGGCCCGGCAACCGCCGGGCCTCTCCCTGGAGGGCGCCGGCAGGTGAAGGGCACCGGCATCGGCGGGGTTCCCGCATCATGGACCCCACGCGCCCCGCGTCCGCCCTTCGGCCCCCCTCCACCGACGGCACCCAGGCAACCGCAGGAACCACCGCCATGAGCGTACTGAAAACCCAGCTGCAGCCCGGCAGCGAGACATTCGAGGCCAACCGCGCGGCGATGCAGGCGCTGGTCGACGACCTGCGCGCGACCCTGGAGCGCACCGCGCGCGGCGGCAGCGATGCGGCGCGGGCCAAGCACACCGCGCGCGGCAAGCTGCTGGTGCGCGAGCGCATCGACGCGCTGCTCGATCCCGGCAGCGCGTTCCTCGAGATCGCGCCGCTGGCCGCGCACGGCATGTACGACGACCCGGTGCCGGGCGCCGGCATGGTCGCCGGCGTCGGCCGCGTCTCCGGCGTGGAATGCCTGATCGTCGCCAACGACGCCACGGTCAAGGGCGGCACCTACTACCCGGTGACGGTCAAGAAGCACCTGCGCGCGCAGGAGATCGCACAGCAGAACCGCCTGCCGTGCATCTACCTGGTCGATTCGGGCGGTGCGTTCCTGCCGCTGCAGGACGAGGTATTCCCCGACCGCGACCATTTCGGCCGCATCTTCTACAACCAGGCCAACCTGTCCGCGCAGGGCATTCCGCAGATCGCCTGCGTGATGGGCAGCTGCACCGCCGGCGGCGCCTACGTGCCGGCGATGAGCGACGAGACGGTCATCGTCCGCGAACAGGGCACCATCTTCCTCGGCGGCCCGCCGCTGGTGAAGGCCGCGACCGGCGAAGTGGTCAGCGCCGAGGAACTGGGCGGTGCCGACGTGCACACGCGCATTTCCGGCGTCGCCGACCACATGGCCGACAACGACCTGCAGGCGCTGGCGCGGGTGCGCGCCATCATCGCCAGCCTCAACTGGCGCAGGCCGGAGCCGCGCGTCGCGCTGCAGCCCGGCGAGGCGCCGCTGTTCGATGCGTACGAACTGTATGGCGTGATCCCCGGCGACACGCGCAAGCCCTACGACGTGCGCGAAGTGATCATGCGCATCGTCGACGGCTCGCGCTTCGACGAGTTCAAGCCGCGCTACGGCAACACCCTGGTCACCGGCTTCGCCCATGTGCATGGCCATCCCGTCGGCATCATCGCCAACAACGGCATCCTGTTCTCCGAATCGGCGCTCAAGGGCGCGCACTTCATCGAACTGTGCTGCCAGCGCGGCATCCCGCTACTGTTCCTGCAGAACATCACCGGCTTCATGGTCGGCCGCAAGTACGAACACGGCGGCATCGCTAAGGACGGCGCCAAGCTGGTGATGGCGGTGGCCAACGCGCGCGTGCCCAAGTACACGGTGGTGATCGGCGGCTCGTTCGGCGCCGGCAACTACGGCATGTGCGGCCGCGCCTATTCGCCGCATTTCCTGTGGATGTGGCCGAACGCGCGCATCGGGGTGATGGGCGGCGAACAGGCCGCCAGCGTGCTGGCCACGGTCAAGCGCGACGGCATCGAGGGCAAGGGCGGGCAGTGGCCGGCCGACGAGGAGGAGGCGTTCAAGGCGCCGATCCGCGAGCAGTTCGAGCGCCAGGGCCACCCCTACTACGCCAGCGCGCGACTGTGGGACGACGGCGTGATCGACCCCGCCGACACCCGCCGCGTCCTGGGCCTGGCGCTGGCCGCGAGCCTCAACGCGCCGGCGCAGGACACGCGCTTCGGCGTGTTCCGGATGTAGTTCGCATGTGCGACGTTCCTGCAGCGGAAACAAGCGCAAGAGCTTTCGCTCCCCTTCGGGAAGCGAGTTACTTCTCTTTGCTCGTGCAAAGAGAAACTAACCAAGAGAAACACGCCCTGCCTTCGCGTCCGACGCGCATTGCGCGCCGGATTCACTCCGCCGCCGGAATTTTCCGACGAGACATCCCTGTCTCGTCGGAAAACGACGTGCATCCATGCACGCCGCCCTTCGGGTTCCTACCGTCGGCTCCGTCGCTGCGGAAGGGGACCCTGAAGATCAACCGCAACCGCCCAGGCCGAAGCAACCGCAGGAACCTGCACACGGGTGCTTTTCCCCTTCTGCTGCCACCGCGCAGCACGTCATGGAATACGCCATGTTCGACAAGATCCTGATCGCCAACCGCGGCGAAATCGCCTGCCGCGTCATCGCCACCTGCCGCCGCCTGGGCATCGCCACCGTGGCGGTGTACTCGGACGCCGACCGCGACGCACGGCATGTACGGCTGGCCGACGAGGCCATCCACATCGGCCCGGCGCCGGCGGCGGACAGCTACCTGCGCGGTGCGGCCATCCTCGATGCCGCGCGCCGCAGCGGCGCGCAGGCGATCCACCCCGGCTACGGCTTCCTGTCCGAGAACGCCGGTTTCGCCCGCGCCTGCGCCGACGCCGGCGTGGTGTTCATCGGCCCGCCGGCCAGCGCCATCGACGCGATGGGCGACAAGAGCGCGGCCAAGGCGCTGATGCAGCAGGCCGGCGTGCCGCTGACCCCCGGCTACCACGGCGAGCGCCAGGAACCGGCGTTCCTGCGCGCGCAGGCCGACGCGATCGGCTATCCGGTGCTGATCAAGGCCAGCGCCGGCGGCGGCGGCAAGGGCATGCGCAGGGTCGAGGCCAGCGCGGATTTCGACGCCGCCCTGGCCAGTTGCCAGCGCGAGGCGCAGTCGGCGTTCGGCAATGCGCACGTGCTGGTGGAGAAGTACATCGAGCGGCCGCGGCATATCGAGATCCAGGTGTTCGGCGACGGCCACGGCAACGTGGTGCATCTGTTCGAGCGCGACTGCTCGGTGCAGCGCCGCCACCAGAAGGTGCTGGAGGAAGCCCCGGCGCCGGGGATGACGCCCGAACGCCGCGCGGCGATGGGCAAGGCCGCCACCGACGCGGCGCGCGCGGTCGGCTACGTCGGCGCCGGCACGGTGGAATTCATCGCCTCGCCTTCGGGCGAATTCTGGTTCATGGAAATGAACACCCGCCTGCAGGTCGAGCACCCGGTGACCGAGCTGATCACCGGTACCGACCTGGTGGAGTGGCAGCTGCGCGTCGCCGCCGGGCAGCCGTTGCCGAAGACCCAGGCGCAGCTGGCCATCCACGGCCACGCCATCGAGGCGCGGCTGTACGCCGAGGATGCCGACCGTGGGTTCCTGCCCTCCACCGGCACCCTGCGCCACCTGCGCCTGCCGCGGCCCGATGCCCACGTGCGGGTGGATGCCGGCGTCGAGCAGGGCGATGCCATCACCCCGTACTACGACCCGATGATCGCCAAGCTGATCGTGCATGACGTGGACCGCGACAGCGCGCTGCGGCGCATGCGGCAGGCGCTGGCGCAGTGCCGGGCGGTCGGCGTCACCACCAATGCCGGCTTCCTGCACCGGCTGGTGGCGACCGGTTCGTTCCGCCAGGCCGATCTCGACACCGCGCTGATCGAGCGCGAGCACGACGCACTGGACGTGCGCCACCATCCCGCGAGCGCGGCCGACTGGGCGCTGGCCGCGGTGCTCGCCATCGACGATGGCGCCGCAGTGCCGGCCGACGCCTCGCCCTGGGCCATCGCCGATGGCTGGCGCGCGGCCGGTCCCGCCGCGCGCGCGGTGACGCTGGAACACCAGCAGCAGCAACGCACGCTGCGGGTACGGCGCCAGGCGGACGGCTGGGAGGTGCATGGCGACGGCGACCCGCTGCGGTTGCGCGGGCGGGTGCACGCGGACGGCTATGCCGTGCAGATCGACGACCGGCAGCACCGCGGCGACGTCGTGCGCGACGGCAATGCGCTGCACGTCTTCGCCGATGGGAGCCAGCGCCGCTTCACCCTGCACGACCCCGTCGCCGAGGCCGATGGCGGCAGCGACCATGGCGGCAGCCTGCTGGCGCCGATGCCCGGCCGGGTCATCGCCCTGCTGGTCGAGCCGGGCAGCAGGGTCGCCCGCGGCACCCCGCTGCTGGTGATGGAAGCGATGAAGATGGAGCACACCCTGCAGGCGCCGGCCGACGGCGTGGTCAACGGCTACCGCGTGCGCGGCGGCGACCAGGTGGGCGACGGCGCGGTGCTGGTGGATTTCGAGGCGGGCGCGGGAGATTGATCCATCCCGCATCCCCGGGACGATGAGACTGCGACGCCATTGAAACCGGGAACGCCCCCATGACCGGTGCGACCACGCACCTCATGCCCGGTGCGCAGCTGATCCATTCCAATTGCGCCTCACGGCTCCAAACCCGCGCATCCCCACACCTTGCCCACGGGATCGAACTCGGCGATTTCCTGTCGCGCGGCACGCCAACCGAATCCCCCCACCGCGACCGGTCCGTCGCACAGGGGGGCCAGGCCGAAGGCGCGTTCCAACTCGCCTTCGTTGATCGCCGCGGTCACGAACGCTCCCAGGCCCAGGTCAGTGGCGCTCAAGCACAGCGTCTGCGAGAGATGGCCAACATCCATCAGCAGCGCGCGATAAGCCTTGGGATGGTCGCGGTACTTCCAGTAACTGCGCGCCACGCGAGGCGCGTAGATCACCAGCACCGGAGCCTGGGCAAACCACCACTGCCCGGCCAGTGCCCTGCGTGCCAGGTCATCCAGCGGCATGGCCGGGGCGGGCAGCGGACGCAGGGCATGCTCGTGTGGGCGGTAGTGGTACAGGCCCGGGGGCACCCCCTGGACCCGTTGCACCAGTAGATAGGCCTCGGTTGCATGCAACCCACCTCCCGAAGGGGTGTGTTTTTTCAGAAACTCGATGCCCTCTCCCGCAATCACGCTTCCCTGCGCGGCGAAGACCCGGTCCAGCATCCGCGCGAACAGCGACTGCTCCAGCCCCCGCTCAGGATCGAAGTTGCGGCAGGTGGTACGCCTCTCGAGCAGCGTGTCCAGACTATCGGCGGGAGGCCGCTGCAGCGGGATGTCCGGGCCACAGCCATCGCGCTCGGCCACCGCAGGCGGTGGTGTGCCGCAAGTGCGCAGCAGGCCGGCGACCGTATCCATGCCCAGTCGCTGCATCGAGGCCACGCTGTCCACGCCACTCCAGCAACTGGCCTTGTGCACGACCGCGGCCAGTGGCCACCAGTTCAATGCGCGGTGGCGTTCCTCGGCCGCGCGCTGCGATGCAAAACGGGGCTCATCGGAAACCAGCAGTCCTGTTTCCAGCAGGCGCGACAGGATGTCCTCCGGCATGGCATCGGCCATGCTCCATAGCTGCGGACTGAAACGCCCCAGCCATGTCATCTCCGCCTCCGACACCTCGATTTCCTGCTCAAGGTGCGGCGCCAGGGCGAGCCAGCGACGGGTACGGGCAACCCCTGCACCGCCAGCGAGCAGACCGGCCAGATCAAAGCTCGCAGTCTCCCGTGATTCAAAGAAAACGCATGCACAGCGACGCACGTTCATGGGTATGATCCTCATGCCGCGCGGGGGGGGCGCTGCATATCCATACAATCTCGAAAAGCCGGTCAAGCGCCTCTGGCGCCCCCCAACCGGACAGGGGGAACAATGAGCAACGGCTCCAACAATGACGACGCTGCGGCTGGCCATCCAGGCCTCGATGCGGTGATGGCGGACACGCTGCTGGAGAAGCTGTCCAGCGACGATGGATTCCGCGCGCTTTTCCACGCCAATCCCATCCAGGCACTGGCCGATCTTGGCGTGGACGCGGCGCAGGCACTGGCGCCCGTGGCGCCTGCCGTGGGCGATCCGTTCTATTGCATGACCACTACCCAGCTGGCCAGCAAGGAAGAGATTGCCGCTGCCCGCACCGAATTGCAGGCCCACCTCACGCGCGCGGGCAATCACGCTGTGATCTTCTGCTTCGAAGCCGAAAGGATCGCTTCGGCCCTGGACAGCAACTGAGGAGACAGTACCGAGGCAGGCCACTGCCGCAGGAAGACCTGGATTTCGGCAGTGGCCTGGCTGTTCTTTCCCTGTGCCGCCAACGACTCGGCAAGCCAAAGCCGCGCTAGCCGTGAGTCAGCGACGTTCAAGGGCTGCAGCGCCTGCGACGCATTGGCTTCGACATAGGCCAGACCGCGCCGCTGCAACAGCCAGCGCGCCTGCGTTTCGGCTTCGGCATGGCGGCCCGAGGCGGCCAGCACGCGGTACAGTGCGACCCGCGACTGGTAGAGATCGTCGGCACGGGGCGATAGCAACCTGCTGGCCTCGTCGTGACGCCCGTTGGCAGCCAGTTGACCGGCCTGCACGATTCGCTGCAACGCGGCCGTGGTTGCCCCGAGCCTCCCCTTGTCCGGCAATGCATCGACCTGCCTCAGGGCATCGGCCGCCAGGCTGGAATCACCATCACGCTGTGCCAGCCAGGCATTGGCCAACAGCATCGACGTCAGATCCATGCGATTGGAAGGGTCCCAGGCAGGATCGGCTATCGCGCCCACCAAGGCCTGGGCGGTGGCCGCACGGCGTGATCTCGGCAAGGACACACCGGTCATCTGCGCCACCACGCCCGAGATGAAGCGGAACTGCAGGTTCAAGAACGCTTCCTGCGTGGCGCTGGTCTCCAGTGCACCATCCGCCGCCGCCCTGGCCTGCGTCCATTTACCCTGGTCAAGCGCCAGCGACACCCGATCGATCATCGGCACCAGGTCGGTGCCCGCGTAGCCGCTGGGCTTGATGGCTTCCAGCGCGGCCATGGCTTCTGCCGGCCGCTCAAGCACCGCCAGCACGTTGGCGATCCGCCGCCCCTGACCTGCCTGGGTCTCATTCCCGATTTCGCGCAGCCGCTTCAACGCTGGCTCCGTCGCTCCCTTGGCCAGCAGGATTCGCGCCAGGAAATCAGCCGCCAGCGGTCGCAACGGATCCTGCGGTACGTCGGCGGCCTGCGCGTAGGGCAATGCCTCATCCATCCGATTGGCCGAAAACAGGTGCCAGGCAGAGTTGGCCTGGCCGGCAAAGTCGTCGGGATAGAGGCCTGCCATGAGCTGCCATTTCTCCAATGCCTGCGCCGGCGCCCGCAGCTCGGCCTCCCAGGCGTCCAGGTAAAGGCGCTCGCGATCGGGCAGGCGGTGCCTCAGTGCCAATGCGCGGTCGAGGAAAGGCATGGCCGCTGGTCGCTCCGAACGCGCCACCATGACACGCGCCGCGCCAAGGTAGCCAAGCGCGAATTCGGGATCCAGCGTTGTTGCCTCGCCATACATCTGCATCGCCTGCTGCCACTTTCCCTGACGAGTGGCCTGCAATCCAAGCGCATAGGCGCGCAGGGCGTGGAGGTTGGAGGTCGTAACCGATGGCAATGGCTGGGACGCGGCCTTGACCGACGCACTGGTTTCACCCAGATGGCCGCGCAGGCGCAAGGCGATGGCGTCGACCGAGGCCAGCAGGGATTCCAGGCCGCGGCCATCGACGAAATCCGAACGGATCGTGATCTGGGTATGCGGGTCGACGATCTCCATGCTCAGGCGCAGCTTGCCCCCCACCTCGGAGACCGCAGGCAGTATGACCAGACGTGCGCCGTCGCGCAGCGCCACTTCCGATGCCAAGGTGCGGTCCAGGCGGGATACCGCGGGATCACGGCGCATGCGCGACAGCGTGTCGCGCGTCTTCATGTCGCTCAGCACGTTGACATGCCGCGACTGCTCCAGGCTGACACGCAGGGCCTGCATCACCGAATCGTCCAGCAGTGCATTGCCGGTCAGGTTGCGCAGGTCGCCCATCACCACCCAGTCGCGCTCGACGAAGGCGATGGCCGGTTCCGGGCGCGTGATGAACCAGGCGCCGACGCCCAGCGCCACCAGCAACGCTGCTTCCGCCACCAGCGCCATCGGGCGCCGCCACAACGGCAGGTCGCGCCAGGCCTTGGGCGTGCTGCGTGGCATGCGCAGCGGGGCGAACCCAGGCTCGCCGACCTCGAACACTTCCTGCGTGGTCGGCACGCCCTTGAAGTGCCAGCGCCCGTGCGATCTCCACAGCAGGTGCTCGCTGCGCGCACCCAGCTCGCGGGCGGAACGGTGCGCCAGCGACTCGGCCACCGCCGACAGCAGGATCTGCCCGGGCCGGGCCAGCGCCATCAACCGCGCGGCCAGCGGCTTGGCCAGGCCCTCGACCTCCAGCGGCTTGGCGCCGGCCTGCACCGCCTCGGCGCTGTTGTGCCAGGTCAGCACCTCGCCGACATGCATGCCGGTACGCGCCTGCAGGCCGATGCCGCGCAACTGGCCCAGCTGCTCCAGGCCCTGCCGGTAGTCCAGGGCGAACCCCAGTCCGTTGACCGGCCGCTCGAACAGCAGCAGCAGGCCGTCGGAACGGTCGATCATGCGCCCCTTCCACTGCTGCTGCAGGCGCAGTACCAGCCGGTCGTGTTCCTGGAACAGTTCCGCGGCCGCGGTGTCGCCCAGCCGCTCCACCAGCGCGACCGAGTCGCACAGGTCGGTCAGCAGCAGCGTATGCAGGCGGGGGGCCGGGGCACCCGCCGTTGCATCCATGTCCGGCGTGGTGGGCACCTGCTGCATGTCAGCCGGTGCCCAACCAGTCCACCGGCCATTGCAGCCGGTTGCCGCCACGCCGCTTGGCCTCGTACAGGGCGCTGTCGGCATGGGCGTACCAGTCGTTCCAGTCGCGCGACGGGTCGAGCAGGCAGACGCCGATGCTCACCGGGCAGACACGCGGCACCGGCTGCGAGCGTTCCAGCAGGCCATGCACGGCATGCAGGATGAAGCCGGCCACGTGCTCGAGCATCTCGGCATCGGCCTCCTGCACCAGCAGGCAGAACTCGTCGCCGCCCAGCCGGCAGGCCAGCCCGCCCGGCTGCACCACCGAACGCAGGATGTTGGCGACCGCCTGCAGCACGCGGTCGCCGACCAGGTGGCCGTGCTCGTCGTTGATGCGCTTGAAGCGGTCGCAGTCGATCAGCAGCAGCCCCTGCGGCGGGTTCCGCGACGGCTGCCGGCATTCCTGCAGGTAGAGGGTCAGGCCGCGGCGGTTGTGCAGGCCGGTCAGTTCGTCGGTCCGCACCAGTTCCTCGGTATGGCTGAGCTGGTGCGTGGTGGTGTAGAGATTGTCCAGCGCCGCTTCCAGGTCGTGGTTGCGGCGCCGCAGCTGCCGGATCAGCATCTGTTCGTTGGAGACCACGCGCATGATCGTGCGGCGCAGGAAAAAGGCGACCCGGCCCGGATCGTGGTCCACCAGCTTCTGGAAATCGGGGTGCCCGAGTTCGAGCAGGGACAGTTCGGTCGAGGCACGGGCATCGGCGCCGCGGCGGTGGTCGCCGATCAGCAGGCCGAGTTCGCCGAAGAACTCCCCCGGGCCCAGGTACTTGACCACCAGGTCCTCGCCGAAGTTGAGATCGACGATGCCGCTGACGATGACGAACATGGCGTCGCCCGAATCCCCCCGGCGGAACAGCACCTCGCCGGCCGCGACCTGGCGCTGCCGCGCGAACCGCGAGAACAGCGCGAATTCGTCGGGCGACAGGACAGGATGCACGATCTCGGCCATCGCCATGTGGGCGACACCCGGTTCGCGCTCTTCGGCCATGATTGCAGCACTTTCGCTGGTCATTCCCTCAGCCCCACCGCCCCTTCGTCCCCGGGGGCTAGCGCGGAAGAATAGCACTGGCGCAAAGCGCGGAGCATGCCGCATCCGGCGACAGCCGCATTCAGCCATGTATAAGGAAGGGCGGCCGTCGCGGCCGCCCTTCTGCACCATACCCATGCAATGGGAAAAGTATCGAAACGCGGGCTTCAGGCGGCCTTGCCGGCCTCGAACTGCGCCTCCTCGGTGGAGCCGGTCAGCGCGGTGACGCTGGAGGCGCCGCCCTGGATCACCGTGGTCACATCGTCGAAGTAGCCCGCCCCCACCTCCTGCTGGTGGGAAACGAAGGTGTAGCCCTGCCCGCGCGCGGCGAACTCCGGCTCCTGGACCTGCTCCACGTAGTGGCGCATGCCCTCGCCACGGGCGTAGTCGTGGGCGAACTTGAAGGTGTTGAACCAGTTGATGTGGATGCCGGCCAGGGTGATGAACTGGTACTTGTAGCCCAGTGCGGACAACTCGTCCTGGAAGCGGGCGATGGTGCGGTCGTCCAGGTTCTTCTTCCAGTTGAACGACGGCGAGCAGTTGTAGGACAGCAGCTTGCCCGGGCTGGCCGCGTGCACCGCCTGGGCGAACTCGCGGGCGAATCCCAGGTCCGGGGTACCGGTCTCGCACCACACCAGGTCGGCATAGGGCGCGTAGGCCACGCCGCGGCTGATCGACTGCTCCAGCCCGTTGCGCACCCGGTAGAAGCCCTCGGCGGTGCGCTCGCCGGTGACGAAGGGCGCGTCATTGGGGTCGAAGTCGCTGGTCAGCAGGTTGGCGGCCTCGGCGTCGGTCCGCGCCAGGATGATCGTCGGCACCCCCAGCACGTCGGCGGCCAGGCGCGCGGCCACCAGCTTCTGGATCGCCTCCTGGGTCGGCACCAGCACCTTGCCGCCCATGTGGCCGCACTTCTTCACCGCCGCCAGCTGGTCCTCGAAGTGCACGCCCGCGGCACCGGCGACGATCATGTTCTTCATCAGCTCGTAGGCGTTGAGCACGCCGCCGAAGCCGGCCTCGCCGTCGGCCACGACCGGCAGGAAGAAGTCGATGGCCTCCTCGGCCTTCAGCTTGCCGTCGATGATGTTCTTCCACTGGATCTCGTCGGCGCGCTGGAAGGTGTTGTTGATGCGGCGGACCATGGTCGGCACCGAGTCGTAGGCGTACAGCGACTGGTCCGGGTACATGGTCTCGGAGGTATTGCCGTCGGCGGCCACCTGCCAGCCGGACAGGTACACCGCCTCAAGCCCGGCCTTGGCCTGCTGCATCGCCTGGCCGGCGCTGATCGCGCCGAAGGCGTTGACGTAGCCCTTCCTGGCCTCGCCGTTGAGCAGCTTCCACAGCCGCTCGGCGCCGCGCCGGGCCAGGGTGTGCTCGGGCTGCACGGTGCCGCGCAGGCGCACCACGTCGGCGGCGCTGTACGGGCGGCGGATGCCGGCCCAGCGCGGGTTGCTGTCCCAGTCGTGCTGCAGGGCGTCGATCTGTTGCGTGTAGGTGCTCATGGTGGAACTCCTTGGGGGCGGGGCGTGCAGTAAGGGGGTGGCCGGTGGCAGGGCTCAGTCGATCTGCCGGTATGCCGGCAGGGTCAGGAACTCGGCCAGTTCGTCGGCGTGGCTGAGCGCGCCGAGCAGTTCGATGGCCTGGGCGATGCGGTCGCCGCCGGGCAGCGCGGCGGTGTCGCCCAGGCGTGCCGGCAGCGCGCGCAGGGTGGCGTCGAGCAGCGCGCCGTCGATGGCGGTGCCGTCGTCCAGGTGCTGGTTGCCGGCATGCAGCCACTGCCAGATCTGGCTGCGGCTGATCTCGGCGGTGGCCGCGTCCTCCATCAGGTTGTGGATCGGGACGCAGCCGTTGCCGTCCAGCCACGCGGCCATGTAGCGCACGCACACTTCCACGCTGTTGTCGAAGCCGGCGCGGGTGATGGTGCCGGCGCAGGGGGCCACCAGGTCATCGCGGGTGACGTGCACGTCGCGGCGCAGCACGTGGTGCTGGTTGGGGCCCGGCATGTGTTCGTCGAAGATCGCGCGCGCCACCGGGATCAACGCCGGGTGCGCCACCCAGGTGCCGTCGTGGCCGGCGCTGACCTCGCGCAGCTTGTCCGCACGCACCCGCGCCATGGCCTGCTCGTTGGCGGCCGGGTCGTGGTTGATCGGGATCTGCGCGGCCATGCCGCCCATCGCATGCGCGCCGCGGCGGTGGCAGGTCTGGATCAGCAGCTCCGAATACGCCTTCAGGAACGGCTGGGTCATGGTCACCTGGCCACGCTCGGGCAGCACCTTGTCGGCATGCCGGCGGAAGGTCTTCAGGTAGGAGAAGATGTAGTCCCAGCGGCCGCAGTTCAGGCCGACGATGCGCCCCCGCAGCGCATGCAGGATCTCGTCCATCTCGAACACCGCCGGCAGCGTCTCGATCAGCACGGTGACCTTGATCTGCCCGTGCGGCAGGCCGAGCATGCCCTCGATGTGCGCCAGCGCGGTTTCCCACAGCGCCGCCTCTTCCATCGACTGCAGCTTGGGCAGGTAGAAATACGGGCCGCGGTCCCGGCGCATCAGCGCGCGGGCGTTGTGGAAGGCGAACAGCGCCGCGTCGAACAGGCCGCCGGCAATCGGCTGGCCGTCGACCAGCACGTGCTTCTCGTCCAGGTGCCAGCCACGCGGGCGCACGATCAGCACCGCCTGCTCGGCGAACGGCCGCAGCGTGTAGTGCTTGCCGGGCACGCCATCGGCCGCCGCCGGCGCGGTGTACTCCAGATCGCCACGCACCGCGCCGATCAGCGCCTGCTGGCCGGCCAGCAGGTTGCGCCAGGTCGGCGAGGTCGAATCCTCGAAATCGGCCATGAACACCCGCGCACCGGAGTTCAGCGCGTTGATGACCATCTTCGGATCGGTCGGGCCGGTGATCTCGACGCGGCGGTCCTGCAGGGCGGCCGGGATCGGCGCCACCGTCCAGTCGCCCTGGCGGATGTGCGCGGTGTCGGTGCGGAAGTCCGGCAGCCCCCCCTGGTCGAAGAAGGCCTGGCGCCCGCCCCGCGCGGCCAGCCGCGCCTGCCGCTCCGGCTCCACCGCCCGGTGCAGCGACACCAGCAGCGCCAGGGCCCCGGCCGGCAGCAGCTCCGCCTGGCCGGCGAGCCGGGCGGCCACGGTGATGCCCGGGGTCGGGCGGGTGGGCGTGGACGGAACGGAGGTGGCGACGGCGGACATGGCGGAACCCTGCGTGTGTCGGGGGACTCCACCGTGCCGCCGGGGTCACTTATTTATCAAAACAGTTTTTGCAATACCCAACATAAGTTGTGCTAATAATCAGGCTGGATGGCGACGAAGAAGCCCGTAAACCCGCGTTTTTCCTACAAGTCCGACCGGCTCAAGCCGCTGCGCGCGTTCTGCCAGACGGTCCGCCTGGGCTCGGTGTCGCGTGCCTCGGAGGCGCTGTTCGTCAGCCAGCCGGCGGTGAGCCTGCAGCTGCAGGCGCTGGAACGGGAGCTGGGGGTGGTGCTGTTCGAACGCAGCGGCAGGCGCCTGGTGCCCAGCCGCGAGGGCCAGTTGCTGTACGAGATGGCGCAGCCGCTGGTGGAGAGCCTGGACGGGCTGGAAGCCAGCTTCCGCGACAAGGTCCGCGGGCTGGATGCAGGCGAGCTGACCGTGGCCGCCAATACCTCGACGATCCTGTACCTGCTGCCGAAGATCGTCGAAGCGTTCCGCCAGCGCCACCCCGACGTGCGGCTGGTACTGCAGGACGCGATCAGCGCCGACGGCACCGAACTGCTGCGCGGCGACGCCGCCGACCTCGCCGTGGGCTCGATGCTGGATGTACCGGGCGACCTGAGCTACGCGCCGGTCTACGATTTCGAGCAGGTGCTGATCACCCCGCGCGGGCACCCGCTGGCCGGCAAGCGCGAACTCACCCTGGACGACCTCTCCGCCTTCCCGCTGATCCTGCCGCCGAAGCGGCAGATCACCTGGCGACTGGTCGACCTGGTGTTCCAGCGCCACCGCGTGCCCTACACCGTGGCGCTGGAAGTCGGCGGCTGGGAGGTGATCAAGCAGTACGTGGCAATGGGCATGGGCATCTCCATCGTGACCGCGCTGTGCCTCAACGATGCCGACCGCGAGCGGCTGGCGATCCGCCCGATGGCGCGCTACTTCCCCACCCGCAGCTACGGGGTGACGGTGCGCCGCGGCAAGGTGCTGTCGCCGCAGGCGCGCGCCTTCATCGCGCTGATCCGGCCCGACCTGTTCGCTCCCCGGCAGTACGACGACACCGGGCATTCGGAGCGGTGAAGGCGGCGCCGGGCCCGCGGCGCCGGGCTTAACGCAGCGCGCCCGGTTCCGCGCTAGCGTTGCCGCACCCGCCAGCGCGGCATACCGGAGTTCTGCCATGGATCGCACTCTGCTGTTCGCTGTCAGCCTCGCCCTCACCCTGTCCCTTTCCGCCTGCAACCGCACGCCGGCCGGCAGCGGAACGCCGGCCGCACCGGCCGCCCCACCCGAACTGATCCCGCGCGACGCCCTGTTCGGCAACCCCGAACGCGCCAACGTGCAGATCAGCCCCGACGGCCGGTACCTGGGCTGGGTCGCCGCGGTCGACGGCGTGCTGAACGTCTGGGTCGCGCCGGCCGACGACATCGGCAAGGCGCGCGCGGTCACCGCGGACAAGGCGCGCGGCATCCGCCAGTACTTCTGGAGCCACCGCCCCGACACCCTGCTGTACCTGCGCGATACCGGCGGCGACGAGAACTTCCACCTGTTCTCGGTGGACCTGGCCAGCGGGCAGGCGCGCGACCTGAGCGACTTCCCGGCCACCCGCGCCGAGGTCGTCGGGGTCAGCCACCTGCATCCGGAATCGGTGCTGGTGGCGATGAACGACCGCGACCCGAAGTGGCACGACCTGTACCGGGTGGACCTGGCCAGCGGCCAGCGCACGCTGCTGGAGAAGAACACCCGGCAGATCGCCGGCTACATCGCCGACCCTGATTTCAAGGTCAGGATGGCCAGCCGCGCGCGCGCGGACGGCGGCAACGACCTGCTCGAACCCGATGGCAAGGGCGGCTGGAAGGTCACCGGCGAGATCCCGTTCGCCGACTCCCTGACCAGCTTCCCGGGCGGGTACACCAGCGACGGCAAGACCCGCTACTTCTTCGATTCGCGCGGCCGCGATACCGCGGCGCTGTATGCCATCGACGCCGGCACGGGGACCAAGACCCTGGTCTACGAGGACGCACGCGCCGACATCGACGACGCCCTCGACGACCCGATGACCCAGCGCGCGCAGGCGGTGGCGGTCAATTACCTGAAGAACGAGTGGAAGGCAGTCGACCCGGCCATCGCACCGGACCTGGACACGCTCAAGGCCATCGGCCCGGGCAGCTTCAGCGTCACCTCGCGCACCCTCGACGACAAAACCTGGATCGTCGCCTACTCCGCCGCCGAGTCGCCGGTCACCTATTACCGCTACGCCCGTGGCGGCACCCCGGAGAAACTGTTCTCCGCGCGCCCGGCGCTGGAAGGCAAGGCGCTGGCGGCACAGTGGCCGCAGGAAATCCGCTCGCGCGACGGGCTGACCCTGGTCAGCTACCTCACCCTGCCGCGCACCGCCGACGCCAATGGCGACGGCAAGGCCGACGCGCCGGTACCGATGGTGCTGCTGGTGCATGGCGGGCCGTGGGCGCGCGACATCTATGGCTACGACGCCTACCACCAATGGCTGGCCAACCGCGGCTATGCGGTCCTGGCGGTCAATTACCGCGGCTCCACCGGCTTCGGCAAGGCCTTCACCAATGCCGGCGACGGCGAATGGGCCGGCAAGATGCACGACGACCTGATCGACGCGGTGGACTGGGCCATGAAGAACGGCGTGACGACACGGGAGCAGGTCGCGATCATGGGCGGCAGCTACGGCGGCTACGCCACCCTGGTCGGGCTCACCTTCACCCCCGACACGTTCAAGTGCGGCGTGGACATCGTCGGCCCCTCCAACCTCGATACCCTGCTGTCCACCATCCCGCCCTACTGGGCCGCGTTCTTCGAGCAGTTCGCCCGGCGCGTGGGCGACCCCCGCACCGCGGCCGGCAAGCAGCTGCTGGCCGAGCGCTCGCCGCTGACCCGGGTCGCCGCCATCACCCGGCCGCTGCTGATCGGCCAGGGCGCCAACGACCCGCGCGTGCGCCAGGCCGAGAGCGACCAGATCGTCAAGGCGATGACCGACAAGCACATCCCGGTCACCTACGTGCTGTTCCCGGACGAGGGCCATGGCTTCGCGCGCCCCGAGAACAGCAAGGCGTTCAACGCCGTGGCCGAAGGCTTCCTGGCGCAGTGCCTGGGTGGACGGGCGCAGCCCATCGGCGGTGATTTCAACGGCTCCAGCATCACCGTGCCGACCGGCGCGGACGGGGTGCCCGGCCTGGCCGAGGCGATCGGCGCCCACGTGCAGGACATCCGCCGCTGAGGCCGGCGCGGCACGGGCGGCCCACCCCACGGGAGCGGGCCGCCCGCACTGCATCGGCATGGCGCGCCGGGTGGGGCTCAGTGCGTGCAGTCGCAGCCCTGCCAGCCGGCCCGCTTGCTGGTCTGGCCGATGCCGGGGTTGAAGGTATTGGCGGGATCCAGCCGTTGGTAGAACGCGGCCAGCGCCGGCTTGGCCGGATACAGGTGGCCGACGTTGTGCTCGGCCGGATACTCGGCACCACGCGCGTCCAGCAGCGCCCACATCGCGTGCTCGATCGCCAGCGGATCCTCGCCCTTGCGCGCGATGTAGTCCTGGTGGAACACGTGGCACAGGAAGTGCCCGTAGTACAGCTTGTGCAGCAGGCGCGCATCGAGCTCGGCCGGCAACCGCTCGAACCAGTCGCGGTCGTCGCGGCGCAACGCGATGTCCAGGGCGACGATGTCCTGCACCCGGTCGCGGTGCACTTCGCGGTAGCGCACCGCGGCGCTGGCCACCGCGAAGCGGTGCAGGAACGCCTTGCGTCCCTCGTCCGCGGTGCAGCGGAAGAAGCCGCCTTCATGGCCGTCGAAGAAGCCGCGCAGCCAGGCCTCGGTTTCCGCCGCGTCGCGCGCGGAGACCTTCAGCAGCAGGTGGTGCTCGTAGCGTTGGCGGAACTGGCGCATGCGCGGCGGCAGGTGCGCGGGCAGCAGCCCGGCCAGCGCCTGCAGCACCCGGTCGCTGGCCCCGCGCAGGCCCCACTGCTCGAACCAGCCGTCGATGCGGCTCTTCCAGGCGAACGCCGCCGGCACGCGCGCGGTGCCGAGCCGGTCGATCAGCAGGAACACGTCCTTGCCGTAACGCTCGCCGATGTCATAGGCATCGCGGTGGATGTATTCGCCGGAAATCGGCAGCCGCTCGAAGCCGGTGAGCAGCTGGCGCCGCAGCGCGGTGAGGCTGTCGGTGCGGTTGCTGCCGATGTAGAAGACCTCGGCCGGCTCCTTCTCGAAGGTATCCAGGCGCACCGCGAACACCGCCAGCTTGCCGGCCGAGCCCGATGCCTCGTGCAGCCGCGCCGGGTCGGCGTTGAACCGCGCCGGCGTGCCAGCATCCACCTGCCGCACCTGCGCGGCGTAATGCGGGTCGGAGGCGGCACGGCCCCCGCCACTGCCGACGTCGGCCACGCGGTAATCGCCGGCCTGCAGGCGCGTGAGGATCTCCTCCGGACTGTCGCCCAGCGCGATGCCAAGGTGATTGACCAGGTGCAGCCGGCCATCGGCATCGACCTGTGCGAACAGCGCCAGTTCGGTATACGCCGGCCCGCGGCGCACCAGCGCACCGCCGGAGTTGTTGCAGATGCCGCCCAGCACCGAGGCGCCGATGCACGAGGAGCCGATCACCGAATGCGGCTCGCGCCCGAGCGGTGCCAGCACCTGCTCCAGCCGGTCGAGGGTGGCGCCCGGCAGGCACAGCACCTGGCGGCCGCCGTCCAGCAGCTGGATGCCTTCCAGGCGCAGCGTGCTGACCAGCACCACGGGACGGCCATAGTCATCGCCATCGGGCGTGGAGCCGCCGGTGAGCCCGGTGTTGGCCGCCTGCAGGATGATCGCCGCACCCGCCTGCACCGCCGCCTGCAGCACCTGCCACAGCTGCAGCAGCGTGCCCGGCCGCACCACCGCCAGCACCGGGCCCTCGCCGAAGCGGTAGCCCCTGCGGAAGCGGCGCGTGGCCTTGTCGCCGGTCAGCACATGGCGCTGGCCGACCGCTTCGCGCAGGCGCCCCAGCAGCGCGGCGCTCACCGCAGCCGCGCCAGCGAATCGCGGCCGATGTCGGCAATGCGGCGCGCGCCGGTCAGGGTCATCGCCACCCGCATCTCGCTGGCGACCAGGTCCAGCAGATGGGCGACGCCGGCTTCGCCGCGGGCCGCCAGCGCGTAGACGAAGGCGCGGCCCAGCAGCACGGCATCGGCGCCGAGGGCGAGCATGCGCACCACGTCCAGGCCGGTACGGATGCCCGAATCGGCCAGGATCTTCAGTTCGCCCTGCACCGCATCGGCGATCGCCGGCAGCGCGCGCGCGGTGGACGGCACGCCGTCGAGCTGGCGCCCGCCGTGGTTGGAAACGACGATGCCGTCGGCGCCGAACCTGACCGCGTCGCGCGCGTCGTCCGGATCGAGGATGCCCTTAATCAGCATCGGCCCCTTCCAGAACGCACGGATCCACTCCAGGTCCTTCCACGAAATCGACGGATCGAAATTGCTGCCGAGCCAGCCGATGTAGTCCTCCAGCCCGGTCGGGTGGCCACGGTAGGCGGAGATGTTGCCCAGGTCGTGCGGGCGCCCGCGCAGGCCCACGTCGAACGCCCAGCGTGGGTGGGCCAGCGCCTGCGCATAACGGCGCAGCGCCGCGTTGGGCCCGCTCATGCCCGAGTGCGCGTCGCGGTAGCGCGCGCCCGGCACCGGCATGTCCACGGTGAACACCAGGGTGCTCACGCCCGCCGCCTGCGCGCGCTCCAGCGCATTGCGCATGAAGCCCCGGTCGCGCAGCACGTACAACTGGAACCACATCGGCCGCCGGAGCGCCGGCGCCACTTCCTCGATCGGGCACACCGACACGGTGGACAGGGTGAACGGCACGCCGCGGCTGTCGGCCGCGCGCGCGGCCTGCACCTCGCCGCGGCGCGCGTACATGCCGGTCAACCCGACCGGCGCCAGCGCCACCGGCATCGCCAGGCGTTCGCCGAACAACGTGGTGTCCAGGCTCAGGTCGGCCATGTCGCGCAGCACGCGCTGGCGCAGGGCGATGTCGGCCAGGTCCGATACGTTGCGGCGCAGCGTGTGCTCGGCGTAGGCGCCGCCGTCGATGTAATGGAACAGGAACGGCGGCAGGCGACGCTTTGCGGCCGCGCGGTAGTCGGTGGAAGCGGAGATGATCATGGGTCGGCCGTGGCGGAAGGCAGGCGCGAGGCCCGTGCGCGCCGGGCCTCGTTCTCGTCGAGCGTGCGCAGCGTGGTGTGCACGAACTCCAGGTGGGACAGCGCGGCGGCGCGCGCGCGTTGCGGGTCGCCGGCCAGCACCGCATCCATCATCTCGCGGTGCTGCTCGGACAGCGGCGAGAAGGTGCGCGGCGAGGTGTACAGCCGCTCGCGGCTCTGCGAGATGTTGGCCTGCAGCAGGTCGAACAGGCCGCGCATCACCTGCAGCAGCACCAGGTTGTGCGAGGCCTCGGCGATGGACAGGTGGAAGTCGGCATCGGCGCTGGCTTCGCCGGCGGGGTCGTCCTTGCCGTGTGCATCCATCATGGTGGCGAAGGCGCGGGCGATGCGCGCGCGGTCCTCGGCGGTGGCACGCAGCGCGGCATGCCAGGCCGCGGCGCCTTCCAGCGCATGGCGGATCTCCAGCACGTCGAAGCGGTATTCCGGGTCGCCCTGGAACAGCGGCAGGTAGGGCGCCAGCGGCTCTTCGATGGCCTGCCGCGCGCGTGCCGCCGGTTCGGCCACGAAGGTGCCGCCACCCACGCGCGCGACCAGCAGGCCCTGGCTGCTCAGCTGGGCGATGGCCTCGCGCAGCGCGGTGCGCGACACCCCCAGCTGCACCGCCAGGGTGCGTTCGGCGGGCAGGCGGTCGCCTGCCTGCAGCTGCCGCTCTTCCACCAGCGCGCGCAGTTGCGTGGCGACCCGGTCCGATACCCGCTGCGGTGTTCGCTGATGCATGTTCATGCCGCCATTGTGCCGCTCAGGGAATCATCCACGTCAGCCACCATGCCTGTGCGCTGGTGATCACCCCGACCATCACCGTGAACGCCAGGCTGTGCTTGATGGTGAACCGGAACAGGTCGGCCTCCCTGCCGGCCAGCCCCACCGCCGCGCAGGCGATGGCGATGGACTGCGGCGAGATCATCTTGCCGGTGACGCCGCCGGTGGTGTTGGCCGCCACCAGCAGCACGTCGGACACGCCGATCTGCTGCGCGGTGGTGGCCTGCAGCGCCGAGAACAGCGCGTTGGAGGAGGTGTCCGAGCCGGTCAGGAACACGCCCAGCCAGCCCAGGAACGGCGAGAAGAACGTGAACGCATCGCCGGTATGCGCCAGCGCCAGGGCCAGCGTCGCCGACAGCCCGGAATAGTTGGCGATGAAGGCGAAGGCCAGCACCATGCCGATGGAATAGATCGGCGTCTTCAACTCGCGCACGGTCTCGCCGAAGGTGGACAGCGCGGCCCGGGCCGGCATCCGCAGCACGACGATGGTGATCAGCGCGGCGAGCAGGATCGAGGTGCCGGTGGCCGAGAACCAGTCGAATTTGTACACGGCGTCGTAGGCGCTCGGCGCATCGACGATCGGCGGCATCTTGCTCACCTGTCCGTCCAGCCCCGGCACCGGCAGTTTCAGTACCCAGTGCTGCAACGGCCCCCCGGCGGCGAACAGCGCCTTGAACGGCTTGATGCTCCACAGCGTGACCAGCGCGGTGAGGATCAGGAACGGCGACCATGCGCGGATGATGCGGCCGGCGCTGTAGCGCGGCACTTCCACCACCGGGGCAGTGGCGCTTGCATCGCCGGCATCGTCGAAGCGGAAGATGCGCCGCGGCTGCCAGCGGCGCAGGAACAGGGTCAGGCAGACCAGCGACGCCAGCGACGCGGTGATGTCCGGCAGTTCCGGGCCGAGGAAGTTGGAGGTCAGGTACTGCGCCAGGGCGAACGCGCCGCCGGCCACCAGCACCGCCGGCCAGGTTTCGCGGATGCCGCGCCAGCCATCCATGATCGCCATGATCCAGAACAGCACGATCAGGGTCAGGAACGGCAACTGGCGGCCGGCCATCTGCCCGATCTCGAACGCGTCCAGCCCGGTCACCTGGCCGGCGACGATGATCGGGATGCCCATCGCCCCGAACGCCACCGGCGCGGTGTTGGCGATCAGGCACAGGCCCGCCGCGTACAGCGGCTTGAAGCCCAGCCCGACCAGCAGTGCGGCGGTGATCGCCACCGGCGCACCGAACCCGGCCGCGCCTTCCAGGAACGCGCCGAAGGCAAACCCGACCATCAGCATCTGCAGGCGCTGGTCCGCGGTCACCGACAGGATCGAGGCGCGGATGATGTCGAACTGGCCGGTCCGGACCGAGACCTTGTACAGGAACACCGCGCCGAGAATGATCCAGGCGATCGGCCACAGGCCGTAGACGAAGCCATACAGCGCCGCGCCCAGCGCCTGCAGCGGCGGCATCCGGTAGAACAGCAGCGCCACGCCCAGGGCGATGGCGACGGTGAGCGTGCCGGCCAGCCAGCCCTTCATGCGCAGCACCGCCAGCGCGACGAAGAAGAAGGCGATGGGCAACAGCGCGATCAGACTGGACAGCCAGATGTTGCCGGCCGGGTCGTACAGTTGTTGCCAGGGCTGCATGTCGACTCCCGATGGAGGGGCGGCGCCTGCACACGGCAGGCATCCCACGGCGCCACCATTGGTATGACCAATGTATGGCTTTTGGCCCGACGGGCGCCGATGCAACCGGGCGCGCCACGGAGCGCGCATTAAATCACAGGTTTCCGCGGGATATTGGACCGACCAATTCAGGCGGATGCATGCGCCGGCCGCCTGCCCACGCCGGCCGGCCGACCCATCGGCCAGCGCCGGAAATCACCTGGACGCATCCGCACGGCCGATGCCGGGTGACGGTCCCCTTGCCGCTGCGGTCAGCGCCCGGATCGCCGCCCGGGGCGCGACCGCGTCGACGATGCCGGCATGGCACCGGCCGTCATCGCCCTGCAGGCCCTCATTCAAGCCCAAGCTGGCACCGCAGGGCCGCGACATGGGCGCGTCCGACAGGCAGTTCCGCGCCATCGCCCAGTACCAGCCAGTAGCGGCTTCCCGAGGCCGCGCGCAGGGTGCGTACATGGCGCAGGTTGACCAGGTAGGAGCGATGGCAGCGCACGAAATCGGGCGGCAACAGGCTGCCCAGCCCGGCAAGGGATTTGTCGTGCAGTTCACTGCGGCCGTCGCGCATGCGCAGTTCGCTGTAGTCGCCGTCCGCGCGGATCCACACCACGTCGGCAAGCTCGACCAGGGCCGTGCCCTGGGCGCGCCATATGCCCAGGTAGCGCGCCTGGCCGGCGCGGTAGCGCCCTGCATCGAGCAGGCGTTCCAGGGCCTGGCCCAGGCGTTCGCGTGCAAACGGCTTGGGCACGAAGTCCAGCACGCCATGCTCGAACGCCTGCAGCGCGCGCTCGCGATGGGCCGATACCACGACGCAGTGATACCGCCCCGACACCGCGCGCCGCAGCAGTTCGAAGCCATCCTCACCCGCCAGGTTCAGGTCCAGAAGCAGGCCGTCGTAGACATTGCGCTGAAGCCTGTCCCGGGCCGCCTCGAGGTCTTCGACCGCATCGAAGCGCGCACGCGTGCCGGCCAGCTCCGCGCACAGGCGCAGCAGGCGCTGGCGCACCAGCGGCTCGTCCTCGACGATCAGGACGCGCATGCCATCTCGATCCGGCCGCGCCAGTCGGCCCCCTCGATGCCCTGGACGAAGCGCCAGCCTCCGGGGCAGGCCGCCGCCAGGCTGGCCTCGATGTAGCGCGTGCCGGTACCGCGGCCACGGTGGGGCGACGCCCCCGGGGCGCAGCGCAGTTCAATGACCCAGCGCCCGTTGTCGCGATGCACGCGCAGGCGGAACGGGTGCTGTGCGCAGGCGCTGGCGCCGGCGTGGGTCAGCGCATTCTCGACCTGGGCATGGAGCACGCCGGGCGGCACCGACAGCCGCATGTCATCGGCATCGACTTCGAGCGTCATGGGCTGATCCAGGGCCAGGCCGACGATGGCCAGGTGACTGCGGCACAGGGCCAGTTCGTCCTGCAGCGGAACGCTCTGCCGGGCACTGCTGTCGCGCAGCCGATCGAACTGTTCGGCCAGCGATTCGACCATGCGGCTGGCGCGTGACGGCGCCTGTTCGATCAGCTCCTGCAGGCAGGTCAGCGTGTTCATGAGCCAGTGCGGCTGGATGCCCCGCTGCAGCAGTTGCAGGGACAGGCGCGCGCGCTCCTCGCGCAGGCGTGCGTTGTGCCGGTCCAGCGCCCGCAGCTGTGCGGCGTGGCGCAGCAGCAGGAAGCCCATCAGCACCGACAACAACAGGAAGAACGGGCCATCGAGGAAGGCGCTGCGCCCCACTGCCAGCGCCAGCGCCCCGGCCAGCACCAGCGCCAGGATCGGCCAGCGTTCTTCGGGCGCGCCACGGATGCGCAGCAGCAACCCCGCCGAGGCCAGCAGGCTCAACAGCAGGACCGCCGTGGAGCGGGTATCGAAACCGGGCAGGAACGCGGCCGCCAGCGCGAGCGCCGCCAGGAAGGCAACGCGGACGCCGGCGGGTACGGCGACGGCGAAGCGGCGCGCGAGATAGGCCGGCAACAACACCGCCGCCGCGCAGTGAAGGGCCAACAGCGCAAGCAGGCGCGGGCCATGCCACGGATAGGTGTAACCCAGCAGCGGACGCCAGGCCTCGACGACCGGCAACGCCAGCCCGACCAGGCACAACGCGAGCAGCAGGCGCGCGTCGGGCGCGCGCAGGCGGCCGCGCTGCACCGCAAGGAAATACAGGCAGGCGGCCGCGAGCGCGCCGGTGGCGAAGGCGGCGATCAGCCAGGGCCGCAGAACATGGCCATACAGCAGCCCGGGGGGCGCCACCAACGCAATGGCGTCGGCGTTGCGCAGGGGAATGCGCGGGTGGTGGCTGGAGGCGAGCACCACCAGTTCGTCCGTCCCGCTGCCAGCGGCAGGCGGCAGCACCCGGACAATGTCGACAAGGCCGGGGCGCTCCTCCGCGGCGGTCCGGCCCACGATGCCGTTGCCTGGCAAGGGCTGGCCATTCCAGTACAGCCGGCTGGCGCCCCGCAGCGACAGGCGCAGGGCGCGGCCGTCATCGCCTGGCGCGGTGCCCGCCGTCGACCGCCAGCGCAGCCAGTAGGGACCGCGCCAGCCGCTGAGGACGGTCTGGTCGAGCGGGCGCCAGTCCAGGTCTGCCGGCGGGTGTTCCGGCAGACGCCCGGAGGCCGGGAGCGTCGCCGGCGCCATCTCCCCGGCCAGTACCTGCACCGTCGTCATGTCCGCCGTCGCGGCGACCTGCCACGCGGCCACCGCGGCGATCAGGACAAGCAGTACGGCCAGGGTGCGTGGGATCTGCATGGATCCATCGTATCGGCTGCGCGGAGACATTGGACCGCCATGGGGAGCCGTTCAACGGACCGGCGCGGCAGAACCGCGGTACCCGGGGCGATGCTGGCCCCGCTGGCGCGATCCGCCGCATGCCCGGTGCGGGCACCGGCACCGGTCGCACACCCCGTTCCCCAACCACTGGAGTCCGCCATGTCCCGCAATCCGCTTTCCGTTTCCGGCAACCGCAGTCCGTCCCTCCGCTGGGTGGGCAGGCTGGCGGGCATGTGCATCGCCCTGGCGGCCGCGGCACCGGCGTCGGCGTCGGAAGCCAATGCGCCCGCCCGGCTGGTGTTCTCGCCGTACGCCATGAAGACCCAGAAGCACGGCACGATCGCCGCCGAAGAAGCCTTCCTGGAGGTACCGCGCCGACACCGCGAACCCGACGGCCCGCGCATTCGCCTGCGGGTGGTACGGCTACCGGCCACCGGCGGCGATGGCCGCACCGCACCGGTGGTCTACCTTGCCGGCGGCCCGGGCGGCTCCGGTTTCGGAACCGCGCTCGGTCCGCGCTGGCCGGTGTTCGACCGGGTCCGGCGCGAGACCGATGTGCTGTTGCTCGACCAGCGCGGCACGGATTTTTCGGAAATGCCCCCGGAGTGCCCGCATGCGCACCGGTTCGACGACACCCGGCCGCTGCAGCGGGACGCGGCGCTGGCCGCGCTGCGCGACACCGCGGCCAGTTGCATCGCCCAGTGGCGCGAAGCCGGGGTCGACCTCGACGCCTATACCACCGCCGAAAGCGCCGACGACATCGAGGACCTGCGGCGTGCGATGGGCCTGCCACGCATCAGCCTGTGGGGCATGAGCTACGGCACGCACCTGGCCCTGGCCACCGTCCGCCGCCACGGCCCGGGCCTCGCGCGCGTGGTGCTGATGGGAACCGAAGGGCCGGACGACACGATCAAGCTGCCGTTGGCTGCCGATGCCCTGCTGGCGGAGCTGGCCGTGGTCGCCCGGGAACAGGGGTTCGACGACCTGCAGGGCGCCGTGCGCCGCGTGCTCGAGGCGGTCCGCCGCCAGCCGGTGGAAGCCGGCAGCCCCATGCACGGCGGCAGGAAGGTCGTCATCGGCGAGTACGACGCGAAGATCGCGATTGCGAACGCGCTCGGAAGGCGTTCTACCCAGCGGATGCTGCCGCTGCTGCTGCGCGAGGCCGAAGCCGGCGACTACGCCCTGCTGGCAGGTTTCGTACTGATGATGCGCGAGAGCCTGGGGACGTTCCGCGCCATGCCGCTGGCAATGGACATCGCCTCCGGCCAGAGCCCGCAACGCCGCGCACTGGCCGAAGCGCAGGCGCGCGACAGCCTGTTCGGCGACGCCTTGAATTTCCCGTTCCCGGAACTGGCCGATGGCCTCGGGCTCATCGACCTGGGCGAGTCGTTCCGCGGACCGCTGCGCAGCGACGTGCCGGTGCTGTTCATCAGCGGCACGCTCGACGGCCGCACCCCGCCGGCCAATGCGCGGGCACTGCTGCCCGGGTTCAGCCAGGGCCGGCAGTTGCTGGTGCGCGGCGCCAGCCACGACAACGAACTGTGGCTGGGCAACGCGGATATCGCCGCGAACATCGCCGGCTTCCTCGCCGGGCGCCCGCTGGCCGTTGAAGCACTGGATGTGCCGTTGCCGACCTTCGTCACCCGCAAGGCCGACCTGTAGGTACCAACCCCGGCGGCGGCGACGGCCTCCGCTTCACGACCGGTGCGGACGCGCACGTGCAGGGCATTCCCTGCCCGCGATGCCCCCTGCTGCCTGACCCGCGACCCGGCCAGGCAGCAGCGCCGTGCCGGCGCACCGGCCACGCCCCGACCGCTGCCCGCACGCAGAGACCGCCATCAGCGGAGCGGGTGCGGCTACAGCGGCCGCCAGGCGAGTCCCTCGCCCCGCCGCCAGTACACCGCCCGCGCCCTGCCATACACCTTGTCGGCGTCGACCAGGCCAAAGAAGCGACCGTCGAAGCTGTTGCCGCGATGGTCGCCCAGCACCAGCAGCGTGCCCGCGGGCACGGTGATGCCGTCGATGTCCGGTCCACCGCCGGCGTCCAGGTCCAGCGTCACCTGGCGGGTGCCGAACGCCTCCTGCCGGGGCATCCGGCTCAGCGGCCGGCCGTTGATGCGCAGGTAGCCATCGTGCAGTTCCACCCGGTCGCCGGCCACCGCCACCACGCGCTTGACCAGCCGCGTGCCGTCGGCCGGCGAGTCGAACACGGCGACATCGCCGCGCCGCGGATGGCCGGTATCGAGCAGGCGGATGCTGCTGAACGGAAGGCGCAGGCCATAGGCGCGCATGTCCGCCACGACGCGGTCGCCGGGCTGCAGCGTGGGCTGCATCTAGCCGCTGGGCACCTGGTAGTGATTGGCCAGCGTGTCGCGCGCCGCGCACAGCAACAGCAGCATCAGCGCCAGCGGCGGCGCCTCCCTGCGGAGCCACTGCCACGGCCTCCGCGGCACGCGGCCGGGACGGGCGGACGAATCGACATGCATGGCGCGCTCCCTCCGGGTACTGCCGCATGCGACCCCGGCGGCGGCCGGCAAGTTCCCGAAGCTACGCATTGTTTACGCCGCCAGCGGACTGGCGGCATGGCGGTTTTACGCGCCGGCGGCGCATCGTGGCGTCACCGCGCTTCCCGCGCCTGACACCCAGCCATCATGCCTCGTCCCTGCCTGCACCCCACCCCCGCGCCGGCCCACAGGCCGCAGTCGGTCTTCCTGCTGCGCGGGCCCGACCTGCCCGGCAACGCGCCCCACGCGCCCGCCCCGCTGCCCGCCGCGGTGCTGCAGTCGGTGGTCAGCCGTGCGCTCGAGGCCGACACCACGCTGGCCCTGCGCGACTGCCGCTCCGAGCAGGAACTGCTCGAAGCCCTGTGCGTTGCCGACCACGATCCGGCCGACGTCGTGCTGCTGGCGCCCGGCGCCTGCGTCTCCAGCGAGCGGCTGCGGCGGCTGTTGCCGCGCTTGCGCAACGCCTATGTCGAAGTACATGACGACGCCGCCGATACCCCCCCGGAGCAGCTGCCGGAAAACGCGGGCCGCCGCCTTGCGGTCGCCCGCGGGTGCGGCGCGCAGAGCTACGTGCTGGCGCTGGAAGTGGCATTGGAGCACCTGGCCTGCAGCGAGGCCGGTGAGCGGGTGCATGTCGGCACCTGATGGCGGCATCCGCCACTACGCCGCCGGTTACGAGATCCTCGCCGACGGCCATCCACGCTGGTGGGGGCAGCTCGCCGTCAGCGTCGGCAGCGGCGTCGGCGATCCGCCGGGCGACGATCCGCAGGCCCTGCTGCAGCACATCTGCGTGCTGGCGGCGCGCAGGCACGAGGCGACGCCGGCGCAGGTGCGCCTGTTGATGCTCGTGCGCCTGTGAGCGCTCCCGGCGCCGGCAGCGCCACCGGTCATGCACATGCGCACGGCAGGGTCGCCCCTGCCGTGCGCGCTGCCGGCGCGGGCCGGATCGCTTACTTCAGCCCGCGGTTCTTCAGCAACGGCTCCACGCTCGGATCCTTGCCGCGGAACTCGCGATAGGCGGTGGCCAGGTCGCGGGTGTTGCCGATGGACAGGATCCTGTCGCGGAACACCTGGCCGTTCTCGCGGGTCAGGCCGCCATGCTCCTTGAACCACTCGAAGGCGTCGTGGTCGATCATCTCGGCCCAGAAATAGGCGTAGTAGCCGGCCGAATAGCCGCCGCCCCAGATGTGGTCGAAGTAGCTGCTGCGGTAACGCGGCGGCACCTGCGCCAGGTCGACGCGGTACTGCTTCAGCGCCGCGGCTTCGAACGTGCCCACGTCCTGCTGCGGCGCGTCGGCGCCCTGCGTGTGCCAGGCCAGGTCGAGCAGCGCCGCGGCCAGGTATTCGGTGGTGGCATAGCCCTGGTTGAAGGTCCTGGCCTTGGCGATCCTGTCCACCAGCGCCTGCGGCATCGGCTCCCTGCTCTGGTAGTGCTTCGCATAATTGGCGAACACCTTCGGGTCCGATGCCCAGTGCTCGTTGAACTGCGACGGGAACTCGACGAAGTCGCGCGGCACGCCGGTACCGGCCACGCTCGGGTAGCGGGTGTTGGAGAACATGCCGTGCAGGGCGTGGCCGAACTCATGGAACATCGTGGTGACGTCGTCCCAGCTCAGCAACGCGGGCTGGCCGGCCGCGGGCTTGGTGAAGTTGCACACGTTGTAGACCACCGGCCGGGTGCCGGCCAGGCCGTCCTGTTCGACGAACACGTCCATCCACGCACCGCCGGACTTGCTGTCGCGCTTGAAGAAGTCGGCGTAGAACAGCGCCAACGGCTGGCCGTCGGCGTCGGTGACCTCGAACACACGCACGTCCGGGTGGTAGACCGGGATGTCCTTGCGCTCCTTGAACGTCACCCCGTAGAGCTGGTTGGCGGCGAAGAACACGCCGTTCCGCAGCACGTTGTCGAGCTCGAAGTACGGCTTGATCTGCGCCTCGTCCAGGTCGTACTTCGCCTTGCGTACCTGCTCGGCATAGAAATCCCAGTCCGACGCTGTGGCCTTGAAGCCGCCATTCTGGGCATCGATGACCTTCTGGATCTCGGCCAGTTCGCCGCGCGCCTTGGCGGTGGCGGCCGGCACGGTGTCGGTCAGCAGTTTCAGCGCGTTGGCCGGGGTCTGCGCCATCTGGTCGGTGAGGTTGTAGGCGGCGTAGTTCGGGAAGCCCAGCAGCTTGGCCTTGGCCGCGCGCAACTGCGCCAGGCGCTGGATGATCGCGCGCGTGTCGTTGCCGTCGCCCTGCTCGGTGCGGGTCTCCGAAGCCTGCAGCACCCGGGCGCGCAGCGCGCGGTCGCGCAGCGACGCCAGCACCGGCTGCTGGGTGGTGTTCTGCAGCGCCAGCACCCACTTGCCGTCGAGCTTGCGGTCCTTGGCCGCTTCGGCCGCCGCGGCGATGTCGCCATCGGACAACCCGGCCAGCGTGTCCTTGTCCTCCACCACCACCGCGCCGGCGGCGGTAGCCGCGACCAGCTTGTTGTGGAAGTCGTTGGCGAGCGTGGCTTCCTCGGCGTTGTAGCGCTTGAGCGTTTCCTTGTCGGTATCGCTGAGCTGGGCGCCGGCCTTGACGAAGCCCTTGTAGGTTTCCTCGACCACGCGCAGCTGCTCCGGATCGAGCCCGGCGCCGGCGCGGGCGTCATAGACCGCCTTCACCCGCTCGAACAGCCTGGGGTCCAGGTGGATGGCGTCGCTGTGCGCGGCCAGCTTCGGGATCACCTGTTCCTGGATCTTCTGCCGTTCCGGATTGGTGTCGGCCTGCACCACGCCGAAGAACACGCGGCTGGTGCGGTCGAGGATGGCGCCGGATTTCTCCAGCGGCAGCAGGGTGTTGTCGAAGCTGGCCGGCTCGGCGTTGGCGGTGATCCGGGCGATTTCGGCCAGTTGCTGGCGCATGCCTTCCTCGAACGCCGGCAGGTAGTCGCCGTCCTTGATCCGGTCGAACGCCGGCGCCTGGAACGGCAGCGTGCTGGCGGTCATGAACGGATTGGTCGAAGCGTCGGCGGGCTGGCCGGCGGGGGCGGTCTCGGTGGTCACGGGGGCAGTGGACTCCTTGCCGGTACAGGCCGCCAGCGCGAGGCTGATGGCGGCGGCCAGAATGAGGGTGCGCGACATGTAACGTGCTCCTGCGGGACGGGGGATGCGTGCGATCCCGCACCCTACTCCCTCGGCCGCACGCTGGCATGTGCCGGTGGTGGCGCCTGGGTATGCGGCGGCTGTCGCCTGCTCAGCCGGCGCGCCCGCCGCGCAGCGCGGCGAACGCGGCCAGCGCCGCGGCCCGGCCCGCGGCCAGGTCCACCTGCGGCCGCGCCGGATAGCCCGGCGCGACCCGCCGGGCCAGCTCCGGGTGCTCCCAGGGCGCGAAACGCGCCGGCAACGGCAGCCGCGCCAGTTCCGGCACCCAACGCGCGATATAGGCGCCCTCCGGGTCGAACCGGCGCGCCTGGCTGACCGGGTTGAACACGCGGAAATACGGTGCCGCGTCGGCGCCGGTGCCGGCGGTCCACTGCCAGCCCTGGGTGTTGTTGGCCAGGTTGGCATCCAGCAGGGTGTCCCAGAACCAGCGCGCACCGTGCAGCCAGTGCTGGCGCAGGTGCTTGGTCAGCCAGCTGGCCACCACCATGCGCACGCGGTTGTGCATCCAGCCGGTATGCCACAACTCGCGCATGCCGGCATCGACGATCGGCACCCCGGTGCGCCCGCGCCGCCACGCCTCCAGCCGCGGCTCGTCGGCCGCCGCCCACGGGAAGTCGTCGAAGCGCGGGTCGAGGTTGTGGTCGGGTACCCGCGGATAGTGGTGCAGCACGTGGTGGGCGAACTCGCGCCAGCCCAGTTCGGCGAGGAAGCGGTCGCGGTCGGGCTCGGCGATGGCGTCGCCGGCGGCCAGCACCGCCGCGGCGACGCGCCGCACCGACAGCTCGCCGTGGTGCAGGTGCGGCGACAGCCGCGAGGTGCCGGCTTCGGCGGCGAAGTCGCGGCCCTGCGCGTAGCCATGCACGGCGCCGTCGAGGAATGCCTGCATCGCCGCGCGGGCACTGTCCTCGCCGGGCGTGAAGTGCGGCCAGAAACCCCCATCCCAGGCCGGGGACGGTGCCGGCAGCAGGTCGTCCAGGCGCTCGCCGGCGGGCAGGTCGAGCGCGTCCAGCGCGGGCAGCCGTGCCGGCGCATCCCAGGTCGAAAGGGTCCGCCAGTGCGCACGCGCCGATTTCCAGAACGGCGTGAACACGCGGTACGGGTCGCCCTGCCGGGTCGCCAGTTCCCATGGCTCGAACAGCAGTGCGCCGTTGAAGCTCTCCGCGTGCAGGCCGGCCTGGCGCAGGCTGCGCTTGATGTGCGCGTCGCGCTGTTCGACCGCCGGCTCGTAGCGGCGGGTCCACAGCACCGCCTCGGCGCCGGTGCGCGCGGCCAGCGCCTGCAGCGTGGCGAGCGTCGGCCCGCGCGCCAGCAGCAGCCGCGAACCGCGCCGCTGCAGCGCTTCGGCAAGCGCCGCCAGGGCGCGCCGGCGCCACGCACGCGACGCCGCGCCCGGTGCCCAGTCGCCTTCCTCTTCCGGGGCGTGGATGTAGACCGGCAGCGGCCGCAGGCCGCGGTCCAGCGCCGCGCGCAGGGCCGGGTGGTCATCCAGGCGCAGATCGTCGCGCAGCCAGACCAGTGCGACGCCCATGGCTACACCGTGCCGCGGTTGCGGCCGATCCACGGCCGGTACCAGCGGCGCACCGCCGCCATGTCCGCGGCATCATCGCCGCTGGTGTGGAACGGCGCGCCGAAGCCGATGACCTTGTCCGGGTAGTGGAAATAGGCCGGCACGATCGGCACCTGCGCCATGCGCGCGATGCGGATGAAGCCGCTCTTCCATTCCTTCACCGGCTTGCGCGTGCCTTCCGGCGCCAGCGCGAACCAGATGCGTTCGCTGCCCTGGATCATCGCCACCGCCTGTCCCACCGTGCCCTGCGGCGAACTGCGGTCCAGCGGCACCACGCCCAGCCGCCGCAGCACCGCGCCCAGCGGCCACCAGAACAGCTTGTCCTTGCCGAGGATGCGCGCCTCGATGCCCAGCGCCATCTTCGCCGCCAGCCCCCACAGGCCGTCCCAGTTGGACGAATGCGGCGCGGCGATGACCACTGCCCTGCCCAGGTCGGGAATCGGCCCGACCACGCGCCAGCCGCCCAGGCGCAGGACCGTGCGCCCCAGCCAGCGGACGAAACCGCTGCCGCGAACGTGCGGCACGTTCGCGGGAACGGGCGGAACCACCGGCCCCCGGGCCGGCGAAGCGGTGTTGTCCAAACGTTACTCCCAGTTGCGTTGCGAGCGGCCGCGCTTGACCTGCGCGCGCTCCTTCTTCTGTTCCAGCCGGCGCATCCTGGAGCCGTGGGTGGGCTTGGTCGCGACCCGGGCCTTGGGCACCACCATCCCGGCACGGATGAAGTCGGCCAGGCGCTCGCGCGCGTCGGCGCGGTTGCGCTCCTGGGTGCGGAAGCGCTGCGCGTCGATCACCAGCACGCCGCCGTCGGTGAGGCGCCGGTCGCGCTGCGCCAGCAGGCGCGCGCGCAGCGGCTCCGGCAGCGACGGCGAACCGGCCACGTCGAAACGCAGCTCGACCGCGCTGGACACCTTGTTCACGTTCTGCCCGCCGGCGCCGCTGGCGCGCACGAAACGCTCGACGATCTCCGCTTCCGGAATCGCCAGCCGCGCCGAGACATGGAGGGCTTCACTGACCATCGGCGCATTGTAAGCGCGCCGACCGCCGCCCCGGCTACAGCTCCGGCCAGTCGCGGGCGGCCCAGCGCCGGTAGGCGCGGTAGTGGTGGATGGCGAAACCGGCGAACGACGGCTCCGCGCGCAGCGCCTGCTCGACCTTGCGCACCTCGCGCTCGAACACCTTCGGGCCTTCCTCGTGGAAGGTGACCTTGTTGATGTCGTTGGAGGACACCTCCAGCCCGATCACCACCTTCTTGCCGACGCGGTTGGCGTAGGCGATCTCCTCGGCGGCATGCGAGAGGATGCTGTCGCGGCCCTCGGCCCGGTCGCGGTAGTCCATCAGCGCGACGTAGTCGTAGGTGTCGATGGCGTGCTCGCTGACCGGGCGCACCCTGCCCTTCCATTCCAGGGTGATGCCGTCCAGCCAGAACGGGATGGCCGGCCCCACCTGCAGGTCCGCGCCGGCCGCGCGCTTGATCCGCATCAGCGCATCGCTCATGTCCAGGAAGCCGACCAGCAGGCGCTCGCGCGTCTGGTCGTTCCACTCGTCGAGGATGTGCGGCTCGATATCGAGGTTGACGCCGTCGAAGCGCGCCGCCGCCGGTGCCGCGGCGTTGTACTCCACCACCCGCCGGAACATCGCCTCGGCCTCGGCGCGGTACGCCGGCAGCACGTAGTTCTCGGTGTTGAGATAGGCCGAGCCCAGCAGCGCGTATACCTTCATGCGCTGCCCGTGCAGGCGCTCGATGAAGGCCCGGTACAGCTGCGGCCGGTCGACGATCAGGTTGCGGCCGCGGTACGCGTCGGCATACAGGTACACCGTGTCGATGTGCTGCGACTTCAGGTAGGCCACCGCCTCATCGGCCACGGCCGGATCCTCGACCATCGCGTAGGACTCCGCCTCCCAGGTCCAGATGGCGCGGCTGGCGCCGGCAGATGCCGCCAGCGGCAGGACGCACAGAACCAACAGCAGGCCCAGGCTCATGCGCAGGCGTGTCATGGCGAGGTTCCTGTTGCGTTGACGGCATCCACCGGCAGGCGGTAGCGCCCCTGCCCGATGGCCTTGCCGGTGTCAGGGTCGGACGGAAACACGGAAACGTAGCAGCGCTCGTTGCAGGCGCCGGGCCGCGGCAGCTGCAGTTCCACCTGCTGCCGCCCGCGCGCCGGCAGTTCCAGCGCCTGGCCGTACACCTCCTGCAGTTCGCTGCCGTCGGCGGCGGTCAGCACCGCCAGCGGCACGAACTTGCGGCTGGGCGCACCGTCGCCATTGCCGAACACCATCGACAGGCGCAGGCCGCTGCCCGCGGGCACCACCTGCGCCGACTCCATGGAAAGCCCGGCCATGGCCGGGCCCGCCGGCGCATGCACCTGCACCTGCGGCGCGGCCTGGTAGGCCACCAGCGCCGGCCTGGCCGCGTCCGGGTCCAGCGCCTGCTGCTGCATGAAGATCGCATTGGCCTGCGTGTAGCGCTGCAGGCGCGCATTGGCCCACGCCAGCAGCGCCGCATCGTCGACTTCGGCCAGGTGCATGCCTTCCTGCAGCTGGTAGAGCTTTCCGTCGTGCAGCCACCAGCGTTCGGCCAGGTACTCCGGGTCGCTGGTCTTGGTCTGCTTCAACGGCAGCGCGTGGATGTTGCGGAACGTGTCGGCCATGTCCAGGCCGGTACCGAGCCACGGCGTCCGTGCCGGCCGCTTCAGCCCGTAGGTGTTCGACAGCAGGGCCAGCAGCGAGGGCGTGACATCCAGCTGCGACGACACGGCACGGATGCGCGCGGCGCGCTTGAGCAGCGGCGAGAAGATGATCAGCGGCACGTGGTAGCGGTCGACGTGCTCGCCCATCGGGATCTCCGGCAGGCGATGGTCGCCGGTGATGACGAACACGGTATTGGCGTACCACGGCGTCCTGGCCACCGCGTCGAAGTAGCGACGCAGCTGGTCGTCGGTGTAGAGGATGCTGCTGTAGACGTCCGCCTGCGCCTGGTAGGACGGCAGCTGCGCCTCGGGAATCCGCAGTTGGCCCAGGCGCTGGGCGAACTGCGCAAGGTAGGCGTCCTGCCCGGGGAAGCGGTAGCTGGTGTGCATGGAAATGGTCTGGATCGCCAGCAGGAACGGCGGCTGCAGGCGACCGCTGTCGGCCAGTACCCGCGACACCAGTTCCCTGTCGGGATAGCCCCAGGTGCTGAACGGGTTGCGCTGGTAGCCGGGACCGAAGCTGTTCATGTCCACCAGCGTCTGCACCTGTTGCAGGCGCATGTAGCCGCCCTCGTTGTCGAAGCCGGTATCGGTGCCGTTGTAGAAGGCGGTGTGGTACCCCTGCTGGCCGAGCACGCTGAACAGCCCCGGATGCGGCGGCATGCGCCCGCCCAGTGCGGTGAACCCCTGGTCGGCGAACGGCGCCGAGCCCAGCAGGCTGGGCAGCACGCCGAAGGTACGGCCCTGGTTGGCCAGGAAATTGTCGAAGTACAGGCTGCGGGTCGCCAGTTCGTCGAGGAACGGCGTGAAGCTGCCCAGCGAGGCCTCCGGCCCGGAGAACGAGCGCCCCAGCCCCTCGACCACGATGACCACCACGTTCGGCGGGCGGCCATCGGCGGTCGGCGAGAACCACGGGCCGAGCGCGTCCGGCGTGCGCTCGTCGTGCAGGAACGGGTAATGCGGATCCAGTGCCGGCTCGCCGGGGTCGGCCGGCGCCCCGCCGGTATCGGCCACCCCGGTCGCCGGCGCGTCGCCGCCCTGCCAGCGCCATACATCGGCGCCGAACCAGGCCAGCTTGTTGCTGGCCAGGCCGCGCGCCGATTCGTCCTTCAGGGTCGCGGCGCCGGCAGGCAACGGCACCAGCCAGGCCAGCAGCCCGATCACCAGCAGCAAGGTGGTCCACAGCACCGAGCCGCGCGCATCGCGCCGCACCCACCACCACAGGCCGGCCCACAGCACCAGCAGCGGCAGGCTCATCGCCAGCACGCTGCCGGCATCGAGCGGCGCGCCATCGCCCAGTGCAGTGCGTATCTCGGCCAGGCTGTAGCCGAACAGGTCGGCACCCAGCGGCACGCGCGCCACCTGGTAGTACTGGTCGAGCATGCCCTGCACGATGATCAGCAGCGACCATGGCACGGCCACGGCCACGGCGCGCAGCAAGGGTCGCTTCAGCGCCAGCAGCGGCAGCGACAGCAGCAGCAGTACCGGTACCGCGCGCAGCAGCACCAGCAACGCCTGCGCCAGCGCGATGCCGGCGACCGTCCACTTCTCGCCGCCGCTCCACGCCATGCCGGCGCTGCCGCCGATCACGGCGCCGGCGACCAGCGCCGACTGCGCCAGCAGCAGGGCCCTGAAGCCGGAGGAGAACCGCCGGTACGCACTGCCCTGCTGTCCCATGCTCATCGCTGCGTCCCGTTTACCAGCGCGAATAGATCGACAACGACACCCGCTTCTCGGCGAAGCCGCCATCGTCGTCGGCATAGCCGGCACCGAGCTTGAGGCCCCAGTGCGGCGCGAAATAGTGCATCCACGCCACGCCGACCGCGGCGTTGCTGTTGCGCACCACGGTGCCGAAGCGGTCCATGTCGGTGCTGCGGCCGGTGCCGGCGTTCACTTCCCAGTAGTCGTCGGCGTCGCCGCGGTAGTAGTTGCGCAACAGCACCCGGTGGCTCCAGCTGCCCGACCCTGCCCCGGGGACGTGCTGCAGCTTGTAGCGGCCGTACCAGTTGCCGACGTAGCGGCCCACGCCCACGCCGTAGAACTCGGTGTCGCTGGAGAAACGCAGGTGATCGACGCTGGCCGACAGTTCCCAGCCGCTGCCCACGCCCTGGAACACCTCGGCGCGCCAGGCGTACTTCGGCAGCAGGCCCGACGATGGCCCCCGCTGGTAGCGCAGGTTGGCGTAGGCGCGCGTCCACAGCGGCGCGTAGCCGTCCAGGGCCCAGGCCGTGTCGCTGCGGCCGAAATGATCGGCGCGCAGCAGTTCCAGTCCCAGCGAGCCACGCTCGAAATAGCGGCGCAGCGTCAGGTTGGCATCGTTCCAGCTCTGCCGCCCGCCGCTGAAGCCGGTGTGGTCCCAGCCGAGGTTGGCGCCCCACTTGTAGCCGCCGGCGATCATCGCGTCGGGGTTGGCCGTGCGCGGCAACAGGCTCTGCCGCAGCGAATCGACCTCGGCCGGGTCCGCGCCCATCGCCAGGGCGGCATCGAAGTCGGCCCGCGCGGCGGCGGCCTGGCCGACATCGCGCTGCGCGCGGCCACGCGCGATCCGCGCCTGCGGGTCCTGCGGCGCCAGTTCCACCCAGTGCGAATAGGCGTCGACGGCCTGCTGAGGGCGGTCGCTCCAGCGGTACAGATCGCCCAGCGCCGACCATGCATCGGCGTAGCCGGGGCTGTTGCGCACCACCGCGCCCAGGTCCGCCTCGGCGGCCGCGTACTGGCCATCCCAGGCATAGGTGCGGCCACGTGCCAGCAGCAGGTCGCCGTTGTCCGGGTGCTCGGCCAGCAGCGCGGTATAGCGTTCGATCGCCTCGGCGCGCTGCCCGCCGGTGGCCAGGCCACGGATCTGCGCCATCTGCGCGGTCAGGCTGTCCGCCGCGCCGTCCTGCGCCAGCGCCGGCCCGGCCATGACGGCCAACGCCAGTGCCAGGCCCTGCGCCAGCAACCGGTGGGTGGATTGGAAACGCGATGACTCGGCCACGGGAGGATTCCTGTTGGTCACGGGAGGGGCCCGCCGCTGTCCGGGCGGAGGGGGGCTGCCGGCACCGCGGCCGGCGGCATGTCTTCTTCCGGCACCTGCTGCCAGGAGCCGTCGCGCTGGATACGGCCCCAGCCATGGCGCCGGCGCGGCCGCAGCAGCCAGTTGACGGTGCCGGCCAGGCGCCAGAGCGAATTGATCTGGCGGTAGCCGAAGTTCTCCAGCACCGCCACCACGAACAGCCGCAGCTGCTGCCGCGGGCGCGCGTACAGGCCGAAGGAGAGCTCCTCCAGCAGCATGGCGTTGACCGACAGCAGCACGCCCATGCCCACCGCCGCGACCAGGAACACCAGGAACACGTCCAGCGGCACCAGGCCGAGGATGGCCAGCGAGATCATCGCCACGTAGCCGATCACTTCGATCGCCGGCCCGAAGAACTCGAACAGCAGCATGAACGGGAATGCGATCCAGCCGACGACGCCGCCGCGGCGGTTGAACATCAGCGACAGGTTCGACCACAGGCTCTCGGCCAGGCCGTACTGCCAGCGCATGCGCTGGCTGCGCAGCGACTTCAGGTCGGTCGGTACCTCGGTCCAGCACACCGGGTCGGGCACGAACACGATGCGGTAGTCGCGGCGTTCCCTGCGCAGGCTGCTGTGCATGCGCACCACCAGGTCCATGTCCTCGCCCACCGTGTCGGCGCGGTAGCCGCCGATGGCGACCACGCGTTCCTTGTAGAACACGCCGAACGCGCCGGAGATGATCAGCAGCGCGTTCATCGGCGACCAGCCCACGCGCCCGAACAGGAACGCGCGCAGGTACTCGACCAGCTGGAAGCTGGGCAGCCAGTGGTCGGGCAAGCCGATTTTGGACAGCTGCCCGTCGCTGACGGTGCAGCCGTTGAGCACGCGCACCACGCCGCCGCTGGCCACCACCCGGCGGTCCTCCAGGAACGGCCGCACCACCCGCGACAGGCTTTCCGGCTGCAGGATGCTGTCGGCATCCATCACGCAGAACAGCGGATAGCGCGCGCAGTTGATGCCGGCGTTGATCGCATCGGCCTTGCCGCCGTTGGCCTTGTCCACCATGCGCACGCGCGGGTGGGTCGCCGAGGCGTAGACGCCCTTCACCGTCTCGGTCTTCAACCGCGCCCGGTAGGCCTCGGGCACCATCACCAGGCCGAACGCCGCGATCAGCGCCTCGCGGGTTCCGTCGGTGGAGCCGTCGTTGACCACCACGATCTCGTAGTCGGGGTAGCTGGTCTTGAGCAGCGAGCGCACCGAGGACACCACCGACTTCTCCTCGTTGTGCGCCGGCAGCAGCACGCTCACCGGCGGCTGGTACTCGCGCAGCGCCTCCGGCAGGTAGTTGGCGCGATGCTCGCGCATGTAGCGCACGATCTGGTACGCGGAGATGTAGTTCAGCGCCAGGTAGGCCAGGTTGATGGCCACGAAGTAGGCCATGAAGAACCATTGCAGCGAGATCATCAGGTGCACCCACGGCACCTGGTAGAAATGATCGAGGACCAGCTGCCAGTAGGTGTTCATGTCGTGATCCCCAGGCGGTGCTCGGACAGCACGTGGTCGATGATGTCGCGGCCATAGGCGTCGGCCAGCCGCTCCTTGATCTGCAACAGCGCCTGCGCGCCCATGCCCGGCAGCGCCAGCAGTGCCTGCGCGGTCCGGTAGCGCACCCACCAGACGCTGTCCGACAGCAGCGGTTCCAGCAGGCTGCGGTCGCCCGGATCGCCCATGCGGCCCAGCGCCGCGGCCGCATGCATGCGCACGTGCCAGCGTGGCGAATCGAGGAAGCGCCTGGCCCGTTCGCGGTCCTGCGGATCGTTGAGCAGCTGCAGGCACACCGAGATGACGTGGTCGTCCACCTGCGCGTCGAGCAGCTGCCGCACCACGCCGGCGGCCTGCCCGGGGGCGATGCGCGCCAGCAGGCGCACCAGCGTCGCGGCCGTGTCGGTGTTGGCGCGCAGCAGCACGCTGGACAACTCGCGCGCCGCGCTGCCGTCGTGGTTGTCGGTGAGGATCCGCGCCACGCTGCCCGGGAACCAGTCCTCGCGCGAGGCGATCATCGGCACGAACAGCGCCATTGCCCGTGGCGGGTCGATCTGCGCCAGCGCGCGCGCGGCGCACAGCGAAACGATCGGGCTCGGGTTTTCGAGGAAGGCGGACAGCTCGTCGAACAGCTGCGGGTCGCGCAGGTGGCCGAGGGCGATGATCGCCATCGCCCGGTCGTGGTAGCGTCCATCGAGTTGCCGGCGCGCGGCCTCGACCAGGCCGACCCGCTCGCCCAGCGCTGCCAGCCGGCGCGAATCGGTCTCCGGCAACGATTCATGGATCGTGTTCCACGCCTCGATGAAACCATGCGCCTGGTGCGCATCGAGCCTGCGCAACGGGGGGGACACGCCGGCCAGCTCCTGCTTCAGTACCTGCGTCCAGTGCTCGCGCTCGCGGAAATCCCGCCTTTCCCGCCGCAACGCGCGCATTCTCAGCAGCACGACTCCGGCCAGCAGCAGACAGGACATCGTGATGGTCAGCACCGCAACCCAGAATGCAATCATCACTACCGGCGAACCGTGCAAAAGACTGTCCATGTTCATCTCCCTGTCACTGAAGCGGCATCCATGTCCGCGTTGAAATATCTCTAAAGCTAATACCGGCAAAAATCCGCAAAGTTTTTGTGATTTGCGTCACAATAATCACACATGCTCACCAACGTGCAACTGCATCGGGAGTGGGAACATGAACAAAACGTTAAGAAACAGATGGCTGGCCATCGGTGCGTGCCTGGCGCTGCTCGGCGGCGCCGCCGGAGTCTGGGTGCTGCTGCATCCGGCCAGCTTCGTGGTGCAGCCGTGGCGGGCGCAGCAGTCGGTCACCGGCTCGCGCTTCGTGTTCGGTCCCTATCCGGTGGATGCGGACATGCACCGGCTCAAGGCCGAAGGCATCACCACCATCATCAGCCTGCTCAATCCGCAGCTGCCCTACGAGGCATCGCTGCTCGAGGACGAGAAGGAACGTGCCGCGCGCCTGGGCATGCGGGTCCTCAATTTCCCGATGGGCAGCATCCTCGGGCAACGCTTCGGCGCCGACTACGAACGCAACTCGCGCGCCGCGGCCGATGCCGCCATCGCCAGCCCGGGCACGGTCTACATCCACTGCTATCTCGGCCTGCACCGCGCCGCCAGCGTGCGCGATTACCTGGAGCAGCATGCGGGCCAGGCCGCCACGCGCGAGTTCGACGGTTCGCTCGAACACGGCCGCAGCCCGCGCCAGCTCGCCAACGAACGCGCCCAGGGCCTGTACGAGCAGGACGACTACGCCGGCGCGCTGGACGAACTGGCTTCCGTGCAGCCGCTGGACTACGCCGCGTACGTGCTCACCGGCTGGGTCCAGCTGCGTCGCGGCGACAACGTGCTGGCGCGCGATGCGTTCCGGCGGGCCACGCTGATGCCCGATCCCAAGGCCGACGCCTGGGGCGGGCTGGGCTTCGCGCTGCTGCGCCTGGACGACCTGGAAGGTGCGTCCACCGCGTTCGAGCAGGCACTCAGACTCTCGCCCGACGACAACGACGCGATGCAGGGCATGGCGCAGGTGCTCTACCGCCAGGACCGGACGCAACAGGCGCGTGTCCTGCTCGAGCGCCTGCACGCCGAAGCGCCGGACAATGCCGAGGTCAACGCGCTGCTGGAACGCCTGAAACAGCCGGCGGACGCGCCACGGTGAGCCGGCCGCGGGCCGGCGCGGCACGGCGGCATCGGCTAGGCTGCACCTTTTCCGGAAGGAGCAGCCCATGTCGACCGCTTACTGGTGTGTGTTGATCGCCGCGATCCTGCCTTACGTGTGGGTGGCCGTGGCCAAGGTGCGGCCCGGCTACAACAACCGCAATCCGCGCGCCTGGGTCGCCAGGAGCGACAACTACCTCGTGCAGCGCGCCAATGCGGCGCACCTCAACGCGTTCGAGAATTTCGCGCCCTTCGCCGCCGGCGTGGCCCTGGCGCAGCTGGCCGGCGTGGACCCGGCGACGGTCAACCCGCTGGCCATCGCCTTCGTGGTGTTCCGCGTCCTGCATGGCGTGCTCTATGTCGGCGACAAGCCGTTGCTGCGCAGCCTTGCGTGGCTCGGCGGTTTCGCCTGCAGCGTGGCGCTGATCGTGCTGGCCGCCCAGGCCGCCGGCCGCTGATCCAGAAGCGCCGCGCCGGCCCCGCCGCGATGCCGTGCGGCACGCAGCGGGCCGTACGGCCGCCCCCTCACAACCGCGCGATGTCCGGCGCATCGCCGCCGAACCACGCGTTGTTGTACGCCTGCCGCGCGGCCTCCCCTGCCGCCGCGTCGCCCTTGCGCCGGTAGACTTCCACCAGCCCGGCCAGCGCCCAGCCGTTGCCGCGCGCGCGCAGCAGCGATTCGCGCAACACCCGCTCTGCGGCGTCGAGCCGGCCCTGCCGCAGGTAGACCGAACCCAGCGACTGGCGGATGGGGTAATACCAGTACGGCGGCTCCATGTAGGCGAGCGCGTCCTCCATCGCCACCGCCTGCTCGTAGGCCCGCGCCGCCGCCGGCAGGTCGCCGCGGGCATCGGCCAGGCGCGCGCCCGCCACCAGCCGTGCGGTCTGCACGATTTCCTTTCCGGGCATGTACCAGTCCAGGTAAGGCTGGAAATCGGCGGTGCGCTCGATCCCGGCGATGGCGTCTATCTCGCGCTGCGCGTCGTCGAGATCGTGCCGCGCGGCATGCGCCAGCGCGCGCGCGTAATGCGCCAGCGCCGCCACCAGCACCTGGTTCTCCGGCGGCGGCGGCAACGCCAGGATGTCGGCAGGCGCGCTGAACACGACGTGCGCGAGGTAGGGCGCGGCCTTGATCGGCTCGAGCAGCGGGTAGTCGGCGACGACCTCGTCGGCCAGCGCCGCGTCCAGCTTGTCCGCGGCGGCGATGGCGGTGGCTCCGTCGCCGCCCATCTGCGCGGACACCAGCACGAAATGGATGTTGTGCGGATAGTAGGCGGCCTTGTACAGCGGGTCGGACGGCGAGGTCGCGAAATAGGCCTCGTCCACCGCCATCGCGCGCCGGTTGATTTCCATCGAATCCTTGAACAGGCCCACGCGGTAGTAGATGTGCGCCGGCATGTGCACGATGTGGCCGGCACCGGGCATCAACGCGGCCAGGCGCCGGGCATGGGGCATGCCGCGTTCCGGCGTGGCCGATGCCTCGACCGCATGGAGGTAGAGATGGATCGCGCCGGGGTGGTCGGGATTGCGGGCCAGTACCGTCTCCAGCGCCGCCAGCATCTCGCCGGCGCGGCCCTTGGGCCGGGTTCCCGCCGCCTCCCAGTAGTCCCACGGCTGGGTATCCATGACCGATTCGGCGTAGAGCGCCTGCACCGTGTCGTCGTCCGCATGGCGGGCGGCCACCGCCCGCATGGCATCGGCGAAGGCTGCGTCCAGCGGCGCGCGCTCGGCCGCCGGGTCGGCCGAATAGCGCTGGCGCAGCGCCGCGATCAGCGCGCGGTCCTTCTCCGGCGCGGCCGGCGCCAGCGCGTTCGCGCGGGACAGCGCCGCCCATGCCGGTGCCACCGCGGCCGGCAGCATCGGCGCATTGATGTTCGGCCCCAGCACGAACGCCTCGCCCCAGTACGCCATCGCCAGCGCCGGGTCTTCGCGCTGCGCGGCCTGGAACGCGCGTTGCGCCTCGGCATGGTTGAACGCGAACGCCCAGCGCAGCCCCTGGTCGAAATACGCCTGCGCCCGCGCATTGCGGGTACCGACCTTCAGGCTCAGCCCGCCGAGGTTGTCGTACAGCGGCACCGCCCCCTCGGCCGCCTTCATCGGCAACTGCGGGAAGGGCCGGGTTTCGGCGGTCTGCGCCAGCACCAGCGCGTCAAGCAGGGCCGGGCGACCCGCGGCGGACGCGCCGCAGATGGCGCCGCGTGGGTCGAGCACCGGGTCGTACGCCGGCAGCGCACCGTGCGACCGTCCCAGCAGGCTGGCCGAACCGCAGGCACCGGCCAACCCGACGGACAGGAGGATGAGGCGGGACGAAGGCTTGTTCATGGCGGTTTCCTGGAAAGCGGCCGCAGGCCGGAACGACGCGCCTGCCACGGGTGCAGGACATGCCACCAGCCTGCCAGCGCCCAGCCCGTCGATCTTTAGGCCAGCCTTGGGCCAGCCTGAGGGTGGCGGGAATACGCGGTGGAGGCCGCCGCCGGCCGCCCGGCTTGCGGCCTATACTCGCCGCGACCGGGGCCACCCCGCCGGGAGCCGTATGTCGCAGCCTGCGCCGGACCACCTTGTCTTCGACGACCTGGTCATCGACTTCGCGGGCCGGCGCCTGTGGCGTGGCGGCGGCGAGCTGGCGCTGGAGCCCAAGGCCTTCGCGGTGCTGGCGCTGCTGGCCGCCTCGCCCGGCCGGGTGTTCACCCGCGACCAGATCCTGGACGCGGTCTGGGGCCACCGGCACGTCACCCCGGGCGTGCTGAACCGGATCATGAGCCTGCTGCGCCAGGCGCTGGGCGAGGACGCGCTGCACCCGCGCCTGCTGCATACGGTCTACGGCATCGGCTACCGCTTCGACCTGCCCGCCGGCGAAGCGCCGTCGGCGGCGCCCCGGGAACCATCCACCGATGCCGCGGCCCCGCCCGCGGCGGCGCGCGCGCCCCGGCCGCGCATCCGCTGGCTGGCCGCGATCGCCGCCACCGCGCTGCTGGCCGGTACCAGCCGCTGGCTGCCGCGCACCGACCCACCGGCCGCGCCGCCCGTGCCGACGGCGGCATCCACCCCCACCCCGCGGCCGTCGCTGGCGGTACTGCCGTTCGCCGACCTTTCCCGCGCGCGCGACCAGGCATACCTGGCCGACGGGCTGGCCGAGGAGATCCTCGACCAGTTGGCGCAGTCGCAGGCGCTGCGGGTGGTGGGACGCAGCTCGAGCTTCTCGTTCAGGGGCAGGAACGAGGATCCGCGCGCGATCGGCCGCGAGCTCGGTGTCGCCTACCTGCTGGAAGGCAGCGTGCGCCGCGAGGACCAGGCACTGCGGGTCACCGCGCAGCTGGTGCACGCCGCCGATGGCGCGCAGCTGTGGTCCAGGACCTATGCGCGTGAGCTGCGCGACGTGTTCGCGATGCAGCAGGAGATCGCGCGCGACGTCGCCCAGGCGCTGAGCGTGAAACTCGACGTGGCGGCATTCAACCGCGGCCAGGGCGGCACCACCCACGTGGAAGCCTACGAGCGCTACCTGCGCTGGCGCGGCATCGTCATGGAAGAACGGTTCGACTTCGCCCATGACCAGGAACGGCTGCAGCTGGCGCGCGAAATGGTGGCGCTGGACCCGCAGTGCACGCTGTGCCTGGAGGCGCTGGCCGCATCACTGGACGCTGTGGCGCACGAGATCGGCGCTCCCCAGGCCGCGCAGCTGCACGGCGAGGCACGGCAGCTGCGCGCACGTATCGCCACGATCGCGCCGGACAGCGCGCTCGCCCGCCAGGAGCGCGCCAACGCGTTGTGGCGCCAGGGCCGCCATGCCGAGGCCATCGCCGTGGCCAGGCAGGTCGCCGATTCCGGGCCGCTGCTCAAGGAGCGGGTCTGGGACTACACCTTCATGCTCTACGCCATGGGCCACCTGGACGAAACCGTGGCGCTGGTCGAGCAGGTGCGCGCGGCCGAACCCAGGGCGCTGTTCCTTTCCCGCGACCTGCAGTACGACTACACCGCCGCGCGGCGCCCGGCCGATGCGGAGCTGGAATACCAGCGTGGCCGCCGGCTGCAGGGAAGCCAGCGGGAACCGGACTATGTCGCCTTCATCGGCCAGCTGGCCGGCAAGCGGCCGGGCGGGCCCGGGCACCTTGCCGAGCTGCACCGGCGACTGCTGCAGCCTGACCCGGGCACGCTGTTCGGCGCGCCGTTCTTCCGCGACCTCGGTGCGGTGCTGCACGACCGGGCGGCGATGCTGGCGCTGGTGCGCAGGGCGCTGGCGGACGAGGCCTACGGCGGCGGTGCCGGGGCGGCCTATGTGTGGACCAACGTGGCCGACGCGCTGGGCGACGCCGACCTGGCGGTGGCGGCGATGCGGCGCGACCTGGAAGCGCAGCCCGGATTCGCGACCGGCACGATGGCGCCGCAATCCTACGTCGCGCTGTGGAACGCGCCGTACTCCGGAGTGCGCGCGCACCCGGGCTTCAAGCGCCTGCTGGTGCAGGCCGGTGTCGTCGGCTACTGGCGGCAGACCGGCCGCTGGGGCGATGGCTGCCGCGCAACCGGCGCGGACGACTTCCAGTGCCGCTGAGGCGCTGCCTGGCCTGCACGCGGATCAGCCATGCCCGCGGTGCGGCACCGCGCCGGTCGGCACCTCTTCGTCCCACCCCAGCAGCGCGAATGCCTTGCGGAACTCCGCATCCAGCGGCGCGCTCACCTCGATGCGGCGCCCGTCGTGCGGGTGCGGGAACGACAGCCGCACCGCATGCAGCAGCATGCGATGCACGCCGTGCATGCGGAACGTGCGGTTGTGGTGGCCGTCGCCATGGCTGGTGTCGCCGATCAGGTGATGGAACACGTGCTTGAGGTGGCGGCGGATCTGGCGGAACCGCCCGGTCTGCGGCTGGCACCGCAGCAGGGCGTAGCGTGAGGTCGGGAAGCCGTTGGACGGCACCGGCAGTTCGCCGCTCAGCAGTTTCTGGAAGTGGGTGACGGCCGGCTTCTTCAGCGGCTTGCCCGGGCCGCCATCGAGGTCGTGGTCGACGCTGAAGGCCTCCTCCGCCGGCCAGCCGCGGCACACGGCCAGGTAGTCCTTGCCGACATCGCCGGCCATCAGCGCCTTGCCCAGCGCGCTGGCGGTTTCGCGGTCGAAGGCCAGCAGCAGGCAACCGCTGGTGGCGCGGTCCAGGCGATGGATCAGGAAGATCGGCCGGCCCAGCTGCTCGCGCAGGCGGTCGGCCAGGAAATCGTCCTCGCCGCGCGCCAGCTTGCTGTCGTGGACCATCAGCCCGGCCGGCTTGTCGACCACGGCCAGCCAGTCGTCGGCGTACAGCACCGGCAACGCCCGCGCGGGCATCGATATCGTGGTGTCGTGATCCATGGTTCGGCACACCTGCTCGGGCACGCCACGCGGCCCGTTTCGTGGATGCCCCGCGAGCGGCGGGGCGGTCGGTCCGGCCGCGCCGGGAACGGAGTCAGGCCTTCACCGGCCCGACCGTGATGCCCAGCTGCAACATCAGCTGGGCGACCTGCAGGGCATCGAGCCGGACGCCTTCAAGGTCGACCACGCGCAGGTCCAGGTCGCCCAGCTCCGAGCCGCTCAGGTCGCAATGGGTGAAGTTGGCCGAACGCCAGTCCAACGAAGAGAAATCCCCGCCGGACATGTCCGAACCGCTGAAGCTCGCACCGGCCACGCTGGCACCGGTCCAGCGGTTGTCCGGCAGTTCGCATTTTTCCAGCGTCACGCCGGAAAAATCGGCATAGGCAAGATTGGACTGGCGGATCACCGCGCTGCAGAACCAGCTGCGCGCGGTGATCTGGTTCATGAAGCTGGCATTGGAAAAATCCGCGCCCTGCGCCCGGCATTCCACGATCTCCAGCCCGAGCGCCTTGGCGAAGGCGAAACCGCACATGCTCAGGTCGCACTGGCGGAAACGGGCTTCCTTGAGCTGGGCGCCGTTGAAGCGGCAACCGGCCTGGGTGTCCGCATCGTAGAAGACGCAGTTCACGAATGCCGTGCCGGTCAGGTCGGCGCCGGAGAAATCGCAGTTGCGGAAATGCGTGTTGGCGACCGTGGCGCCGGTGAAGCGGTCCCTGCCGATCCGCTCGTTGCTGACGATGGCCGGCGCCGCGACGGCACCGGTGTTCATCGCCGCAGCCATGCCGAGGCCAGCGCCAGCGCGCCCACGCCGCCGCTGATCCACGACCACAGCGGCACCGTGGCCCATTGCGGGCCGCCGGCATGCAGGCCGTGCAGCAGCGCCGCCACCACCAGCAGCCCGGCACCGGCCACGGCGGTGACCACGCGCCGCTGCATGCGCTGCAGGGTCTGGTCGAGGTTGACGATGTCGCGCGAGCGCATCGACAGCTGGTGCTGGCCCTCGACCTGCTGGCGCAGCCAGGCATGCACCAGCACCGGCATGTCCGGGGTGCGGGTCATGATCTCCGGCAGCCGGCGGCGCAGTTCCCGCAGCGCGCGGCGCGGGCTGTAGCGCTCGCGCAGGATGCGCTCGAGCACCGGCCTGGCCACCGCCCAGATGTCGATCTGCGGGTCGAGCTGGCGGCCCACGCCCTCGATGTTGAGCAGGGTCTTCTGCAGCAGGATCAGCTGCGGCTGCAGGGTCAGCTGGTAGCGCTGCGCGGTGCGGAACAGCTTGAGCAGCACTTCGGCCAGCGAGATCTGCGACAGCGGGCGGGTGAAGTACGGCTCGCACACCGCGCGCACCGCCGCCTCCAGGTCGTCGATGCGCACGCTGGCCGGCATCCAGCGCGCCTGCACGTGCAGTTCGGCGATGCGCCGGTAGTCGCGGTTGAAGATGGCCATGAAGTTCTCGGCCAGGTAGTACTGGTCCTCTTCCGAGAGCTGGCCCATGATGCCGAAGTCGAGCGCGATGAAGCGCGGGTTGTCGCGCCGCGCCGGGTCGGTGTCGACCCAGATGTTGCCGGCGTGCGCGTCGGCATGGAAGAAGTTGTCGCGGAACACCTGCGTGTAGAACACGCGCACGCCCTTGGCGGCCAGCGCGCTGCGGTCGATGCCGGCCGCGTCCAGCGCGGCGATGTCGTCCGAGGGAATGCCCCAGACCCGCTCCAGGGTCAGCGCGCGCTCGGCGGTGTGGCTCCAGATCACCTCGGGCACGTAGAGGTCGTCCGAGTCCTGCCAGAAACGGCGCAGCACGCTGGCGTTGGCGCCCTCGCGCTGCAGGTCCAGCTCGGCGGCCAGGGTGGTCTCGATTTCCGCCACCACCTCGCGTGGACGGATCTTGTCCGCGCGCGGATGGGTGCGCTCGACCAGTGCGGCCAGCGACCGGAGCAGGGCGATGTCGGCGTCGATCTGCCGCTCGATGTCCGGGCGCAGCACCTTGACCACCACCTGGCGGCCGCCGGGCAGCGTCGCCGCATGCACCTGCGCGATCGAGGCCGACGCCAGCGGCACGGTGTCGAAGCTGGCGAACGCCTCGGCGACCGGCCGGCCCAGCGCCTGCTCGACGATCTGCCGCGCGCGCTCGCCGTCGAACGGCTGCACCCGGTCCTGCAGCAGGGTCAGCTCGACCGCCACGTCCGGCGGCACCAGGTCGCGGCGGGTGGACAGGATCTGCCCGAACTTGACGAAGATCGGCCCCAGCTCCTGCAGCGCCAGGCGCAGGCGCGCGCCACGCGGCAGCGAGGCGATGTCGCCGCGGGCGCGCGGCACGAACGGCCTGGCGATGCGCAGCCAGCGTTCGGCCGGGGTGCCGTCGAACAGGTCGTCGAGCCGGTAACGCAGCATCACCCGGCCGATGCGGCTGGCGCGGAACATCGCGCGGGTCGTCCTCATGCCCGGCCCCCGCTGCGCAGCCTGGCCACGCGCGCGGCCAGGCGTTCGACGTCGTCGCGGACCGCATCGACGTCGTCGTGGAAAGCGTCCAGCTCGGCCCGCGGCACCACGTCGCGCGACTCCTCGGTCACGTATTCGGCCGCGGTCCGGGCCAGGTCGGCGGTGCTGCGGCGGGCCTGCGCCAGCGCCGCGCGCAGGGTCTGCGCCACCTGCACCCCCAGCACCTCGCCGAACACCGCCACGAACGGCTGCTGCCAGTCCGGATCGAAGCGCGTGGCCAGCTGCTGCAGGCGCCGCGCCAGTTCGGCGTCGCCGGACACCTTCACCCGTCCGGCCGGGGCCGCGCCCGGGCTGCGCCGCGCGTTGGCCAGGAACGGCAGCTGCGCCAGCACCCCGCCCAGGGTGCTGCGCACGGCCAGGTCCGGCTCCTGTGCGGTGTCCACCGGCCCGACCGTCAGGCGTTGCCCGGCCACCCCGATCTGCAGCGCCAGCGCGGGCGACTCCAGGGTCAGGGCGATGCGCTGGCCATCCAGCGGCACCAGTGCGGCGCGGGTGTCCGGATCCATCGCCAGCGCACGGTTGAGCGCCGTTTCCAGCGCGCGGCCGGCCAGCGGCTTGATGAACTTGAAGGGGGAAGCAGGCATGCGCGGCATTCTACCGAAGCGCGGAACCGGCAACGGCATTGCCGCGGGCGCGGGCGCCGCAACGGCCGCGGCTGACGCCCGGCAAACCGGCGCCGGCGCCTGCCTGTTCCCCATTGCCGGCTTTCCCCCCATGCTATGCGCATCAATGCAAGCGCAGGAGCTACAGGCAATGGGCAAGACCCGGGTCGGCATCATCTTCGGCGGTCGTTCGGCCGAACACGAGGTCTCGCTGCAGTCGGCGAAGAACATCCTCGACGCGCTGGACAAGGAGCGCTTCGACGTCAGCCTGATCGGCATCGACAAACAGGGCCACTGGCACCTGAGCGACCCGCAGCAGTTCCTGCTCAACCCCGGCGACCCGGGGAAGATCGCGCTGAACCGCTCCGGCAACGCGCTGGCGGTGCTGCCCGGCCGCGAACAGGCGCAGCTGGTGCCCAGCGACCCGGCCACGGCGCTGGCGCAGATCGACGTGGTGTTCCCGATCGTGCACGGCACGCTGGGCGAGGATGGTTCGCTGCAGGGCCTGCTGCGCATGGCCAACCTGCCGTTCGTCGGCTCCGGGGTGCTCGGCTCGGCGGTGGCGATGGACAAGGACGTGGCCAAGCGCCTGCTGCGCGATGCCGGCCTGCCGGTGGCGCCGTTCGTGTGCTTCAGCCGCGCCACCGCGGCCAGCGCCGACTATGCGGCACTGGTCGCGCAGCTGGGCACGCCGCTGTTCGTCAAGCCGGCCAACCAGGGCTCGTCGGTGGGCGTGAGCAAGGTGCGCGATGCCGGTGAGTTCGCCCGGGCGATGGCGCTGGCGCTGTCCTTCGACCACAAGGTGCTGGTGGAATCGGCCATCGTCGGCCGCGAGATCGAGTGCGCGGTGCTCGGCAACGACCACCCCGAGGCCAGCGTCTGCGGCGAGGTGGTGGTGCACGACGACTTCTACGCCTACGACACCAAGTACATCAGCGCCAACGGCGCCGAGACGGTGATCCCGGCCGACATCCCGGCCGAGGCGCAGGAGCGCATCCGCGGCATCGCCATCCGCGCCTACCAGGCGCTGGACTGCGCCGGCATGGCCCGGGTGGACGTGTTCCTGACCCCGGCCGGCGAGGTGGTCATCAACGAGATCAACACCCTGCCCGGCTTCACCCGCATCAGCATGTATCCCAAGCTGTGGGGCGCCAGCGGCCTGGACTACACGGCGCTGATCACCCGCCTGGTGGAACTGGCGCTGGAGCGCCACGCCGCCGACAAGGCGCTGCGCAGCTCGATCACCGGCGCCTGATGATGGCCGCCCGCGCCGCCCGCCATCGCGCGCCGCGGGCCTGACCGGGAGCCGCTGCGCGCATGGCTGCCCGGCCCCCACGCCCATTGCCGCGCATCCCGGCCATGGTCTGGGCGCTGGGCCTGGTCAGCCTGCTCACCGACATCTCCTCGGAGATGATCCACAGCCTGCTGCCGATGTTCATGGTCGGCACGCTGGGCCTGACCGCCTTGGCGGTCGGCCTGATAGAAGGGCTGGCCGAGGCCACCGCGCTGGTCGTCAAGGTGTTCTCCGGCGTGCTCAGCGACTGGCTGGGCCGGCGCAAAGCGCTGGCAGTGCTGGGCTATGCGCTGGGCGCCTTCAGCAAACCGCTGTTCGCCCTCGCCCCCGGCGCCGGGCTCATCGTGGCCGCGCGCCTCACCGACCGGGTGGGCAAGGGCATCCGCGGCGCGCCGCGCGACGCCTTGATCGCCGACATCACCCCGGCCGCGATCCGCGGTGCCGCCTTCGGACTGCGGCAATCGCTCGACACCGTCGGCGCCTTCGTGGGGCCGTTGCTGGCCGTCGGGCTGATGCTGGCGTGGGCCAATGATTTCCGCGCGGTGTTCTGGGTGGCGGTGATTCCCGGGGTACTGGCCGTGGTGGTGCTGCTGCTGGGCGTGCGCGAACCGGCCCCGAGCAAAGCGGGGCGCCGCGGCAATCCGATCCGGCGCGACAATCTCCGCCGGTTGGACAGGACGTACTGGTGGGTGGTGGCGCTGGGCGCGGTCTTCACCCTGGCACGGTTCAGCGAAGCCTTCCTGGTACTGCGCGCGCAGCAGGTCGGCATCGCGGTGGCGCTGGTGCCACTGGTGATGGTGGCGATGAACCTGGTCTACGCCGCCAGCGCCTACCCGTTCGGCAAGCTCTCCGACCGCCTGAGCCATATCCACCTGCTGGGCGCGGGCCTGGCCGTGCTGATCGTGTCCGACGTGCTGCTGGCCACGGCACGGCACTGGGGCATGGTGATCGCCGGCGTCGCGGTGTGGGGCATCCACCTGGGCATGACCCAGGGGCTGTTGTCGGTGATGGTCGCCAACACCGCGCCGCCCGACCTGCGCGGCACCGCCTATGGCATGTTCAACCTGGTCAGCGGCATCGCCCTGCTCGCGGCCAGCCTCATCGCCGGCGCGCTGTGGGATGCCTGGGGCCCGTCGGCGACCTTCTGGGCCGGCGGCGTATTCGCGGCCCTGTGCCTGGCCGGGCTGCCCGTCATCGGCCGCGCCATGCCGCGGGAAACAGGCCCCACGCCTTGAGCGGGGGCCATTGCCGTGCGCCTGCGGCGGTCATCCCTTCCTGCGGAACAGCGAGATCACCGCCAGGACCAGGAACACCACGAACAGGATCCAGGCGATGTTGCTGGCGGCGCCGGCAATGCCGGAGAAGCCCAGCAGCGCGGCGATGATGGCGATGACGAAGAACACGACGGCGTAGTGGAGCATCAGCATCTCCCTTGTGTGAGAACCCGGGCACCATCCTCTGCAAACCGCGGTGGCGGCATGGTGATGGGGGCGTGATCGCCAGATGATGGGCGCCAGCGCGCCTCAGCCGGCCGCCCGTGCGCTGTCGCGCAGCCGGCGCAGGCCCTCCTCGACCGATACCCGCGGCACGTAACCGAAATCGCGCCGTGCCGGCTCCATCGAATACCAGTGCGGCGTGCACAGCTGCTCGGCGAGGAAGCGCGTCATCGGCGGCTCGCCACGCAGGCGCAGCAGCGGCCACAGCGTTTCGCAGACCGCACCGATGCGGTAGGCCGCCTTGAACGAGATCGACTTCTCCACCGCCGGTGCGCCCATGGCCGCGAGCAGCCGGTTGAGCAGCTCGCGCATCGGCAACGGCTCGCCGTTGGAAATGAAATAGGCCTTGCCGGCGCAGGCCGCGCCCGCCACCAGGTGGTCGAAGGCGTCGAAGTGCGCCTGCGCGGCGTTGTCGATGTAGGTGGTGTCGACCTTGTTCAGGCCGTCGCCGACCAGGCGCAGGCGCCCGGCGCGGGCGCGCTCGGCCAGGCGCGGCACCAGCTGGTTGTCGCCCGGCCCCCAGATCAGCCGCGGGCGCAGCGCCACGGTCGCCAGCTCCGGGCCATTGGCGGCCAGCACTTCCTGTTCGGCGATGGCCTTGGTGGCCGCATACGGCGCCTGGAAATCCTCGCCATAGGGCACCTCGTCCGCGCCCAGTCCTTCCACCGGATGGGTGGCGCGGTGGGTCACGCTGGGCGTGGAGGTGTACACCAGCCGGCCGATGCCGTGCGCGCGGCAGGCGTCGAGCACGTTGCGGGTGCCCACCACGTTGGCCTGGAAATAACTGTCGTAGCTGCCCCAGGCCCCGGCCTTGGCGGCGTTGTGGAACACCGCGTCCACGCCGGCGGCGGCATGGCGCACCGCATTGGCATCGGCCAGGTCGCCGCGGATCTGGCCCACGCCCAATGCAGCCAGCGCGGGGTAATGGCCGCGGTTGAAGCTGAGCACTTCATGGCCCCGCTCGACCAGCCCGCGGCACAGCGCCTGCCCGAGGAAACCGCCGCCACCGGTGACCAGGATCTTCATGCATGCTCCTTCAGTTGCGTGGCGGCCCAGGCGGCGAGTTTCTCGCGGCCGATCTTGGCGTTGTGGCGGATGTCGACAGGGAAGGCGGGGTGGCGCAGGTAGTGGCCGATGCCGGCCAGGTGCCGATGGCGTGCGGCCAGCGCGCGCAGCTGCGGCTCGACCGCCGCCGCGTCGGCATCGGGCAGCAGTTCGTAGCACAGCACCGGCAACTGCCGGCCCGGCGCGCCCACCCCGACCAGCGCGGTGCGGCGCACGCCGGGCACGGTGTTGAACACCGGCTCGGCCTGTTCGGTGTACAGCGGCCCGGCGGCGGTTTCCACGCGCTGGGTCTTGCGCCCGCAGAACCACAGCCGGCCCTGGTCGTCGAACCAGCCGACATCGCCCATGCGGTGCACGATGCGCTCGCCGCCGTCGCCCAGCGCCTCGCGGATCTTGGCCGCGGCGGTGGCCTGCGGGCGGTTGTAGTAGCTGTCGGTGGTGGTGGGGCCGGCGACGGTGATCTCGCCCACCTGGCCGGCGGGCAGTTCGCGTACGTCGCCCCAGTCGGGGATCGGCGCGTCGTCGATGGCGATGATGCGCACCACGTTCGGTGCCACCACGCGGCCGACGCAGGTGCCGGCGCCGGCTTCGGTCGCCTCGCGGGTGTCCTCCAGCTCGCGGCCTTCGATCACCGCTACCGGCAGGCATTCGGTGGCGCCGTACGGCGTCCAGAACTGCGCATGCGCCGGCAGCAGCCCGCGCATCTTCGCAACGATCTGCGGCGGCACCGGCGCGCCGGCGGAGGTCACCCGGGTCACCGTCGGCAGCGGCTGGCCGTGCTCGGCCAGCACCCGCATCAGCGCCGGCGAGCCGAACAGCTGGGTCACGCCGAAGCGGGCGATGGCGTCGTGCAGGCGGCGCGGGTCGGCGCTGCCCGGCCGGGTCGGGTCCATGTCCGGAATCACGCTGGTCAGCCCCAGCGCCGGGTCGAACAACGCGAACGGCGGGAAGGTCGGCAGGTCCACGCCGCCGGCCTCGATGCCGAAGGCGCTGCGCAGCAGTTCCACCTGGCCCAGGAAATGGCGGTGGCGGTAGACCACGCCCTTGGGCACGCCGGTGGAGCCGCTGGTGAACAGGATCGCGGCGACGTCGTCGGGCGCGGTGTCGGCCAGCTGGCTGCCGGCACCGGCGCCGGCCGCCTCGATCTTCGCCAGGGTGGTGCCACCCCAGCCCCAGCGGCTGCCGACCGTGACCAGCCGCGTGGCCGATTTCGCCCAGCCCAGCAGCAGCCGCGCCACGTGCGCCAGGCCGATGCCGACGAAGGCCTGCGGCTGCGCCTCGTCCAGGCACTGGCGCAGCGCGCGGCGGTCGATGCCAGGATCGACCAGCACCGGCACCGCGCCGATCTTGAACAGGGCGAACATCAGCAGGAAGAACGCCGGTCCCGGGCGCACCATCACCACCGTGCGCACGCCACGGCCGATGCCATGGGCGGCCAGGCCGGCGGCGATGGCGTCGCTGCGGGCATCCAGGGTGCGGTAGTCCAGGGCCACGTCGTAGGCGGCCATGCCGCCGGCGCCGGGCCGGCCGGGGCAGCGGATGGCGATCTGGTCGGGCCGTTCGCGCGCCAGTTGCGGCAGGCGCGCGGCGATGTTGCACGGTTCGTTCATCTTCCTATTGTCGCCGCTGAAGAAAATTCTTGCGCGTGGCCCGGCCGCGTGGAAAATTTTCCACCTCCTCCCGCCCGCACCGCCGCCCGAAGGCCGGCCGCCATGCTCCATCCCTGCCTCACCTGCGGCGCCTGCTGCACCCAGTACCGCGTCGCCTTCCACTGGATGGAATCGGACGAGGTCACCGAAGGCGGCGTGCCGCACCAGCTGACCGAACGCCTGGATGCGCACCGGCTGTGCATGCGCGGCACCTATTCGGACCCGATCCGCTGCGTGGCGCTGGATTCGGAGATCGGCGTGTATTCGCGCTGCAGCATCCACCCCAACCGCCCCAGCGTGTGCCGCGAGGTCGACGCCTCGTGGGAGTACGGCAAGGCCAGTTCGCAGTGCGACCGCGCGCGCATCGCCCATGGCATGGCGCCGCTGACCTTGGCCGACTGGCGCTGGCGCGACGACGCCGACAACGACGACCATCCGGACGACAGCGGCAACAGCCCGTCCTCGCCACCGAACACGCCTGTGGCGGCGTAAGCGCGGTCCGCGCCATGCCACCCCGCGGTTTGCCGCGCAGATCGTGGGCCGCCGGCACATCGCTGCGCACATCGCTGCGCACGTCGCCCGCGCCTGTCGACACGCGTCCCTTTGACACAAGGGGGACGTCTCACCGGAGCCAGGCCATGGCCGTGTCCCCGCGCGTTCGGCCCACCCCGCATGCCGCCATCGGCCGCGTGGCCGGGCCGGGGCCCGGCATCAGCGGATCGGGTTGCGCTCCAGGAAGGCCCGCACCGCCGGCACGATGACTTCGTGCTTGTCTTCGAGCACGTAGTGGTTGGCGTCCTCGAAGGCCATCACCCCGGCCTGCGGCAACGCCTTGCGGAAGCCGGCGAGGAAATGATGGTCGAAGCAGATGTCGCGCAGGCCCCAGGCGATGAACGCCGGCCGGTCGGCGAAGGACGGCAGCGCCGCGGCGGCGCGCTCCAACAGCGGCCAGGCCTGGTCGGCCGGCGACAGCGGGATGTCCTGCATGAAGCGGATGGTGGCGATGCGGTTGTCCCAGCTGTCGTACGGCGCCACGTAGGCGCGACGCACCGCGGCCGGCATGCGCCGGCTCACGCCCAGCCACGAAGCACCGGCCGAGAACGCGTTGAAGGTGCGGATGAACCATTCGCCCGGCTTCCAGTGCCGGCCCATGGCGATCTGCCACGGCATCGGCTTTTCGGCAGGCAGCGGGAAGGCCGCGGTGTTGGTGATGACCAGCCGCTTGACCTGGGCATGGTGCGCCAGCGCCCAGCCGAAGCCGATCATGCCGCCCCAGTCGTGCACGGCCAGCGTCACCGGGCCGCTGATGCCGAGGTGGTCGAGCAGCGCGGTGAGATCGTCCACCCGCGACTGCAGGGTGTAGTCGTAGCGGCTGTCGTCCGGCTTGTCGGACAGGCCCATGCCGATATGGTCGGGCACGATGCAGCGGTATTTATCGCTCAGGCCGTTGACCAGGTGCCGCCACAGGTAGCTCCACGACGGGTTGCCGTGCAGCATGACGACCACCTCGCCGTCGCGCGGGCCTTCGTCGATGTAGTTCATCGACAGGCCGGGGCGGACATCGAAACGGTGGCGGGTGGCGGGGTAACCGGGGAACTGCATCGGCGGCTTCACGCAATCGCGGACAGGGCGCGCATTGTAGGCCAATGCGCCGGCCGGCCCTCCTGCGGCCGATGGCGGCACAATGGGGCGGCCGAAAGACCGAGCAACCGTGAACGCACCCTTCGATGCCCTGATGGCGCGCATCCGCGCCTGCCGCCTGTGCGAGAGCCGGCTTCCGCTGGGTTGCCGCCCGGTGCTGCAGGCATCGCCGCGGGCGCGCCTGCTGATCGTCAGCCAGGCGCCCGGGCGCCGGGTGCACGAGACCGGCATTCCCTTCAACGACCCCAGCGGCGAGCGCCTGCGCGGCTGGCTGGGGATCGACAGGGCGGTGTTCCATGACGCCGCCCGGGTCGCCATCGTGCCGATGGGCTTCTGCTTCCCGGGCACCGGCCGCAACGGCGACCTGCCGCCGCGCCCGGAATGCGCCCCCACCTGGCATCCACGGCTGCTGCCACGACTGGCACGGCTGCGGCTGACGCTGGCGATCGGCCAGTACGCGCAGGCCGGCCTGCTCGGCGAACAGCGCGGGCGCACGCTCACCGAAACCGTGCAGGCCTGGCGGCAGCACCTGCAGCGCGGCGTGCTGCCGCTGCCCCACCCCAGCCCGCGCAACCGGCTGTGGCTCGCCCGCAACCCGTGGTTCGAGCGCGACCTGCTGCCGGTGCTGCGCGCGCGGGTGGCGGACGCGCTGGCCGGCTGAGCCGGCGGCACGCCGCGATTGCCGGGCCGGCCAGCACCGGATGGCGCCGAAGCCGGACGTCGCGGCCGTCCGGTCCGTTGCCCGCGCCCGGATGCGGGATCCGGCCCCGCAGCGACTACCATGCACGCCCACCCCACCCAGCGGCCGCCATGTCCACGCCTCCCTCCTTCCTCGACGACAACCAGATCGAACGGCTGTCCAGCCTGCTTGAGCAGCGCGCGGTGCCGTTCAAGGGCCTCAACCTCGAAGCGCTGGACGGCTTCCTCTCGGCCCTGGTGGTCGCGCCAGTGCCTGCGCCGCCCAGCCAATGGCAGCCGCAGGTCTGGGGTGGCCAGCCGCCGCGCTGGAACAACGAGGACGAAGCCGTCCAGGTCCAGAACCTGCTGATGGGCCACTGGAACATGTGCGCCGCGCGTGCGCGGTTCGAAGGCGAAGACCTGCCCGACCACCTCGCGCCGCTGATGTGGCTGCCGGAAGACCCGGAGCAGGCCGAGGAAGCCCTGGACGAATCCGAACTGGATGTCGGCCGGGACTGGGCGATGGGCTTCTTCACCGCGGTCATGCTGCATGAAGCGGAATGGGACACGTGGCTGGACGAGCACGCATGGATCGAGGAGATCTTCGACCTGCTCGACCAGTTGGCCAGCGGCGAACGGATCGATCCGGAGAACCCCGAGGCCCCGCCGGCCAGGGTCAGCTATCGCGAACGCCTGGATATCTGCATGGAGCTGCCGGCGATGCTGGCCGACCTCAACCACCACCGCGTGGATGCCCTGACCCCGCGCGTGCCGATCCGCCGCGACGCCGAACCCGGCCGCAACGATGACTGCCCCTGCGGCAGCGGGAAGAAATACAAGAAGTGCTGCGGGCTGAACTGAGCCGGCCGGGCAAGCCCGCCCAGCCGGTCGCTGCCGGGCGGCGGAGCCACGGCCAGCCCGAACCCGGGACACCGGGCCGGGGATGCCCCCCCGGCCTCTGCGACCGGGCATAGGTTCCGGGATCGCGCCACCCGCTCCTGCCCAGCTGGAACCCATGCGGGCCAAGCACCGCCCCGCCAGGCCCCTGATCGGCGGCGACGTGCGAGGCGGGTGCTGTCACGCAAAACGCCCGCAAGTGCGGCTTGCGGGCGTTTCAGGGGCTCACGCCCGTACCGCCGGGCGGACCATTGCGGCAGTGCAGCCGCTGGCTTACCAGACCACCTCGGCCATGGTGCAGTTCAGGCCCGAGCCGATGCCCATCAGCGCGACGCGGTCGCCCTTCTTGAGCTTGCCCAGCTGGCGCAGCTTGCTCAGCACGATCGGCACCGACGCCGGGCCCACGTTGCCGTGCTCGCCGAAGATGGTCATCACCTTCTTCGGGTCGATGCCGAACGCCTTGATGAAGGCGTTGGTATGCGGCTGGCTGACCTGGTGGATGACGAACTGGTCGATCTCGTCCACCGCCCAGCCCAGCGCCTGGCGGGTGGCCTCGAAGGTCTTGGAGGCCAGCTTGATGCCTTCGATCAGCAGCAGGCGGGTATCGGTGACCATGCGGTCCAGGTTGCCCACGCACAGCTTGTTCCACTGGTTGGCCGCGCGGGTCACGCCGCCCTTGTAGCGCGGCGCGTCGGGCACCAGCTCGGCGCGGGCCAGGACCATCGCGGCGGCGCCCGAACCGGTGGTCAGCGCGGCGAACTCGTCGCGCAGCTGCTGCGCGGTGACGTCCGGCGCGCTCATCCGCTCCAGGGTTTTTTCATAGACCAGGTTGGAGCTTTCGCCGTCGACGATCAGCGCATAGTCGATGTCGCCGCGCTCGATCATGCGCGCGGCCACGTCCATGCCGTTGATGAAGGCCAGGCAGGCGTTGGCGATGTCGAAGGTGACGCAGTCCTCGCCGATGCCCAGGTTGCCCGAGACGATGGAGGCGGTGGACGGCTCCAGGTAATCGCGGCTGACCGAGGTATTGACCAGCAGGCCGATGCGGTCGGGCGACACGCCCGCGTCCTCGAGCGCCTTGCGCCCGGCCATGGTGGCCGCGTCGGACGCCTGCGTACCCGGGTCCCACAGACGGCGCGCATGGATGCCGGCGACATCGCCCAGCATGTCCGCACGGATGCCCAGACGGTCCAGCGTCGGCTGCAGACGCTCGTTGATTTCCTTGGAGGTCAGGGTATGCGGCGCGTCGACATGCGCCAGTCCCGCGATGGAGACATTCTGGAAGGGCATCGGAAGGCGCCAGGACTCAGGCGAAGGGGGCGCCATTCTAGCGGCTGCCCGTGTTTGACGCATCTTTAACGGTTTGCGGCCGCTGCGTATGGGGACCGGGCCTGCAGGCCAGCGGCCGGATGCCCCGCGCCAGGCGCGTTTTACGGAGGGCAGCGCCCGCGTGTCGGCGTTACCCCACCCGACCGGGCGTCGGCGCCGCAGGTCCGCGCGCGGCGCGTCAGCGGCACTGCCAGGCGCTGTAGCGCTGGCTGCCATCGGCCGGTGCGGCCAGGGCCTGGATGGCGTTGGCGCCGGCGCTGGGCGCCTCGTTGCGCGCCAGGGTTTCCAGTTCTTCCTGCACCCGCAGCGGGTTGCGGTTGTAGAAACCGACCTTGCTCTTGACCGAGACCACGATCTCGCCCTTGGCCACGCAGCCCGGCGCCACCGGGCCGGCCGGCAGCACGCGCACCGCCTTGCCACCGCTCTCGATCGGCACCCAGGTGCAGGCGGCCGTGCTGGCAATCAGGGCGGTAAGGATCAGAGCGCGCATGGACAGGTCCTTGTTGGAATCGGAACGGATTGTGCCGGGTGTGGATGAATCGGTGATGATCCGCGGCCCGCTCCCGGGGGAGCGGGCCGCGACGGTACTACATCACTTGGCGGCCGGCACCGGGTTGCCGTCGCTGTCGACCACCACCACTTCGCCCAGGCCCAGCGCACGCACCGGCGCCTCGGTCTGCTTGAGGTCGCCCACCACCACCCAGGTCAGCCTGGCCGGGTCCAGCGTCCTGGCCGCTTCGGCCACCTGGGCCGGGGTCATCGCCTCGATCTCGGCCTTGCGCTTGAACACGTAGTCGTCCGGGCGCTGGTAGCGCACGATGCCGCCGATGGTGTTCATCACCGCCGAGGCGGTCTCGTAGGCGCCCGGCAGGCTCAGCGTCTGGATGTTGCGGATGCGGGCGACTTCGTCCGTCGTCGGCGGCCGCTGGCCGCTGGCGAACTGGCTGATCTCGGCCTGCATTTCCTTCATCGCGTCGCTGGTCTTGTCGATCTGCACCGGCGCCACCGCCATCCACGGCCGCTGCCCCAGCGCACCGCTGGCGCTGGAACGGGCACCGTAGGACCAGTGCTTGTCCTCGCGCAGGTTCATGTTCAGGCGCGAGGTGAAGTCACCGCCCAGCACGCCATTGGCGATGTCGAAGCGGGTCGCCCCCGCGTCCATGGTGGAAGGCACGACCTGGCCGGCGAACAGGTTGGCCTGCACCGCGCCGGGCTGGTCGATCAGGTACACGCGGGCCTTGTCCGGGCGCGCGACCGCCGACGGTGCGCCCACCCTGGGTGCCGCGCCCTCGCCCTTCCAGTCGCCGAGCTGGCGGTCCAGCAGCGGCACGATCTCCTTCAGCGTGGTGTCGCCGACCACGATCAGGGTCGCGTTCTCCGGACGCACCCAGTCCTTGTGGAAGGACAGCAGGTCGTCGCGGCCCAGCGCCTGGATCGCCGCCTCGTCGCCGCTGCCGGTGAACGGGATGGCGTACGGGTGGCCCTTGCCGTACAGCAGCGGCGGCAGCACGCGCATCGCCACCGCGTTCGGGTTGACCTTCTCCTGCTTGATGCCGGCGATCCAGGTGGCCTTGATGCGGTCGATCTCGCCCTGGTCGAAGCGCGGCGCGCGCAGCGCGTCGGCATACAGCGCCAGCGACGGCGCCAGGTTCTCCTTCAGCGCCGACAGGTAGACATTGGCGCCGTCGAGCGAGGCGCCGGCGGCGATGCGTGCGCCCAGCGCGTCGGCGGCATCGGCGAAGGCCAGCGAGCCGAGCTTGCCGGCGCCCTCGTCGAGCATGCCCATGGTGAAGTTGGCGGTGCCCGGCTTGCGGCCCTGGTCGGCGGTGAAGCCGCCCTGGAACTCGTAGCTGAACTGCACCACCGGGATGTCATGGCGCTCGGCCAGCACCACCCGCGTGCCGTTCTTCAGCGTGGCGCGCTGCAGCTGCGGGAACTTCAGCTCCGGGAAGGTCGCGGTCTGCGGCACGCCGGCGCTGCGGTCCACCTGCGAGGGCAGCACACGGTACTTGGCGTCGACCGCCGGCACGTTGAACGGCGCGGGCTTGCCGGACGGCAGCTCGGCCAGCGCCACGCGCTCGCCCGGCTCCACCACCAGGGTGTGGTCGCCCACGCCCAGCCACTTGGCGCCGACCGCCTTGACGTCGGCGACGCTGGCATCGCGGATGGTGGACAGCGAAGTGCGGAAGCAGCCCGGGTCGCCCTCGTACACGGCGCATTCGGCCAGCGCATCGGCCTTGCCACCGAAGCCGCCGATGCGCTCGATGCCGCGGATGAAGCCGGCGCGGAACGCGGTCTTGGCGCGCGCCAGTTCCTCGGCACTCGGGCCTTCGGCCACCAGCCGCTTCAGCTCTTCATCGATGACCGCCTCGACCTTGGCCGGGTCCACGCCCTGCTTGACCGTGGCCATGATGATGAAGTTGGAGCCCAGCTGCGACGGGCCGACCATGGTGCCGATGTTGTCCACCAGCTTGTCCTGGTGCAGCAGCCGCTGGTCCAGGCGCGAGGACTTGGCACCGCCCAGCACCTGCGCGAACAGCTGCAGCTGGTCGATGTCGGTGGTGCCGACCTGGGCCACGTTCCAGGCACGGTAGATGCGCGCCTGCGGCACCTTGTCGGTCATCACCTCGCGGGTGGAGGCGGCGCGCCGGGCGACGTCCACCTTCGGCTGGGCCATGGTCGGGCCGGCCGGGATGTCGCCGAAGTAGCGGGCGACCTTTTCCTTGGCGGTGGCCACGTCGATGTCGCCGGCCAGCACCAGCACCGCGTTGTTCGGGCCGTACCAGGTGCGGAACCAGGTCTTGACGTCTTCCAGCGAGGCGGCGTTGAGGTCGTTCATCGAGCCGATCACGCCGTGGTGGTACGGATGCCCGGCCGGGTACAGCGCGCGGGTCAGCTTGTCCCACACCTGGCCATAAGGCTGGTTCTCGCCCTGGCGCTTCTCGTTCTGCACCACGCCACGCTGCTCATCGAGCGCGGCCTGGTCGATCGCGCCGAGCAGGTGGCCCATGCGGTCCGACTCCATCCACAGCGCCATGTCCAGCGCGGTGGTGGGCACGTTCTGGAAGTAATTGGTGCGATCGGTGTTGGTAGTGCCGTTCTGGTCGGTGGCACCGACCTGCTTGAACGGCTCGAAGAACTCGCCGCTGTGGTTCTCGCTGCCCTGGAACATCAGGTGCTCGAACAGGTGGGCGAAGCCGGTGCGCCCGGACGGCTCGTCCTTGGCACCGACGTGGTACCAGATGTTGACCGCCACGATCGGCGCCTTGCGGTCGGTGTGCACCACCACGCGCAGGCCGTTGGGCAGGGTGAATTCCTCGAACGGGATGTCCACCGCCGTGGCCGCGGCCGGGGCCTTGGCAGCGGCGGGCAGTGGCACGCCGGCGAATCCGCCCAGGGCGAGGCCCAGCGCGGCGGTGAGAAGGGCGGTCCGGGGTGTTGCTGCGTTCATCCCACTTTCCTTGAGCAATGAATATGGACGCCGATCCTAACCGGCCATGCCGACCGGCCGCATACGCCATGGGTCATGGGTGGCAGCCACAGGCACGCGCTCGGTTTCCGGCGACCTGCACGGCACCGCGCCGCCCGCCCCGGCAATGAACCCCACCTGCGCCCACGGCTGCATCGATGTCCGCGGACGCCGGTGGCTGGCCACACCGTCCGGACAGCGGACACTCGCCCGCCATGAAAATCACTTGAAAATCAACATGATGGAGATGGCACGCATTCTGCTTCATGGAGACCTGCAGTTCATCCGGATCAAACAAAACATGACTGGATGCTGAACAAATCGAAGAAAAGCAAGAAATTCCTTGCATCCTGAGATTTGGTGTACTACCTTACTACCACACCACCGTTCACACACACCAAACAGGCCCGCCATGAACACCAAATCCTTCGCCGTCGCCCTCGTCCTCGCTGCCGGCTTCGCCGCCTCCGCGCATGCCTCCAACATCGTCACCCTCGACACCGTGCAGGTGCGCCCCTCCGCCGACCAGCTGGCCCAGGCCGAACTCGAGCGCTCCAGCGCCATCCCGACCCTGTCGTCGGTCCAGGTGCGCCCGACCGCCGGCCAGATCGTCGAACTCGCTGCCGAGCAGGCCGCCGCCCAGCTGGCCGCGCATACGCCGGTCGCGATCGGCGCCAGCATCGGCCAGTGGATGGTCTCGCTGCCGGCCATCACCGTTCGTCCCGATGCCCGGCAGGTCAAGGCGCTGGCCACCGAACTGGCTGCCGATACCCTGGGCGAGGTTGCCAACGGGATGGTCGCCAAGTGAGTCGTCGCACCCCTCCGGACCTGTCCGTGCCGCAGCCGTACCGGGCACATGCCATCCCTTCGCCCGCAGCAGGCTGCAACGGCGCGGGCAGGTCCTAGCCAGACACCCACGGCGTAAACTGCGCCGATGACCGCGCCTCCCGTTTTCCATGTACTGCTGTACCAGCCCGAGATCCCGCCCAACACCGGCAACGTGATCCGGCTCTGCGCCAACACCGGCGCCCGGCTCCACCTGATCGAACCGCTCGGCTTCGATCTCAGCGACAGGCAGCTCAAGCGGGCCGGCCTGGATTACCACGAATACGCGCGCATGCAGGTCCATCCGGACCTGGACACCGCGCTGGCGCGCATCGCGCCCAGCCGCCTGTTCGCCATGAGTACCCGCGCCAGCGTGCGCTACGACAGCGTACGCTTTGCCGACGGCGACGCCTTCCTGTTCGGCCCGGAAACGCGCGGCCTGCCGCAGGAACTGCTCGACGCCCTGCCCGCCGGCCATCGCCTGCGCCTGCCGATGCAGCCGGACAACCGCAGCCTCAATCTGTCCAACTCGGTCGCCGTGGTGGTGTTCGAGGCCTGGCGCCAGCATGGCTTCGTCGGCGGCGAGTAACAAAAGCATCGGCGCAGGCAAAAACGCTGCGCCGGTCCGGTATGCTCAAGGGTTCCGCATACCCATGCGCCAATCAATGGAAGGATAATGCAGCGCATCGCAATCGCCGTCGGGCTGATCGGTTTCATGGCCATCGGCCAGCTCCATGCCTCGACCAACCCGCTCATCGACACCACCCGGCCGACGGCCTCGCAGATCGAGCACATCCGGGCCGAGCTGGCGGATCAAAAGACCTACAGCGAATTGAAGCCGGCCGACCATGCGCAGGTGGTCAACGCACTGGCGCGCATCCAGGAAAAGCTGGGCAGCGACGGCGTTCTGTCCGGCCTGCACCCGACCGCACAGGTGGACGTCGTCAACGACCAGGAACTGGTCAACACCCTGCTTGCCAAAGCCAGGGCCGACAGCCGGCTGGTCTGCCGCCGCGAAACGCTGACCGGCAGCAACCGCCCGCAGACCATCTGCATGACGGTCGCCGAACGCGCCGCCGCGCGCGAGCGCAGCATGGAGGCGATGCGCAAGACCGGTATCAGCTGGCCCGAAAACCGCCCCTGAGCCGTTGGCGGCGGCGGTTCACGCCGCGCCGCCGAGCACCCTTGCCGCCTGCAGTTCCTGCAGGCGGTCGGCATCCAGCGACAGCACCTCTTCCAGCACCTGCGTGGTGTGCTGCCCCAGCACCGGCGCGGCCTGCCGGTACTGCAGCGGCGTCGCCGAGAACCGCAGTGGATTGCGTACCGCCGGCACCGTGCCGCCGCTGGCGTGCGGCAGGTCGATGCGCAGTCCGCGCGCGCGCACCTGCGCATCGTCGAACACCTGGTCGATGCGGTTGACCGGGCTGGCCGGCACCACCGCCTGCTCCAGCCTCTCCAGCCATTCCGCCGCCGGCCGCGTGCGCAATCGCTGCTGCAGCAGCGACACCAGTCCGGCACGGTGCGCCACCCGGCCATTGTTGGTCGCATAGCGGGCATCGGCCGCCAGCCACGGTTCACCGATCACCTCGCACAGGCGCGCGAACTGCGCGTCGTTGCCGACCGCCAGCATGAAATGGCCATCGGCCGCGGGCATCACCTGGTACGGCACGATGTTCGGATGCGCGGTGCCCTGGCGGCCCGGCACCTGGCCGCCGACCAGCCAGTTGGAGGCCTGGTTGGCCAGCCAGGCCACCTGCGTGTCCAGCAGCGCCAGGTCGATCTGCTGGCCCTGGCCGGTGCGTTCGGCATGGCGCAGCGCCGCCAGGATCGCGGTGGCCGCGTACATGCCGGTCATCAGGTCGGTTGCCGCAACGCCCACCTTCTGCGGGCCACCGCCGGGCGCGCCGTCGGGTTCGCCGGTCACGCTCATCAGCCCGCCGATCGCCTGGATGGCGGCGTCGTAGCCGGCGCGCCGTGCGTAGGGCCCATCCTGGCCGTAACCGGTGATCGAGCAGTACACCAGCGCCGGGTTGAGCGCACGCAGGCTGGCGTAGTCCAGCCCGTACTTCGCCAGCCCACCGACCTTGTAGTTTTCCACCAGCACCTGGCAGCGTGCGGCCAGCGCGCGGATCAGCGCCTGCCCTTGCGGCAGGGTGAAGTCGATGGCGACCGAACGCTTGCCACGGTTGGCGCACAGGTAGTACGCCGACTCGGTGGTGTCGTTGCCCTCGGCGTCCTTGAGGAACGGCGGCCCCCAGCCGCGGGTGTCGTCGCCCACCCCGGGGCGCTCGACCTTGATCACGTCGGCGCCGAAATCGGCCAGCACCTGGGTGGCCCACGGCCCGGCGAGGATGCGCGACAGGTCAAGTACGCGGATACCTTCCAGAAGTTTCATGTTGACCACCATAGGGCATGGCTCCAGCTCTGGAGGGTTCCGCACGATCATGAAAAGGATGCCGGGCCAGGATTGCAGAGCTCACGTCATCGCCAGTTTCCACTCTGCTCGATACCCACCGCCAACTCGTCGGCGATGATCGAAGGCAGTCATTCGACACGGCATTTCCTGCCAGCAGCGTAACGATGAAGCATTGCGGAAAGCCAGGGACCACCATCGATCCGGACCGGATCCTTAACATACGCGATGGGGAATCATGAAAGGATCGGTTGGCCGACAGGATCGTCGGCCAATGGAGATCGATATGTACAAGGCAATAGCTGGAGCTGCAATTGCGATCGCACTTTTCTCCGTTTCCAGTACGGCAAATGCCGTCCCGGACGTCTGTGTCCAATCAGGCTGCTGGGTGTGGAAGTGCTCGAATACCGGTACGAGCTGCGGCTACGTGTTCGTCGCGAAAGATCCCTTCGAGAAAGACACCCGTCAGGAAAAGTAGGCCTTGAAAGCAGCTGCTCAATGGCGCCGCACTCTGGCGGACGCCTGCAGCAGATTGCAGGTTGAACACATGGCCGGATCCCGGGATCCGGCCAACTTCAGAATTTCCATCGTCGCTGACAGCCAGGCAGACCCGGAGCAAGGATTGTTTGCCTGGGCTGTCCCTGTACAGGCCGCATGAAGAGCCACACATGGCCCTGATGCTTGCGCAGGACTGAAGCCGGCCCACCCGGAAAAGGCCTCACCGTTCCCTGGCGCCGCCAGCCGCATGCCCGGCCTACCTGCCGGACGCCCCGATGAAGGCACCGACTATTCCGCGTGGCAGCCGCGCAGGAGTGGAAACCGAAGCCGCGGGAACACCACGCATTCCCGCCAGCCCGAATACCCTGTCGGCGGCATATGCCAGGGAACCGCGCGGGAAAACGGCCTGCATTCCAGATGCAGGCCGTCCCAGACTCAGAACGCGTTGATGCCGGTCAGTTCACGGCCGACCACCAGTTGGTGCACGGTCTCGGTGCCTTCATAGGTGATCACCGACTCCAGGTTCAGCGCGTGGCGGATGGCGGAGTGTTCGGTGGTGATGCCGGCCCCGCCCAGCAGGTCGCGGCATTCGCGGGCGATGTCGATGGCCAGGCGGCAATTGTTCCACTTGGCCAGCGACACCTGCTGCGGCTGCATTTCCCCGGCGTCCTTCAGGCGGCCCAGCTGCAGCACCAGCAACTGGCCGGCGGTGATGCGGCGGGCCATGTCGGCCATCTTGATCTGCGCGCTCTGGGTCGCCGCGACCGGGCGACCGAACAGGATGCGCTCCTTGGTGTAGGCCAGCACTTCGTCCAGGCAGGCGATGGCCGCGCCGATCGGGCCCCAGGTGATGCCGTAGCGGGCCTGGGTCAGGCAGCCCAGCGGGCCCTTCAGCCCCTTGACGTTGGGCAGCCGGTTGGCGTCGGGCACGCGCACGTTGTCGAAGAACAGCGCGCCGGTCACCGAGGCGCGCAGGCTCATCTTGTGCTTGATCTCCTGCGCGGTGAAGCCCGGGGTGCCCTTCTCGATCACGAAGCCCTGCACGCCCTCGTCGGTGTTGGCCCAGACGATGGCGATGTCGGCCACCGAGCCGTTGGTGATCCACATCTTGGAGCCGTTGATGACCCAGTCACCGCCGTCCTTGACCGCGCGGGTCTTCATGCTGGCCGGGTCCGAGCCGCCGTGCGCCTCGGTCAGGCCGAAGCAGCCGATGACCTTGCCGCGCGCCATGTCCGGCAGCCAGCGCATGCGCTGCTCTTCCGAGCCATAGGCATAGATCGGGTACATGCACAGCGAGCTCTGCACCGAGACGAAGCTGCGCAGGCCCGAATCGCCGCGCTCCAGTTCCTGGCAGATCAGGCCGTAGCTGACGCCATTGAGGCCGGCGCCGCCGTACTGCTCCGGCAGGGTGCTGCCCAGCAGGCCCATGTCGGCGATCTCGGGGATCAGCTCGTCGGGGAAGCGGCCCTGGTCGAAACAGTCGCCGATGATCGGCAGTACGCGTTCGTCGGTGAAGCGGGCAACGGAGTCCTGCACGGCGCGCTCTTCCTCGCTCAGCAGCGAACGCACATCGAACAGGTCGAAGGGGTTGAGGGTCTTCAAAGTCATTGCTGTCTCGGAAAGCTGCCATCACGGCCGGGAGGGTGGATGAATAAGGTAGTGCATCCGCGCCGGGAAAGATGCTGCGTCCGCACGTTGACATGCCGCCGGCGGTCCGGCACGCACCTCCCGGGCCCCGGGACCGGGCGCCGCACCCCCTGCCACCGGGGCGCGGCAGGCCCAACCAACGGAACAGGCACGGGACGCGGCCGACGCGGTATGGTGTCGCCCTTTCCGCCCTCCGAAGCCCGCCGATGCCCGCCAATCCGTCCGTCGCCGCCCCGGCTCCGCCGTCGCAGAAACTGGAACGCGCGCTCAAACCGCGCCAGCTGATCATGATGGGCCTGGGCAGCGCGATCGGCGCCGGCCTGTTCCTGGGCTCGGGCGTGGGCATCCACGCCGCCGGCCCGGCGGTGCTGCTGTCCTACCTGGTCGCCGGCACGCTGGTGATCATCATGATGCATGCCATGGGCGAGATGGCCGCCGCACGCCCGACCAGCGGCGCGTTCTCGGTCTACGCCGCCGATGCGCTGGGCGCCACCGCCGGCGCCACCATCGGCTGGCTGTGGTGGGTGCAGCTGGTGATCGTGATCGCGGCCGAGTCGGTCGGCGCGGCCGGCCTGCTGGCGACGCTGTGGCCACAGCTGTCGGTGCCGCTGACCTCGCTGGCGTTCATGGTGGTGTTCACCGTCATCAACCTGATGGGGGTGCGCAACTACGGCGAGTTCGAGTTCTGGTTCGCCATCCTCAAGGTCGCGGCGATCATCGCCTTCATCGTGGTCGGCATCGCGCTGCTGTGCGGGCTGCTGCCGGGCGTGCCCTCGCCGGGCCTGTCCAACCTGTTCGCGCATGGCGGCTTCGCGCCCAATGGCCTGGCCGGCGTCGGCGCGGCGCTGCTGGTGGTGGTGTTCGCCTTCGGCGGCACCGAGATCGTGGCGGTGGCCGCGGCCGAGACCCAGGATCCCGAGCGCAGCCTGGCACGCGCGATCCGTACCGTGGCCTGGCGCATCCTGGTGTTCTACATCGGCTCGATCGGGGTGATCATCGCGGTGGTGCCGTGGACCAGCGAATCGCTCAGATCGCCGTTCGCGGCGGTGCTGCAGGTCGCCAACATCCCCGGTGCGGCCACCGCCATCACCCTGATCGCGGTGATCGCCCTGTTGTCGGCGCTCAATGCCAATCTCTACGGCGCCTCGCGCATGATCCACTCGCTGGCCGCACGCGGCGAAGCGCCGCGTGGACTGGCGCGGATCAGCAGCCGCCAGGTACCGGTGCTGGCGGTGCTGGCCAGCGTGCTGTTCGGCTTCGCCGCCACCGTGCTGGAACTGCTGTATCCGGAGCGCGTGCTGCCGGTGCTGCTGAACGTGGTCGGCTCGACCTGCCTGCTGGTGTGGACCATCACCCTGGTCTCGCAGCTGGTACTGCGCCGCCGCGCCGAACGCCTGGGCACGCCGTTGCCGTTCCGGATGGCCGGATTTCCCTACCTGACGGTACTGGCATTGGCGATCCTGGTGCTGATTTTCGCGCTGCTGCTGTCCGCACCCGAGACCCGCCTGCAGTTCCTGTCGATGGCCGCCCTGACCGCCGCCATCGCCGTGGTGAACGGGCTGGCGCGGCGCTTGCGTCGCGGCTGAGGACGCCCGCGGCAGCAGGCAACCCGCGGCCGGCCCCGCCGCGGGCTTGTATTGGCGCGCGGGTGGCGGCAGGCTCCGCCCATCCGAGGCCCCGCCATGCCCACGCCCGATCCCCGTGTCGATGCCTACATCGCCAGCGCCGCCGCCTTCGCGCAGCCGATCCTGCGCGAGATCCGCCAGCGCGTGCACGCGGCCTGTCCCGGGGCCGGGGAGGCGATCAGGTGGGGCCGGCCGGCGTTCCTGCATGACGGCAAGCTGCTGTGCGGCATGGCCGCGTTCAAGGCGCACGCCGCACTGAGCCTGTGGCCGCGCGATGGCCAGCCGCGCGGCACCGGGCAGGGCATGGGCCGGTATGGCCGGCTGCGGTCGGTCGCCGACCTGCCCGGTACCCAGGAGCTGGCCGCCCAGCTGCGCCTGTCCATGCAACGCATCGGGGCCGGCGCGCCGGCCCTCAAGCGCGGCCCACGGCCGCCGCTAACCATGCCGCCGGCATTGGCCCGGGCGCTGGCCGCGGCACCGCAGGCCAGCGCCACGTTCGACGGCTTCCCCCCCGGCGCCCGCCGCGATTACCTGGAGTGGATCGGCGAGGCCCGGCGCGAATCCACCCGCCAGCAGCGCATCGCCCAGGCCATCGAATGGCTGGCCCAGGGCAAGCGCCGCCACTGGAAACACGAAAGGCATTGACGCCGGCCCCGCCAACGATTCCACTTGCCCCCGAAAGTACGACACGACATCCCCACGCAACGCCATGACCGACCTCGAAGACCTCATCCAGCGCGCCATAGACCCGTCATCCGTGAAGCTGGAAGGCACCCTCACCAATCCCCCTTCCTTCGGTGTCTACCTGGTGCAGGACACCGACAACGACAGCCAGCACTACCGCTTCGGCAGCCATCCCGTGCGCATGCAGGAACTGGAGGACAAGTTCGGCGGCTGCGAGCTGGAATACCTGTTCCTGTCGCGCGAAGACGCCGCGGCGGTGACCTCGGCGCTGAACAAGCGCGAGGAATGAGGCGCGCCGTTCGCGGCGCAGCGCCGGTGCCACCCAGGCGGCACCCGCACGCGGCGGGCGGCGTCAGCCGATCACCCGCCTGAATGGCGGCAGCGCGTCGATGATGCGCCTGCCGTAGCGGCGCGTGAGCAGCCGCGAATCGAGAATGACGACGCGGCCGGTATCGGTGGAGGTGCGGATCAGGCGCCCGGCGAACTGGGTCAGCGTGCGCAGCGCGTGCGGGATCGCGATCAGGTTGAAGGAATTCAGCCCGCGGCTCTCGAACCACTCGCTCAGCGTCGAGGTCTGCGGATCGGTCGGCACCGCGAACGGCACCTGGGTGATGACCACCGTGGTGCAGGCTTCGCCCGGCAGGTCCAGGCCCTCGCCGAACGAATTGAGCCCGAACAGCACCGAGCCCTCGCCGGCGGCGGTGCGGCGCAGGTGCTCGTCGATCATCTTCTGCTTGGCGCCCTCGCCCTGTACCAGCACCTTCCTGCGCTGCGTGGCCGGCATCAGTTCGGCCACCTTCTCCATCTTCCAGCGCGAAGTGAACAGCACGATGCTGCCCTTGTCCCAGTCCAGTTCGGCGGCCAGGTACTTCGCCACCTCCTTCGGGTGGCGCTCGCGGTCGTCGGGCGTCACCGGGAACGGCGGCACCACCAGCTGCGCCTGGTTGGGCAGGTCGAACGGCGAGGCCAGCGACACCATCTCCGCCTCTTCGGGGATGCCGTTGTCGATGGCCAGCGCCTGGAAGTCGCCGCCGCCGGTGAGCGTGGCCGAGGTCATCACCACCGAATCCACCTCGTCCCACAGCAGCTTGCGCAGCACCATCGCCGCCGACACCGGGGAGCAGTGCAGCACGTGCTCGCCGTCGCGGGTCAGGGTGATCCAGCGCGCCATCGGCGGCTGGCCTTCCTTGTCCTCGCGGCGCCAGCCGGCCCACAGGTCGTACTGCTGCTGGATCATCTCCAGCGCCATGCCCAGGCTGCGCTGCAGGCGCTCGTGGCCGGCATCCTCGGGCTTGCCCTTGGCCACCTGCGCGGCGGCGGCCGTGGCCCAGTTCAGCAGGGTGCGGGTCTCGTCGGCCAGTTCCTCGATCGGCTGCCGCCATGCCTCGGGCAGGCGGCCGTTGGCGGCGCGCCACAGCGGCTCGCGTTCGTCCGGCGCCGGCGTCCACACCTGCGCGATGCCGTCGGCGAATGCCTTGAGCAGCTTGGCCACGCGCGCCGCGGCGTCGATGGCCTCGTTCGGCAGCAGGTTGCCGATCTTGTCCTTGTCCACCGCGCGATACGCACCGGCAATGATGATCTGCAGGCGCCCGGTGCGCCGCGCCATGTCATCCAGCGGCAGGCTTGCCGCGCCCTGGTCGATGGCGACGTTGCCGATGTGGTGGCCTTCGTCCAGCACCAGCAGCATGTCGGCGGGCGCGGCGATCAGCGGCTGGCCGTTGTCGGATTCGCCGATGGACAGCGCCGACAGCAGCAGCGCGTGGTTGGTCACCACGATCTGCGCCTCGCGCACCTCGTTGCGCGCGCGCAGCACCGGGCACTGGGTGGAATAGGCGCAGCGGCGCCCGGCGCAGCCCGAGGCCGGGGTGGTGATGCGCGGGCGCAGGCCCGGCGTCACCGCTTCGGGCGCATTGTCCAGGTCGCCGTTCCAGCGGCCTTCGGTGAAGGCCCGCATCAGCTTGCCGGCCACGTCCATCTCGATCGGCGCCAGCGGCCGCTCGTAGAGCAGCACTTCGTCGCCGAACATGCTCTCCTGCGCGCCCTCGCCCTGCGCTTCGGCGGCATTGCGCGTGCACAGGTAGCGGGTGCGGCCCTTGGCCAGCGCCACCGTGGCCTGCAGGCCGGTGGCCTTGAGGAAATTGGGGATGTCGCGTTCGACCAGCTGCGACTGCAGCGCCACCGTGCCGGTGCTGATCACCAGCTTCTTCTTCGAGGCCAGCGCGATGGGCACGCCGGCGGTCAGGTAGCCCAGGCTCTTGCCGACCCCGGTCGGCGCCTCGACCACGCCCACGCCACCGCTGGCCAGCGCGCGCGAGACCACCCCGATCATCTGGCTCTGCGAGCGTCGCGTGCTGAATCCGGGCGTGTTGGCCTGCAGCTTCGCGTAGGCGTCGCGGATGGCCGTCTTCACTTCCTCGGTCAACGCACGCGGCGCTTCCACTTTCTCCGTCACGCCGACCTGCCGCCTGCTCCGTTCATGGCCGGCATTTTCCCATACCGGCGCGCGGACGCCGACCCGCGCCGGTTCAGCCGGGCGCGGCGGCGTTCGCGCGCAGCGCCCGGGCCAGCGCCCAGGCCAGCAGCACGAAGCCGCCGGCCTCCAGCAGCGACAACGCGAAGTGGCCGATGCCCAGGGCGGTATTGAGCGCGGCGATGCCATCGAAGTTGCCCGCCGCGATCAACAGCAGCGGCAACACCGCCAGCACCGCCCCGAACAGCGTCGTCGCCATCAGGATCGCCAGCGCCCACAGCGCGGCGCTGCGCGCCACCGCCTTCGGCGCCCCCAACAGCAGTACCAGCGCCACGCCCAACGCGATCATCACCGGCAGGCGGTAGCCGACCGATACCAGCAGCGAGCCCAGCAGTTGCGCCTGGTCCATGCCGCTCAGTCCGCGGTGACCAGGGTGGCGGCGCGTTCGCGCAGCGCGGCGTAGACCGCGTCGGTTTCAGGGCGCACGCCATGCCACTGCTGGAAGCTCTCGGCGGCCTGTTCGACCAGCATGCCGAGCCCGTCGAACTCATTGCGGCACCCGGCCGCGCGCGCCCAGGCCAGGAACGGGATCGCCGCCTCGCCGTAGTTCAGGTCCACCGCGGTGGTCAGGCTGTTGACCAGCGACAGCGGCAGGTTGAAAACCGCACCGTCGCCACGACCGGCGGAAGTGGCGTTGATGATCAGCTCGAAGTCGCCCTGCTCGCGCAGCGCGTCCCAATAGGCCGAGATGACGCGGCCCGGCTCGCTCATCGCATCGACCAGGGCGTCGGCACGCTCCGGGGTGCGGTTGGCCACCACCAGTTCGAGGATGCCGGCGTCGAGCAGCGCCGGGGCCACGCCGCGCGCGGCGCCACCGGCGCCGAGCAGCAGCACGCGGCGGCCGCGCAGGTCCAGCCCGTTGCGGCCGGTGAGGTCGCGCACCAGGCCGATGCCGTCGGTGTTGTCGCCATGCCAGCGTTCGCCCTTGCGCAGCAGGGTGTTGACCGCGCCGGCACGCTGCGCGCGCGAGGTGGTGGTGGCGCACAGCGCGAACGCCGCTTCCTTGTGCGGCAGGGTGACGTTGGCGCCCACCCCGCCGTCGGCGGCGAAGGCGTCCAGCGCCGCGGCGAAATCCTGCGGCGTCGCGTCGATGGCGCGGTAATCGATCTCGATTCCCTGCGCCTTGGCGAAGGCGGCCTGGATGCGCGGCGACTGCGAATGGGCGATGGGGTGGCCAAAGACGGCGTAGCGGGCAACGCTCATGGTGATCCTCTGCATGACCTAGACTGGCGCGATCCCTGGCTTGCGGAACCTCCATGCGGACCCGATCGCTGCTGCTCGCGCTGTCCATGAGTCTACTCTTTGCACCGCGGGTGACGGCACTGGCGGAGTTCGGCATCGAAGGCATCGGCGTGGTATCCACCCGTGCCGACGAACTGCGCGCCACGCGCTCGGCCGATGGCCGGCGCCTGGTCTGGGCCAGCAACCGCGACGGCGGCGCCGGCGGCTGGGACCTGTGGCAGGCCACCTGGCAGGACGCGCGCTGGAGCGACCCGCGCCCGCTGCCGCTGGACACCGCGGCCGACGAGGTCGATCCGTTCCTGGATGCCGACGGTCGCTGGCTGTACTTCGCCTCCAACCGCAAGGGCGGCCATGGCGGCTTCGACCTGTACCGTGCGGCGCTGCGGGACGACGGCGGCTTCGGCCCTGCGCAGAACCTGGGCCCGGCCATCAATGGCGCCGACCACGAACGCTCGCCGGCCGTGCACGACCAGGACGGCAGCCTGCTGCTGGCCAGCGACCGCGCTGGCGGGGCCGGCGGCTGGGACCTGTGGCGCGCGCACCGTACCGGCGACGGCTTCGCCGCACCGCGGCCGATGACCGGCCTCAACAACGCCGGCGACGAATTCGACGGCGCCTGGCTGGCCGGCGGGCGCGCGGTGGTGTTCGCGCGCGGCAACGGCAACGGCGGCGCGCAGCTGCAGCTGTCGCATTGCCGCCATGGCCGCTGGAGTGCGGCGCAACCGCTGGCGCTGTCGTTCAACAGCGCCGAGGGCGATACCCGGGCGGCGCTGGTCGATGCCAGCACCCCGGGCGAACTGCTGGTCAGCGGCCATGCGCGCGCGCCGCGTGCCGGTGGCTTCGACCTGTACCGGATGCGCGCGCCGGCCAGTGACGGCAGCGGCGACTGCCGCTAGCGCGAGCCAACGCCCCGGCACCGCGCGTGCGACGTGCGGCGCTGAGGGCGGTCAAGGTTCATGCGGGGCGAGCCCCGCATCTACGGAATGCATGCGTTGTGGCAGCAGGCCCCGTAGGTGCCGGGCTCGCCCGGCACGGGCTTCACCGGGACGGCCACATGCGGGGCGGGCACCGCATCTACGGTTGGGGGTCGTTACCGGGAGCCGGGGCGCCGGCCAGTACCTCGGCGCGCCGCCGCTCGTACTCGACTTCGCCGATCCGCCCGGCCTGCTGCAGGCCGGCCAGTTCGCGCAGCTGCGCCTCGACCTCCGGCGACGACGGCGACTGCCGTTGCAGCCGCTGCGCGGCCGAGGGCAGTTCCGGCGGACGCCGCGCGGCGCGGACGGCGGCGGCGATCACCAGCCCGATCACCACCGCGAACGCGGTCACGCCGACCACCCACACCGCCCATTGCCAGGGCTGCATGCCGGGTGCGTCCATCTCAGCCTTCCCGCAGCCAGCGCGCGATCTGCGGCGCGTAATAGGTCAGCACGCCGTCGGCGCCGGCGCGCTTGAAGCCGATCATGGTTTCCATCACGCAGCGGCGCTCGTCCAGCCAGCCATTGGCCGCGGCCGCCTTGAGCATCGCGTACTCGCCACTGACGTGGTACGCGAAGGTCGGCACGCCGAACTCCTGCTTCACCCGGTACACCACGTCCAGGTACGGCATGCCCGGCTTGACCATCACCATGTCCGCGCCTTCGTCCAGGTCCAGCGCGATCTCGCGCAGCGCCTCGTCGCTGTTGGCCGGGTCCATCTGGTAGGTGTGCTTGTCGGCCTTGCCGAGGTTGCCGGCGCTGCCCAGCGCATCGCGGAACGGGCCGTAGAAGGCCGAGGCGTACTTGGCCGAATAGGCCATGATGCGGGTGTGGATATGGCCGGCGTCGTCCAGCGCCTGGCGGATCGCGCCGATGCGCCCGTCCATCATGTCCGAGGGCGAGACGATGTCCACGCCGGCCTCGGCATGCGACAGCGACTGCTTCACCAGGGCATCGACGGTGACGTCGTTGAGCACGTAGCCGCGGTCGTCGATGATGCCGTCCTGGCCGTGCACGGTGAACGGGTCCAGGGCCACGTCGGTCATCACCCCCAGCTCGGGGAAGCGCTGCTTGAGCGCGCGCACCGCACGCTGCGCCAGCCCGTCGGGGTTCCAGGCCTCGGCGGCGTCGAGCGACTTGCACGACGGGTCGACCACCGGGAACAGGTCAATCACCGGCACGCCCAGTTCCAGCGCCTGCTCGGCCTCGCGCAGCAGTTCGTCGATGGACAGGCGCTCCACGCCCGGCATCGATGCCACCGGCGCGCGGCCGGCCAGCTCGTGCACGAACACCGGCCAGATCAGGTCGTCGGCGGTGAACGTGTTCTCGCGCATCAGCCGGCGCGAGAAGGCATCGTGGCGCATGCGGCGCGGGCGGTAACGGGGGTGGAACATGGCGGGACTCCGGATGGGGGGAATGGCTATTGCAGCAGGTAGCCCTGCGGTTGCAGCGGTTCGGGCAGCGGGTGCTCGCCCAGTGCGTCGAGTACGTCGATCTCGAGGGTGCGCACCATGGCGTCCAGCGGCAGGTCGTTGGGTTCCAGGCCGAACGGCTCCTCGAGCTCCTCGCCCAGCTGGTCCAGGCCGAAGAACGCGTAGGCCAGCAGCATCGATACCACCGGCGTGGCCCAGCCCAGCGCACCGGCCAGGCCGAACGGCAGCAGCACGCAGAACAGCCACGCGCAGCGGTGCAGCAGCAGGGTGTAGGCGAACGGCAGCGGCGTGCCGGCGATGCGCTCGCACGCCGCCTGCACCGAGGACAGCGCATGCAGGCGCTGTTCGAAACAGGCGTACAGGTATGGGTCGAGGCGGCCGCCGCGCAGCGGCACCGCCAGTTCGGCGGCGACCAGCGCCAGCAGGCCGTCGGGGATGTTCTGCCGCTGCAGCAGCGCCTGCTGCCCCGGCGCCAGCCACGGCGCGGCCGCGGCGGCCTCGTCGCGACCGCGCAGGCGCGCGGCCAGCGCGTGGGCGAAACCGACCAGCAGCCGCGACACCCGCCGGCGCAGCGGCGCATCGTCGGCCAGCAGCGCGTTGCTCAGGCGCACGAAGCTGCGGGTCTCGATCAGCAGCTGGCCCCACAGCTTGCGGCCTTCCCACCAGCGCTCGTGGCAGGCGTTGTTGCGGAAGCTCAGGAAGATCGACAGCACCAGCCCCAGCAGGGTGAACGGCGCCACCGCCAGGCCATCGGCGGCGAACGGATGATGCAGCTTGGCCAGCAGCGCCACGGCCACCGCCAGCATGCCGATCGCCAGCACCCGCGGGGCGATGGCCGGCACGATCGAACCGCGCAGGATGTACAGCAGCTGCCAGCCGCGGGGGCGGGGTCGGATGATCATCGGTGGAAGGTCGCGCCGGCGGCGGTCCCCGTGCGCCGGGCCCGGGTGCCGGCAGGGCCCGCAATTCTACGCCTGCCGGTCAGACGAAACCGCCACCCAGGCCGAGGCGGATCACGCCGACCACGATCACCGCCACGTTGAGCAGCAGCCCGGCCTTGGCGCGGCCGCGGTTGCCCTCGCGGGTGAACAGCAGGCCGATGGCGGCGATGACCGCACCGACCGCGGCGAACGGGATCAGGAACCAGTTGCCCCAGCCCAGCAGCGGGATGAAGGCCAACACCATCCACAACAGCGCCACGATGCCCCAGACCAGGCTGATCAGCCCCATGTCGTTCCCTCCACTGGTTGATGCGCGCAAGATAGCCCGGAAATCCCCGCGATCAAATGTTCCACGCGGTTCGCGGCCGATTCACGCACGCACACCGATGATCCAGCCATCACCCACCCGGGAGTGAACCCATGAAATTCCCGCTCGCCATCGCATTGGGCCTGGCCCTGGCCACCGGCGGCTGCGCCAGTACCTCCCGGGTCATGCTCGGCCAGGCGCGCGCGCCGGTGGACCCGGCCAGCGTGCAGATCTATTCCACGCCACCGGCCGGGGCGGTGGAGATCGCCCAGCTGGAAGCCTCCAGCGCGGTCGGCTTCGGCACCCAGGGCCAGACTGATGCGGCCATTGCCCGGCTCAAGCGCGAGGCCGCGGCACTCGGCGCCAACGGCGTGATCCTGATGGGCGTGGGCGCCGGCGGCTCGCCGGTGGGCATGTCGGTCGGCGCCGGCAGCTACGGCCGGCATGGCGGCGGTGGCCTAAGCGTGGGCATCCCGACCCAGCAGAAGCGCGCCGCCGGCGTGGCGATCTGGGTACCGCCGGGCGCGGCCAGGTAAGTCCGGCCACGGCCCTGGTGGTGCGGGCGGCGACATGCCGTGCCCCCGCCCTCATTCGCGGCCGGGGCCGCCCGGCACGGGCGCCACCCGGCACCCATGGCGTCACCTGCGCCGCTGCGCCGGGATGAAGACCTCCTCCACCGCGGTGGCCAGCTGGTCCGGCGGCAGCAGCCCCTGGTCGAGCAGGAAGTTGTTGAAGGCCAGGCGGTCGAAGCGGTCGCCCAGCGCCAACTCGGTGCGCATGCGCAGTTCCATGATCCGGGTATAGCCGTAGAAGTAGCTGCAGGCCTGGCCCGGAGCCCGCACGGTGTAGCGGTCCAGTTCCTGGGTGGCCATGGCCTCGGACAGGCCGACGCCTTCCACCAGCACCTTGCGCGCCTGCTCGCGGTCGGTCAGGCCGAGGTTGAGCATCGGGTCGAGCATGGCGCGGGCGGCGCGCAGCAGGCGGAACTGCAGCGCGATCATCTGCCCGTCCAGCGGCTCGAACGGCACCAGCTCGGCCTCGGCGTACAGCGCCCAACCTTCGACGTTGACCGAGTTGAACGCGAACAGCGTGCGCGCCAGCGAGATGCCGCGCTCGACCATCGCCGCGAACTGCAGGTCGTGGCCCGGGCGGCCTTCATGCGCGCTCAGCGTCCAGGCCGCCGAACCGAAGTTGAAATCGTCGTACTGCGCCTTGCCGCCCGAGGCCGGGTTGCCCAGTGGCAGCACGAAGGTGCCCTGCTGCCCGATGTTGCCGACCAGCGGCGGCGGCAGGTAATGCGGCGCCGGCGACGCGGCGCTTTCAGCCTCGCTGCCCAGGCGCATCTGCAGCGGGCGCTGCGGCACATCGACGATGCGCTGGCGGCGGATGATCGGATCGATGGCGTCGATGATGCCGCGGTAGTGCGCCTCCAGGCGGTCGTTGCCGATCGTGTCCCGCTTCAGCGCGCGGATCACCGCGGCATGGTCGCTGGGGTCGTCCACCTTCAGGCCCCTGGCCTGCACCACCAGCGGCGCCAGCTGGCGCATCATCGCGCGGGTTTCCATGTACTCCAACTGCGCACGCTGCATCAGCAGCGCCGGGTCGATGTCCACGCCCACGTCCTTGAGCTGGAAGGCATACAGCGCGGCCGGCAGGCGGGTATCGGTACGCGCCTGCGGCAGCACGTCCCGGCGCGTCCATTCGATGTACTCCTTCATCTGCGTGGCCAGGGTGGCCAGCGCCGCGTCCGCGCCCTTGATGTCGTACGTTGCGAACAGCTTGCCGATGCCGTCGATGTAGGTGTCGACGTTGGCCAGCGCCTGTTCGACCTCGATCCGGGTCGGCTGCAGCAGGCCCGGGGTGCCGCTCTTCTCGGCATAGCGCTGCCGCGCCAGGGTGGTCAGCGGCTGGCTGCCGGGGGCCTGGCCGATGTAGGCCTTGAGCCGGTCCAGCGCCCTGGCCCGGCGTTCCGGCGGCACCTGGTCGGACAGCAGCCCGTTGAGGCCGCCGAACACGCTCTGCGGTACGTCCACCCACGGCATCAGGTGCTGTTCCTCAAGCGTGCTGCCCTCGATGCCGCGGCCGGCCGCGGCGATCATGATCTCCAGGTCCTGGCGCACGTTGGGATCGCGTTCGAGCTGGAGCTTTTCGCGCAGCTGGGTACGCGCCTGCTCCAGCGCGGCGCGGTAGCGCGCGGCATTGTCCGGGCCCAGGTCGACGACCTTGTCGTCATACCCCGGCACCCCGAAGAAGCTGGCCATTTCCGGCCGGAACGGCGCCTGCGCGCGCAGCAGGATCTGCGCCAGCGCGTTGCTGTGCGCCACCCAGGCCGGCGCGGGCGCGGATGCCGGCGACGGCGGCGTGGTGGCCGCGGCCAGCGGCGCCGGCGCGGCCAGGGCAAGGGCAACGGCGAGGACGATCGGTTTCATGCGCGCGGCTCCGGGGGTGGAGCCGTGACCCTACGCAGTCAGCGGCACCCCGGCAAGATCGCGCAGTCGCGGTCGCGTTCGTCGCGCAGGTCCACCGGCGCATGCCGGCCCGGCAGCTCGGCCTGCAGCCGCGGATAGGACCAGCGCCCCTGTCTGCGTTGCGCGCGCACGTCGAGCTTGCCGCTGCCGTGCGGACCCTGGATGCGGATCACCATGTCGGCGCCGCCGCCATCGCCGAACTGGTTGATGCTGCCGAACGGGAACGGCTTGGCCCGCAGGGGCTGCCCGAGCGCCGCGGCCACTTCCGGGTTGCGGCCGGCGCGCGCCAGCGCCTCGCGGTAGGGCTCGCTGCTTTCCAGCGGCGCGGCCATCTGCCGCAGGCCCATCCAGTAGGTCAGCGACCAGCCGCCGACGATCAGCAGCACGAACAGCGGCAACGCCCACTTGAGGTTGCGCTGCAGCCAGTTGCGGGGTGGCCGCAGGCCGGGCGGACGCGCGCCCGGCAAGGGGGGTGGCAGTGACGACATCCGTGTCCTCCTGTCCGGCTCAGGGCTTGAGGCAGCGCGCGAGGAAGCCCTCGGCGACGCGGTAGCGGTGCAGCGCATTGCTGCCGGACAGGCCGTGCTTGGCGCCCGGGTAGGTCATCAGTTCGAACGGCTGGCCGCGCTTCTGCAGCGCGCTCATCAGATTGGTCGAGTGGGTGAACAGCACGTTGTCGTCGGCCATCCCATGGATCAGCAGCAGCGGCGAGGTCAGCCCATCGATGTGGGTGAGGATGCGCCCTTCGCGGTAACCGGCGGGGTTGGCCGCCGGCAGGTTCATGTAGCGCTCGGTGTAGTGCGTGTCGTACAGGCCCCAGTCGGTGACCGGCGCGCCGGCCACGCCGCAGGCGTAATGGTCCGACGCCTTGGCCAGCAGCATCAGGGTCATGTAGCCGCCATTGGACCAGCCCTGCACGCCGATGCGCGCGCCGTCCACCCACGGCTGCTGCTTCAGCCATTCCACACCCTTGAGCTGGTCGGCCACTTCCACCGTGCCCTGCACCCCATACAGCGCGCCACCGAAATCGCGGCCGCGGCGCGGCGTGCCGCGGTTGTCCAGCGAGAACACCACATAACCACGCTGCGCCAGGTACTGGTTGAACAGGTGGTCGCCGCGGCCGGGCCAGCTGTCGGTGACCGTCTGCGACGCCGGGCCGCCATACACGTAGACCGCCACCGGGTACTGCTTCGCCGGGTCGAAGCCGGCCGGCTTGATCAGGCTGTAGTGCAGTTCGGTGCGGCCATCGGCAGCGGCAAGCGTGCCGTACTCGACCGGCCGCTGCGCGTCGCGGTACTTCGCATACGGGTGCGACGGATCGGCCAGGTCGTTGTCCAGCAGCGTGGCGATCTTCTCGCCATTGGCGCGGTACAGCTCGATCTGCGGCGGCGTGGTGCTGTTGGACCAGCTGTCCACGTAGACGCTGGCGTTGTTGGCGAACGCGGCGCTGTGCATGCCCGCCGCGTGCGAGAGCTTCACGGGCGCGCCGCCGGCCAGCGGCACGGCATGGATCTCGCTGCGCAGCGGCGATTCGACCCCGGCGCGGAAATAGACCTTGCCGGCCTCCTCGTCCACCGCCAGCAGTTCGTCCACCGGCCAGGCGCCGGAGGTCAGCGGGGTCAGCGTGGCGCCGTCCTCGCTGGCCAGGTACAGGTGCTCGAAGCCGCTGCGCTCGGACGACCACACGAAGCGGCCATCCTTGAGGAAGCGCAGATCGTTGTGCAGCGGTACCCAGGTCGGGCTGGTCTCGGTGACCAGGGTGCGCTGGCGGCCGTCGGCCAGCGAGGTCTCGATCAGTTCCAGCGTCTTCTGGTCGCGACTCTGGCGCTGGAAGGTCAGGCGCTGCGGGTCGCGCCAGGTGACGCGGGCCAGGTAGATGTCCTGCTCCCTGCCCAGGTCGACCCACTTCGGCGCGGCACCGGCACGCGGTGCGACCACGCCGAGTTTGACCCGCACGTTGCGGTCGCCGGCCGCCGGGTAGCGCTGTTCGATCATCTCCACGCGGTCGGCGTACATCTCGTAGCGCTTCTGCACCGGCACCGGCGATTCGTCGATGCGGGCGAAGGCGATCGCCGAGTCGTCCGGCGCCCACCAGTAGCCGGTGTGGCGGTCCATTTCCTCGTCGGCGACGAATTCGGCCACGCCGTTGCCGATGGTGGCGCTGCCGTCGCGGGTCAGCTGCAGCGGCTTGCCGCTGGCCAGGTCGATCACCCACAGGTTGCGCTCGCGCACGAAGCTGACGAACCCGCCCCTGGGCGAGATTTTCGGGTCGGTGGCGAAGCCTTCGCCGTGGGTGAGCTGGCGCACCGCCTCGCGGCCCTGCTTGCCCAGCTCGTACAGGTAGAGTTCGCCGCCGAGCGGGAACAGCAGGGTCCTCGCATCGGGCGACCACTGGTAATCGACGATGCCGGTCATCGCCGCGATGCGCTGGCGCTCGCGCCGCGCCTTTTCCTCGTCGCTCAGGGTCTCGGTGCCGGGCAGCACCACCTTGGAATCGACCAGCAGCCGGGTCTGGCCGCTGGCGATGTCGTATTCCCACAGGTCCAGCTGGTTGCGGTCGCTGTCCTTGCCGCGCAGGAAGGTCACCCGCGAGCCGTCCGGCGCCACCTTGGGCTTCATCAGCGTCGGCCCGGACAGCGGCGCGCTGCCGGTGATGGCTTCCAGGGTGAGTTTTTCGGCGTGGACGGCGGGCGTGGCGAGCATCATGGCAAGGGCGAGGAACAAGGGGCGCATGGGCTTCCTGTCATGGACAGAATGGATCGCACCATCCTAGCCGAGCCCGCCCGCGCCTGCCCCCTGCCTTCAGTCCCGCCCGCGGCTCAGCGCTGGTTGCGCTGCTCCTCGCGCAGCCGGCGGCGGATGAAGAACACCGTGAAAACCGGAATCCCCAGGATGATCAACGCCCCGCAGATCGTCAGCCAACCCACCGGTTGCGTCAGCATGTCGCGCAGTATCGGATGCATCGTCCCCTCCCCGTGCCGTTTGTCGATGCACGCAGCGTAGGGGCACCGGCCGCGGCCGGCCTTGCGCAGGATCAATCGACCGCGGAGCGCGGGATCAATTGGTCGTAGCTGCTGCATGTAAATCAGGCCCGTGGCCTGGTCCATCATGTGCCCCGTGTAACCGATCCGGTTGTTGTTGCTCCGGTTGAGCATCTTCCCGTAGGGCCCGTACTCGGCGGTCTGCACCGCCGACGTCCCCACCGTCGTCGCGACCTGGCTACCCAGCGCGTCGTTGTGCCAGTAGAAAATGTCCTCCGTCTCCGCCCCGACCGGGCGCCAGCGGATCGCCACCACGCTGCCATTGAGATAGACCTGCTGGAAGCGCAGCCCGAGCTGCTCGTCGCATTTGCCACAGCAGTTTCCACTCCAGGCTGTACATCTCGTACAGGGTACCGGCCGTGCTGGACGTGCGCACCCGCCGCCCATGCGCATCGTAGCGGTATGTCTCCGTGCCCAGCGCCGTGCGCAGCCGGTTGCCGTGCTCGAACGCGAACATGTGGCCATTCTTGTTGTTCACGTTACCGCGGGCGTCGTAGCCCAGCCAATCACGCATGGGCCACCGAGGAACTAAAAACAGCTATTCCGCAAAAAATTCACCGCCAACATCTTATTTAACCCCTTTTACAGGAATAACTCCATTTATATAACTGATAGATCCCTCATCAATTCGACAGCTACGATCAAGGCTGCGCGAAAAAAAGAAGAATTCAATACTAGTTAGCCGACCAACAGGCATGTAAATTCCAAGAACGATATCCTTATCTTCCAGGTCACGCGAGAAAAGCCCCGACACATCATGATATCCGCACGGCTTGTTAGGCACCACATCAAGTAACACAGATGACACAATGTCACCCTGAACCGCGGCATCTTCGTTTATATAGATAGACTTTGCACCAGAGGCGGGATAAAAACCCACGACTCGCACAAACTTTCCATCATACACATCGGGAGATGCAATAAGCCTGTAAAAAGAAACCGGACAAGGATTCGATTTGGAATTATATTTTCCACATTGATCCACCTCCCCCGCCAAAGCCACTAAAGGCAACCACACAAAAATCATCATCAAAAATTGAAACATTCTAAAAACATAAATTTGCACGACACCCTCCTTACTTTATTGAATCCACAGCCGAGAAACTGAAAGCGAACTGAGAGGGGACGGAGGTAATTAAACTGGCTTGGACCTGGGGCGTCCACGGTTACGGCATCCGGCAGGCCCGAGGCAGGCTTCACGCAGCAGTCGGTAGTGATGGCGATCCTCGTCGTCAATGAAGATCGCCGCCCGATTCACGCCACGCTGGATGATATGAAGCGGAACATGTGGCAGTAACAGGCGCGAGTGACGGGGCATGGAATGAAACCGAACCGGTGAGGCGTCCAGTCTCCATTTCCGTTGCACCGCAAGAAGTCAGGCAAGGCCGGGCGACAATGTAGCGGAATGGAGTTCAATTTCCTCCGCCCCCTTAAACCCCTCAAATCCGTAGCCCATGTTTAATTTCCCCCATCCCCGTTAAGCCTCAAGCGTTGCACTTTTGGGATCATAAAAACTGATTCCGCACCCCGCATTCCAATATTCCAATATTCCAATATTCCAATATTCCAAACTACCTATTGTTTATACAATATGGAATCCCATCTACACCCCCTTCGATTAATTTCAGGTCAGCATCTATTACCATCCTGATGGCAGTATCGCGCTCAGTCGTCAGCTCTCTAGCTTTATGCAAAAGAGATGCTGCACGCGCACAATCTTGCCTGCCACCACTCTTCGAAATATAGGCAGCCAATCGCTGCATAGCCGCAGGATCGTTTTTTTTTGCCCCCCTTTCAAGCCACTCCTCATAGCGACTCCAATCCCCGATGCTCAGGTAGTATGTCTCCACTAAGGCCTGTGCATGCCGATCCCCCTTTGCTGCCGCCCACTCCATGGCACCCAAATTTTCCTTATCGAAATCTTCACTTGCGCTGCCAGCAATCTCGGAAGTGATCTTTGTGCTGCGCTTATCTTCACTGTTACAGGACACAATAAATATGCACGTTAAAATACACAACAGAGGCCCAATGCGATCCACAATCATTTCACCTTAGTTATTTTTTCTGTCACAGGAATTCGACTCCCAAGCTGACTACCCGAGTATTTAATAATGGCAGATCCGTCGAAATTTATTCGAATTGTCTTTATGGACACTGCTGTGGGCCCAGAGCCTACTGGACTGAATCGACTCCATACACCAGGAGCTCCTTTATCATCCTCTTGCATATTCACGCACAGCGTCATGGCGCCGCCAGTGTAACTCCTTGGATACATAACGAATCCATTAAGAGCATAGACATATGATTTATTAAAGTCAGCCCAGAGCTGTCCAATTGACCCATTAAGCCCGGCGGGTGCAACACCAGTATGGCAAGCCGCCATAAATACGGTGTCGCCTTCATTTAGTCCAAAGCTGGATTTAGCAATACTCATGGAAATGTATGAATCCATATTCGAGTAAGCACCAGGGTCGCGTTGATCTTGGATGAAGTCGGGATTCGCATGCTCTGTGACAGAAAACATACCCGGAATTCCAAATGCATCACCGGCGACTTTAAGCCCATAGGGATCATGGGCACCGAACACATTCATTTCTGACCGTCCATCTGGATCGGTGAATTTGTACGGATTGTTGTTCGCATACCTGTACCGGTTAAACGCCCCTACCGGATTGCTGTAGATGGTAATGGGATCCACGCTCAGGAAGCGCGGGATCAGCGGGTCGTAGTAGCGCTGCTGCATGTAGATCAGGCCCGTGGCCTGGTCCATCACGTGCCCGGTGTAGCCGATCCGGTTGTTGTTGGCCCGGTTGAGCATCCGCCCGTACGGCTCGTGCTCGGTGGTCTGCGCTACCGTGGCCCCTTGTGTTGCCGCGATCTGGCTGCCCAGCGCATCGTTGTGCCAATAGAAGACATCCTCTGTCTCCGCCCCGATCGGTCGCCGACGGATCGCCACAACGCTGCCGTTGAGATAGATGTGCTCGTAGCGCATTCCTATCTGCTCGTCACGCTGCCACAACAGTTGCCCGCCCAGGTTGTACATCTCGTACGGCAGTCCGTCCGAGCCGGCCGTACGCACCCGGCGCCCCTGAGCGTCGTAACGGTAGGTGTCCGTCCCCTGTGCCGTGCGCAGCCGGTTGCCGTGGTCGAACACGAACAGGTTGCCGTTCTTGTTGATCACGTTGCCGCGTACGTCATAGCCCAGCCCGATGATGCTTGCACCGCCCGGGCCGTTGAGCACATTGGTCAGCCGGTTGTTCGCGTCGTACCAGTACACATGGTCCCGCCCGGCCACCGTGGCCCGGGTGACGTTGTCCAGCACGTCGTAGGTGTACGTCGCCCCGCCCGGGTACAACAGCGAGCTGGCCGAGGTCAGCCGGTCGCGCGCGTCGTAGCCCATGCTCCGGCTCTGCCGCCCCGCCACCGTGAAGTCGGTGATCGCCGATACGTTGCCGTTGCGGTCATACGCATAGCCCAGGTCCAGCACCCCGCCGCTGTCGGTGCTGCGCTCGGGCAGCTGCCGCGCGTTCTGCGCCATCGTGTGCACCAGGCCGTTGCCGTAGGTGAACCGCTTGATCGCACCGTTCGGGTAGTACTGCACCCCCGTGGCGAAGGTACCGGCCTGGGTCGGCTGGCCCAGCGCGTTGGGCAGATAGTCCACCGTCAGGCTGCCCGGGTACACCAGGCTGGCTAGGTGGCCATTGCCGTTGTAGCCGTAACCAATGTGCGGATTAATTGCCTCCGTCCCCTTTAAGTCTCACCGCAACAACGACAAGGCCCGCGAACGCGGGCCTTATGCTTCATGGGCGATCAGGAAGTGAACCTGGAACCGTTCTTCAGGTTTTCCTCCGTCCATTTCCCTCGCCTTAGAGCAAGAAGAAAATAACAGCTAGGACAAATGGAGACAGCGCGAGCATTGTACGTACTGCAATAAGCCGACGCTTAAAGCTTTTCGGCCAAAACTCCTTCGGCACGCTACTGTCAAGAATCATCGCTATCACAGCCGAAGAGTTGCTCTGCCCAACGCCCCCCTTGGCTCCTAAGTACTTGAAGTATTCCTGATCTACATCCTTCAACTCGAACAACAAACGCCGCGCTGCCAAATAGTAAATACCGGCATAAGCCGCACCTATCGCAATCACCACCTTAGCGTCCACGCATGACCCTCTCAGCTATTTGATCTTTTCGCCCAAGGGTTTCCACTCGATGAATTTAATTGTTGGCGAATACTTCACCAATTCACCTGCACCGACACCCACTTTAGGCACCACTTCAGCTGTGCCTCCTGGATTGAAATTAACTTCCGCGCCTCCGTGGAGAATCGCGCCTCCGCTTGCTTCCAAGGCACCACTGAATTGAATTGGCGCATCAACCGGCTTATTCGCAAAACTAACTTCAAACCCTTTCTTCGGTTGAAGCGAGATATTTATGTCCGCGCCTTCACCAACTGGAATAAACCCAATCTGACCATCACCATGCAAGAGGCTAACTGAGCTCTCAATGCCTGGACCCAGTGCAACGCCAGCCTCAAGCCGAACGTCCACCTTATCCAGCTTCTCGGACACTGCATTCGCTTTGTCGGATATCCACTCCGCTGCATTAACCAATTGATTCTTCAGGTTCAATGCATTGCAGAAGGGGCAACGCCCGTCTGGATCAGTGAACTTGTACGGATTGTTGAATGCGTACGCGTAGCGGTTGAACAACCGCATGTCGCCACTGTCGTAAGCAGTGACAGGGTCAACGCTCAGGAAGCGCGGGATCAGCGGGTCGTAGTAGCGCTGCTGCATGTAGATCAGGCCAGTGGCCTGGTCCATCACGTGCCCCGTGTAGCCGATCCGGTTGTTGTTGGTCCGGTTGAGCATCCGCCCGTACGGCTCGTGCTCGGTGGTCTGCGCTACCGTGGTCCCTTGTGTTGCCGCGATCTGGCTGCCCAGCGCGTCGTTGTGCCAATAGAAGACATCCTCTGTCTCCGCCCCGATCGGTCGCCGACGGATCGCCACAACGCTGCCGTTGAGATAGATGTGCTCGTAGCGCATTCCTATCTGCTCGTCACGCTGCCACAACAGTTGCCCGCCCAGGTTGTACACCTCGTACAGAAGACCGTCCGAGCCGGCCGTACGCACGCGGCGCCCCTGGGCGTCGTAACGGTAGGTGTCCGTCCCCTGTGCCGTGCGCAGCCGGTTGCCGTGGTCGAACACGAACAGGTTGCCGTTCTTGTTGATCACGTTGCCGCGGACGTCATAGCCCAGCCCGATGATGCTCGGACCACCGGGGCCGTTGAGCACATTGGTCAGGCGATTATTCGCGTCATACCAGTACACATGATCCCGGCTGCCGTAGCACATATTTACTTGCCTCCGCCCCCCTTTAAGCCCTACCTCCGCCCCGGCTTTTCCGGTCCCGGCTTTTCGAACGCCGCAAATTCGTTGGCGATCATCCTATTCTTCTCAACACCAAAGCCCCAATAGAACATCCTATGCAGCTCTTCGGCTGCTGATTCATCACCACAACGCAATGCACGGAGGTAAAACGCCGCAGCCTTCGACAGATCCTTCCTTACACCCTCTCCTTTCTCATAACAAACCGCGAGATCGAACGCAGCTTCCGCCACATCATTCTCAGCAGCTTGCCTGAACAGACTTACGGCCTTTTTGTTACTTGCCTTTACGTGTCGACCGTAGAGATACCAAGTGCCCAGAGCGTAGTGGGCTCGATAATCGCCCGCATCCACGGCTTCTAAGAGCAATGGATAGACCTTAATCTGGCGAGGCGCCCTTATTCATCAACGCAAGTGCCTTGTCATAGAGCTTGCCGTTCATAGGCCGTCACCTCCCCATCTTATCGTCTGGCGGCGGAACAACCGAAAGGGGACGGAGGTAATTAATCCGGCCTGGACCTGGGCCGTCCACGGTTACGGCATCCGGCAGGCCGGCCCGATGCCTTCTCGACCATAGCCTGAAATCGTGTACAACCAAACGCCCGCTCCTTGGCAATGTAGTTGCGTATCGTGGAGATCCCTCATCTTCCATCCCGGCGCTCAACCACTTGCCATATTCGAAGGCCCGCTCTTCCCAGGTAGCGGCAAGCGCCAGACAGGTCGAATGCAGCGTAATCAGCGGATCACGGGCCTTCCCGATATGGGAGTGCACGCTGGACCCGCGATACTCTTCCTGCAAGGCAACCATCGCGGCGCGCACCGGATTCAATTCGATATATCGGCATACCATCAGCGCGTAACGATCAGATTCGACCAGGCAGGACTTGAGCCTACCATGCCACAAGGTGCCCGTCCGACGATGACGGCCGTTGAAGAACTGGACGTAGCTTTGACCAACAGCACGCATCAATCGCCAGTGCTTGGGGCCGTGCTGGCGTCAACAGCAGATGGACATGATTGTCCATCAGAACGAAGGCATGAACGGCAATGTCGTTTTCGAGGCAGGCTTCACGCAGCAGTCGCCGGTAGTGATGGCGATCCTCGTCGTCAATGAAGACCGCCGCCTGATTCACGCCACGCTGGATGATATGAAGCGGAACATGTCGCGGGACCAGGCGTGCGCGACGGGGCATGGAATGAAACCGAGAATGCGACATCAAGAAGATCGAACGAATGCCAGCCACGTTCATCGCCCAACAAGGCCAACGATGCGAGCCTTGTTGGGCGATGAATGTGAAGCAGTCACTCAATAGAAAAATCTAACATCAGGCCGGATGCATGTACTTCCGTCACGAATCTCCTCGCCTCGAGGATTGAGCAACCAAGCGCATCAGAAAAATCAGCGATCGCATCCATGTCAGGGATTAAAGCACCTTGCTTTCTAGCGAATCCCTCGATGCCCAATATACGCAAACCTTCAGCCTCGCATTGGTCGAGAAAAGCCAATGCATCAGCTGATTGTATTAGCCAGAGAGAACCACTCCTCTCGACCATCAATCCGGCGCGACCTGCAATCTTTTCGACTAATCCCATGGTGCAACCCAACCTGCATTGGCCCTATCAGAAACCTGGGCTACATCTCCTGTCGCATCGTTGCGAACCACGCAGCCACCGCCCTGGTGACAATACGCACCTGCAGGATCATTCATTCTTCTGCTGCCAGACAAATGCCGTGTATCTCTTGTTACTACGATGTTCTCGCCCTGCGCCACGCCCTTTGCTGCATCCACGACTTCGCCAGCGGTTATAAGTGCGCCTGCAGCCTCGCAGCAGCATCATGCGCCTGCACCGTGTTTAAAACGACCGGTCGCCGACCCGGTACGCGTCGGCCCCTCTCGGAGAACGGCATTGTCCTGCACCAACGGATCGTACACGGTTTATTTCAATGGCGATCTCACTCCATACCTTAGTACCAGGAACGGGCTGGCGACCGTAGCGACCGCATGCACCAGTGCCGCCCTGACAACGTTGCCGTCATTCGCATGCGAACGGGCAAAAAACCTCATGCCCCAAGGCAGCCCACGCCAAAAGGCGTTCAGGTACAACCTTCGCGCACTTTTCCATCCTTCAGAACATCTTGGTAGACATTGCCCGGCAACATCATGGCTTTCACATTTGAATCCTGCGCGATCGCCTCGGAACAGAGCGAGATGATGTCGTCCCTGTTGCTGATTCGGTCCATTTCAAAAAGAACTCGCGCACAACCAAGTGTTCCGTCACTGCCGTACTCATCCGCATGTCCTCTCACCACGGCGAAATCGTCGTAGGCCTTCTGCAGATCCGGCTCAGCCGAAAAGATGCCATCCTCGAACCCACGTGCCCTCAGATATCTTGCACCGATGCCGTAAGGTGAATGAGGACTCTCATTAATCAGCTCATCAAAAAGCGCCTTTGCTTTCGCGAAATCGCCCGATACATAAGCAGAGCCTGCAATATCCCAGCGCTCGCCAATTGGCATCGACATCGAGATTCACCCATATTGGGATGCTGAACCGGTGGGCCCCATTCAATCGTTGGGTCGGTACGGGTTGCGAGGGGCCCTTTCCCTGGCTCGAAATCACCCGCACCGCTCAACCCAGGGCCATTCACCTCTGGCCGAACAGCTGCCTGCGCTCCTCCTCGCTCAGTGGCTTGCCGGCGTCCGGGTTGACCGTCGGGCCGAGCGCGTAGGCGCGCTGCGTGGCCGGGCGCATGGCGATGGCCTGGTGCCAGCGGTGCAGGTGCGGGAAGGCGTCGAAGTCGGCCGGGAGCTTGCTGTAGGGGCCGATCCATGGGTAGCTGGCCATGTCGGCGATGCCGTACTCGTCGCCACCCAGGTACGCCGACCCGGACAGGCGCTTGTCCATCACCCGGTGCAGGCGCCGCACCTCGCTGTCGTAGCGTTCGATGGCGTAGGTGATGCGCTCGGGCGCATAGACGTTGAAGTGGCCCATCTGCCCGCTCATCGGCCCCAGTCCGCCCATCTGCCAGAACAACCATTCCAGCGCGGTGGCGCGGCCGCGCAGGTCGGTCGGCAGGAAACGGCCGGTCTTTTCGGCCAGGTACAGCAGGATCGCACCGGACTCGAACACGCTCAGCGGCGCGCCGCCGTCGGCCGGTGCATGGTCGACGATGGCCGGCATCTTGTTGTTCGGCGAAATGGCGAGGAAGTCGGGCTGGAACTGGTCGCCCTTGCCGATGTTGACCGGCACCAGGCGGTACGGCAGCCCGGCCTCTTCCAGGAACAGGGTGATCTTGTGGCCATTGGGAGTGGGCCAGTAATAGAGGTCGATCATGAATGCGTCTCCGCGGGGGAACGGTCACCGGGACCGATACGGTAACGCTTGGCAGCCTGGCGGACGACCGTTAACCTGCCGCCTTCCCGCAACGCAGCATTCCTGCCATGTCCGAACACAAACCGCTCAGCCCCCTCCCGGCCCTGATCTTCGCCTCGCGCTGGCTGCAGCTGCCGCTCTATCTCGGCCTGATCGTTGCCCAATGCGTCTACGTGTTCCTGTTCGGCAAGGAACTGTGGCACCTGATCCACGACGCCAACGCCCTGGGCGAGCAGCAGATCATGCTGATCGTGCTCGGCCTGATCGACGTGGTGATGATCTCCAACCTGCTGGTGATGGTGATCGTCGGCGGCTACGAGACCTTCGTCTCGCGCCTGGGCCTGCAGGGTCACCCGGACCAGCCGGAGTGGCTGAGCCACGTCAACGCCTCGGTGCTGAAGGTGAAGCTGGCGATGGCGATCATCGGCATCTCCTCGATCCACCTGCTCAAGACCTTCATCGAGGCCGGGCAGCTGGGGTTGCCGCTGTGCGGACCGGAAGTGGCCACGGGCGTTGCGTGTACCAAGTTCACCTCCACCGGGGTGATGTGGCAGACCATCATCCACTGCGTGTTCATCCTGTCGGCGGTCGGCATCGCCTGGACCGACAAACTGATGTCCAACGGGCATTCCAAACAGAACGGGCACTGATCCACCCTCGCTGGGGCCGCTCATCGCCACCACGTGGCGGCCAGCGGCGCGGGCGGCGCCAGCCGCCCCCGCCTCGTGCAACCGGGGCGGCAATGCTAGATTCTCCCTTCGCCCGGATCCGGCCGGCGTGGGGAAACGCCGCGCATCCATGACGGCCCGGGCGACCAACCATTCGCGTTCGTCGATTCAAGGGGAAGATTGATGTCGTACGTCACGATCCACGGCAAAGCGCGCCTGCTGGCGCCCGCCCTGCTGGCCGTCGCCCTGGCGGCCTGTTCGGGCAAGGACGATTCCACCCCGGCGGCTGCCGCCGGCACGCCCGCCGGCCCCGCCGCGACCCCGGCCGAGCCTGCGGTTTCGGCCAAGGTGCAGTCGATGGGCACCGACCAGCTGCGCGACTCGGCCAGTACCGCGCTGCGCGAGAACCGCATGTACGCGCCGGCCGGCGACAACGCCATGGAGTACTACCTGGCCCTGCGCGACAAGCTGCCCGACGATGCGGCGGTCAAGAGCGCGCTGACCGACCTGCAGCCCTACACCCTGATCGCCGCCGAGCAGAGCCTGGCACGCGAGGATTTCCCCGAGGCGCAGCGCCTGGTCGCGCTGATCGAGAAGGTGGACCCGTCGGCGCCGGCACTGCCGCGCCTGAAACAGGGCATCACCCGTGGCATGGAAGTGGCGGTGAAGCGCACCCAGGAAGAGACCGACAAGGTCAAGAAGGACACCGAGGACCGCGCCAAGCAGCTGGTCGAACAGCAGCGCCTGGCCCAGCAGCAGGCCGCCGAAGCCAACGCCGCGCAGCAGCTGGCGGCGCGACAGGAGGCGGCGCGCAAGGAAAGCGAGCGCCTGGAGGCCGAACGCCAGGCCGCGGCCAAACGCGAGGCCGACGCCCGCACCGCCGCGCAGCAGGTCGCCGCCGCACCGAAGCCGGCCGCGGCCGCGCCAACCCTGCGTGCGGTGAGCACGCCGGCCCCGCGCTACCCCGCCGACGCACTGCGTTCGGGCACTTCCGGCGAGGTGCTGGTGGAGCTGACCGTCGGTACCGACGGCTCGGTGACCGACGCCCGCGTACTGCGCGCCAACCCGCCGCGGGTGTTCGACCGCGAGGCGTTGAACGCGGTCAGGCGCTGGCGCTTCGAGCCGATCTCCAGCCCGACCACCACCCGTCGCACGCTGGCATTCCAGCCCAACCAGTAACGCGGCAGGCCGCACCCGCGGCGCACTGCGGACCGCAGCGGAAGGAAAAGGAAAAGGCCCGGATCGCTCCGGGCCTTTTCGTTACCGGCGTGGCGACCCGGGGCTCAGCCCGAGATCGCCAGCTTCTCCTGCTTGTAGCGCCACACCGCCATCGCCCACAGCACCACGGTGAGCAGCAGCGAGGCACCCAGGTAGACGCCCCACTGCTCGGCAACCGGCATTTCGCCGCGGGTCACCTTCACCAGCATCTGGTTCTGCGACAGGAACGGCACCGCGTACTGCCACAGCTGGGTGTCCTTCAGCGGATAGGCCATCAGCGCATAGCCGGGCATCATCGCCATCATCATCAGCCAGACGATGTGGCTCTGCGCTTCCTTCATGCTCTTGGCGCCTGCAGCCAGGCAGGTCAGCAGCGCGGTACCGATCAGCACCAGCGGCAGCAGCACCAGCAGCAGCTTGCCCATCGCCATGAAGCTCACGTCCAGCGAACTGCCCACGCCACGGCCGATGCTGGCGCTGAACTTGAACGACAGCAGGATCAGCAGGATCGCGGTCAACCCGACCAGGGTCGACGCCAGCATCTTGCCGCTGACCAGGGCGCCGCGTGGCGCCGGGGTGGCCAGCAGCGGTTCCAGCGACTGCCGCTCACGCTCGCCGGCGGTGGTGTCCATGACCAGGTGCGAGCCGCCGATGAAGGCGGACATCATCAGCAGGATCGGCAGGATGACCGACAGCAGGATGCCGCGCTTGGCCTCGGCGGTGGCCAGGTCGCGCGTGCCCACGCTGACCGGCATGGCCACCGCGGGATTGACGCCGCGCGCCATCAGCCGCAGCGCGCCCACCTGCTGGCCGTAGGCCGCCAGCACCTTGCGCACGCGCGCCACCTGCACGTCGCTGGTGCGGCGCGTGGTGTCGGCGACGACCTCGACCTTGGCCGGCTTGCCGGCGTGCCAGTCGTCGGCGAAATCCGGCGCGACCACCAGCGCCACGTCCTCGCGCTGGGCGCGGATGCGGGCTTCGTAGTCGTCCGGTGCCTCGCGCGGGGTGATGCCCTGGCTGGCCAGGAACGCCATCAGGTTGGGGGCGCGTTCCATGCCGACCACGGACAGCGCCATGTCCTTTTCCAGCTGGTTCGATACCCGCAGGTTGCTGAGCTTGTCGATGCCCAGGAACAGCAGCGGGTACAGCAGCGGCGCGATGAACAGGGTCAGGAAGAAGGTGCGGCGGTCGCGGGCGAAATCGCGCAGCTCCTTGCGCATCACCGTGAACATGCTGCCAATGAATCCGGTCTTGTTCATGCGTGCAGGCCCTCTTCGCTGCCGATCAGCTTGACGAACGCGTCTTCCAGGTTGCTCTCGCCGGCATGCTCACGCAGCTCGTCCGGCGTGCCCTGCGCCACCACGCGGCCATGCGCGACGATGACGATGCGGTCGCACAGCGCCGCCACCTCCTGCATGATGTGGCTGGAGAAGATCACGCAGCGGCCTTCGGCGCGTAGTTCCTTGAGGAAGCCGCGCAGGCCGCGGGTGGTCATCACGTCCAGGCCGTTGGTCGGTTCGTCGAGGATCACGTTCTTCGGGTCGTGCACCAGCGCGCGGGCGATGGCGGTCTTGGTGCGCTGGCCCTGGCTGAAGCCTTCGGTCGAGCGGTCGAGGAAGTCCTCCATCTGCAGCGCTGCGGCCAGGCGCGCGATGCGCGCGGCGATCGCCGCCGCATCCATGCCATGCAGCTGGCCGAAGTACTCGATGTTCTCGCGCGCGGTCAGGCGCTTGTACACGCCGCGCGCGTCCGGCAGCACGCCCAGGCTGCGGCGCACCGTGTCGGGGTCGGCCGCGGCGTCCACGCCGTCGACCACGACCTTGCCGGTCTCGGGCGTCATCAGCGTGTAGAGCATGCGCAGCGTGGTGGTCTTGCCGGCGCCGTTGGGGCCGAGCAGGCCGGTGATCTGGCCGTCGTGGGCGGTGAAGCCGACGTCGTCCACGGCGATCACCGGCGTCTTGTCCTTGCCCTTGCCGGGGAAGGTCTTGCGGAGTCGTTCTGCAACGATCATGGAAGCGGATTCCTCAGTGATGCGTGGACGGTCACGGTTCCCAGCCATTGAAGCTGGTGAACGGCGGCACGTAGTTCAGTTTTTCCAGGCAGGTGCCATCGAGCGCGGCGGCCTCGGTGGTGTCGACGAACTGGGCGAACAGCTTGGGCATGCAGCCGGCGCCGACGACCGCGTGGCCCTGGCCGCGCAGCACGAACAGGCGGCCGTTGGGCAGGCTCTTGGCCACTTCCTCGCCATAGCGCGGCGGGGTGACCGGGTCGAACTCGCCTTCCAGCACCAGCGCCGGAACCGCGGTGGCCAGGGGCTTGTGGAAATCGGCCGGCATCCTGCCCTTCGGCCAGGTGCTGCACATCGCCGCCAGGCCATCGGCCATGCGGTTGCCGAGCACGGTGTCCGCGTCCTCGGCGCGCGCGACCATGCCCTCGTCGTCCTCGCTGCAGATCACCGACAGCTGCATGCCCATGGCCATGCTGTCCTTCATGCCTCCCTGCAGCATCTTCGCCAGCGCCATCAGGTCGCCGTAGCGGCCGTTGCGCGCCTCGTGGATCAGCTTGGGCAGCAGCGCTGCGGCTTCCGGCATGTAGGCGTACATGCGCACCAGTCCGGCGACGGTATCGGCGCGCAGCACGTCCTCGTGCTCCTGCCCGGTGCTGGCATCGCGGTAGCGCACCGTCACCGGGTTGGCGCGCAGTGCGGCCAGCAATGCGTCCAGTTCGACGCGCGGGTCGCCCAGCGCGGCCTTGCACGCGGGGTTGCCGGTGCACTGGGCGAACTGCAGCGCCAGCGCATCGTCCAGGTTGCGGGCGAAGATGTTGCCCAGCTGCAGGGTGTTGGGCACCACCGAGTCGAGCACGATGCTGCGCGTGCTGTCCGGGTGGCGCATCGCATACTGCTGCGCGACGCGGGTGCCGTAGCTGACACCGATCAGGTTGATGCGCGCCGCGCCGATGGCCTGGCGCACGGCGTCCAGGTCGGCCACCGCGTCGGTGGTGGTGTAGTGGCGCAGGTCGGCCTTGCCCGACAACGTCGCCGCGCAGGCGACGGCGCTGGCCTGCATCGTCTCGATGCTGGCGTCGTCGTCCTCCGGCGGCTCACAGGACAGCAGGTTGGATTTGCCGGTGCCACGCTGGTCGACCAGGATCACGTTGCGGCGCTTGCGCACCTCGGCGAAGGCCGGGTCGATCTGCGGATAGCTCTGGGTCGCCGACTGGCCGGGGCCGCCGGCCAGGAAGAACACCGGGTCCGGCTGCGCGCTTTCGGGCTTGTCCGGCGTCAGCAGCGCGATGTTCAGCGCGATCTTCCGGCCCTGCGGGTTGCCGCGGTCCTCGGGGACCTCGAAGGTGGTGCACTGGGCTTCCAGGCTGTCGCGGCTGTTCGGCGAATCGAGGGTGCACGGGCGGAACGCGAGGCTGCCGAGCATCAGCGGCTTGACCTCCGCCTCGGCGGCGGGCAGCGGGGCCTTGGCGGCCTCTGCCTCATCGGGTGCGGGCTTGAGCGCACGGTAGCCGAGCACGGCGCCAAGTGCGGCCACCGCCAGGAGGGTACGGGTCTTGCGGGACATCATCGGAACAGCCCCTTGTGGTTGATGGAACGGGTTGGGTCCTGCCAGCCCAAGACGCGGCTGGCGGCGTCATGTGACAGCGGGAAAGAAAATATCCTCAATCCTGGCGTCGAACAGGCGGGCGATGCGGAACGCCAGCGGCAGGCTGGGATCGTACTTGCCGGTCTCCAGCGCGTTGACGGTCTGTCGCGAGACCTCCAGCCGCTCGGCCAGTTCTCCTTGCGACCAGCCCCGGGCTTCGCGCAGTTCGCGCAGGCGGTTGTCCATGGATGCGGGCTCAACCGTAGCGGCGCGAAACGACGATCTTGGCCAGGCCATAGGCCAGGCATACCAGCGGGAACACCCAGATCATCGCCGCGCTGGCCGCCACGTCCAGCACCCGCGCCGACTGCAGCAGGCCACCGGTGAGATACAGCAGCGAGACGAACGCCGCGGCGAAGCTGACCGCCTGCAGCTCGATGCGCTGCTGCAGTTCGTCGACGTCGCGGATGTAGCGGATCATCGCCCGCAGCGTCATCGCGATCGGCGGCACCGGCAGCAGCGCGATACAGGCGCGCAGCGCGGTGCCCTCCACGCGCTTGAGCAGCAGGATCGACAACACCAGCAGCACCACGTAGGCGCCCATCGCGATCATCATCTCGCGGCTGTAGCGCCGGCGCAGCGCCAACGGCGCGGTGTCGCAGGCATTGGGCAGTTGCCGCCGCAGCAGCAGCACGAACGACAGGCCCACGGCCACGCCGATGCAGATCCCGCCCAGCATGTCGGTGCTGTCGCCCGGCACCAGCCGCAGCAGCGCCAGACCGGCCGCGGCGGTGGCGAAGGCGGCGGCGATGATCCAGCGGTCGAGTGCGCGCGCCATGGCTCAGCATCCTCCGCGCGCACGCGCCAGCATGACCAGGCCCAGCGCGAAGACGGCCGTGCCCACGCCGACGAACGCGGCCTGGCCGGTCGCCGCGACGCCCATGAAGGCCGCGCCGATTCCCAGCCACGCGGCGCCGGTGCGCGCGCGGCTTCCTGCTGCGTTCATGCCCTCGTCTCCCATGACCCCACCCTGTCAAGCAAGCTTTACAGGAGGATGCAGGGGTCGCCGGTATCTGTCAAGCGAGCTTTACAGGCGGGTACGGCGCGGACGCCGGCATCGAGGGCCCCGTCGCCGGGCCGACGCGGCCGGGCGCTCAGGGCACCGGTGCCGGCTCCACTCCCAGGTCGCAGGCAACACGGTTGCGGCCGGCGGCCTTGGCCCGGTAGAGCGCCGCATCGGCGCGCGCCAGCAGACTCTCCAGCCCGGACGCCGCATCGGCCACGGCCACGCCGATGCTGACGGTGATGACGATCGGGCCACCCTCGCGGTGCAGCGGGCTGGCCTCCAGGGTGGCGCGCAGGCGCTCGGCCAGGGCCATCGCCTGTTCCATGCCGGTGTCCGCGAGCAGCAGCACGAACTCCTCGCCCCCATAGCGGCCGAGCAGCCAGTCGCGCCCACGCAGGGAACGCTGCAGGGTCCGCGCGGCATGGTGCAGCACCTCGTCCCCGACCGGGTGGCCGCGGGTGTCGTTGATCCGCTTGAAGTGGTCCAGGTCCAGCAGCATCGCCGCGAACGGCTGCTGCTGGTGCAGGCTCTGCGCCAGCTGCTCCTCGCCGTCGCCCATCAGCGCGGTGCGGTTGAGCAGGCCGGTCAGGCCATCGCGACGGGCCAGCCGGCGCAGGTCCACCATCTGCCGCTCGACGATCATCAGCACCAGGGCGAAGGTGTGGCCGAGCATCACGAACATGCCACCGACGTAGGTGACGTTCATCGACAGGCCGGCGCGCAGGATGTCGCCGTCGGCACCGGGCGCGACCGGGATCAAAGCCCGTACCAGGAACAGCACCGCATCCAGCAGGAACACCCCCGCCGCCAGCCGGCAACTGCGACGGACGTCGGCCGGGGCATGGCGCAGCAGCAGCCAGGCCTCCCAGGTCTTCCAGATGATGATCAGCACGCTGTACAGCGCCAGGCGGATGCCGAGGTCGGGTCGGGCCACGCTGAACCAGGCGATCGCCAGCAGGTAGCCGCCCCCCAGCACGAGGGCCGGGCGCAGCGGCGCGCGGCGGCCGACATGCAGGGCCACGCCGAACAGCATCAGCATGCTGCCCAGTACCGCGAACCCGTTGCGCACCAGGATGCCCACCGCCGTCGGCAGTGGCAGCGGCACGCTGACCAGCACCGTGCTGACCGCCCCGGCCCACAGGCTGGCGGCCCACAGCCTGGGCACCGGCTGGCTGCGCAGTACCAGCAGGATCAACGAGAAGCCGGCCGCCAGGCCGATGTTCAGCAGCAGGCCGATGGCGGCAATGGTGGGGAAGTCCAGCGTAGTCATGCCCGGGATCCTTGCGTCGGGCGGCATCGCCACGTGTGGAGCAGTCTGCCGGATCATCACGCCCCGTGGCGCGGGGGGCAAGCCTACTTGCTGCTGACGTACTTCTCGCGGCGCAGCTGCGGCAGCGCCAGGCCGGCCGCCCGGAGCGCCTCGAAACAGGCATCGACCATGACCGGGTTGCCGCACAGGTAGGCGATGTCGCGGGCCGGGTCCGGGGCGATCTCGGCCAGCTGCTGCTGCACGTAGCCGCTGCGCACGTCCGGGTGCGGGTCGGCCGGCAGCCCGCGCGACAGGCATGGCATGTAGCGGAAGCCCGGGTGGGCGTCGGCAAAGGCCCGGAAATCATCGGCGTACAGCAGCTCGGCCGGGGTGCGCGCGCCCTGCAGCAGCACCACTTCCACGCCGCGCCCGGCCATCGCCCTGGCCAGCAACGGCAGCATCGAGCGGTACGGGGTGACGCCGGTGCCGGTGGCGATCAGCAGGTAACGGCCGTTATGGTCGCCCGGCTGCAGGCAGAAGCGCCCGAACGGGCCGCTGGCGGTGATGCACTGGCCGGTCTCGAGGCCCTCGAACAGGGCGGTGGCGGCGCCGCCGGGCACGAAGCTGACCGCGATGTCCACCGCGTCGCCCGGGCCGAGCGCGTGGTCGTGGAGGGTCGCCAGCGAGTAGCTGCGCTTGGTGGCGGTGCCGTCGGCGTAGTCGAAGTGCACCTGGATGAACTGCCCGGGCTGGAAATCCAGCGGCTGGCCGTCGTCGCGGACGAACTGGTAGTGGCCGACGGTGGGCGCCAGCATGCGGCGACCGACCAGCTTGAGGGGGAATTGGACAGGCACGAACGGGAAACAGTGTGTAGCCGGGCTGGCGCCACGGGGCCTCCTATAATAGCCGCTCGCACTCATCCGGCGCCGTCACCCCGGCGCGAAGGCCCGAGCTTGGACTCCCGAATTCCTCCCGTCGCGCCGGCACTGCGCGTCCACGATCTCCGCAAGACCTACGACAACGGCGTGGAGGCGCTCAAGGGCGTCTCGCTGGAGGTCGCCCCGGGCGACTTCTTCGCCCTGCTCGGCCCCAACGGCGCCGGCAAGTCCACCCTGATCGGCATCGTCTCGTCGCTGGTGAACCTGAGCGCGGGCGACGTGCAGGTGTTCGGCACCGACCTGGTGGCCGAACGCAGCGCGACCATGCGCCTGATCGGGCTGGTGCCGCAGGAGATCAACTTCAACCTGTTCGAAAAGCCCTTCGACATCCTGGTCAACTACGCCGGGTTCTACGGCATCCCGCGCGCCGAGGCCGAGGCCCGCGCCGAGCAGGAACTCAAGCGCGCGCACCTGTGGAACAAGGCGCAGATGATGAGCCGCACGCTGTCCGGCGGCATGAAGCGGCGGCTGATGATCGCCCGCGCGATGATGACCCGCCCGCGCCTGCTGATCCTGGACGAACCCACCGCCGGCGTGGACATCGAGATCCGCCGCGACATGTGGAAGACGCTGCAGGAGATCAACGCCGCCGGCACCACGATCATCCTCACCACGCACTACCTGGAAGAGGCCGAGCAGTTGTGCCGCAACCTGGCCATCATCAACCACGGCCGCATCGTCGAGCAGGGCCCGATGCGCGCGCTGCTGGCCAAGCTGGACGTGGAAGGGTTCGTGCTCGACATCGACGGCGAGCTGCCGGCGCAGCTGCCGCACATCGACGGCGCGCAGCTGGCCGCGGTCGACGCGCACACCCTGGACCTGGACATGCCGCGGGCGATGGACCTGAACCGCGTGTTCGACGCGCTGGGTGCCGCCGGCATCCGCGTGCGCTCGATGCGCACCAAGAGCAACCGCCTGGAGGAGCTGTTCGTGCGCCTCACCGGCAACCTGGAGAACACCGCCGCATGAGCACGCCCGCTCCCCTGACCGACAGCGCCCGCAACCGGGTGGCGCTGGGCACCATCGTCCGCCGCGAGGTCAACCGCATCCTGCGCATCTGGGGCCAGACCCTGGTGCCGCCGGCCATCACCATGACCCTGTACTTCCTGATCTTCGGCGGCCTGATCGGCTCGAAGATCGGCGACATGGGCGGTTACAGCTACATGCAGTTCATCGTGCCCGGGCTGGTGATGATGAGCGTGATCCAGAACAGCTACGGCAACATCAGCTCCTCGTTCTTCGGCGCCAAGTTCGGCCGCCACGTCGAGGAGCTGCTGGTCAGCCCGATGCCGAACTGGGTGATCCTGTGGGGCTACGTCGCCGGTGCGGTGCTGCGCGGGCTGATGGTCGGCGCCATCGTGCTGATGATCGCGATGTTCTTCACCCGCGTGCACGTGCCGCATCCGCTGGTGACGCTGAGCACGGTGCTGCTGGGGTCGACGATCTTCTCGCTGGCCGGCTTCATCAACGCGGTGTACGCCAAGAAGTTCGACGACGTGGCCATCGTGCCGACCTTCATCCTGACCCCGCTGACCTACCTGGGCGGCGTGTTCTACTCGGTCACGCTGCTGCCCGGCTGGGCGCAGGCGCTGACCAAGGCCAACCCGATCTTCTACATGGTCAACGCGTTCCGCTATGGCCTGCTGGGCACCAGCGACGTGCCGCTGTGGGTGTCCTACGCGCTGATGCTCGGCTTCGTCGCCGCGCTTACCGCGTTGTCGCTGTGGCTGCTGCGGCGCGGCGTCGGCCTGCGCAGCTGAGCGCGGCCGCTCTTTCCCCTGATCCCGATGGAACCGGCAACATGCGCATCCTGATCCTCGGCGCCGGCGGTACCGGCGGCTATTTCGGCGGCCGCCTGGCCCAGGCCGGCATCGACGTGACCTTCCTGGTGCGGCCAGCCCGCGCGGCGCAGCTGCAGCGCGACGGGCTGGTGATCCGCAGCCCGCTCGGCGACGCGGCGTTCCCGGTGGCGCATGTCACCGCCGATGCGCTGCCGGCACTGGCCGCGGCACGGCCGTTCGACCTGGTGGTGCTCAGCTGCAAGGCCTACGACCTGGACAGCTCGATCGAGGCCATCGCGCCGGCGATGGGCCCGGGCACCACGCTGCTGCCGATCCTCAACGGCCTGCGCCACTACCCTGCGCTGGATGCCCGTTTCGGCCCCGGGGCGGTGCTCGGCGGGCTGTGCTTCATCAGCGCGACCAAGGCCGCGGACGGCGCCATCGTGCACCTGGACCGGCCGGCGCGGCTGACCTTCGGCGAGCGCGACGGTACCAGTGCCAGCGCACGCGTAGCCGCACTGGCGGCTGCCTGCGGAACCGCGGGCATCGACCATCTCGCCACGGACGACATCGCCAGCGAGCAGTGGATCAAGTACACCTTCCTGGCCACGCTGGCGGCCGCCACCTGCCTGATGCGCGCCGACATCGGCCACATCGTCGCCACCGATCATGGCGTCGCGTTCCTGCAGGCGCTGTACGGCGAATGCCTGGCCGCGGCCGTGCACGCCGGCCAGCCGATACCGGCCAAGGCGCAGGAGACCGCCCTGTCCGCGCTGACCAGGGCCGGCTCGCCGATCAAGGCGTCGATGCTGCGCGACCTGGAAGCCGGGCAGCGGGTGGAAGCGGCGCACATCGTCGGCGACATGCTCGACCGCGCGCTGGCCGCCGGACATCCCGCGCCGCACCTGCACGCTGCGTACTGCCACCTGCAGGCCTACGAAGCGCAGCGGGACGCATGACCACCGCCGGGGAGCTGCCGCAGCGGGTGCTGATCCTGGGGCTGGGCTTTGCCGGGCGCGCGCTTGCGCTGCACCTACGATCGCTGGGCGTCGCCGTGGCGGGCACGGTGCGCGATCCGGCCACCGCGCACGGCGACGGCATCGCACGCCACCGCCTGCATCCGGACCACGCCCCCGACACCGCGCTGCTGGAAGCCATCGCCCGGGCCGACGCGGTGCTGTGCAGCGTGCCGCCCGATGCCGAAGGCGACCCCGCACTGCGCCGGCTCGGTCCCGCCCTGCAGGCCAGCCCGGCGCTGCGCTGGGTCGGCTACCTGTCCTCGACCGGGGTATATGGCGACCGCGGCGGCGGCTGGGTCGACGCGCACTCCGATGCCGATGCGCGGGACCCCGTCGCCCTGCGCCGGCTGCTGGCCGAAACGCAGTGGCGCGCGCTGGCCGATGCGCGCGGCATCGCCTCGGCGACGTTGCGCCTGCCCGGCCTGTACGGCCGCGGCCGCAACGCGCTGGTGCGGCTGGCGCAAGGCAACGCGCGCCATGTCGTGCGGCCCGGGCTGGTGTTCAACCGGCTGCACGTCGACGACCTGGCCGAAGCGGTGGTGGCGGCGATGCGCCGCCCGGTCCGCGACGCGCTGTACCTGCCGGCGGACGACGAGCCGGCACCGCCGCAGGACGTGCTGGCGCATGCCGCACGGCTCGGCGGCTTCACCCTGCCGCCGGCCGTGGCCTGGGACGACCCGGGGCTCGACCCGCTGCTGCGTCGTTTCCACGCCAGCAACAAACGCATCGACAGCCGCGGCACGCGCCAGGCGCTGCAGTGGCAACCGCGCTTCCGTAGTTACCGGGAAGGCCTGGCGGATGCCTGGGAAGCGGGCGACGGCGTCATGCCCGCGCACTGACGAGCGGGCCGACCGACACCGCGACGCAGCGGGATGCGGCGTACGGCAGCAGGCCTCCGTTATGCTCGGCGCTCCCCCGACCCAGGAGATCAGCGTGCGCAGGAACGGCAGGATGTTGGGCTACGGCTTGGCGACGCTGCTGCTGGCCGGGTGTGGCGCCGCACCCGGCACGGACACCGCCGCTGCCGCGGCCGGTGACGCGCAGCAACCCACGCTTCCCGGCGCGGATGCACCGGCCGCCGCGGCCGCGCAGCCGGTGGCAGGCGCCATCGTCGACCGCGACGGCAAGCCGGTGGCGGTACTGCCGTTCGATGTCGCCAGCATCCCGACCAGCCAGGCCGCGCTCGGTGCGATGCCGTTCTTCGGCCTGCCGCAGGGCTATGCACCGCAGAATCGTCCCTATCCGCGCGCCTGGGCGCGCTTCCCGTTCCGCATCGGCGACGGCATCCACTGGGTGGAAGGCCCGAGCTGGTCGGCACGCATCGTCGCCGAGGGCGACAAGGGGTTCTCCGCGCTGGAGCTGCAGCGCAACCTGGAGAACCTGATCGACGCGGCCCGCGGCAGGAAGGTGTTCGAAGGCCCGCTGCATCGCGACATCTACTACGGCCCGCAGCTGGAGGACGAGATCGGCGGCGGCTTCATCGACGCGGTCAACATGGGCCAGGACGCGCCGACCGCGGTGTACGTGGTACGCCAGGCACAGCGCAACGTCTGGGTGCAGCTGGCGATGGACGCCAACGGCGCGGGCATGACGGTACTGGAGGAAGTGCCGTTCCAGCCCAGCGCGCACTGGAACGAGGCCTTCCCGCACCTGTCGCTGCCGGCCGGCTACCGCGACCGCAACACGCCGCAGCAGCGCGACTTCGACCGCTTCCCGTTCTGGACCGGCGACCGCTTCGAGCAGGTCGAGGGCCGCACCTGGGCGGCCGATTTCGACAAGGGCGAGCGCGAGTACTCGATGCACGAGGTACGCCGCAATCTCGAAGCGATGATGGCCACGGTCGACGCCACCAAGGTGTTCGACGGGCGCATCCCCAGGGAGCAGGCCGAATCCGTGCCCGAAGCGCTGCGTTCGGCCTACTCGCAGGCCGCCGGCTACAGCTGGGACGACTTCGACCTGGTCGTCTATCGCGCCGACCTGCCCGATGGCCGCCAGGTCTGGGTGCATGCACGGCTGGAGTACCTGAGCGCCGGCTGGGTGGTGAGCGAGCGCACCGGCTTCGTGCAGACCGCCACGCTGCTACCGGCCGCGGCGCTGAAGCAGAAGCTGGACAGCGACGGACGCGTTGCCATCCAGGTCAACTTCGCCACCGACAAGGCCGACATCCTGCCGAGCTCCGAACCGCAGCTGGCGCAGGTGCTCGACCTGCTGCGCGCCGACCCGGCATTGAAGCTGGCGGTCGAAGGGCACACCGACGCCACCGGCGACGCCGCGCACAACCGCAGCCTGTCGCAGGCGCGCGCCCGGGCCGCGGTCGCGGCCCTGGCCGGCAAGGGCATCGATGCCGGCCGCCTGCAACCTGCAGGCTTCGGTGCCGACACGCCGGTCGCCGACAACGCCGGCGAAGAAGGCCGCGCGCGCAACCGCCGGGTGGAACTGGTCAAGCGCTGATGCGCGGCCCGCGGCCCGGCAGCAACCGGGCCACGCCCGGTGCCGCCGCTCAGGCGGCGGGATCGGGCAGGCGGAAGAACGCGCGGGTGGCGGCGGTGGCATTGGCCGCGGTGAGCGTCACCTCCTCGCCGCGGTCGCGTGCCAGCTCCTCGACGATGTGCGACAGGAACGCCGGCTCGTTGCGGCGGTCCTTGGGCAACGGCCGCAGCGTGCGCGGCAGCAGGTAGGGCGCGTCGGTCTCGATCATCAACCGCCCGGCCGGGATGTGCCTGACCAGCTCGCGCAGGTGCGCGCCGCGACGCTCGTCGCACAGCCAGCCGGTGATGCCGATATGCCAGTCGCGGTCCAGGTAGTCGAACAGCTCGCGGCGATCGGCGGTGAAACAGTGCACCACCGCCGGGCCCAGGCGGCCATCGAAGTTGCGCATCATCGCCAGGAAGTCGTCGTGGGCGTCGCGCTGGTGCAGGAACAGCGGCTTGCCCACGCCATCGACGGCAAGGTCCGCCGCCAGCTGCAGCTGCCGTTCGAACGCGCGGCGCTGGGCCGGGCGCGGCGAGAAATCGCGGTTGTAGTCCAGCCCGCACTCGCCCACCGCGACCACTTCCGGGTGCGCGTGCAGCGCGCGCATCTGCGCGTCGCATTCGTCGGTGTACTCGACCGCGTGGTGCGGATGCACCCCGGCGGTGGCGTACAGGAAGCCCGGGTGCTGCTGCGCCAGCGCCAGCGCCATCGGCGAGTGCTCGCGGCTGGCGCCGGTCACCACCATCTGCACCACGCCGGCCGCGCGCGCGCGCTCCAGCACCGCGTCCAGGTCGCGGGCGAAGGATTCGTGGGTGAGGTTGGCGCCGATGTCGATCAGTTGCATGGCCGTGGGCAGGGATGCGGATACGGAAACCGCGCATTGTAGGCGGTCGCGCCGGCGCGAACCCGTATCCTTGCGCGATGGCACGCCCCGACTTCCCCATCTCCCCGCTGTTGCCGGCCATCGCCGACAGCCTGGCCGCGCACCCGCGGCTGGTACTCGAAGCCCCGCCCGGCGCCGGCAAGACCACCCAGGTGCCGCTGGCGCTGCTCGACGCGCCATGGCTGCAGGGCGGCCGGATCGTGATGCTGGAACCGCGCCGCGTCGCCGCGCGCAGCGCCGCCCAGTTCATGGCGCGGCAGCTCGGCGAGCCGGTCGGCGAGACCGTCGGCTACCGCATCCGTTTCGAGAACAGGATCTCCGCGCGTACCCGCATCGAGGTCGTCACCGAAGGCATCCTCACCCGCATGCTGCAGGACGACCCGTTGCTGGACGGCGTCGGCGCGCTGCTGTTCGACGAGTTCCACGAGCGCCACCTGTCGGCCGACCTCGGCCTGGCACTGGCGCTGGACGTGCAGGCCGGGCTGCGCGAGGACCTGCGCATCATGGTGATGTCGGCCACCCTCGACGGCGAGCGCCTGGCCGCGTTCCTCGACGCGCCGCGCCTGTCCAGCCAGGGCCGCGGCTTTCCGGTGGAGATCGCGCATTTCCCGCCACGGCGCGAGGAGGCGCTGGAAGCGCAGGCGCGGCGCGCGGTCGAACATGCGCTGGCGGCGTATCCGGGCGACGTGCTGGTGTTCCTGCCGGGCCAGCGCGAGATCGCGCGCGTGCAGGCCGCGCTGGACGCGGTGCGCGCGGCCGGTACCGACGTACTGCCGCTGCACGGCGAACTGCCGGTGGAACAGCAGTCGCGGGTGCTGCAGCCCGACCCCGACGGGCGCCGCCGCGTGGTGCTGGCGACCAACGTCGCCGAATCCTCGGTGACCCTGCCCGGCGTGCGCGTGGTGGTCGACGCGGGCCTGGCGCGCGAGCCGCGCTACGACCCCAACAGCGGTTTCTCGCGGCTGGACGCGGTGCCGATATCGCAGGCGTCGGCCGACCAGCGCGCCGGCCGCGCCGGGCGCGTGGCCTCTGGCTGGGCACTGCGCCTGTGGCCGCAGTCGCAACGGCTGGAGCCGCAGCGGCGCCCGGAGATGGCGCAGGTGGAGCTGGCCGCGCTGGCGCTGGAGCTGGCTGCCTGGGGCAGCGACGCGCTGCGCTTCGTCGATCCACCGCCGGCCGGCGCGCTCGCTGCCGCGCGGGAACTGCTGCAGCGGCTCGGTGCGCTCGACGGCAACACGATCACCGGTACCGGGCGGCGCATGCTGGCGCTGGGTACCCACCCACGGCTGGCGGCGATGCTGATCGCCGCGGCCGATCCGCGCGAGCAGGCGCTGGCGGCCGACCTGGCCGCGCTGCTGGAGGCACGCGACCCACTGCGCCAGGGTGGCGACGCGCTGGCCGCGCGCTGGCGCGCACTGGCGGCGATGCGCGGTGGCCGCGTGCCGCACGATGCCAGCCGCGGCGCGCTGGCCGCCATCGATGCGGCCAGCCGGCAGTGGCGGCGGCGCCTGCGCTGCGACGCCACGCCCCCGGACGACGTCGAGGCGCACGCGCTCGGCGACCTGCTCGCCCATGCCTTTCCCGACCGCATCGCCGCGCGCCATCCGTCCGACCCGCTGCGCTACCAGCTGGCCAACGGCCGCAGCGCGCGCCTGCACGACAGCAGCGACCTGCGCGGCGAGCCCTGGCTGGTGATCAGCGAGCTGCGCTTCGAGGCACGCGACGCGCTGCTGCTGCGCGCCGCGCCGGTGGACGAGGCGCGCCTGCGTACCGATTTCCCGCAGCGCTTCCACCAGCGCGACGTGGTGCGCTGGAACGGCGAGCGGCGCGCGCTGGAGGCACGGCGCGAATCCGGCTTCGACCGCATCGTGCTGGACAGCCGCCCGGCCGGCAGGGTCGATCCGGCACAGGCCGCGCGCGCGCTCACCGACGCCGTGCGCGAACTGGGGCTGGACGCGCTGCCATGGACCGGCGCGCTGCGGCAGTGGCGCCACCGCGTGCAGGGACTGCGCCAGTGGATGCCGGAACTGGGCCTGCCGGACCTGTCCGACGCGGCATTGCTGGACACGCTCGGCACCTGGCTGCTGCCGGCTTTCGCCGGCAAGACCCGGCTCGACGCCCTCGGCGAACCGGAGCTGGGTGAAGCGCTGAAGTCGGGCATCGACTGGAACCTGCGCCAGCAGATCGACCGCCATGCGCCGGTGCGGATCAGCGTACCGTCGGGCATGGACCGCGCCATCGACTACGCGATGGACGACGATGGATCGACCCCGCGCCCGCCGGTACTGGCGGTCAAGCTGCAGGAGCTGTTCGGCCTGGCCGACACCCCGCGCATCGCCGATGGCCGCGTGCCGCTGCTGCTGCATCTGCTCTCGCCCGGCGGCAAGCCGCTGCAGGTCACCGGCGACCTGCGCAACTTCTGGGAGAACACCTATGCGGAAGTGCGGAAGGAGATGAAGGGGCGGTACCCCCGGCATCCATGGCCGGACGACCCCTGGAGCGCAACCGCCACGCACCGCGCAAAACCCCGCGGGACGTGAACGCCCACCGCCCGTGACACTGCCACGGCGCGGACGGCCCCCCCAAGTGGCGTGGCATTGCTGCATGATGCGATGCACGGCGCGCGACTAACATTTCCTGCACGCGCGTGCCGCGACACTGCATGCCAGCCCCTGCAACCGAGGACTCCCCCATGAGCAAGTTCAGCGACATCACCGGATCGGCCCTGGAACGGGCCATGGAACTGGCCGGCCACGCCGGCGACAGCCTCAAGCACGGCGGCTCCAATGCCGCCGACTGGCTCAAGGCCGGGGCCGCCATCGGCGCCATGAAGACCGGCGGCCGTGCCGTGGGCCGGGTGGCGCGGCGCAACCCCACCGCCACCATCGCCGTGGCTGCGGTCGGGCTGGGGCTGATCGGCTACGCGATCTACCGCAAGAACAAGCGCGACAACGCCGCACTGGAAGCGAAGTCGCAGCAGATCGCCCAGCGCCGCCGCACGCAGACCACGGTCGACGAGACCAGCGACATCGGCAGCGACGCCTGATGCCTGCGGGCGCGCGCCGCGGTGCGCGCCCGCCCCTTTCCTAACCCTGCAGCAGCCGCCACTGCCCGGGCTGCAGGCCGTCGAGCGCATGCGCGCCCATCGCGGCCCGCACCAGCCGCAGCGTCGGCAGGCCTACCGCGGCGGTCATGCGCCGCACCTGGCGGTTGCGTCCTTCGCGCAGGGTGATCGCCAGCCAGGCGTCGGGCACGGTCTTGCGGAACCGCACCGGCGGATCGCGTGGCCACAGCGCAGGCGGCGCCTCCAGCAGCTGCACCCGCGCCGGCAGCGTCGGCCCGTCATTGAGCAGCACCCCGTCGCGCAGCGCCTGCAGCATGTCCCGGGTCGGCACGCCCTCCACCTGCACCCAATAGGTCTTGTCCTGCTTGTGACGCGGATCGGTCAGGCGATGCGCCAGGCCACCGTCGTCGGTGAGCAGCAGCAGGCCCTCGCTGTCGTAGTCCAGGCGCCCTGCCGGGTACACGTTCCCGGGCAGGCCGAAACCGGCCAGCGTCGCCCGCGGCGGCTGGCTGCGATCGGTGAACTGGCACAGTACGTTGAAGGGTTTGTTGAAGGCGATGAGCATGGCGGCGGGGCAGAACGATGACGATGACGACGGCGACGGCGAACTGGGATGGCCGCAGCCGCGGCGTCACCCCGCGCTGCGCAACCGGCCGCAACGGCAGGGCGCGCGGCCGCCGGCAAGGCGCGCCGCGCGGGCGTCCACGCGCCCTGCCCTGCCTTCAGCCCCGGTCAGGGCTTCACGAAGCGCAGCGTCATCCGGTCGCTCTCGCCGATCGCCTTGTACCGGGCGGCATCGGCGGCGTCGTGGTTGTTGGACGGCGGCAGCGTCCACACGCCATTGGGGTGATCCCTGGTGTCGCGCGGGTTGGCGTTGATCTCGCTGGTCTGCTGCAGCTTGAAGCCGGCGGCTTCGGCCATGGCGATCACCTGGGCCTGGCCGACGTAACCACTCTTGTCGTCGGCCGCGACGTCGCCCTTGGCGCGGTGCTCGACCACGCCCAGCGTGCCACCGGGCTTGAGCACCGCGAAGAACGCACGGAACAGGCCTTCGGCCTGGTTGGCCGCGCGCCAGTTGTGCACGTTGCGGAAAGTCAGCACCACGTCGGCCGAACCCGGCTTGCCGAGCACCGGGGCCGCCGGGTCGTAGGCGACCACGGTGGCCTTGTCGAACAGCGCCGGCGCGGCGGCGAACTTCTTTTCCAGCCCGTCGCGGGTGCGCTGCTGGTAGTTGCGACCGCTACCGGCCGGCAGCGCCATCGGGTCGACCACCGCGGCCACGTAGTGGCCGTGGCCACGCAGGTAGGGCGCGAGGATCTCGGCGTACCAGCCACCGCCCGGGGTGATCTCGACCACGGTCTGCTGCGGCTGCACGCCGAAGAACTCCAGGGTCTGCAGCGGATGCCGGTACGCATCGCGCGCGGCGTTGGCGGGGCTGCGCCAGTCCCCGCCCACCGCGGCCTGCAACTGCGCGGACGCGGCGGCGGCCGGTGCGCCGTGCATGGCCGCGTGGTCGTGGCCGGCATGTGCAGGGGCCTGCGCGGCGACAGGCAGGGCGGCGAACAACAGACAGGCGGCAACCAGCGGGGCGGTCGTCTTCATCGGGAGGTTCCACGGTTGGAGTCCGGCGAGCCTAGCATGCGCGCACCGCGCCCCGGCGCCGCGCGCAGGGCATGCGGAACGCTGTTTTCACCGCTGCGCAATGGAACCGGACGGCGCTGCGTCTATGCTGGGGCGCCGATCCCAAGGAGCTGCGCATGACCCGGTTACGCGAACTCGGCCGTTCCGGCCTGCAGGTCGGCCCCATCGCCTTCGGCGGCAACGTCTTCGGCTGGAGCGTGGACGAGAAGACCGCCTTCGCCCTGCTCGACGCGTTCGTCGAGGCCGGCTTCAACCTGGTCGATACCGCCGACGTCTACCCGGCATGGGTGCCGGGCAACAGCGGCGGCGAATCGGAAGCCATCATCGGCCGCTGGCTCAGGCACGGCGGCAAGCGCGACAAGGTGGTGCTCGCCAGCAAGGTCGGCAAATGGTCCGAACGCCCCGGGCTGTCGGCCGCCAACATCCACGCCGCCGCGGACGATTCGCTGCGCCGGCTGCAGACCGACGTGATCGACCTGTACCAGGCGCACGAGGACGACGCGTCGGTGCCGCTGGAGGAGACCCTCGGCGCCTTCGCGCGCCTGGTCGAAGCCGGCAAGGTACGCGCGATCGGTGCCTCCAACTACAGCGCCACGCGCCTGCGCGACGCGCTGAAGGTATCGGCCGATTACCACCTGCCGCGCTACGAGAGCCTGCAGCCCGAATACAACCTCTACGACCGCGCCGGCTACGAAGCCGCGCTCGAACCGCTGGCACGCGAACACGGGCTGGGCGTGCTCGGCTATTACGCGCTGGCCAGCGGCTTCCTCAGCGGCAAGTACCGCGACGCGGCCGACGCCGGCAAGAGCGGCGCGCGGGGCGCGCGGGTGGTCGCGCGCTACCTGAACCCGCGCGGGCTGCGCATCCTCGGCGCGCTCGACGACATCGCCGCCAGCCACCGGGCGACACCGGCACAGGTCGCGCTGGCGTGGCAGATCGCACGGCCCGGCATCACCGCCCCGATCGTCAGCGCCACCGGCGTGGCGCAGCTGCGCGAGGTTCTCGACGCCGCGCGGCTGTCGCTGTCGGCAGCGGATATCGCCCAGCTCGACGCGGCCAGCGCCGGGGGCTGAACGCGGCGCCGGCCCGGACGCGACGTCCAGCCTGCAGGGGACGAACCGCGAACGGCGGCCGCTCGTGCACCCCCGCACACTGCCGACCGTCGCAACCTCGATGGGGACGCGGAGATGGCGTGCTGGCGCAGCGTCCACGCCATCGGCCGGCATGGCTTCGGCCAGGCTCGACGCCGTGCGGCGGATGCGCTTCGCGGCCTGGCCGGCATGGCCGCGCGCCAGCGAGGCGCAGCGCCACCGCGTGTTTCGGGGCCGCCATCACCGGCATGCGCTGGCGATGCCATGGGACGCGGCGCGCCGGCGGGTAGGCCCTGCCTGGCATCACCCCGGGCAGGCGCGTTCCCTGCGTTCGAGCGCCCAGGATCAGGCCGGTGCCAGCAGCCAGTCGCGCAGCGCCGCGCTGACTTCGGCCGGCTTTTCCATCGGCGCCAGGTGCCCGCAGCCGGGCAGCAGCAGCAACCGCGAATGCGGTGCCAGCGCGTGCATTTCCCCGCTGACCGCCGGCGGGGTGATGCGGTCGTTGGCGCCGCACACGATCAGCAGCGGGTCGCGGTAGGCGGCCAGCACGTCGCGGCCGTCCAGCCGTTCCAGCGCGCTCTGGCGCAGGAATACTTCCGCGCCCAGGCGCGTGGTCATCGCACGCACGCGGTGCACCAGCGCCTGGTCGTGCAGGCGCGAGGCGTCGATGTAGCTGCGCATCAGCCGGTCGCCGAACCCGTGGAAGGTGCCGGGCAGGCGCACGCTGGCGCGCTGGGCACGGCGCTGCGCGGCGCGCTCCGGCGAATCGGCGTGGATCGAGGCGCCGATCAATGCCAGCCGCTGTACCCGCGCGGGGGCGACGCGCAGGATCTGCTGGGCGACGAAGCCTCCCAGCGAGAACCCGGCCAGCGCGAACCGTGGTGGCGCCTGCGCCAGCACGTCGGCGGCCACCGCCTGCAGGGTCTGGCCACGGGTCTGGTCGCCGACGATGCAGTCGGCGACGTCGGACAGGTCTGCGATCTGCGCGCGCCACAGTTCGGCGTCGTTGAGCAGGCCCGGCAGCAACAGCAGCGGGATTTTCCCGGGCGGGTTCCCGGCGGTGGCGGTTTGCATGGCGCCATTGTCGCGCCGCCGGCGCTCAGCCGGTACCGTCGCCGCTGCAATGCACCGGCAGGGTGACGCTCATGATCGCCGGGTCGTCCGGGTCGGGCTTGACCTTGAAGCCGAGCGTGCGGCACATCGCCAGCATGGTGCTGTTCTCGCGCAGCACCTGGCCCTCGACCACGTTCAGGCCCTGCCAGCCGGCGTACTCGATCATGATCTGCATCAGCTTCCAGCCGATTCCGTGGCCCTTGAGGTCGGAGCGGATCAGGATGCCGTACTCGCCGCGGTCGTAGTCGGCGTCGGCGTGCAGGCGCACCGCGCCGAGCATGTCGCCGCTCTTCGGGTCGATGGCCACCAGCGCGATCGAGCGGGCGTAGTCGAGCTGGGTCAGGCGCGCGATGAACTCGTGGCTGAAGTGCTTGACCGACTGGAAGAAGCGCAGGCGCAGGTCGTCGTCGGTGACGCGGGCGAAGAACGCGCGGAACAGCGCGTCGTCCTCCGGCCGCACCGGGCGCACGAAGGCCCGCGCACCGTCGGACAGTTCGATGGTGCGTTCCCATTCGGTCGGATACGGGAAGATCGCGAAACGCGGATGGCCGCGGCCCTTGTGCAGCCGCCGCACCGGGGCGATGGCGATGCGCGCGTCCAGCGCCATCACCCCGTCGCGGTCGGCCAGCAGCGGGTTGAGGTCCAGGCCGCGGATCTCGGGGATGTCGGCGGCCAGCTGCGCCAGCTTGACCAGCACCAGCGCCACCGCGCGTTCGTCGGCGGCCGGCACGTCGCCGTAGGCCTTGAGGATGCGCGAGACCCGGGTGCGGCCGATCACCTCGTGCGCCAGGCGCAGGTCCAGCGGCGGCAGCGCCAGGGTCTTGTCGTCGATCACTTCCACCGCGGTGCCGCCGCGGCCGAACACCAGCACCGGCCCGAACACCGGATCGTCGGCGATGCCGGCGATCAGCTCGCGCGCCTTGGGCCGCACCAGGGTCTGCTGCAGCAGCACGCCCTCGATGCGCGCCTCCGGGCGCAGTTCGCGCGCGCGCTGCAGGATCGAGGTCGCCGCCATGTGCACCGCCTGCAGCGTGCCCAGGTTCAGGCGCACGCCATCGACGTCGGACTTGTGCGGGATGTCCGGCGACAGCACCTTGACCGCCACGGTCGCACCCCGCTCGAGCAGCGGCTGCGCCAGCTCCATCGCCTCGTGCGCGTCGCGCGCCACCATCACCGCCAGCGACGGGATGCCATAGGCCTGCAGCAGGGCGTGCGTGGCCACCGGGTCCAGCCAGTGCTGGCCACGCGCCAGCGCCGACTCCACCAGCGCGCGCGCGGCCGCGGCGTCCACCACGAAATCGGCCGGCAGGCTGGGCGGCGTCTCCATCAGCGCCGCCTGCGCCTGGCGGTAGCGCACCAGGTGCTGGAACCCGCGCACCGCCTCGGCCTCGCTGGGATAGGTGGGCACCCGCGCGGTGTTGAGGGTGGCGGTGGCCTGCTCGTCGTTGCCCAGCCACACCGCGAACACCGGTTTGTCGCGCAGCTGCCGCGAGCGCAGCCCGAGGGTGCGGGTCAATGCCTGCGCCGCATCGGCCGACGAGGTGAACGCGGTGGGGACGTTGACCACCAGCAGCGCGTCGTTGGCCTCGTCGGCCAGCAGCGCCTCCACCGCGGCGGCGTAACGGTCGCCGCCGGCATCGACGATGATGTCCACCGGATTGTCGCGCGACCAGCCCTGCGGCAATGCCTGGTCCAGGTGCGCCACGGTGGCCGGCGACAGCGCCGCCAGGGTGCCGCCCAGGGCCTGCAGCTGGTCCACCGCCAGCCGGCCGATGCCGCCGCCGTTGCTGAGGATCGCCAGCCGGTTGCCCGGAAACGTGCCGAGCCGGCCCAGGGTCTCGGCGGCGGTGAACAGTTCGTCGAGCGCGTTCACCCGCAGCAGGCCGGCGCGGTTGAACGCCGCCCCGTACACCGCATCGGATGCGGCCAGGGTCTGCGCATGGGTCTCGGCGCGCGCCCCGGCGCTGCGCGGCTGGCGCCCGGACTTGACCACCACCACCGGCTTGGCGCGCGCCGCCGCGCGCGCGGCCGACATGAACTTGCGGGCGTCGCTGATCTGGTCGACGTAGAGCAGGATCGCGCGGGTGCGGTAGTCGGCGGCGAAATAGTCGAGCAGGTCGCCGAAATCCACGTCCAGCGCATCGCCCAGCGACACCACCGCGGAGAACCCGATCGAACGCGCCACGCCCCATTCCACCAGCGCGGCAGCGATCGCGCTGGATTCGGAGATCAGCGCCAGGTCGCCGGCCTGCGGGGTATGCGCGGCGATGGAGGCGTTGAGCCGCGCGTGCGGCGCGATCACCCCCAGGCAGTGCGGGCCGAGGATGCGCATGCCCTTCGGCCGCGCCGCCGCCTCCACCTGCGCGGCCAGCGAGCCGGGGCCGCGGCCGAGCCCGGCGGTGAGGATGATGGCCGCGGCCACCCCCAGGTCGGCGGCGGCGGCCACCACCTGCGGCACCATCGCCGCCGGCGTGGTCACCACCACCAGGTCCGGTATCCACGGCAGGTCCTTGAGCCGCTTGACCGTGCGCATGCCGTCGATCTCGGCGTGGCGCGGGTTGACCCAGCCGATCTGCCCGGCGAAGCCGCCCGCGCGCAGGTTGCGCACCACCGCGCGCCCGGCCGAGCGCTCGCGCGGGCTGCCGCCGACCACGGCCACGGAACGGGGACGGAACACGGTCTGCAGGTGATAGGTGCTCATCGCGATGCCGGCAACGGTAACGCGGTCAAAGGTACACGCGTCGCGGTGCCCGCGGCATGAGCAGGATCAAGCGGCCGCGGCGGCCATGCCGCGGCCCTCAGCGCGCCAGCGAACGGCCCAGCATGCCGACCGAAACCAGCAGGATCGCGACGTAATCGACGACCCTCGGCGCCCCCAGCGTCGTGCCGGCGGCGAACACCAGCACGCCGGCCATGACCAGCAGCATCCACGGCTGCCAGCGGGCCGCGGCGACCGGGCCGGGACCGGGACCGGGACCGGCGTCCAGCATCGCGCTCACGTCGGTATCCAGCGCCGCCGCCAGGCAGACCCGGGTCTCGCGCGAGGCGACGCCGTCGGCCTCCACCCGCTGCACGGTCCGCAGGCCCAGGCCCGCGGCGGCGGCCAGCTGCTCCTGCGACCAGTGCCTGGCCTCGCGCAGGCGGCGGACGATCGACGGATTCAGTTTCATGTCCTGCTCCATGCTGTGGCACCTGTGCCGGGGAGCCACGACTGTAGGGCGCGCGGTCGATGATGCCACGCCAGCCGCGCGCCAGGCGCCCGCCAACCGGCCGCCACCGCGCTACAGCAGCGTTCCGCCCAGGATCATCGCCGCGATGCTGAAGTAGATGACCAGGCCGGTGACGTCCACCAGGGTCGCCACGAACGGCGCCGAAGCGCTGGCCGGGTCGAAGCCCAGCCGCTTGAGCACGAACGGCAGCATCGACCCGGACAGCGAGCCGAAGGTGACGATGCCCACCAGCGCCGCGCCGATGGTCACCGCCAGCAGCTTCCAGTGCTCGCCGTAGTCGTGCAGGCCGGCCAGCTGCCAGACGCTGATGCGGAGGATGGCGAGCAGGCCGAGGATGGCGCCCAGCACCGCGCCGGTCGGCAGTTCGCGCAGCGCCACCTTCCACCAGTCGCGCAGGCGCAGTTCGTGCAGCGCCAGCGAGCGGATCAGCAGCGAGGTCGCCTGCGAGCCCGAGTTGCCGCCCGAGCTCATGATCAGCGGGATGAACAGCGTCAGCACCACCGCACGCGCCAGTTCGTCCTCGTAATGCTGCATCGCGCTGGCGGTGAGCATCTCGCCGAGGAACAGCACGCTCAGCCAGCCGGCGCGCTTCCTGATCATGTCGAAGAAGCCGATCTGCATGTAGGGACGGTCCAGCGCCTCGACGCCGCCGAACTTGTGCACGTCCTCGGTCGACTCGTCGATCAGGGCATCGAGGATGTCGTCCACGGTGACGATGCCGAGCATGCGCTGCTGCGCGTCGACCACCGGGATCGCCAGCAGGTCGTGGCGGCGGATCAGCTGCGCCACTTCCTCCTGGTCCAGTTCCGGGCCGACGCTCACCGGCGGGTTGACCTGCGCCACGTCGAGGATCGAGTCGGACGGCGCGCCGGTGATCAGCCGGCGCATGGTCACCACCTGCAGCAGTTGCCGGGTGCGTGGGTCGAGCACGTAGATCGCGTAGACCGTCTCGCGGGTGCGCTCGACCTCACGGATGTGCTGCAGCGTCCGCGCCACGGTCCAGTCGGCAGGAACGCTGACGAACTCGGTGGTCATCAGCGCGCCGGCGGTGTTGGGCGGGTAGCTGAGCAGCAGCTGGATCGAGCGGCGCGCCTCCGGGTCGAGCAGCGGGATCAGCCGCGCGCGCTGCGCCTCGTCGAGCTCATGGACGATGTCGGTGGCGCGGTCGTCGGCCATCAGCCCGAGCAGGGCGGCGGCCCGGGCCGGCGGCATCGCCGCCACCAGCTCGCCGGCATGCTGCAGCTCCGGCGCTTCCAGCAGCTTGACCGCGCGCGGCAACGGCAATGCCGCCAGCACCGCGCCGGCAGCGGCCTGTTCGAGCTGGTTGAGATGGACCACCGCGTCGGCGGTGTTGAACTCGGCCAGGGGTGCGCCAAGGGCGCTGGCGTCCGCTGCCGGACGCAGGAGTTGCTTCTGGTTCATCGTGTTTCGCCTTGCCGACCGGGTCGGCTGCTGGGTTGCGGGCGCAACGCCGGCAGCGGCGAAACACCCACTCAGGCGTTGGCCGTCACCGACGTCGGACGAGATCGACTTCTACTGTCGCTGGGCATGGGTGGGACTCCGAAGGAAGTACCGCGCGGCACGGGCCGGCGGCTGCGCGAGTCTGCGACCGGCGCGCGGCGGGGTCAAGCGGCGTGCCGTGAAATTTTCCAAGGCCGCAGGCGCGCGGTACTCTTTCGTACAGGCACCCGCATGCGCCCGCCCCGGCCACGGCTCCGCCTTTCCCCTTCACTTTCTCCGAGCGTGATCCCGATGCATGGCGGCGGTCTGGAACTGGCCCTGGTGCTGCTGTTGGCGGCCGTCATCGCCGTGCCGGTGTTCAAGCGCTTCGGGCTGGGCGCGGTGCTGGGCTATCTCGCCGCCGGCGTGGTGCTCGGCCCGCACGTGCTGGCGTTCGTGCACGACGCCGACCGCATCCTCAACGCCGCCGAGATCGGCGTGGTGATGCTGCTGTTCGTGATCGGGCTGGAGCTTTCGCCGTCGCGGCTGATGGTGATGCGGCGCACGGTGTTCGGCGGCGGCGCGCTGCAGGTGCTGGTCACCGCCGGAGTGCTCGGCGGGCTGTTGCTGCTCTACCACTTCCAGTGGAAGAGCGCGCTGGTGATCGGCACCGCGCTGGCGCTGTCCTCCACCGCCATCGGCCTGCAGCTGCTGTCCGAGCACAAGGCCCTGAACACGGACTACGGCCGGCTCGGCTTCGCCATCCTGCTGTTCCAGGACCTGGTCGCGATCCCGCTGCTGGCGGCGATCCCGCTGCTGGGCGGGATCCGCAACGAAACCCTGACCTGGCAGAACGTGACCACCGCCGTTGGCGCGCTGGCCGTGGTGATCCTGCTGGGCCGGCCGGTGCTGCGCCACCTGTTCGGCATGGTCGCGCGCACGCGCATGCCCGAGGTATTCACCGCCAGCGCGCTGCTGGTGGTGCTGGGTACGGCGTGGCTGATGCAGACGGCCGGGCTGAGCCCCAGCCTGGGCGCGTTCCTGGCCGGCGTGCTGCTGGCCGACTCCGAGTTCCGCCACGAGATCGAGTCGCAGATCGAGCCGTTCAAGGGCCTGCTGCTGGGGCTGTTCTTCATTGCCGTGGGCATGAGCATCGACCTGGCGCGCATCGCCGCCGAGCCGACCGTGATCGCCATCGGCGTCGGTGTGCTGCTGGCGGTCAAGTTCGGCCTGCTGGTGCTGATCGGCCTGGCCGCGCGGATGCCGCTGCGCAGCGCGCTGATGCTGGGCAGCGTGCTGTGGCTGGGCGGCGAGTTCGCCTTCGTCGTGTTCAACGAGGCCGAGCGCGTCAACCTGCTGGGGCGCATCAACCATGACAGGCTGGTGGCCATCGTCAGCCTGTCGATGGCGTTGACCCCGCTGCTGATGATCGGGCTCAAGCAGCTGGTGCGGCCGCGCGCCCCGAACCTGGGCCCGGAACGCGCCCCGGACAACATGAACGACGCCCAGGCCCAGCATCCGCAGGTACTGATCGCCGGCATGGGCCGCTTCGGCCAGATCGTCGCGCGCCTGCTCACCGCGCAGCGCATCCCGTTCGTCGCGCTGGAAGCCGACCCGGGCACGGTGGAAGACCTGCGCCGCTTCGGCAACCACCTCTATTACGGCGACCCCACCCGCCCCGACCTGCTGCGCGCGGCCGGTGGCGACCAGATCCGGGTGTTCGTGATGGCCATGGACGACCCGGATACCAACCTGCGCGCGGTGCGGCTGGTACGCAGGCTGTACCCGCACGCCAAGGTGCTGGCACGCGCACGCAACCGCCAACACGCGTGGAAACTGATGGACATGTCGGCCGAGCCGTTCCGCGAAGTGTTCGGCTCCAGTCTGGAAATCAGCGAACGGGTGCTGACCGCGCTGGGCATCGCCGAGAACACCGCGCGCGAGCACGTGCGCCGCTTCCGCGAGCATGACGAGAAGCTGCTCAAGGCCCAGCACCTGGTCTACGACGACGAAGCGGCGGTGATGCAGACCTCGCGCGACGCACGCGCCGACCTGATGCACCTGTTCGAGGCCGACGCCGGCGACGACGAGGACGAGGACGAGGACGGCGGTTCGCCGCAGCGGCCGACGGCGAACCGCGAGTGACGCGCGCACGCGGCACCGGCGGCGGTTGAAGCTACCGCATCGCCGCGGCATCCGGCAGCGGCCGCTGCCGGTAGGTGCGGAATGCGACCGCAGTCAGCCGCGGTCGCGCAGGAACCGGGCCATCGACGAGACGCCCGGCACCGCCGGTTCGAACTCGCCGGCCACGTCGATGAAGCCGCGCATGACCGCGATCTCGCGCGGGCTGCGGCCCAGCGCGTCGCGCAGGTCGGGGTCGGCGCCGGCGCGCAGCAGGCGCTGCACCAGCAACGGCAGGCCATGCAGCGCGGCCAGGTGCAGCGGGCCGAAGCCACGCGGATCGCGCACGTCCAGCGCCACGTCTTCGTCGAGCAGGCGTTCGACCGCGGCCAGCACCACGTGCTCGTCGCAGGCGGTGCCCGGCTCGGCGCGCGCGCCCAGCAGCAGCAGCAACGGGGTGACCGTACCGGCCGAGGCCTGGTCCGGCTCGGCGCCGGCCAGCAGCAGGGTGTCGAGCAGCGCCAGCAGCCGCGTGCGGTCACGCGCGGTGAACCCGTAGAGCGCGGCGCAGTGCAGCGGCGCCAGCTGCTGGTCGTCGCCGGCATGCACGTCGGCGCCGGCGGTCAGCAGCTTGGCGGCGATGTCCGGCAGCCCCAGCGCCGCGGCCAGCATCAGCACGGTGACGCCGCCCGGCAGGCGGTGGTCGATGCGCGCACCGGCGTCGAGCAGGGCGGTGACGATCGCGGCCTGGCGCATGCTCACCGCCGCCGACAGCGGCGTGGCACCGCTGGCGGCCGCGTGCTGCGGGTCGGCACCGCGCGCCAGCAGCAGGTCCACCGTGGCCACGTGCCCGCCACCGGCCGCACGCAGCAGGCCGGTGCAGCCCTGGGCATCGACCGCATCCACCGGCAGCCCGAGTTCGACCAGGCGGCGCACCGCGTCGGCGTCGCCGGCCATCGCCGCGGCCGGCACGTCGGATTCGCGCAGCGCGCGCAGCGGCAACGGCCAGCCGCGCCAGTCCAGCCAGTCGGCCAGGTCGCGGCGGCCACTGGACAGCGCCACGCCGAGCGGCGTCTGCCCGTCGGCGGCGCGGGCGTCCGGCGAGGCGCCATGCATCACCAGTTGTTTCAGCGAGGCCTCGCGCGCAAGCGCGGTGGCCAGGTGCAGCGCGGTCATGCCGTGGCTGTCGCGCGCCTCGCGGTCGACCCCATGCACCAGCAGCCAGTGCTGCACCTTCAGCCAGCCCAGGCGTACCGCCAGCGCCAGCGGCGGATCGCCGGCGGGCGATGCGCCGAACGGGTCGGCGCCCTGGTCGAGCAGCTCCAGCACGAACTGCTCGGTACCGCGCGAGCCCTGGTCGTGCTGCACGCAGGCCGCCAGCAGGCGCCCCAGGCCGCCGCGGCCGGCGGGCGAAACCCCGTGCCGCAGCAGTACCTGCAGCGTGGGAATGGCATCCACGCCGCGCGCCAGCAGCGCGAACATCGGCGTGTCGCCGCAGGCATCGAGCACCTCGGCATCGGCACCGTGCGCCAGCAGCCAGTCGACCACGCGCGGCTGCAGCGCCAGCTCCACGTCGTGCAGCAGCGTGCCCAGTTCCCGGGCCGAGCACAGCCGTGCCAGCGGTGCCATGCCCTCGGTGTTGCCGAAGGCCAGCGCCTCGCGCAGCAGCGCCAGCGGCGGGCGGTCGCTGAGCTGCGGCGGCGCGGCCGCGCCATCGCCGGCATCGCCGCCGGCAAGCGCGTCGCTGACCGCGGCCGGCAGCGGATACGCCGGATCCAGCAGCGAGACGATGCTCCAGCGGCCGGCGGCGGCGGCATGGTCGATGGCACGGCGGCCATCGGCGGCAACCACATCGGCGGCGATGCCCAGCTCCAGCAGGCGGCGCACCAGCGCCGCGGTCACGTTCTCGGCGCGGCAGGCCAGCAGCACGGCATTGCAGCCCTCGCCGTCGACCGCGGTGACATCGGGTTTGTGCGCGAGCAGGCGTTCGAGCACGCCGGCATGGCCATGCGCGGCAGCGTCCAGCCATGGCGTGCGGCCGGCGGCATCGCGCGGCTCGACATTGGCGCCGGCCGCGAGCAGCGCATCGACGATGTCGCCGTGGCCGGCCGCGGCGGCCTCGTGCAGCGCGCTGCGGCGGCGGCGGTCGCGCGCGTCCAGCCGTGCCTTGTGCTTGAGCAGCAGTTGCACGCCGGCGGCATCGTCGTCTTCAGTGGCGGCGGCGGGAATCAGCACCGGCACGCCATCGGCGGGTTCGACCCGGGCGCCGCGCTCGAGCAGGAACCGCGCCAGCCGCCAGTTGCCGGCCTGGCAGGCCACCGCCAGCGCGCTGTGGCCTTCATGGTTGAGCGCGTCGATCTCGGCGGCGGCATCGCGCAGCAGCGCGGCCACGCCGGGGTCGGAACTGCGCGCGGCGTGGTGCAGCGGGGTGTTGCCGTCGGCGTCGGTGGCGCGCGGATCGGCCCCGTTGGCCAGCAGGGTCATCACCGCCTCGGGGCGGCCATGCCAGCTGTCGCGGGTCGCCGCCAGCAGCGGGGTCATGCCGCGATGGGCCAGGTTCACGTCCACGCCCCGGCCGATCAGTGCGCGCAGCAGGCGCAGGTCGGGCAGCACCGCGGCCAGCACCACCAGGTTGCGCTGGTCGCGCGAATCGGCCGGCGGCGGCGCGTGCGGATCGGCGCCGGCATCGAGCAGCTGCAGGGCGCGGTCGACGCGCCCGGCGCGCGCGGCCTCGTACAGCTGCGGCACCCATTCGTGCTGCGCCATCGGTTCCAGCGGTGCCGGTTCGGCCAGCGCCTCGGCGAACGGATCGAAGGCCTGCACCGCCATGACCGGCGCTGCAGGCGCCGCGGCGGGCAGCGCCTGCAGCGCGGCGTGCAGCAGCGGCGAGAACAGGGCGACGGCGATGGCCAGCGGCCAGCGCAGGCTGTCGCCGACCAGGCCCGGCCAGGCCGGCGCGACCACCGCCGCGCACAGCAGGCACAGCACCAGCGCCGCGCCGACGCCATGCCAGGAATCCATGGCCCGCGAGGACAGTGCCTGTCCCTGCGCGCGCAGGGTGCCGCCCTCGCGTTCCAGCGCCCGCCACAGCGGCCAGGTGCGCCACAGCGCCGCCACTGCGATGCTCAGCGCCACGCACAGGGCCAGCACCGCCTGCAGGCTGCCGCTGTCGTGCAGCGCCGCCAGCGGCCAGGACACCAGCAATGCCAGCAACAGCGTGCCGGCGGTCCACACCGCAAGCAGGCCCGGCAGGTCCTGCCGTGGCAGCGCGGACAGCGGCGCAGCGGCACGCGTACGCCGCCACCACGACACTGCCAGCGCGAACGCGGGCTGCGCCAGCAGGCCGCACGCGGCGGCCGCCACGCCACCGAACCCGGTGGCGAGCGCGAGCAGCGCGCCGAGCGCCAGCGCGCCGAGGGCACGGGTACGGCGGGCGTCAGTCATCGCGGCCGTCGATGCGGGCGATCTTCACCGGCGCCAGGGGCTGCGGTGGCAGCTGCAGATGGAACCCGTGCGCGGCCAGGTTGTCACGCACCAGCGCGGCGTCGGCCTGGGCCAGCCGCCGTTCCGGGGTCAGCGCGACTTCCAGCACGAACGCGAACGGCGCCAGGGCGGCGCCGAGCGTGGCCGGGATCGCGTCGAAGTCGTCGCGCTTGGCAAGGTAGACGTAGGTGTCCTGCTTGCGTTGGCTTTTGTAGACGTAGGCTTGCATGCCCGCGGGCGTTGCCCTGCTTGGGAATGCAGGGGATTGTGTCGGAAACCCGACGCCGGTGAAAGGCATTGCCGTACGCCGTCGTCCGCATCTTTGCCGGGGCTTCATTCATTTTCATCAAGAAATGCGCACGCCATCACCCTGCCGGGACACCGTACGGTGGACGGGCGCCCCGATATACTCGCGCCCCGCCCAATGCCCGGAAGACCGCGTGACCGCCGCCTCGCCACCGCGCCTGCTCCCGCTGAACATCCTCGCGCACAGCGCCACCACCGCGCTGGGCGCCGGGCTGGATGCGCAGCGCCAGGCGCTGGCGCACGGCCGCAGCGGCCTGCGCCGCAACGATTTCGGCGCCGACCCGCTGGACTGCTGGATCGGCCGCGTCGACGGCGTGGAGGAGGTGGCGCTGCCGCCGGCACTGGCCGGCCTGGAATGCCGGAACAACGCATTGGCGTGGCTGGCGCTGCAGCAGGACGGCCTGCTCGACGCCGTGGCCGCGGTCGTCGCCCGCCACGGCGCCCGCCGCGTGGCGGTGGTGATGGGCACCTCCACTTCCGCCATCGGCGCCACCGAGGAGGCGTACGCGCGCCTGCACACCGACAGCGCCGGCGTGGCGCATTTCCCGCCGGAGCTGCAGCGCCCGCGCATCCACACCCCGCATGCGCTGGGCGATTTCGTCCGCGCCGCCACCGGGCTGCGCGGCCCCTGCGTGACCGTGGCCACCGCCTGCTCGTCGAGCGCCAAGGTGTTCGCGCAGGCTGCGCGGCTGATCCATGCCGGCTTCGCCGATGCCGCCCTGGTCGGTGGGGTCGATACCCTGTGCGGCAGCGTGCTGTTCGGCTTCCACTCGCTGCAGCTGGTCGCCACTGCGCCGTGCCAGCCGTTCGACGCGCGCCGCAGCGGGCTGTCGCTGGGCGAGGCCGGCGGCTATGCGGTGCTGGAGCGCGCCGGCGCCGGCCCGGAGACCGCACTGCAGCTGAGCGGCTACGGCGAATCCAGCGACGCCCACCACATGTCGGCGCCGCATCCGCAGGGGCTGGGGGCGCGCCTGGCGATGCAGCAGGCGCTGCACAGCGCCGGACTCGAGCCCGCGCAGCTGGGCTACCTCAACCTGCACGGCACCTCGACCCCGGCCAACGACGGCATCGAGGCCACCGCAGTGGCGGCGCTGTTCCCGCCGTCGCTGCATGCCAGCTCGACCAAGGGCTGGACCGGCCACACCCTGGGCGCGGCCGGCATCGTCGAGTCGGTGTTCGCGCTGCTGGCCTTGTCCGACGGACTGCTGCCGGGCACGCTCAACAGCACGGTTCCCGATCCGGCCTGCGGGCCGCAGATCCGGTTCGACAATGCGCGGGCGGATATCCGCCATGCGATGAACAACTCTTTCGGCTTCGGCGGCAACAACTGCTCGCTGGTGTTCGGCAAGGTGGGATGAGGCGCATGCGCGAAGCGGTCGTCGAAGGCATCGGATTCTGGGGCAGCGGGTTGCCCGACTGGGACGCGGCGTGCGCCTGGGCACGGGCGGGCGTGCAGCCGGCGCAGGTGCCGGCGCGGCCTGCGCCGATGCTGCTGGCCGCCAACGAGCGCCGCCGCGCACCGGCCACCGTCGCTGTGGCGCTGGAAGCGGCACTCGCCGCCTGCGAGGCGGCCGGGCGCGAAGCGGCCGAGTTGCCGTCGGTGTTCACCTCCACCCATGGCGAGATGTCGATCAGCGACTACATGTGCACGACGCTGGCCAGCGACCCGCGCGCGGTATCGCCGACCCGCTTCCACAACTCGGTGCACAACGCCGCCGCCGGCTACTGGACCATCGGCACCGGCGCGCACGTGCCGGCCACCGCGATCAGCGCCGGCCGCGCCAGCTTCGCGCAGGGCCTGGTCGAGGCGATGGCGCAGCTGGCCGCCGGCAGCGAGGCGGTGCTGCTGGTCGCCTACGACGGCCCGGCGTGCGGGCCGCTCGGCGAAGTGGCCCCCAGCGAAGGCCTGCTCGGCGTCGCCCTGGTGCTGTCGCGCACCCCCTGCGCCGGGCTGCCTACGCTGCGCATGGCGCTGGAGCCATGCGCCGGCACCGACGCCGCCGATGATGCCGGGCCGTTGTCGCGGCGGCTGGCCGGCAATGCGATGCAGCCGGCGTTGCCGTTGCTGGAGGCGCTGGCGCTGGAACGCACGCAGGTGTTGCTGCCGGCCAGCCCGGACCTGGCGCTGCGGATCGATATCGGCCATGGCTGATTCCCGCATGCTGCGCCCGGACGACGTGGCGGTGGTGATTCCGGCGCTCAACGAAGCGCTGCGCATCCGCGAGGTCGTGAGCGGCGCGCTCGCGTTCTGCCCGCATGTGATCGTGGTCGACGACGGCTCCGACGACGGCACCGTCGAGTGCATCGCCGACCTGCCGGTCACCGTGCTGCGCCACGCGCGCCGCGGCGGCAAGGGCCAGGCGCTGCGCAGCGGGTTCGCCGAAGCCGTGCGGCGTGGCCTGCGCGGCGTGCTGACCATGGACGGCGACGGCCAGCATGCGGCGACCGACCTGCCACGGCTGCTGGCCAGCGCCAACCGCCACCCCGGCTGCATCATCATCGGCGCGCGGCTGCGCAAGCGCGCCTCGCAGCCGCTGCTGCGGCGCCTGGCCAACGAGTTCGGCGACTGGGGCGTGGCCTGGGGCACGCACTACCAGGTCGCCGACAGCCAGAGCGGGCAGCGCTTCTACCCGGCCGGGGTGATCGCCATGCGCGACGTGCCCGGCGAGGACTTCGTGTTCGAGGCGCAGGTGCTGATCTCGGCGGCACGGCAACTGGGCACGCGCTGCGTGTCGGTGCCGATCGAATCGCGCTACCGCAGCGCCGACCGCGACGAGTGCTTCCGCCCCAGCCACTTCCGCCCGCTGCGCGACCTCACCCGGATCACCGTGCACATCGTGCGGCTGGCGCTGCGCCACGGCGACGTGCGCAGGGTCCACCGCAGCATCCGCGCCAACCCGCCGCTCATCGACGACACCCCGAGCGGGTGAGCCGCGCCGCCGGCCGCTGGCTGCATCCGCCGGCGGCTCAGCCCATGCCGCCGTTGATGCCGATCACCTGGCCGTTGATGTAACCGGCGTCGTCGCTGCACAGGAACGCCACCAGCGCCGCCACTTCCTCCGGGCGGCCCGCGCGTGCGGCCGGTACGGTCTGCCTGATCAGCTCCGGCGGAAACGCATCGCCGGCCATCCGGCCTTCGATCACGCCCGGGGCGACGACATTGACGCTGATGCCGCGGCTGGCCATCTCCCGCGCCAGCGACTTCGAGGCGCCGTGCAGCGCCGCCTTGGCCGCCGCGTAGTTGGTCTGGCCACGGTTGCCGAGCACCGCCGCCACCGACGAGACGCTGACGATGCGGCCCCAGCGCGTGCGCGCCATCGGCAGCAGCAGCGGCTGGGTGACGTGGAAGAAACCGTGCAGCGACACGTCGATCACCCGCCGCCAGCGCGCCGCGTCCATGCCGGCCATCGGCGCGTCGTCGTGCACCCCGGCGTTGTTGACCACGATCTGGATCGGGCCGTCGGCCAGCAGGCCGTCCAGCGCCGCCGCGGTGGCCTCGCCGTCGGCCACGTCGAAGGCAACCGCCTGCGCGCTGCCCCCGGCGGCGGCGATCTCCGCGGCCACGGCCTGCGCGCGCGCCAGGTTGCCGTTGGCATGCACGATCACCTGCGCGCCGGCCGCTGCCAGCCGCCGGCAGATCGCCCCGCCCAGGTCGCCACTGCCGCCGGTCACCAGCGCGCGTCGTTTGTTGTCGATGTCGGCCATGCCGGTGTTCCACTTCCGCTGCGAGCGCGCAGCCTGTCGCAAAGCGGCGGGCAGGGCAAGCCGGCGCGGACGCCCCCGGCGCCGCGCGCACGGGCGGGGGCATCGATGCAGCCGCGGTCAGCGCGCGGCGGTCCCGGTCGATGCCGGTGCCGGCTCCAGGTAGAGCGCGCGCAGCCGCGCCCGGTCGGCGGCGCCGACCCCGAGCTGCTGTTCCAGGTAGGCATCGATCGATCCATGGTCGGCACGGATCTGGTCGAAGGCGGCGCTGAGGTACATCGGATCGGTGCCCATCAGCGCACGCAGCGCCGGCTCGGGCAGGCGCGACAACGCGCTCATGCCCGGGTCCTGCGTGCCGGAGGCATCCATGCGCGTACGCAGGCGCTGCAGGCTGGGCACGCGCTGGCTCATCGCGTAGTCGTTGACCACCACGTCCGGGGCCACGCCCAGCGCGGTCAGTACCAGTGCGGCGAGCAGGCCGGTCCGGTCCTTGCCGGCGCTGCAGTTGAACAGCAGTCCGTCGCCCTGCTTGAGCACGTCGAACGCCTCGCGGTAGCGCGCGGCGAACGCGGCCGGCATCTGCCGGTAGAACGCGGCCATCAACCGCAGCGCGGTTTCCTGCGGGTCGCCGCCCATGGCGAAGGCGCCTGCGAACGCCTTCACGTCGAAGTCCTGCTGGTAATCCCAGGCGATGTAGCGCCCGCCGCGGGCGATGCGCCCGGCCTGCGTCGGCGAATGGCTGCGCTCGCGGCTGTCGCGCAGGTCGCAGATGGCCGTGATGCCCAGCCGCTGCAGGTAGGCATAGTCGCTGTCGGTCAGGTCGGCCATGACCCCGCTGCGGTACAGCCGGCCCCAGCGCACGCTGCGGCCATCATCGGTGCGGTAGCCGCCCAGGTCGCGGAAGTTCACCCCGCCCTGCAGCGGCAGCACGCGCTCGCCCAGGGTGGTCTCGTTGCCCCTGTTGTCGCCGATCCACACGTAGGGACGTACCCCGCTGGCGTGCTCCAGTTCGACGCGACCGGCACTGCCGGCCACGTCATCGCGCAGCGTGGCGCCGTCCACCGGCTTGCCCGGCGCGGCGGCCAGGCCGACGTCCAGCTTCTCGGCAGGCACCAGCGCACCGCTCCAGACCACGGCAATACGCGTCGGCGAAAGGCGTTCGATCTGCACGTCGGCCGGCAGGCGGGCGTGCGCGGCGGCGGCGAGCGAGGCCAGGGCAAGCGCCAGGGCGGTTTTCCTGCATTGCATGGGGTGGGTTCTCCCGTCGGTCAGAAGCGGATGCTGATTTCCGCGCCGAAGGTGCGCGGGTCGTTGAAAATGCCGTAGCTGCCCAGCGAGGTGCTGCTGCTCTTGTAGAACAGGTGTTGCTCGTCGAGCAGGTTGCGCGACCACAACGCGAACTCGGCGGTCGCGCCGGTGCCGTTGAGCGGCACGTCGATCAGCGCGACGCGCGCATTGACCACGAACGAGCTGTCGGTGAGCGTCTGCTCGATTTCGCTGGTGTAGAAGCCGTCGGACCAGTTGCCATCGACATGGAATTTCAGCGCCGCGGCGCCGAGCGGCAGCAGGTAGTCCACCGCCAGGCTGCCGGCGTTCTTCGGCGCGTACAGCGGCAACACGGTCACCACCGGGTTGCCCTCCACATAGGGATTGGGTGCCTGCAGCGCGCCGATGTCGGTGTAGGCGTAGTTCAGGCTGAGCGTCAGGTAGTCCAGCGGCACGATGTTCAGCTCCACTTCCGCGCCGCGCGAGGTGCCGGTGGTGGTGGCATTGGTGGTGTCGGAAACCGTACGGCTCTGCCCCGGCGCCAGCGGCAGGTAGAAATCCATCTGCTTGTTCTCGATGCGCGAATCGAACAGCGCCAGGTTCAGCCGCGCGCGGTTGTCCCAGAACTGCGATTTCAGGCCGAGCTCGAACGCGCTCACTTCCTCCGGCGCGAAGGCGCGGTAGCTGAACGAGCGCGAGTTGGCGCCGCCGGCCTTGAAGCCGGTGCTGTAGCGCAGGTAGACCATCACGTCCCTGCCCAGGTCGTAGGCGATGTTGACCATCGGGTCGAAACGGCTCCACTTGCCGTCGAAGGCCAGGTCCGACGGCGCGTCGTTCAGGGTGCGCAGCACGCCTTCCTTCTCGTCGCGGGTCCAGCGGCCACCCGCGGTCAGGTGCAGCCTGTCGAACGCGGCCGGCGTCCACGTCGCCTGGCCGAAGATGCCCAGGCTGTCGGTCCACGCCTTGCTGGCGCGGTCGATGCGGACCTTGCCCAGGTCCAGCGGCGCGTTGATCACCGTGTAGCCGCTGCCGTCGGCGTTCCAGCGCAGGGTGTTGGGCGTCTGCGCGTTGTCGGCCACCGCTTCCCTGTAGTAGAACGCGCCCACCGCGTATTCCAGGGTGTCGGTGTTGCCGATCAGCTGCAGTTCCTCGCTGTACTGGTGCTGCCACAGCTGGGCCAGGCTGTAGCGTCCGAACTCGCCATTGGGCGCGAAGGTGGAGATCACATCGACCAGGCCCTGGTCGAACTGGCTCTGCCGCAGCTCGCGGTACGCGCTGATCGATTTCAGCTGCAGCGTGTCCGACAGCATCCAGTCCATCACCAGCAGGTGTCCGTCGGTCTTGCCGACGCTGTCTTCCTGCGGGCCGCCGAAGATGGATCCGTCGCGGCGCCCGGTCGACGCGCCTTCGCGCTGCGCCTGGCTGGCATACGGGCCGGCCACCAGCAGTTGCGCGTGGTATGGCGTGGTCGCGTCGTAGGAGTAGTCGTAGGCATAGGTCGCCTGGAAGTCGGCGCTGGGCTGCCACAACGTGGTGAAGCGCAAGCCGCGCTTGTCGTAGGCGTTGAAGTCGCGCTGGCCACGCATCGGGTTGTCGGTGGTGCCGCCGCGCGCGTCGAGCACGCCGTCCAGCTTGAAGCTGAAATCGCCCACGCGCGGAAGGTCCAGGTGCGCGCCGGCGTTGTAGCCGCCGTAGTTGGACACGCCGGCGGTCGCCTTCAGGCCGAATTCGCCGGTCGGCTGGCGGGTGATCACGCTGATCGCCCCGCCCTCGGTGTTGCGCCCGAACAGCGTGCCCTGCGGGCCCTTCAGCACTTCGATCCGCTCCACGTCGTACAGCGCCATGCCCAGGCCCTGCGAGCGGCCCAGGAACACGCCGTCCACGTACACGCCGACGCCGGCGTCGCGTGCCGGCTGGTTGGCATCGCCCGAGGCGCCGATGCCGCGCATGCCGATGTTCAGCGCCGAGGAGCGGGTGGCGAACGGTGCCACCCGCAGCGAGGGCACCGAGCCGTCGGCCAGGCTGGCCAGCGAGATCGCATGGCGGTCGGCCAGCGCTTCGGCGCCGACCACCGATACCGAAATCGGCGTTTCCTGCAGGTTGGTCTCGCGCTTCTGCGCGCTGACCACCACCGAATCCAGGGTGGTGGCCGCCATCGCTTCGAGGCCGGCGGCGGGCGCGTCTTCCGGGCGCTCGTCGGCGAACGCCGGCAGCGCCGCCGAGGCAACGGCCAACAGCACCGCGGCACGGGTATGCAGCACGCCGGCCACCGCTCGTGAAAGAGGATGGGTCATGGTCTGGGTACTCGTCGTAGGTAGGAGGCGCGACGGATTCTGGTGGCCGGAAATGACAGGTGAATGACCGTTCACCTGTCATGGATTCGGTTACCCTGCGCGGCCAGAACCCTCCCAGGGCCATGCAGAACCGATGAGTCCGACCGCACGTCCGGCCGCCAGGCCGCCCTCCGAGTACGCGCAACAGCAACGCCGCCGCATCCTCGAGGCCGCGCGCAGGTGCTGCATCGGCAATGGGCTGGAAGCCACCTCGATGGCCGACATCGCCACCGAAGCGGGAATCAGCATCAGCCTGCTGTACCGGTATTTCGCCAACAAGCGCGCCATCATCCTGGCGATGGTGCAGATGCAGCTGGACGAGGACCGGCAGGGCCTGGACAAGGTGCCGGTCACCTCCGACTTCGTCGGCGAACTCATCACCGCCTACGCGGCGTGGGGCCGCGGCGCGCCGGACATGCGGCATGCCGGTCTGCTGTCGGAGATCAGCGCGCTGGGGTTGCGCGACGCGCAGGTGGCGGAGGTCCTGAACCGCTTCGAGCGCGAATCGTGCGAAGACCTGGTGCAGTGGCTGCAGCGCCGGGCCGATGCCCGTGGCGTGGCCCTCGACCCGGAAGACGCGGCGCTGCGCGCGGTGTTCATGCGCTGCTTCATCAACGGCCTGGCCGTGCATGCGATCCACGATCCGCACATGGACACCGCGCGGCTGCGCGCGCTGCTGACACGGGCCCTGGCGCTGGGCCTGGGCGACGACGCGCGCGGCTGAGGCACGACCGCCGCGCCCGCGGCTGGGTCAGTCCTGTCCGGGAAGCGGCCGCGGCTGCAGCATCACCGCGGCCCGGCCTGCGGCCAGCACGCGGCTGCCATGGGTGATGCGGAAACCGTACTGCTGGCTGCTTTCGGCCTCGGCCAGCACCTGTGCGGTCGCCTCGATGGCGCCGTCGAGATCGTCGATGCGCGCGACGTGCAGCTGCACGTCGCGCAGCGCCACCAGCACCCCGGGCACCACCGCGCCGCCGCGCTGGCGCGCACGCAGGCCGCCATGCACCGCCATCGCCTGGGCGCCGTACTCGCACAGGTGGATCGCGCGCAACCGGCCGTCGCTGCGCAGCGGATGCGCCGGGTCGCGGTGGTTGCGCGCGCGCAGGACGATGTCCGTGGCGGTCCACGCCAGCACTTCGTCCCACAGGCACATGTCGCCCTGGTGCGGCACCAGCTGCAGGATGTCCTCACGCGCCAGCATCGGCGGCCTCCTGCCAGGGATGGCGCGATATCAGCAGCGCCAGCACGAAGTTGCACACCACGCCCAGCGCCACCGTGGTGCCGATCGCACGCAGCACCGGGATCGAGGACAGCCCGAGCAGGCTGAACACCAGCAGCGTCATCGCGCTGCACACCAGCAGCCCGTGCAGGGTACGCAGCTGGTCGTCGAGGCTGTCGCCGGCGTGCTCGAAGAACAGGCCGTAGTCCAGGCCCAGGCCGGCGGCGAGGATCAACCCGATCAGGTGGAACAGGTTCAGTTCGACGCCGCTGGCGCGCAGCAGCGCCAGCACCACCAGCGTGGTCAGCAGCATCGGCAGCAACACCCGCAGCGCGCGCCGCGGCGAGCGCAGCGCCGCCCACACCGTGGCCGACAACAGCAGCACCGCCACCGCCAGCGCCATCAGCACGCGGCCGCGATACTCGGCCACCAGCGATTCGGAGGCATGCTTCAGGTCCAGCAGTTCGGCGCCATGCAGGCGCGCGCTGGTGGCCACCGCGGCCACGTCGTGCAGTCCGCTCAGCGACACCAGCGCGGTGGCGTGGCCATGGCCCTGCAGCAGCAGGCCATCGACCGCGGTGGCCAGTGGCGTACCGTGCAGGTCCTGCGGCTGCAGCGCCGGCGCGCCGCGGGCACGCTGCACGTCGGCGATGAACGGCTCGAAGGCGTCATCGCGGAATGGGGTTGCGGCCACCGCCGCGGCCAGCGCGCCGCGCAGCGTGGCTTCGTCCGGCAACCGCTGTTGCCGCTGGCGCTGCAGCGCGGCGCTGGGCAGGTAGCGCGCGGCCATGTCGTAGCGGTCCAGCGCACCGTCGGCGACCAGTTGCTCCAGCACCGGCCGCAGGCCTTCGCTGGCGGCCAGCGCCGCCTGCGCATCGGCGCCCCGCACGGTGATCACGTAGCGCACGTCGGGCGCGCCGAGTTCGCCGCGCAGCTGCGCATCGCGCTGCAGGTCGGCCGGATCCACCGGCGTCAGCTTGCCCAGGTCGTTCTGCCAGAACGGCCCCGGCGCCCACACCAGCACCGCCAGCGCCACCACCGCCAGTACCGCCAGCGACCGGCGTGGGCGCGGCAGCCGCCGGGTATGGCGCCACAGCCGCGCCAGCCGCGCCGAATCGGCGAAGTCGCGGGTGGCCGGGTCGACCAGCGCCGGCAGCAGGTAACGCGTGGCCAGCGCCGCGGTGGCCAGCGCGGTGATGGTGAACACCGACAACTGCTTCAGGCCATCAACGCCGGAGAACAGGAAAGTGAGGTAGGCGATGCAGGTGGCGACCACCCCGGTGCCCAGGGTCGGCCACAGCGCGCGCACGTTGTCCCACGGCGAACGGCCGGGGCGTTCGTGGCTGAAGAAATGGATCGGGTAATCCTGCACCACGCCGATCAGGGTGAACCCGAAGGCGATGGTGATGCCGTGCACGCCGTCGAAGGCCAGCGCCACCGCCGACAGCCCGGCCAGGCCGGCGCTGGCCAGCGGCAGGAAACCCAGGATCGGCATCTTCCAGCTGCGGTAGGCGATCCACAGCAGCAGGATCATGCCGAGCGTGTCGATGGTGCCGATGGTGCCGGCCTCGCGCGCGGTGCGGTTGCCGATCTTCACCGAGAACGCGCCCGGTCCGCTCATCTCCAGGCGGCTGCCGCTGTCGCCGGCGATGCCCGCGAACGCGGCCGTGATGGTGTCCACCGCCTGCTGCTGCGCGCCGGGATCGAACCCGGCCGCGCGCGTCTGCACCAGCAGCAGCGCCTGGTGGCCGCTGCGGTCGAACCAGACCTCGTCGATGCGCTGCGGGGCGTTGGCCGGTTGCAGCGCCTCGGCCACGCGCAGTACCTGCAACGTGGGATCGGACGGCAGCAGCGGCTCGACCAGCGCCCCCGCCGGCGAGCCCAGGTCCTGCAGCCGTGCCTGCAGTTCCTCGCCAAGGCGATCGGCGCTGAACGCATCGGCGGGCAGCGCGTCGATCAGGTAGCGATAGGGCAGCAGCCGCTCGGGGAAGGCCTCCAGCCCGGCCTGGCCGCCATTGGCGACCAGCTCGAACTGCGGGTCGTCCGCCAGCGCCTGGTGCAGTTGCCGCGACTGCTCGGCCAGTTGTTCCGGCGCGGCACCGGACAGCGCCAGCAGCAGCAGGCGCGCGCCCGGGCCTTCGCCCAGTTCGTCGAGCAGCAGCTTCTGTGCCGGGGTGCGCGCATCGGGCATGAACTTGCGCAGGTCGCCGCTGACCTGCATGCGCCCGCTCAGCCAGGCGGTGAGCAGGCCCAGCAGCAGCAACCAGGTGATCGCCAGGCCGATGCGCAGGCGCGGGGTCAGCTTCAACGCCGGCTCCCGTCCGGGCCCGGAGCGGCGACGGAACCGGCCTGCGCGCCGTCATGGCACAGCGCGGCCAGCGCATCGGCCTGGCGCACGCCATCGGCGGCAGTGGCCGCCGCGCCCAGCAGGGTACGCTGCAGTTCGCCCCGCGCCGGCTGCGTTTCGATGCAGCGCAGCTCGCCGTCGCGCCCCCGCAGCGTCACCGCACGCACCCGCGCCGCCAGCGCCTGGGCCTTGGGCGTGAGCACCAGCTGCCAGCGCTGCGCGGTGCCCGATGCCTGCAGGCGGTAGGCCTGTTCGAGCGCGGCCAGGTCGCCGGACAGCAGCGCGCCGAAGCTGGCCTGCAGGTCCGACAGCTCCGGCACGCGCTGCAGCGAGAACACCCGCGGCGGCTTGCCGGCGCGGGCGATGCTGACCTTGCCATCGGCGATCGTGGTGGTTTCGGCATAGGGCACGCGCACTTCGCGCACCAGCGTGGCCGTGTCCGGGCGGCGGTAGCGGCCCTCGACCCGCAACGGTTCCTTCAGCAGCGCCGAGCCGCGCAGCTCGACGAAGCCGGTCTGGCTGGGCGCCGGCTGCGCCAACCGGCGCAGGATCCACCCCGCGTCAACGTCGGCCGCCATCACCGGCGCGCTGGTCCAGGCGGCCAGCAGCGCCGCTGCCGTCAGGCGGCGCAGGAAGTGAGGCTTGGGAATGCCAGAAATCATAGAAATTGAACCAGTTCCAGGGAGCGCCGCGCAGGTGGTGTTCGAGCCTGCCGGCATAACGGTGAACCAGCGCCGACAGGGCCTCGGCCCGCTGCGCGCGCGGTACGTCGACCGCGGTCGCGAACGGCTCGAACAGCAGATCGTAGCGGTTGCCGCCGCGGTACAGGCCGAAGGCCAGCATCACCGGCGCCTTGAGCACGCTGGCGATCAGCCACGGTGCGGTCGGGAACGGTGCCGGCGCGCCCAGCAGCGGCGCTGCCAGCGCGGTTTCGCCCGGCCGCGCACGGTCCACCAGCAACGCCACCATCGCCCCTTCCTGCAGCGCCTGCTGGATCGCCAGCACCACCGCCGGCCCGCCCTGCCCGGCATCGATGATGCCCGCGGCCAGGCCGGGGTCGAGCTCGGCCAGCAGTTCGGTGATGGCGGCATTGTGGCCACGGTCCAGCAGCACGCGCAGTTTCAGGTCCGGCCGTTGCCGGCCCAGCGCGCGCAGCGCGTCGAAGCTGCCCAGGTGCGAGCCGAACAGCAGCACGCCGCGGCCTTCGTCCAGCCGCGCAAGCAGCTCGCCGGTGCCTTCGGTGCGGATGTCGAACAGGTCCATGCGCCCGCCGAGCAGGAACACCCGGTCGAGGATGGTGGCGGCGAAGGTGTGGATGTGGCGCGCCACGTCGCGCAGCCGGGCGCGGCGGCCCAGCACGCGGCCGAGGTAGGCGCGCGAGGCGCGGCGCTCGCTGGCGCGTACCAGCAGGAAGTAACCGGTGATGGGATACAGGCAGAGCCGGGCGACGCCGCGCCCGCCATGGCGGGCGATGGCCGCGATCAGGCGGATCGCGGCGCGGCCACCGCCCTCGGGGCGGCGCTTCCAGTCGGCATCGCTCATGCCGCCGGTCCGCCGCCGGCCACCAGTTCCCCGCGCGCAAGCAGTTCGTCGCCACGCCACACCCGGAACTTCCAGTGCGGCGCACCGCCGTCCAGTTCGATCCGTGCCTCCTGCCCGGGCAGCAGCGGCGCCATGAACTTCACCTGCGGCAGGCGCAGCGCGCCCAGCGGTCCCCCGGCCGCGGCCTCGACGGCGCGCAGGACCTGTTCCAGCACCACCACACCCGGCACCAGCGGCCGCCCCGGGAAATGGCCGGGCAGGCAGGGATGGTCGGGACGGATGCTGAACTGCATGGCAGGGTGGGTGGCGGCGGGGGCCACAGGATACCCGCGGCCCCGCTGGTTCAGCGCAGCAGGTCGCGCCAGAACGCCGGGCCCAGCTGCCCCATCTGGCGCACGAACTGGCCGGCGCTGCGGTAGGGCCGGTGCGGGAACAACCGGCAGCGCAGCGCGTATTCGGCGACGAAGAAGCCGCCGATCAGGCCCCAATCGGCGACGTTCGCCCACCACGACCATTGTGCGTGGCTCAGCGGCCAGCGCGGCTGGTGGCCGAACGCGGCCAGCAGGCCATCGGGCACCGCGCTCATCGCCAGCGCCAGGTTGATCGCCGCCAGCAGCGCCAGCAGCAGCGCCCAGGCCGCGGTCAGGCGCCGCGCATAGCGTTCCAGCGGCGGCTCGACCGGCACCCCGGCGCGTGCATGCAGCGCCTGCACGATGCGGGTGATCAGCGGTACCCGGCCGGACCGCAGCGAGCGCGCGAACCCCCAGGCCACCAGCAGCGGGAACACCACCGGCGGCGCCAGCAGCAGCATCCAGGCCCACGGCGAACGCCCCAGCCAGGCCAGCAGCAGTGCCGACGCCAGCAGCGCGGCCCAGGCCAGCGGCCGGCGGCGCGCGAGCGCATCGAGCAGGCACAGCAGCACCAGCCCGAACAGCGCCAGCGCGGCCCAGCCGCCCTCGCTGCGCAGGCTGGCCACGTGCGACAGGACCGGATAGGCAAGCAGCAGCAGGAGCCGCAACAGCTGGGCGGCCGCCCCGTGGCCGGGCGCGTGGCCGGCACCGTTCATGGCGTTCAGGGGGTGCGGTGGGCCTGCACGTGCGCCGACAGCGCGCGCAGCGAGGCGAAGATGCGGCGGTTGTCGTCGTTGTCCGAACGCAACTGGAAGCCGTAGCGCTTGCCGATGGCCAGGGCCAGTTCCAGCGCATCGATCGAGTCCAGCCCCAGCCCGTCGTTGAACAGCGCCGCCTCCGGGTCGATCGCCGCGGGATCCACGTCTTCCAGGTTCAGGCTCTCGACCAGCAGTTCGGCCAGCTCGCGCTCGGCCTCGGTTTGTTGCGACATTGCCACTTCCATGAAGAGATTGATGCGCAACGATCCGGTATCGCCGCCCGCGGTGCAACCATGGCCACGACGGCGCGCGCGGTATCATGGCGGTTTCTGCAGCACCGATCCGCGCGCACGATGACGTCCCTGCTCCCCTGCACCGCTCCCGCTCCCGCGTTCGCCCCCGCCGCCGGTCGCCCTGGCCGCCGGAGCGCGCGATGAACGCGGTTTCCGGCTTCGTGCCCGCCGCCGGGCTGGAGGTGGACTATGCCGACCCGGCGCAGCTGCCGGCGCTGCTGGCCGATCCGCGGGTGCTGGCGGTGTTCGGCTTCCAGGCCGGCGACGGCGCGCCCGCCAGCGACGACCCGCGCTACCTGCAGGTCGGCCTGCAGCCGGACGGCGCGCCGCGGCTGGAGGTCTGGCGCAGCACCGGTACGGTACGCAGCGGCCGCGAGGCCGACGGCCTGGCCTGGGCCAGCGACGGCGCGCTGATGTTCGGCGCGCTGCAGATCGACGAATCGCGCCACGGCGGCATCCTCGAGGCCGGCGAGCACGCCTATGCGCGGCTGCTGTCGGCCCTGCCCGGGCAGGGCTATCCGCACCTGCTGCGGATCTGGAACTACCTGGACGCGATCACCGACGGCGACGGCGACGACGAGCGCTACCGCCAGTTCTGCGTGGGCCGCGCGCGCGGCATCGGCACCATCGATCCCGGCACCCTGCCTGCAGCGACCGCCATCGGCCGCCTCGATGGCGTGCGCGTGCTGCAGGTCTACTGGCTGGCCGCACGCGAGCCGGGCACGCCGCTGGAGAACCCGCGCCAGGTCAGCGCCTGGCGCTATCCGCGCCAGTACGGCCCGCAGGCGCCCAGCTTCGCCCGCGGCATGCTGGCCGCACCGGGCAGCAGCTTGCCGCTGCTGCTGTCGGGCACCGCCAGCGTGGTCGGCCACGCCACCCTGCACGGCGAGGACACGCTGCGGCAGCTGGAGGAGACCTTCGCCAATCTCGATGCGCTGGTCGGCACCGCGCGCGCGCGCCTGCCGTCTCTGCCGGCGCATTTCGGCGCGGGCAGCCGGCTGAAGGTGTACGTGCGCGATGCGGGCGAGATCCCGGCGATACGGCAGGCGCTGGCGCGGCACCTGCCGCCGGAGGTGGCGTACATCGTGCTGCACGCCGAAGTCTGCCGGCGCGACCTGCGGGTGGAGATCGACGGGGTCCACGGCGCCTGACCGCGGTTGCGGTTGCGGTTGCGGTAGCCGTTGCCGTTGCTCCCCGCTTTTGACTGCCGGGTCCCCTTCCGAAGCGACGGAGCCGGCGCGCGTAGCGCGGCGGGCGCGTAGGCAGGGGCGTGTTTCTTTTGGCTACCTTTTCTTTGCACGAGCAAAGAAAAGTAGCTCGCGCCCCGAAGGGGAGCGAAAGCCTTTGATCCTGCTCCTGCCCTTGCTGTGCATCCCTTGGAGGTCTGTGCCAAAGCGATAGGCAGAGCCGGAGCCAACCATTAAGCGGAAGCTTGAAAGCAGAGCGTTCGCCCCTGCTTCGCAGGAGCGAGTTACTTCTCTTTGCTCGTGCAAAGAGAAGTAACCAAGAGAAAGCACGCCCTGCCTACGCGCCCACGGCACTGCGTGCCGCGGGTCCACTCCGCCGGTGGGATTTTTCGACGAGACATCCCTGTCGCGTCGAAAAACGACGCGCGTCCATGCGCGTCGCCCTTCGGGTTATTCCCGCCGGCTCCGTCGCTGCGGAAGGGGACCCGGTAGTCAAAAGCCAGGGCAAAAGCAAAATCACGGCAACGGCAACGGCAACGGCAACGGCAACGGCAACGGCAACGGCAGAATTATTCCCCGCCCCGCAGCAACGCCAGCACCGCATCCCGCGGCAACTTCCCCGTCTCGTTGCGCGGCAGACACGCCACCCGGCGCAACGGCCGCGGCAGGAACACCGGATCCATGCCCGCGCGCAGTTCGCGCAGGATGTCCGCCTCCTCACACTCCGGTGCCACCACCAGCGCCGCGATGCGGCCCACCGGCTGGCCCGGCTCCGGATCCAGCTGCACCACCACCGCGTCGCGCACCCCGGACACTGCCTGCAGGCGACGGGTCAGGTCACCCAGCGAGGCGCGCTTGCCGGCGATCTCCAGCAGGTCCGCACGCCGGCCGCGCAGCAGGAAGCGTCCTTCCGGCAGCAGCTCGACCAGGTCGGCCAGCACTACCGGGCCGGGCAGGTGCGGGGCATGGACCTGGGTGCCGTCCTCCCCCGCAACCAGGCGCACGCCCGGCAGCAGCGTCCACGCCTGTTCGCGGGCGGTGCGGCGGCGGGCGAAGATGCAGGTCTCGGTGGAACCGAACACTTCGCGCACTTCCGTGGCGAAGCACGCTTCGGCCGCTGCGGCCAGCGCCTGCGGCAGCGGCGCGGTGGCGGTGACGATGCCGGCCAGCGGTGGCAGTGCCACGCCCGATTCGACCAGCGCCTTGAGGTGCACCGGGGTGGTGACCAGCAGCCGCGGCGCCGGTACTTCGGCCAGCGCCTGCGCCACGTCCTGCGGGAAGAACGGGCGGCCGGCATGCAGTACCGCCGGCGCCAGCAGCGGCAGCAGCACCGACATCTCCATGCCGTACATGTGCTGCGGCGGCACCGTGGCGACCACCGCCGGGGTGCATCCGCCCCACAGGTCGCCCAGCGCCTGCAGGTTCTGCGCGGTGCTGGTCACGAACGCGCCCCAGGTCTTGGGGTTGGCGGCAGGCGCGCCGGTACTGCCCGAGGTGAAGCCGATGGCGACCTGCTGCGCCGCATCCAGCAGCGGGGCTTCGCCCGGCAGCCGCGGCAGCACCTCGGGCAACGCGAACCAGCCGTCCGGCAGGGGATCGGGCGCGGTGTCGCCCAGGCACCAGGCCTGGTCATGGCGCCGCTGCACGTCGGCCACCACCGCCGGCGCGCGCGAGGGCGGCAGCAGGTTCACCTGGCCGCGCAGGGCGATCGCGCAGAAGCCGACCAGGAAGCGATACCGGTCCTCGCACAGGTTGACCGCGTGGCGCCCGGGCGGCAGCAGCGCCGCCACCCCGCGCACATGCTCCAGGAACGTGGCCAGGTCGATCCGCGCGCCGGCCCCCGCCGCCAGCGGTCGTGCGGGGGCGCCAATGGCGAGGGGGTGCAGGCAGGCGGACATCGGATGGGCGGCGGGCACGCGGGACAACCTTCGGGGAAAACCGCCGCGGAACAGGGATGCGGCCGGCGCCCAGCATAGCCGCTGGCGGAAGCCGGACAAACGCGACGGCGGCACCCGGCGGCCACCGCACCCGCCGCAGCCACGGCTTGCCGGCCCGTCCATGACCTGTGGCCCAGCCCCGCGGCGGACCGGGCTGCTAGGCTTTGCCGGTTTTCTTCACCGGTGCCCGCGATGTCCAGATTCCTGCCCCTGTCCCTGCTGCTGTTGGCCGCCGCCGGCGGTGCCCATGCCGCACCCACGCCGATCACCATCGAACAGGCGATGGCCGACCCGGACTGGATCGGGCCGCCGGTGGAGTCGGCCTGGTGGTCGTGGAACGGCACCCAGGTCGAGTACGCGCTCAAGCGCAAGGGCAGCCCGGTGCGCGACACCTTCCGCCAGCCGGTGGCCGGCGGCGCGGCGCAGCAGGTCGCCGACGACCAGCGCGGCACCCTGGACGCGGCCGGCCGGGTCTACGACCGCCAGCGCCAGCGCATGGCCTTCGTGCGCAACGGCGACGTGTTCGTGCGCGACCTGCGCAGCGGCGCGCTGACCCAGCTCACCCGCGGCAACGAGCGCGCCTCGGGCGTGGATTTCGCCACCGATGGCGGGGTGATCTGGAGCGTCGGCAACAGCTGGTACCACTGGACCCCCGGCACCGGCGGCATCGCCCTGGTCGCCCAGCTCAAGGCCGAGAAGAACCCCGCCGACGCGCCCAAGGCCGACGTGCTGCGCGACCAGCAGATGCGCACGCTGGAGACCCTGCGCCGCGACCGCGCGCAGCGCGACGCGCTGCGCGAGCAGGGCGAGCGTTGGCGCCAGGCCGATCCGACCCGCGCGCCGGGCCCGCTCTACCTGGGCGCGGACGTGGAGATCGTGGACAGCGCGCTGTCGCCCGACGCCACCCACCTGGTCGTGGTGACCAAGCCGAAAAACTTCGAGGACGGCCGCGGCGGCAAGATGCCGCTGTACGTCACCGAATCCGGCTACGAGGAAACCGAGGACACCCGGACCCGCGTCGGCCGCAACGGCTTCGCGCCGCACGCGCTGTGGCTGGCCGACGCCCGCACCGGCCAGGTCCGGCCGCTGCCGCTGGACGCGCTGCCCGGCATCGGCACCGATCCGCTGGCCGCGCTGCGCAAGGCCGCCGGCAAGGAACCGCTCAAGGGCAACCGCAGCGTGCAGGTGATGGGCGACTTCATGGGCGGCGGCATCCGCTGGAGCGCCGACGGCACACAGGCGGCGATGATGCTGCGCGCCAACGACAACAAGGACCGCTGGATCGTCAGCGTCGGCGACGACGGCGGCCTGCACAACCGCCACCGCCTCACCGATCCGGGCTGGATCAACTGGGGCTTCAACGACTTCGGCTGGATGGTCGACAGCCGCACGCTGTGGCTGCTGTCCGAAGAGTCCGGCTTCTCGCACCTGTACACCCAGGCCGGGACCGCGCGGCCGCGCGCGCTGACCAGCGGCAAGTGGGAGGCCTCCGCGCCGGTGCCGTCGGCCGATGGCAAGGGCTTCTACGTGCTGTGCAACCGGCAGGCGCCGCACGACTACGAGGTCTGCGGCGTCGATGCGGCCAGCGGCCAGGTGCGCGAGCTGACCAACCTCGACGGCGTGGAGGATTTCTCGCTCTCGCCCGACGGCCAGCAGCTGCTGGTGCGCTACTCCGGCGCCTACCTGCCGGCGCAGCTGGCGGTGGTGCCGGCCACGGGCGGCAGCGCGCGCGTGCTCACCGACACCCGCAGCGCCGAGTTCAAGGCGCGGCAGTGGATCCAGCCGCAGCTGGTGGCGGTGCCGTCGCGGCATGGCGCCGGCGTGGTCTGGGCCAAGTACTACGGCCCGGCGCAGAAGGAGCCGGGCAGGAAGTACCCGATCGTGATGTTCGTGCACGGCGCCGGTTACCTGCAGAACGTGCACCAGCGCTATCCCACCTACTTCCGCGAGCAGATGTTCCACAACCTGCTGGTGCAGAAGGGCTACATCGTGCTGGACATGGACTACCGCGGCAGCGAGGGCTACGGCCGCGACTGGCGCACCGCGATCTACCGCAACATGGGCCACCCGGAACTCGAGGACTACCTGGACGGGCTGGAGTGGCTGGTGGATACCCAGCAGGGCGACCGCGACCGCGCCGGCATCTACGGCGGCTCCTACGGCGGCTTCATGACCTTCATGGCGCTGTACCGCGCACCGGGCACGTTCAAGGCCGGCGCCGCGCTGCGCCCGGTCGGCGACTGGCACCAGTACAACCACGGCTATACCAGCAACATCCTCAACACGCCGGACATCGATCCGGAGGCCTACCGCGTGTCCTCGCCGATCGAGTATGCCGAAGGCCTGCAGGACCACCTGCTGATCGCCCACGGCATGATGGACGACAACGTGTTCTTCCAGGACTCGGTCAACATGACCCAGCGCCTGATCGAGCTGCACAAGGACAACTGGTCGATCGCGCCGTACCCGCTGGAACGCCACGGTTATACCCGCGCCGATTCCTGGCTGGACCAGTACAAGCGCATCCTCAAGCTGTTCGAGGAAACGCTGAAGTAAGCGGCCGCGGCGGCCCTCGGCCGCCCTGGCTCCCGCTCCGCGGGAGCGGCAGTTGCCGGCAGCCTGCCGCCGGCGCCGCTCCCCGGGCATCTGCCGCGACAGGAACCGGCCGTGCCTCCCATCCGCATCGTCACCGCGGTGATCCTCGACGACGCCGGCCGCGTGCTGGTGGTCCGCAAGCACGGCTCGGACACCTTCATCCAGCCTGGCGGCAAGCGCGAACCCGGCGAGGACGCGCTGCACACGCTGGCGCGCGAACTGCACGAAGAGCTGGGCGTGACGCTGCGCCACGCCCCGGTACGGGCGCTGGGCCACTTCGAGGACGATGCGGTCAACGAACCGGGGCGGCGCGTGCAGGGCGAGTCGTTCCTGGTGCAGGTGGACGGCACGCCACGTGCGCAGGCGGAGATCGCCGAACTGGCCTGGATCCCCGTGCGTCCCCCCCACGGCGTGAAGCTGGCGCCGCTGAGCGAACGCCACGTACTGCCGGCGGCATGGCGGGTGCTGGGGACTGGGCAACCCGGCTGAAGCCGGCGATAGTGCGCCCACTGCCACCACCAGCGCCTCGCGTGATCCAGTCCGTCCCGCCGCCTCTCCGTCCCGCGTCCGCGTCGGCCGCCGGCTTCATCGATGTCACCGCCCGCCTGTCGCTAGCGATGGCCGTGCTGTCCATCGCCTGGAGCCTGTTGCAGCTGCTGCTGGTGGCTGTCCTGGATCGGCTCGACCCGCTGGACTGGCTGCAGCGGCAGGGGCTGCCGGTGCCGGCGGCGCTGCAGTGGACCGCGCAGCATGCGCTGTCGCTGACCGGGCTGATGCTGCTGCTGTGCGTGGCCCTGCTCGCGGTGTCGTGGGCAATGTTGCGACGCTACGAATGGGGGCGGATCGGCTTCATCGTGTTCCTGGTGGGGGTGGCCCTGGCCAACTTCGCCATGCTGCCGCTGGTGGACGGCATGTTCACCGCGATGCAGGCGATCCTGCCGCCCGGCTTCCACGACTCGCCCGACGGTCGCCACGCGATGGCCCAGATGCAGGCCAGCCGCTGGACCGCCCTGATCAGCGCCGGCGTCACCGCGCTGGCGTTCGCCGGCCTGCACGCCTGGCTGGTGGTCAGGCTGTGCCGCGACGAGGTCCGCGCACTGTTCCGCTGAGCGCCTGCGCTACAGTACGCGCATGGACGATTTCGAACGCGTACGCGACTACCTCACCGGTCTGCAGGACCGTATCTGCCAGGCCATCGAATCCGCCGATGGCCGCGCCCGCTTCGTCGAGGACCGCTGGCAGCGCGCCGACCCCGGCACGCATCCCGGCGCGCCCGCCACCGCTGCCAGCCCCTTGCTTGGCGGCGGCGGCCGCACCCGCGTGCTGCGCGACGGCGCGGTGTTCGAACAGGCCGGCATCGGCTTCTCCGACGTTTCCGGCACCCGCCTGCCGCCGTCGGCCTCGGCCCACCGCCCGGAACTGGCAGGCGCCTCGTGGCGCGCCTGCGGCGTATCGCTGGTGTTCCATCCGCTCAACCCCTACCTGCCCACCACCCACGCCAACGTGCGCTACTTCCAGGCCGAACGCGACGGCAAGGCGGTCGCGGCCTGGTTCGGCGGTGGTTTCGACCTGACCCCGTTCTATCCGTTCGACGAGGACGTGCACCACTGGCACCAGGTCGCGCACGACGTGTGCGCGCCGTTCGGCGCCGGGCGCTACGACGCGCACAAGCGCTGGTGCGACGAGTACTTCTTCCTCAAGCACCGCAACGAGACCCGCGGCGTCGGCGGCCTGTTCTTCGACGACCTGCAGGGCGATTTCGAGGCTGATTTCGCCTACATGCGCGCCGTTGGCGACGGCTTCCTCGATGCCTACCTGCCGATCGTCGCGCGCCGCAAGGACACCCCGTATGGCGAGCGCGAGCGCGAGTTCCAGCTGTACCGGCGCGGCCGCTACGTCGAGTTCAACCTGGTCTACGACCGCGGCACGCTGTTCGGCCTGCAGAGCGGCGGGCGCAGCGAGAGCATCCTGATGAGCCTGCCCCCGCGCGTGCGCTGGGAATATGGCTACCAGCCCGAGGCCGGCAGCGACGAGGCGCGGCTGGCCGCGTACCTGGTTCCGCGCGAATGGCTGTGACCGCGGCACGGCCGGGCGCGTAGCCGGCGGCCGTCAGCCGGGCCCCTGCCCGTCCTGGCGGCGCGCCACGATGGTGATGTGGCCGTTGGTTTCCAGCAGCGCCAGTTCGACCTCCTCGATGCCACCGCATCCCTGCTGGCGCATGGCCGCATCGAAATCGGAAGACGTGATCAGCTCGCGCCGCAGCACCGAGTCCAGCAGGCGGCCATCACGCGCGATCAGTACCGGCTCGCCCTCGACCAGGCGCTCCACGCGCCGGCTGCGGGTGGCGAGCCAGCCCACCGCATAGTTGAGCGTGATCAGCGTCGCGGCCAGCAGCAGGCCACCGGCCAGCGAGGTGTCCTGCCCGAGCAGCGCGTTCTGCACCGCATTGCCCAGCAGCACGATCAGCAGCACGTCGAACGGCGTGATCTGCCCCAGCGCGCGCTTGCCGCTCAGCCGCACCATGCCCAGCACCACGACATAGACCACCACCGCGCGCAGGATGAATTCCCACCACGGCATCGCCAGCGCGAACATGTCCGACATCGGCCTGCACCCCTTCCTGTCCGTCCCGCCATGATGCATGGCCCGCCGCGCCCGCGCACGATGGATGCGCCGGCGCGCGCACAAAAAAAAGCCCCGCCGACCAGGGGGGGGTCGACGGGGCGGGAGGAGCGGCGATTTGGGGAGGAATCCCCGCTCCGAGATCTGCTCCAGGGGATGGGAGAGATCCGCGACAGGCGTTGCACCTGTCACGGGCTATATGACCACCGCGTACATTGATGGTTCGTGAAGAATGGCTATTTATTTCCGGATGATTAAGGAGTGATTCATCCGCAAAACGCAGGGCACGCGATTGCATATGGCACGCACGACGCAACGTTCCAGCAATGGGTGGATTCACCTGAAATCCGTGCTGCCGATCGCAAAGTAGATGGCATGCATCAGGAAACGCACTGGCTGCCATTCGACGCGTAAATAGTTTCGATATCGTGAAACCAGGGGCCCGGCAGCGGCAGCCTCGCGTCCATGACGCCCGGCGCGCCCGCATCCCGGGCACGCCAGCGCCTGCAGTGCCTCCACCGCGCCGCCACGCGGCGCCGGTGAAGCACGGCGGACGCTGCCTAGTGCGCTTCGTCCCAATTGTCGCCGACGCCGGTATCGACCACCAGCGGCACCCGCAAGCGGGCCGCACCGGCCATGCGCGATTCCACTTCCGCGCGCAGCGTGTCGATGAAATCCGCATCGGCCTCGAACACCAGTTCGTCGTGCACCTGCAGGATCATCTGCGCGCGCGCGCGGTGGCCGGCCAGCCAGTCGTCCACGCTGACCATCGCGCGCTTGATGATGTCCGCGGCGGTGCCCTGCATCGGCGCGTTGATCGCGGCGCGCTCGGCGCCGGCGCGCAGGCCCTGGTTGCGCGCATGGATGTCGTTCAGGTACAGGCGGCGGCCGAACAGGGTTTCCACGTAGCCCTGCTCGCGCGCCTGCACGCGCATGCGCTCCATGAAGTCGCGCACCGCCGGGTAGCGGCTGAAATACAGCGCCACGTAGTCCTGCGCCTGGCCGCGGTCGATGCCCAGGTTCTTGGCCAGGCCGAACGCGCTCATGCCGTACATCAGGCCGAAGTTGATGGCCTTGGCGGCGCGGCGCTCGTTCGCGCTGACGTCCTCCAGCTTGCGGCCGAACACCTCGGCGGCGGTGGCGCGGTGCACGTCCACGCCCTGCTCGAAGGCGCGGATCAGGCCGGGGTCCTCGGACAGGTGCGCCATGATGCGCAGTTCGATCTGCGAATAGTCGCAGGCCATCAGCCTGCGTCCCGGCGGCGCGACGAAGGCCTTGCGGATGCGGCGGCCATCGTCGGTGCGGATCGGAATGTTCTGCAGGTTGGGATCGGACGAGGACAGCCGCCCGGTGGCGGCGCCCGCCTGGTGGTAGCTGGTATGCACGCGGCCGGTGTCGGGATTGACCATCTCCGGCAGCTTGTCGGTATAGGTGCTGCGCAGCTTGGCCAGGCCGCGGTATTCCAGGATCACGCGCGGCAGCTCGTGCTGCTCGGCGATGGCTTCCAGCGCCTCCTCGTTGGTGCTCGGCTGGCCCTTGGGCGTCTTCACCAGCGCCGGCAGGCCCAGCTCGTCGAACAGCACCGCCTGCAGCTGCTTGGGCGAATCCAGGTTGAAACTGCGCCCGGCCAGTGCGGTGGCCTTCTGCTGCGCGGCGAGCATGCGCGCGGACAGGTCGGCGCTCTGCCGCCGCAGCTCGGCGCTGTCGATGCACACGCCGTTGGCCTCGATGCGCGCCAGTACCGGCACCAGCGGCATCTCGATCTCGCGGTACACCTTTTCCAGCGCCGGTTCGGCAGCCAGCTGCGGCGCCAGCGCGCGATGCAGGCGCAGGGTGATGTCCGCATCCTCGGCGGCATAGTGGCCGGCCTCGTCGATGCCGACCTGCGAGAACGAGATCTGCTTGGCGCCCTTGCCGGCGACGTCCTCGAACTTGGTCGTGGTGTAGCCCAGGTAGCGCTGCGCCAGCGAATCCATGTCGTGGCGGGTGGCGGTGGAATTGAGCACGAAGCTCTCCAGCATGGTGTCGTCGGCGTAGCCGCGCACCTCCACGCCGTGGCGCCGCAACACGTGGATGTCGTACTTGCCGTGCTGGCCGAGCTTGCGCCTGCCGGCGTCTTCGAGCAGCGGCCGCAATGCGTCCAGCACCCGCGCCGACGGCAACTGCGCCGGCGCGCCCGGGTAGTCGTGGCCGACCGGGATATAGGCACCGGTACCCGGCTCGACCGCCAGGCTCACGCCGACCAGCCGCGCGCGCATCGCGTCCAGCGCATCGGTCTCGGTGTCGAAGGCGAATTCGGGCGCCGCCTGCAGGCGCTCGACCCAGGCACGCAGCCGTTCATCGGTGAGCACGGTCTCGTACTCGCCCTTGCCCACCATCGCCGGGTCGGTCACGGGCGGCGCCGGGCCGTCCCCGCCACGCGCGAAGCCGGCGGCGGTGCCGCGCAGGCTGACCTTGGCCTCGTCGGCGGCGGCCGGTGCCGCGACGCCACCCAGTTCACGCAGCGCCTGGGTGAAGCCGTAGCGGCCGTACAGTTCGCGCAGGCTGTCCACGTGCTGCTCGCGCAGGCGCAGGTCGCGCGGCCCCTGCTCCAGCGCCACGTCGGTGCGGATGGTGACCAGCTCGCGGTTGAGCGGCAGCCGCGGCAGCGCCGCGCGCAGGTTCTCGCCGATCTTGCCCTTCATGGCGGCCGCGGCGGCCATCACGCCGTCCAGGTCGTTGTACTCGGCCAGCCACTTGGCCGCGGTCTTGGGGCCGCACTTGTCCACGCCGGGCACGTTGTCCACGGCGTCGCCCATCAACGCCAGGTAATCCACGATCTGGTCGGCGCGCACGCCGAACTTGTCCATCACCGCGGCATCGGAATCGGTCCGGCTGCCGGTCATGGTATTGACCAGGATCACGCCCGGGCGCACCAGCTGGGCGAAGTCCTTGTCGCCGGTGGAGATGGTCACCTCCAGCCCGTCGGCGGCGCCGGCCAGGGCCAGGGTGCCGATCACGTCGTCGGCCTCCACGCCGGGCACGCGCAGGATGTCGATGCCCAGCGCGTGCACGATGTCGCACATCGGCTGCACCTGGGCGCGCAGTTCATCGGGCATCGGCGGGCGGTTGGCCTTGTACTCGGCGTACAGGTCGTCGCGGAAGGTCTTGCCCGGGGCGTCGACCACGAAGGCCACGTAGTCGGGCTTTTCCTTCAGCGTGGCACGCAGCATGTTGACCACGCCGAACAGCGCGCCGGTAGGCTCGCCGGCGGCATTGGACAACGGCGGCAACGCGTGGAACGCGCGGTACAGGTAACTGGACCCGTCGATCAGGACTAATCTGCTCATGCGGCGATTCTACGCGGCCTCCCCCGGCACGACGCGCGCACCGGCCGCAGGCAGGCATAATCGGGGGACACCGATGCGAGGAGCCGCCGTCATGAAACACCTGCTGCTGATTCCCCTGCTTGCCCTGGCCGGTTGCGCCAGCATGGGCCGGGACGCCGATGCGCCGCCGGTGGACGTGACCGGCGCCGATGTCACCCGCCGCAGCCTCGACAACGGCGACACCATTGAGGAATACCGCGTCGGCAGCCAGCTGCGCATGGTCAAGGTCACTCCCGCACGCGGGGCGCCGTTCTACCTTTACGACCGCAATGGCGACGGCCGCATGGACAACGACAAGGACGGCGTGTCGCCGGTCTACTGGAAGCTGTACAGCTGGTGATCGCCTTCGCCGCCGCGGCGGGCATGGCCTGCCGCGGCCGGCACCGGCGGACACGGAAAAGCCCCCTTCGGCAACAATGGCATTGAAGGGGGTACGCTGAAAACGGAAAAGGGCGGCAGCCTCGCCGGTGGGAGGGCGCAGGCGCCCTCCCCCGGATCGATCAGCGCCGGCGCGGCGACCTCAGCGGATCACCAGCACCGGCACCTTGCTGCGCGCCAGCACTTCGGCAGTCTGGCTGCCGAGCAGAACCCGGGTCATGCCGCGGCGGCCGTGCGAGGTCATCACCAGCAGGTCGCTGCCGCAGGCATCGGCGGTCTCGATGATGCCGTCGGCCGCATAGCGGTCGAGCACGTGGTGGCCGATCACCTCGGCCACGCCGGCCGCACGCGCGGCGTCCAGCGACGGCTGCAGGATCTTCTGCGCCGCGGCCTCGCGGTCCTGCTTGTATTCGGGGCTGGCTTCGTAGCCGGCGCTCCAGCCCATGGCGTCGTACATGCCTACGGCCCACGGCTCGGAGACGGTGACGATGTCGACCCTGGCGCCGAGTTGCGCCGCCAGTTCCAGGCCCTTCTGCAGGCCCTTCATGGCCAGTTCGGAACCATCGGTCGCGATCAGGATGCGCTTGTACATGGCGGTGTTCCTTGGCAAGGGTGGCAGGAGAGCATTACACACCCGCGCCCGCCCCGGCGCATTGAGCCTGATCAAACGGCCGGCCGCGGGCGACCGCCGCGCTGCGGCGCCTAGAGCACGTTCAGGTTGGCGTAGGCCATCACCAGCCACTTGCTGCCGGCCTCGGCGAACTCGACCTGCACCCGCGCATGCGCGCCGCTGCCTTCGTAGTCGGTGACCACGCCCTCGCCGAACTTGGGGTGGCTGACGCTGGCGCCCAGGCGGATCGCCGGCGCTTCCAGCGCGGCATGGCCGGTCACCCGGCTGCTGCCGAGCGAGGCCGGGCGCGAGACCTGCACCTTGGGCCGCACTTCGTGCAGCAGTTCGCGCGGGATCTCGCGCAGGAAGCGCGACGGCAGGCTGTAGTTGTCCTGGCCGTGGATGCGGCGCGACTCGGCGTAACCCAGCACCAGCTTCTGCCGGGCGCGGGTGATGCCGACGTAGGCCAGCCGGCGCTCTTCTTCCAGCCGGCCGCTTTCCTCCAGCGAGCGCGCGCCCGGGAACAGCCCTTCCTCCAGCCCGGCCAGGAACACCAGCGGGAACTCCAGGCCCTTGGCCGAATGCAGCGTCATCAGCTGCACGCCGTCCTCGCCGGCCTGGGCCTGGCCTTCGCCGGCCTCCAGCGAGGCGTAGGACAGGAAGGCCACCAGCTCGCTCATGTCGGCGGCGCCCTCCTCGTCCTGGTCGCGCTGGACGAAACGCGAGGCCACCGAGACCAGTTCGTCGAGGTTGTCGCTGCGCGATTCGGAGTCGAGCGTGTTGCGGCTCTCCTTGCTCCAGTGTTCGCGCAGCGCCGAGCGCACCAGCACGTGGTCGATGCGCTCGGCCAGGGTCATCTGCGTGGTTTCGCCGCCGATCTGCTGGACCAGGTTGAGGAATCCGGCCAGCGCGTTCCTGGCACGCGCGGCGAGGTCGCCGCCCTGGGTTGCGAGCATCGCCGCCTCCCACAACGACAGCGACTGCGCGCGCGCGACGCGCCGCACTTCGTCCAGGGTGCGCTCGCCGATGCCGCGCGCCGGCGTATTCACCGCGCGCTCGAACGCCGCGTCGTCGTTGCGGTTGGTCAGCAGCCGCAGGTAGGCCAGCGCGTCCTTGATCTCGGCGCGCTCGAAGAAGCGCATGCCGCCGTACACGCGGTACGGCACCTGTTCGGACAGCAGCGCCTCTTCGAAGGCACGCGACTGCGCGTTGCTGCGGTAAAGCACGGCGATGTCGCCGTAGCTGCCGCCGTCGCGCACCCACTGCCGCGCACGCTCGACCAGGTAGCGCGCCTCGTCCATCTCGTTGTAGGCGGCATACAGGTCGATCGGCTCGCCGTCGCCGCTGTCGGTCCACAGCTGCTTGCCGATGCGGTCCGGGTTGTGCGCGATGACCGCGTTGGCGGCGTTGAGGATGTTGGCGCTGGAGCGGTAGTTCTGCTCCAGGCGGATGGTCTGCGCGCCCGGGAAATCCTTCAGGAAGCGCTGCACGTTCTCGACCTTGGCGCCGCGCCAGCCGTAGATGGCCTGGTCGTCGTCGCCGACCACGAACACGTGGCCCGAGTCGCCGGCCAGCACGCGCACGAAGGCGTACTGGATGGCATTGGTGTCCTGGAACTCGTCGACCAGGATCTCGCCGAAGCGCGCGCGGTAGTGGGCCAGCAGCGCCGGGTTGTCGCGCAGCAGTTCGTGCGCGCGCAGCAGCAGTTCGGCGAAATCCACCAGCCCGGCGCGGTCGCAGCGCGCCTGGTACTCGATGTAGGCCTGGCGCATGGTTTCCAGCCAGGCATCGTGCGGTTCGGGCTGGATGTGCTGCGGGCGCCGGCCTTCGTCCTTCTGCGCGTTGATCCACCATGCGATCTGCTTGGCCGGGAACTTGCCGTCGTCCAGCTCCAGCGCCTGCACCACGCGCTTGACCAGCCTCAGCTGGTCGTCCGAATCCATCACCTGGAACGCTTCGGGCAACCGGGCATCGGCCCAGTGCAGGCGCAGCAGGCGGTGGGCCAGGCCATGGAACGTGCCGATCCACATGCCGCGCGCACCGTTGCGCAGCTGCAGGTCGATGCGCTGGCGCATCTCGCCGGCGGCCTTGTTGGTGAAGGTTACCGCGAAGATGCCGTGGGTCGGCACGCCGTGCACTTCGTTGAGCCAGGCGATGCGGTGGGTGAGCACGCGGGTCTTGCCGGAGCCGGCGCCGGCAAGGATCAGGTAGTGGCCGGGGGCAGCGGAAACGGCCTCGCGCTGGGCCGGGTTCAGCCCATCGAGCAGGTGGGAAACATCCATCGGCGCATTCTACGGGAAAGGCCCCGGCGGCACCGTGCGTTCAGCCCTGCGGCGGCTGCAGCCGGGCAGCCGCCTGCTGCGCCTGCACGCGCAGTTCGGGTATCGCCAGGCTCTCCCACAGGCGGCCGATGCGCAGGCTGCCGAGCACCTGTATGCGCGGCTCGGCCACGCCGTCCGCATCGAGCAGGCTGCCGTCCGGCGCGCTGTCGATGCCGATGCCGTGCGGCCCGGGGCGGGCGACGCCACTGCCCAGCATCTGCTGCAGCAGCGGATTGCGCATGGCCTGCGCGCGCATCTCCACGCCGGTGGCGTTGATCACGCAGTGCGCATCGATCTGGAACGGCTGCCGCCGCCGGTCGAGCGCGCCCAGGCGCACGCAGGCGCCTTCGGCGATGGCGGTTTCCAGGCGGCCGCGGTGCAGGTGCAGGCGGCCCTGCCGCTGCAGTTCCAGCAACTGCGCATGCACCGGCACGGCGATGCGGTGCCGGTGCACGTCCCAGTAGCGCACCACGTGGCGCAGGAAGCGGCGCTGGTCGTCCAGCGACAGCGATTGCCACAACGCCTGGCCCAGCGGCCGGATGCGTTCCATCACGTTCTGCCACGGGATGCCGCGCCGCGCGGCCTCGGCCGCATGCCGGCGCAGCGCGCGCACGCGCTGGCGCAGGCCCATGGCCAGCAACGGCTCGGGATCGTAGTCGGCGGCCGGGCCCTGCGCATGCGGCAGCGGCAGCAGCGCGTGGCGCGAAAGCACGTGCACCTGCCCGCGATGCCCGCAGGCGGCAAGCGACGCCACGCTGTCGGCCATGCTCAGCCCGGAGCCGACGATGGCCACGTCGGCGCTGGCGGCGACGTCCTGCACCGCGTCGTAATCCCAGGCCTCGATGCGCCTGCCGGGCGGCACCGCGCTGGCGCCGCGGGCCGGCAGCGGGCGCAGCGCGTTGCCGGTACACAGCGCCACCGACCCGGCCCGCAGCGCCGGGCCCGCATCCAGCTGCAGCACGATGCCGGCGGCCTGGCGTTCAAGCGCCTGGACCCGCGCCGCGCGCACGTCCAGCAACGCCGGGCTGGCGTCCACTGCCTGCTGCAGGCGCTGCCGCAGGTATGCCGCGTAGTGGTGGCGGGCGACGAAGGCCCGCGCCAGCGCCTCGCGCTCGACCCCGGGGAACGCGTCCTGCGCGAGCAGGTAATCGAGGAAGTCGTCGGGACGGTCGGGGAAACCGCTCATCCGCCCGGCCGGCACGTTGAGCAGGTGCGCGGGGTGGCGCGTGGCGTAGGCCACGCCGCGGCCGAGCGGCAGCTGCGGCTCGACGATCACCACGCGCAGCGCGCGGGTGGCGCCGCGCAGCACGCCGATCGCCACGAGCACGCCGGCGGCACCGCCGCCGATGATCGCGATGTCGCAGGCCTGGGTCTGGTCGGAAACTGTCATGCGCCGATTGTAGGCGATGCCGCCACCACTGCCTGATGCCGCCGGCGCATGTGCTGATGGTGGCCCGATGGCCTGCCGACAGCCTGCCCATGGCCCTGAAACACGGAACCCGCCTTGCGGCGGGTCCGGTGTGGAACGGCGATCCAGGCAATCCTTGCGGATTACTTGATCTTGCCTTCCTTGTACATCACGTGCTTGCGGACCACCGGGTCGTACTTCAGGAATTCCATCTTCCCCGGGGTGTTCTTCTTGTTCTTGTCGGTCGTGTAGAAGTGGCCAGTGCCGGCCGAGGAAATCATACGGACCTTATCGCGCTTACCTGCCATGATGGTTTACTCCTCAGACCTTTTCGCCGCGCGCACGCAGCTCAGCCAGAACGGAATCGATGCCGTTCTTGTCGATGGTGCGCAGTGCATGCGCGGAAACACGAAGCTTGACCCAGCGGTTCTCGCTGGCGACCCAGAAACGACGCTCGTGCAGGTTCGGCTGGAAACGACGACGGGTCTTGTTGTTGGCATGCGAGACGTTGTTACCCGTCTGCACCTTCTTGCCGGAAACTTGGCAAACTCGGGACATTGCGCACCTCGGTAATGTCGGTTGTCTCTTCCTTGGCCAGGAAGAGGGCGGCCCCGGCGGTTGCCCGCCACGTGTCATGGGAATCAAAGGGTTACGCTGACGAGGGTGGGCGGATGACACGTTCCCGACCACCGATCCGGAGGTTTCCGGACACAGCGAGCCGGCAATTATGCCGGGCCAGGGCCTCGAGTGCAAACCGCCGGCCGCGGCCGGCCCTAGCGGGGCGCGAAATCCAGGCTCCGGCGCCAGCGCAGCGGCGTGCCGGCCCGGCCCGGGTCCGGCGGAAACAGGCTCAGGTAGCCGGCGGCGATGGCGCGGTCGCGCAGGCGTTCACCCACGCCTTCGGCCACTTCGACCTCCACATGGGTGACCTTGCCCTGCGGATCGACGTCCATCGCCCAGACCAGCCGGCCCGCCCATTGTTCCGGGGCGATCGAGGCATCGTAGTTCGGGCGCCCGGCGACATAGGGAACGTCGCACTGCTGGAACAATGGCGCGTCCTCCAACCGTGGATCGACGCGGATCGTCGCCGTGCTGCTGCCACCGTCGCCGAGGACCACATGCGCGGTCCAGTCGCCCGGCCGGCCACCGCTGCCCAGGTCGGCCCGGTAGCACCGCTTGGCGCCACGGTAGTCGTCATGACGCTGCAGGGACACCGGCGTGCCGTCGGCATCGCGCAGCTCCAGCTGCAGGCCGCCGACATCGCCGGTCGCGGCAGTGGCGGCCACACAGATCTGGTGCTCGTGATCGCCGGTCATGACGAACTGCCGGGTCTGCTGGCGGGCAAGCGCGTCAGCCGGGGTCCTGGACCACAGGAACTCGATGTAGATGCCGCTGTCCTGCGCGGCGGCCGCGCCGCACAGCGACAACAGGATGGGCACGGCAAGATGGCGCGATCGCATGGGTCCGCTCCCTGGAGGTACCGCCGGACTCTAGCCAGCCCGGCAGGTGCAGATCAAATCAGGACGCGCGCGCCTGCGCGCCACGCAGTTCACGCCAGGCCGTGCGCGCCACCTTCCAGGCCGAGCGCAGGAACAGCAGCAGCAAGGCCACCGCGATTAGCAGGTCCGGCCAGCCGGCACCGAACGCCCACACCGCCAGCGCGGCCAGGATCACCGCGCCGCCTTCGTAGACGTCGTTCAACGAGCACGCCCAGGCCGATGCCAGGTTGATGTCGCCCTGGCGGTAGGGCCACAACAGGCGCAGGCACAGCAGGTTGGCGGCGAGGTTCAGCAGCGCGGCGATGCCCATGCTCTCGAACAACGGCAGCTGCGGATGGGCCAGCTTCCAGCCGATGCCCACGGCCACCGCGATGGCCGCGCACAGGATGAAGCCTGCCTTGAGCAGGGCAACCCTCGCCTTGGCAGCGAGGCCGGCACCGACCACCGCCAGGCTCAGCGCGTAGGTCAGCGCGTCGCCCAGGTTGTCCAGGCTGCCAGACAGCAGCGAAGCCGAACCGCTGTGCCAGGCCGCGGCCATCATCATCACGAAGGTCAGCAGGTTGATCGCCAGCACCCACACCAGCACCCGCCGCTGGCGGGCCTGCATGCGCCCGACCTCCAGGGTTCGGCCACAGCCGCAACAGTCGCTCATTCCACTTCCAGACCCGATGTCCGGGCCCATTTTCCCACCGGCGGGCACCGATTGCAGCGCACCCCGCAGCGCAGCATCCCCGGCCCACGCCGAAGGCGTGGACCGGGGACGGATTCACGACTCGCGGCGATGCAGCCAGCGGTACAGCACCGGCAGCACCAGCAGCGTCAACAGGGTCGAGGACACGATGCCGCCGATCACCACCGTGGCCAGCGGCCGCTGCACTTCCGAGCCGGCGCCGACGTTGAAGGCCATCGGCACGAAGCCCAGCGACGCCACCAGCGCGGTCATCAGCACCGGCCGCAGGCGGCCCAGCGCGCCTTCGCGCACCGCCTCCAGCAGCGGCCGTCCCTGCTCGCGCAGGCTGCGCACGAAGCTGATCATCACCAGTCCGTTGAGCACCGCCACGCCGGACAGCGCGATGAAGCCCACGCCCGCGGAGATCGACAACGGGATGCCGCGCAGGGCCAGTGCCAGCACGCCGCCGGTCAGCGCCAGCGGCACCCCGCTGAACACGATGGCCGCATCCTTGCCCGAGCCGAACGCCCAGAACAGCATCGCGAAGATCAGGGTCAGCGTCACCGGCACCACCACCGCCAGCCGCTGGCTGGCCGAGATCATCTGCTCGAAGCTGCCGCCGTAGTCGATCCAGTAGCCGGCCGGCAGCTGCACGCGGCTGTTGATGGCCTGCTGCAGTTCGCTGACGAAGCTGCCCAGGTCGCGGTCGCGCACGTTGGCGGTGACCACGATGCGACGCTTGCCGTTGTAGCGGTTGATCTGGTTGGGGCCTTCGCTGGCTTCGATGCTCGCCAGTTCGCGCAGCGGCACCGTGCGCGGGTTGCCGGTGAACACGCCGGCGGCACCGCCGCGGCTCAGTTCATCGGCATTGCCGCTGGCCAGCGCGGTTTCCAGCGACACCGGCAGGTCCGCCAGGGCCGCTGGATCCTGCCGCAGTTCCTCCGGCAGGCGCACCACGATGTTGAAGCGGCGGTCCCCCTCGAACAACTGCCCGGCCACCTGCCCGCCCACCGCGGTGGCCACCGTGGACTGCACCTGGCCCGGGTTCAGGCCATAGCCGGCGAGTTTCTGCCGGTCCGGGGTAACGGTGAGCAGCGGCAGGCCGCTGGTCTGCTCCAGCCGCACGTCGGCGGCACCGGCCACGCCCGCGGCCACCTTCTCGATGCGGCGCCCGACCTCCGTCAGCGTGTCCAGGTCGTCGCCGTAGAGCATCACCGCAACGTCGGCGCGCACGCCGGAGATCAGTTCGTTCATGCGCATCTGGATGGGCTGGGTGAACTCGTAGTTGTTGCCCGGCATCTCCTCCACCGCCCGCTCCAGCTCGGCCACCAGGTCGGCGCGCGGCTTGCGCGGATCCGGCCACTGGCTGCGCGGCTTCATCATGATGAAGGTGTCGGCCACCGACGGCGGCATCGGGTCCGACGCGACTTCCGCCGTGCCGACCCGGGAGAACACCTTGGTCACCTCCGGGAACTGCAGCAGGCGCAGCTCGATCTGCCGCTGCATCTGCAGCGACTGGGTCAGGCTGGTGCCGGGGATGCGCATGGCCTGCATCGCCACGTCGCCCTCGTCGAGGTTGGGCACGAACTCGCTGCCCAGCCTGGTTGCCAGCAGGCCGCAGCCGATCACCAGCGCCAGCGCGCCGGCCACCATCCAGCTGCCGCGGCGCATGGCCAGGTCGAGCAGCGGCTGGTAGCGCCGGCGCAGCCACGCCATCAGCCGATTCTCCTTCTCCTGCACGCGGCCACCCAGGAACAGCGCGATCGCCGCCGGCACGAAGGTCAGGCACAACAGCATCGCCCCGCTCAGCGCCAGCACCACGGTGATCGCCATCGGGTGGAACATTTTCCCTTCCACCCCGGTGAGGGCGAAGATCGGCAGGTACACGGCGGTGATGATGCCCAGGCCGAACAGGCTGGGACGGATCACCTCGGCGGTGGCGGCCGCGGTCTCGGCGAAACGCTCGGCGTGCGTCATCGCCCGGCCCAGCGCATGCGTGCGCTCGCCGAAGCGGCGCAGGCAGTTCTCGATGATGATCACCGCGCCGTCCACGATCAGGCCGAAGTCCAGCGCGCCCAAGCTCATCAGGTTGGCCGACACGCCGCCGCGCGCCATGCCGGTGAGGGTGAACAGCATCGCCAGCGGGATCACCGCGGCGGTGATCAGCGCCGCGCGGAAGTTGCCCAGCAGCAGGAACAGCACCACGATCACCAGCAGCGCGCCCTCCAGCAGATTGCGGGCCACGGTCTCGACGGTGCGCTCCACCAGCGCGGTACGGTCATAGCTGGCGGTGACGGTGACGCCTTCGGGCAGGCTGCGCTGCGCCTGTTCCAGCCGTGCCGCCGCGGCCTGGGACACGTCACGGCTGTTGGCGCCGATCAGCATCACCACCGTGCCCATCACCACTTCATGGCCGTTCTGGGTGGCCGCGCCGCTGCGCAGCTCCGGGCCTTCGGCAACGTTGGCCACGTCGTGCACGTGGATCGGCACGCCCTCGCGGCGGTCCAGCACGATGTTGCCGATCTGCTCCAGGTCGGCGACCTGGCCGGGGATGCGCACCAGGAACTGCTGGCCGTTGCGCTCGATGTAGCCGGCGCCCACGTTCTGGTTGTTGGCCTCGACCGCGGCAGCGACGTCCTCCAGGGTGAAGCCCAGCGCGCGCAGCTTGGCCGGGTCCGGGGTGATGTGCACCTGGCGCTGGAACCCGCCGATGGTATTGACCTCGGTAACGCCGGGGACGTTGCGCAGCTGCGGCCGGATCACCCAGTCCTGCAGGGTGCGCAGGTCGGTGGCGGTGTAGGGGGTGCCATCGGGCTTGCGCGCCTCGGGGTCGGCGTCGATGGTGTACATGAAGATCTCGCCCAGGCCGGTGGCGATCGGCCCGAGTTGCGGGTCGAGGCCGTCGGGTATCTGCGAGCGCGCCTGCTGCAGGCGTTCGGCCACCTGCTGGCGGGCGAAGTAGATGTCGGTGCCGTCCTCGAACACCACCGTCACCTGCGACAGCCCGTAGCGCGACAGCGAGCGCATGTAGTCCATCTTCGGCAGCCCGGCCAGCACCATCTCCACCGGGAAGGTGATGCGCTGTTCGGTCTCCAGCGGCGAGTAGCCGGGCGCGGCGGTATTGACCTGCACCTGCACGTTGGTGATGTCGGGGGTGGCATCGATCGGCAGGCGGGTGAAGCTCCAGGCGCCAATCAGCACCAGCGCACCGGTCAGCAGCAGCATCAGCCAGCGATGGGCGATGGCGGCCGCGACGATGCGTTCGAGCAGGCCGGCACGCGGCGTGGCATCAGTGTTCATGGCCTGCCCCCGCCTTGCCGATGTCGGCCTTCACCGTGTAGCTCTGCTCCACGACCACGTCCTCGCCGGCCTGCAGGCCGGCGCTGACCGCCACCTGGCGGGCGTCGCGCGCGCCGAGCGTGACCGGCCGCGCCTGGTAGGTATCGCCCTTGCGCACGAACACCACGTCGCGCCCGTCCATGGTCTGCAGCGCGGTCAACGGCACCACGATGGCCGCCGGCGCGCTCGCCACCACGATGCGCGCACGCACCGCCGCGCCCGGCCGCCACAGGCCGTCGCTGTTGTCCACGGTGGCGCGCGCCACCGTGCTCTGGCTGGCGGTGGCGGTGCCCGGCAGCACCCGCTCCAGGCGGGTGGTCTGGCTGGCGCCGTCGGCCATGCGGGTGACGGTCACCGGCACGCCGGCGGTGATGTGCTGGGTATCGGCACCGAAGATGTGCAGGTCCACCCACAGCTGCGACAGGTCGCCGATCTCGAACAGCGGCTGGCCTTCGGCGGCGATGCCGCCTACCCGCGCCTGGCGCGACAGCACCACGCCGGAGATCGGTGCACTGACGCCGTAGGTGGTCAGGCTCAGGTTGCTGTCGATGCTGGCCAGCGGCTGGCCGGCACGCACGCGGTCGCCGACGTTGGCCAGCAACGCGCGGATCGGGCCGGGGAAACGCGCGGTGACCTGCGCGGTACGGCCGTCGATCGGCGTCAGCAGGCCCTGTACCTCGTGCTCGTCGACGATGGTGCCGGCGCCGGCGACGGCACTGACGATGCCGGCCGCCTTGGCGCGCTCGGCGGGAATGGTGGTCTGCTCGGGGCCGCCGTCCGCGTCGGCGTGGCCGTCGTCATCGGCATGCCCGGGTTCTTCCTGCGCGGCAGCGTCCGCTGCCTCGGCGGGAGCGGCGGGTTTGTCGCCGCAGCCGGCAAGCGCGGCGGCCAGTACGGCCAGCGCGGCCAGGCGGAACAGGGGGGAGAGATGCGGGGAAGCCTTCATGGCGTGTTTCCTTCGGAAGCGGTTGCGACCAGGGGCTGCCCGGTCAGGCGCTGGATTTCGATCAGGGCGGTCTGCGCGGCGAGCGCGGCATCGAGCTGGCGCTGGCGCGCCTCGATGCGCATGGCCTGCAGCTGGCCCCACTCCATGTAGCTGATGGCGCCGGCGCGCCAGGCGGTCTCGGCGGCCTTCTCGGCGCGTTGCAGCTGCGGCAGCACGTCGCTGCCCATGCGCGCCACTTCCAGTCGCGCGGTGCCGTAACGGCCGTGGGCCTCGGCCAGCGTCGAGTACAGCTGCAGCGCGCGTGATTCGCGCTGCACCGCGCTCATCGCCAGCTCGGTCTCGGCGGCACGGATCTCAGGCCCGGCGCGGCGGGCGGTGCCCAGCGGCATGCTGAAGCCACCGACCAGTCCGTTGTCGCCGCTGGCGCGGCTGTTGCGCACGCCCAGTTGCCAGGACAGGTTGCCGCGCAGTTCGCTGCGCGCCAGCTGCAGCTGTGCCTCGCGCACGCGCGCCTCACCGGCGATGACCGCCAGTTCCGGCGTATCGGACAGCAGCGTCGCCAGCTGCTGGAAATCCTCCAGCGCCGGCAATTGCAGCGGCTCGCCGCTGACCTCGGTGAAGTCGGCTTCGCGCGCGTTCCACAACGCAGCCAGGGCCATGCGCGCGGCGCGCTCGGCCTGCTCGGCGCGGTCGCGGTCGAGTTCGGCCTGGGCCAATGCCGCCTGCGCGGTCATCAGCGTCGATGCGGGCGACGCACCCGCCAGCATGCGCACCCGCGCGGCGGCAACCGCACGGCGGCGCTGCTCGATGTCGTCCATCGCGATCCGGCGCTGGCCGCGCGCGGCGGTGACGGCCAGGTAGCGGCGCGCCACCTCGGCCATCAGGTCCAGGCGGGTGATCTCGCGCTGCGGCGCGATCGCATCGATGTTGGCCTGGGCCAGCGCGCGGCGGGCATCGAGCTTGCCACCGCGCTCGAGCACGCCGGCCAGCGAAACGGTGACTTCGCTGGCATCGAAGCCGCGGTTGGCGCCGGTGCCCAGGGCGTTTTCGACATCGACGCCGAACACCAGCGGTGGCTTGAAACCGGCGCCCTCGTAGCGGGCCTCGGCGGCGGCACGCTGCAGGACGGGCAGGCGCAGGTCGGGATGGGTGCGGGCGACGCGGCTGACCGCCTCGTCCAGGGTCAAAGGTACAGGCGGCGACGACACCTGCGCGAAGGCGCACGGTGCGATCGCCAGGGCCGCAAGCGCGGCCAGGCGTTTCCACATGGGGAATCTCCGGATTTCGGCAAAGGATCGGGACGTCCGCGCGGCGGACGCGGGATCAGGCCGTAATCGGAGGACGCAGCAGGCTTTCCAGTGGCGCCGGGCGCCAGCGGGTGTCGTGCGGGGTGGTGGCGGTGGCGGCCGGCGGCATCGCCAGGTCCCAGGTCACGGCGGCGAACGGCAGCACGCCGCCGTGGCCGTGGCAGTGGCCGCAATGCACCAGCGCGTGCAGCAGGCGGGCGCCACCGTCGGATTCGTCGTGGCCGGTGTCCGCTTCCAGTACCGGGTCGTGCGCGGCGGCCGGGTGATCGGCGTGGGTCATCGCATGCAGCTCGCCCAGCGCCGAGGCCAGTGCGCCACCGGCGGTGCCAAGCGCGATCACCGCCAGCACCAGCAGGCGGAGCAGCAGCGACGGCGGACGGCGGCGCAGGAACGCGATCATGCGCGGCAGGGTAGCCGCGACATGCCGCGTTACACAATCTCGTCGCGCCGGCGCGTCCGCCTGGCAGGCCAGGTCAGGCCTTCTTGCGCTCCTCGATATAGGCCTTGATCTGCCGCTCCAGCACCGGCAGCGGCACCGACCCCTGCCTGAGGATGGCGTCGTGGAAGGACTTGACGTCGAACTTGTCGCCCAGCTCCTTCTCGGCCTGCGCGCGCAGCTTGACGATGGTGATCTCGCCCAGCTTGTAGCTCAGCGCCTGCGCCGGCCAGGAAATGTAGCGGTCGACCTCGGTGGTCACCTCGTGCTCGCTCAGCGCGGTGTGGTCGCGCAGGTAGGCGATGGCGCGCTCGCGGTTCCAGCCGTAGTGGTGCACGCCGGTGTCGATGACCAGGCGGCAGGCGCGCCACATCTCGTAGGTCAGCCGCCCGAAATCCTCGTACGGGGTTTCGTAGATGCCCATCTCGATGCCGAGCTTCTCGCTGTACAGGCCCCAGCCCTCGCCGTAGGCGGAGATGTAGGCGCCGCGGCGGAAGTCCGGCTGCTCGCCCTGCTCGGCGGCCAGCGCGCCCTGCAGCGCATGGCCCGGGTCGGATTCATGCAGGGTCAGCGCCGGCAGGTTGTACAGCGGGCGCGCCGGCAGGTTGTAGGTGTTGACCCAGTAGGTGCCCATGCCGCCGCGGCCGGCGGTCCAGAACGGGGCGATGTCCGGCGGCACCGGCACGATGGTGAAGCGCGCCCGCGGCAGGGTCATGAACTTGCCGATCACGCCGTCGACGCGCTTGGAGATCCAGGCCGCGCGCCACAACAGCTCTTCCGGGGTCTTCGCGTAGAACTGCGGGTCGGTGCGCAGGAACTCGAGGAAGTCGGCGAAGCGGGTCTGCTCGCTGCTGCCCTTGAACCCCACCTTGTCGATGATCGCGTTCATCTCCTGCTGGATGCGGTTGACCTCGCTCAGGCCCAGCGCGTGGATCTGCTGCGGGCTCATGTCCAGGGTGGTGTACTCGCGGATCTGCTGGCGGTAGAACGCCTTGCCGCCGGGCATCTTTTCCGCGGCCAGGGTGGTGCGCGCCTGCGGCACGTATTCCTCGCGGAAGAACGCCAGCAGCTTGCCGAACGCCGGGATCACGCTGCCGCCGATCGCCTGCCGCGCCTCCTCGCGCAGCTTCTGCTGCTCATCGGCCGGAATGCTGGCCGGCAGCTTCCGGAACGGCGCATACAGCGGCGATTCGCCTGGGTCCTTCAGCTCGGCCACGGTCGAGATCGAGACATCGCGGCCGTCGAGCACCGCGCGCGGCACGCTGAAGCCGCGCTCCAGGCCGGCACGCATGTTGGCGGTCTGCTGGTCGAAGTAGCGCGGCACGTCGTTCAGCCGCGCGATGTAATTGCGGTAGTCCTGCGCGGTCTTCATCTCGCGCCGGGCCATGAAGCCCAGGTTCGACCAGAACGAGGAATCCGAATTGAACGGCATCTCGTAGGCGCGCAGGCGCACCGCGTCGGCCAGGCTCTCCACCTGGTACTTGTAGATGGCGTAGTTGACCTGGTTCTCGGCCGAGAGCGTGGCCGGGTCGATGGTCTTGAGCTGCTGCAGCACCTCCTCCCATACCTTCAGGCGCGCGGCCTGCGCCTCCGGGCCGACGTCCGGCAGGCGGGTGGCGTTGGCCGGGGCGTCCTCGTCCTCGCTGGCCTCGCCGCCGCCGGCCTGGCGCCAGGCCCATTCCTTGGCGTAGATCGCCTTGAACTGCGCATCGGCATCCTGCACGGCCAGCGCCGCAGGGGCGGAGGTCCTGGCGGGTGCGGCGTGGACGACGGCGCCCGGCAGGGCAAGGGCGAGCAGCAGGGCAACGGACAGGGAGGTTTTCACGAACGGCGGACTCTTCGGGAAACAGACCCCGATCATGTCACCGGCGGCCCGGCCGTGCATGGTTCGAAAGTCCTGCCCGCAGGCACCGGCGCGGGCCGGGACGCGGGCGGGAAAGGCGCTGCCGCGCGTCGCCGGTGTTGCCGGCGGCTCAGTGCCCGGCCTTGTCCCGCTTCCAGCCGCGGTGGCGGATGTCCAGGTACAGGCTGTAGAGCGCGGTGAAGGTGGGGAACAGGTTGCCGAGGATGCCCACCGCGTCGTTCTTGCCGAACACGAAGTAGCTCAGCGTCATCAGGCTGCCGAGGATGCTCATGTACCAGAACAGGCGCGGGATCACCGGCTTGCCCTGGCGCTTGCTGGCGATGAACTGCACCAGCCAGCGGCCGCCGAACATCAAGGTGCCGGTCAGGCCGATCAGCTTCCACGGCGACATGTGCACGCCGGTCCACTCCAGCCACGGCAGCGGCAGGCTCATGAAGTCCATGTTCAGACCTCCTCGACCGCGGTGCGCCTGCTGCGCACGATCAGCCAGGCCACGCCACGCAGGTCGCGGATGCCGACCAGGGCACGGCCGAGATTGTTGTACTTGGACACCCCGGCAGTGCGGTGGCGGTGGTTGACCGGCACGCTCACGGTCTGCCAGCCGGCGCGCTGCATCAGCGCCGGCAGGTAGCGGTGCATGTGGTCGAAATACGGCAGGTCGAGGAACGCCGCGCGCTCGAACAGCTTGATCCCGCAGCCGGTGTCGGGCGTGTCGTCGCGCAGCATGCGCGCACGGATGCGGTTGGCCCAGCGGCTGGCCCAGCGCTTGGACCCGGAATCCTGGCGGTTGACCCGCCAGCCGGCGAACAGCTTCACCCCGGGCGCGGCGGCGTCGCGTGCGGCCAGCAGTTTCGGGATGTCGGCCGGGTCGTTCTGGCCGTCGCCGTCGAGGGTGGCGATCCACGGCCCGCGCGCGGCCTTGACCCCGGTGCGCACGGCGGTGCTTTGTCCGCTCTGGCTGACATGGTGCAGCACGCGCAGCTCGGGGTTGGCGGCCTTGAGCGAGCGCAGTACCTGCAGGGTGTCGTCCCTGGAGTCGTCATCGACGTAGACGATCTCGAAATCCACCCGGCCGCGCAGCGCGGCGGTGATCTCGCCGACCAGGGGCGCGACGTTGTCGCGTTCGTTGAAGACGGGGACGACCACCGAAAGTGCGGGTTGGCTCATCGCGGGATCCGTTCGTGCAGTAGGAAAAAAGACCGCGCATTTTCCGGTACGCGGCTGGATGGAAGATGGGTCAGGCGGCGGCGCCGAAATAATCGCGGCACCAGGCCACCACCGGCGGCAGCCCGGCCTCGATCGGCGTGACCGGCTCGAAGCCGAAGGCCGCGCGCGCGCGCGCGGTGTCGGCCATGGTCTCCACCATGTCGCCCGGCTGCATCGGCCTGTAGACCTTCTGCGCGGGGCGGCCGGCGGCCGTGGCGATCACCTCGATGAAGCGCTCCAGCTCCACCGGGGTGTGGTTGCCGAGGTTGAACACCCGATGCGGCACGGGCGCCTCCGAAGGGTGGTCGAGTGCGCCGAGGATACCGGCGACGATGTCGGAAACATGCGTGAAGTCGCGGCGCATGCGGCCTTCGTTGAACACCTCGATCGGCCGCCCGGCCAGCACCGCGCGCGAGAACAGCAGCGGCGCCATGTCCGGCCGGCCCCACGGACCGTACACGGTGAAGAAGCGCAGGCCGGTGGCGCGCAGGCCGTACAACTGCGCATAGGTATGCGCCATCAGCTCGTTGGCGGCCTTGGTCGCCGCGTACAGCGAGCGCGGCTGGTCCACGCGCTGGTCCTCGGAGAACGGCGGCGTGGCCGAATCGCCGTAGACCGAGCTGCTGGACGCATAGACCAGGTGCTGCACGCCGCGGTGGCGGCACAGCTCCAGCATGTTGACGAAGCCGACCAGGTTGCTGTCGACGTAGGCGTGCGGGTTCTGCAGCGAGTAGCGCACCCCGGCCTGCGCCGCCAGGTGGACCACCCGCGACGGGCGGATCTCGTCGAACAGCGCGGCCAGGCCGTCGCGGTCGGTCAGGTCCAGCGTGCGGATGTCGACCTGCGGGCACAGCGCGGCGACGCGGTCGCGCTTGAGCTGCGGATCGTAGTAGTCGTTGTAGTTGTCCAGCCCGACCACACGCTCGCCGCGCGTGGCCAGTGCCTGGCAGGTGTAGGCGCCGATGAAGCCGGCGGCGCCGGTGACGAGAACGGTCATCTGTCGGATCCGGAAAAGTACGGGGTCAAGCGCCTCTCCACGGGGAAGAGGCATCGGGGCCGGCACCACGGCGGGCGCCGGCATGCCCGGCATGCATCGAGGCGGCCGCCACTGCACGCCCGGCCATGCCGGGTGGCGTTGCCGGCAGCGGCCATTGTCGCCGCCGCGCCTGCCGGCGTGGACGGGGACGCCGGCTCACAGCGTCAACGGGTCCCGCGCCAGCGCGGCCTTGCGCTCCCGGCTGAAGGCCCACCAGGGCTGCGGATCGCCGCCTTCCATGAAGCGCACGACCGACAGGAACACGTCGATCACGCAGGGGTCGTGCACCACGCCGGTCTTCAGGCACAGCTGCGCGTACATGTCGTAGGGATCACGCCCGCGCAGGTGCGCGGGAACCCGGATCCCGATCAGACGGAGATCCTTTTCACAGGCCGGCCCGACATTCGGCAGGTCGGTCAGACGCAACAGGTGATTGCGGTCGACCTTGGTGGGGTTCATTGCCTTGCATGCACCTCGGGGGTGGGACGGGGCGTCAGCCGTGCTGACGGGTACGCAGCCTTTCCAGCACGCCGTCGAGCGTGTCCAGGTCGGTGTAGTGGATGACCAGCTTGCCCTTGCCGCCGCGGCCGTGGTTGATGGCGACCTTGGTGCCCAGCGATTCGGACAGCTCGGTCTCCAGCGAGGCGATGTCGGCCTGCGGCGCGCTCGGCGCCGGCTTGGCCTTGCGCGCGCCCGGCACCTTGCCGGCGGCGAACTGCTGGGCGCGGTGTTCGACCTCGCGCACCGACCAGCCTTCGTCGGCGGCGTCCTGCGCCAGCTTGGTCGCCAGCTCCGGCGCCAGCGTCAGCAGCGCGCGGGCATGGCCCATTTCCAGGCGGCGGCTCTCCAGCAGCACGCGCACGCCGGCGGGCAGGTCGATCAGGCGCAGCAGGTTGGATACCGAGGCGCGCGAGCGGCCCACCGCCTGCGCGGCTTCGGCGTGGGTCAGCGAGAACTCGGAGATCAGCCGCTGCAGCGCCTCGGCCTCCTCCAGCGGGTTGAGGTCCTCGCGCTGGATGTTCTCGATCAGCGCCATGGCGATGACGGTGCGGTCTTCCAGCTCGCGCACCACCACCGGCACTTCGTCCAGCCCGGCCAGGCGCGAGGCGCGCCAGCGGCGTTCGCCGGCGACGATCTCGTACCTGCCGCCCTCGACCTGGCGCACCAGGATCGGCTGGATCACGCCCTGGGCCTTGATCGACTCGGACAGCTCGGACAGCTTGGCCTCGTCCATTTCGCGGCGCGGCTGGTACTTGCCCGGCTGCAGCAGGTCGATCTGCAGCTTGCGCAGCACCTCGCCCGGCTGCGGTTCGGCCACCGCCGCCACCGATACCGGCGTCACCGCGCCCTTGGGGCCCAGCAGCGCGTCAAGGCCACGGCCCAGGCCGCGTTTCTTTGCAGCACTCATCAGACAGCCTCCATGGCCCTGACGGCCCTGTTGCGTTCATCGGTGCGGCGGATGAGCTCGCCCGCCAGACCGAGGTAGGCCACGCCGCCGCGCGAGGTGCGGTCGTAGCCGACGATGCTCTGGCCATGGCTCGGCGCCTCGGCCAGGCGCACGTTGCGCGGCACGATGGTGCGGAACACGCGGTCGCCGAAATGCTCGGTCAGCTCGGCCGACACCGCGTTGGCCAGGTTGTTGCGCACGTCGAACATGGTGCGCAGCACGCCTTCGATCTCCAGCGCCGGGTTGAGGTTGGCGCGCAGCGCCTCGATGGTCTCCACCAGCGCGCTCAGGCCTTCCAGCGCGTAGTACTCGCACTGCATCGGCACCAGCACCGAGTCGGCGGCGGCCAGCGCGTTGAGGGTCAGCAGCGACAGTGCCGGCGGGCAATCGATCAGGATGAAGTCGTATTCGCCGCGGATCGGCGCCAGCGCGCGCTTGAGGCGCTGCTCGCGGCCTTCCTGCTCCATCAGCTGGATCTCGGCCGCGGTCAGGTCGATGTTGCCCGGCAGCAGGTCGTAGCCCTCCGGCGCCTTCACCCGGATGTCGGCCGCGGCGCTCTCGCCCAGCAGCAGGTCGCAGGTGGATGCCGCGACCTCGCGCTTGTCCACGCCGCTGCCCATGGTCGCGTTGCCCTGCGAATCCAGGTCGACCAGCAGCACGCGCCGGGGCGCTGCGGCAAGGGCGGCGGCCAGGTTCACGGCGGTGGTGGTCTTGCCGACGCCGCCTTTCTGGTTGGCGATGGCGATGATGCGAGCCATGCGGATGGGCCTCATGGGCTGGAAGGTTGGGACTGGCCATTATGCGGGCTGGGGGCCGGATCGGGGAAATCCGGGCCCGCGAACAGACGATGGCGCCCCGGGAACCCTGTGGCCGGGCCCGCCAGGCCGGGCGATGGGCCTCGGCGGATTCCAGCATTGCCAGACGACCAACGGCGTCTTTGTCCTTGCGGAGAGCGCATGGTCCGGCAGCTCGTGGGTGGCGCAGGTGCCGGGGGAATCACCCATGGCACCTCGGCAAGGCCCGCCCGTGCTCACGAGCCGGACCAATGGTGTCACCCCGATGCGGACGAGGTATCGGTCCTGCCCACCAGGCCTGCAGGGGAATTCAGCAGTGCCAGCGACCCGCCGGAATCCAGGTGAATCCCATCGCTTCAACGGTATGATCCGGTGAGCCGGCGCGGGCAACGGCCTGAAGCGGTCACGCAGGGGAAACCCGGGCGATGAATTGCTTGAGCGCCAAGGCGTGCCCAACCCGGACGCGGCGGGCCACGCGCCCTGGCAGGCGTGGGCAACCTGCCGTGGCCGATGCGGGAATGATGTGCCCTACGCGGGCGTAGTGCCCGGCCGGGAACCCGGCCAGGTCAAGGTCATGGAGGTGGCGGATGATCCCCCGGGCAGTGGCGGTCTGTTTGTTCTTCTGGCTTTGTGGCCAGCCCATCCTGGCCGGCGCGTACCCCTGCCGGGAAATCGTGGAAACGGACGGCAGCTATGAAGCCTCGCCAATCCTGACGATCGTCGGCAAAAGGGCCCGGGCGGACGGCGCTCCCTGGGCAGCCATCCTGGAAGGCAATGCGGACCAGGTACGCGACAATTACGAGGCCATTTCAAAGATCGCCGTCGCTTACGACGATGCCGAACTGGTGGAGCGCGTCTCTGACGGCGTTCTGTTCGATGTTTCCACAGAGCAGAAGTTCGCTGTCCTGGCCGCTGCGGCCCTGTGCAACAGCCCAAGGTCGGCGCAGGCCATTCTGAAACTTGGGGTACCCGCGGGTTATCACACCCCGGGCCATACCGATGCCATGGCCACCGCCATTCTTGAAGGCAGCGCTGATGTCATCGGCGTACTCCTGGCCAACGGCTATGCCGATTGCACGCAGGCCATCGGATATCGCTCGAAATCAGCCGAACTTGCCAAGGTCAGGGGCATGAACGGATTGCATGAAGAGCTCTCGGCCTGCCATTAGCTGACCGGCACCCTGGGAACCTGTCGGCGCGCGGACGGAGTCTCTTGCTCGCTATCCGCTCGTGGAGGGCGGGTTCTCCGCCACATTGAGCTGCGGGCAACCCGGGCGCCGGCTCTCAGCGGGAACGATACCTGCCGATCCAGCCACCGCCGCCCCCGGCCCGGCTCGGGACGGACGGAAGCGCGGATACCTGAGCGCGTCGAGGGTGGTCTACAGGCCTTCCTGCCCCGTGCTCCCGCGGCTGCACACCACCAGGTGGCGCTCGCCGACCAGCCCCGGCACCTGCAGCGGGCGCACGTCGAGCACGTGCCAGTCGGCCGGCAGCGCGGCGATTTCCTCGTGCGGGTATACGCCCTTCATCGCCAGCAGGTGGCCGCCGGGGCGCAGCAGGTGGCCGCCGACCGCGACGATGCCGGCCAGGGTGTCCATGGCGCGGGCGGTGAGGTTGTCGTAGGCGGCCGGCTCGTCCAGCGCCTCGGCGCGGGACTCGGCGACGCGGGCGTTGCCCAGGCCGAGCTGGCGCACCGCCTCGCGCAGGAAACGCGCCTTCTTGCCGTTGCTCTCCACCAGCGTCACCTGCAGTTGCGGGCGGGCGATGGCCAGCGGGATGCCGGGCAGCCCGGGGCCGGTGCCGAGGTCGGCCAGGGTGCCGGATTCGACGTGCGGCACCATGGCCAGCGAATCGAGCAGGTGGCGGGTGACCATCTCGTGCGGGTCGCGGATGGCGGTGAGGTTGTAGGTGCGGTTCCAGCGCACCAGCAGCGCCAGGTAGGCCAGCAGCGGCGGCGCCAGCGCGGCGTCCAGGCCCATGGCCTGCAGGCCAGCCTGCAGTTCGTCGGCCACGCCGGGCGGGAGGGAGGTATCGTTCATCAGCGGATTATCGCAGAGCGGTTCAGAACGGGTACCAGGCCAGCGCGGCGCGGAAGTCCGGCGTGGCCTGCCATTCGTGCAGGTGCCAGCGCGCGGCCTCGCCGAGCCCGGGGTCGCACCAGGCCAGGTGCAGGGCGCCGTCCGCGCCGGGAGCGAAGCACAACCGGTGCAGGCCGAAGGACAGGCCATGGCCGTGCGCCTTGAGCAGGGCTTCCTTGGCGCACCACACGCGGAAGAACCAGTGCTCGCGGCTGGCATCGTCCAGGCTGTCCAGCCAGGCGATCTCGTCGGGATGGAAGAAGCGCGCGATCACCTGCCGCATCTGCCGGCGCGGGCGCTGCTGCTCCAGGTCCACGCCGAGCCGGGCGTGTTCGCCCAGCGCCACCAGCAGGTGGCCGCCGCTGTGGCTCCAGCCGGTGCCGTAATGGGCCAGCTCACCGATCAGCCAGGGCCGCCCGCGCTCGTCGCGGGTCAGCGGCAGCGACTGCGGCGTGCCGCCGAGCTCTGCCGCCAGCAGTTCGCGCGCCTGCGGCTCGCCACGGGCGCCGGGCTGGTGCGGCAGGTGCCACACCCTCACCTGCCCGAACCGCCACGCCTGCAGCGGCTGCATCAACGCCCGCCCCCGGTCCACAGGCGCTTCACGCCCGATCGTCTTGACTGCACCGGTCGCACCGCTCCGGGTGCACGCACGAAAGGAGACATCGGCATGGGCATCATCATCTGGTTGATCGTGGGCGGCGTTGTCGGCTGGCTGGCCAGCCTCATCATGCGCCGCGACGCGCAGCAGGGCATCATCCTGAACATCGTGGTGGGCATCATCGGCGCGATGATCGCCGGCTTCCTGTTCAGCGGCGGCAGCATCAACGGCGCCATCACCCTGCGCTCGTTCCTGCTGTCGCTGCTCGGCGCAGTGATCCTGCTGGCCATCGTCAACCTGTTCACGCGCAAGAGCATCCGCTGAGCGGCGGAGCCGCGCCTGGCGAAGCCCGGCCGGCGACGGCCGGGCTTCGTCGCCTCAGTCCTTCGCCAGCTGCACCCATGCCGGGGCATGGTCGCTGGGACGGTCCCAGGTACGCGGTTCGCGGTCGATGCCGGCGGCCACCGCCGTCGGCCGCAGTGCCTCGGACACCAGGGTCAGGTCGATGCGCAGGCCCAGGTCGCGGCGGAACCCCGCGGCACGGTAATCCCACCAGCTGAACACCCCGGCCGCATCGTTGTGCAGGCGGAAGCCGTCGTGCAGGCCCAGCTGCAGCAGCTTGTTCAGCGCGCCGCGCTCGGCGGTGGACGTGAGGATATGGTCGCCGTTCCACACCGCCGGGTCGTGTACGTCGCGGTCGTCCGGGGCGATGTTGAAGTCGCCCAGCACCACCAGCCGCGGGTGCCTGGACAACTCGGCGGCGACCCAGTCATGCACCGCCTCCAGCCAGCGCAGCTTGTAGGCGTACTTGTCGGTGCCCACGTCCTGGCCATTGACCACGTACAGGTTGATCACGCGCACGCCATTGATGGTGCCGGCGATCGCCCGCTTCTGCTCGTCGTCGAAACCGGGGATGCCGATCTGCACGTCCTCGATCGGGTCGCGCGCCAGCAGCGCCACGCCGTTGTAGGTCTTCTGCCCGGCGAACACGTTGCGGTAGCCCAGCTCCAGCAGGCGCGTATCCGGGAACTTGTGGTCCTCCAGCTTGGTTTCCTGGATGCCGACCACGTCCGGGGCGAAGCCGGCCAGCCACTGTTCCAGGTGCGGCAGGCGGACATTGAGCGAGTTGACGTTCCACGAGGCGATTTTCATGGCGCGATTCTACCCGCTCGATCCACTGCCTTCCGTCATCGCCGAAAGCGGCGCGCGCCGCCGGCTCACGCCTGCATGCGGCCATCGGCCATGTGCACGACCTGCTGGCCGAACAGCGCCACGTCCTCGGGATCGTGGCTGATCAGCAGCAGCGGGATGCCGGTCTCCTCGAGCACGCCTTCCAGCTCGCGCCGCAGGTGCGCGCGCAGGGCGTGGTCGAGGGCGGCGAAGGGCTCGTCGAGCAGCAGCGCCTGCGGCCGGGTGACCAGCGCGCGGGCCAGCGCGGTGCGCTGGCGCTGGCCGCCGGAGATCTGCGCGGGCAGCAGGTCGCCGATGGTGTCGATGCCGAATGCCTGCAGCCAGTGCTCCACCGCGGCGATGCGGCAGCCGCGCGGCGGATTGCGCCAGCCCCGGCGCAGGCCGAAGGCGACGTTCTGGCGCACGCTCAGGTGCGGGAACAGCGCATAGTCCTGGAACACGTAGCCGATCCGGCGCTGCTGCGGGGACAGGTGGATGCCGGCAGCGGCATCGAACAGCGGCTGGCCGTGCATGCGGATGCTGCCGGCGTCCGGCCGCAGCAGGCCGGCCACGGCTTTCAGGGTCAGGCTCTTGCCCGCGCCCGACGGGCCGAACAGCACCACCCGCGGTTGCCGGCAACGCAGCGCGGCCTGCAGCCGGAAGCGCTGCCCGGCGGCCTGCAGCTGGCAGTGGATGTCCAGTTCAAGCCACATCGCGCGCATCGCCGGAAGGGCGGCCAACCAGCCGGGCGGCGACCAGCAGCACGCCGATGCAGACCGCCGAGGACACCATTACCAGCAGGTTGGCGCGGCCGTCGTTGCCCGCCTGCACCGCTTCGTAGATGGCGATGGACAGGGTCTGGGTACGGCCGGGGATGCTGCCGGCCACCATGATGGTGGCGCCGAACTCGCCCATCGCCCGCGCGAACGCCAGCAGCAGCCCGGCGAGGATGCCGCGCCAGGCCAGCGGCAGGGTGACCCGGAAGAACAGCGCCGGCTCGGATACGCCCAGTGTCCGCGCGGCCTGCTCCAGTTGTCCGTCCACGCCTTCGAACGCGGCCCGCGCCGGCTTGAACACCAGCGGCAGCGACGCCACCGCCGCGGCGATCACCGCCGCCTGCCAGGTGAACACCAGGTTGATGCCGAAGCTGCGCTGCAGCCATGCGCCCAGCGGCCCGTTGCTGCCGATCAGCACCAGCAGGTAATAGCCCAGCACGGTCGGCGGCAGGATCATCGGCAGGGTCAACAGCGTGTCCAGCAGTTCGCGGCCGGGAAAGCGGCGCCGCGCCAGCAGCCCGCCCAGCGCGATGCCCAGCACCAGGTTGATCGCGGTCGCGCAGCCGGCCACCTTCAGCGACAGCCACAGCGCACTCCAGTCCAGGTCGAGCATCAAGGGCTTCCGAAACCATGCCGGCGCAGGATGGCCTGGCCGGCGGGCGAGCGCACGAAGGCGATGAAGCGCCGCGCCTCGTCGGCGTTGCGGCTGCCCTTGACCATCGCCAGCGGGTAGTGGATGCCGCCGGGCAACGGCACCTCGAACGCGCGCTGCACGCGACCGGGCATGGCCAGCGCATCGGTGGCATAGACGAAGCCGGCATCGACCTCGCCGCGCGCCACGTAGTCCAGCGACTGGCGCACGTTCTGCGCCAGGATCAGCCGGGGCTGCAGCGACGGCCACAGCCCGGCCTGCTGCAGCGCCTGCCGCGCGTAGCGCCCGGCCGGCACGCTGTCGGGGTTGCCGAGCGTCACCCGGGTGACCGCCGGCCCGGCCAGCGCCGCCAGCGAGGCCGGCGGGGCGGCGGTGCGCGGCGGCACCACCACCCACAGCGCGTTGCGGGCGAACACCTGCCGGGTCGCCGGGTCCACCAGCCCGCGGCGGGCGGCCTGGTCCATCGTCGCCTGGTCGGCGAAGGCCAGCACGTCCACCGGCGCGCCGCGCGCGACCTGTTGCAGCAACACCCCGGACGCGGCGAAGTTCAAATCGACCCGGGCGCCCGGATGGCGCACGGCGTAGGCGCCGGCGATCTCGCGGAAGCCCTCGGTCAGGCTGGACGCCGCCGACACCGTCAGCTCCGCGGCCGAGGCCGGGAGGACATGCAGCAGCAACAGCAGTATCCAGGACTTGTTCATGGCGGGATTCCGGGCGCACGGACCGCGTGGCGGGGAAAGGCGGCGGGACGGCGCACCGTCATGGTAACGCCGGTCCGCCCTGCCCCCGCATCACGCGCTGCGCCGATGTCCGCCTCAACCGTGCCGCCGGCCGTCGGCCGCGGCCGCGTCGATGGCCTCCGGCAGATCGGTTTCGCGGTCGATCTGCGGGAAGCGGCGGCGTTCCATGCGGCGGATCGCGAAGTGCATCCACGCCAGCGCGCTGGACACCAGCACGAACAACAGCATGAAGCAGCTGCTCCAGATGCCGATCACGTCGTTCAGCGCACCGAACACGATCGGCAGGATGAAGCCGCCCAGGCCGCCGATCATGCCGACCACGCCGCCCACCGCACCGACATGCTGCGGGTAGTAGACGGGGATGTGCTTGTACACCGCCGCCTTGCCGAGCGACATGAAGAAGCCCAGCACGAACACCAGCACGGTGAACAGGGTCACGCCGATGGCCAGGTGGAAGGTGATCTCGCCATGCACGCCCTGCACCACGTAGCGGGTGTCCGGATAGGCGAGGATGAAGGTGCACAGGGCCGACACGCCCAGCGTCCAGTACATCACCCGGCGCGCGCCGATGCGGTCGGAGAGCCAGCCGCCGACCACGCGGAACAGGCTGGCCGGGATCGAATAGCAGGCCGCCAGCATGCCCGCGGTGCCCACGTCCATGCCGTAGGCGCCGACCAGGTAGTGCGGCAGCCACAGCGCCAGTGCGACAAAGCCACCGAACACGAAGAAGTAGTAGAGCGAGAAACGCCACACCTGCAGGTTCTTCAGCGGCGCCATCTGTTCGGCGAACGGCATCGGCTTGACGCCGCTGCGGCGGCGCTCTTCCAGCGAGGGGTCTTCCTTGCTGAACAGGTAGAACACGATGGCGGTGACCGCCAGCCCCACCGCCCACAGCTTGGCCACCATCATCCAGCCCGCGGCCACCATCACCATCGGCGCCAGCAGCTTGGTCACCGCCGAGCCGATGTTGCCGGCACCGAAGATGCCCAGCGCCGTGCCCTGCTTCTCCGGCGGGAACCACTTGGACACGTAGGTCACGCCGACCGAGAAGTTGCCGCCGGCGATACCCACGAACAACGCCGCCAGCAGGAACTGCGGGTAGGTCTGCGCATAGGTCAGCAGCCATGTCGCCACCGCGCCGCACAGCATCACCAGGGTCATCACCTTGCGCCCGCCGAACTGGTCGGACCAGATGCCGAGGAATACGCGGATCACCGAGCCGGTCAGTACCGGAGTGGCGATCAGCAGGCCGAACTGGGTGTCGTTCAGGCCCAGCTGCTTGCTGATCTGGATGCCGATGATCGCGAAGATCATCCACACCGCGAAGCACACGGTGAAGGCGAACGTACTCAGCCACAGCGCACGCTGCTGCTGCCCGGCACTGGCGGGAGCGAGGGCCTGGTTCATGGGAGTCCTCCTTGGGGAAATGGGGATCAGCCGGCCTCGGCCTCTATCTCCTCGAGGCCGCGGACCGGGTAGCGTTCCTGCAACTGCAGCAGGTAGGCCTGGATTTCGCGCTGGCGTACCTGCAGCTCCAGGTAATCGCGGATCTGCGTATGCACCACCTCGAACGCCTGCGGCTGCCCGGGGGCGCAGGCCTCCACGCGGACCACGTGGTAGCCCCAGCGCGACTCCACCGGGAAGCCGGCCAGGCCCTCGCGCAGGCGGAACACCTGGCGGTCGAACTCCGGCGTGGTCTGGCCGCGCTGCAGCCAGCCCAGGTCGCCGCCATCGCTGGCGGAGGGGCAGCGCGAATGGCGCAGGGCGAAATCGGCGAACAGGTGCGGGTGGTCCTTGAGCTGGGCGAGCAGGCGCTCGGCCTCGCTGCGCGCGGCCAGGCGCCCGGCCACGTCATCGGCCGGCGCCGCCAGCAGGATGTGGCGCACGTGGACCCGGTCGGGCGCGCGGAAGCGTTCGGGGTTCTGCTCGAAGTAGCGCCGGCACGCGTCCTCGTCCGGCACGCGGTCCTCCACGCCCTGCTCCAGCAGCTGCTGGATCAACGCCTCCTCGTCGCTGACCGTGCCGCCGGCCGGCGCCTGCAGGCCCAGCCGCCGCGCTTCGCGGCGCAGCAGTTCGCGCACCACCAGCGCGCGCGCGGCATCGGCGCGCGACTGCTCGGGACGCATCGCGCGGTGGTGCTGCATCTCGCGGGCGATGTCCGCTTCGCTGATCGCGGTGTCGTCCACGAACAGACGGCACGGTGCCGGCTGCCCCAGCGAGCGCGGGCCTTCGGCGTCCGCGTCATGATGGTGGCCGGCCTCGGCCGGTACCGGCTGCGCCGAATCGATCACGGTGATCGGCAGGATCCGCGTCTGCACGTTCATCGTTTACTCCCGCGGCCCGTAGCGCAGCGCGGCCTGGCGGCGGCGCACCACCTGGTAGGGCCGCCACAGGTAGCTGAGCGGAATGCTCCACACGTGCACCAGGCGGGTGAACGGCGCGATCAGGAACAGGGTCAGGCCGAGGAAGATGTGCAGCTTGTAGACCCAGTGCACGCCCTCGATGAAATCGGCCGCGCCGGCACGGAAGGTGACGATGTGCTGCGCCCATTCGGCCAGCAGCACCATCACCCCGCCGTCCAGGTGGCCGGCCGAGATCCGGATGCTGTACAGGCCCAGGCACAGCTGCGCGAACAGCAGCACCAGCACCAGGGTGTCGCCGAAGCTGCCGGTGGCGCGCACCCGCGGGTTGGTCAGCCGGCGCACCAGCAGGATGACGATGCCGACGAAGCACAGCGCGCCGAACAGGCCGCCGACCACCATCGCCAGCAACTGCTTCTGCGAGGAGGTGATGAAGTGCTCGTACACCGCATGCGGGGTGAGCAGGCCGACCAGGTGGCCGCCGAGGATCGCCAGCACGCCGATGTGGAAGCAGTTGCTGCCGATCCGCATGCCCTTGTCCGACAGCAGCTGGCTGGAGCCGGTGCGCCAGGTGTACATGGCCTTGTCGTAGCGCGCCCAGCTGCCGATCAGCAGCACCGCCACGGCGATGTACGGATAGAACTGGAAGGCGAACTGGTGGAGGTAATGGTTCATGGCTGCACCTCTGGATGCGAAGGACGGGCCGGGGAACGCCGGGGCGGCGCGCAATCCTGCGCGGGGGCATCGCTGCCGAAGCGGACCGCTTCCTCTTCCCACAGCCGGTCCATGGCCTCGCGGGTGTCATCGCGCGCTTCCTCGCTCGCGCGCTGGCGCAGCAGCGCCAGGTTGACCTTGCCGTCGCCGGCCTCGACCAGGATCTCCAGCAGCACCGCGTGCGGCAGCTCGCGCTCGGCCGCGCGCGCGGCGAGCATGCCGGCGATGTGGCCGACGTGGTGCAGCCAGTCGCGGGCCTCGGCCTGCGGCCGGTGGGCAAGGAATTCCAGCAGCAGCGGCAGGTAGTCCGGCAGCTCGCGCGCGTCGAGCTCGAAGCCGTTGCGGCGGTACGTGTCCACCAGGTCCACCATCGCCTGGCCGCGGTCGCGCGATTCGCCGTGGATATGCTCGAACAGCAGCAGGCTCATCGAGCGGCCGCGATCGAAACTGCCCAGCCAGCGCGCCTGTGCATCGAGCGGATCGCTGTCCAGCAGCGCCTGCACGAAGCCGCGCAGCTGCCGCTGGCGCGCCGGCGCAAGGGCCGGGTCGTCGCACGCGGCCAGCAGCTCCGGCCCGTGCTCCCACAGTTCGTCGCGCGGGTAGTCCAGCAATACCCCGATCAGCTTGAGCAGGCTCATTCCACCACCTCATGCCGGTGCTGCCGGTTCGGGTGAACCGCGTAGGCGGTGGTCTTGCGCTGCCCGAACAGGTCGGCCGGGCTGTCGCCGTTGCAGCCGTTGCCGAAGGTGAAGCCGCAGCCGCCGCGCTCGCCGAACGCGTCGTTGGCGTACTCGCGATGGCCGGTGGGGATGACGAAGCGGTCCTCGTAGTTGGCGATGGCCAGGTAGCGGTACATGTCCTCGGCCTGGGCCACGCTCAGCCCCGCCTGCTCGAGCACGCGGGTGTCCTCGATGCCGTCCACGTTCCTGGCCCGGCGCCAGGCGCGCATCGCCATCAGCCGTTCCAGCGCGCGCACCACCGGTGCCTCGTCGCCGGCCGAGAGCAGGTTGGCCAGGTAGCGCACCGGGATGCGCAGCGAGGCCACGTCCGGCAGCTCGCCGCTCATGCCGATGCGGCCGCGTTCGGCCGCGTTCTGGATCGGCGACAGCGGCGGTACGTACCAGACCATCGGCAGGGTGCGGTACTCCGGGTGCAGCGGCAGCGCCAGCTTCCAGTCGATCGCCAGCTTGTACACCGGCGACGCCCTGGCCGCGTCCAGCCAGCTGTCCGGAATGCCCTCGGCGCGCGCGGCGGCGATCACCGCCGGGTCCGTGGGATCGAGGAAGATGTCCAGGTGCGCCTGGTACAGGTCCTTCTCGGCCGGCACCGCGGCCGCCTCGGCGATGCGGTCGGCGTCGTACAGCATCACCCCGAGGTAGCGGATGCGGCCGACGCAGGTTTCCGAGCAGATGGTCGGCTCGCCCATCTCGATGCGCGGGTAGCAGAAGATGCACTTCTCGGACTTGCCGCTCTTCCAGTTGTAGTAGATCTTCTTGTACGGGCATGCCGACACGCACATGCGCCAGCCACGGCACTTGTCCTGGTCGATCAGGACGATGCCGTCCTCCTCGCGCTTGTAGATCGCGCCCGACGGGCAGGCGGACACGCAGGCCGGGTTCAGGCAGTGCTCGCACAGGCGCGGCAGGTACATCATGAAGGTCTTCTCGAAGGCGCCGTAGATCTCCTTCTGCACCTGGTCGAAGTTGTAGTCGCGGGCGCGCTTGCTGAACTCGGTGCCGAGGATCTCCTCCCAGTTCGGGCCCCACTCGATCTTCTGCATGCGCTCGCCGCTGATCAGCGAGCGCGGCCGCGCGGTCGGCTGGTGCTTGACCTCCGGTGCGTCGTGCAGGTGCTGGTAGTCGAAGTCGAACGGCTCGTAGTAGTCGTCGATCTGCGGCAGGTCGGGGTTGGCGAAGATCTTGGCGAGCATGCGCCAGCGGCCACCGGCGCGCGGCACCAGCTTGCCGGCGCGGGTGCGCACCCAGCCGCCGTTCCACTTGTCCTGGTTCTCCCACTCCTTCGGGTAGCCGATGCCGGGCTTGGTCTCCACGTTGTTGAACCAGGCGTACTCCACGCCCTCGCGCGAGGTCCACACGTTCTTGCAGGTGATCGAGCAGGTATGGCAGCCGATGCACTTGTCCAGGTTCAGCACCATCGCGATCTGTGCGCGCACTTTCATCACACCACCTCCCGGGCAGCGACCGCAGCGGTCTCGCCATCCAGCCAATCGACCTTGTCCATCTTGCGCACGATCACGAACTCGTCGCGGTTGGTGCCGCAGGTGCCGTAGTAGTTGAAGCCGTAGGCCAGCTGCGCATAGCCACCGATCATGTGGGTGGGCTTGAGCACCACGCGGGTGACCGAGTTGTGGATGCCGCCGCGGGTGCCGGAGATCTCCGAACCCGGCACGTTGATGATGCGTTCCTGGGCGTGGTACATCATCGCCATGCCCGGCATCACCCGCTGGCTGACCACCGCGCGCGCGGCGATCGCGCCGTTGACGTTGAACAGCTCGATCCAGTCGTTGTCCTCGATGCCGGCGCTGCGCGCGTCGTCCTCGCTGATCCACACGATCGGGCCGCCGCGCGACAGCGTCTGCATGATCAGGTTGTCGCTGTAGGTACTGTGGATGCCCCACTTCTGGTGCGGGGTGATCCAGTTCAGCACGATCTCGCGGTTGCCGTTCGGGCGCTGGTTGAGCAGCGGCTGCACCGTGCGCGTGTCGACCGGCGGCCGGTAGCCCATGAAGGCCTCGCCGAAGTCGATCATCCACTCGTGGTCCTGGTAGAACTGCTGGCGGCCGGTGATGGTGCGCCACGGGATCAGCTCGTGCACGTTGGTGTAGCCGGCGTTGTAGCTGACGTTCTCATCCTCCAGCCCCGACCAGATCGGCGAGGAGATGATCTTGCGCGGCTGCGCCTGGATGTCGCGGAAGCGGATCGCCTCGTGCTCCTTGCCCACCGCCAGGTGGGTGTGCTCGCGGCCGGTGAAGCCGCCCAGCGATTCCCACGCCTTCACCGCGACGTGGCCGTTGGTCTCCGGCGCCAGGTGCAGGATCACTTCGGCCGCGTCGATGGCCGATTCGATCGCCGGGCGGCCGTGGCTGACGCCGTCCTCGCGCACGGTGTGGTTGAGCCGGCCGAGGAATTCCACCTCGTGCCGGGTGTCCCAGCTCATGCCCTTGCCGCCGTTGCCGAGCTTGTCCAGCAGCGGGCCCAGCGAGGTGAACTTGCGGTACAGGTTCGGGTAGTCGCGCTCGACCACCGCCATGCCCGGCATGGTCTGGCCGGGGATGGCCTCGCACTGGCCCTTCTTCCAGTCGGCCACGCCGAACGGCATGCCCAGTTCGTTCGGGGTGTCGTGCAGGGTCGGCACCAGCACCAGGTCCTTCTCCACGCCGAGCACGCCCGGCGCCATGTCGCTGACCGTGCGCGCCACGCCCTTGAAGATCTCCCAGTCGCTGCGCGACTCCCACGCCGGGTCCACCGCCTTGGACAGCGGATGGATGAACGGGTGCATGTCCGAGGTGTTGAGGTCGTCCTTCTCGTACCAGGTGGCAGTGGGCAGCACGATGTCGCTGTACAGCGCCGTGGTGCACATGCGGAAGTCGAGCGTGACCAGCAGGTCGAGCTTGCCCTCGGGCGCTTCGTCGCGCCATTTCACTTCCTGCGGCTTGAGCGCGCCCATCTCGCCCAGGTCCTTGCCCTGCAGGCCGTGGCGCGTGCCCAGCAGGTGCCGCAGCATGTATTCGTGGCCCTTGCCGGAGGAGCCCAGCAGGTTGGAGCGCCAGATGAACATCATCCGCGGATGGTTCTGGCTGGCGTCCGGGTCGGCGAAGGCGAAGTCCAGCGAGCCGTCCTTGAACTTGCCCAGTGCGTAGTCGGCCGGCGCCACCCCGGCCGCCTCGGCCTCGCGCACCAGCTGCAGTGGATTGCGGTCCAGCTGCGGCGCGCACGGCAGCCAGCCCATGCGCACCGCGCGCAGGTTGAGGTCAGCCAGGCTGCCGGCGTACTTGGAGGCATCGGCCAGCGGCGACAGCAGCTCGTCCACCTGCAGCTTCTCGTAGCGCCACTGCCCGGTGTTGAAGTAGAAGAACGAGGTGCCGTTCATCTGCCGCGGCGGCCGGCTCCAGTCCAGGCCGAAGGCCAGCGGCTGCCAGCCGGTCTGCGGGCGCAGCTTCTCCTGGCCCACGTAGTGCGCCCAGCCGCCACCGGTCTGGCCCACGCAGCCGCACATGACCAGCATGTTGATCAGGCCGCGGTAGTTCATGTCGTTGTGGAACCAGTGGTTCATGCCGGCGCCGACGATGATCATGCTGCGGCCGCGGGTCTTGTCGGCGGTGCGCGCGAACTCGCGGGCGATCTCCACCACCTCCGCGCGCGGCACCCCGGTGATGCGCTCCTGCCAGGCCGGGGTGCCCGGCACGTCGTCGTCGAAGCTCGCCGCCACGTTGCCGCCACCGAAACCGCGGTCCACGCCGTACTGCGCCAGCAGCAGGTCGTAGACCGTGGCCACCAGCGCGTCGCCGCCATCGGCCAGCGCCAGCCGGCGCACCGGGATGTTGCGTTCCAGCACCTCCTCGGCCGGCGCGGCGGTCCAGCCGTCGGTCTCGATGCCGCCGAAGTAGGGGAAGCTGACCGGCTCGATGCCGTCGTTGCCATCGGCCAGGCTCAAGCGCAGGCGGGTAGCGGCGCCGCTGCTGGCCTTTTCCTCGATGTTCCACTTGCCCTTCTCGCCCCAGCGGAAGCCGATCGAGCCGTTGGGCACGACGATCTGGCCGCTCGCCTCGTCATACGCCAGTGTCTTCCATTCCGGGTTGTTGGCCTCGCCCAGCCCGCCCAGTTCGCTGGCGCGCAGGAAGTGGCCCGGCACCAGGCGGCCATCGGCGCGGCGTTCCAGTCGCACCAGCAGCGGCATGTCCGAGTACTGGCGGCAGTAGTCCTGGAAGTACTGCGACGGCGAATCGACATGGAACTCGCGCAGGATCACGTGGCCGAAGGCGAACGCCAGCGCCGCGTCGGTGCCCTGCTTGGGATGCAGCCAGTGGTCGGTGAGCTTGGCCACTTCGGAATAGTCCGGGGTGATCGCCACCGTCTTGGTGCCGTTGTAGCGCGCCTCGGTGAAGAAGTGGGCGTCCGGGGTGCGCGTCTGCGGCACGTTCGAGCCCCAGGCGATGATGTAGCGGCTGTTGTACCAGTCGGCCGATTCGGGCACGTCGGTCTGCTCGCCCCATACCTGCGGCGAGGCCGGCGGCAGGTCGCAGTACCAGTCGTAGAACGACAGGCAGGCGCCGCCGAGCAGCGACAGGTAGCGCGCGCCGGCGGCGTAGGACACCATCGACATCGCCGGAATCGGCGAGAAGCCGACCACGCGGTCCGGGCCGTACTGCTTGACCGTGTACAGGTTGGAGGCGGCGATGATCTCGTTGGCCTCCTCCCAGCGCAGGCGCACGAAGCCGCCCATGCCGCGGCGGCTCTTGTACGCGCGCGCCTTTTCCTTGTCCTCGACGATGCTGGCCCATGCCTCCACCGGCGGCAGCGTCTTGCGCGCCTGCCGCCACAGGCGCAGCAACGTGCCGCGCACCAGCGGGTACTTCAGCCGGTTGGCACTGTACAGGTACCAGGAATAGCTGGCCCCGCGCGGGCAGCCGCGCGGCTCGTGGTTGGGCAGGTCCGGACGCGTGCGCGGGTAATCGGTCTGCTGGGTTTCCCAGGTCACCAGTCCGTTCTTGACGTAGATCTTCCAGCTGCACGAGCCCGTGCAGTTCACGCCATGGGTGGAGCGCACGATCTTGTCGTACTGCCAGCGGGCGCGGTAGCTGTTCTCCCAGTCGCGGCCTTCGCTCTTGCTGAAGCCGTGTCCATCGGCAAAGGGTTGCGGGTCGCGCTTGAAGAACTGCAAGCGATCGAGGAAATAACTCATCGTGGATCTCCCTTTGCGGACATCTGCATCGTGGCTGTGGCGTTCATGGCTGCGGTGCGTGCCGGGGTTGTCAGCAGGGCGCCTCCGCGCCGCGCCGGTAGTACCACCACCAGGTCACGGCCAGGCAGGTGATGTAGAAGGCGATGAAGCCGTACAGCGCCATGTCCGGGCTGCCGGTCAAGGTGATGGACGAGCCGTAGCTCTTGGGGATGAAGAAGCCGCCATAGGCGCCGATGGCCCCGGAAAAGCCGACCACGGCGGCCGACTCGATCCCGGCCTGGCGGCTGGCGTCGGCCTTGCCCTGCGCATCGGCACCGGCCGACAGGCGTTCGTGCAGGGTGCGGAAGATCACCGGGATCATGCGGAAGGTGGTGCCGTTGCCGATGCCGCTGAGCACGAACAGCGCCATGAACGCGGCCAGGAAGCCAAAGAAGTTGCCGCCCTGGCCCTTGTCGGGAAGAAAGTGCAGCACCCCGAACACCGCCGCGACCATCAGCGCGAACACCCAGAAGGTCAGCCGTGCCCCGCCCCAGCGGTCGGCCAGGCTGCCGCCGACCGAGCGCATCAGCGCGCCGAGCAGCGGGCCGATGAAGGCGTAGGTCATCGGGTTCACGTCCGGGAACTGGCTCTTGACCAGCATCGGGAAGCCGGCGGAGAAGCCGATGTACGAGCCGAACGTGCCGATGTACAGCCAGCACATCAGCCAGTTGTGCTTGCGGCGGAAGATCACCGCCTGTTCGGTGAACGAGGAGCGCACGCTGGTCAGGTCGTTCATGCCGAACCACGCGGCCAGGGCGGCCAGCGCGATGGCCGGCACCCAGATGAAGCCTGCGTTCTGCAGGAACAGGTGGCCACTGCCGTCGACCAGCGCCTGCGGCGGCCCGGCCAGCGTGCCCAATGCGCCGACAGTGATGACCAGCGGCACCACCGCCTGCGCCACCGACACGCCGACGTTGCCGAGCCCGGCGTTCAGGCCCAGCGCCAGTCCCTGCTTCTGCTTGGGGTAGAAGAAGGAGATGTTGGACATCGACGAGGAAAAGTTGGCGCCGCCGAAGCCGCACAGGATCGCGATCAGCACGAATACCCAGTACGGCGTGGCCGGGTCCTGCACCGCGAAACCGAGCCACAGCGTGGGCAGCAGCAGCGAGGCGGTGGACAGCGCGGTCCAGCGGCGCCCGCCGAAGATCGGGATCACGAACGAATACGCCACGCGCAGGGTGGCGCCGGACAGGCTGGGCAGCGCCACCAGCCAGAACAGCTGGTCGGTGCTGAAGTCGAAGCCGATGCGCGGCAGGCTGATCGACACCGCCGAGAACAGCACCCAGACCGAGAAGGCCAGCAACAGTGCCGGGATCGATATCACCAGGTTGCGCGTGGCAACCCGCCGGCCCGTGCGCTCCCAATAGCCGGCGTCTTCCGGCTGCCAGTCGCCGATGGTCCGGCCGGGACCTGCGTTGCTGCGTTGCATCACTTCTCTACCGGCGGTCATGCATGGCTCCAAGGCTGCAGATGACGACGTGTAGGTACAAAGATTCAGGCAGTACCTGTCTGGTCCGCGATTAGGCCAGCAGGCGGGTCGAGCCGGTTTTGATTTCGATCAATCCACGCCGGTTTTCGATCTCTCCATGACAAATGTCAAGCCGAAGGCTTGACCGGGCGTACTGCATCACGCCGCCGCATGCTGTCGCGCACGTCCACATCCAGCTGCAGACGCACGCTGTCGCTGCCGGCGCTCGATTCGAAGCAGATCCCTTCACGGCTCGGCAAACGGGCCTGCAGTTCCCGCACCGCATCAATCGGCAGCGCCACCTGGCAATCACCGGCCGTGGCGGAAACGACGGCCGCGCCCGCATTCAGGCGCAACGCCAGCGACCAGCCCGCACCGGCGCCGAGTCGCAGCGTATCGGTCACCGTCTCACCGGCCAGCAGGCGCGCCAGCTCATCTTCATCCACGCGCAGGCGCAGCGACTGCTGCCGGAACTGGATCTTCACGATGCGGCCTCCTGCCATTGCACGGGCGTGTTGCAGTTGAACAGGCAGGCCTCGTCACCGGGCGCCAACGGCAGCCGCCGCGTGGCCAGGCGCTGTTGCAGCAGGGCATGCAGCGAACGCGGGCCATGCGGGTCGTCGAGCATCGCCGCGAGCAGTGCGCGGCAGTCCGCATCGATATCCAGCAGCATCGGCAATGGATGCCCGGCCAGCGCCGTGCAGCCGCCGCGGTGCGCGGCGTGCAGCCGCTGCAGCAGCGCCGGGGTCAACCGCGGCATGTCCACCGCCACCACCCAGGCCGGCCCGTCGGGCATCGCCATCGCCACGCTGTACAGCCCGCCCAGCGGGCCGCAATGCGCGATCCGGTCGGGAATGCCGGCGAAGGCCGGATACGCGCCGCTGACCCAGACCCGCTGCGCGCCGGCCTGGCGCAGCAGTCCGCGCATGTGTTCCAGCAACGTGCGCCCGTGCCAGGGCAGCAGCGCCTTGTCGCGGCCCATGCGGCTGGAGCGGCCGCCGGCCAGCACGATGCCGGCCGGTGCTGGCCGGCTAATCGGCGTGATCGTGGCCATGCGCCGCGTCGCCTTCGCCATGGCACAGCGCGCAGCCTTCGCTCCACTGGCTGTCGCCGTCCTCGTAATGCTCCTGTTTCCAGATCGGGCAGCGGTGCTTCACCGCCTCGATCAACTGCCGGCAGGCGCGGAACGCCTCGTCGCGGTGCGGGCTGCCGGCGGCGACCACCACCGCCACCTCGCCCACCGCCAGCCGTCCGCGGGCGTGGGCCACGTACAGCTTCACGCGCGGGCCGAAGGCGGCCTCCACCTCCGCGGCCAGGCGCTGGAACTCGTTCAGCACCAGCGGCTCGAACAGGTCGTAGGTGATGCCGTGCACCGCGCGCCCCTGGTTGAGGTCGCGCACCTTGCCGATGAACACGTCGATGCCGCCGAAGCCCGGATCGGATACCGCGGCGATCGCCTCGGCCGGGTCGATGGCGGCGCTGGTGCGGTCCAGCACCTTGCCGATGAACACGTCGTTGCCCATCTCAACCTCCACTCACCGGCGGCAGGATCGCCACGCGGCCATCTTCGGGCAGCCGCTCGTGCTCGCGCAGCACGCTCTGCTGGTCGGCGAACACCGAGTAGTCCAGCAGGCCGGCGCGGAACTGCGGCCAGCGCCGCGGCAGCAGCGTGCGCAGCGCCTGGCGCAGGTCGGCCACGTGGTCCCCGGCTACGTCCACCACGATCTCGCGCGAAGCGTCCAGCTCGGAGAAGGCGCCGAACAACTGCAGGTTCACCTGTTTCATGGCAGCGCTCCGCCCATCAGCTGCACCGGGTCGTGGTGCCCGGGACCCTGCACGCGTACATGGGTGCCGGCGGCGGCGAGACCGGCGTCGCCTTCCAGCACCGCCCAGGCATTGGCGTGCAGCATCGACATCAGGCGGAACGATTCCTGACCCGCCAGCAGTCGCACGCCCAGTTGCCCGCGTTCATCCGCCTCGACCCGCGCGCGCGCATGGAAGCGCAGGCCCGGCGGCTTGCGCGCGTCGGCAAGCAGCGGCAGGTACAGCGCCGGCTCCGCGTCCATGCCAAGCATCCTGCGCAGCACCGGCTCGACGAAGAAGCGCTGGCCGACCGCCGCCGACACCGGGTTGCCGGGCAGCCCGAAGTACAACGCGCCGTCGGCCAGCACCGCGAACAGCAGCGGCTTGCCCGGGCGGATGGCCACCTTGTGGAAAACGATGCGCGCGCCACGGGCACGCAGGGCATCGGGGATGAAATCGTAGCGGCCCTGCGACACCGCGCCGGTGCTCACCAGCACCCGCGCACCGGCCGCCAGCGCTTGGTCCAGCACTGCATCGAAGGCGGCCACGTCGTCGCCGACCGTGCCCTGCCACGCCACCTGCGCACCGGCCGCGCGCAGGCGGCCGACCAGGTAGGGCCGGTTGCTGTCGCGGATCTGCCCGGAGTCCAATGCCTGCGCCGCGTCGGTGACCAGCTCCTTGCCGGTGGCGATCACTGCGGCCTGCGGCCGCGCGGCGACCGCCAGTTCGCCCACGCCGATGGCATGCAGCAGGGTGCAGGCGTTGAGATCCAGGCGCTGGCCGGCGCACAGCACGCGCTCGCCTTCGGCCACGTCCTCGCCGCGCAGGCGCACGTGCTGGCCGGGCCTGACCTGCGCGCCCAGGGCGATGCGGGTGGGCCTGCCGTCGTGACTGTCGAGGAGGGTGACCTGTTCGACCGGCACCACGCTGTCCAGCCCGATGGGCATGCGCGCACCGGTCATGATTTCCCATGCGCCGCCAGCGTCCCGCGCGGCGGCGCTGCCGGGGTCGCCGGCCGCCTGCCAACCCCGGACGGAAAACTCCATGCCGGCATCGAGCGGCGTGCCGCCGGCATGCAGGGCGAAGCCGTCCATCGCCGAGTTGTCGAACGGCGGCAGCGACTGCGCGCTGAGCACGTCGCTGGCCAGCACCCGCCCTTCGGCCCGTTCCAGCGGCACCCGTTCTGGCGGCAGCGGCGCGGCGGCGTCGAGCAGGTGCCGCAGCGCTTCGTCATAGGCGATCATGCCGCGCTCCCGTGGCCAGCGCCGCCCGCCATCGCCAGCGCGTGGCCCAGTACCGGCGCGAGGATGTCCAGGCACTGCGCCGCCGCGCGCGGGCTGCCGGGCAGCGCGAACACCAGCATGCCGTCCAGCTGCACCACCTCGGCGCGGCTGAGCCAGGCCATCGGCGTGTGCTGCGCGCTGAGCGCACGCAGCATCTGCGCCAGCCCGTCCACCCGGCGCGCGCCCAGCGACTGCAGCGCCTCCGGCGCCAGATCGCGCGGCCCCAGCCCGGTGCCGCCAGTACACAGGCACAGGCGCACGCCGGCAGCGGCCAGCGCGCGCAGGCGGCCGGCCAGCGGCTCGACGCCGTCGGGCAGCAGTTCCGTGGCCACGACTTCGCCCCCCAGCGCCTGCAGTCCGGCGACCAGGCGCGGGCCGGATTCATCGTCGTAGATGCCTTGGCTGGCGCGGTCGCTCAGGGTCAGCACCGCGCACGCGGCGCCGCCCAGGCCCTGTGGCGGGCGTGGCCTGAAGCGGGCCCGCTCGGCCTCGTCCATGCCGTCGGGGTGCAGCCACAGGCCCTTCTTGCCGCCTTCCTTGAACAGCAGGCGGATGCCCTCGATGCGCAGCGCCGGTTCCACTGGCTTGCTCAGGTCGTACAGGGTCAGCAGGGCCGCGTTGACCCCGGCCAGCGCCTCCATCTCCACGCCGGTACGCGCTTCGCTGGCGCATTCGCACCACACCCGGATCGCCTGCCGCTCGGGCACCGGCGCGCAGTACACGTGCACCAGCTCCAATGGCAGCGGGTGGCACAGCGGCATCAGTGCCGATGCCATCTTCGCGCCCTGCAGGCCGGCGATCTCGGCCATCACCAGCGCATCGCCCTTGGGCAGGCGGCGCTCGACGATCAGCGGGTAGGCCACCGGCCCGGCGTGCAGTTCGCCCACCGCCACCGCGCGGCGGCGGGTAACGCGCTTGTCGCGGACGTCGGCCATGTGGAATGCCGCATTCATCTGACCACTCATCGTGCTGCTCATCCTCCGATCGAGGCCAGGTGCGGGGTCAACCCGGTCCGGCCCTGGTGCAATCCGTGCCCGGCCGCTTTCAGGCCGAGTTGGGTGGTGATGCGCGCCAGCAGCGCGTCGTGGTCGGCGTCGGATTGCAGCAACGGCCGCAGCGCCACCCCGAAATCGCCGAACAGGCACAGCCGCAGGTCGCCGCGGGCGGTGACCCGCAGGCGGTTGCAGCCGGCGCAGAAATCGCGCGAATACGGCGCGATGATGCCGATGCTGCCGCGATAGGCCGGGTGCACGTACTCGCGCGCCGGCCCGGCGTCGGCGGCGCGCGGGCGCAGGCTCCAGCCGGCGGCCTGCAGCTGCTCCACCAGCACGTCGGCGCGCAGGTGGTGGCGCTGGAAATAGTCGCCGTTGTCGCCGGTGCGCATCAGTTCGATGAAGCGAACGCTCAGCGCGCGCTCGCGCAGGAACTCCATCCACGCCGGCAGCTCGTCGTCGTTGCGGTCGCGCAGCAGCACCGCGTTGAGCTTGACCGACTGCAGCCCCAGCGCCTGCGCCATGGCGATGCCTTCGAGCACCTCCGGCAACCGGTCGTGGCCGGTGATGGCATGGAAGCGCTCGCGCTGCAGGCTGTCCACGCTCACGTTGAGCGCGGTCAGCCCGGCCCGGTGCCAGTCCGGCAGGTAACGCGGCAGCCGGGTGCCGTTGGTGGTGATGGCGACCTTGCGGATCCCCGGCACCCGCGCCACCGTGGCGATGATCCGGGTCAGGTCCCTGCGCAGGCTCGGCTCGCCGCCGGTCAGGCGGATCTTGTGCATGCCCAGGGTGGCGAACGCGCGCACCAGCCGGGCGATCTCCTCCACCGCCAGGAAGCGCGGCCGGCCGTCGGCGTGGTAACCATCGGGCAGGCAATAGCTGCAACGGAAGTTGCATGCCTCGGTGAGCGACAGCCGCAGGTAGGGGAAGCTGCGACCGAAGCCGTCGGTGAGCTGGCTCATGGCGGTTCCACCGTCGTCCACTGGCCCGGTACGCCGGGATACTCCCACTTGCGTCAATGGGTTGCCAGCCTACCTTGTCGCACATCGGCGCCGACATGACATGGATCAATCATGCGCCGGACAGGTATGGCAGCATGCGGCAACCGCGTTCCCTTACCGTGACGATGCCATGATGCTGAGCGATTTCGATGGATTGCTGCGCGCCGCGCTGCAACAGGCCGAGCCGCAGCGCCTGCTGTTCGTGTTCGTGCGCGCGGAACTTCCCGAGTCCCCCAGCAGCGACCAGCATGCGCGCCATGCCGCCGGCGAGGGCGGCACGCTGGCGCCGGTGCTGTGCGTGGACAAGGCGCCGCGCGAGATCGCCTCGTTCGCCGCGCTGGCGGCCGAATCCACCGCCACCGGCATGGCGTGGGACCTGGTGTTCGTCGCCGCGCTGGAAGGCCGCGCCGGCGTCGCCCCGTCCTCCGACGAAGCGGCGCAGCCGCTGCGGCTGATGGTCAACGCGATCAACGACGGGCAGGTCAGCCGTTTCGCGGCCTTCGACCGCGCCGGCGAACCGGTCCAGTTCTACTGAGCCACCAGCTGCAGGGTCAGGAAGAACACCACCAGCACGGTGTTCAGGCCCCACACCACGGTCAGCCCGCGTGCGGCCACGCCATAGTTGGGGTTGCGCGCGGAGGGGGCGGCGCGCCACACGGCCGGGATGATCCAGCCGGTATACAGCAGCAGCACCACGAACAGGCCCAGCAGCAGTTCGGTCATGCCTTGCGCCAGCGCCCACAGCGCCGCCGCCCACAGCAGGTTGCTGGGAATCACGCCCTGCAGCCAGAACACGCGCCACAGGTGCGAGGGTGGAGACTTGCCATCCGGTGCGCTCATCGAAGTCGCTGCGGTCATGGTGCTCTGTCCCGTGTCATGCCTCGCGAGAGCTTGCGCCCAATGCACGGGGCGGTCAAACGGGCCGCGCGGCTCAGTGGGGTACGCCGACGATGACGCTGGATGCCTTGAACAGGACCGTGACCACGATTCCCGGCTCCAGCGCCAGCGCCCGCGCGCTTTCCCGGGTGATGATCGCCACCATGCTGCAGCCATCGCCCACGTCCACGACGATTTCGTCGTTGACCGCGCCCTGGCTGATGCGGCCGACCGTGCCGCTGAAACGGTTGCGCGCCGAATAGCGCGCGCCCTCCACGTCGCGGGCGACGATCACCGACGACGCGTCGACCAGCGCGAAGGCCGGTGTCCCCACCTCCAGCCCGAGGCTGTGCACGCTGTCGCGGGTGATGGTGGCCACGACCCGCAGTCCCGGGGTCACTTCCAGCAGGACCTCGTCGTTGACCGCACCGGCCACGATGCCGCGGACATGCCCGTGGAACTGGTTGCGCGCACTGGTGACCATGCCGATCCTCCGTATCAGGGCCAAATCGTCGCCCAGCCCCGGCAGGGACTGGAGGGAATGCAGGAAGCGCCGGTGCTCGCGTTCGAGCTGCTCGAAGTGGCGGATCAGCTGGCGGCCGCGCTCGGTGAGCCGGGCGCCACCGCCCCCACGTCCGCCCACGGTACGCGCGACCAGTGGTTCGCCGGCGGCGGTGTTCATCGCGTCCACCGCGTCCCACGCGTTCTTGTAGGTCATGCCCATGCGTCTTGCGGCCTGGCTGATCGAGCCGCAGGCATCGATCAGGCCCAGCAGAGCGAAGCGGCCGCGGCCGCCCAGGCTTTTCCCGTCCACGCTCAGCCACAGGTGGCCGTGCGGCTCGACAGCGGCATGCAGGGGAGAATCGGCCATGTCGCGGTTGCTCGTCCATCACGCTGCGGGAGCGTGCAGTGTACGGCGGCAGCTACATCGGCCGTGCTTGACCTTCGTCAAGGACGGCCAGGACGCGCGGGGCAAGAATCGATGACCGGGTCGACCGTGGGAGTTGGTCGTGCCCACCGCTATATCATTCTGGATATAACGGAATCCGAGGACCGCCAAGATGCGTACCCGCCGTTTCGTTCTGCCCCTGTCCGCGCTGTTCCTGCCGTTGTCGGCCTTCGCCGCCAACGCCCCGTCTTCCGCCCCGGTGTTCACCCTGGGCAGCGTCGATGTCCATGCCCGCCGCGGCAGCTCGGCCACCGTCGCCGAGCACACCCTGGATGCCGCGCGCATCCAGCAGCTGGACCGCGACACGGTCGGCGAGGCAGTCGCCGTACTGCCCGGTGCGAGCCTGTCGCGCAATTCGCGCAACGAGGACATGCTCTACCTGCGCGGCTTCGACCCGCGGCAGGTGCCGGTCTTCCTCGACGGCGTCCCGCTGTACGTCCCGTACGACGGCTACGTGGACTTCGGCCGCTTCACCACCTTCGACCTGGCGCAGATCCAGGTCGCCAGCGGCGGCGCCTCGCTGCTGTACGGGCCGAACATCCTCGGTGGCGCGATCAACCTGGTCAGCCGCCGCCCCGAGCGCCCGTTCGAAGGCAACCTGCGACTGGGCATCGCCGATGGCGGCGAGCGCAAGGCCGCGCTGAACCTCGGCGGCCGCCGGGGCGACTGGTACTACCAGCTCGGCTGGTCGCAGCTGAAGGCGGACGCGTTCCCGCTGCCCGATGGCTTCCGCGACTACAAGAGCGTGCCCACCGATACCGGCGACGACCGCCGCAACGCCGATCGCGACGACCGCCGGCTGTCGTTCAAGCTCGGCTACACCCCGCGCGAGGGCGACGAGTACGCCCTCGGCTACGCCCGCCAGGACGGGGAGAAGGGCAATCCGGTCTATACCGGCAGCGCGCGCGGCGGCATCCGCTACTGGCGCTGGCCGTGGTGGGACAAGGACAGCCTGTACTTCGTCGGCAACACCCGGCTGGGCCGGCACGCCACGCTGCGCACCCGCGTGTACAGCGACACCTACGGCAACGGCCTGGAGGCCTATACCGACGGCAGCTACGCAACCGGGCTGGACAACAGCAGCTTCCCCAGCGTCTACGACGACCGCACCGTCGGCGGCTCGGTGACCCTGGCCGGCACCGCGCTGGAGCGCCACGAACTGCAGCTGGCCATCCACTACAAGGACGACCGGCACAGCGACCGCAACCGCAACGCGCCGACCAAGGACTACCGCGACGTCACCACCTCGGTGGCGGTGGAGGACCGCTTCGCCCTGACCGCTGCCTCGCACCTGCGCTTCGGCCTCGGCCACGACCGCCGCGAGGCCCGGCGCGTCTACTACTGGCCCACCGGCAGCGCCGACGCCACCAACGCCGTGCTCGAATACGTGCAGCAGCTGGCACCGGACCGGCAGTGGTACGCGAGCGCCGCGCGCCGCACCCGCTTCCCGACCATCAAGGACCGCTATTCGGCGCGCATGGGCGCGGCGCTGCCCAACCCGGACCTCGCGCCGGAACACGCCACCCATCTCGAACTCGGCCTGCGCGGCCGCTGGTGGGAGGGCGCGCAGGTACAGGCTGCGGTATTCCACAGCCTGATCGACGACCTGATCCAGAACGAGGTGGTCGCCTCCACGGCCTGCGGCGGCAGCACCTGCAACCGCGCGCAGAACATCGGCCGCGCCCGTCACCTCGGCGTCGAACTGGGCCTGCAACAGCAGCTGGCCGGGGACTGGGAGCTGCAGGGCAGCTACGCCTGGCTGCGCCGCACCAATCTGGAGAACCGCAACGTGGCCCTGCTGGACAGCCCGCGCCAGCGCCTGTTCCTGGTGCTGGGCTGGGCCGCGCTGCCGCAGCTGCGCCTGCAGGCCACGCTGGAGGCCGAGCAGGGCCGCCGGGTCAGCTACGCCAATGCCGCCGCCCCGGTGCGCGAGCTGCCAGGCTTCGGCACGGTGGGCGTGAAGGCGAGCTGGATGCCGCGCGACGGACTGGGCCTGGACCTGGGCGTCCGCAACGTCGGCGACAAGTGGTATGAACTGGCCGACGGCTACCCGATGCCGGGCCGTACCTGGTTCGTCAACGTCAACAGGAGATTCTGAGCATGGCCGAGCTCATTCCCGTACGCATTGCCGCGCTGGTCCACGATGCCGGCGACGGCCCGGACCCGGACGCGGTGCTGGCAGCCTTTGCGACGCGGCAACTGGCTGCCGGCCACCGCGTGCGCGGGCTGGTGGCGCTGCCACACGAGGCCGCGCCCAACGGCAAGCGCATGGTGCTGATGGACGTGGCCGACCGCACCGCCCGCTACCCGATCAGCCAGGCGCTGGGAGCGGCCGCCTGCGGCTGCAACCTGGACCCGCGCGGCATCGCCGATGCCAGCGGGGTGCTGCGGCGGGCCGTGCGGGAACCGGCCGAACTGGCCATCGCCAACCGTTTCGGCACGCTGGAAGCGCAGGGACGGGGCATGGCCGACGAGCTGCTGGCATTGATGCTGGCCGGCATCCCGCTGCTCACCGTGGTGAACGCGCGTTACCTGGCCGCATGGCGCGATTTCACCGGTGGGCAGGCACGCGAACTGCCTCCCCGCGACGACGCCCTGCAATGCTGGTGGGATGCATGCCGCGCCACGCCGGCGGTGGCGGGATGAAGCGCCGCGCGCTGTTGCAGGCGCTGGCTCTGGCGCCGCTGCTGGCGGCGGGCAACGGCCCGCTGCGCGCGATGCCGACACAGCGCGTGCTGCGCCTGGGGGAGCCCACGGGCGTCCCCGCACGGGTGTTTGCCGCCGGCGCTCCGGCGGCCGTGCTGATCGCCGCGCTGGCGCCGGAACGCCTGTTGGGCTGGCCGATGCAGATGGCGCCCGAGGCGCTGGCGCTGCTGCCCGCGCCGCTGCGCGCGCGTCCGGTGATTGGCCGGCTGGCGGGGCGTGGCAGCACGGTGAGCCTGGAACGGCTGCTGGCGATGCAGCCGGACCTGGTGCTGGATGCCGGCGATTTCGACGCCAACTACCGCTCCTCCGCCGAACGGGTCTGGCAGCAGACCGGCATTCCCATCGAACTGGTGGCCGGGCGCCTGCCCGACCACCCGGCCCAACTGCGGCACGTCGGCCGGCGGCTCGGCGTGGCCGCGCGCGGCGAAGCGCTGGCGCAGGCCGCCGAGGCGCAGCTGGCGCTGGTCCGCGAGGTACTGGCCACGCGCGCGCCCGACGCCCGGCCGACGGTCTACTACGGCCGCGGCGGCGACGGGCTGGAGAGCGGGCTTGCCGGTTCGATCAATACCGAGGTCATCGAGTTCTGCGGCGGCCGCAACGTCGCCGCCGCCGTCGGCAGCGGCGGGCTGGCACGGGTATCGCTGGAACAACTGCTGGCGTGGGACCCGGACGTGATCCTGACCCAGGATGCGGCATTCGCCGCCAGCGCATCGCAGGACCCGCGCTGGCGCAGCCTGCGCGCGGTGCGCAGCGGACGCCTGCACTGCGCGCCGACCCTGCCGTTCGGCTGGCTCGACGGCCCGCCAGGCATCAACCGCCTGCCGGGGCTGGCATGGCTGCTGGCACGGCTGCACCCCGGCGCTACCCCGGCGCTGGCGCCGGCCGCGCTGCGGGCGCGCATCGACGCACTGCACCGTCTGCTGTGGGGCTCGCGCTTGCCGGCCGGCATCGCCGATGCGCTGGAGCCTGGCCGGTGAGAGCCGGTGCGGTGCCGCGCTGGGCCTGGCACGCCGGTGGCTGGGGCCTGCTGCTGGCGATGCTGTTGCTGGCCTTCGCCGTCGGCCAGTTCCCGGTGCGGCCGACGATGCTGCTGCAGGCGCTGGGATCGCAGCTGTTCGGCATCGGCGAGCCGGTTCCGCCGACGGTGCATGCGGCGCTGTGGCACATCCGCCTGCCGCGGGTACTGGCGGCGGTACTGATCGGCGCGGTGCTGTCGGCTGCGGGTGCCGCCTACCAGGCGATGTTCCGCAACCCGCTGGTATCACCGGACATCCTCGGCGTTTCCGCCGGTGCCGGGCTGGGCGCCTCGCTGGCGCTGTTCCTCGGCCTGCCGATGCTGCTGGTACAGGGTTTCGCCTTCGCCGGCGGGCTGGCGGCGGTGGCGCTGGTGTGCCTGGTCGCCGCCCTGGTGCGCCGCCACGAGCCGGTGCTGGTGCTGGTACTGGCCGGCGTGGCGGTATCGGCGTTGCTCGGCGCCGGCATCTCGCTGCTCAAGCTGCTGGCCGACCCGTACACGCAACTGCCGTCGATCACGTTCTGGCTGCTCGGCGGGTTGAACGCGGTGGTCGGCGACGACCTGCGCGTCAGCGCGCCGCTGCTGCTGGCCGGCCTGCTGCCGCTGGTGCTGCTGCGCTGGCGGGTGAACCTGCTGGCGCTGGGCGACGAGGAGGCCGGCGCGCTCGGCGTGGCGGTCGTTCCCTTGCGCTGGACGCTGATCGCGGCGGCGACGCTGTGCACCGCAGCAGCGGTGTCGCTGGCCGGCATCATCGGCTGGGTCGGGTTGGTGGTGCCGCACATCGCGCGCCTGCTGGTCGGCGCCGACTTTCGCCGGCAGCTGCCGGCGAGCCTGCTGCTGGGCGCCAGCTTCCTGCTGGCCGCCGACACGCTGGCGCGCACGCTGGCGCCAATCGAACTGCCGCTGGGCATCCTCACCGCCTGCGTCGGCGTGCCGTGCTTCCTGTGGGTGCTGGCCCGCAGCGGAGGCCGCGCATGAACGCCGCGACCCCGCTGCTGGAAGCGCGCGCGCTGGCCATCGGCCATGCCGGCGTCGCATTGGGTGCGCCGCTGGCGCTGTCGCTGCAGGCCGGTGAAGTGGTGTGCCTGCTCGGCCCCAACGGCTGCGGCAAGACCACGCTGTTCCGTACCCTGCTGGGCCTGCTGCCGGCGGTGGCCGGCGAAGTGCGGCTGCATGGCCGGCCCTTACGCGGCCATGACCGCGCGCAGCGCGCGCGCCTGCTCGGCTACGTGCCGCAGGCTGCGCCGTTGCCGTTCGCCTGGCGCGTGCGCGAGCTGGTGGCGATGGGCCGCGCCGCGCACCTGGGCCTGCTGGCCGCGCCGGGCCGCGCCGATGAAGAGATCGCCGACGCCTGCCTGCAGCAACTGGGCATCGCCGCATTGTCCGCGCGCACGGTGGATACCCTCAGCGGCGGCGAACGGCAACTGGTGCTGGTCGCGAGGGCGCTGGCCCAGCAGGCGCGGGTGCTGGTGATGGACGAACCCACCGCCAGTCTCGACTTCGGCAACCAGCTGCGCATCCTCGACACCGTGCGCGCGCTGGCCGGACGCGGCATCGGCGTGCTGCTGTCCACCCACCAGCCGCAGCATGCACTGCAGGTGGCCGACCGCATCGCGCTGATGGCCGGTGGCAGCCTGCAGGCGCTGGGCCCGGCGCACGAAGTCGCCACGCCCGCCCGGCTGGCCACGCTGTATGGCGTGGACGCCGCGCGCATCGCCGCCTCCCTTCCCGCCACCGGAGCCATGCCGCGATGACCGCCCTGCCCCCGCCGATCGACCATGCCGCCCGCTACCGCCAGCACCTGCAGGCCTGCGGCTACGCGCCCAAACCGGCCAGCGCGTGGGATGCGCGGGCGGCGCAACCGGGCTGGAAACGACGCCACGACGACTACAGCGACGCCTTCCTCGCGCGGCTGGACCTGGACGGCGTGGACAGCGTGCTCGACATCGGCTGCGGCCCCGGCCTGCTCAGCCTGCCCATCGCCGCGCGGGTGCGGCAGGTGCATGCGCTGGACTACAGCCGCGGCATGCTCGATGGCCTGCGCGCGGCGATCGCCCGCGCCGGCGTCGGCAACATCCAGCCGTGGCAGCTGTCCTGGGAAGACGACTGGAGCGCGGTGCCGCGCTGCGATGTCGCCATCGCCTCGCGCTCGTTGATGGTGCCGGACCTGGCACAGGCGCTGGCGAAGCTGGACGCGCACGCGCGCCGGCGCGCCTGCATCACCTTCGCCACCGGCCCGCGCACCGGCGCCGGCGAGCTGGCCGCGTTGTTGCGGCGCACGTGGACGCCGATGCCGGACCATCGCTACCCGGTCAACCTGCTGCTGGACATGGGCCGCCTGCCGCGCGTGGACTACCTTCCGGTGCCGGCGCCCGCTGCCGACACGGAGGCGGCTGACCTGCTGCAACAGGCCGAAGCGCTGTTCGGCGAACTCACCGCCACGGAGCGGCAATCGCTGTGCGACTGGCACGCGGCGTCCCCCGACAACCGGCTCGGGCCGGCTCCTACGTGCCGCTGGGCCTTCATCTGGTGGGAAACCGGCGGCTGAGCACCGGACACCATCGGCCGTGCCCCGCGTGGGGCGGATGGAACGACAAGGGCCGCCCTGTGCGGAGCGGCCCTTGTCTGCACACACATCAGGAACGGGCGAGCGTCAGTGGTCGGCGGCCTTGCTGGCGCCGACGCCGGTCTCGGCGCGGACCTGCTGCGCCGGGTAGGCCGCACGCTCGGCCTTGGCGCGCGCGCTGTTGTCCAGCACCGAGAACAGCCAGATGGCGGCGAAGGCGATGGTCATCGAGAACAGCGCCGGGCTGGTGTACGGGAACGGCGCGCTGCCGGCCGGATTGCCCAGCGTATCCACCCACACCGACGGCGACAGCAGGGTCAGCAGCAGCGACGAGGCCAGGCCGAGGAAGCCACCAATCACCGCGCCGCGGGTGGTGCAGTCCTTCCACAGCAGCGACAGGATCAGCACCGGGAAGTTGGCCGAGGCGGCGATGGCGAAGGCCAGCGACACCATGAACGCCACGTTCTGCTTCTCGAAGGCGATGCCCAGCAGCACCGCGATCACGCCCAGCACCAGGGTGGTGGCGCGCGACACGCGCAGTTCGGTGCCCGCCGGCGGCCTGCCCTTCATGATCACCGTGGCGTACAGGTCGTGCGACACCGCCGAGGCACCGGACAGCGTCAGCCCGGCCACCACCGCCAGGATGGTGGCGAACGCGACCGCGGAGATGAAGCCCATGAACAGGTTGCCGCCCACCGCCTTGCCGACCAGCACCGCAGCCATGTTCGGCCCGCCCTGGATGGTGCCGGTGACCGGGTCGGCGTACGCCGGGTTGGTCAGCACCAGGGCGATGGCGCCGAAGCCGATGATGAAGATCAGGATGTAGAAGTAGCCGATCCAGGTGGTGGCCCAGAACACCGACTTGCGCGCCTGCTTGGCATCGGGAACGGTGAAGAAGCGCATCAGGATGTGCGGCAGGCCGGCGGTGCCGAACATCAGCGCCATGCCGAAGGAGATGGCCGAGATCGGATCCTTGACGAACCCGCCCGGCCCCATGATCGACAGGCCGGCCGCGGCGGCCTCCTCCGCGCTCTTGCCACCGTTGGCGGCGATCTGGGCCTTGACCTGCACCGCGGTGGAGAACAGCTTCTCGAAGCTGAAGCCGAACTGCCACATCACCATCAGCGCCATGAAGGTCACGCCGGACAGCAGCAGGCAGGCCTTGATGATCTGCACCCAGGTGGTGGCGGTCATGCCGCCGAACAGCACGTAGACCATCATCAGCACGCCCACCAGCACTACCGCGATCCAGTAGTCCAGGCCGAACAGCAGCTTGATCAGCGCACCGGCGCCGACCATCTGCGCGATCAGGTAGAACAGCACCACCACCAGCGTGCCGGAGGCGGCGAACAGCCGGATCGGCTTCTGCGCGAAGCGGTAGCCGGCGACGTCGGCGAAAGTGAAGCGGCCGAGGTTGCGCAGCCGCTCGGCCATCAGGAAGGTCAGGATCGGCCAGCCGACCAGGAAGCCGATGGCGTAGATCAGGCCGTCGTAGCCGTTGGCCATCACCGCCGCGGTGATGCCCAGGAACGATGCCGCCGACATGTAGTCGCCGGCGATCGCCAGGCCGTTCTGGAAGCCGGTGATGCCGCCGCCGGCGGTGTAGAAATCGGACGCCGAGCGGGTGCGCGCGGCGGCCCACTTGGTGATGCCCAGGGTCGCCAGCACGAATACGGCGAACATGACGATCGCCGTCCAGTTGGTGGGCTGGCGCACGGTCTGGCCGATGTCGCCGCCGGCCGCCAGGGCCGCGCCGCTGGCGGCCAGCAGGGCGAGCAGCGCGGCCGGGCGCAGGAACGAACGGGTCATTGCGCGTCCTCCACGATCTGCTGGGTCAACTGGTCGAACTCCTTGTTGGCGCGGCGCACGTAGAAGCCGGTGATCAGGATGGTGAACACCATCAGCCCCAGCGCGATCGGGATGCCGATGGTGGTGATCCGGCCCTCACCCAGCGGGGTGGCGAGGAATGCCTTGTCGAAGGCGATCAGGCCGATGTAGCCGTAGTAGGCCAGCAGCATCAGCGCGGTGAGGATCCAGCCCAGGCGGTTGCGCGACTGGCGCAGCCGCTGGTAGGCCGGGTGGGAGGCGATCCGCTCAACACGGGGATCGACGGAAGCATTCATCGGGATTCTCCAGATTTCGGGAATACGGACGCAGGCGTGCAGTGCGCGCCGGTGCGGGCATGAGTGCTCCCCGTGGGGGTAGGGATATGGTGCGTACTGCGTTTCCTGCGGTGGCAGCGGCGCCGTCGCGACGCCGCTGCCGGGCACTCAGAAGCTGTACTTGGTGGTGAACTGCACGCGGCTGATGTCGCCCTTGCGGCCGTTCTCGATCTCGCGCACGCCATACATCAGCTCGGCGCCGATATCGACCTTGGGCATCGGCGTGTAGAACACGTTGCCGCGGATCGACTGCACGCTCTTCGTCACCAGCTGGCCGGTGATCGAGGCGTCGTTGTCGTAGTCGCTGCGCGCGTAGATCAGGTTGGTGCGCAGCTTCGGGGTGAAGGCGTGGCGCCAGCCGACGTAGCCGGCGATCACCCCGGTCGGGTCGAGCTCGTCACGCACCGCGTCCCAGGCGCTGTCGCCGGTGATGCCCAGGCCGATGTAGCGGGCAATGCCCTGGCCGCCGGTGAGCTGGTAGTGCAGCGAATCGCTGCCGCCCATCATCCACTTGCCGCCCAGGGTCAGGCCGCCGCCGGTGGCGGTGGCGTGCGCGCCGGTGGCCTGGTTGTCCACCTTCAGCTGGCGCAGCAGGCCGGCCACGCCGAAAGTGCCCCAGTCGCCCTTCCAGCCGTAGCGCGCGGTCAGGTCGGGCAGCGCGCCGCGGTCGGAGCTGGTGGCGCCGACCAGGGTGGTTTCCGGATTCTCCAGCGAAGCGCTGAAGCCGCCCCTGGTGTAGCGCACCTGGGCCTGACGCACGAAGATCACGCCGTCGGTCGGGCCGACGAAGTCCACCGCCTCGGGAATGGAGGCCGCGTCCATGAAGTTGGACCAGGTCTGGCCGGCCAGCCAGTTGTTCCAGTACATGTAGGCATGGCGCAGGGTGACGCCGTAGGTGTTGGTCGCGGTCTGGTTGCCCAGCGCATTGCCGAAGAAATCCATCTCCACCAGCGCGCCGGCCTTGTCGCCGTTCTCGGCCACGTGGTCCACGCCCAGGTTGAAGCGCGAGAACTTGGCGTGGGCGTTGTAGTCCACGCTCGACGCCTTGCCCGAGCCGCCTGCGCCGTGCACCGGCGTCTGTCCCGGCAGGTACAGCGAGCGGCCGGTGGCGTCGTCGGCAAGTTGTCCGTCGCCGGTGCGGGTGGCGAGGAAATCGGCCTTGATGAAGCCGCCGAACTTGAAGGTGGTGCCCGGCGTGGCGCCCGGGGTGATGCTGGTCACCTGGATCGGCTGTTTGCCGGCCGGCACCACGGGCCTGGCCGGCGCGGCGGCGGTGGCCGCCTGTTCGGCACGCACCTGCTGCACATCGCCCTGGGCCTGGGCGATGGCGCCCTGCTGTTGCTGCTGGGTGGAGAGCAGCAGCTGCACCTGGCGCTCCAGTTCGGCGACGCGGGCTTCCAGCGCCTGTTCCCTGGCGGTGCCGGCAAAGGCCATGCCCGGCGCCAGCAGCGCCACGAACAACGCGGCGGCAAGTGGCCGGCGCACCATCGTCGCAGCGGCCGGGAACGCGCGGCCCGCTGGTTTCAACACGTGTCTGTTCATCAGGTCTGCCTCTCTCCGGCTGGCGTTGACGGCCGCGTCGGTCGCACGGTCACCGGCAGGGTGCGCGGCGTTCGCCGCAGGCGGCTATTCGCCATTAGTCGAAAGCGGGCGGGTATTCGACCATCGTCTAAGCCGCGGGGCAGCGCGCGACTGGGGTGATGCGGCACACTTGGGAGGTCGCGGCCGCGTCGCAGGATGCGGCTCCTCCATTGGTTACAAGTGCAAAGGTGAGGGTATTGCCATGGCTGATCTCTATCCCGTCGATCCCGCGTTCGCCGCCCGGGCGCGGATCGACAAGACCACGTACCAGCAGCAGTACCGCGAATCGGTGGAGCATCCCGATGCGTTCTGGGCCAAGGCTGCCGAGCGCCTGGACTGGTTCACCCGGCCGACCCGGATCAAGAACGTCAGCTACCAGCTGGATGATTTCCGCATCAAGTGGTTCGAGGACGGCGAACTCAACGTCAGCGTGAACTGCCTGGATCGCCAGCTCGCCACCCGCGGCGACAAGACCGCGCTGCTGTTCGAACCGGACAGCCCCGACGCGCCGGCGCAGAAGGTCACCTACCGCGAGCTGCACGAACGCGTGTGCAGGCTCGGCAACGCGCTGCGCAACCTCGGCGTCGGCAAGGGCGACCGCGTCACCATCTACCTGCCGATGATCGTCGACGCCGCGGTGGCGATGCTGGCCTGCGCGCGCATCGGTGCGATCCACTCGGTGGTGTTCGGCGGGTTCGCCGCCAATTCCATCGCCGACCGCGTCGGCGACTGCGGCAGCAAGCTGATCATCACCGCCGACGAAGGCCTGCGCGGCGGCCGCAAGGTACCGCTGAAGGCCAATGTCGACGCCGCGCTGAAACTGCCCGGCACCCACACCGTGGAAACCGTGCTGGTGGTGCGCCATACCGGTGCGGCGGTGGACATGCAGGCCCCGCGCGACCGCTGGTTCCACGACGTGGTCGACACCCAGCCGGCGCAGTGCGAGCCGGAGCGCATGAACGCCGAGGACCCGCTGTTCATCCTCTACACGTCCGGTTCCACCGGCAAGCCCAAGGGCGTGCTGCACACCAGCGGCGGCTACCTGCTGTTCGCCGCCTACACCCACGAAGCGGTGTTCGACCTGCGCGAGGACGACATCTACTGGTGCACCGCCGACGTGGGCTGGGTCACCGGCCACAGCTACATCGTCTACGGCCCGCTTGCCAACGGCGCCACCTCGGTGATGTTCGAGGGCGTGCCGAACTACCCCAACACCTCGCGCTTCTGGGAGGTGATCGACAAGCACCAGGTCACCATCTTCTATACCGCGCCCACCGCGATCCGCGCGCTGATGCGCGACGGCGAGGAGCCGGTCAAGCGCACCTCGCGCAGGAGCCTGCGCCTGCTCGGCAGCGTCGGCGAACCGATCAACCCCGAAGCCTGGCGTTGGTATCACGACGTGGTCGGCGAGGCGCGCTGCCCGATCGTGGATACCTGGTGGCAGACCGAGACCGGCGGCATCCTGATCTCGCCGCTGCCGGGCGCGATGGACCTCAAGCCCGGCTCGGCCACCCTGCCCTTCTTCGGCGTGCAGCCGGCGCTGGTCAACGCCGACGGCGAGATCCAGGAAGGCGCCACCGAGGGCAACCTGATCATCCGCGACTCGTGGCCGGGCCAGATGCGCACCGTCTACGGCGACCACCAGCGCTTCATCGACACCTACTTCCGCACCTACCCGGGCAGCTACTTCACCGGCGACGGTTGCCGCCGCGACGAGGACGGCTACTACTGGATCACCGGCCGCGTCGACGACGTGATCAACGTCTCCGGCCACCGCATCGGCACCGCCGAAGTGGAGAGCGCGCTGGTCAGCCACCCGAAGGTGGCCGAGGCGGCGGTGGTCGGCTTCCCGCACGACATCAAGGGCCAGGGCATCTACGCCTACGTCACCCTGGTGGCGGGCGAGGCGCAGACCGACGAGCTGCTCAAGGAACTGGTGGCGTGGGTGCGCAAGGAGATCGGCCCGATCGCCGCGCCGGACCACCTGCAGTGGGCGCCGGGCCTGCCCAAGACCCGTTCGGGCAAGATCATGCGCCGCATCCTGCGCAAGATCGCCGAGAATGCACCGGACCAGCTCGGCGACACCTCGACCCTGGCCGATCCGTCGGTCGTGGCCTCGCTGGTGGACGAGCGCAAGGTGCGCTGAACCGGCGTCCGGGCACCACGTGGGGGCCGGCACGGCGCGACGGCGATAGCGTTGCCCGCATCGCCCCCCGTCCCTCACGTTCCACCGCCCGCCCTGCCGATGCACGTCCCCGCCCCCCGCTTGCCGACTCCTCCCGCCCCCATGCCCACCCTGCTCATCGCCGACGACCACCCGCTGTTCCGCGAAGCGCTGCGCGGGGCGGTGCAGCGGGTGATTCCGGGGGTGCAGCTGCTGGAGGCCGACAGCGTCGAGGCGCTGTATGCGCTGGCCGAGCAGCACCCCGACGCGGACCTGGTGCTGATGGACCTGAACATGCCCGGCGCACAGGGGTTCAACGCGCTGGTGCACCTGCGCTCGCTGCATCCGCAGCTGCCGATCGTGGTGGTGTCCGCGCGCGAGGAGCCGACGGTGATGCGGCGTGCGCTGGACCATGGCGCGTTCGGCTTCATTCCAAAATCGGCCGATTCGGACACCATCGGCCATGCCCTGGGCACCATCCTCGATGGCGAGCGCTGGGCGCCGGCGGAGGCGCACAACGTGCCGCCCACCGACCACGAGGAGCGCGAGGTGGGCCAGCGCCTGCGCGAGCTGACCCCGCAGCAGTTCCGGGTGCTGCAGATGCTCGGCGCCGGCCGCCTCAACAAGCAGATCGCCTACGACCTGAACGTGTCCGAGGCCACCATCAAGGCGCATGTCACCGCGATCCTGCGCAAGCTCGGCGTCACCAACCGCACCCAGGCGGTGCTGATGGCCGGCAAGCTGGCCATCGACGACGACAGCATCGTGCTGCCGCCGGAAGAGGACTGAGCCGACACCGGCGTGGCGACGGCGAAGCGGCCTGCCGCCGCCCCGCTGCCGCGCCCGGCGTCAGGCCACGCGTGCCGGCGGCGGCGCGTCGTGGCCGCCCAGCACGAATGTTTCCGCCGCCGCCGCCAGGTCCTGCGCCTGCTCGCGCATGGCCAGCGCCGCCTGCGAGGAGGCCCGGGCGACATTGTCGCTCTGGCGCGTGCCCTCGCCGATACGCCGCAGCAGCCGTTCGACGTCGTCCACCGCACTGACCTGGCGCGCCGACGCCGCGTCGATGCGCGCCATCGCCGTCACCACCTGCTGCACGCGGCCGCCGATGTCCTGCATCGCCTCGCCGCTGCTGTCGACCAGGTGGGCGCCGGCTTCGACCTGCTGCAGCGAGGCATCCACCAGCGCGCGGATCTGCTGCGAGGCCTCGGCCGAGCGCTGCGCCAGCTGCCGCACTTCGCCGGCGACCACCGCGAAGCCGCGGCCGTGGCTGCCGGCGCGCGCCGCTTCCACCGCCGCATTGAGCGCCAGCAGGTTGGTCTGGAACGACAGGCTGTCCACCGTGGCGACGATTTCGCGGATGTGGCGCGAGGACGCGCGCAGCCGCTCCATGCCCGACACCGCGGCGGCGGTGGCTTCGCGCCCGCGCTCGGCGGCGATGCTGGCGGCCTCGGAGACCTCGGCGCTGTGGCGCGCGCTGTCGGCATTCTCGCGCGCCTCCCCGGCCACCGAGCGCACGCGTTGCAGCGCGTCGTGCACGTCATCGACCTGCTGCTGGACCTGGGCGGACAGTTCGCGGGTGCCGCCGGCCATGTCGGCCACCGCCGCCTGCACGCTGCCGGCCGACTGCTGGATGCTGGAGACGATGGCGCCGACCTGGCGCATCGCCACTTCCAGCCCCTGCCGCAGCCGCGCGTAGATGCCGCCGCCATCCTCGCGCATGCGCGCGCTCAGGTCGCCGCGGGCGAAGTGGCCGATCACGCGCGTGGCGTCGCCGACCTGCGACTGCACGCTGTCCAGCAGCGCGTTGATGCGCCCGCCCAGCTCCAGCACGAAACCCTGCTTGTCGGCCAGTTCGATGCGGCCTTCCAGGTCGCCGCCGGCGGCAGCGGCGACCACCGCCGCGACCTCGTTGGCGATCACCCGTTCCAGGCGGCGGTCCTGCCATTCCATCACCATTCCCAGCACCCGCTCCTGCTCGAGTACCGGGCTGGCGCGCAGCCAGAACCCGGTGTTGCCCAGCTCCACCTCGGCGTCGATGGTGCCGCCGCCGTCGCGCACCCGGGCCAGCACCGCGGCCACGTCGGGGCCGAGCGTGGCCACCGCGGCGCCGGTTCCGGCCGGCATCTCGACGCCGGCCCGTGCGAAGGTCAGCCGCAGGGCATCGTTGGCGTAGACCACGCAGCCCTCGCCATCGGTCACCAGCACCGCGGCGCGCGCCACGTCCAGCGCCTGGCGCACGCGCTGGTTGGCGAGCGCGGCGATGCGCTCGCTGGCGATGCGTTCGCGCAGGCGCGCCTGCATCTGCATCAGTGCGGTGGCGAGGCGGCCGATCTCGTCGTGCCGGTTGCGCACCACCAGGGTGCCATCCAGGTGGTCGTCGGCGATCGCCCCGGCGAAGGCCGAGGCGGCGGCCAGCGGGCGGTCGATGGCGCGCAGCAGCAGCACCAGCAGCGTCACCAGCAGCACGCCCACGATCAGCACGGTGGCGGCGAAGGCGGCGTTCATCCAGCTGCGCGCGGCAGCCTGCCCGGCCTGCTGCCGCTGCAGCGCGCTGCGCTGGTCGCGCTGCAGGCGCAGGATCACCGGGTCCACCTGCGCGGCATGCTCGTCCAGCGCCTGGGTCTCGCTGTCGACGCCGAAGCGCGCCGCCGCATAGGACAGGAACGCGCCCTGGTAGCGCTGCATCGCCTCGCGCACCTGCGCGCGCACCGGCTCCGGCATGCGTGCGCGCTGCAGCAGCAGTTCGAACGGCATCGCCTCGGCCCCCAGTTCGTCGGCGTACTTCTGTTCGCGGCGCGCGATGAAGTCCTTTTCGTAGCGGCGCATGCTCAGCATCGATACCTGCAGCTCCGGCTCGCGGTAATCGCCGATCAGGTTCTCCACGGTATGCACCGCCGCGCGCAGCTCGCCCTGCATGCCGCTGTCGGCATCGTGGCCGAGCTCGCCGATGCGCTCGTCCAGCAGGCGCGCCGATTCCAGGTAGGCCTGCAGCGCGGCAGCCAGCGCGGGCGGCCACGGCTCGGCGCCAGGCACCGGCGCCAGTGCCTGGCCCAGCTGCGCACGCGCCTTGCCGAAAGCCTGCCCGGCGGTGGTCGAAAACGACATGGCATACTCGGCCTGCGCGCGCCGGGTCTCGGCGAAGGCGCGGGCCAGGCGCTCCAGCCGCGCCGCGTCCTGCTGGTAGCGTTGCAGCCGCTGGTCGGCGGCGCGGGTGCCGGCGCTGAGCCAGGCATAGGCCGAGCCGATGACGGCCAGGCCGACCACCAGCGCCAGCAGGCTCAGCCGCAGCTTCTGGGCGATTCCAAGCGGGAACTTCATTGCACGACTCCGGGCGTGGGGACGCCTCTGGATCGGCCGCCGGCGCGCAACCTTTAGGACGTTTCGCGAGCGGGGGGCGTGCCGGTCGCCGCGCGCGGCGCAATGAAGCCAGCGGGTGATGACAGCTGCATGTCAGCCCCGCACACGCCCGTCCCCGCCTGCACGGCGACGGCCGCGACGGCGTGCTAGAATCCGCGCTCCCTTGGGGAGTAGCCTGCTTCCAGCGTCTGGAAGCGCACGCGTCAACACACTCGACCATTGCGTCGTGGCGCGTGCGACCGGTTCCACGGTTGGCGAGACCAACGGCATGCGAGCGCAACGTCAGGTCGGGCGCGCCGCGTGCCGTCCGTGTCCGCCCGGCCAGGAAAACCCGATGTCCCCTCTGTCCATCCTTCTCATCGGCTTCGCCATGTCCACCGATGCCTTCGCCGCCGCGATCGGCAAGGGTGCGGCGATGCGCCGGCCGCGCCTGCCCGACGCGCTGCGCGCCGGCCTGATCTTCGGCGTGATCGAAGCCATCACCCCGCTGCTCGGCTGGCTGCTGGGCCGCGCCACCTCGCAGTACGTCGAAGCGTTCGACCACTGGATCGCGTTCGTGCTGCTCGGCGCGCTGGGCGTGCACATGATCGTCGCCGGGCTGCGCCCGGATGCCGAAGAGGAAACCCAGGAACCCGGCGACAACCGCCACCACCGCTTCTGGACGCTGGCCGCCACCGGCCTGGCCACCAGCATCGACGCGGCGGCGATCGGCGTGAGCCTGGCCTTCCTGGACGTGCACATCGGCGTGGTGGCGCTGGTCATCGGCCTGTGCACGCTGGTCATGGTGACCCTGGGCATCATGCTCGGCCGCGTGCTCGGGGCGCTGGTCGGCAAGCGCGCGGAGATCGTCGGCGGCGTGATCCTGATCGTCATCGGCGCCAGCATCCTGTACGAGCACCTGCACGGCGCGGCCTGAGCGCAGGACCGCGGCGGCGGCCGGGCACGCCGGCGGCATCGCGCCGCCGGCAGGTCCGTCAGCGCGCCGGCCTCAGCGCAGCGCGGTCAGGAAGGCGCGCAGCGAGGCCGGCTTCACCGGCTTGGTCAGCACCCGGTAGCCGCGCTCGCGCGCCAGCCGCTTCAGCTCGTCGCGGCCATCGGCGGTGAGCAGCGCGCCGGGCAGCGGGCGGCCGGCGGCCCCGCGCAGCGCGACCAGCGCGTCGAGCCCGTCCATGCGGTCGTGCAGGTGGTAGTCCACCAGCATCACGTCGGGCCGCTCGGCGATCTTCTCCAGCGCCATGTCCACGGTGCTGGCCGCGATCACCTGCACCTTCCAGCGGCCAAGCAGCGCGCGCATGCCGTCGAGGATCTCCTGGTCGTTGTCCACGCACAGCACGCGCAGGCCGGCCAGCGCCTCGTCGCCGCCGAACGCCGGCATGGCGCGCGGCGGCGGCGCCACCGCAGGCGTCGGCACGCGCGGCAGGGTGATGGAGAACATGCTGCCGCGGCCGGGTTGGCTGCGTGCATCCAGGCCATGGCCGAGCAGCCGCGAGATGCGCTGGCAGATCGACAGGCCCAGGCCCAGGCCCTGTTCGCCCCAGTCGAACGGCTGCTGGTAGCGGTGGAACTCGTTGAAGATCTGCTGCATGTGGTGCTCGGGGATACCGGGACCGGTATCCCACACCTGCAGCTCGACCTGGCCACCACGCACCCGCAGCGCCAGTACGATGCGCCCGCTGCGGGTGTAGCGCAGCGCGTTGGCCATGAAGTTCTGCAGCACCCGGCGCAGCAGGCGGCGGTCGCTGCGCACCCATGCCTGGCGCGCGAACACGTGCAGGCGCAGCCCCCGCCCGGCCGCCACCGGGGTGTACTGCGCGGCCAGTTCGCGCACCAGCACCGCGGCATCGAAATCGGTGACGGTCGGACGCAGGCCGCCGGCATCCAGCCGCGACACGTCGAGCAGGCCGTCGAGCAGCTCTTCGGCCGCACGCAGCGAGGCGTCCACGCGTTCGGCCAGGTGGCGCTGCTCGTCGCCTTCCTGCAGGCCGTCGCGCAGCGCCGAGGCGAACAGGCGCGCGGCGTTGAGCGGCTGCAGCACGTCATGGCTGATGGCGGCCAGGAAGCGGGTCTTGGACTGCTGCGCCGCCTCGGCCGCCTGCGAGCGCTCGGCCACCCGCTGCTCCAGGGTCTCGTTGGCCTCCAGCAGCGCCTGCTCGGCGCGCTTGAAGTCGCTGATGTCGTTGTAGCTGGTGACGTAACCGCCGCCGGGCAGGGCCTGGCCGCGCAGCTCGATCACCTTGCCGTCGGCGCCGGTACGCTCGAACACGTGCGGCGTGCCGGCGCGCATGTGGCCGATGCGCCGGTTGATCTGCATCTCGATGTCGCCTTCGCCCAGCTCGCCGCGCTCGGCGTTGTAGCGGATCAGGTCGGCGACCGGGCGGCCGACGTAGAGCATGCCGTCGGGATAGCCGAACATCTGCTGGTAACGGCGGTTCCACGCGGTCAGGCGCATGTCCGGATCGACCACGCTGACCCCGGCGCTGATGTTCTCCAGCGTGGTGGACAGGATCTCGCGGTTGAAACGCAGCTCCTGCCCGGCCTCGTCCAGCACCGCCACCACTTCGCCCAGGTCCATGCCCGAACCGCGCAGCAGGCTGGTCAGCAGCAGGCGCGCCGAAGCGGCGCCGATGGACGCGGCCAGCAGGCGCTCGGTGAACTGCACCCAGGCGCGGTCGGCGGCGGCGGCCGGCTGGAACTCGCGCTGCAGCGCCTGCGCCTGTTCGACGAAAGCGCGCCGCGCGCGCACGTCGCCGACCACGCGCGTGGCCAGCGCCAGCAGGTCGCGCACCTTGACGTGCGCCGGCCAGTCGCCGGCCACCGCCGGGCGCCGCGCGTACGGCTCCAGGAACGGCGCCACGCGCAGCCGTTCGGCCACCCCCGGGCGCCAGCGCATCGACACCAGCAGCATGGTGGCGGTGTTGAGCAGCAGCGACCAGAACGTGCCATGGGTCAGCGGGTCCCAGCCACGCAGGCCGAACAGCTGTTCGGGCCGCAGCCAGCCGATGCCGAACGGGCCGCGCTCGACCAGCCCCACGTCCAGCCAGCCGCCATGGCAGAGCGCCGGCAGCAGCAGCGTGTAGATCCACAACGCGAAGCCCACCGCCATGCCGGTGCCGACGCCGCGGCGGCTCGCGCCGCGCCAGTACAGGCCGCCGATCAGGCCGGGGGCGAACTGCGCCACCGCGGCGAACGCCATCAGCCCGTAGGTCGCGAGCATGGTGTCGTTGTTGCTGCCGCGGTAGTAGCCGTACGCCACCAGCGCCAGCAGCAGGATCGCCAGGCGGCGGATCCACAACACGCGCGAGGCGACGTCGGCGGCCTCGCGGTGGTCGCCGCTGCGGCGCAGCAGCAGCGGCATCACCAGATCGTTGCTGATCATGGTCGCCAGCGCGATCGAGGAGACGATCACCATGCCGGTCGCCGCGGAGAAGCCACCGACGTAGGCGACCAGCGCCAGCGCGGTGTTGCCGCTGCTCATCGGCAGCGCCAGCACCAGCGCGTCGTCGACCACGCCGCCGCCGCCGAGCAGGGCGTTGCCGGCCACCGCGATCGGCACGATCATCAGCGAGATCAGGACCAGATAGCCGCCGAACAGCCAGCGCGCGCGGCGCACGTCGCCGACGTCGCCGCATTCCACCACCGCCACGTGGAACTGGCGCGGCAGGCAGATCAGCGCCAGGAAGCTGAGCAGGGTCTGCGAGACGAAGCCCACCGGCGGCGTGCCCTCGAACAGGGTGCGTGCCGACGCCACCACCGCGGTGCCGCGGTCGGACAGCCAGACGTAGGCGAACACCCCGACCGCCACCATCGCCAGCAGCTTGATCATCGATTCCAGGGCGATGGCCAGCATCATGCCGTGGTGGTGCTCGGTGGCGTCCACCTGGCGGGTGCCGAACAACGTGGCGAACAGGGCCATCAGCAGCGCCACGTACAGCGCCGGATCGGTGAGCACGCCGCCGCCGCCGCTGTCGCCGGTGAGCACCTGCAGGCTCATCGCCACCGCCTTGTACTGCAGCGCCAGGTACGGCACCACGCCGATCAGCGCGATCACCGCCACCAGCGCGGCCAGCCGCCGCGAGCGACCGTAGCGGGAGGAAATGAAATCGGCGATGGAGACCACGTTCTCGCTGCGCGCGATCAGCGCCAGCCGTTCGATGATGCGCCAGCCGAACAGCAGCAGCAGCAGCGGCCCCAGGTAGATCGGCAGGTAACCGATGCCGTAGCGCACCGCGGTGCCGACCGCGCCGTAGAAGGTCCACGACGAGCAGTACACCGCCAGCGCCAGGCTGTAGATCACCGGCCGCAGCCACGGCCGGTCCGGGTACATCGGCCGATGGTCGCCCCACCACGCCACGCCGAACAGCAGCGCGGCATAGCCGAGCGAAACCAGCAGCAGGATCCAGCTTGAGACCAAGGACGCGTTTCCGGACGGGCCGTGCCGCAGTGTAGCCGCTGCACGGCCCGCACCGTGGCGGCCGTGCGGCGCGGCTCAGCAGGGGATCGTTTCGCCGCCCCCGGCCGGCGCCGCCGGCTCGACGGACAACGCCCGCGCCGGCAGGTACAGATGGAACCGGGTGCCTTCGCCCGGCGCGCTGTCCACTTCGATGCGGCCGTCGGCCGCGGCGATCAGGTTGACCGCCACCGCCAGGCCCAGGCCGGTGCCCTGGCCGCTGGGCTTGGTGGTGAAGAACGGCTCCATGCAGCGCAGCCGCACCTCCTCGCTCATGCCATGGCCGCTGTCGCTCACTTCGATCCGCAGTTCGTTGCCCGGCTCCGGGCAGGACAACGCCAGCCGGAAGGTGCCGCCGTCGGGCATGGCCTGCCGCGCATTGGCGGCCAGGCTCAACAGCACCAGCTCCAGCTGCGCCGGGTCGAAATGGATCTGGCACTGCACCTGGCCGGTGTCCAGCTCGAACACCATGCGCGTGTCGAACAGCTGGCGCAGCATCGGCTCCATCGCGGCGATGGTCGGCGCCGCGTCCAGCAGCTGCGGCCGCGCCACGTCCTGGCGGCTGAAATCCAGCAGCCGGCGGGTGACCGCGCCGGCGCGCCGTGCCGCCGACTCCACACCCTGCAGCGCCGCCTTCAGCTCCGCCGGATCGTCGCTGCGGCGGCCCTTGCCGGCATATCCCATGATCAGCGCCAGCAGATGGTTGAAATCGTGCGCTACGCCGCTGGCCAGCCGGCCGACGTTCTCGATCTTCAGCGCGTGCACCAGCTGCTCGCGCGAGCGCTCCTTTTCCTGCATTTCCAGTTGCAGCGCGTCGCGCTTGCGCGCCAGGTCGGCGCCGCGGCGGCGGGCGATGCGCAGGTTGTCGCGCAGCGCGGACAGCGACTGGTCCAGCACGAACGCCACCACCAGCGTGCCGAAGCCGGCCAGCACCAGGTCGCGCAACGCCAGCTCCACGCGCGCGGGCAGGTAGAAGGCGGCGGCCGCGTCCAGCCATGCGCCCAGCACCAGCAGCGCAGCCAGCCAGGCGGTGGCCAGCCACAGCGCCCGGCGGCCCAGCAGCGCACCGGCCAGCAGCACCGGCAGCAGCTGCAGCAGTTGCCCGTGCATCTGCGCGCGCAGGCCCCAGTAGCCATAGGCCACCGAGCTCAGCACCAGGTTGAGCACCACGAAGACCATCACCGACAGGTGCAGGCGCCGGCGCCGCAGCAGCTCCAGCGAAGCCAGGCAGGCCAGCATGCCGGCCACGCCCAGCACCTGCCCCAGCCCCCCGCTCCCCGGCGGACCCCACAGCAGGAGCAGCAACTGGTAGCCGGCCACGGCGAGCAGCAGGCGCTGCAGCATCGCCATGGCGCGGGCCTCGGTGGCGTCGACCACGGCCGGCGGCCCGCGACGGTCGGTGGCGCGGCGCGACGTGGCCTGGTCTTCGGGCCGGGTAGTTCGGGAAGGCATCGGGCGGAATCCCCGGCACGGCGGGTTGCCGCGCGATACATGGAAAGACGCCGCTATATTACGGACCCACCGTCGTCCAAGCGCCCACGCGCGTGCCGGGGACGGCCCGCAGCCGCGGCGGCGGGGCGATGCGGCGCCCGGCGCGCAGGGAGTGCGGCTATATTAGCGACGTCCGTTGCCGGACCTTCCGCGCCGCCGCCCGGCCGGACTTTCCCCCGCCAGGAAACACCGGACGCCATGCTCCCACCGCTTCGTGTCATTCGATTCCGCTGCCTGTTGCCCTGGGCGGTGCTGGCAACGGCCCTGGCCGGCCCCGCGGGTGCCCAGGGCACGGACGCCGACATACGGCTGATGGACCAGGTCATGCGCTGCCATACGATGGTGCACGGTGCCCCGCGCGAAGCGCTGGCGATGGCCACGAAGCTGCTGTCCACACCGGCGCTGCCGGCGGTGGTGGAGATAGGCGCCGAAGGTTGCCGCGGCTTCGCCCGGCAGCTGCTCGGCCAGGGCGACGCCAGCCTGGAATCGGCGGCGCGGGTGCAGGCGTTGCTGCAGACGGCGGAATTGCCCACCATCGAACGCAGCCGGGCGATGCAGATGGCGGCCACGCTGCTGCAGCGCAATGGCCAGACCGCCGAGGGCCTGCAACTGCTCGAGTCGATGCTCGAACGCGGCATCGCCGAAGGCGACGTAGGCAGCCAGATCACCGCGCTGAGCGGCATCGCCCTGATCCGCGCCGAGCAGATGGACGACCCCGAGGGGGCGCTGCATTACCAGCAGCAGGCGCTGGCGCTGTCCGACCACCTGCGCCGGCCGCCGCTGCCGCAGGACGTGATGCTGCACTACAACCACGGCTATACGCTGCTGCGGCTCAGGCGCCATGACGAGGCGGAGCGCGCCTTCGCGCGTGCCGAGTCGATCGCCAACCGCGTGTCCAACCAGGACGTGATGCTGCACCGGATCCGCAGCCACCGGGCCGAGATCCAGCGTGCCGGCGGGCACCTGGAGGCGGCCCGGGCGCAGTTCCTGGCCGTGCTGCCGTGGCAGGCGCAGAACGATCCGCTCGGGCAGATCGTCACCCTGCAGCGGCTGGCGCGGATCGCACTGGAACAGGCGCAACCGCAGCAGGCCCGGGATCTCGGCGAGAAGGCGCTGGCGCTGGCCGAAGCCGGCAAGTTCCCCGGAGGCGCGCGCGACAGCCTGGACCTGCTGGCGGAGACCAGCGTGGCACTCGGCAATACCGCCCAGGCGCGCGACTACCTGCGCCAGGCCAGGCAGATCGACCAGGCACAGATGAAAGGCGACAACCTCAATCGCCTGGCCAGGCTGCAGGCCACGGCCGAGCAGGCGCTGGACCCGATCCGCATCAACGCCGTCCAGGAGGCCAGCCGCGACCGCCTGCTGCGCAATGCCGCGCTGGCCGCGGTGGCGGTCCTGCTGCTGGGCGGCGGCGGCCTGTACCTGCGCATGCGCCGCCAGCAGCGGCGGCTGCGCAGGCTCGGCACCATCGACGCGCTCACCGGGCTGCCGAACCGGCGCGAGGCGCAACGCCTGCTGGACGCCACCATGTCAGTGCGCACCGGCGACACGCGCAGCGCGGTGCTGCTGCTGGAGATCGATGGCTTCAAGGCCCTCAACGACCTGCACGGCCATGACGCCGGCGACCTGCTGCTGCGCGCGGTGGCCGAAGAACTGGTGCGCGGCAGCGACCAGCACGACCACGTGGCGCGCTGGGGCGGGGCGACCTTCGTGGTGATCCGCGCCAACACCACCCAGGCCGCGGCGTTCGCATTGGCCGCGCACCTGTGCCGCTGCATCGAGCGGCTGCAGGTGGATGTCGCGCCGGGCCAGTGCCTGACTCCCAGCATGTCCGCCGGCGTGGCCCCGCATCCGCTGTTCCCGGGGACCGCCGCCAGCCATGCCGAGACCCTGCGTGCGGCCAGCCGGGCGCTGCAGGTGGCGCGCCGCAGCGGCACCGGCACCTGGGCCGGGCTGTGGGGCCTGGCCGAGGGCCGCAACGTCGACCTGTACAGCATCCTGCGCGATCCGGAACATGCGCTGGCGCAGGGCTGGATCATGATCGGCGGCGGCCGGCCGATGTCGTGGGCACCGCCGCGCGACGTCGGTGCCCCGCCAGCGCGGGACGAAAACCGGGGCCAGAGTCGGATTTCCCATCTGCCTTGAACCCGGGATCCGTCGGCCACGCGCACGCGACAACCGACTCCGAGCCCTGTTTTTCACGCGACGCGGCGATTACCGGGCCAGCTCGAAGCGCACTTCGACCCGGCGGTTGGGCAGCAGGCATTCCAGCAGCGCGGCGCGCGGCTTGACGCCATCGCACTGCTGCACCTGCTGGGTATCGCCACGGTATTCGTAGCGGATCCGGTCGGCGGCGATGCCGCGGCCGATCAGCAGCTCGCGAACCGTCTGCGCGCGACGCTGCGACAGGCCCTGGTTGTAGTCGAAGCCCTTGCCCTGCATGCGGTCGGCATGCCCGACCAGGGTGACGCCGGCCAGTTCGCGCTGCTCCCCGGCCAGGGTGGCCAGCGCGCGGTCGATGCTCTCCAGCGAGTAGGTACGGATGTCCTTGCGGCCATCGCGGTCGAACTCGAACAGCACGTTGGCGATCAGCGGGCCGGGCGTCGGCGCCACGGCGGCAGGCGCCACGGCGCACTGGCGTGCCAACGCCTCGGCGTCGTTGACCAGGTCTTCGGCGATCTGGATGTACGGCTTGGAATGGCGCCACTGCTGCTGGTTGAATTCGTTGCCGGCGTGCACCAGCTCGACCTCGCCGCAGGCCACGGCCTGCTGCGCGCAGCTGAAGCCCGGGGTGCCGTGGATCGCCTTCAGGCGCTGCCACAGGTCGTCGCGCAGGTACTTGGCGTTGTTGACCAGGGGCGTATCGGTCGGGATCGGCGAGACGCCGGTCTCCATGGCCACGATCAGCCTCTCCGACTCGGTCAGCGCTTCCTGCGGGAACGCGCTGCGGTCGTTGCGGGTGTATTCGTGGAAGGACACGTCCAGCCAGCACTGCGCCTTGGACAGGTGGTAGTCGCGCACCGGGCGGCCGGCGTCGTTGAGCGCCTGGATGCGGCCCTGCGTGGCTTCGTAGCCCTGCAGGTCGACGTGGATGGCCTCGTCGGTGATGCGTTTTTCCTGCGGGTTGAGCCGGGTCTGCTGGGCGGCGGCAGTGCCGGCCAGGGCGGACAGGAGGGCGGTCGCCAGCAGCGCGCGGGACAGGGTGGAACGGGTATGCGGGAGAGTCATCGGGTCGTCCTCAGCGGGCCGGGTCGCGGTAGCGCACCGGGTCACGGCGGAAAAGGTCTTCGTCGAACTTGAAGCGCAGGCGCAGGAACAGGCCCTGCTGGGTGTACTCGTAGCCGTTGAGGTCGCGGTCGCCCTCGAAGCCGGTCCAGTTGTAACCGGCCGACAACCACAGGTTCTGCCGCAGCAGGCGGCCCACTTCCACGCCGTAGGCGTACTGGTTGCCGCCGGACTGGCCACGGAAGGTGGAGCCGAGCACGCCGACGTCCCAGTTCTCGGTGATGTCGTAGACGATGCGGCCGGAGAACAGCAGCGCACGGAAGCTGCTGTTGACGCGGGCGCCGTCGGCCAGGGCGAACTGGTCGCGCTGCCACTTGCCGGCCACGCGTCCGGTCAGCCACCACGGCCGCGACGGATGCCAGTCGGCATGCGAGGAGACGATGTGGGCGCGGGTACGCACGTCCTGGCTGGTGCCGTTGACCACCTGGCCGTCGAGCAGGGTCAATCCGCTTTCGTCGCGTTCGAGCTTGTACTCGTAGCGCATCAGCGCGTTGACCCGGTTGCGGTCGGTGTCGCGGTAGGCCAGTCCCAGCTGGAAGCGGTCCTGCAGGACGTCGCCGCGTTCCTTGTAGTTGGTCGCCAGCAGGTAGTTGCGGCCCAGCAGGGTCCAGTCGCGGCTGAGCTTGCGCGCCAGCATGAACTGCAGCAGCGTGGTGTCGAACGCCTCGTTGGCCTCGGTGTGCGCCACGTCTTCGGAGATGCGGTGCTCCACGCGCACCGCGCCGCGCCACAGCGGGTTGGCGCTGTAGTCCAGCGCCAGCGCCAGCCCGGTGCTGTCGCCGGTGTCGCCGGCGATCACGTTGACCCGTTCGGCCGAGCTGCTCAGGCGCAGGCCCTCGCGGATGTCCCAGTTGTTGCGGATGCCCGAGGCGGCCTGCACGTCGCGGCCGCTGATCGCATCGCGCAGCCGGTACTCGCTGAATGCCTGGGTGTCGCGCAGGTAGGTGCTGTCCACGCCGAACACCAGCGCATCGGCCTGGCGGTCGGTGGTGGTGATGCCGTAGGCGCTGGTCAGGCCGGTCTGCTTCTCGTAGCGGCCATACAGGCGGCTGCGCTCGAACACCTGGTAGTCGACGCCGGCGGCCACGCGGTTGCGGTCCTCGCCGTTGACGCTCTGCTCGACCTCGGCACCGCCGCTGAACTTCTCGCTGAAACGGTAGCCCAGGCCGATGCGGGCACTGTCCGATTCCAGCTTCGTGCCGACCGGCAGGTCGCTGGTGATCAGGCTGCCGGACGACGGGCCATTGATGACCATCAGCCCGGTGGCCGGGTCCAGCGCCTGCTGGCCATAGCCCAGCGCGCCGCCGCCGGCACCGGTGGCGAAGCCGCCGGTCAGGCCGCCGGCCTGGCCGAACGGCGACCCCATCGACCACGGCGAGGTCACGCCGATGGTCTCGCGCACGCTGCGCAGGCCCACGTCCAGGGTCAGGCGCCCGGTGGCGCCCACGCGCACGCCGGCACCGCCGGCCTCGCGCTCGCCACCATCGGGATTGCGGTCTTCGCTGCGCAGGGCTTCGACATACAGCTCCAGCCGCGGGCTCACCGCATAGCCCAGGCGCGCGTTGTACTCGCCGCGGCCGCCATACAACGGCGATGCCGGGTTGTTGAACGCCGGATCGGTGCGCGCGGCGAACAGGCGTGCATCGAACCTGTCGCCGTCATGCGCGAATTCGACGCGCCAGGCGTCGCCCTCGACCTCGCCGACCACGTCCTTCAGGCCCTGCGAGGCGACCTGGTTGAGCGAACTGGTGTTGACCTCGCTGCGGGTGCGCGCGAACTCGGCGACCAGCATCGTGTTCTCGCCGAACCGGTAGCCGGCGTTGGCGCTGCCCATGCGGAACTCGGCGTACGGGTTGCGGTCTTCCACCGCCGAGGCGCCCACCTCCAGCCGTTCGGTCAGCTTGAACTGGCCGTCGGCGCCGAACACCCAGAACTTCTCGGTCTGCTGGTCCAGCTCGTAGGTGATGCGCAGCGACACCGGATTCAGGTCGCTGTCGAAGGACGGCATGAACTGGTTGAGCAGGATGCGCCCGGAGAACGGCTCGAAGCTGTAGTCCACCAGCCGCGCCAGCGGACGCACCGATACGATGCGGGTCGGCTGGTTGCGGTCGCGCACGATCACTTCCACCCGCTCGCTGCCTTCCAGCACCGTGTTGTTGCGCAGCGCGTACGGGCCACTGCCCTGGCTGCGGAACTCCTCGATGACCTGGCGCAGCGAGTCCTCGATGGCGAAGACGTTGCCGCGTGCGCGCGCGCTCTCGAAGTGCCAGCCCAGGCCGGTGGCGGTGCGGTTGTAGGCACTCAGGCTGCGCTGCGGGATCGGCCCGCTGCCACCGATGCCGGTGACCGTGGCCAGCGTGTCGCCGGTCTGGAAGTCGCCATACAGCAGGTAGCTGCGCTTGTTGTCGATACGCACGTACAGGCGTTCGGCCGAGCGCGCGTCGAAGCCGCGCAGCGACGCATCGCCGTAGACCGGGTAGAACTCCTCCGGCTGGATGTCGCGCAGCAGGCGGCCGCGCACGTCCTTGTCCGAATCGTAGGCGGCGGTGAGCAGGTACTCGCCCTTGATCCGGCCCTTGACGAAGAACGCGGTGCGCGCGGCGGCATTGGCCTTGCCGTTGTTGAACTGCTTCTCCCAGCGGCGGATGTCGCGGTCGAAGGCGTCGTGGTGCTGCACCGGCGAGATCAGCCCGGCATTGGACCTGTTGTGGAAATTGAGCACGCCCTCGATCAGGCCGGTGGCCAGCAGTTCGCGCATTTCCGGCAGGAAGCCGATCACGCCCTCGGCGGTGTGGCCGCCGGCGGTGATGCGCAGCACCACGTCCTGCGGCTCGTGCGGCGCGAGCAGGTCGAACTCGGCCACGCCATCCTCCACCACCAGCTGCACGCCGGGGGTGACCTTGTCGGCATCGCCGGCACCGGGGCCGAACTCATCGGTACGCGAACCGGGCAGGCGCACGCGGCCGCCGCTGTTCTCGATGGTGGCGTAGGCGCGGCCGGCCAGCGGCCTGCCTTCGCCGTCGAGCAGCTGCACGCGCACGTGCACCGGGGTCTGGCCGTCGGCCGGCACGCCGTCGCGGTCGACCTCGACGCGGACCAGGTCCACGCCGCGGTTGAGGGCGTAGTCGACCTGGCCCGGCCGCGCCGGCACCGCTTCAGGTGCGGCATCGACGCTCGCCGGCGAACGCGGGTACAGGGTGCTGGCATCGCCCAGCACCGGGGTGAAGCGGGTACTGGTGCCCACGCTCTGGGCCATCGCCGGTACGGCAACGGCAGCCAGCGCGCAGGCCAGCAGGCTCAGGCGCGGCGGCGTACGCGGGAAGTCGCGGCGGCTCATGACTGCACCTCCTGCGCGGCCGATGCCGGGGGCGGGTTGGGTCTGGGATCCACGATCGGTCTCTGGTTGGCCGTATCCGTGGCCTGCTGCGGCGCACGGACGGGCTTGCTTTCGAAACGCAGCGGCGACTGGCCGGGCTCGTTCTCCGGTGCGCGCACCTCACCCTGGGTACGGCGCGCTTTGACCTGCTCCAGCACCGGGTTGGCGCAGCTGCCCTCGACGAAGTCGGCGCGGTGCAGCTCACCGTTCTTCAGGTCCAGGAACAGGCTGTCGGCGTCGCCCAGGTTGCGGTTGCTGCTGGTGGTCAGGCGTGCGCCGACCGGCAGGGTCGACGGATCGACCTTCAGCGTGTGGCTGTTCGGCGGCAGGCCGCAGTAGCTGTACTTGCCCTCCGAGTCGGAGACCAGCCAGGTGCCGTCGGAGAAGTACAGGCGCACCCCGGGGATGCCCAGTTCTTCCGGGTCCTGCACGTGGTTGTTGTTGCAGTCCACGAACACCTTGCCCAGCACGCAGGCCTCGTCGGTGAACACGCCGCCGGTGACGCGCACGCGGTACTGGGCGTGGTTGGACGGGGTCGAACCCGGCAGCGGGTTCAGGCCCACCGGATCGATGCAGCCGCCGGGGATCGAGCAGCCGTGCGCCTGCGCGCGGTTGATGCCATCGCCCTGCAGCGCGCCCACGCCGATGCGCACGCGGTAGGTCAGCACCCGCTGGCCACCGGCGGCGATCGGGCCCAGATCGAAGCCCAGGCGCGGACCCGGCCTGCCCAGCGGTTCGTCCAGCACGCGGCCGTCGACGCGGGCGGTGCCGTCGATGTAGGTGAAGCCGCGCGGCAGCACGTCGACGATGTTCACCGTGCGCGCGGCGCTGCCGGACACGTGGCGTACCTCGATGGTGTACTGCACGGTGTCGCCGATCTCGGCCATGGCGCGGTCGCCACGCTTGCTGATCACCAGCAGCGTGTCTTCCGGCGCTTCCTGCACCTCGTTCGGCACCCGGCACAGGTTCTGGCTGATCTGCGGGTCACACAGGTCGAGCTGGCCGGGGGTTTCCTCGAACTGCTTCCACTGTTCCTCGCCCGGCTTGCGCTGCGGATCTTCGCCGCCGCCGGACACCACCACCGCGTTGTTCACGGTGCCCTGGCGCACGGCTTCCGGCAGCACGTCCACCGGCACCTTGATCGCCCCCGGATGGGTCGCACCGGCCGCCAGTTCGCGCGCGCTGGCGCACTCGAAGCGGCGCTCGCCCGCGCTGCCGGTACAGGTCCAGCCATCGCCGGCGGGCAGGCCCGACAGCACGATGCCGGCCGGCAGGTGTTCGCTGACCACGTACTCGGCGTCGGTGGCGCGCTCGCCGATGTTGCGCACGCGGATCAGGTAGCTGGCCTGCTGGCCAACGGTGAACACGGCGCTGTCGGCGGCCTTGCTGACCACCACGTCCGGCCATGCCTTCACCAGTTCGCTCGGCAGGCGGCAGGCGTTGTGCACCACCTCGGCCTCGCACACCGGCAGGATGCCGACGTCGCCGCCTTCCAGCGCCTGCTGTTCTTCCGGCGTCGGGCGGCGCGATTCCGGCTCGCCGCCGCCGGCGACCAGCACGGCATTGTTGACGGTACCGGCGCTGGCATCGGCGCCCACGCGCACCAACGCGCTGATGACCGCCGTCGCACTCTGCCCGGCTGCCAGCACGGTGCTGCTGCGGCAGCTGAAGCGGGTGTCGCCGGCCGCACCGGTGCAGCTCCAGCCGTCACCCGTCGGGACATCGGCCAGGGTCACGCCCTGCGGCAGGCGGTCGAGCACCTCGTACTCGCCGCTGGTCGCAGCCAGGCCGGCATTGCGCACCACGATGCGGTAGGTCGCGGCGCTGCCGGTGACCAGGGTCGCCGGATCCACCGACTTGCTGACCCGCAGGTCGGGCACGTCGGTGTTGAGCTCGCCGAAGTTGTTGGACTGCGAGTGGATGCCCGGCTCCAGCGTCAGCCAGCTGATGACCGAGACCGGCTCGCTCTTCGGCGTGCCGTCGCCACCGGTGGTACCCGGCACCGTCTGCCCGCTCTGCGTCTGCGGCGGCTGGTTGGGCTGGGTCACCTTGTAGCGGCCCGGGCGCAGGTTCGGGAAGTGGTAACGGCCATCGCCGTCGGTGACGACCGTGGTGCGGACCGGGTTGCCGAGGTCGTCGACGCCCTCCAGCACGATCTCCTGGCCGGGGATGCCGGTTTCGCCGGCGTCGATGCGCCCGTTGTCGTTGTCGTCGTACCACACCTGGCCGGCGATGGATGCCGGCGGGATCTCGCCGAAGTTGTTGGCCACCGAGTGTTCGTTGGCGCCCAGCACGATGCCGCTGATCGCCGACGGCGTGGTGGTCACCGCGGTGGCGTCGCCACCGTGGCTGCCGGCACGGGTATGGCCGTTGAACGTGCCCGCCGGCTGTTCCGGCTCGGTCACGGTATAGGTGCCGGGCACCAGTCCGTCGAACAGGTAGTCGCCGTTCTGGTCGGTCCTCACCTCGGCCACCACCGGGTTGCCCTGGATGTCGGTGCCGGTCAGGCGCACGATGACGCCGGCGATGCCGTTCTCGTCAGCGGCGATGACGCCATCGTTGTTGCGGTCCAGCCACACCCGGCCGGCGATGGAGCCGTTCATCGGGATCTCGCCGAAGTTGTTCTGCACCGCGTGCTGGTTCTCGCCCAGCACGATGTTGCCGATCGCCGACGGCGTGGTGGCCTTGCCGGTCGCGGTGGCGCCCGCCATCGGCACGCCGCCGATGTTGCCCGGTACCGTCTTGCCATTGAGCGTCAGCGGCGGCTGGTTCGGCTCGGTGACGGCATAGGTGCCCGCCGGCAGGTCGGCGAACAGGTAGCTGCCGTCGTTGCCGGTGGTGGTGGTACGGGTGACCGCGTTGCCATTGACGTCGGTGCCGGTCAGTTCGACCGTGACGCCGGCGATGCCCTGCTCGCCCGCATTGATCACGCCGTTGTCGTCGTTGTCCAGCCACACCCGGCCGGCGATGGTGCTGCGGGTCGGGATCTCGGCGAACAGGTTCTCCAGCGACTTCTGGCCCGGGGCCACGGTGATGCCGGTGATCTGCGACGGGGTGGTGTTCACGCCGGTCGCGGTGCCGGTGGCGATGCCGCCGACCGTTCCTTCGGTGGTGATGCCGTTGGCGGTGCCCGCCGGCTGGTTCGGCTGGTGCAGGATGTAGGTGCCCGGCAGCAGCTGGGTGAACGAGAACGTGCCGTCGTTGGCGGTCGTCGTGGTGGCGACCACCGTGCCGCCCGCGTTGCGCAGCTCGATGGTCTGGCCACCGATGCCGCCGTCGCTGCCGTTCTGCACGCCGTCGTTGTCGTAATCCATGAACACGCGGCCATGGATCTCGGCGCCTTCCTGTTCGCCGAAATCGTAGTTCTCGCCGTTGCCGGTCAGGCGGATGCCGCTGATGCGGTCGGTGGTCGGCGCATCGCCGGCCACGCCGGTCTGCGCGCTGCCGGCGCTGCAGCCGGCACCGCCGCAGGTACCGGGCTTCACCGCGCTGGGCCGGTTCAGGTGGCCAGCCGGCAGCACTTCGCGCACGGCATAGGTCTTGGCCGGGTCCAGGCCGACGAACTTGTAGAAGCCATTGGCGTCGGTGAGTGCGGTCCCGGTCGGACCGGTGACGGGCACGTAGTCGCCGCCGACCAGCTCCAGCAGTTCCAGGGTGGCGCCGGCGATGGGCTCATCCGTGGCCGGGTCGCGTACGTCGTTGACGTTCTTGTCCAGGAACACGTGGCCGGACAGCGTGTACAGGGTGACTTCCGGGAAGTCGAACTGCACGCCCTGGCCGCCGCTGCCGAGCACCACGCCGCTGATGACGCCACCGCTGGCCACGATGCCGGCGGTGCCCTTGTCGGTCACGCCGGTGCTGGTGCCGTTGCGCACGGTGCGCGTGCTGTTGGGCTGCGGCAGGCCGTTGTTGTAGCCGCCGGACACGGTGCTCTGGTCCTGGTTGATGGTGTAACCGGCGGCATCGGACGGCGCCAGCCCGTTGAACACGTAGTCGCCGTCGGCATTGGTGGTGACGGTGACGTCGATCGCGTTGCCGTAGACGTCGGTACCGGTCAGGCGCACGGCGACGTTGGCCAGGCCGTTGTCGCCGGCGTCGGTATCGCCGTTGTTGTTCTGGTCGAGGAACACGCGGCCGCCGATGCTGGCATTGCGCACCTGCACCGGGCCGTCCTGCTCGTTGTTGTTCGGATTGCTGTCCTTGGCCAGGTCCTCGTTGGCCGCGTCCTTGCCCGGCTGCACGGCCGCGTGGTTGTCCACGTCGGTCAGCCACGGCCCGGCATACACGCCCGCCTTGGGACGCGCATGCAGGGTCAGGGTGTAGCCGCTGCCCGCCGGGAAATTGCCGTTGACGTGGCAGGTCACCTGCTGCACCGGGGTCGCGCTGGTGACGCTGGCGACGCCGTTGGAGACATAGCAGACGTCCGCCGCGTCCGGCGCCGGCGGGCCGGGCTGCACGGCCAGGGTGCCGCCGGCCGCGGCCAGCGTGGCGCCGCCGGTGGCGGTGCCCACGCCCGGGGCGGTGCCGGGAATCCACTCGAAGCCGGACGGCAGCGTGTCCACCACGCGCATCTGGGTGGAGGTGGAAATGCCGTTGTTGCGCAGCACGATCTGCCACGGCACGGCCTGGCCGACGTCGACCGGCGAGACCATGGCGGTCTTGCTCACCACTTCCAGGTCGGTGCTCGGGAACAGCACGTTGTTGATCGCGGCCAGGTTGTTGCCGGCCTGGAGCGGATCGGCGGTGCACTTGCCGGAGGATTCGTAACTGTTGGTCTCGTCCGCGCAGACGTGCACGGCATTGCCGAAGATCACCGGGGCGGCGGACACGCCGGTGGGCCGGAACACCAGTTCGAAGTTCACTTCCTCGTTCACGTCCAGCGTGCCGAAGCTACACACCGTCGCGGCGTTCGGTGATGCCTGGGTACAGGCAACGGTCTTGCTGGCCAGGGTGTAGCCGGCGCTTGCCGCGCCCGCGTTCATGTTCTGCGGCGTGCCCTGCAGTACCAGGCTGAACCCGGACGGCACCGTCAGGGTGTCGGTCATTTCGATGTTTTCGGCGATCGACGGGCCGGCGTTGCGGACGCTGAAGCGGTAGCGCAGGTCGTCGCCGGCGCGGAACTCGCTCTGGCCGGCGGGGAACACCGGCACCTTGCCCTGCTGCAGGTCGAACGACGGCACGGTGACGTCGAACACGGCCGAGGCGGTGTTGTTCGCCTGCGCGTTGGCGTCGCCACAGGCGCTGGAGTTGGCGACCCCGTCGAAACGGTACTCGCACATGTTGTCCAGGTGGACCTGGGCGGTGTTGGTGACGTTCTCGTACAGCTTGTCGCCCAGCGCGCCGGTGTAGCTCGGCGGCTTCTTGACGCGCGCACGCACGGTGACCGTCTGCACTTCATGGCGGGAGATGGTCGTGACGTTGACGCAGGAAATGGAACCGCTGGCCAGGTTGCTGGCCGCGCAGCTCATCTTGGCCGCATCGGCCGGCTTGACTTCCAGCACCTCGAAGGCCGGCGTCGCCAGCGTCGCCGCGCCGGTGAACAGGCTGTCGGTGATACGGAAGTTGCCGGCGGCGATGTGGTCCTGGCCCTGGTTGCGGGCGACCAGGGTGAACAGCACGGTCTCGCCGACCGATGCCATCGGATTGTTGCCACCGCTGGCCGGGATGCTGGTCGTGACCGTCTTGCTGGTCATGGCCACGTCGGCACGCGGCAGCACCAGCACCCGCGCGCTGTCGCTCATCACGTTGCCGCCGGACAGGTCCTTCAGGAACGCGTTGGTCGAATCCAGCGTGGCGGTATTGTTCAGCTGGCCGGTGGGCGCCCCCAGCGGGCGCGACAGCGTGGCCGTGACCACGATGGTGGCGCCGGCCGGCACGTTGCTGAAATTGCAGGTCTGCTCGTAGGTGCTGGCCGATTCGACGGTGTTGCCGTTGTTGCTCCAGTTGCCCGGGTTGCCGGATATGGCGGCCGGGCAGCTGTGCGTCGCGCCCACGGCCTGGGTCAGGTCGTAGGTGAAACTGATGTTCGGCGTGACGTAGTTCGGCGTCTGCCCGATCGCCCGCATCAGGCCGTTGTAGACGTCCTTCACCTGCAGGTTCGGGATCGTCGCCTGCGCCGCGGCGGTGGTGATGGTCATCCGCCAGTGCATGTCGTTGTCGGCGGCGGCCAGCGTCGGCGCGTCGGCGACGTCATCGTGCCAGGTGGTGCCGTCCACCGAGGACTCCTTGCGGATGCCCACGCGGACGTCTTCGATAGTGGTGCCGATGCCGTTGGCGGCCTGGCAGTCCTGGCCGTTGGTACCGTTCTCGCCGATGCCGCCGGTCGCGCCGGCATCCTCGGGGTCTGCCGGCTGCGGGCCGTTGTTCGCGTCCAGCCCCAGCAGGCGCAGCACCTCGCTGCCGGTACAGGCGATGTTGGTCAACGTTACCGGGTTGGGCCCCAGGGTCGCGGCGTCGGCGATGGTGTGGGCGAAGCTGAAGGAACGCGACTGGCCGACGCTCATGGTGCCGGGGATGGGCAGCTCGCACGAGACCTGCGTCGTCTGCGCGGGGTTGGCGCCATCGGTTCGCGGCGAGGCTGGGGTGACGGTGCACACCCAGCCGTTGGTGGCGGTGACCGAGGCATTGGTGATTTCGCGCGGATCCAGCCAGTCCACCACGCGCAGCGGCTGCGAGGCGCTCCAGCTGACCGTTTCCGGACCACGGTTGGTGACGGTCAGGGTGGTGCTGATGGTCTGTCCCGGCGCCACCTTGCCGGGCTTGCTCTTGCTCAGCCCCAGGTCGGCCGCCGACGGCGCCATCCAGTAACGGCGGGTGGCGCTGTTGTTGTTCGGCTGGCCATCATCCTGTCCGGGCGGCAGGGTCAGCACGGCGGGCAGGTACTCGCCGGTGCGGCGCACGTTGTCCAGCGTCACCGGGATGACGAACGAGGCGGACAGGCCCACGTTCAACGCGCCCGCGATGCAGCTGACCTTGGTGCCGTTCCAGGTTCCGGTCTGGGTGCCGCCGCTCACCGGCGGGGCGATGGTCAGGCTGCTGGCCGGCACGGAGGTACAACCCGGCGGCAGTGCACCGATGGTGAAACCGGCCGGAACGATGGTCTCGATCACGGCACCGGCGGCCGACGCCATGGGGCCGTTGTTGGTCACACCCAGGGTGATGGTCTGGTTGCTCAGGCCCGACGAGGGCGAGGCCGAGCTGTTGCTCAGCGAGCTGGTGATGGTCGCCACCAGGTCGGTGGCCGGCTCGGTGTTGTAGTTGAGGCTGGTGGTGTTGTTGCCCGCGGCCAGGTCGATATAGAGCGTATTGGCGGAACTGATGGATGCCGTGTTGACGAAGCTGCCGTAGCTGCGGGTGGTGCCACTGACCTCGATCCAGCTGCTGTTGAGCTGCGCGGCGGTGATCGCCGAGCCGCCGGCGGCATAGGTACAGGTCAGCACGCGGCTGCTGTTGGCCGTGGCCACCGCGGTGCACGCCGGCGTCAGCGGGCCACCGAAATTGATTGCCGTCGCCACAAAGCCCGTGGCCGCGCTGTCTGGCAGGTTGTCGGTGATGACGATGCTGCCGCCCACCGGCACGTTGTTGCCGCCGGCGGCGATGTTCGGGGTCAGCCGGAAGGTGCTGTTGCCACCGGTCAGCGGGCTGCCGCTGGCCGGCACGGTCATGGCCTTGCCCACGGTGAGGTCGCCGGCGTTGCGCACGTTGCCGGAGAAGGCGGCGGACGGACCCGAGGTGCCGGTGGCGGTCAGGTTGAAACCGCCGGCGGTCACGCCGCGTACCGGGAAGCTCACCGTGCCGCTGCTGCCGGCGGTGGTCGAGCACACCATGTTCGGCGCGGTGTAGGTACAACCGGCCGGGGGCGCGGGCGGGTTGGCACCGAGCTGGGCGGGGATGACGACGGTGATGGTGTCGCCGCCGGCACTGGTACGCGTCCAGTCGACCGTGACGTTCACGTCCTGGCCGATGCCGATGTCCGCGGCCGTGGTCACCTGCGTCGCGGTCACGGCGGCGTTGGCGGCCGGCACCATGAATCCGACCGCGGCCAACAGGCCGGCGAGCTTCATTGCGCGGACGGCAAATCCATTTGCATGCGCGCGCGAAGACGTCGCGCGAGCGGCCTGATCGTGAGTTTGGTACACGGGTTTTCCCCTGCGTTGCAGCTGTTGCGCCCCACCCGGCGGCCTGGCGGCCCGGGCCTTGCGTGTCGTCGGTGCCTGCCGTTGCGGGCAGGCGCGGAACACCCGTTCAGGGCATTCGGGCCGCATTCTCGGCAGCTGGCGCGGTCAAGGCAGTAGCAGTCCCTGACGCTTGCTCACACTTGCTCTCGAATCACCGGGCAGCGACCTGCCCCGGCGGAACCCGGATCACGACTGCGTGGGTACCCACAGGTAGCCCGCCCCGCGCAGGGCGCGCACCGGCAAGGCCAACGGGGTCGCAGCACGGACACGCGCACGCAGGCGGTGCATCAGCACTTCCAGCCGGTGCGGGTCGAAATCCCATGGCGTGGACGTGAGCGCGGCGATCAGCTGTTCGCGGCCCACGGGCGTGCCGGGGCACGAGAGCAGTTCGTGGAGCAGCGCCCGCTCGGCTGTGGACAACGCCAGGACGCGGCCATCGGGCGACCACAGCTCCCAGCCGCCGGCGCGCAGGCTCCAGTCGTTGCCGGCATGCTGCGCCGGCGCGGCGGCGGGCTCCGCTACCGGGTCGGGCGCGGCACCGCTGGGGGCGGCCATGCGCCGGTGCAGGCTGTGCAGGGCCGCCACCAGCACCGGCAGCTCCAGCGGTTTGGGCAGGTACACATCGGCTCCCGCCGACAGGCCGTGCGCCATGTCGGCGGCGCTGCCGCGCCCGGTGACCAGCACGATGCCCATGTCGCCGGTACGGCGCAGGTGGCGGGTCGCGCTGAACCCGTCCTCGCCCGGCAGCGTGATGTCGAGCACGACGATGTCGCAGGCGGCCACCGCCAGTTCACGATAAAGGGCCTGGACACTGCCGATGCCGCGGACCGCAGCCCCCTGCCGCGCGAGTTCATCGACCACCAGCGCGCACCACTCCGGGTCGTCCTCCACCACCCGGATGCGTACGCCCTGCAACGGCGGCGGCGCGCATGCCGGCGGCCCTTCCTGATTCGTTTCCAATACCGGTCCCCATGCACGCCGGCCACACGATGCGCGGCCCCGACGGCGGGGTGGGATTCTCGACAGCTGCCGGCAACGCGGCAGTATCAAACCATCTCCATTGCTCTCCGGAATTCACCGGCACCCGTGCCGGCAGCGGAAACCGGTTCTGCCGCCTTCAGGCGACAGGGGTCGGCTCGGAGACCAGCATGTAACCGATGCCGCGCAGCGCGCGCACCGGCAGCAGGGTGCCGGTGGCATTGCGTGCCCGGGTGCGCAGGCGGTGCACCAGCACCTCCAGCCGGTGCGGGTCGAAATCCCAGGGCTGGTCGGTGACCGCGGCGATGAGCCGCTCGCGGTCGACCGCCTCGCCGGGAACGGCGAACAGTTCGCGCAGGAAGCCGCGTTCGGCCGCGGTCAGGGTCAGCACCCTGCCATTGGGGGCATGCAGGTCCCATCCGTCCGAGCGCAGGTTCCATGCGGCGATGGCCTCGCCGGGGGCGGCCACGGCGGGCGAGGACTGCGACATGCGCCGGTGCAGGCTGTGCAGCGCGGCCACCAGCACCGGCAGCTCCAGCGGTTTGGGCAGGTAGACATCGGCACCGAGCGAGAGCCCGTGCGCCATGTCCGCGGTGCCGCTGCGCCCGGTGACCAGCACGATGCCCATGCCGTCCATCCGCCGCAGGTGGCCGGTGGCGCTCAATCCATCCTCGCCGGGCAGGCCGACATCCAGCACGAGGATGTCGCACCGGTCCACCGCCAGTTCGCGGTAGAGCGCCTCGACGCTGTCGATGCCGCGCACGTCGACACCGTGGTACTCGAGCTCCTCGACCACCATGCCGCGCCACTCGGGATCATCTTCGACGACCCAGATCCGTACGCCATCCAGCCGGCAACCGGCATCGCCTGCCGGCCGTTCCCCATCCACCTGCATCAGTGCTTCCCCACGACCTGTCCCGCCCTGTTCGCCCGGCCATTCTAGGCCAGTGGCGTTCCACTGCCGCCCGGCCACGCGCACCGGACGGGACGGAGCCGGGGCCCGGCAGACACGATGCCGGCCCCGGCCTTGCAGGCGCCTACTCCCGCGGCAGGCCCATTTCGGCCAGCAGCGCCGGCGCCGGGTAGACCTTGGCCAGCAGCCAGCGCAGGTAGCGCATGTCCACGTGCACGGCCCGCTTGTAGCGCGGGTCGAACCACCAGCTGGCGCTCACCGACTCCCAGTTGGAGTCGAAGTTCAGGCCGATCAGCTCGCCGCGCGCATTGAGCACCGGCGAACCGGAGTTGCCCCCGGTGGTATCGAGATTGGTCAGGAAGTTGACCGTCTGCGTCTTCAGCACCGGGTCGGCGGTGCTGCCGAAATCGCCCTTGGCGATGGCATCGAGCAGCGGCCTGGGCGCGTCGAACGGCACCGTGTTGGTGTTCTTCTCGACGATGCCGGCCACCGTGGTCACCGGCGAATAGCTGACCGCGTCGCGCGGATGCAGCGCCTCGACCTTGCCGTAGCTGATGCGCAGCGTGCTGTTGGCATCCGGGTACACGGCGCGACCCTGGCTGGCGCGCCAGGCGAACAGCGCCTGCATGTAGGACGGGCGCAGGCGCAGCTGTTCGCCCTCGCGCTCCTTGCTTTCGCGTTCGGTGTCCAGCTGCGCCGCCACCAGGGTGGCAGCCGCCGCCAGCAGCGGATCGGCCTCGAGCGCGCCGCCCTTGCGGGCCGCCTCGAAGCGCGACAGGCGCTGCGCCTCGTCGCCCAGCCGGGTCGCCGCGTACAGGGTATCCAGTGCCTTGCGCAGCTGCTCCGGGGTGCGCCCGAACAGCGCGTCGTAGCGCGCGTCGCGACGGGCGTCGGGCAACTGCTGGTAGCGCGTGAGCAGCGCGGTGAGCAGGGCCTTCTCCACGGCCGGGTCGTAGCGGCGCTGCACCTGCTTGAGCATGCCTTCGATCAACGCCTGGTCGCGCTGCTGGTAGCCGCTCTCGCGCGCGGCGTCGGGCTTGGCCGATTCGATGCGCAGGCGCTCCAGCAGCATGGCCGAGCGCAGCAGCTGGGTCTGGCTGGACATCAGCGTCACCAGGAAGTCACCGGCGCCGGCGTCGCGCTCGGCGGCCAGCGAGGCGGACAACGCGTCGATGTCGGCCTTGTAGCGGGCGTCGGTGGCGGCCAGCATCGCCTGCTCGTCCTGCGCGCGCTGGGCCTTGGCGTCGCTGCGCAGCAGGCCTTCCAGTTCGCCGGCGGCGCGCTTGCGGTTGTTCTTGAGCGACTGCAGCTGCGAGGCGTAGCGGGTGCGCGCGTCGGCATTGCCCTTGCCCTGTGCCTCGATCACGTCGATCAGCTGCTGGAACACTTCCACGCGGCGCGGCAGCACCGCGTCGATCTGGTTGGCGAACTCGGCGGCGGTGCGCAGCCGGTAGGTGGTGCCCGGATAGCCGGCGAGCATCGCGTAGTCGCCTTCCTTCGGGCCGTCCAGCGACATCTTCAGGTGTGCCGGCGGGTGGTACGGCACGTTGTCCTTGCTGTACGGCGCCGGCTTGCCGTCCTTGCCGACGTAGGCACGCAGCAGGGTGAAATCGCCGGTGTGGCGCGGCCACATGAAGTTGTCGATCTCGTCGCCGTAATTGCCGATCGCGCGCGGCGGCGCGTAGACCAGGCGGATGTCGGTCAGCTCCAGCTGGCGGATGCGGTAGAAATCGCTGCCGTAGTACATGTTGGCCACCGAGCAGCGCACCCCGCCCTCGGCCTCGCAGTCGGCGACGATGCGCTTGCGCGCGTTCTCCACCGCATCGTAATAGGCACGCCCGTTCTTGCCGCGCGCCTCCTTGAGCACCTCGTCGGTGACCTTGTCGAAGCCCACCGTCACCAGCACCCGGTAATCCGGGTTGGCGGCGCGCTCGTCATCGCGGCCCTGGGCGATGAAGCCATCGTTGATGGTGTCGTGTTCCTTGCTGGCGTTGTACTGGATCACCCCGTAGGCGACGTGGTGATTGGTCAGCAGCAGGCCGTCGCCGGACACGAACGCACCGGTGCCGCCGCCCACCCTTACCACCGCGCTCAACGGCGGCGCGGTGACGTCGGCCAGCGCCGACGGGTCACCCTTGAAGCCGGCCTCCTTCAGCGTCTTCGCCAGTCCAGGCAGCTGCGTGGGCATCCACATGCCCTCGTTGGCGTTGGCGGCGGCAGCCAGGCTCATGCCCAGCGCCATGGCGGCGGCAAGCGGTGTGCGCTTCATCGGAACTCCAGCAGGTACAGAACAGGGGGCGACAGTAGCCGGGCACCGGTGGGGGGGCAACCGCCAACGGTCACGATGCCGCTATCCTGCGCGCATGCGCATCTTCCCCGTTTCCCTCGCGCTGGCATGTGCGCTGCTCGGCGCCTGCTCCGGCGATGGGCCGGCGCCCGCTGCCGCGGCTGCCGGCCAGGCCCTGCGCCTGCATGCCGAACCGTGGCCGCTGGCGGCCGACGCCAGCGCCGCGCAGCCGGACCTGGTGGCCGCGCCCGACGGCAGCCTGCTGCTGTCGTGGCTGGCCCCGGACGCACAGGGCCACCAGCTGCGCTACGCGCGCTTTTCCGGTGGCCGCTGGCAGCCGGCCCGGCAGATCGCGCGTGGCGACGACTGGTTCGTGAACTGGGCCGACACGCCGCACCTGCGCGCCAGTGCCGATGGCGCGCTGTGGGCGCAATGGCTGCGCAGATCCGCCGCTACCCCGTATGCCTACGACGTGCAGCTGGCGCGCTCGGCCGACGGCCGGCAGTGGTCGGCGCCGGTCACCGTGCACGATGACGCCACCGCCACCGAACACGGTTTCGTTTCGTTGTGGCCGGAAGGCGCCGACGGCATGGGCATTGCCTGGCTGGACGGGCGCCGCACCGCAGGCACCGGGCACGGCGACGGTCACGGCCACGGCCACGGCGCGATGACCCTGCGCAGCGCCCGCTTCGATGCCCGGCTGGGCAAGCACGACGAGCAGGAGCTGGACCCGATGACCTGCGACTGCTGCCAGACCGGAGCCCACGCCGACGCCAGCGGGGTGTTGCTGGTGTATCGCGGCCGCGACGCCGCCGAGACCCGCGACATCCATCTGCGTCGCCGCACGGCGGCCGGCTGGCAACCGGCACGGCGGGTCCATGCCGACGACTGGGTCATGCCGGCCTGCCCGGTGAACGGCCCGGCGGTCACCGCATACGCTGGCCATGCCTGGGTGGCGTGGTACACCGCGCCGCAGGGCGAACCGCTGCTGCGCCTGGCCCATAGCAGCGATGGCGGCGCCAGCTTCGGCGCGCCGCGCGCGCCGGACCGGGGCGCCGGGGTGCAGGGCCGGGTGCAGGTAGCCGCCGATGCCGATGGCCTGTGGCTGGCCTGGCTGCGCGAGGACGGGCACGGGCAATCGCTGTGGCTTGCCCGCTACAGCCCTGCTCTGGAGCGCGAGCTCGGCCGCCTGCAGGTTGCGATCCTGCAGGGCCGCGGGCGCGGTACCGGCTTCCCGCGCCTGCTCGCCGACCGCGGCAGCGCGCGACTGGTGTGGACCGACGTGGTCGCCGGCAAACCGGTGCTGCGCGGCGCGGTCGTCTCGTCCTTGCCCGCCGCGCCCGCGCCGTGAACCGGCCTGGCCGCGCCCGGATGATGCGGTGGTGAACGCCGGATCCGCCCGGCGCCCGCCACGGATGCGCCGGCGCGGGCCCGGCTATTTCTCCTTGCGCCAGTTCACCGAGCCGCGGTTCTCCACGGTGCTCGATTCGACCTCGATGTCGAAGCCGCGACGCAGCAGGTACTTGAGGGTCAGCACCGAGCCGCTGCCGATCAGCGATACGCCATAGCCGACATAGAGCTTGGGGGTGATGAACTTGCCCACGCCGATCACCGCACCGCCCAGTGCGCGCGACTGGCTGACCCCGGCGTCGTCCAGGCCGAGCCTGGCCCCGACCTGCGCGGCCAGCAGGCCGCTGCCGGCCGACAGCGCCGCGGAGGCGGCGTTGACCTGCTGCGCCTGGTCGCTGCTGGCCATGCTCAGGCTGCGGCCGAGGACCAGGTAGGACAGTGCCTCGGACTGCGACATCGCCGGATCGGACCACACGTCCACGCGCGGTTGCTGCGCGCGGCCGGTGACGACGATGCCGGCGGTGACCTCGCCGATGCCGCGCTGGGCGCGGATGTTGATGCGCGGATCGGAGACGATGCCGTGGTTCCACAGCAGCTGGCCCTGGGTGATGGTCAGGTCCTGGCCGTAGGCCTTGTAGCGGCCGCTGACTTCCAGCCCGCCGTTGGCGGTCATCTCGCGGCCGGGACGCGCGCGTACCTGCATCTTGCCGGTGAGCGCGCCCTTCAGGCCGAAGCCGCTCATCTTCACCTTGTCGCCGAGGCTGACCGCCAGATCCATGTCCAGCGGCGAGGAGCGCGATTCCTCCGGATCGACCGGGTCGAGCACCACCACGTCCTCGGATACCGAGGTGCCGCGGTCCAGGCGTTCCAGGTCGATCGCCGCCTCGGGCACGTGCACGCTGCCGCGCAGTTCCATGGCGGTGCCGGCCAGGGTGAAGTCGAGGTCGGGGTTGGCGACCACGCGCAGTTCGCTGGTGTTGGACACCAGCACCTTGTCGCCGCCGATGTGCAGCCGCAGCGGCTGCGCGTCGCCGAACCAGGACAGGCCGCCGTCGACCCGCAGCGCGCCCTCGCCCCCGGTCCTGACCTCGGCGGCGATGCGCGCCGAGCCATCGGGCTGCGCGGTGAAGCTGCCCTTGCCTTCGCTCAGGGCCAGGCCCAGCGCCGGGAACTCGCCGCTGAAATCGCTGAGCCTGGCCTCGCCGCCGAGCGAGGGCTGGGCACGCGTGCCGCGCAGGCTGACATGGCCTTCGACCAGGCCCTTGGGCCGTACCAGGTCGGGCGAGAACAGCTCCATCCAGTACAGCCGCGACATGTTCAGGTACAGCTCGCCGTTGAGCGCGGCGTTCGGCTCCCAGCCGGTCCGCACCTTGGCATCGACGAAGCCGTCGCCCTGGAAACCGACGCCGAGGTAGCCGTTGATGCCGCCGGGCTGCATGTCCACGTTGATGGAGAAGTGGTCGTAGCGCACCAGTTCGCCGCGGGCGTTGTCGCCCAGGCGGATGCCGCCTTCGGCCGAAGCGACCTTGAAGCTGCCTTCCCAGGCCTTGCCGCGCGGGCGCAGCTGGCCATCGATGGTGACCTCGCCGCGCAGGTAGATGCGCCGCCCCGCGTTCGGCGGCAGCCACGGCTGCACCAGCGCCAGCGGCAATGCATCGCCGCGCAGCCGGAGGCCCTCGCGCGGCCAGTTGGCGCCCACGCACAGCGCACCGCCGGTGTCCGAGCCCAGGCAGGTGTCGGCCAGGGTGAAGTTGCCGCCCTGCACACTGAAGGCCGCGGCCTGGCGCAGCTGCCAGGGCGCGCCCTTGACCGGCGCTACCCGCAACGCCGCCAGCTCGCCGCGCCATGCCTGCCCGGCCTGGCGCACGCTGCCGCCCAGGGCAAGCGCGCCCAGTTCGTTGCGGGTGTCGGCCTCCAGCCGCAGGTTCTGCACGCTGCCACGCGCATCGATGCGCACGCTGTCCAGCAGCATGCCCGCTTCCACCGCGCTGGCCTGTACCTGCAGCGCTCCGTTGTCGCCCTTCCACGGCAGGTGGCCGCTGATGCTGGCCTGGCCGGCCTTCCAGTCATCCCAGCGCAGCCCGTTGCCGCGCAGGTCGGCGGTGACGTCCGGCTGGGCCGGCGTGCCCCGCAACTGCAGGGTGCCGGCCAGGCTGCCGCTGGCGCCGGGCAGCAGGTCGGACAGGTGCAACGGCTGCAGCCGCGCATCCACGTCGAGGCGGTCGCCCACCTTGCCCTTGGCCTCGATGCGGCTGTCGCCCATCAGCAGGCGCACGTCGCCTTCGCCCTGGGTGCCCTGCAAGGCCAGCCGGGCACGCGCGTCGACGCTGCGGCCACGCAACCTGCCCTTGAGCTGCGGCACGTCCAGGCTGGCCTCGAACCGCATGTCCGCGGTGCCGGCCGGCGGCGGCAGCTGCTTGCCACGGGAGGCCAGCGTGCCGGACAGCCTGCCTTCCCAGCCCGGCACGAAATAGCCCGGGTCGAAGCTGGCCAGGCGCGCATCCACGTCCCACGACAGCGCCGGCTGCCAGGCCGCCGAACCGGTGAGATCGAGCGAGCCGCCGGGCGTGCTCGCCGCGAGCTTCTCGATGCGCGCCTGCTGGTCACTGCCACGCAGGTCGAAGTCCAGGCGGGCGTCCTGCGCCTCGCGGGCGACCTCGGCCTTGCCGATCGCCGCCCAGTTCTTCAGCGTGCCCGCCACGCCGAGCCGCGCTTCCTTCAGGTGCAGCGGCACCGGCGTGATGCCGGGCGCCGACGGATCGGGCGCGGGGGTCCAGGTCAGCTGGTTGGCGACCACCGCGAAGCGGAAGCCGGGGTTCTGCGTGTCGCTGAAGTCGGCGCTGCCCTGCAGGCGCAGCTCGCCACCGAAGGCCTCGGCCACCAGCGGCGAGACGGTCAGCACCTGGTTGTCGAGGACGATATTGGACGGCGCCAGCACCAGTTCCTGGTCGCCCTGGCGCACGCGGCCCTGCAGCCGCGCGCTGCCGCCGCGCCCGCGCGCGTTGAAGTCCAGCGCCAGCGGCGCGGGCGCCTGCGCCAGGTACTGCGCCGGCACCAGCTGGCCCAGATCCAGTTCCTCGCTGCGCGCGGCCACGCTCCACACCGGGTCGCTGCGGCCATCCAGCACCAGGCTGGCATGCAGCGGCCTGGGCGCGTACCCGGCCAGCGCCACCTCCATGTGCACCAGGTCGCCGCGCGCGACCAGCCCCAGCCGCGCCCGCGGCTGGCCCGGCCGCGCCGGCATCAGCGCGCGCACGGTGAGGTCGGTGCGGTAATCCTGGCGCGGCAGGTAGTGGCCGTCGATGCGGAAGTCGCCCAGGTTGCCGTCCACCTGCAGGCCGGTGGCGCGGAACTCACCGTCGGCGGCTTCCAGGCCACCGCGGATGCGGGTGATGTCGATCGGCGGCGCATCCTGCTGGACGATGCGCAGGCCATCGATCTCGATGGTGTCGGCCTGCAACGCCAGCGGCAGGGTGATGGCCGGCAGGACGTCCGGCCAGCGCGGCAGCTCGAACGGCTTGTCCTCCGGCGGCCCCAGCTCCAGCTGCGCGTTGCTGATGCGCAGCAGGTCCAAGCGCAGCTTGCGCCCCAGCAGCGGGCGGATGTCCGGGTCCAGGTAGGCCTGGGCGGCACTGAAGTGGATGTCCTGGTAGCGGAAGTCCAGGTCGTGCAGCACCAGTGGCCCGGCCAGCGGGCCTTCGACCCTGCTCCAGGTCAGCGAGGAACCGGCCGGCAGCCGTGCCACCACCTGCGCCAGCAGCACGTCGCGGCCGGCCACGGTCTGCAGCAGCCAGTACAGCGCCAGCGACGCCAGCACCACCAGCACGCCCACGCTGATGCCGCTGCGGATCGCCAGCGTGCGCATCCGTGCGCGGCGCCGCGCACGCAGTTCGGCGATGCGCGCCTCGCGCTCCTCCGGGGTGATGTCGTCGGGGCGGCGGCTCACAGGTCGGCTCCGATGTTCAGGTACAGCTGGAACTGCGAGTCGGGTTGGTTCAGGCCATGGGCGATGTCGATGCGCACCGGCCCGACCGGCGATTTCCAGCGCACGCCCAGGCCCACGCCGGTATGCAGGTCGATGGTGTTGTCGAAGGCGCTGCCGGTATCGACGAACACCGCCGCGCCCCACGGGCCGCCACCGAAGTAGTGCTCGTACTCGGCCGAGCCCACCACCAGGTGCTTGGCGCCGAGCGCGTACTTGTCGGGGGCCGGCGTGCGCGGGCCCACTTCGCGCCACGCATAGCCGCGGATCGAACGGTCGCCGCCGGCGAAGTAGCGCAGGCTCGGCGGCATCGCCACCAGGTCGCCGGTCCAGGTGGTGCCGGCCTGGCCGCGCAGGATCAGGCGGTCGCTGTCACCCAGCGGCATGTACCAGCGCACGGTGGCGTCGGCCTGGATGAAGCTGGTGTCCGAACCGGCGCCCTGGATACCGCCGCGCAGCGTGGCGTTGCCGCTGAAGCCGCGGCGCGGGAAGGCCTTGTCGTCCACGTTCACGTAGTCGGCGGTCAGCTGCGGGTACACCAGCGTCGAGTACTGGTAGACCGCGTCGGTGAACGGGTCGCCGGAGCTGTAGCGCCAGCGCTCGCGCAGCGCGTTGACCGAGGCAATCGCGGTCCAGTACTCGTTGATCTCGCCGCTGCGGCTGCCGATGAGCTTGAAGTTGCGCATGTCCAGGTAGCGCGTCTGCTCGTCGTAGGCGCTGATGGCGAAGGTGTACCAGCCGTCGAGCCAGAGGAATGCGGGTATCCGGTAGCTGGTGACCAGGCTCTTGCGCTTCTGCGCGTAGTCCAGCTGCGTGTTGAGCTTGTGCCCGCGGCTGTTGACGTAACGCCGCTCCACCCCGCCGCGCACACCCGGGCCGCTCTCGCTGCCGTAGCTGAGGCCGGCGGTGTAGATGGTGCGCTTGGCCAGGGTGAGGTTCACGTCCACCGGCACCTCGCCGTCGCCATAGGCATCTTCCGGGCGCGGCTGGATGTCGATGGTGCTGAAGTAGTCCAGCTTGGTCAGCGATTCGCGCAGGCGGTCGAGCTTGCCCTCGTGCCAGTAACTGCCCTGCTCCCAGTACACCAGCGGGTCGAACAGCCCCGGGCGGAAATAGTCCTGGTTGAAGCTGATCCGGCCCATGTTGTAGCGGCGGCCGCTGTCCCAGCTCAGGAAGATATCGGCCGCGTCCTGCGCGCGGGTGATCTCGACCTTGCGCTGGGTGAAGTCCGAGTCGAAGTAGCCGCGCTCGGACAGGCGCCGGGTGATGACCACCTTGCTGGCCTCGTAGGTGCTGTGGTCGAACGGCTCGCCCTCGCGCGGCTGGAAATCCTCCAGGTCCTGCTGCAGGTAGCGGTCGCGTGCGGCCGGGCCGGTGATGACCACCTCCGACTGGCGCACCCGCACCGGCTCGCCCTTGTGCACCTCGATCACCACCCGCACCGTGTCGCCCTCGCGCGGCGCCTCCACGGTGATGGTCGGGTTGTAATAGCCGAACGGCTCCAGCGCCTGCCGGGTCTGCCGCTCGGCCTGCGACAGCAGGTACTCCAGGCGCGACTCGCCCTGCGCTTTGCCGATGGTGTCGTACAGCGACAGCGACACCTCGATGTTCTCGATGATCGCCGCATCGTCGCCCTTGTCCAGCCCCTTGATCTGGACCTTCTCGATCGTGCCGCGGGCATGGGCGAAGGGAACGGCGGCGAACGTGGCCAGAAACAGGGCAAATGCGGGGGTCTTGGGCAGCATAGCGACAGCATACCGGGCGCTCGTGAAGGCCGGAATCATCACGGCGGTTTCACCTGGACGGTTAAATTATCGTGAACGCATCCAGCCCCTCCGGTCATGCATGCGTCGCCGCGGCACCGCCGCGGGCGAGCCCGCTCATGGAAGAGCGCCGGTCCGACTGGGTTCCACCGTCCACCCGCCATGAGCCAGGAATCCATCCGATGAAACGCCAGCTGCTGAGCGGCGCGATCTGCGCCGCCATCACCGCCTACTCACCGCTGTCCTTCGCCCAGTCCGACGACAGCGGCGGCAAGAAGGGCGTCGAGACCCTCGACCGCATCACCGTCACCGGCTCGCTGATCCCGCAGGTACAGGTCGAGACGGCCACGCCGATCACTTCGATCAGCGCGCAGGACATCCAGAAGCAGGGCTTCAAGGACGTCTACGAGGTACTGCGCTCGCAGCCGCTGGCCACCGGCGCGGTGCAGGACAGCCAGTTCTCCGGCGGCTTCACCCCCGGGGCCAAGCCGATCAGCCTGCTGGGGCTGGATCCGGGTTTCACCCTGGTCCTGATCGACGGCCGCCCCATGGCCGACTACCCGCTGCTGTACAACGGCCAGAGCAATTTCGTCGACCTGGCCAGCATCCCCACCTCGATGGTCGAGCGCATCGACATCGCGCCCGGCAACCAGTCGTCGATCTACGGCTCCAGTGCCATCGCCGGCGTGGTCAACATCATCCTGAAGAAGCGGCTGGACGGCACCCAGATGAGCTTCCGCATGGGCAGCTACGACGGCGGCGGCGGCGGCAACCAGCGCTTCCAGCTGACCAGCGGCCACAGCTGGGACAAGCTGGACCTGACCGCCGGCCTGCAGCTGAGCAACCAGGACCCGATCTACGGCTTCAACCGCAAGGATTTCGACTCCACCAACGACAACCCCAATGCGGCCGCGCGCTACGGCAGCCGCACCTTCGTCCACAGCGCCAGCAACGGTGCCTACATCGACCCGGGCGCCGCCGCCTGCGCGCCGCTGTCCGGCCTGTTCGGCGGCACCACCATCTACGACACCCGTCCCGGTCGCGGCAATTACTGCGGCAGCCGCTACGAGCCGGGCTATTCGACCATCCTCAACAAGGAGCGCAGCGCGTCGGGCTACGCCAACCTGAACTATGCGCTCAACGACAGCACCGACCTCTACGCCACCGTGCTGCTCAACCGCACCAAGAACGAGAGCAACTCCGGTTCGCGCTTCTGGCAGCCATCGATCGATACCAGCGGCTACATCTTCAACAACCTCACCGGCGACCTGGAGAGCTACCAGCGCATCTTCTCGCCGGAGGAAACCGGCGACCGCGACTTCAACAACGAGCGCCAGACCGCCGACTCCTACAACGTCGCGCTGGGCATCAAGGGCACCGTGGGCCAGTCCAACTGGGACTACAACGCCTACTACGCGCGTTCGGAGTACCACATCGACAGCCGCCAGTGGTGGCCGCTGAAGGACAAGATGGAAGACTTCTTCCGCGAGCACTTCCTGGGGCCGCAGCTGGGCGACTACTACGGCTACCCGATCTACGAGCCCAACGACGCCGGCTTCTACACGCCGCTGACGCCCGAGCAGTACCGCAGCTTCCAGGGCGAGATCCGCACCAAGTCCAAGACCTGGACGCAGAACGTCAACCTGCAGTTCACCAACACCTCGCTGTTCTCGCTGCCGGCCGGCGACGTCGGCTTCGCCGGCGTGCTGCAGGCCGGCCAGCAATCCTGGAGCAACCCCACCGACCCACGCGTGGTCACCGACCAGTTCTGGGGCCTGAGCGGCACCCAGGGCGCCGGCAAGCGCGACAACTGGGCCGCGGCGGTGGAACTGCGCGTGCCGGTCTTCAGCCGGCTCACCGCCAGCCTGTCCGGGCGCTACGACGATTACAAGAACAAGGGCGGCGGCAGCGATTCGCGCGCGACGTGGAAGGCGGCGCTGGAGTTCCGGCCGCTGGATTCGCTGCTGTTCCGCGCCAACTACGCCACCGCGTTCAAGTCGCCGGACATGGCCTACGTGTTCGCCGGCGACAGTGGCTTCTACACCTTCGTGCCCGACTACTACCGTTGCGCCACCGAAGAACCCGGCGTCCCGATCAGCCAGTGCTCCTACAACGACGAACAGGTGCGCGGCTCGCGCGCCGGCAACCCCGACCTGAAGTCGATCACCGCCAAGTCGTGGGGCGGTGGCGTGGTGTGGTCGCCCAATGCGCAGTTCACCGTCAGCGCCGACTACTACCGCATCAAGATCGACAACAAGGTCGCCGATCTCGACCTGGACCTGCTGCTGCGCAACGAGGCGGCCTGCCGTCAGGGCCAGCTGGACGCCAGTTCGCCCACCTGCGTCGATGCCCTGCAGCGCATCGGCCGCGCCGGGGCCAACGCGCCGCAGCCGAACCAGATCAACACGGTGGCGGTGAACCCGATCAACGTGGCCAAGGAGGACGTGAGCGGCATCACCGCCAACATGGACTACCGCTGGGCCACCGATGCGTGGGGCAGCTTCATGCTGGGGGCGCGCTACAACGTCACCCTCAAGCACGAGAGCCAGCAGTACCCGGAAGACCCGGTGATCGACCTGCTGCGCGATCCGTACTATTCGTCCGAGTTCAAGAACATCTTCAGCGGTACCGTGGGCTGGCAGATGGGCGACTGGACCACCACCCTGTACGGCATCCGCTACGGACGCACGCCGAACTTCGCCGCACAGGACAGCACCCAGGGCTATGCCGCCAACAACGCCGGCCGGGTCAAGGCGTGGACCACCTTCAACCTGACCGTCGACTACGCGGTGACCGACGACGTTTCACTGAGCCTGACCGCCAACAACCTGACCGGCGAACGGCCGCCGCGCGACCGCACCTACACCAGCTATCCGTACTACAACATCTTCAACTACAACGGCTACGGCCGCTCCTACATGCTCGAAGTGAACTGGCGCTTCGGGCGCAGCCAGTAGCCCTCGCGGCCAGGGGAAGGAACGGGGGCGGCCACGGCTGCCCCTGTTCTTTTCACCCGTCCGCCTGCAGGCGCTCGCGCAGCGGCGCGAGCCGGTCGGCATAGCGCCGCCATTCCTCGACATTGCGCGCGTGCACCGGCTCGCGCACCTGCACGCTGCTCAGCGTGGCGGTGGCCGCGGGGTTGCGGGTCAGGTCACTGGCACCATGCTCCACAGCCAGGCCGCAGCGGCCCAGCACCTGCGCCAGCGCCGCATCGGGATCGCGCACCATCGCTTCGTAGTCGATCTCCAGCACCCGCCCGGGCAGGTGCCGCTGCCAGGCACGCATCAGCTGCGCGTGGGCATGGTGGTGGGCGGCCAGCGCATCCAGGTCGTAGCTGTAGCCGTAGGAGTCGCCGAACATCGCCCGGTAGTTGGAGAAGCACACCGCCATCGGGTCGCGGCGCACGTACACGATCAGCGCCTGCGGCAGTGCGCGCGCGATGGGCCCGGCCAGCAGGTAGTTGGGCGGCAGCTTGTCGATGAAGCGGCGCTGCCCATCCAGCCGCCAGCGCACCTGCCGCAGATAGCCCTGGCCGATGCCGCGGTAATCCAGTGTCGCCAGTGCCTGCAGCAGCGGCGGGTCCAGCAGCGCGCGTCCGGCCTGGTCGGCGGCCCAGCGCAGCTGCTGGGCGAAATCGCCGAGTTCGCCGGCCGACGCCACCTGCGAATGGTTGCCGAGCATGCGCTCCAGCACCGTGGTGCCCGAGCGCGGCATGCCGATGATGAAGATCGGCTGCGCGCCGCCGTCGTCCTCCACGCCATCGGCCGCGGCAAAGACACCGCCGGCCGCCAGCCGCGCCATGGCGGCGTGCTGGGCGCCGTCGGCCTGCGGGTCGTGGCGCAGCCGCCGCCACATCACCGCATTGCCCTGGCGCAGCGCGTTCCAGGCGCCGTCCAGGTCGCCCAGGTCCTCCAGTTCCTTGTACAGCGCGAAGCACAACGCCGCCGCGTCCTCGCCGTCGGCGTCGACCGCCTGCAGCTGCCGGCGCAGCGCGTCGACATGGTGGTCGCCTGCGTCCCAGCGGCGCAGGCGCGCGCGCGTCAGCGCGGCGCGGCCATGGCCCGGGCGCAGCTGCAGGCAGCGCGCCAGCGCCTGCCCGGCCGCGTCCAGTTCGCCGTTGAACTGCAGCTGCACGCCAAGGAAGTACTGGAAGTCGGCGTTGTCGAAGCCGGCCGCGGCGGCGCGCCGCATCAGTCGCAGCGCATCGGCGTGCAGGCCCAGCGACTGCAGCACGTGGGCCAGCGCCGCCAGGGTGGAGGCATCGTCGCAGCGCGCCACGCACGCCTGCCGCATCAGCGCCGCCACGCCTTCGCTGTCGCCCACGCGCAGCAGCGCCTGCGCCACCCGCAGCAGCAGCGCTGGATCGTCATGTTCCTGCACAGCTGCCAGCTGCAGCTGCTGCACCGCTTCGCGCAGGCGCCCCTGGGCCAGTACCGTGCCGGCCAGCATCACCCGCGCGTACGCGTGCGCGGGCTGCCGTTCCAACACCGCCAGCAGGTGCCGGCGCGCCTCCGGCATGTCGCGCCGGGCCAGTGCGGCCTGCGCGGACTGCCAGGAGGCGGCCACGTCCATGCCTCAGCCGGACAGGTGCTCGATCGCCGCCACGCTGCCCAGGCGGTCGCCCAGGGTACGCAGCAGCGCGAGGCGGTTGCCACGCAGCGCCGGGTCCTCGGCGTTGACCATGACCCCGTCGAAGAACGCGTCGACCTGCGGCCGCAGGCGCGCCAGGCGGCCCAGCACGCTGACGTAGTCCTTCTGCGCCAGCGCCGCACCGGTGTCGTCGATGGCCGCGGCCACCGCTTCGGCCAGTTCGCTCTCGGCCGGCTCGCGCAGCAGCGCCGGGTCGATCATGCCCGGGATGTCGCCCTCGGCCTTGCGCAGGATGTTGCGGATGCGCTTGTTGGCCGCGGCCAGCGCCTCGGCCTCCGGCAGCTGGGCGAAGGTGCCGATGGCGTCGATGCGGCGGTCGAAGTCGTACAGCGAGGCCGGCTTCAGTTCGACCACGGCGTTGAAGTGCGTGGCCGGCACGCCCCTGTCGGCGTAGTAGCCCTTCAGGCGGTCGAGGATGAAGTCGTAGAGCTCACCGGTGTCGGCCTGCACCTCGCGTCCGGCCAGGCCGGCATTGGCGGCGGCCAGCAGCGCCGGCAGGTCCAGGTCGAACCCCGACTCGATGATCGTGCGTGCCAGCCCCAGCGCATTGCGGCGCAGCGCGAACGGGTCCTTGTTGCCGGTCGGCTTGAGCCCTGCGGCGAAGCCGCCAGCCAGGGTGTCCAGGCGCTCGGCGATGGCCAGCACCTTGCCCAGCGGCGAGGCGGCGATGTCATCGGCGGCGAAGCGCGGCTGGTAGGCCTCGTCGATGGCCAGTGCGACCGCGGGCGATTCGCCACCGGCCACGGCGTAGTGGCGGCCGGCGATGCCCTGCAGTTCCGGGAACTCGCCCACCATGCGCGACTGCAGGTCGTTCTTGGCCAGCTCGGCGGCGCGCCTTGCCTGCCCCGGGTCGGCACCCACCTGCCCGGCGATGCGCTGCGCCAGCGCGCTCACGCGCTGCACCTTGTCGGCGACCGTGCCCAGCTTGGCCTGGTAGGTGACGGTCTTCAGTCCGTCGCCCATCGCCGCCAGGCCCTGCTTGAGGTCCTCGTCGAAGAAGAACTTGGCATCGGAGAAACGCGGGCGGATCACCCGCTCATAGCCCTTGGCCACCTCGGCCACGTCCTTCGATTCGATGTTGGCGATGCCGATGAACTTCTCGGTCAGCCTGCCGCCGGCATCCAGCACCGGGAAGAACTTCTGGTTGATCTCCATCGTCTCGATCAGCGCTTCCTGCGGCACCGCCAGGAATTCGCGCTCGAAACTGCACAGCACCGCCGACGGCCATTCGACCAGGTTGACCACCTGCTCCAGGTTGTCGTCGGTAATGCGCGCCACGCCGCCGGCCTGCGCCGCGGCGGCGTTGACCTCGTGCACGATGCGCTCGCGGCGCGCGTCGGCGTCGACCAGCACGTACGCCGCCTTCAGCGATTCGATGTAGTCGGACGGGTGGCTCAGCCACACCTGCTTGTCGGCCATGAAGCGGTGGCCGCGGCTGAAGCGGTCGGACTTCAACCCGAGCAGCTCGGCGTCGACGACCTCGTTGCCGTGCAGCAGCACCAGCCAGTGCACCGGGCGGGCGAAGGCGTACTCGTGCGCGCCCCAGCGCATCGGCTTGGGGATCGGCATCGCGGCGATGGCCTCGCGCACGATCTCCGGCAGCAGCGTGGCGGTCTTCGCGCCCGGCGTCACCGAACGCAGCACGAAGCGCTCGCCCTTGGCATCGGTGGTGCGCTCCAGCGCGGTCCAGTCGATGCCGGCCTTGGCGGCGAAGCCCTGCAGCGCCTTGGTCGGTTCGCCGTTGGCGTCCAGCGCGATGTTCAGGTACGGGCCGAACACTTCCGAGTGCTGCTCGGGCTGCTCGGTTTCCACGCCCGGCAGCAGTACCGCCAGGCGGCGCGGGGTGGACAGCGGCTTGGCGTCGTCGCGCTCGAAGGCGATGCCGCGCCGGGCCAGCCCGTCGACCACGCCGTCGAAGAACGCCTGCGCCAGGCCCGGCAGCGCCTTGACCGGCAGCTCTTCCACGCCCAGTTCGATCAGCAGCGGCTGCATGCTCATGCCTGCACCTCCCTGGCGGCCACCGCTTCCAGGCGCTTGGCCTCGTACAACCTGGCCACCGCCTGGGCCAGCGCGCGCACGCGCAGGATGTAGCGCTGGCGCTCGGTCACCGAGATGGCGCGGCGCGCGTCCAGCAGGTTGAACGAATGGCTGGCCTTGCACACCTGCTCATAGGCCGGCAGCGGCAGCCCGGCCTCGACCAGCTTCTGCGCTTCCTGCTCGCAGGCGTCGAAGCGGTGGAACATTTCGGCCACGTCGGCATGCTCGAAGTTGTAGGTGCTCTGCTCCACCTCGTTCTGGTGGTAGACGTCGCCGTAGGTGACCGGGGTGCCATCCGGACCGTAGGTCCACACCAGGTCGTAGACGTTGTCGCAGTTCTGCAGGTACATGCACAGCCGCTCCAGGCCGTAGGTGATCTCGCCCAGCACCGGCTTGCACTCCAGGCCGCCGGCCTGCTGGAAGTAGGTGAACTGGGTGACCTCCATGCCGTTGAGCCACACTTCCCAGCCCAGGCCCCAGGCGCCGAGGGTCGGCGATTCCCAGTTGTCCTCGACGAAGCGCAGGTCGTGCACCAGCGGGTCGATGCCCAGCGCCTTGAGCGAATCCAGGTACAGCTGCTGGATGTTGTCCGGGCTCGGCTTCATCGCCACCTGGTACTGGTAGTAGCGCTGCAGGCGGTTGGGGTTCTCGCCATAGCGGCCGTCGGTGGGGCGGCGGCTGGGCTGCACGTAGGCGGCGTTCCAGCTTTCCGGGCCGATCGAGCGCAGGAACGTGGCCGGGTGGAAGGTGCCGGCGCCCACTTCCAGGTCCAGCGGCTGGATCAGCACGCAGCCCTGCTTCGCCCAGTAGTCGTTGAGGGTCTGGATCAGGCCCTGGAAAGTGATGGGAACGGTGGGAGTCGCGGACATGCTGCCTGGGCCGTACGGATGGGTGCGCTAGTATAGCGAGCGACCGCGCGGCGGCCGCGCCAGCAAGGAGTTTCAGGTGGAACACCCGGCCGCACCGAGCGTCCCGACCCCGCCGTCCCCGGTGGCCATCGCCCCGGGCCGGCTGCAGTTCTCCAACATTGCCGCCGCGGCGCTCGGCGACGGGCTGGTGGCCGCGCACGACCAGGAGCGCATCCGCTTCTCCGCGCAGGGCGCGCGCAACGCCAGCGAGGTGCACCCGCTGGTGCTGCTGGCCAACCTCAAGCTGTCCGCGGCGCCCCCGGCCTCCGGCGAACTCGGGCTGGAGCGGCTGACCGAATGGCTGGCCGCCCGCACCGGGGTCCGCTACCTGCGCATCGACCCGACCCGGGTGGACGTGGCCAACGCCACCGCGGTGGTTTCGCACGCCTATGCCCGGCGCCACCGGATCCTGCCGCTGGCGATGGACGCCGAGCGGGTGCTGGTGGCCACCAGCGAGCCGATGGCGCGCGACTGGATACCCGACCTGCAGCACCTGACCCGGCGCCGGGTCGAGATCGTGCTGGTCAACCCGCTGGACCTGCACCGCTATTCGATGGAGTTCTTCGGCGTCACCCGCTCGGTGCGCAATGCCCGCAGCGACGCGCGCACCGAGGGCGGCAGCCTGCCCAGCTTCGAGCAGCTGGTGGAACTGGGCCGCGCCGGCGACGTCAACGCCGACGACCACCACGTGGTCAGCATCGTCGACTGGCTGCTGCAGTACGCCTACGAGCAGCGCGCCAGCGACATCCACCTGGAGCCGCGCCGCGACATGGGCCGGGTGCGGTTCCGCATCGACGGCGTGCTGCACAAGGTGTTCGAGCTGCCGCCGGCGGTGATGACCGCCGTGATCAGCCGCATCAAGGTGCTCGGGCGCATGGACCTGGCCGAGCGCCGGCGCCCGCAGGACGGCCGCATCAAGACCCGCTCCCCGGGCGGGCGCGAGGTCGAGATGCGCCTGTCGACCATGCCCACCGCGTTCGGCGAGAAGTGCGTGATGCGCATCTTCGACCCGGACGCGGCGTTCAAGAGCATCGAGCAGCTGGGCTTCAGCCCGGAGGAAGCCGCCGGCTGGAACGAGCTGGTCGCGCGCCCGCACGGCATCGTGCTGGTCACCGGCCCCACCGGCTCGGGCAAGACCACCACCCTGTACTCCACGCTCAAGCGGCTGGCCACCCCGGACGTCAACGTGTGCACGGTGGAGGACCCGATCGAGATGATCGCGCCCGAGTTCAACCAGATGCAGGTGCAGACCAACATCGACCTGGACTTCGCCAGCGGCGTGCGCACCCTGCTGCGCCAGGACCCGGACATCATCATGATCGGCGAGATCCGCGACCTGGAGACCGCGCAGATGGCGGTGCAGGCCTCGCTGACCGGCCACCTGGTGCTGTCCACCCTGCACACCAACGACGCCCCCTCGGCCATCACCCGCCTGCTCGACCTGGGCGTACCGCACTACCTGATCGCTTCCACCGTCAACGGCGTGCTGGCGCAGCGCCTGGTGCGCACGCTGTGCCCGCACTGCAAGCGCGCCGACGTGCTCGACGACGAGGACTGGGCGCCGCTGCGTGATGGCAATGAGGCATTACCTGATGCCATCCACGCCTGTGCGCCGGTGGGTTGCCTGGAGTGCCGGCGCACCGGCTACCTGGGCCGGATCGGCCTGTATGAGCTGCTGCCACTGGGCCCGCGGCTGCGTTCGCTGATCCGCGCGGACATGGACCTGGCCGGGTTCAGCCACGCCGCGCGTGCCGACGGACTGCGCACGCTGCGCCGTACCGGGCTTGAAAAGGTGGCGCAGGGGCTGACTACAATCGAGGAAGTCCTGTCGGTCCTGCCCCCAGCGGAATGAAACCCCCGCCGTTCCTCATCATCGAAACCGGGCAACCGTTCCCGAGCCTGCGCCGCTACGGCCGCTTCCCGCACTGGATCCGCGTCGCCGCGGGGCTGGAGCAGGCCGAGACCGTGGTGGTGAATGTCGAGCACGGCGAGCGCCTGCCCGCGCGCCACGGCTTCGCCGCCACCATCGTCACCGGCTCGGCGGCCTTCGTCACCGACCGCGCCGAGTGGAGCGAGCGCAGCGCCGACTGGCTGCGCGAGGCCGCCCACGCCGGCATGCCGCTGCTGGGCATCTGCTACGGCCACCAGCTGCTGGCGCATGCGCTCGGCGGACAGGTGGACTACAACCCGGCCGGGCGCGAATCGGGCACCATCCGCCTGGAACTGGACCCGGCCGCCGCCGGCGATCCGCTGTTCGGCGGGCTGCCGGCCAGTTTCCCGGCCCAGGCCACCCACCTGCAGACCGTGCTCCGGGCACCGGCGGGCGCCACCGTGCTGGCACGCTCGGCACAGGACGGCTGCCACGCGTTCCGCTGGGGCGACAACGCCTGGGGCCTGCAGTTCCACCCAGAATTCGCCACCCACCACATGCGCGGCTACGTGCGCGCCCGCGCCGACTGCATTGCCCGCCACGGCGGCTGCGCGCGCACCGTGTCGCGCCAGGTCAGCGCCGCGCCGCAGGCGCGCCAGCTGCTGCGCCGTTTCGTGCGCCACGCCCGCACGCTGTAACCGCGCCGGCGCCCGGCGCCGCGCGCTGCCGGCAGCGCACCCGGCGGCGGAATACAGGTTCCCGTCGCGCGACTCGCCCGTCAGCCGGGTTCGGGCGATAATCCGCCCACACCGGCGTGGTGCCGGCGCTCCCCCTTCTCGGAACTGCAATGGGCGATATTCGCAAGGTGCCGGCCTCCGCCGGCGCGGAATGGCTGCTGGCCGGCTTCGGCCTGCTCAGGCGCGCGCCGCTGGCGCTGGGCTCGCTGGGCATCCTCTGGGGCGTGGGCGCCTCGCTGGTGCTGTCGCTGTCCCTGCTGGTGCCGGCACTGGGCACCCTGGTGCAGTTCCTGCTGCTGCTGGCCGGGCCGCTGTTCATGGGCGGCCTGTTGTGGGCCGTGCGCGAAGTGGACCAGAACCGCCCGGCGCGTCCGGCGCACCTGCTCGAGGGCGTGCGCGAAGGCCGCGCCCCGCACCTGCTGGTGGCGCTGCTGCCGCAGCTGGTGGCGGCGCTGCTGCTGGGCACGCTGCTGCTGGTACTGGTGGGCAGCGACGGCCTGCAGCGGCTGTCGGACGTGATGCTGCGGATCAACGAGCTGAGCCAGTCCGGCGCGCAGCCGGACCCGGCGCAGATCGAGGCGCTGGTGGCGACGCTGCCGGCCGGTCGCATCCTGCTGTGGCTGCTGCTGATGCTGGCCACCTTCGCCGCGCTGACCCTGGCGCTGTTCGTGATGCCGCCGCAGGTGATGTTCCAGCGCACCGGTGGCTGGCACGCGCTGCGCCGCAGCCTGCGTTCGAGCCTGCACAACCTGCCGGCGATGCTGGTGTTCTTCGTGCTGGCCTTCATCGCCATCTTCGCGATCTATTTCGCGGTGATGATCCTGGCGGTCATCGTCGGCCTGGTCGCCGGCCAGACCGCGGCCATGGCGGTGGCGCAGCTGCTGCTGATGGCCGTGCTGATGCCGGTGTTCGCCGGCGCGGTGTACGCGGCCTGGAAGCAGATGCTGGGCCCGACCGCGGCCGCGGCGGCATCACCGCCGGACATGCACGTCATCGAAGCCTGAGCCGCGCCGCGGCGGCGGTGCGGCATCCCCGCCGGGCGGCACGCAGGCGGCTGCCGCGCCCCGATCGGGCGGGTGCCGTGCTTACGGCTCGGAGGCCGGCTGCCTGCGCGGCTGCAGCCAGCGCGAGGCGTGGATGCCCAGTTCGTAAAGCACGCACATCGGGATCGCCAGCATCAGCTGCGAGACCACGTCCGGCGGGGTCAGCACCGCGGCCAGCACGAAGATGCCGACAATGGCGTAGCCGCGCCCCTCGCGCAGCTGCTGCGGCGTGACCCAGCCCAGCAGCACCAGGATCACCATCGCCACCGGCAGCTCGAAGCTGGCGCCGAAGGCGAAGAAGATCGCCAGCACGAAATCCAGGTAGGCGTTGGCGTCCGGGGTGATGGCGATCACTTCCGGGCGGAAGGTGGTCAGGAAATGGAACACCGCCGGCAGCACCAGGAAATAGGCGAACGCGCAGCCGATGTAGAACAGCGCCACCGCCGAGGCGAGCAGCGGTACGGCCAGGCGCTTCTCGCGCGCGTACAACCCCGGCGCCACGAATGCCCAGGCCTGGTACAGCAGCCAGGGCACGGCGATGAACACGGCGGTGAAGAACGTCAGCTTGAGCGGTGCGAAGAACGCGCCGGCTGGATTGGTGGCGATCATCGACTGCCCGGCGGGCAGCTGCGATATCAGCGGCGTCGCCAGGTGGTTGTAGAGCGTGCGCGCGAACGGCAGCAGCGCCAGCAGCACCACGCCCAGCCCCAGCAGGCCGCGCACCAGGCGTGCGCGCAGCTCGACCAGGTGCTCGATCAACGGGCTTTCGTTGAAGTCCTCGCTCATGGCGCGCGCTCCGTGGGGGCCGGCGACGCCGCCGCTTCGGTCATCTCCGGCGCAGGGGCCTGCGCGGGGGCCGCTTCGGGCGCCGGCAGCGCCTGCGCCGTGCGCTCATCGCCTGCATCGGCAGCGGGCGGCGCGGGGGCGGCAACGGCATCGACCTCGCTGCGCAGCGCATCCACGTCGCCGCGCAGCTGGGTGGCGCCTTCCTGCAGGTCGCGTTCGGCCTGCTGCACCGACTGCCGCACGCTGCGCAGGTTGCGCTGCAGCTCTTCGGCCTGCAGTTCGCGCTCGAGCTCCTGCTTGACCGAATCCCATTGGTTGCGCGCACGGCGCACCCACAGCCCGGCAAAGCGCGCCGCCTTGGGCAGCCGTTCGGGGCCCAGTACCACCAGCGCCACCACCCCGATCAGCAGCAGTTCGCTGAAGCCGATATCGAACACGCGTGGAACCTTCGGTTCAGCGCGTCTCGCGGTCGCGCTCGGCCTGCGTGTCGCGGCTGGATTCGCGTTCGCGCGATTCGTCGTTCAGGCGCGCCGGCGGCGTGTCGTCCTCGCGCATGCCCTTCTTGAATTCCTTGACCGCGCTGCCCAGATCCTTGGCGCCGCTCGTCAGCCGCTTGGTGCCGAACACCAGCACGACGATGACCAGCACGATCAACCAATGCCAGATGCTGAAACTGCCCATGATCCGCTCGCGTTATTCGGTGTGGAGGTCAGTGAGCATAACGCACCCGGCCCCGCCGGACGCCCCTGCCGAAGGTCAGTTGCCGCCGTCCAGCGACTCGGTGCGGATTTCGCCTTCGGACACCGGCTGGAACCCCTGCTGCGGCGCGGGCTCGGCGGTGGCCGGCTGCAGCGGCTGGGTGGTCGCCTCGGCGCCCTGCTGCGGCGTGCCGGCGGACACGGTGACCGCCTGCGCGCGCGGCGCGGACGCGGCCACCGGCGCGGTGCCGCCCTGGGTGCCGCGCTTCTCGCGCGCTGCGTAGGTGGATTCCTCCAGGCGGTCACGGAACGCGACCACGTCGCTGGAGGGTGCCGCATTCAGGCGGCCCTCGAGGATCATCCGCGGGGTGGTGCCCTGGCCGTACGCGTCGAGGTTGGCGGCATCGTCGATGGACAGCACCGCGCCGTCCAGCGCCACCCCGGCGAACAGGCCGCGGGCGCGAGACCACGACCAGATCTCGGCCTTGAGCTGGCCGTCGGTGGCGGCAGCGGCGCTGCGGCCGACCGGGCCGGCGGCCACGCCGGCGTCGGCGCCCAGGGTGAACTTGCCGTTGACGATGTTGTCCAGGCTGCGGTTGTTGCGGAACACCAGGATCACGTCGGAGGACTGCACGCCGGCCTGGAAGCCGATGCTGCCGCCGGTGAGCTTGACGAACACCGGGTTGGACCAGCTGCCGTCGGGCATCTTCACCGACATCAGGCCATGGCCGCGGCGGCCGCCGAGCACCAGGCCGGCCTTGATCGTATCGGGGATGACGATGATCGCGCGGCCCTCGTCGAGCAGCTTGTCGGGAATGGCCTGCTCGGGAATCTCCTGGATCTCGCCGAGCACGCGCACGGCGTTGCGGGCGCGCTGGTCCTCCTGCGGCCCGGCCAGGGCGGTGGCGGACAACAGGCTCGCGGACAGCAGCAGGGCGATGTACGGCAGGCGGCGCATGGCGGACTCCACAGGTCGATGCACGGAAAGATACGGCAAGCACTGGAGATTGGAAGCGACGCCATGAATAGGGAGTGAGCGGCGCCGGCCCGTACCCGCGCGCGTCAGCCGGCGTGGCCGCGACCCGGGCCCGTTCGCGGTCGCCGGCCACTGCAAACCGGTCACTGCCTTCTGCCACAATGCGCGCATGTCCGACGCACCCACTACCGCACTGCTCGCGGTCAACCTAGGCACGCCCGAGACACCCACCGCCCCGGCGGTACGTCGCTACCTGGCCGAGTTCCTCGGCGACCCGCGCGTGGTCTCGATTCCCCCCCTGCTGTGGAAGCCGCTGCTGTACGGCCTGATCCTGCCGCTGCGCGGCGGCCGCTCCGCGCACAAGTACGCGCAGGTGTGGATGCCGGAGGGCTCGCCGCTGGCGGTACATACCCGCCGCCTGGTGGCCAACATCGCCCGCGAACTGCCGCACTGGCAGGTACGCGAGGCCATGCGCTATGGCCAGCCGGCACTGCAGCCGGCACTGGACGCGCTGGCCGCGGCCGGTGCCAGGCGCATCGTGGTGCTGCCGCTGTACCCGCAGTACTCGACCACCACCACCGCCTCGGTCGAGGACAAGGTGCAGCAGTGGCAGGCCCGCCACCGCGACGTGCAGGTGCACACCATCCGCGACTACGCCGACGACCCGCAGTGGGTGGCGGCGGTGGCCGGCTCGATCCGCGACTACTGGCAGGCGCATGGCCATGGCGACCGCCTGGTGTTCTCCTTCCATGGCATCCCGCAGCGGCTGGCGGACGCTGGCGATCCGTATCCGCAGCGCTGCGAGGCCAGCGCGCGCGCGATCGCCGCGGCGCTGGAACTGGGCGACGGCGACTGGCAGCTGGCCTACCAGTCGCGCTTCGGCCGCGAGCGCTGGCTGCAGCCCTATGCCGAACCCACGCTGTGGGCGCTGGCCGAGGGCGGCGTACGGACGCTGGACGTGGTCTGCCCGGGCTTCGCCACCGACTGCCTGGAAACGCTGGAGGAGGTGGCGATGGGTTTCACCGCCACCGTCGCCGAGCGCGGCGCCACCATGCGCTACATCCCCTGCCTGAACGACAGCCCTGCCCATGCCCGCGCGCTGGCTGCGCTGGCCACCGCGCAGGACGCATGACCACGCCGTTCGAACTGGATGCCGGCGGCCTGCGCGTGGCCGGGCTCCGCGCCGGCCGCCGTGGCGGCATGCCGGTGCTGGCGCTGCACGGCTGGCTCGACAACGCCGCCAGCTTCGTCCCGCTGGCGGCGCGGCTGCCGGAGCTGGACTGGGCGCTGGTGGACCTGCCCGGGCACGGCCTGAGCGACCCCCTGCCTGCCGACGCGGCCTACACCACGCCGCAGGCGATCGTGCAGGTACTGGCGATCATGGACGCGCTGGGCTGGGAGCGCTGCGTGCTGCTGGGCCACTCGATGGGTGCGGCGATCGCCAGCCTGGTGGCGGCGGTGGCGCCGCAGCGGGCGCAGGCACTCGTCGCCATCGAGGCGCTCGGCGGCCTTGCCGCACCCGCCTCGCAGACCGTCGAACGCCTGCGCGCGCACGTGGCGGCGCTGGCCGCGTTCAGCGACAAACAGCTGCGCGTGTTCGCCGATATCGCCGCGCCGGTGCGCGCGCGGATGCTGGCCAACCAGCTGGACGAGCCGTCGGCGCGGCTGCTGGTCGAGCGTGGCGTGCGCGCGGTCGCCGGCGGCTGGAGCTGGCGCAGCGATCCGCGGCTGATGCTGCCCACCGCCGTACGCATGACCGAGGACCAGGTGCGCGACGTGCTGGCCGCCATCCAATGCCCGGCGCAGGTGATCTACGCCACGCCGGCGCAGCCCTACTTTCCCGAGCCCGAGCGCAGCCAGCGCGCGGCCTTGCTGGCGCATGGCCGCCTGCACACGCTGCCCGGCCACCACCACCTGCACATGGACCAGCCCGAAGCGGTGGCGGCGGTGGTCCGCGATTTCCTCGGTACGGTTCCGCGCCATTGATGCCGGGGCAGGTACCCGCACGCGCGCCGGCGCAACCGCGGGGGCGCGTGGCGGGCGGCCCGGATCGCGCCCGGTACCACCGGTGCATCAGGCGCCGCGCAGCAGCTGCCGCAGCGTCGCCTTGAGCCGGCGGCCTTCCTCGCGCAGGTAGTCGCGTTCGTGCCGCCACTGCGGGAAGCGCGCCTCCACCTCGGCCCAGAAGGCCGGCGAATGGTTGGCCTGCAGCAGGTGGCACAACTCGTGGACCAGCACGTACTCGAACGCCGCCGGCCGTGCCAAGGCCAGCGCCAGGTCCAGCGCCAGCGAACCGTCCGGCGCCAGCGAACCCCACTGCGAGGACATCACTTTCAACCGCATCCGCGCGGGCGCGCGTGGCAGCCCCGGCAGGTAAGCGGGCAGCCAGCGGCCGACGTCGGCGCGCATCCGCGCTTCGTAGAACTCGCGCAGCACCCGGCGCAGCGAGGCATCGCCGGCCCGCGCCGGCAGCTGGATGCAGGCGCCTTCGGCATCCACCTCGATCCGGGTGAAGCGGCCTTCCTGCCAGCGCACCGGCAGCAACGCCCCGCGCAGCGGCAGCACGCCGGGTTCGCGCAATGCCAGCGGCGCCGCCAGCAGGCCCTCGCCATCGAACCGCGCCAGCTGCTGCTGCAGCCATTGCCGGTTGGCCTGCAGGAAGCGCTCGCCGGATGCCAGGCTGGCGCGCAGCGGCAGCGTCAGCCGCGCACCGCGCTCATCGACGCTGAGCTTGAGCCGGCGCGCACGCGGGTCGCGCACGCGCAGCACGTCGATCTCGGCATCGTCCAGGCGCAGCCGCACGGTGTCGCGCTGGATGACGGGCGCGGCGGGTGCGGTCAGGCGGCGGAACAGGTTGGCCATGTGTCCAGCATAGTCCCTGCCCGCGCGCCGGGCCGGTCGATGGATCGCCCGTTCAGCTGTCGGCCTTGCTCAGCTTGAACGCCTGCTCCAGCAGCAGGAACAGGCGCCGGATCTCGCCGCTCTGCAATGCGAACCGGGCATCGAGCTCGGCGCGGCGGCCTTCCTCGTCGATGTGTTCGAGCTGGTCCAGGGCGCCGTCGAGGAACTTGAGCTTGCGCACGATCAGGTCGTCGCCGAGCACGAAGGACAGGTTGTCCTCGAACACCAGCGCCAGCTTGGTCACCTGCTTGCCGGCGTCCAGGTGCTTGTCGATCTCGTCGCAGCGCAGTTCCTGGTGCTGGCACTTGACCACCGCGCCACCTTCCGCCGGGTCCTTCATCTCGCACTCTTCGCCCAGGCTCAGGCCTTCGGGCAGCGGCTCGCCGGCGATCCACGCGGTCAGGATCGCGCGCGGCGCGACCTCGGCGTTCAACGGCATCGCCGGGAAGCTGCCGAGCATGCCGCGGATGTCGCTCATCACGTTCTCGCCGGTCTTGCGGCTGGAGCTGTCCACCGCGACGTAGCCGTGCTGCAGGTCGAGGAAGGCGTCGGTGCGCGAGCTCTTGACGAAGGCGCGTGGCAGCAGTTCATGCAGCAGGTCGTCCTTGAGCCGCTTGCGCTCGCGGCCGCCGGGCTTGCGCCCTTCCTTTTCCTCGATTTCCTCCAGCCGGCGCGCCAGCAGGTCGTTGACCACCGCGCCGGGCAGGATCTTCTCCTCGCCGCCGACGGTGAGCCACAGCGCATCGCCGATGCGGTGCGAGAACTGCGCCTTCTCCTCGCGCCCGAAGGGCGAGATGAAGCCGCGCGAACTCATTTCCAGCGCGCCGACCGGCTTGAGCACGACGTGCGGCAGCAGGGTATCGACTTCGGAGAAATCGACCGAGGTGGGGAAGCGGAACAGGGTGAGGTTCTTGAAAAACATGGAGGTCCTGGGGAATGCGTGATCGGCGGGAACATGCCTCCCGCCTGGAAAAGACGCCGCGACGCGGCGCCGGAATCAGGGTGGCCGCGCCGCCTCAGTCTTCTTCCGGCTGCCGGGCGCCCTGCGGGTCGCCACCGGCCAGCCAGGCATGCGCGTCGGGCAGCGGCGCGTCGTCGCGGCGGCCCAGCGCCATGAAGTCGAACAGGTTGGGATCGGCCATCTGCGAGGGGCGGATGTCGCCCAGCGCGCGCGAGATCTGCTCGATGCGCCCGGGGTGGTCCTTTTCCCACTGCTTCATCATCAGCCCGACCTGCTTGCGCTGCAGGTTCTCCTGGCTGCCGCACAGGTTGCACGGGATGATCGGGAACCGCCGCGCCGCCGCGTAGTCGATGATGTCGCTCTCGCGCACGTAGGCCAGCGGGCGGATCACCACGTGCCTGCCGTCGTCGCTGCGCAGCTTCGGCGGCATGCCGGAGATCTTGGCGTGGTGGAACAGGTTCATGAAGAACGTGGCCACCATGTCGTCGCGGTGGTGGCCCAGCGCGATCTTGGTGAAGCCGTTCTCCTCGGCGTAGCTGTACAGCGAACCGCGACGCATCCGCGAGCACAGCGAACACATGGTCTTGCCTTCCGGGATCACCCGGCTGACCACCGAATAGGTGTCCTGCTCGATGATGTGGTACGGCACGCCGATGTCGGCCAGGTACTCCGGCAGCACATGCTCGGGGAATCCGGGCTGCTTCTGGTCCAGGTTCACCGCCACCAGCTCGAACGGCACCGGCGCCTTCTTCTGCAGCTGCAGCAGGATGTCCAGCAGGGTGTAGCTGTCCTTGCCGCCGGACAGGCAGACCATGACCTTGTCGCCGGCCTCGATCATGCCGAAGTCGGCGATGGCCTGGCCGACCTGGCGGCGCAGGCGCTTGCCCAGCTTGTGGTGTTCGCGTTCGGCCACGCGCGGGTCGCGGGCGCGCGGCGCGGGATCGGGAAGGGGAATGACGGCACTCATCGCGTGCATTCTACCGGCTGGCCCCGCGCTCCACAGCGGCGGGTGACATGGGCTGGCACAAAAGCGTCATGGCGACGTCACGCCGCACTGACAGCATCCCGGGCTCCCCCGTCCAGCCCCTGGGTCCATCGTGCTCGATAACCGTCTCGCTTCCGCCGTCTGCCGTGCGCTGCTGCTGTCCTCCGCCCTTGCCCCGGCTTCCGTGCTTGCCCAGGATGCGGCCAGCGCTTCCCGCTCCTCCGCCAAGGACCTGGATACGGTCATCGTCACCGGCCGCAGCGGCACCGGCGTGCGCACCAAGGCCGAGACCAGTTACTCGATCACCAACATCGAGGAAGAGCAGCTGCGCATGCAGGCGCCGACCAGCGTGACCGAGGCGCTCAAGTCGGTGCCCGGGTTCTGGGTGGAAGCCTCCGGCGGCGAGGCCAGCGGCAACATCCGCGCGCGCGGCATCCCGGTCGACGGCTTCGGCTCGGTCACCCTGCTGGAAGACGGCATCCCGGTGGTGCACGACCCGGCGCTGGGCTACCTCAACGGCGACCAGGCATTCCGCCTGGACGAGACCATCGAACGCATCGAGGTGGTACGCGGCGGACCGGCATCGGTGATGTACTCCAACGCCCCGGCCGGCGCGATCAACTTCATCCCGCGCCAGGTCGGCGAGGACGCCAGCGGCGTATTCAAGTACACCGTCGGCGACAGCGGCCTGAACCGCCTGGACTTCGCCTACGGCAGCCCGCTGGCCAATGGCTGGAAGCTGCTGCTGGGTGGCTTCTACCGGGTCGAGGACGGCGTGCGCGATCCCGGCTTCAACAGCAACGATGGCGGCCAGTTCCGCCTCAACCTGGCCAGGGAGTTCGAGGGCGGGCGTTTCAGCATCGACGCCAAGCGCATGGATGACCGCGTCGCCCTGTACCTGGGCATCCCGATGTACACCAACGGCAACGGCGACATCCGCGCGGTGCCCGGCTTCGATGGCAACCACGGGACGCTGGCCGGTCCGGAAACCCGCTACCTGTCGATGAAGACCGCCGATGGCCGCGGCTGGGACTTCGACAACAGCGAAGGCACCCATGTGAAGCGCGACCAGCTCACGTTCAAGCTGGAGACCGGGCTGGGCGGCGACTGGGAACTGGCGCAATCGGCGCGCTTCAGCCGCACCGACACCATCCGCAACGGCGTGTTCCCCAACTCGCTGACGCCGGCGGCCACGTTCCTCGCCGGGCAGAAGAACCTGCTGGCGTCGGTGCCGGGCGCCACCGCGCTGGGCCTGCGCTACGTGAATGGAAGCGGCGGCTTCGATACCGCCAGCCAGAACGGCAATGGCCTGCTGGTGATCGGCGGCCTGCGCGGGCTGGACATCCCGGTGCGCGAGTTCGTCAGCGACACGCGGCTGATGCGCAGCTTCGCGCTCGGCGGCCAGCAGCACGACCTGACCCTGGGCTACTACCTGGCCTCGACCCGGGAGGACTACACCCGCTACTCGTCCTCGGTGCTGATGGACGCCACCGACAACGCCCGCCTGCTCGACCTGGTCGCGCTGGATGCCAACGGCAACGTGGTGCGTACGCTCAGCGACAACGGCGTGTGGCGCTATGGCTACGAATGGAACAACGCCTCGGGCGAACAGAAGACCCAGGCCTTCTATGTCAGCGACGAGTGGCAGGTCAACGACAGGCTGCGCATCGACAGCGGCCTGCGCTGGGAGAAGGCCAGCAGCAGCGGTTGGAACGAGGTGCGCCGCAGCGTCGACGGCGGCACCCTGGCAACCTCGCAGATGCTTGCCGGTTCCGGCCTGTACGTGAACCACGACCTGGAGTCGGACGACCTGGGCTGGTCGATCGGCGCCAACTGGCAGTTCAACGATGGCATGGGCGTGTTCGGCCGCTGGACCTCGGCCTTCCGCCTGCCCAGCCTGGGCAACTACATCACCCGCAACGACAACTGCGACGCGACCTCGGCCGCGACCGTCGCCGCCTGCGCATCCGCCAACGGCAAGGCCGCCGACACGCAGACGATGGACCTGGCCGAAGTCGGCTTCAAGTTCGCCAACCCGCTGTTCAGCGCCTACGCCACGGCGTTCTACACCAAGTACGACAACGTCGGCTTCAGCAACTACCGCTTCAACCCGGACACCGGCGTGTCCACCCGCGAAGCCGGCTATGCCAGCACCCGCACGTTCGGCCTGGAACTGGAGACGGCGTGGTACCCCGCCGACTGGTTCGACCTGCGCGTCAACGCCACCTGGCAGGATGCGCAGTACCGCGACCTGCGCTACAGCGAGCTGGTCAATGGCGCGCCGGTGCTGCGCGATTTCGTCGGCAACCAGCTGATCCGCGTGCCGGAGCTGGGCGCGCGCGTGGTCGCCGGCATCAACCTGCTCGACCAGCGCCTGCGCCTGCAGGCCGCCGCCGAGCACCAGGGCGAGCGCTACGTGGACACCGCCAACTCGGTGCGCCTGCCGTCCTACCAGCTGCTCAACCTCAGCGCGCGCTACGAGCTGAGCGAGCGCGTGTCGATGTACGGCTACGTCGACAACGTCACCAACTCGCTGGGCCTGACCGAGGGCAATCCGCGTGCCGGCGAGCTCGCGAGCAGCGACGCGGGCGCCAGCGCCTTCATCGCGCGGCCGCTGCTGGGCCGCAACTACCGCCTGGCCCTGATGTACCGGTTCTGATGCGCGCCCTGTTCCCGGTGGTGCTGGCGGCGCTTGCCGCCAGCCCCTGCGCCCACGCCGCGCAGACCCTGCAACTGCAGGGCACGCTGAGCGGCAAGGACCATCAGCGGTACCTGGAACTGCCGTTCACGGTGCCCGACGGCACCGCCAGGGTGGACGTCACGCTGCGGCATGACGGCGCCGGCGAGCGTACCGTCATCGACCTCGGCCTGCTGGACACGCATGGCTTTCGCGGCTGGAGCGGCGGTTCGCGCCGCGCGGTCACGGTTTCCCGCTACGACGCCAGCGGCGGCTACCTGCCCGGCGCATTGCCGGCAGGCCAGTGGAAGGTGCTGCTCGGCATTCCCAACATCCGTGCCGGGGCACGCACGCCCTACACCGTCGGCGTGACCCTGTGGGACGAGGATGAAGTGCAGGCCGGCAGGGACCGCGCGCCGCAGGTGCTGCGCGAGGGGCCGGCGTGGTACCGCGGCGACCTGCACATGCACAGCACCCACAGCGACGGCAGCTGCAGCAGCCAACAGGGCAACAAGGTGCCCTGCCCGCTGTTCCTGAGCCTGCAGGCCGCGGCACGCCAGGGCCTGGATTTCGTCGCCGTCACCGAGCACAACACGGCCTCGCACCTGGAGGAGCTGGCGCGCCACCAGCCCTGGTTCGATCGCCTGTTGCTGATTCCGGGCATGGAAGTCACTACCTTCCAGGGCCACGCCAACGTCTTCGGCATCAACGGGCCGCTGCCGTTCCGGCTCGGCGACACCCTGCCCGACTGGAACCCGCTGCTGCGCCAGGTCAACGACAGCGGTGCGCTGCTGTCGATCAACCACCCGGCGCTGGCCTCCGGCGAGGCGTGCATGGGCTGCGGCTGGACCCCCGCCGAACCGGTGGACATGGACGCGGTCGCCGCGGTGGAGGTGGTCAACGCCAGCCAGGCCGACGGCCCACGCGCGGGCGTCGGCTTCTGGGAGCAGCAGCTGCAGCAGGGCCGGCGCATGACCGCCATCGGCGGCAGCGACAGCCATGATCCGGGCGCGGCCGAGGGTCCTTCGCCGATCGGCCTGCCGGCCACCCTGGTGCATGCCCCGGCACTGTCGCGCGACGCCATCCTGGCCGCGCTGAGGCAGGGCCGGGTGGTGGTGGACGTGCGCAACGTCGCCGGCAGCCGGCTGGACCTGTGGCTGCGCGACGCGGGCGGCCAGCGCACCGGGATGGGCCAGCAACGGGACCTGGCCGCCGGACAGTGGGCCACCGTGCACGCCGAGCTGGACTATCCCCGCCCGCTGCGCGTCGAGTTCGTCATCGACGGCCAGCGCCACCCCGCCACGGTGGAAACCGGCGCGGACGGCAGCCAGCGGGCCAGCCTGCGCTGGCGCTCGGATGGCAAGCGGCACTGGTTGCGCGTGGATGCGCGCGATGGCGACGGCAGCCTGCTGATGCTGGGCAACCCGGTGTACGTGAACTGGCCCCGCTGACCGGCTAAGCTGGCGGCATGTCCGAGCTGCCGTCCCTCGCCGAGATCAGCCAGCGCATCGCCGAACTGCGGTCCGAGCACCGCAGCCTGGACGAACGCATCGGCAGGCTCGCCGCCAACCCGGATGACGAACTGGACGCGAAGCGGCTGAAGAAGCGCAGGCTGCAGCTCAAGGACTGCATCGCCCGCCTGGAAAGCATGCTGATTCCCGACGAGCCGGCCTGAACCGCAGCGCCGCCACGCCCGCCACTCAGGCCGCGTGGCGGGCGATGACCCGCTTCGCTTCCAGCAGCGATGCACCGCTTTGCCGGCGGTAGGCCCGGATCGCGGCGATCCTGTTCCCGCTGCGCAGCAGCGCCTTCACCGCGTCCGACGGGTCGGGCAAGGCGGAAACATCGCGCGGCTTGCGGCGCATGGCGTGCACCGCGGCAAGCACGCAGAGGGTCGCCACCGACGCGAAGAACGTTGTCTGCCACATCACCCTGCCCTCCGTTGTCCGGTGCCTGGGAAGCTTCAACCCGCCGCCGGTTCCTCCGGTTTGACCGCTTCCGGGCTCACCCGCTCGATGGTGTGGCGCAGTTCGCGGCCGAGGATGAACTTGGCGTCCTTGGCCCAGGCATCGAGGCGCTCGTCGAACAGCAGCTTGCTGTTCTCGTCCGGCCAGACCAGGCGCAGTTCGCGCATCTTCTGGATGAAACCGCGGAACAGGGTCTTGTCGAAGAACTCCGGCGCGGCCGGGGCGTAGAGCAGGCTCAGGCGCTGCGCGGCCTGCTGGCACAGGCTTTCCAGTTCGGCCGCGCCGAGCACGCCGGGGCCGTTCTTCACCAGCACCGAGATGGCGATGTAGTAACGCTCGAACGCCTGCTGCAGCGAATGGCCGATGGCGCGCAGGCGGAACACCTCGTCGGTCTGGCCGGTGCTGCGCGCGAGCATGCCGCCCTCGTCCTCGCCCACCTGCTGCAGCAGGCCTTCGCGCACGAACACGTTGATGGTCTGCTCGATGCGCGCGGCGAACTCATCCTCGGTCCACGGCAGGAACAGCTCCTGCTGCAGGAACGGGTACAGCCCGCGTCCCAGCCGCAGCAGGCCGGCACGGCTCATGCGGCGGTTGTTCTGGAAGCAACAGGCCACCCACGAAGACGCGGTGAACAGGTGCAGCACGTTGTTGCGGAAGTAGCTCAGCAGCACCGCGGTGTCGCCGCTGACGCTGAGCACGTCGCCCAGCGGATGCTTGACCCGGGTGAGGACGTTGATTTCCTCGGCGTGGGCGATGATGCGCTCGGGCGAATGCGGGGTGACCGTCACCCGGTCCGAATACGGCAGTTCCACCAGCAGCTTCTTGCACAGCTCGATCTGCGCGACCAGGTCGGCCTCGCCCATCGCGTGCTTGGGCGTGGACAGCAGCGCCAGCGCAAGCAGGTTGATCGGGTTGACGTCGGCGGCGCCGTTGATGCGTACCTGGATCTGTTCGGCCAGGGTATCGACCGTGCCCGACAGCCAGGACGGCTTTTCGTCCTCGGACACCGGCTGGCCATCCCACTCCGGCGCCTTCTCGGCCAGCACGTCGTTCAACGCGATCGGCTCGCCGAAGTTCACCACCACCTGGCCGTAATTCTGCTTGAGCACCTTGGGGATGCCCCACAGCAGCGCCCAGATCGATTCCTTTTCCTTGGGCCGCCCGGACAGTTCGTCCAGGTAGCTGTTGCCCTCCATCAGCTTCTCGTAGCCGATGTAGATGGGCTGGAACAGCACCGGCTTGCGCGGCTGGCGCAGGAACGCGCGCAGCGTCATCGAGATCATGCCGCCCTTGGGCTGCAGCAGGCGGCCGGTGCGCGAACGCCCGCCCTCGACGAAGTACTCGATCGAGTAGCCGCCGGCCACCAGCTGCGCGACGTACTCGCTGAGCACGGCCGAGTACAGCGCGTTGCCGCGGATGCTGCGACGGATGAAGAACGCACCGCCCTTGCGCAGCAGCGTGCCGACCACCGGCAGGTTGAGGTTGATGCCGGCCACGATGTGCGGCGGCACGATGCCGCGGTCGTACAGCAGGTAGCTCAGCAGCAGGTAGTCCATGTGGCTGCGGTGGCTGGGCACGTAGATCACCTCGTGCCCGGGCGCGGCTTCCTTGAACTTGTCCAGGTGGTGGACCAGCACGCCGGCGTAGATGCGGTTCCAGACGTGGGTCAGCATGAAGCTGGCCGAACGCACCACCGGGCTGGAATAGTCGGCCGCGATCTCCCAGGCGTAGCCCTGCGCCTTCTTCCAGGCATCGGCCGGCCTGGAGTTGTCGCGCTTGGCCTGGGCGGCGATGGCCTCGCGCACCGGCTCGGCTTCCAGCACCTTGTCCACCAGCAGGCGGCGGGTGGAAAGATCCGGGCCGATGATCGATTCGCGGATGCGGCGGAAGTGCGCGCGCAGCACGCGCTGCAGCTTGCGCACGGTGCGTTCGGGCTCCAGCCCCTCTTCCACGGTCTCGCGCAGCGAAATCGGCACGGCGAAGCGCACGATGCTGTCGCGGCCGTTGAGCAGCACCGCCAGCAGGCGGCGGAAGCGACCGACCAGCGCCCAGTTTTCCGAGAACAGCACCGCGAACCAGCCGCTCTGCTTGTCCGGCGCGCGGCCGACGAAGATCGACACCGGCACCAGCTGCACGTCCAGCGCCGGATTGGCGCGATGCGCCTGCAGCAGCCGCGCCAGCGAGTCGGAATGGGTACGGGCACCGCGCTGCTCGGGGATCAGCGCGTTGTTGCTGGAACGCCGCGACAGCGCGACATAGGCGCGCTTGCGCCCGGTCGGGTCGCCGGCCAGCGGGACCAGCGGCGACGGCAGCCCGGCGTCGCGGCAGGCCTTGTCCAGGATCAGCGCGTTGGACAGGCCGTAGTCCTCCAGTACGTAGACCACCGGCTGCGCCGGGTCGTGCTGGAGCTGCTCGGGCTCGATCTTCAGCCCCAGCCACGGCTCGATCAGGCGGCCGAGCAGGCGCGCCCACAGCGGGCGCCGGCCCGGGCGTACGGGCGGCCGACCGGCCTGGGCCGGCAGGGGGGAGGCGGCCGGGGCGCTGGCCTCGCCCGACGGCAGGAGTTCGCCCTGTTCGGGCCGTGGGTTCTGTTTCGACATCGGCGACATTATGGCTTAGCTGCCGCCGCCAGGCTGTCCCCGGTGCTGGTGCCGGTGGTTGCGTCGTTGCCCGAACCGGAACCGGAGCCGGACCGGGGCGCCTCGCCCTCCACCGGCGGCGGGGCGGCGGCGCGCGCGGCGGCCAGCACGGCATCCACTTCGGCCAGGGTGCGGGCCAGGTACCAGTGCCCCTGGCGGCGCTGCAGCGCCACCTGCAGGTCGATGTCGTGGCCCGCCAGCGGGTATTGCACGTGGACGACGGCGTGGTCGCCGTCCTGGCTGCTCAGGCCGGTGCGCATCTGCGCGACGCTCTCGTCCAGCGACAACCCGTAGCTGGCCAGCACCAGTTTGCTGGCCGCGGCGAACGGCGACAGCCGCTGCAGGCTGCCGCCCATGCCCGCGGCCTGCAGCGCGGCGTCGCTGTCCAGGCCGGTGGCGCGCGCGGCGGTGGTCAAGGTGGTGATGGCCGAGCGGGCCAGCTTGGGATCGGACAGCGGCGCGGCCTGTGCCCAGGCACTGAGCGCCTTGACCAGCTGCACGTAGTGGGCGCGCTCGTCGTCGCTGTAGTCGCCCTGGCGGCTGATGTACTGCTCGCCGAACAGGCCCAGCGAGTGCGCGGCCTGGCGCACGCCGGCCGCCTGCCCGGCGATCTGCGCCTTGAATGCGCGCTGCAGCCGGGTCTCGGCGTCGGCGGCCGACAGCGTGGCCAGCAGCGCCGGCAGCTTGTCGTGCAGCGGCAGCTGGTCCAGTGGCCAGCGGCTGTGGCCCTGGGCCCAGGCCGCCTCCAGTTCCGCGTACTGCGCCGGCGGCACCGCCGCGCGGGCGTAGCCGGCCAGGTCGTTGTCGTGCAGGTGCTGGACCAGCTGGCGCACGGCCGCGGCCGGCTCGGTGGCAGCGCCCGGCAAGGGCTCCTGCGAGCGCCGGCAGCCAGCGGCAAACACGACCACCGCGCACAGCGACAGCAAGACGATACGCGAACGGCTGCGAGATGAACGGCGTGGCATGGCGTCGTTGGTCCTCCCCCGGGCCGTGGCATCTTGCGGCCAGCAAGGTGACAGCGGCAAGCGGCGCCGGTCTGCGCGCAAAAAAAAAGAGGCCGCCCCGTTGCCGGTGGCGAACCTCCTCAAGCCGGCGGAGCCGGGGACATGTGACACATCGCCGGCAATGCCGGGACGGGCACAGCCTACGCGCCCGCTTCAGTTAATGCAACACTTCATGAATCAATATATAAGTTATTGATTTTTAATGAAAGAAATCTGAAATTTCGCGCTGCATCGCCTGCGCCGCCGCCCGCGGATCCGGGGCCAGCCGGATCGGCCGGCCGACGACGATGGCGTCAGCGCCATCGCTGAACGCCTCGGCCACGCCGACAGTGCGCTGCTGGTCGTCACCCACCGGGCCACCGGGACGGATGCCCGGACAGACGATGGAGAAGCCGCTGCCGGTGGCGGCGCGGATCGGCGCGGCCTCCTGGCCGGAGGCGATCACGCCGTCGATGCCGGCGCGCTGCGCGGCCAGTGCGCGTTCGACCACCACCTCCACCGGTTCGCGGTCGATGCCCATCTGCGCCAGGTCGGGGCGGCCCATGGAGGTCAGCACGGTCACCGCCAACAGGCGCATGTCCGAGGTGTTGGCCGTGGCCGCGGCCTGCATCATCGCCGGGTGCCAGCCGTGGATCGTGCAGTAGCTCACCGGCCACTGCGACAGGCGCCGGATGACGCCGGCGACAGTGGCGGGAATATCGAAGAACTTCAGGTCCACGAACACGCGCTTGTCGCGCCTGGCCAGTTCGTCAAGCACCGCGAAGTACTCGCCCGAGGCCAGCAGTTCCATGCCGATCTTGTAGAACGACACCGCGTCGCCAAGCCGCTCGACCCAGTCGATGGCCTCGGCACGCCCCGGCACATCCAGCGCGAAGATCAGGCGCTCGTCGGTGCGCAGCGGCAGCGGGCCGCGGCTCATTGGGCGAGGTCCAGCGCGGCGCGCTTGGCGGCGCGGCGCTCGGCTTCGGGCAGCGACCAGGCATTGTTGAACTGCGCCGGCTCCCAGCCGCCATAGGTCGGGTTGGCCAGCATCCACCAGCGCTGGCCGAACCAGCCCTGGTGGGCCTGCAGCAGCGCATCGCGGCCGGCCTGGGTATTGACCCCGATCGCGGCGAAGTCGCTGAGCTGGTCGCCGAACTGCATCAGCACCCGGTACTGCTGCGCCACCAGCTGGCGGCGGCAGGCCTTTTCGCTGCCTTCCTGTTCGCAGCCCGGCACGTACTTGTCCAGGCCCAGGTAGACGTCGTCGCCGGCGACCGGGAAGCCGAGCCGGCGCAGGTTGGCCAGGGTGACGTCCTTCATGTGCTCGGTGCGGTTGGTGATGTAGATCATGGTCACGCCCTTGGCCGCCGCGGCCTGCGCGAACTCGACCGCACCCGGCACCGCGCCGGCCTTGCCTTCGGACACCCAGGCGTCCCAGCTGACGTCGTCGTAGCTGCCGCCGTTGCGCACCAGCCGCGCCTGGTAGGGCGAGTTGTCCAGCACCGTTTCGTCCACGTCCACCACCACCGCCGGCTTCAACCTGGCCGACTGCTGGCTGCCGCCTTCCTGCGGCAGCAGCGCGGTCCACGAGCGGTCGGCCAGCGCGCGGTCCAGCTGCGCGGCGGCGGCGCGCCAGGTCTGCAGGGCGTTGGCCCGGTATTCCTGCGAGCGCTGCACCCACAGCACCGCATTCAGGTTGTCGTTGGCCCCCTCGACGGCGACCGTCGCCGTAGCCGGGGCCGGGACGGCGGGCTCGCCGTGGACCAGGGGGCGGGACGTACTGCACGCGGCCAGCGACAACAGCGCGCCGGCGAGCAGGAGGGAGGGGTGGATTCGGGACATGGGCACGGCTACCGGACAGAACGAAAACCCGGCAAGTTTACCGGCTCCCCACCCGGCCCGCGCCGAGGGCAGGCAAAACCAGGGGCAGCGTCGGTTTTGCGGCAAGCCGACTCCGACCCCGGTTTCATCGGGCCCTCGGCTATGCTTGCGCCCCCCTCGCGCGACCGGATGCCGACGATGACCGACACCCCTGCCCCCTTGCCCGTTCCCGTGCTCGACGCCGCGCAGATGCGGGTGCTCGGCTGCCTGGTCGAGAAGGAAGCGACCACGCCCGAGACCTATCCGCTGACGGTCAACGCCGCGCAGACCGCGGCCAACCAGAAGACCGCGCGCGACCCGGTGATGAACCTGGACGCCGGCACCGTGCAGCACGCACTGCGCCAGCTGGAGGCGATGGGCCTGGCCCGCCAGCATTTCTCCGCGCGCGCCGAGCGCTACGAACACCTGCTCGGCGCCAAGCTCGACCTGCCGCGGCAGCAGGTCGCGCTGCTGGGCCTGCTGCTGCTGCGCGGCGCACAGACCGCCGGCGAACTGGCCACGCGCGGCGAGCGGATGGCCAAGTTCGCCGACGCCGAGGACCTGCGCCACCAGCTCGGGCGCCTGATCCAGCGTGGGCTGGCGGTGCAGCTGCCACGCGCGGCCGGCCAGCGCGAGGACCGCTACATGCACCTGCTCGGCGGCCCGGTGGACGTGGACGCGCTGGCGGCGCAGTTCCGCGCACCCGCGGGCGCGGCCGCGGACAACGGCGCGCTGGAAGAACGCGTGGCGCAGCTCGAAGCGGCGGTGGCGGCGCTGCAGGAACAGCTGGCGCGGCTGCAGTCCCGGCTGGACGACTGAGCCAGTGCAGCTGCGGGGCCTGCCCCGCGGGGGCATCGCCGGAATGCCCCGCGAGGGCCAGGGCCCGTCGCCTGCGCAGCGATGCATGCCGCGGCCATGCCTCCGGCATGCACGTCCCGCCGCACTGGCGCGTCCCGGGTATGACCCGGGCTAACCGGTTGCAGGCTCGTTGATGAACAGCAGCAGGTCCTCGTCCTTGCCGGGCAGACGCACGCTGCCATTGGCCCGGAACCCGAGTTTTTCCAGCAATGCGACCGAACGCGCGTTGCCCGGCGTCACGATCGCGCACAGCGCGCCCAGCCCCAGCGTATCGCGTGCATGGCCCAGCACCGCCCGGGCCGCCTCCAGCGCATAGCCCTGGCCGGTATGGCGCTCGAGCAGGGCATAGCCGACATCGGCATGCGGCAGCGCGGCCCGGTGCACCAGCCCGGCATTGCCCAGCCAGGCCCCGTCGCTGCGGCGCTCGACCACGTACATGCCATAGCCGTGCCGCGCATAGCTCACCAGCGGGCCGTCGCGGATGCAGCCGCGCGCCTGCTCCAGCGTGCGGATGCCGCGGTCGCCGATGTAGCGATGGAAGCCCGGCTCGTTGAGCAGCTCCAGCATCGCCGCGGCATCGCCGTCGTCATCGCGCAGCGGGCGCAGGCGCAGTCGTTCGGTTTCGATCAGCATCGCCTGCCCCGCCGCGGTCGTTGCCATGCAGGGTCGCTCCACGCACGCATAGGCGCAAGCCCGCTGGCGGCTAGTCGAACAGCGCCTGGATCGCCGCCAGCCCGGCCTGCGCGCGCTCCTTCTTGTGCACGGCGTCGGCCACCGGGTCGGCGCCGTCGCGCTGGATCTCGGCCGCCGGCAGCTCGTCGAAGAAACGGCTGGGCTTGAGCCGCACGTGCTCGCCGAACTTGCGGGTCAGGCGGCTGTAGCTCATCCACAGCTGGATCTTGGCGCGGGTGATGCCCACGTACAGCAGGCGCCGCTCCTCCTGCAGGTTGCCCTCGTCGAGGCTGACCTGGTGCGGCAGCACGCCGTCCTCGCAGCCGACGATGAACACGTACGGGAATTCCAGGCCCTTGGAGGCGTGCAGGGTCATCATCCGCACCTGGTTGCCACCGTCGTCCTTGTCGCTGCGCGAGATCAGCGCCAGCTGCGCGGCCATGTCCGCGGCGCTGGCGCCACGCGGGCCGTTCTCGAACCACGAGGCCAGCTCCTCCAGGTTGGCGGCACGGCGTTCATAGCCGGCGGTGTCCTTGGCCTGGTGGCGCAGTTCGGCGAGCAGGCCCGAATCCTTGGCTACCCGCCGCACCAGGTCGCCGGAGGACATCTGCCGCATGTCCATGCGTAGCGCGCGCAGGATGTCGGTGAAGCGGCTCAGGCTGTTGGCCGCGCGCGGCGGCAGCTGCGCCAGCGCGCCCATCGCCTCGGCCGCCTGCGCCATCGACATGCCCTTGTCCGAGGCCAGCTCCGCCAGTTTGGCCAGGGTGCCGGCGCCGACGTCGCGCTTGGGCGCCTGCACCGAGCGCATGAACGCGGTGTCGTCATCGGGGTTCACCAGCAGCCGCAGCCAGGCCAGGGTGTCCTTCACTTCCTGCCGTTCCAGGAACACGGTGCCGCCGGTCAGGTGGTAGGGCACCCCGACCATCTGCAGCGCCTTCTCCAGCGGCCGGCTCTGGAAGTTGCCGCGGAACAGGATGCAGAAATCGCTCCACGGCACGCGCCGGCTGGTGGCGATGAACTGGATCTCTGCGGCCACCTTTTCCGCCTCGTGCTCGCTGTTGCGGCACTCCCACACGCGGATGCGCTCGCCGTCGGCCTGGTCGGACCACAGCGTCTTCAGGTGTTCGTGCGGGTTGTGCGCGATCAGCGCGTTGGCCGCGCGCAGCACGCGGTTGGAACAGCGGTAGTTCTGCTCGAGCTTGATGATCTGCAGCGACGGGTATTCCACCGCCATGTTCTGCAGGTTCTCCGGGTTGGCGCCGCGCCAGGCGTAGATCGACTGGTCGTCGTCGCCCACGCAGGTGAAGTTGCCGGCCGCGCCGGCCAGCTGCTTGAGCAGCCGGTACTGGGCATCGTTGGTGTCCTGGCATTCGTCCACCAGCAGGTAGCCGATGCGTTCGCGCCAGGCCGCGGCGATGTCCGGGTTCTCTTCCAGCACCTGCACCGGCAGCCGGATCAGGTCGTCGAAATCGACCGCGTTGAACGCGGTCAGCCGCGCCTGGTACAGCGCGTAGACCATCGCCGCGTCCTTCTCGCGGTTGCTGCGCGCGGCCGCCATCGCCTGCTCCGGCGAGAGTCCGGCGTTCTTGGCCCGCGAGATCAGGTTCTTCATGTCCTCGATGTCGTCGGGCTTGGCGTTGCCGCCACCCAGCAGGTCCTTGACCTGGGCGGCCGCGTCGTCGGCGTCGAAGATCGAGAAGCCGCGCTTCAGGCCCACCGCGGCGTGCTCGATCTGCATGAACTTCAGCCCCAGCGCGTGGAAGGTGCAGATGGTCACGTCCTCGGCCTGGCCGCCCTGCAGGCGCTTGGCCACGCGCTCGCGCATTTCCTTGGCCGATTTGTTGGTGAAGGTGATCGCGGCGATGCGGCGGGCGCTGTAGCGGCCGCTGCCGATCAGGTGGGCGATCTTCTCCACGATCACGCGGGTCTTGCCGCTGCCGGCACCGGCCAGCACCAGCAGGGGGCCTTCGGTGTGCAGCACCGCCGCGCGTTGGGGGGGATTGAGGGAATCCAGCATGGGAACGAAGGGACGGGAACCAGAAACGTGAGAAGCCCGGGTGGGCCGGCGGCGGGTATTCTGTCACCCCTCAGGGTCGGCCGTTGCCTCGACCCGCCCCTTTCCACTCGTTCCCAGCTCCATGGCCAAGCTCTACTTCTACTACTCGGCGATGAACGCCGGGAAGACCACCACTTTGCTGCAATCGGCGCACAACTACCGCGAACGCGGCATGCGCGTGGCGATCCTGACCCCGCGCCTGGACCATCGCGCCGGCAGCGGCGTGGTCGCCTCGCGGATCGGCCTGCAGGCCGAGGCGACCGCCTTCGACCACGACACCGACCTGCAGCGGCTGGTCGAGGGCGACATCGCCGCGCACGGGCGGCTGGGCTGCGTACTGGTGGACGAGGCGCAGTTCCTGACCAAGGCGCAGGTATGGCAGCTGAGCGAGGTGGTCGACCAGCTGCGCATCCCGGTGCTGTGCTACGGCCTGCGCACCGATTTCCGCGGCGAGCTGTTCGAGGGCAGCCAGTACCTGCTGGCCTGGGCCGACGAGATGCAGGAGATCAAGACCATCTGCCACAGCGGCAAGAAGGCGACCATGACCGTGCGCGTGGACGGGAACGGCTTCGCCGTGCAGGACGGCCCGCAGGTGGAGATCGGCGGCAACGACCGCTACGTGTCGGTCAGCCGCGCCGAGTTCAAGAAGATCACCCGCGGCGAAGGCCGGATCGACCCGATGCAGGCGCCGCTGCCGCTGTAGCGGGCGCCGCCGCGGTGGCGGCCGCCGCCGGGTGGCTCAATGCCCGCCTTCGGCTGCCAGCCGGTCCAGGTCGATGCCCTGGCGGCGCAGGAGCGCGGCCGAGCGCAGCGCGTAGAACGCCAGGTAGGCGAAGCAGGCCACCCCGACCCAGAAGCTCATGTGGATGCCGGCGGTGTCGGCCAGCACGCCCTGCAGCAGCGGCACCAGCGCGCCGCCCATGATCATCATCACCAGCAGGCTGCTGCCCTGGTTGGTGTGGCGACCGAGTCCGGCGATGGCCAGCGCGAACACGCACGGCCACATGGTGCTGCAGAACAGTCCGGAGCTGATGAAGGCGATGGCGCTGGTCTTGCCGTCGCTGAACATGCCCACCAGCAGCGCGGCGATGCCGCACAGCGCGAAGTACAGCAGCATCCGCGCCGGATTGCCGCGGCTGAGCAGGGTGGCGGCGATCATCACCACGATCACTCCGGCATAGCCGTAGAACTGCGCCACCTCGTGGCGCAGCGCCGCGTTCACCGCGAGGAACACGCCGAAGGCGACGAACGGCAGGACCAGGGTCAGCATGCGCCGGGCACCGGAGCCGATCTCGAACGCGCCGGCCGCGCCGGTCCAGCGGCCGATCATCAGGCTGGCCCAGTACAGCGACACGTAGGGTGCGACCGCCGAGGTATCCACGCCCAGGTGTTCGCGCATGTAGGCCGGCAGGTGCGCGCCGGTGGACACCTCCACGCCGACGTAGAGGAAGATCGCCACCATCCCCAGCAGCAGCTGCGGGTAGGCGAACGCCGACGCCTTGTGCGGGAGCCTGCCGGCGTCCTGCGCCTCGCTGCGGGCGACGCCCTCCAGGTCGATGTGGTTGGGCACCGAGGAGAATCTCAGGAACAGCGCCACCAGCACGAATGCCACGCCCAGCACCAGGTAGGGCATCTTGACGCTCTCGATGCTGGCTTCGGTGTTGCCGCTGGCCACGCTGCCGAAGATCGCCACGCTGACCAGCAGCGGGCCGATGGTGGTGCCGAAGTTGTTGACCCCGCCGGCCAGGGTCAGGCGCTGCGCGCCGGTGGCCGGATTGCCCATCACGATGGCCAGCGGGTTGGCCGCGATCTGCTGCAGCGAGAATCCCAGGCCGACGATGAACAGGCCCGACAGCATCAGCACGAACGACCCGCTGTTGGCCGCCGGGTAGAACAGCAGCGTGCCCAGCGCCGACACCAGCAGGCCCAGGCAGATGCCGTTGCGGTAGCCGATGCGGTTGAGCAGGTCCTGGCCCGCGAGCCGGGAGATGCCGAAATAGGCCAGCGAGCCGACCGTGTAGGCGATGTAGAACGCGAACGACACCAGCTGGCTCTGCGCGTGGCTGAGGTCGAAGGCCTTCTGGAAGACCGGGATCAGGATGTCGTTGCTGGCGGCGACGAAGCCCCAGAAAAAGAACACCGTGATGAGCACACCGAACTGCGACCAGCGGGTTTTCTGCGTCATGGCATCCCGGTCTCGTTGTCGTCGTCACTGCGGGCGCGCCGCGCCCGTCCCCTGCGGACCCACGGGATGCCCCGTGCGCGGTCCCGCCACGCCACGCGCGCACGCGGGCGATGACGGACCGTCGGCCGTTTTAGGCGCGATCCGGCGATGCTGTCAACGGATGCCTGCCGATGCACCGGTCAGCGCGCGTGCACGACGCCGGCCGACGGCCCGGCCGTTGCGCCGCAGCCCCCGGCCGCGCGCTGCCGGACACGCCGGGACGCGGCGCGTCAGTACAGCGTGCGCTGGTCCGCCGGCGGCGGGCTGTACTGGTACAGCCAGGTCTCGGTGAGCGCCTTGCCGCCGCTGCGCAGGTACAGGCGGATGTCGATCTGCCCGGTGCCGCCGTCGGGCGGCACCAGGTCGAACATGGCGCGGTAGCCGTTGATCTCGCGCAGCGGGCGCGCCGACACCACCTCCACCCGCCCGCTGCTGGCTTCCACCACCGCCTCGACCTCGGCCTTGTCGATCAGGCCGGCCAGTTCGCCGCCTTCGAAGTCCACCGCGAAGCGCCAGGAGAAGTACTCGCGCTTCTTGCCGATCACCCCGCCCAGCCCGGTGCGGCTGGCCACGCAGTGCGCCAGCGGCGGCCGCGCCGGGGGTTGCGCGCCCCAGTACAGCCGGTAGCCGACCAGCAGCTCCTGCCCCGGCTGCGGCTTCTGCTTCGGGTTCCAGAACGCGACGATGTTGTCGAAGGTCTCGTCGACGGTGGGAATCTCCACCAGCTGCACCGAGCCCTCGCCCCATTGGCCCTTCGGCTCGACCCACAGGCATGGGCGCTTCTCGTAGAACACGCCGTCGTCCTGGTAATGGTCGAAGTCGCGGTCGCGCTGCAGCAGGCCGAAGCCGCGCGGGTTGTCGTCCACGAACATGTTGAAGCGCAACTGCGCCGGGTTGCACAGCGGGCGCCAGATCCACTCGCCGGCACCGCTCCACATCGACAGGCCGTCGGTGTCGTGGATCTCCGGGCGCCAGTCCCAGGCCATGCGGCGGTCGTTCTCGCCCACCTGGTACATGCTGGTGCACGGGGCGATGCCCAGCCGCTCGATCTCGCGGCGCGGGTACAGCGCGCTGTCGATATCCATCAGCAGCACGTCGCCGTTGGTGATGGCGAAGCGATAGGCACCGGTCACGCTCGGCGAATCCAGCAGCCCATGGACGACCACCGTGTCCGAGTCGCGCGCCGGCTGCTCCAGGTAGTAGGCGATGAAGTCCGGGAACTCCTCGGGCCTGCCGGTGCCGGTGTCGATCGCCAGCCCGCGCGCGGACTGGCCGTACTGGCCTTCCTTGCCCACCGCGCGGAAGTAGCTGGCGCCAAGGAACGCGGCGAAGTCGCGTTCGGTATCGCTGCGGGTGTTGAGGCGGAAGCCGGCGAAGCCCAGGTCCGCCGGCAGCCGCCCGCCGTGGATGCCGCTGTTGCCGTAATCGAACGCGGCGCCGTCGTAGGCCAGCTCCTGCGCCTTGCCGTCGACCACGTCGAACATGCGCACCGGCGAATGGAAATACAGGCCCAGGTGGAAGAACCTGGCCTGGAACCTGCCGGGCTGGTCGGCCCACAGCGCGTGGTCCTGGCGGTAGCGGATGGACTGGTACTGGTCCCAGTCCAGCGCCTCCACTTCCGGCGGCAGGGTGCGCTTGTGGCTGCGGTACGGCGCCTGCGACAGCGCGCGCGCCTGGCCCTTGAGCGCGGCGAAGTCGAACGGCTGCGGCTGGCCGATGCGACGCAGGCCCAACTGCCGTTCGGCGGCGGCACAGGCCGGCAGCGCCGGCAGTCCGAAGGCGGCCAGGGCCAGCGAGGCGCGCTGGAGGAAGTCGCGTCGATCCATGCGGTCGTCCGGTAAGGGGTGGGCGGATGATAGGCAGCGGCGGGTGAACGAAGGTAAGCCGCGGGTGAAGGCCGGCCCGGCCGCGCGCCGGCCCGCCGCGGCCGCTCAGCGCTGGCAGTGGCCGCACCACACGCTGGCGCGCTGGCCGATGCTGGCATGGCGCAGCGGGCGCCCGCAGCGCACGCAGGCCTGGCCCTCGCGGCCGTATACCGACAGCTCCTGCTCGAAGTAGCCGGGGGCGCCGTCGGGACTGATGAAATCGCGCAGGGTGGTGCCGCCGCGGGTGATGGCATGGCCGAGGATGTCCTTCACCGCCGTGGCCAGGCGCTGGTAGCGCTCGCGCGACACCTTGCCGGCCTCGCGCAGCGGGTTGATCCCGGCCATGAACAGGCTTTCGGCGGCGTAGATGTTGCCGACGCCGACGACGATGCGCTGATCCATCAGGAAGCTCTTGACCGGTGCGCTGCGGCCGCGGCTGCGTGCGAACAGGTAGTCGCCGTCGAACGCCGCGTCCAGCGGCTCGGGGCCGAGCCCGCGCAGCAGTTCGTGGGTTTCGCCCGGCGGCTGCCACAGCAGGCAACCGAACCGGCGCGGGTCGTTGAAGCGCAGCAGGCGCCCATCCTCGAGGCTGATGTCGACGTGGTCGTGGGCACGCACCGGGGTGTCGCCGGGCAGCACGCGCAGGCTGCCGGACATGCCCAGGTGCAGCAGCGCGCTGCCGGCATCGGTATCGAGCAGCAGGTACTTGGCGCGGCGGCGGATCGCGGCGATGCGCTGGCCGGGCAGCGCCCGCTCGATGTCCGGCGGAATCGGCCAGCGCAGGTCCGGCCGGCGCAGGATCACGCCGTGGATGCGACGCCCCTGCAGGTGTGGCTCCAGGCCGCGGCGGGTGGTTTCTACTTCGGGCAGTTCCGGCATCGCTCGATCCTGTTATTCGCGCCCCCCGGAACGCGGGTCCGGGCGGGCCTGGCCGCGCGCGCATGCAGCCGAAGCGGCCCACGCGCAACTGGAAAAGCGCCACATGGGCTGGTTGCCCGGCGCCAGCGACAGCGCGGCTCCCGGCAATCGCAACGACGTGGTGGCCGGCAATGGTACGGACAAGGGCTTCATCGCCGATGTCCCGGATGGTTCGGGTGCGCCATTGCGGTCGTACGCCGGCAGCGCGTCAACGCGGTGGCGCCATCAACTCGCGCGCGTCCAGGTAGCCGTCGCCGTTGGCATCCTGCCTGCGGAAGCGTTCGAGGATCACCTGCCCGTGCTGTTCGCGGGTGATCGGCCGGCCGCGGCCGCCGGGTTGTTCCGCCGGCTCCAGCACACCGTTGCCGTCGCGGTCCATGCGCTCGAAGGCGTAGCGCATCCACCGCTGGTATTCGTCCGGCGCGACCCGGCCGTCGCCGTCCAGGTCCATGCGCCGCAGGTAGTCGCCGGCGTCCTGCACCTGCGCCGTCGCGGTCCATGGCAGCAGCGCCGCCAGCAGCACCGGCAGGCGCCGCGCGAAGCGGCGTCCCGGGACCGGTGCGGCGGCGCGGGCGCTCATGCCGCGCTGAGCGAGTAACCCTTCAGTCGCGCCGCGTACGCCTGCAGGGCGGCCACGCCGCTGGCCTCGGCCTCGTGGCACCACTGCTGCAGGTGGCGCAGGCGCTCGGCGGCGTCGTGGGTCCGCGCCTCGAGCAGCGCCGAAAGCCGCGCGCGGTGTTCCACCAGCAGCTGGATGCGCGGGCGCTGGCTCACCCACTGCTGCAGCTGTTCGCGGCAGGCCGGCTTGAGCCAGCGGCCATCGTTGACCAGGCCCTTGCGCATGCGCCGCGGCAGCATCTTGCGCAGCTTGGCGCCGGCGATGGCGGCCTCTTCGCGCAGGGCCGGGGCGAACACGTTGCGCTGGTAGTCGGTCATGGCCTGGAAACGGTGCGAGAGCAGCGCCTTGAGCGTGTCGGTGTCGGGCACGGCGATGTTCGGGCGGATGTCCATGGTCGGCGCCACGCGCAGCACCTTGGCCAGGCCCAGCGCCTGCAGCAGGCGGATCGCCTGCCAGCCGATGTCGAACTCCCAGCGGCGCATCGAGAAACGCGCCGAGCTGGGGAAGGCGTGGTGGTTGTTGTGCAGCTCCTCGCCGCCGATCCAGAACGCCCACGGGGTCAGGTTGGTCGAGGTATCGGCCGATTCGAAGTTGCGGTAACCCCACCAGTGCCCCAGGCCGTTGACCACGCCGGCGGCCCAGAACGGGATCCACGCCATCTGGATCGCCCACAGGGCGATGCCGGGCAGGCCGAACAGCGCGAAGTCCAGCGCGAACAGCACCACCGGGCCGAGGTTGGCGTGCGGGGTGTAGAGGTGGCGCTCGATCCAGTCCTCGGGCGCGCCGCGGCCGTACTGCTCGATGTCCGCGCGCTGGGCGCGGGCTTCGCGGTACAGCTCGACGCCGCGCCAGAACACGCGGCCGATGCCCTTGGTCACCGGGCTATGCGGGTCCTCGTCGGTTTCCACCTTGGCGTGGTGCTTGCGATGGATCGCCACCCACTCGCGGGTGATCATCGAGGTGGTCAGCCAGGTCCAGAAGCGGAAGAAATGCGCGATCAGCGGGTGGAAATCCACGCCGCGGTGGGCCTGGCTGCGGTGCAGGTACAGGGTGACCGCGAAGATGGTGAGCTGGGTGAACACCAGCAGCACCGCCAGCATGCCCCACCAGCCCAGGCCGGCGACGCCGCCGGTGAGGAAGTCGAGGAGGGTGTCGGACATCGCGGAACTCCAGGCCGTTCGGTGGCATATGAAACTGTGGATACACATGATGGGGCCTGCAGCGGCAAACTTCATCCACCCGGCGCCCGACTTTGGTCCAATCCTTCAGCTGCGCGCCCCTTGCCCCGCTCCCGCCTGAACGATGCCCACCGCCCCTGCCGCCGCCGCGGCTCCCCTGATCGAACTGGACCACGCCTGCGTCATCCGCGGCCAGGTCCGGGTCCTGCACGAACTGGACCTGCGCATCGAGCAGGGCCAGCACACCGCCATCCTCGGCCCCAACGGCTGCGGCAAATCCTCCTTCATCAAACTGATCACCCGCGAGCTGTACCCGCTGGCGCGCGCCGATGGCCATGTGCCGGTCAAGGTGCTGGGCCAGACCCGCTGGCAGGTGGACCGGCTGCGCTCGCAGCTGGGCATCGTCAGCGGCGACCTGTCCGGCAGCCTGGCCGAAATGCCGGGGCTGGGTGTGGAAGAGGCGGTGATCTCCGGCTTTTTCGCCAGTTACGTGGTGCCGGCGCACCGCGACGTCAGCGACGACATGCGCGCCCGCGCGCGCCACGCGCTGGGGCTGGCACGCGCCCTGCCGCTGCTCGGCCGCAGCTACGCCGAACTGTCCGCCGGCGAGACCCGCCGCGTGCTGATCGCCCGCGCACTGGTGAACCAGCCGCGCGCACTGCTGCTCGACGAACCATCCACCGGCCTGGACCTGGTATCGCGCCAGCACCTGATCGACACCATGCGCCACCTCGCCGGGCAGGGCATCACCCTGGTGCTGGTCACCCACCACATCGAGGAAGTGATCCCGGAGATCCAGCGGGTGGTGCTGATGAAGGGCGGCCGCATCTTCGCCGACGGCAGGCGGGGCGAGCTGCTGCGCGCCGGCCCGCTGTCCGAAGTGTTCGGTGGCCCGATCGAGGTGCGGGAGGAAGACGGCCGGCTCAGCGCGTGGGTCCGCGCCATCTAGGTGGGCCGGGGCATCGGTGCGATGATGCCGGCCCGTTCCGCCGATCCACGCCTGCACGATGTCCCGTTCCCCGTTTCCGCTGCGCCTGGGCGCGGCCTCCGTCCTGGCCGCCGCGCTCGCGGCCTGCGCCAGCACGCCCGCCCCCGTTGCCCGCGGCCACGGCACGCCCGCCGAGCCGGCACCGACCGGCTACCTGCAGGGCGCGGCGATTCCCGACAGCCAGGCATTGAGCCCGCCACCACCGGCACCGGGCTCGGCCTGGGCGGCGCTGGACGAGGCCATCGCCCGCCAGGCCACCGCACTGCGCGGCAGCGCGCGCTTCGCGCAGGCGGGAAAGCGCCGACGCCGACCTGCGCTTTCCCGCCGGCGCCGGGCAGTTCAGCTGCGCGCTGGGGGTTGCGGTGGACAGCGAACACACTCCGGCCCTGTACCGCCTGCTGCAGCGCAGCCTGATCGACGCCAGCGCGGCCACCCGCGCGGCCAAGAACCACTATCGGCGGCCCCGCCCGTTCATGGTCAACGGCCAGCCGACCTGCACCCCGGACGACGAGCCGCACCTGCGCGGCAGCGGCTCCTACCCGTCCGGCCACACCGCCATCGGCTGGGCATGGGCGCTGATCCTGTCGGAGATCGCCCCGGAGCGCGCCACCGCGCTGCTCGAGCGCGGGCGCAACTACGGCCAAAGCCGGCTGGTGTGCAACGTGCACTGGTACAGCGACGTGCAGCAGGCCCAGACGCTGGGTGCGGCCACGGTCGCGCGCCTGCACGACAACCCCGGGTTCGTCGCCGACCTGGGCGCGGCGCGGCGCGAGCTCGCCGCCGCGCGCGTGCACCCGCGGCCGCTGCCACGCGACTGCGCCGCCGAAGCCGCGGCGCTGGCGACCGGCCTGCCCGACGCGCGCTGAGCGGCCACCCGCGCCCGGCGACGCGACACACCCTGGCCGCCACCTGCGCGGATGCCGCGCCGGGTCATGCCCGGCAGCGGCGCCGCGTCATAGACTGGTGGCCTTCTTCCCGCCAGGCGCACCCATGAGCCAGTGGTACTTCCACACCCCCGGACACGCCGACCGTATCGGCCCGCTCGACGACGAGGCCGCCCGCCGCCACGCCCAGCTGCACCGCGATGCGCTGGCCTGGCGCGAGGGCCTGCAGGGCTGGCAGCCGGCCGGCTCGCTGCCCGAGCTCGGCGGCCAGGCGTCGCCGCCGCCGATGCCGCCGCCGGTGGGCGGGCGCCGCAACCGCGCCGATGACATCGACTTCCGCATCGTCGGCCACGAGATGCAGTTCGTGGAGATCGAGCTGGATCCGGGCGAAAGCGCCATCGCCGAGGCCGGCGCGCTGATGTACAAGGACGCCGCGGTGCGGATGGATACCGTGTTCGGCGATGGCCGCCACGAGAGCGAGGGCGCCGGCTTCATGGACAAGCTGCTGTCGGCCGGCAAGCGCGTGATCACCGGCGAAAGCCTGTTCGCCACGCTCTATACGCACGGCGGCCAGGGCAAGGCCAGGGTCGCCTTCGCCGCGCCCTACCCCGGCACCGTGCTACCGATGAAGCTCGACGAGCATGGCGGCAAGCTGATCTGCCAGAAGGACAGCTTCCTGGCCGGTGCGCGCGGGGTGCAGGTCGGGGTGCATCTCCAGCGCAAGGTGATGACCGGCCTGTTCGGCGGCGAGGGATTCATCATGCAGAAGCTGGAAGGCGACGGCTGGGTATTCGTGCATGCCGGCGGCTGCGTGGTCGAACGCGAACTGGCGGCCGGCGAGCGCATCGACGTGGATACCGGCTGCGTGGTCGCCTACCACGCCGGCGTGGACATGGACGTGCGCCGCGTGGCCGGGCTCAAGAGCATGTTCTTCGGTGGCGAGGGCGTGTTCCTGGCCACCCTCACCGGACCGGGCAAGGTGTGGCTGCAGTCGCTGCCGTTCTCGCGCCTGGCCGGACGCATGTACGCGGCCGCGCCGCAGGGCGGCGGCCAGAGCCGCGGCGAAGGCTCGGTGCTGGGCGGGCTGGGACGCATCCTGGACGGCGACAACCGCTTCTGAGCCACCGCGGCGCGCAGCGCCCAGGCACGCGCCCGGCGCTGCAGGACCGCCCGGCGCGCGGGCCGGCGCCGCTTGTCGGCGTGCGCGGGCCCTCGCATACTCGCCGCAATCACCTGCAGGGATGGATGGGTGGCATGGACGCGCAGGACGATGTCTACGCGGCACCACGGGCGGCGCTGGTCGCCGCTCCCACGGAACGGCCGCGCCTGCCGCCGTTCTACGTGGTGTCCGTCACCAAGCTGGTACTGCTCTCGTTCGCCACTCTGGGGCTGTATTCGCTGTACTGGTTCTGGCGTCACTGGAAACTGCACAAGCTCGACAGGAAGCTCGACATCTGGCCGGTCCCGCGCGCCCTCTTCTCGATCTTCTTCGCCCACGGGCTGAACCGCGAAATCGACCAGCGGCTGCAACGCTCCGGCAGCCGCCATGCCTGGTCACCCGGCGCCTGGGCCACGTTGTTCGTGGTCTCGGCGATCACCGGCCGCATCATCAGCCGCCTCCCCGATTCGGTGCTGCCATTCGGGCCGGGTTTCGGGCTGATCGTACTGAGCCTGGCCGGCGGCACCCTGGCGATGGTCCACGCGCAGCGCGCGGCCAACCTGGCCAGCGGCGACGCCACGGGCGCGGCGAATGCGCGGCTGACGGTGGCCAACTGGCTCTGGCTGGTGCCGGGCGGCCTGTTCTGGCTGATGTCGCTGGCCAGCCTGGTGCTGCTGACCGGCGACGCCTGACCGCCACCACGCGGCGGCAACGAAGTGGCGCCTAAACGGCCGCGCGGCCGGCGCGGCCCGTGCCCGGCGCAAAGCGCTATGCTGGCGCCCTTTTCAACACCCCTGCCCGTTCACCATGAAGCCGCGCACCGCCCGCCTGCTGCTGTCCCTGTCCCTGTCCGGCCTGCTGGCCGCATGCGGTGGCGAGAACGTGAAGCCCGCGGCGCCGGCCGCGAGCCGGCCGGTCACCGCGGCCAAGCCGGTGAAGATCGGCGTGGCCCTGGGCGGCGGCGCGGCCAAGGGCTTCGCCCACATCGGCGTGATCAAGATGCTGGAGGCCAACGGGTTCGAGCCGGTGGTGGTATCGGGTACCAGTGCCGGCAGCGTGGTCGGCGCCCTGTACGCCAGCGGCATGAACGCCTTCGACATGCAGCAGAAGGCGGTCTCGCTGGACCAGGCCAGCATCCGCGACGTGCGCCTGTTCTCCGGCGGCCTGATCCAGGGCCAGAAGCTGCAGGACTACGTCAACGCGCAGGTCGGCAACAAGCCTGCCGAGCAGCTGAAGAAGCCGTTCGCGGCGGTGGCCACCCAGCTGGAGACCGGCGAGCGCGCGGTGTTCGTGCGCGGCAACGTCGGCCAGGCGGTGCGGGCGTCCAGCTCGGTGCCGGGGGTATTCGAGCCGGTCACCATCGGCGGCAAGACCTTCGTCGACGGCGGCGTGGTCAGCCCGGTGCCGGTGGATGCCGCGCGCCAGCTCGGCGCCGAGTTCGTCATCGCCGTGGACATTTCCAGCAAGGCCAACGGCCAGCGCCCGAGCGGCCTGCTGGGCACGGTGAACCAGTCCATCTCCATCATGGGCCAGCGCCTGGGCGAGCAGGAGCTGGCGCGCGCCGACGTGGTGATCCGGCCGCAGGTGCTGGACATCGGCGCGGCCGATTTCGAGCAGCGCGGCCGCGCCATCCTCGAAGGCGAGAAGGCGGCGATGGCGGCGATGCCGCAGATCCGCGCCGGCATCGCCCGCCTGCAGCAGGCGCATGCGGCCAGCGCGCGCAACGCCGATGCACGGGCCAGCGCGGCCGCGACCGAGGCCTACCAGCGCTGCCTGGACGGCCGCTCGCGGCTGGACAAGCTGCGCGGCAAGGAAGGCAGCTGCGCGGCACCGGTACGCTGAAGCCGCGCTGCCGCCACGACGCGGCTAGGACCGGGTGTACTGCAGCTGCACCCAGAGTTTGTCGGCATCGCGGGTACGCAGCTCGTCGCTGCTGCGGTAGCGCGCGGCCTTGAGCAGCACGCTCAGGCCCTTGAGCTGCGGAACGGCGCGCTCCCACGACAGGTTGAACTCGCGCCCGTAGCGGTAGCTGCCGCGATCGCTGCGGAAGTCGTGGTACCACGCCTGCGCCTTGCCGCCGGCCAGCGGCACCACCACGCCCGCATACGCATCGCGCAGACCATCGGCGGGCGTGGTCAGGAACTGGTCGGCCCACCCCTGGAACGCATGCTTGGTCGCCAGCGGCGTCTGGAACGCACGGTTGCCGGGCCCGCCCTCGCCGGCGCCGAGCACTTCGTAGCCGAGCGTGCTTTTCACTTCGCCTGCGGCATGGCTGGCCTCGCCCAGCCAGTAGCGGCTGTCCAGCGACCACGGGTTGCCGCGGCCATCGACCTGCCGCGCATGTTCCAGCACGTAGCCGAAAGCGCCGTGGCTGCCCTGCAGGCGCAGGCCGGTGGTGTTGCCCGACAGCGTGCCGCGCGGCGCGCCCGCCGCCACCGCCACGTTCTCCAGGTCCAGGCGGTAGTGGTAGCCGGTGAGCGCCAGTGCCGGGCCGGGCGCGAACCGCGCCTGCAGCAGGTGGCTGTCACCGTGGATGTTGGCCGGCGCGGTGAGGCTGGGGGCCTTGGGTTCATCGGGGCCGAACACCGTGTTGATGTTGGCCACGTAGGCGTAGGTCAGCTTCCAGCGCGCGTCCGGCGCCAGTTCCATCATCGCGCCGTCATAGGTCTGCTCGTTCTGGCGCCAGCCCACGCCGCCGACGAAACGCTGGTTGCCCAGGTTGATGCGCTGGCGGCCGAACTGCACGTTGGCGTGGGCGCCGTCGTAACGCAGCAGCGCCTGGTTCAGTTCGGCGTAGTCCGGGTCGGCCACCGTCGGGTAGCCGGTGCGGCCGTTGCGGGTGTCGTTGAACCGCTCCCCGCCCAGGTGCGCGACGCCGTCCGCCTCGGCCAGCGCCGACCAGCCATGCCAGCGCGCGGTGCGATAGCCCAGCCGCAGGCGCGCGCTGTTGGCGTCGGCGTCGCGGGCAAAGCCATCCTGCGCGACGTGCTCGTAGCGGTAGCGCAGGTCCAGCAGTGGCGCGCCACCGGCATCGGCGGCCAGCACCGGGGCGGCGACCAGCAACAGCGGCAGGGCATGGAGGAGGCGGATCGTCATGGCGGATGCTCCTTGGGGGAATGGCGCCATCCTCCGCGCCGCCCCCCGCGACCACCATGACGCCGGTCAAGCCACGCGGTCAGCGCTGTCCCTGTTCCGCAGATGCGGCGGCTTCGCTCCCGTCACCGCCTTCGGGCACGTAGATCATGCTGCCGTCCTTGAGCCGGTAAGCGGTGCCGGCGCGGGTGCCCTCGCCTTCGCCGATGCTGCCGCTGGCCTTGTAGCGGTCCAGCGTGCGCCCGTCCTTGACCACGATCTCCATGTCGGCCTGCCCGGGGTTGGCGACCATCACCACCTTGTCGTGGCTGAAGGGATTGAGCGGGTTGCGGATCAACGCGATCAACAGGATCGCCACGATCACCAGGAACACGTCGATCAGGTTCACGACCGACAGTACCGGATCGTCCTGGTCGTCCTCGTCGAGATAGCGGCGGCGCATGGTTCAGCCCTCCGCGCCGGCGATGGCCAGCTCGATCCGGCGCAGGTCCTGCAGCAGCCAGCGCCGCCGCACCACCAGCACGGTGTAGATCGCCGAGGCCGCCAGCAGCGACACGATGACCGCGGCGAAGGCGACCCCGACGTGGCGCGCGACCTCATCCATGCGCCCGTCCGACAGCCCGGCCAGCGCCGGTCCCATCGGGATCATGGTCGCCACCAGCCCCAGCATCGGCGCGGTGCGGCTGCCGATGCGCAGCGGCTCCAGGCGCTTGAGCGTCCACAGTTCCATGTCTTCCAGCCCGCCGCCGTTGCGGCGCCAGTGCCGCTCCATCGCATGCATGCGGTCGCCGCGGCGCTGCACGGCCTCCACCGCGAACATGCCCAGCGCGTAGCAGGCGTACAGGAACAGCGCCAGGATCAGCAGCAGCACCGGCGCGAGAAACCAGCCGGAAAGCTGGTGCAACAGGGATTCGATCAGGTTCATGTCGGTTCTTCGTTCGAGGAGGAAAGGGAAGTCAGGCGGTCATGCGCGCCTGTCGCCAGCCGCCGCCGGCGAACGCCAGCAATGCCGGCCATAGCGCCAGCCACCATGCGCCGGGGACCGGCGGCGCCGGCGGTGGCACGCGCTGCAGCTGCATGCCGCTGACCTTGGACGGTGCGCGAACCGGTGGTGGCGTAGCGCCGGCGGGCGCTGTTGCCGGCGGCGATGCGGCGGCAGCGGGCGATACCGGCGCCGGCGCGTCCGGCGGCGCTGCGCCGCGCGGCTGCAGGCCGAACGCCGCGGCCAGCCGCGCGACGTGCGGGCGCAGCTTGTCGCTGCCCGGCAGCACGTCGTGGCGCGCATCCAGTTCGGTCCAGGTGTCCACCAGGCTGCGCAGGGTCGCTTCGTCTGCGTTCCAGTAGCCCTTGCGCTGCGCCTCGAGCATGCGTTCGACGATCTGCGCCAGCGCATGCGGATTGGCGCGCTCGAACCAATCGCGCATGCCCAGCTGCAGGCGGTCGGCGACGTAGACATCGTGGAAGCTCTGCCACTGGTCGTCGCGGACCATGCCCGGATCGACCGCCTGCCAACCCCAGAAGTTGTCCATCGAGGCGACGATCTCCAGGGTGCCCGCATAGCCTTCCTGCTGCATTTGCGTGATCCAGCCGGGGTGGAACTGGCGGGTCTGCAGTTCGGCGGCGAGGAAACGCGCGGCGGCGTCCACGCGGCTGCCGGCCGGGTCGCGCAGGTTGGAGATGTACAGCGAAGGCGCCGCGCCATCGAGGTGGCGCACCGCCAGCGACAACCCGCCCAGATAGGAGAACGGGTCGTCGGTGGTCAGCATTCCGTACAGGTTGGACGAGCGCGACAGCACCGCGGCGCGGGTGCCGCGCAGGTGCTCGGCGTAGGCGTTCACGCCGGCGGGAACCTCGCCCCAGTGCGCCGGATCGGGTCCGTAGCCGTACTGCATCTGCGCCAGATAGCGCTGCGCCAGCTCGGTGTCCGCATCCCATTGGCCGGTCTTCAGCACCGTGCCGCCCAGTCCGCTGCCGTAGCTGCCCTGTGCGCTGGAATAGATGCGGGTGCGCGCATAGCGCTCGGCCAGGTCCTCGGCCAGCCCCTGCGCAAGCAGCCGTGCGCGCACGCCGGCGGTGTGGCGGGCGATGGGGTTGTCGCCGTTCTCGGCGGTGGCGGCCAGTGCGACCGCTTCGTTCATCCGCTGCATCAGCGTGGCGAACTGGTCGCGGTACAGGCCGGTGGCCGACAGCACCACGTCGATCCGCGGCCGGCCCAGTTCGGCGGCGGGGATCCGTTCCACCTTCCCGATGCGCCCGCCCTCGTCCCACACCGGGCGCACGCCCAGCGCGGCGAATACCTGGGCTTCGAGGATGCCGTTGTGGCGCATGGTCTCCACCCCCCACAGCGAGAACGCGAGCTTGTCCGGGTACTGCCCGGCGTGGGTGTCGCGGTAGCTGTCGATCAGCTGCTGCAACGCCACCTGGCCGGCGTCCCAGGCCGCGCGCGATGGCACCCGCATCGGATCGAAGCCGTACAGGTTGCGGCCGGTCGGCAGGCTCTCGGGCGTGCGCAGCGGGTCGCCCCCCAACCCCGGCGTGGAATAGCGCCCGGCCAGCGCGTCGAGCAGCCCGGTCAGTTCGCTGCCGGCATCCAGCGTGGCATCGGCACGGCGCGCGGCGTCCAGCAGTTCGCGTTGCGCCGGCGGTGCGTCGCCCGGCAATGGCTGCCCGTCGTACAGGTAACGTTGCAGCCAGGCCCGGCCCGGCTCGTCGCCGCGTGCACGGTAGTCGGCCGATGCGGCGTGTGGATCGTCGCCCAGCCCCAGTGCCTGGTCGATGCGCCTGCCCAGCATCAGCCGCAGCGTGTCGCCACGGCGCGCGGGGTCGGCGCGGGTACCGAATACGTGCAGGCCCTGTGGCTGTGGCTGTCCACCGAGCGCGTCGAGGTAGGCGTGCAGCTCGACGAGGAAGCCATCGAGGTCGGCCGCGATCCGCGCCGCATTCCATCGCAGGTCGGCGGCGATGCCGCTGCGGGTTGCCAGTTCACGCAACTGGCGCGCGGCGGTGTCGCGCACCGCGCCCTGGTCGAGCTGCTGGTACTCCTCGATCAGCTGGTGCAGGCGCAACGGCTCGCCGTGCAGGCCGGCGCTGCCGAACGCCGGGGTCTGGTGGCTGACGATCACCGCGCGGCCACGGCGCCTGGCCTGCAGCGCCTCGCCCACGTCATCGACGATGTAGGGATAGACCACCGGCACGTCGCCCACCAGCAGCATGGGGTTGTCGTAGACCGACAGCCCGCGCTCCTTGCCGTAGCTCCACTCCTGCGTGCCGTGGGTGCCGAAGTGGACGATGGCGTCGCGCCCGGCCTGTTCGCGCAGGTACTGGTACGCGGCGAGATAGAAGTGATCCACCGGGCGCTTGATGTCGTGGTAGCCGGCGCTGTCCGTGCCGTCGGCACCCGGCGATGCGCGCGTGGGCTGCGGCAGCAGCGTCACGTTGCGCAGGCGCAGGCGCGGGATGGCGAAGCCGGCTTCGCCGCCGCGCCGCCGCAGCCACGGGCTGGCGTCGGGCTCGCCCCACGCGCTGACGATGTCCGCGCGTACCGCCGCCGGCAGCGCATCGAACCAGCGCCGGTAGTCGTGCAGTGGCAGCCAGCCGGCCAGGTCATCGCGCAGCAGCGCGTCCAGTTCCGCGCTGCCGCGGTACGCCGGCGCCAGCAGCCGCTGCAGCGTTTCCAGCAGGGCCGGCTCGGTGGGCAGATTGGCGCCGTAGCCGGCCTCGCGCAGCGCGACGAGGGTGGCGTGCAGGCTGCGCGGCAGGTTCAGGCCCGAGGCACCGAGGTTCTTTTCGCCCGGCGGGTAGTTGTAGAACACGATGCCCACGCGCTTGTCGGCTGCAGGCGTGCGCCGCAGCGCCGCGTAGTTGAACGCCTTGTCGGCGAGCGCGCGGATCTGCGCGGCGATCGGCTGCGGCGGCGTGCGCGACCTGCCGGCGGCCACGATCAGCGGGTCGATGAATCCGGCCTGCTCGGGCAACGCCAGGTAGAACGAGGTCGCGCCCGGCGATATGCCCTGGCGGTCGGCCTGCCACGCCGCCTCCACGCCGTCCCAGTAGGTGATCGCCTGCAGTACCGGCACGCCCAGCCGGGCGTAGTCGGCGCCGATATCGCTGCGGTAGAGGATCTCGAAGTTCGCGACCACGTCGACGAAGGGTTTTCCGTCGCGCGACAGCAGCGTGTCCACCGGCACCCCGGCATCGGTGTCGCGGAAGAACGGCAGGGCGATGCCGCCGCGCGCCTCGACCTCGCGTACCAGCGCATCGATGTGGGCGGTGGAATCGGAGCCGATCGCCGAGGCGAACATGGCGATGCCGACCACCGGCTGGCCCGGGCGTACCCTGGCCCCCAGCCAGTGCAGGTAGTCGTCGAGCGTGGCGAAGGCCAGGTCGCCGTAGTCGGGGTGGTAGATGCCGGTCCCCGGCATCACCAGCGGCGGCTGCGGATCGGCCGGCGGGCTGCGCTGCGCCTTCCATCGGTGCAGGTAGCGCAGCAGCCCGCGCAGGTTGCGCTCGCCGCCGTTGCGCGCATACGCCGCCAGCAGCGCGGCCTGCCCGTCATCCATGCCGCGACCGCGCTCGCCATCGCGTTCGACCAGCAGGCTCCTTGGCAGCAGGGCCAGCTGCCCGGGCAGCTTTTCGTCGCGGTACATCTGCACCGGTGGCAGCTCGGCCAGCACCAGGTCGGCGCCCGCCAGCGTGGCCAGCGCGTCCGGCCCCAGCGGTGCGGCCACGTAGTCCAGCGCCACGCCTTCATCGGCGGCGAGCTGGCGGTACAGCGCCAGCTTGCCCTGCGCGAAGAAGCCACTGCCGACCAGCGCCAGCCGCGCCGGCTCCGCATCCTGGACGGCCGCATCCGCCGCCGCTGCGGCAACGGCCGTCGCCATGCCGGCCATGCCCAGCAGCAGCCCGCAGATCGCATATCGCCAACCGGCCATGCTCAGAACCCGATCCCGAGCATCGCGTACAGGTAGCGCCCGCGCTCCCGGTAGTTGTAGATGCCGTGGTCCTCGACGCGGTGGTCGGCCAGGTTCTCCACGCCCAGCTGCAGGTCCACCCGGCCGGGCAGGCGCCGTTTCACCGACGCGCCCCACAGGCCGTAGGACGGCTGCTCCTGCGGCACGCTGGCGGCGGTGAGCTGGCGGCCGACATGGTCGTAGCGCAGTTCCAGCTGCCAGCCGCGGTCGTCGCTGCTCCAGCCCAGCCGCGCGTTGCCGCTCTGCAACGGCCGTTCGGCCAGGCGCCTGTCGTCGGCTTCGTCGCGCGCGTCGTTGTAACTGTAGTTGCCGGACAGGCGCAGGTTTGCCGGCAGTTCCACGCCCGCTTCCAGCTCGGCACCGCGGATGCGCGCGTCGTCCACGTTCTCGTAGCGGTACAGGCGCCGCAGCGGCAGGGTGCAGCGTTCAAGGCAGACCGAGTCGATCAGGTCCCGCACCGTGTTGCGGAAGGCCGTGGCGCGCCACCAGTGGCGCTGGCCGGTGTAGCCGACCGACAGCTCCAGGTTGTCGCTCTTCTCCGGCTGCAGGCCGGGGTTGCCGATGAAGCTGTGCGGGCCGTCGAAGCGGTAGTCCGGCGAGATCTGCTTGAGCATCGGCGCCTTGAAGCCACGCGAGTAGCCGCCCTTCACCGTCCAGCGGTCGGCCGGCTGCCACACCGCGTACGCGCGCGGGCTGACCTCGCTGCCGAACAGGTCGTGCTTGTCCACCCGCGCGCCGTACACCAGGTCCACGCTGCCGGTCAGCGCCCACTCGTCCTGCAGGAACAGCGCGTACTGCCTGGCCGTTTCCTCGCCGCCGGCGAAGGAAGGGTGTTCGAGCCGTTCCTCGCGCGCCTCGAAGCCGCTGGTGAGGCGGTGGCTGCGGCCCAGCGCGATGCCGTAATGACCGTTGAGCGAAGCCTCGCCGGCTTCCTGCTCGGGCGAAGGCGCCACGCCGCCGGTGTTGCGCTGGCGCTGGTGGATAGTGGCGACCTGCGCGGCCAGGCGCAGCTGGCCGCCGCCGATCCCGCCGTCGTAGCCCAGTCCGATCTGGGTGCGGTCGAAATCATAGGACTGGCGATGGAACAGGCCGGTGCCGGTACGGGTGCCGTACCAGCGGTCCTCGTCGCTCTTCATCGCGGTGAATGCCAGCCGCTGGCCCTGCGCCGGCTGCCATTGCAGCCGCGCGCGCAGCGTGGCCTGCTCCTGGCCCTCGCGCTGGTCCAGCCGCGGCTGGTCCGGCTCCGGCACCGGCTGCTGCTTCTGCCATGCGCCATCCACGGCCAGCGCGAAGGTCTTGCCCAGCGGCCCGGCCAGATGCGCGGCCGCCTGCTGGAAGCGGCCGCCATCGTCTTCGGGCAACAGACCCAGCGATGTGCGCAGCGCGCCGCCCCACTGCGTGCCGGGGCCCCGGGTGATGATGTTGATGACCCCGCCCAGCGCATCGGACCCGTACAGCGAGGACAGCGGCCCGCGCACGATCTCGACCCGCTCGATCGCCTCCAGCGGGATCCAGCCGAACTGCAGGTCGCTCAACCCGAATACCTGGTCGGTGGCGGCGATGCGCTCGCCATCGACCAGCACCAGCGTATGCCGGCTCTCCATGCCGCGGACGCTGACCACGCGGCGGCCAAGGCTGCCGACGGCGCGGATGTTGAGCCCGGGCGTGTCGCGGATCGCATCGAGTACGTCGCGCGCCGGCCGCGTGCGCAGTTCCTCGCCGCTGACGACGGTGACGCTGGCCGGCGCACGTTCGACGCTGCGCTCGCTGGCGGTGGCGGTGACCACCACCGCATCAAGGTCGGTGGGAACGGCGGCTGAGTTGGCGGCGGCGAGCGCGATGCCCGGCGCCAGCATCGATGCCAGGCCGATACCGGCGGACAGGCGCGTGCGGGCGCCCGACACGCGCCGGGAGTGTCGTGGAGTCATGGTCCGTGTTTCCTCTGGAATGAAGCCGCGCTGCCGGCGGGTGGCGGCCGATAAGAGTCAACGGAACAATAACCATTCTCATTTGAATGGCATTGACCTGGATCAAGCCCGCTACATCACCCTGCCGCCGCCGAGGCGGCGTGGCCGGTTCAACCGCGCCCGAGCTGCGACAGCGGCAGCGCGCGGAACTCCTTGACCGTGCGCAGTACGAAGCTGGAATTGACGTCGGCCACGCCGGTGGCGTCGAGCAGCTTGTCGAGCAGGAACGCCGAGAAGTGATCCAGGTCGCGCACGTAGATGTGCAGCAGGTAGTCCATGTCGCCGGTGAGCGCGTGGCAGGCCACCACCTCGTCCCACAGCTGCACCGCCTCGACGAAATGGCCGATCGCCGCCTGCCCGTGCTTGGACAGCTGCACGCGTACGAACGCCTGCAGGCCCAGGCCGATGGCGCGCGGCTCCAGGCGCGCGCCGTAACCGGCGATCACCCCGTCCGCTTCCAGCCGCTGCACGCGGCGCAGGCAGGCCGACGGCGAAAGATTCACCCGCGTGGCCAGTTCGGCATTGGTGGCGCGGCCATGCTGCTGGATTTCCGCCAGCAGGCGCAGATCGGTGCGGTCGAGGGAGATGGCATTCATTTTGTTGCCTCGCAACATCGAATCGACGCAATAATCTTGCGTCAAGGCGGTCGCTCGACGCAATTTCGCACACCTGTTGCGCGTGCGGATTTCTACCATCAAGGCGATCTACTTTCCGGAACCGCCCCATGGACACGTCCCCGCGCCGCGTAGAGCACCAGCAGACCGACAAGGGATATGTGCCGGTCTACACCACCGCCGTGGTGGAGCAGCCGTGGGACGGCTACAGCGCCGACGACCATGCCACCTGGAGCACGCTGTACCGGCGCCAGCGCGAGCTGCTGGTCGGCCGCGCCTGCCGCGAGTTCCTCGATGCCCAGGACGAGATGGGCATGAGCGAGCACATGATCCCGCGCTTCGACCAGCTCAACGAGGTGCTCGGTGCCGCCACCGGCTGGACCCTGGTGGGCGTGGAGGGGCTGCTGCCGGAACTGGACTTCTTCGAGCACCTGGCCAACCGCCGGTTCCCGGTGACGTGGTGGATCCGCCGCCCCGACCAGATCGACTACATCGCCGAACCGGACCTGTTCCACGACCTGTTCGGCCACGTGCCGCTGTTGATGAACCCGGTATTCGCCGACTACATGGCCGCCTACGGCCGCGGCGGGGTCAAGGCCCACGCCATCGGCCCGGACGCGCTGCAGAACCTCACCCGCCTGTACTGGTACACGGTGGAGTTCGGCCTGATCGATACCGCCGATGGCCTGCGCATCTACGGCGCCGGCATCGTTTCCTCCAAGGGCGAATCGCTGTACTCGCTGGAATCGGCGGCACCGAACCGGATCGGCTTCGACCTGGAGCGGATCATGCGCACCCGCTACCGCATCGACACCTTCCAGAAGACCTACTTCGTCATCGACAGTTTCGAGCAGCTGATGGCGGCGACCGAACCGGACTTCACCCCGATCTACGCGCGGCTCGCCGGGCAGGCGCACCTGCCGGCCGGCGACGTGCAGGACGGCGACCGCGTGTTCCAGCGCGGCAGCGGCGAAGGCTGGGCCGACGGCGGCGACGTCTGAACCGGCGTATCGCAGCACACCCAAAGTGAAAGAGCCGCCCGCGGGCGGCTCTTCCGCTGACGCTCCCGGAACCGGCCGCTCAGGGCGCCGGCGGGGTGGCGGCCGGTGCATGGCGGCGGCCGTAGCGGCGGTCCAGGCGGATGCCGATGGCCACCGCGACCACCAGCGGCGCCGTCCACGGGAACAGTTCGACCAGCAGCGGCGGCACCGCGGCGTGCGCCTGCAGCCACTGCCACACCGGACGCATGCCGATGCCGAGGAAGGCCACGTGGGTGGCGATGCCCGCGCCCAGCATGGACTGGTAGTGCTGGCGCAGTGCCCAGTCCGCACGCGACGGGCCGCGGCGGGCGAATTTCCACATGCGCCAGCCCACCCACAGGCCGATCGTCGCAAAACCCAGGAACAGCGGCTGGCGCATGCCGATGCCCACCAGCAGCGTGGCCAGCGCCAGCAGCAGCATCGGCCACAGCGCCAGCTTCCAGCCGATCCGCGCCACCAGCCGCTTCCAGTCGCGCTTGTCGGTGACCGCGCGCCAGGCCAGCCAGGCGGCGTTGCCGGTGAGGGCCATCAGGTAGGCCAGGAACAGCGCCGACAGCGGCTGCCGGCGGAACACGGCGTACTCCACGGTGATCGGCAGCGCGGTGGCGACGATCGCCGCCATGGCCAGCAGGTACACCTTGCCCAGCGCACGATGGCGCGGCGAGCCCTTCTTCATCAGCGCCGCCGACCAGAAGCCGGCCAGCGCGACCACCCCGGCCAGCACGTGCAGCGCGACGAACAACGAGTACCCAGGCATGTGACCTCCTCCGATGGCGGCCGGCGGAATGCGGCGGCGCGTGCACAGGTTCGTTGAACGGCGCCGGCCACGGCAGTCGCCGTGGTCACCTCCGGACCCTGCCGGAAGTCACTTTCTGCGGCGTCCCCCTTGCCGCCGGCCGGCGCGCCCACCAGCATGCACACATGGAACTCGGCTCGCAGTCGCGCTGGCGCGGACTTCTCCACCCCCTCAATCTGGCCGGACTGCTCACCTGGTGTGCGGTGGCCTTCACCCTGCCCTACGGCGACGCCCCGTCGCAGCCATGGCGCTGGGGCAGTGCGCTGGTGTTCCTGGCCGCGTTCCTGCTGGCAACCGCACTGCCGCGGGCGTCCTGGCAGCGGGCCACGCTGCTGCTGGTCGAAGCCGCCGCGGCGCTGGCGCTGGTGCGCCTGGCCCATCACAGCGGGGTGGCGCCGGCACTGCTGGTGATGCTGGCCGCGCAGGTCGCCGCCAGCTGGCCGCCGCGCAGCGCCGTGGTGGCCGTCGCCGCCCTCGATCTGGGCATGTACCTCGTGCTGCGCGAGGTCAACGGGCATGCCGGCGTGGTGGTACTGATCTTCGCCGGGTTCCAGGCATTCGCGATGTTGACCACGCACTACGCACGCAGCGCCGAGCAGGCCCGCGACCGGCTGGCGCAGGTCAACGCCGACCTGTTGGCCACCCGCGCGCTGCTGGCCGACAGTTCGCGCGATGCCGAACGCCTGCGCCTGTCGCGCGAACTGCACGATGTCGCCGGGCACAAGCTCACCGCGCTGCGGCTGCAGCTGCGCGCGCTGGCCGGCGAGGCCGGCGCGCCCGCCGGGCTGGCACTGTGCGAACGGCTGTCCGCCGAACTGCTGGGCGACCTGCGCGCGGTGGTGCAGTCGCTGCGCGACAGCGACGGGCTGGACATCGCCACCGCCCTGCACGCGCTGGCCGCGCCGCTGCCGCGGCCACGCCTGCACCTGCAGCTGGACGACAACGTGCAGCTGCACGACACCGCGCTGGCCGAGGCGGTACTGCGCTGCGTGCAGGAAGCGCTGACCAACAGTGCGCGCCATGGCGAAGCACAGGTGCTGCACGTCGCCCTGCGGCGGCACGAGGGGCACCTGCTGCTGGACATGCACGACGACGGCAGGCTGCGCGGCGAACTGCACGAGGGCAACGGCCTGACCGGCATGCGCGAACGGGTCGCCGAGCATGGCGGCAGGCTGCAACTGCAGCGCAACGCATCCGGCGCGCTGCACATCCAGGCGGAGTTCGCGGCGTGAGCGGCGCCCCACGCATCGCCCTGGTCGACGACCAGGCCCTGATCCGCGCCGGGCTGCGCGCATTGCTGCAACAGCAGGGCATCGACATCGTGTTCGAAGCCGACAGCGGCGAGGCACTGCTGGCCCGGTTGGCGCTGCAGCCGGTACAACTGGTCGTCTCCGACATCCGCATGCCGGGCATGGACGGCATCCAGGCGTTGCAGGCGCTGCGCGCGCGCGGCGACGCCACGCCCTGCCTGTTCCTGACCACCTTCGACGACAGCGACCTGCTGCTGCGCGCCACCGCGGCCGGCGCCCAAGGGTTCCTGCTCAAGGACGCCGCGCCGGAAGACCTGCGCGAGGCCATCGTCCGCATCGTCGCCGGCCAGGCCCTGCTGCAGCCGGTTAGCACCGACCCGGTGCGGCAACGCTATCGCTACCACGCCGACGATGCGCCCAGGGAGCTGTTCAGCCAGAAGGAGGTGGCCGTGCTGCGGCTGATGGCCGGCGGCTACAGCAACCGCGAGATCGCCGGCAGCCTGTTCCTGGCCGAGGGCACGGTGAAGAACTACGTCTCGGCCATCCTCGACAAGCTCGATACCCGCGACCGCACCCGCGCGGTGCTCAAGGCGATCACCCTGCGCATCATCTGAGCGCCGTCGCCCTCACGAGGCGGCGCTGCGTACCTCCACGGTGACGTGCACGATCTCCTCGTGGATCGCCAGCGCGCGATGGAACACCTCGGCCTCCACGCCCGGCGCGGTCGCCACCTCCATCGCGCAGGCGAAGCGGCCACGGCCGACCTGCCAGACATGCAGGTCGCTGATCCGGGCCGGTACCGGCCCCTGTTCGACCGCTTCGCGGATCTCGGCCACCACCGGCGCGTCCATCTCCGCGTCCAGCAGCACCCGCCCGGTCTGCCGGATCAGGCCCCACGCCCACACCGACACCAGCACCGCGCCGACGATGCCCATCAGCGGATCCAGCCAGGACGCGTTGAAGTACAGGCCACCGAGCAGGGCGATGATCGCCAGCACCGAAGTGGCCGCATCGGCCAGCACGTGCAGGTAGGCCGAGCGCTGGTTGAGGTCATGCTGGTGATGGCCGTGGTGGTGATGGTGGCCGTGATCGTGGTCGTGGTGATCGCCATGGGCGTGACCGTGACCGTGGTGGTGCTGGTCGCGCAGCCACCACGCGCACAGCAGGTTCACCGCCAGCCCCACCACGGCGATGGCGATGGCCTGCTGGTAGTGGATCGGGCTGGGCTTGAACACGCGCGCGATCGACTCGAACGCCATCAGCCCGGCCACGCCCAGCAGCAGGATCGCACTGGTGTAGCCGGCCAGGATCTCGATCTTCCAGGTGCCGAAGGCGAAGCGCGGATCGTCGCGGTAGCGCCGCGCGCAGGCGTAGGCGAACGCGGCCAGCCCCAGCGCCAGCGCATGCGAGCTCATGTGCCAGCCGTCGGCCAGCACCGCCATCGAGTTGAACCACCAGCCGCCGGCGATCTCCACCCCCATCATCAGCACGGTCAGGATCATGGCGCGGCGGGTGTTCTTCTCCGCCATCGGGTTGCCCTGGCTGAAGACATGGCTGTGCCGGCGGGACACGGCAAGGGTTTCGAGGTTCATCGTGGCGGCCTTCTCAGATACCCCCATAGGGTATACGATAAGCGCCATGGCACACATCCAGCGCGACAGGAAGAAACTGCTTGCCCGGGTGCGCCGCATCGCCGGCCAGGTGGCGGCGCTGGAACAGGCGCTGGAAGCCGGCGACGACTGCGATGCGGTCCTGGTGCAGATCGCCGCGGCCAAGGGCGCCATGCACGGGCTGATGCTGGAAGTGATGGCCGGCCACCTCAGCGACCACGTCGTCGCCGAGCCCGACCCGGCGCGGCGCGCCGACGAGGCCGGGGTGCTGCTGGAACTGCTCAAGCGCCACGCGCGCTGAAGCCCGCACTGGCCGCCCGCCGGGCATGAATGCGGGCCGCCGGGGCACCCCTTGGCGGGCCATGTAAAATGCCCGATTTTTCGGCCAGGACCATGGCGAAAGCTTCCACACGGGCGCCCGTGCTGGGCCCGGCGTTCATTCGCCTGCTGGCCCGCTTCGGCGACGCCGACCTCCCGCGCACGCCACCGGTGCTGACCGAGCGGCTGGCGCAGTGGTTCGACTGGAACCGCGCCATCACCCTGTCGCGCGCGCTGGACAACCGCCTGCCCGAAGCGGCCGACGGCCCCGGCTTCGACGACGCCCAGGAAGCCGAATGCGCACGCCTGCGGCGTTCGCTGCGGGAGGCCATCGACGCCGACATCGACCTGTCGGCGCCGCGGCGCAAGGACGCCAGCGCCGCCACGGTCGACCCCGGCTACCTGCCCTACCGCCAGCACTGCCTGGCCATGCAGCGCGCGATGCAGGCGGCCACCGGCCTGCTGCGCGGCCGCCTGCGCGACATGCTGGCGCTGCAATCGCCGGCCAAGGCGCGGCTGGCCGAGGTGGACGCGGTGATGGAAGCCACGCTCAGCCCGCGCGAACAGGCCCTGCTGGCCGTCGTGCCGGGCCTGCTCGGCCTGCACTACCAGCGCCTGCGCGACGCCGCCCTGCCCGAATCCACCGGCGCCGAGGCGCCGGACGACACCCCCGCCACTCCCGCCGCCGGCCCCTGGCTGGCACGGTTCCGCCAGGACATGCGCACCGCGCTGCTGGCCGAACTGGAAGTCCGCTTCCACCCCATCGACGGCCTGCTCGCCGCGTTGCGCACCCGGTAACCGCATCTCCATGTCCAGAAACCCCATCGTTCCCGTCGTGTTCCTTGCCGGCCTGCTGGCCGTGTGCTGGATCGGCATCGGCTACCTCGGCAGCCACCCGCTGGCCACCGCCGTCGCCGCGCTGATCGCCGCCTGCTACCTGGCCGGCGCCTTCGAGCTGCTGCGCTACCGGCAGGCCACCGCCACGCTGGTACAGGCGCTGCCATCGCTCGGCGAGGCCGCCGGCGACCTCGACGGCTGGCTGTCGCGGCTGCAGCCGGGCCTGCGCAATGGCGTGCGGCTGCGCATCGAGGGCGACCGGGTCGGCCTGCCGGCGCCGGCGCTGACCCCCTACCTGGTCGGGCTGCTGGTCCTGCTGGGCATGCTCGGCACCCTGCTGGGCATGATGGCGACCCTGCGCGGCACCGGGCTGGCCCTGGAAAGCGCCACCGACCTGGACGCCATCCGCAGTTCGCTGGCCGCACCGGTCAAGGGCCTGGGCTTCGCCTTCGGCACCTCGATCGCCGGCGTCGCCAGCTCGGCCGCGCTGGGCCTGCTGTCGGCGCTGCTGCGGCGCGAGCGCGCGCAGGCCGTGCAGCAGCTGGATGCGGGCATCGCCGCACAGCTGGGGCACCTGTCGCACGCGGTCCAGCGCCGCGAGACCTTCCGCCTGCTGCAGGAACAGAACGCGCTGATGCCGGCACTGGTCGAGCGCCTGCAGGCCCTGGCCGGCACCCTGGAACGCCAGCAGCACGACGCCGGGCAACGCCTGCAGTCCAGCCAGCAGGAGTTCCACCAGCGCAGCGAGGCCGCGTGGACGCAACTGGCCGCGTCGCTGCAGCAGGCGCTGCGCGACGGCATCGCCCAGCAGGCCAACGCCGTCGGTGCCGCGCTGCAGCCGGTGGTGGATACCACCATGGCCGGGTTGGCGGACCGATCCGGGCACCTGCATGCGGCCATCGAACAGGCCGTGCGCCGCCAGCTCGACGGCCTGGACAGTGCCGTGCAGGGTGCGGCCAGCGCCGCCCGCGACAGCTGGAGCGCCGCCGTCGCCGAGCAGCAGCGCGGTAACGCCGCACTGGCCGACGGCCTGCAGCAGGCGCTGCAGCAGTTCGCCGCCACCTTCGGGCAGCGTTCGGACGCGCTGGTCGATGGCGTGGCGACGCGGCTGGAAGACAGCACCCGCCGGACCGCCGATGCCTGGAACAGCGCGCTGGCACGCCAGCTCGACGCCCAGGCGGCGCTGGCCCAGCGCAACGAGCAGGCGCTGGTTGCCGCCGCCGACCACTTCGACCGGCATGCGCACGCGCTGGTCGACAGCCTGGGCCAGGCGCACGCCGAACTGCAGTCGGCACTGGCCGCGCGCGACGAACAGCGGCTGGCGCACTGGTCGCAGTCGCTGGCGGCGATGCTGGCCACGCTGGAGGAGAACTGGCAGCGCAACGGCGCGCAGGTCGCGCAGCAGCAGCAGCAGGTCTGCGACGCGCTGGCCCGCACCGCGGGCGAGGTCTCGGCGCAGCTGCAGGCCGCGGCCGGCGGCGCGCTGGAGGGCATCGCCGGCAACGCCCAGGCGCTGACCGACGCGGCCGCCGCCTTCGCCCTGCGCAGCGAGGCCATGATCGACGCCCTGCAGCGTTCGCATGGCGAACTGCAGGACGCACTGCAGGCGCGCGACGCGCAGCGCCTGGCGCAATGGCGCGACGCCTTCGCCACCCTGACCGGCGAGTTCGGCCAGCGCTGGGAACACAGCAGCGCCCAGGTCGCCGCGCAGCAGCAGCAGGTCTGCGACACGCTGGCGCAGACCACCCAAGCGATCCACGCGCAGGCGCAGGCGCAGGCACGCGACACCCTGGCCGAGATCGAGCGGCTGGTCGCCACCGCCTCCGAAGCGCCGCGTGCCGCCGCCGAAGTGGTCGCCGAGCTGCGCCAGAAGCTGTCCGACAGCATGGTGCGCGATACCGCGATGCTGGAAGAGCGCGGGCGCCTACTGGAAACCCTGCAGACCCTGCTCGACGCGGTCAACCATGCATCGCGCGAGCAACGCGGCGCCATCGACGCACTGGTCTCGACCTCGGCCGAGCTGCTGGAGCGGGTCGGCAGCCGCTTCAGCGCGCAGGTCGAAGGCGAGGCTGGCCGGCTCGACGCCGCCGCCGCGCACGTCAGCGGCAGCGCGCTGGAAGTGGCGAGCCTGGGCGAGGCGTTCGGCGGCGCGGTGCAGGCGTTCGGCGACGCCACCGGCAGCCTCAACGAACGCCTGCAGGGCATCGAATCGGCGCTGGAGAAATCGCTGGCGCGCAGCGACGAGCAGCTGGCCTACTACGTGGCGCAGGCGCGCGAAGTGATCGAGCTGAGCATGCTGTCGCAGAAGCAGATCATCGGCCAGCTGCAGCAACTGGCCGGCAGCCGCGACGGGGCATCCGGCGCATGAGCGACGAGATCGAGTTCGATGCCGAATCCAGCGCCACCACCTGGGCCGCGTTCGGCGACCTGATGTCGGTGCTGCTGGGCGCGTTCGTACTGATCCTGGCCAGCGTCATCGGCATCCAGCTGTTGCTGCACAACCGGCTGGACGAGGAAGTGAAGCAGCGCCAGGCCGAGGCCGCGCGGCTGAAGACCCTGGAACAGGCGCTGGCCGCGCCACTGGCGGCCGGCCGGGTGACTGTGATCGACGGCCGCATCGGCATCAGCGGCAGCGTGCTGTTCGCGCTCAACTCCGACCAGCTGCAGCCCGAAGGCCGCGAACTGCTGCAGAGCATCGCCGCGCCGCTGCGCGACTACCTGGCCGCGCGCGACGAGATCCTGATGGTCAGCGGCTTCACCGACAACCAGCCGGTGCGCGCGGCCAACGCCCGCTTCGCCGACAACCTGGAACTGTCGGCGGCGCGCGCGCTCACCGTCACCCGCACCCTGATCGCCGACGGCGTGCCGTCCGCGTCGGTGTTCGCCGCCGCGTTCGGCGCCGAGCAGCCGGTAAGCGCCAACGACGACGAAGCCGGCCGCGCCCGGAACCGCCGCGTTGAGATCGCGCCGATCCCGCGTCACACGCCCGATGGCAAGGCCCATGCCCGCTGAAACCGGCGACGTCCACGCGCGGCTGGAGGCCTGGCACCGGGACGGTGCCGACCGCATCGATCCGCTGCGCTTCGCGGTGATGCGCGCGCTGGCGCGGCATGCGGCGCGCCACGACGGCGCGCTGCGGCAGCGCCTGGATGCGCGCCTGCAGGCGCTGGCCGATGCCTATGCCGCGCTGCCGCCGCCGGGCGCTGCGCGGGCACCCACGCACGCGGCCGAGGCCAGCCCCTTGCGGCAGTTGCTGGACCGGTTCGGCCATGCGCGGCCCGTGGATGCACCCGCGCAGGCCGTCGCCCCGCTTGCGCCCGGCGCAGCGGGCGATGCCGGCGACGCAGCGCCGGTCGTCGATCTGGCCGCGCCGATGCCGGTACTGGACGAGTTCCAGCAGCTGTGGACCCGCATCCGCATCGACGGCCTGCTGCGGCACTGCCTCGACGGCCTGCCCGAGGACGCCGGCCCGCTGCATTCCAGCGTGCTCACCTACCGCGCCATGGCGCTGATGCGCGAGGTCTGCCCGGATTACCTGCAGCATTTCGTCGCCTACACCGACGCGTTGTCGTGGCTGGAACAGCTCGGCGGCAGCGCGGCCACCGGCGGCGACGCCGATGGCGCGGCCACTCCGCGCAGACCCGCACGCACGGGCGGACGCAGGAAGAAGTAGGCCGCACCTGTCCGCTCCCGTGCCATGGGTTGTCACATCAGCCGGCACATGTCCGTCACACTGCTTCCCTGGCCCGGCAACGCTGCCACGATGGCGAGAACTTCCATGAAGAACCCTGCGTTGCTGTCCTGCACGACACTCCTGCTGTGGAGCCTGTGCGCTGCCGCCCAGCCGGCCGCGGCGTCCGCGTCCACCGCGGCGCCGGCATCCACGCTCCAGGCGCGCATTTCCAGAGTCGAGCAGGGGCTTTCCACGCGCATCGTGGTCAAGGGTTCGCCGGAGCGGAGGATGGCGCTGGAACAACGCATGGCCTTCCACCGGGTGCCGGCGGTCAGCATCGCGCTCATCGACCAGGGCCGGATCGCGTGGGCGCGCGCCTATGGCGTGGCCGATGCCGCCAGCCAGCAGCCCGCTACCACCACCACGCGCTTCCAGGCCGGCTCCATCAGCAAACCGCTCAGCGCCCTGGGCGCGCTGCGCCTGGTCGAGCAGGGCCGGCTCTCGCTGGACGCGGACGCGAACGGCCAGCTGGCTTCGTGGAAGATTCCGCAGAACGCGTTCACCCGCGCCGGCACGATCAACCTGCGCAGGCTGCTCAACCACAGCGCCGGGGTGACGGTGCACGGCTATGACGGCTACGCACCTGGGCAGCCGTTGCCCACGCTGCTGCAGGTGCTCGATGGCATCGCGCCGGCGAACTCCGAGCCGGTCCGCGTCGATATCGCGCCCGGAAGCGCCTGGCGCTATTCGGGCGGCGGTTACAGCATCGTGCAGTTGATGATGACCGAAGCCAGCGGGCAACCGTTCGACCGGTACCTGGAAACGGCGGTCCTGCAGCCCCTGGGCATGGCGCACAGCACCTATGCCGTGCCGCCGCCGGAAAGTGTGGCCAGCCAGGCGGGCGCCGCCCACGACGGCAACGGCCAGGTCCTCGCCGGCCGGTGGCGCCTGTACCCCGAATCCGCCGCCGCTGGCCTGTGGAGCACCCCCAGCGACCTGGCGCAGGTGATCCTGGAAGTGCAGCGGGCCGAGGCGGGCGGGCCTGGCAGCATCCTGTCGCGCGACATGGTTTCGACCATGCTGACGCGCGGCCTGGGCGAGTACGGCCTGGGCTTCTTCGTCGAGGACCTGGGCGACCGCACCAGCTTCAGCCACAGCGGCGGCACCGAGGGGTTCCGCTCCCAGCTCTATGGCTATACCCGCTCCGGGCAGGGCGCGGTGATCATGACCAACAGCATCAACGGCGCCGCATTGATCGACGAGATCCTGTGCAGCATCGCCGCCGAGTACGGCTGGCCCGAGTTCCAGGTCGTCGAGAAGACGGCCATTCCCACCGACGTGGCGACCAACCGGCTGCTGGCCGGCGACTATCGGCTGCTCGACCAGCCCGCCCACGTCGTCGCCGAAGGCGAACGCCTCTACTTCCAGAGCGATCTGTTCGGCGCGGGGCGGATGGAACTGTTCCGCGAGTCGGAGGATTCCTTTTTCATGACCGCCCAGGACATGCGCATCCGCTTCCGGCAGGACGGTGCCGGCACGATCGCGGGATTCGACCTGGTCCGCGGCGCGGGGACCTATGCGGCGCACAGGACGCGTTGAGGCGGAAAGGCCTGCCAGCGCCGCGGTCTTCCGCCTGCAGGCCCGCACGGACGACCCCGCGACGCACCGGCCTGCCAGCGCGGGATCGGCTGGCGCGCCTTCTTCCCGCGTCCGGCCGGGCCGGGTTTTGCGGCGGGCTCAGGTATCGCGGAAGCCGTAATCGAAGCTGTAGTGGTGCCTGCCGTCGACGATGTCGATGGCGATGCGGCCGTGCAGGCCGGCCAGCTCGCCGGTGCCGCTGTCAGGCACCACGGTGAGGTCGAGCCGGGGCGCGCCGCGGTCCATGACACCGTTGTGCTGGGCATGGAAGCTGCCGCGGCGGCCGTCGAGGGTGCCCTCGATGCGTTCCAGGGCGACGTAGGCGCCGGAGCCGGATACCGGCGACATCATCGCCAGCATGTGCACCACGCTGCTGGCGTCCAACGGGCCATGGAAGCGCTTGTCGAAACGCACATGGCCGACGACCGCGCCGCCGCCGATGTCCAGCGATTCCTGCGGGACGCGCGTGATGTCGAACTCGCCCTTGGCCTGCATGACGGGATTCCCGGGTTGGCAAGGAAAGCAGTCTAGGCAGGGACCGCGCATGCCGCCATTGCCGGTGCCGGCGCTACCCGCAAAGCCCACGATGGACCATCAGCGGAACCAGATCTTCAGGGTCACGTACAGCGCATAGCCCAGCGCCAGCGCCAGCCACACCAGGAACAGGACATTGGCCCAGTAGGCGCTCGCGTGCGCGGCCAGGGTATACACCTGCCCGGCGCAGCCCTTGCCGACGCACGGCACTTCGCCGCGCGCCAGCGCGCGCAGGATGAAGAACACGATGGCCCCGCCCACGCCGACGCTCATCAGGAAGCCTACCGGCCCGACCAGTCCCTGGGTGGGCGCGCCGTTCTCGTCGAACGGCGCCTTGCGCAGCTGTTTCTGCCCGAACCGGTACCAGGCGAATCCGAGCAGGAGCAGGGACGAGTAGTAGAGGAAGTCACGCATGTCGTCGCGGTACCGTGGCCGGCCAATCCGCAGTATGGCGGCAAGCGCAACCGCTGCCTGTGGCGCCATGCACGGATTGGCGGACGAGGGGCCTGCTTCCTGCGGTTGCACGGCCCGGCGCTGTCCGCGCATGCACAGGCCGGTCGCCTCCGACCCGTCGTCGCGAAGCGATGCGCTGACCCGGCCGCGTTCGTACGTCATGCCGGGGAGAACCCGCGCGGCGCCTGGAATGTCGCGGCGAATCCGCTGCGGCAGTGGCGCCCGGGTTTTACCGGAAGGCACGGGTGTTTGCGTCGCTCCTGCGTCCGGCCTGCCTTCGCGGACGACGGCAAGGGCGCGGTCGCCCGCGCCCTTGCGTCGATCATCAAGCGGTCCCGCCGCTCAGGCGGCGGTATCCACCAGCACCAGTTCGGCATCTTCCAGCGCGCGGACGGTGATGCTGCCCTCGCCGGCAATGGCGGCGCCGTCGCGGGCTTCGAGCAGCACGCCGTTCACTTCCACCTTGCCGGTGTTGGGCACCAGGTAGCCGTGGCGGGTGGCGTCGCGGAAGTGATACTCGGTGCTCTCGCCGGCCTTCAGCGACGCGCCCAGTACGCGGGCATCGGCGCGGATCGGCAGGGCCTCCTCGTCACCCTGCATGCCGCTGGCCAGGGCGATGAAGCGACCGGAGCGCCCGCCCTTGGGGAAGGGCTTGGTGCCCCACGCCGGGGCGCCGCCGCGCGCATCCGGGATGATCCAGATCTGGAAGATGCGGGTCACCCCCGGCTCCAGGTTGTACTCGGCATGGCGGATGCCGGTGCCGGCGCTCATCACCTGCACGTCGCCGGCCTCGGTACGGCCCTTGTTGCCCTGGTCGTCCTGGTGGCTGATGGCGCCCTCGCGCACATAGGTGACGATCTCCATGTCCGCATGCGGATGCGGCGGGAAGCCGGTGCCGGGCTGGATGGTGTCGTCGTTCCACACCCGCAGGGCGCCCCAGTGGACGCGCGCCGGGTCGTGGTAGCCGGCAAAGGAAAAGTGGTGCCTGGCATCCAGCCAACCGTGGTTGGCTCCGCCAAGGGTGGCAAACGGGCGACGCTCGATCATGGTCCTGTCCTGCGGGGTGGTTGCGATGGGGGCCAGTCTAGGCACGCGCCTTTACATTCGGAATGGAAGGAATGAAAAGACATTCTTTCCATTTATGCCATGATCCAATCTCCTCCCCCCGCGGTCTCCGCCATGAGCCAACTGCCCGACCTGGAAGCCTGGGCCATCTTCGCCAGGGTCGCCGAGGCCGGCTCCTTCGCCCGTGCGGCCGAAGCGCTGGGGCTGTCGCAGGCCACCGTGTCCAAGGCCATCACCCGGCTCGAAGCGCGCATCGGCACCACCCTGTTCCACCGCACCTCGCGGCGCATGTCGCTGACCGATGCCGGCGCCGCGGCGCTGGAGCGCGCCGCGCGCATCCTCGACGAGGGCGAGGCGGTGGAGGCCGAGGTCGCCGACCGTTCGACCACGCTGCGCGGACTGGTGCGGGTGGCCGCGCCGATGTCGTTCGGCGTGGCGCAGCTGGCGCCGCTGCTACCCGCATTCATGCGCGCGCATCCGGACGTGGAACTGGACATCCAGCTCAGCGACGCGCAGGTGGACCTGGTGGCCGAGCGCTTCGACCTGGCGTTGCGCATTTCCACCCTGGCCGACTCCAGCCTGCGCGCGCGCCGCCTGTGCCAGGTGCGGATCCTGCTGGTCGGCGCGCCGGGCTACTTCACCGAACACGGCCGGCCGCAGCATCCGCGCGACCTGGCCGGCCACCGTGGCTTCCAGTACAGCTACACGCGCGGCGGCAACACCTGGCGCTTCCGCCATCCCCGCCACGGCGAGTACGCGCAGACCGTGCCGCGCCAGTTGCAGGCCAACAACGCCGAAGTGTTCGCCGCCGCACTGCGGGGCGGGCTCGGGCTCGCCCTGCAACCGGAGTTCATGGTCTGGGACGACCTGCGCGCCGGCCGCCTGGAAACGGCGATGGACGACTGGCAGGTGGAGCCGATCGCGCTGCACATCGTCACCCCGCCCGGCCTGCGCCGCCCGGCGCGCGTGCAGCGGCTGATCGACTACCTGGCCGCCGGGCTGGAACGTGCGCCGTGGGCGACGGGCGCGGGTGCAGGCCGTTAACCTCGCGGCTGGACGAGGACCACGGAGAAGGCGATGCACCTGGCGATGCGCATGCTGCTGGCGGGCCTGCTGCTGGTGGTGGCGGGAACCGCGGGCGCGACCGCGCAGGTACCGGACCGGATCTTCATCGAAGGCCGCGACTACGCGCTCGATACCAATCCGCTGGAAAGCCAGCTGCGTGATCGCCCCGGGTTCCCGCCGGAGAATGTCTCGCGCAGCACCGCCAACTGGCGCGGGTACGTGGCGCACTGGGCGATAGACGGCGACCGGCTGCTGCTGCGCAGGGTCGAGGTACGCCTGTACGACCGCCAGACTGAACAGGAAAGTGTCATCGACCTGCTGCCGGAGCTTTTCCCCCAGGCGCGCCGGTGGCCGCCACCTGGTACAGCGATGCGGTGATCGTCCCCGACGGGCGCCTGGTCGATTACGTGCACATGGGCTATGGCTCCCCCCATGCGCACTACCGCGTCTACCGCATCGCCAGGGGCCGGGTTCTCGAGGCGCTGTCGATGGGTGCCGAACAGTTCCGCGTCTGGCGCGAGCGGAAGTTCCAGGCGTTCAGACAGACCGCGCAGTACCGCGAAGCCGTGGCCGCCGCCCGCAGGCAGGGCGGCAGCATGAGTGCGGAGGAGATCGACGGTTTCCTGCGCGGCTTTTATGCCGAGGAGTACCTGGGGCGACAGGAGCTGACTTCAGTGCACCCCTATCGCGAGCGGCCCAGCCGCTGCGCCAGGCCCGACCAGCGGCTGGCGTGGCGCGACAGCGCCGCTTCGATCACCGCCGCGTCGCCGGCCACGTGCACGGCGTGGCGCGCGCGGGTGATGCCGGTGTAGAGCAGTTCGCGGCTGAGCACGCGGTTGTCGCGGCGCGGCAGTTGCAGCCACACCTCGTCGAACTCCGAGCCCTGCGCCTTGTGCACGGTCATGGCGAAGGCGCTCTCGTGCGCGGGCAGCGCCGCCGGGTGGAACGGGCGCGGATCGTCCGGATCGTCGCCGGGGAACCAGGCGGTGGTGCCATGGGTACTGCCCTCGCCGCGCAGGCAGATGCCGACATCGCCGTTGAACAGGCGGTGGCGATAGCTGTTCTCGGTGACCAGCAGCAGGCGCCCGTGGAAGTGCGCGGCGGCGCCCCGCGCGGTGCCGCCGGCGAGCAGTTCCTCGATGCGCGCATTGAGCCCGCGTGCGCCCTGCGGGCCTTCGCGCACGGCGGTGAGCAGCCGCAGGCGCCCGGCCAGGGCCAGGGCCTGCGCCGGCGTCTGCGCGCTCGCCAGCGCCTCCCAGTAGCGCTGCAGCGGTTCGCGCCAGGCCTGCAGCGGATCGTCCTCGTTCTCGTGGAAGTGCACGCCGGGCAGTTGTGCGTCGCGCAGCAGCGACAGCGCGCGCGCGGCGTCACCCTCGCGCATCGCCGCGGCCAGTGGCGCCAGCCGCAGCGCCTCGCTCTGCCGGTAGCCCCGCTGCAACTGCACGCGGGTGCCGGCAAAACCGCTGGCCGGGGCCGCGACCGCCGCCGCAGGCAGGCTGCCCAGCAGGCCCTGCAACGCCTGTGCGTCGTCGGGCGCGATGCGTGTGCCGTCGCCGGCGGCGCGCAGGATCGCGCCGAGCACGTCGCCGGCTTCCACAGAAGGCAGCTGGTCGGGATCGCCCAGCAGCACCAGCCGGGTACCGCTGGCCACCGCCTCGACCAGCTTGGCCATCAGCGGCAGGTCGATCATCGATGCCTCATCGACCACGAGGGTGTCGTATGGCAGCGGGTTGTCGGCATGATGGCGGAAGCGCGGCGAATCCGGGACCACCCCCAGCAGGCGATGCAGGGTGGTGCCGGTGGTCGGCAGCTGCGCGCACAGCGCCGGGTCAACGCCCTGCTGCGGCAGCTTCTGCACGGCATTGCGCAGGCTCTCGGCCATGCGCTCGGCGGCGCGCCCGGTCGGCGCGGCCAGGGCCACGCGCGGCGGCGCGCGGCCGTCGGCATGGGCCTGCGCGGCCAACAGCACCAGCAGCCGCGCAATGGTGGTGGTCTTGCCGGTGCCGGGCCCGCCGGTGACCAGCAGCAGGGCGTGGCGCAGCGCCAGCGCGGCAGCGCGCGCCTGCTGGTCGCCAGCGGCGGGCGCATCGGCCACGGCCGACTGCGCGAACAGATCGCCCTGTGCCGACGCCACGCCTGCCGCGGCATCCACGGTGCCCGGAAACAGCTGCGCGAACAGCGGCGCCAATGCCGCCGGATCGGCCCGCTCCAGCGGTGCCTGGCCGATGCGCTGCAGGCCCAGCGCCAGCCGCCGTTCGTACTCGCGGTAACGGCGCAGGTACAGCAGCCCGTGTTCCCAGGCCAGCGGCGCCTGCGCGGCCTCGGCCGCATCGTCATGCGGCTGCGCCACCCAGCGCGAGGCCTGCAGCTGGGCGATCCACGCCTGCGCGTCGGGCCAGGGCAACGGCCCCTCGAGCAGCCGCGCCGGTCGCGCCGGATCGAACCCGGCATGGCCGTGGGCGACGGCCAGCGAGGCCAGCGCGGCGGCGGCCAGCACCGCATCGGGGGTGTCCGGATCGAGCCGGCGCAGGCTCTGCGCCAACGCGTGGTCGAGCGCGCGCAGCACGCCGGCCTTGCTAAGTGCGGCCAACAGGCTCATGCGCGGTCTCCCAGGCGCGCCAGCATGGCCGCGTGGGCGTCATCGCCGCCGGCGAACAGCGCGTCCAGCGCATGCACCAGTTCCGCCGCGAAGACATGCGCGTATACGCCCGGCGACGGCACGCGGGTCGCGTCCAGGCCACGGCAGAACAGGTAGCGGATGCCGCCGAAATCACGCGCGTAGTCGTAGCCGCCGCCAAGCCGGAAGCGCAGCCAGCGGTGCAGCGCCACGGTATAGATCAGCGCCTGCAGGTCGTACTCGCTGTGGCGCATGGCCACCTCCAGTTGCGCCGCGGCGTAGCCGGGCAGGCGGTTGGACTTGTAGTCGAGCACGTACCAGCGCCCATCGCGCAGGTAGGTCAGGTCGATCTTGCCGGTCATCAGTCCTTCCAGGCGGCCACGCGCGCCGAAGCCGTGGCGGCCGCGCACCACGCCATGCGCGTGCAGCACGCGCAGCAGTGCCGGCACCGCGGTGGGCTGCATGGCGAAGTGGAATTCGATTTCGGCGCGGCGCTCGCCGGGCCCCAGCGCATGCAGCGCGCCGCCCTCGGGCAGGGCCACGGTCAGGGTCTGGCCGACCAGCGCGGTGAGCAGGGCCACGCCGTCGTCGATGTCGGCCTCGGCATAGCCTTCGGCGCGCAGTGCCGCGGCAATCACTCCGGCCTGCCCCGCAGGCGCGTCGTCGCCGGGCCGCCAGCCGCTCCAGGCGCCGAACTCGGTGGTCTCCAGCGCCGCGTGCAGCACGTTGCCGAAGCGGCTGCCGGCGAAGCGCGGATCGAACGCATCCTGCGCCACCGCCGGATCCTGCACCGCCTCGTCGGCGGCCTGCGGCGGCTCGTCGGCGGCACCGCCGCTGTCCTCGGTGGCCGCGGCCGCGGTGTCGTGGCCGGCCTCGGCGTGGGCGAGCTGGGTGAAGCTGTACACCCACCAGTCCTGCGACAGCGCGCGGCGCACGCCGCGCACCGGCGGCAACGCCGGCTCGCGCACGGGCGCCAGGCGCGGTGGCAGCGCGTCCGCGCCACCTTCGACGATGCGGATGTCGGCATGCGCGGCCAGGCGTTCCAGGTCGCCGAGCATCGGCCCCAGCTGCGAGCCGGGCAGCCCCGCCAGCGCGCCGCCGGCGATCCACAGCGCGTGCTCGGCGCGGGTCAGGCCGACGTACAGCAGGCGCGCGGCTTCGGCCGCGTCCTCGGCGGCAGCCTGCTGGCCGACAGCCTTCCAGTCGGCCGCGTCCTTGTCGATCTTCCAGTGCAGCACGCGCCGCTCACCGTCGTGCACGATGCGGTGGGCATCGGTGGCCGGCGCGCCGCCGTCGATGCCGACGAACGGCAGGTAGACCAGCGGGTACTCCAGGCCCTTGCTCTTGTGCAGGGTGATGACCTGGACCCGGTGCGCGTCCGATTCCAGGCGCAGCAGCTGGGTCTCGTCGCCGTCGTCGGCATGGGCGATGCGCGCCTGCAGCCAATCCAGCAGGCCATGCAGGCCGATGCTGCGGGTGCCGGCCTCCTGCAGCAGTTCGCCCAGCTGCAGGTAGTTGGTCAAGCGGCGCTCGCCGTCGACCAGCGCCAGCAGGCGTTCGGCCTGTTCCGCGCACAGGTCGGACAGCATCGCCAGCACGCCGCCACGCTGCCAGCGCTCGCGCCATTGCAGCAGGCGTTCCTGGTGCGTGCGCTGGCGCTCGCCATCGTGTTCCATCGCGGCGATGCCGGCGGCGCTTTCGCCCAGCAGCACGGTGGCCAGCGCCGCACGCAGGCGGCCTTCGTCGGCCGGCTGCAGCAGCGCCAGCAGCAGCAGGCGCAGTTCGTGCGCCTCGGCGGTGGAGAACAGGCTGTGGCGGCCGGCGGCGACCGCCGGGATCGCCGCCGCCGCCAGCGCCTGCTGGATGCGCGTGGCCTCGCGGTGCGAGCGCACCAGCACGGCGATGTCACCCGGGCGCAGCGGGCGACCATCGACCCGCGCCCTGTCCTGGCGTGCGGCGGACAGCACGCGGTGGATGTCGGCCACGCAGGCCAGGGTGGCGGCGTGCCGCGAGTCGTCGGCCTTGAGCGGCTTGCCGTCGGCATCGGCTTCGATCAGGTGCAGGGTCAACGCCGGGGCCGGGGCGCCATCGAGCAGGTAGTCGGCATCGCCCCGCTTGCTGCCGGCCTGCACCGGTTCGAAACGGATCCGAGGATCGACGAAGGCACGGTCGCCGGCGTTGGCGTACAGCGCGTCGATCGCGCGCAGCAGGCCGGGGCGCGAGCGGAAGTTGTGCGCCAGCCGCGGCGCCTCGGCGGCGCGTTCGCGGGCCTGCAGGTAGGTATGCACGTCGCCGCCGCGGAAGCCGTAGATGGCCTGCTTGGGATCGCCGATCAGGAACAGCGCGGCAGTGGCGGGCGGTTCGGCGAACACCCGGCGGAAGATGTCCCACTGCCGCGGGTCGGTGTCCTGGAATTCGTCGACCAGGGCGAAGCGGTACTGCGCACGCAGGCGTTCGGCCAGCGCCGCGCCGGCTTCGCCGTCCAGCGCCGCATGCACGCCGTCGATCAGGTCGTCATAGGTCTGCACGCGGTACTGCTGCTTGTGCCGTGCCAGGCGCTGGCGGGCTTCATCGCGCAGCGCATGCAGCAGGGCGATGGACTGCTGCATGCGCCACTCGCCGAAGCGTGCCTGTGCCTGCGCGTAGTCGGCGATCAGCGGCTGCAGCGGCGACACCGGGGTGCTGCCGGCCTTGGCCTTGACGGTCCTGGCGGTGAGCGCGTCGAGGGTCAGCCGCTGCAGCCGGTCATCCAGCGCGGCATCCGGATCCGGATGCCGGGCCCACTGCAGCAGTTGCCGGAACAGCGGTTCGATCCACTCGGCCTTGTAGCTGCTCCTGTTGAGCACGCCGCCTTCCAGCGCGGCGCGCAGCTGGTGCAGGTACGCCTCGCCATGCGTGGCCAGCCCGGCGGCAAGGCGCCCGGCGGCGGCATCGCGCAGCGGACGGGCATCGTCCAGCGGCGCCGGCGGCAGCGTCGGCAGCAGCGGCAGGTCGGCGACCAGCACCGGCAGGTCGGCCGCCAGCGCGTCCGGGCTTTTCCACAGGCCGGTCAGGGCCGCCAGTACATCGGCGCGGGCGGCATGCTGGCGCCACAGGTCGGCGGCGAGCCCGGCGTGGAGCTGGCGGGTGTTGGTCAGCAGTTCCGGCGCGGCGAAGCTGTGGCCGCTTTCCAGCGCGTGCTCGGCCAGCACCCGGGTGCAGAAGCCGTGGATGGTGAAGATCGCCGCCAGGTCGGTTTCCTCGGCGGCGATGCGCAGGCGCCGGGCCAGCTGCGCGGCGGTTTCCGTGCCCTGCTGCAGATGGCGCTGCAGGATGGCGCTGGTCAGCGCGGCTTCGTTGCCGTCGCCCGGCCCCGGCACGGCGTCGGCCAGCCGCGCGGCCAGGTCCAGGCGCTCGCGGATGCGCCGGCGCAGTTCCTGGGTGGCCGCGTCGGTGAAGGTCACCGCCAGGATCTGGCCCATGCGCAGGTTCTGCTCCACCACCAGGCGGGTGAACAGGGTGGCCAGGGTGAAGGTCTTGCCGGTACCGGCGCTGGCCTCGATCAGGCGCAGGCCGTCCAGCGGCAGGTCCAGGTACGGGTCGGTCGCAAGCGGCGCGGCGCTCATGCGCGGTCCTCGCTGCCGGCCGGCACCCGGGCCTCGCGCAGTGCGGTGAACACCAGCAGGCTGTTGTGGATAAATCTGTTGGTAGTGGCTGGATCGGCGAACGGATCGGCGCCGCGCAGCGCCAGCTGCAGGGCTTCGCCATTGCGCTCGCCCCAGCTGCGCTCGCTGCCATGCCACTTCTCGCGCGCGGTCTTTTCGCGTGCGTCCGGATCGGCGTTGTAGATCGCCCAGCCGGTGTACGGGGCAAACGGCAGTGGCGCCTGCAGCCCCTGCCAGCGCAACTGCAGCAAGGCTTTGAGGGCCGACCTGGCCTGTTCAGCGGATGGCGGCGGCAGGACGTGCGGACCGAAACCGCCATCGCCGGCATCAATGAACTGCAGCAGGGGCAGTGGCACGCCGGCGGCATTGGCCAGCAGCCAGTCCAGGCCGCTGCGCAGCACCCAGGCCACGCCCGGCGCACCGGCCTGCAGGCGTGGCAGTCCCTGTGGATGGATCTGTGCGATACGACCGTGAACGATGCAGTCGTCGATCGCCACTTCCAGCCGCTGCGACTGCAGCGGCGTGCCGTCGTACCACTGCGCGAAGCTGTCCGCGCACGGGCGGATGCGGCCCAGCAGCTGTTCGAACTGTTGCCGGCCGAGCGCTCCGGACGGCAGCAGCGCGCGCGCGCGCAGGCGTGCGTACAGCCCCTGCTCGCGGCCCTCCAGCAGCGCGGCGAGCACCTGCTGCTGCAGCGTGCCGTGCTCGCGCCCGCGTTCGGGCAGCACCAGCGGTTCGACATCGTCGCTGGCCTCGATCTCGCCCCCCAGGCGCAGGCCCAGGCGCTGTTCGAGGAACTGCCCGGCCGGATCGGCCAGGAAACGGCGCAGCGCATCCAGCGACACGCCGGGCTCGCGCAGGGCAGCGGGCAGCGGCGCATCCAGCACGCCGGCCGACCACGGCGCCAGCTGCCGGCGCTGGCCACCGACCGCGCCGGCGGCCGGGTGCCACTGGCGGCGATAGCTGAAACGCCGTGGCTCGCCGTCGCCACCGAACGCGGCCGGGGCGAAGGGTTGCAGCGGATGGCGCACGACCATGGCGTGGCGCGCGGCCGCCGGATCGGCGTGGCAGGCGGCCACCGCATCGATCAGCTCGCTGACCAGCACCGAGGGCTCGCGCACGCTGCCGTCGCGCGCGTCGGCACCGAGGTAGCTCAGGTAGAACACGTCCTGCGCCGAGGCCAGCAGCTGCAGGAACAGGAAACGGTCGTCCTCGCGCAGCGAGCGGTCGCCATGACGGCGACGCGCGGTGCCGAGTTCGGCGGTGAGCCGGCTCAGGCCCGCGGCCGGGTCGCGGCGCGGGAAATCGCCGTCGTTCAGGCCCAGCACGCAGATCGCGCGGAACGGCAGCAGCCGCATCGGCACCATGCGGCCGAAGCTGACGCCGCCGGTGAGCAGCGGCGCGCGGGTGTCGGCCTCGGACAGCACCGCGGAAAAATGCGCGCGCACCACTTCGGCCGGCACCGGGGCCTCGAAGCCGGCGCGGGCGGCTTCCCCGGCGAACTCGTCCACCAGCTTGCGCAGGCGTTCGAGCGCGCGCTGGGTGGACGGCTCGGCCGGGGCGTCCGGCAGCAGCGCGGCCAGCAGCCCGAGCAGGCGCTCGCGCCACTGCGCCGGAGGCAGCGCCTCGGCCAGCGTCTTCTGGTGGCGGGCGAGCACCCGCAGCAGGCGGATCAGCGCATCGAGCGCGGCCAGTGCGCTGCCCTCCAGCTCCGGCCACGGCGCGACCCCGGCCAGGTCGTCATCGCTGCCGCTGGCGTGGCCGAGCAGCAGCCGGTCCAGCGCGAACTGCCAGGTGCAGGCGTCGTCGGCCGGCGCCTGGTGCTGGCCGCGATGCGCCGCATCCAGCCCCCAGCGCGCGCCGGCGGCCTGCAGCCAGCCATGCAGGCGCTCGAACGCGGCCGCATCCAGTCCGGCGGCGGCGGCCAGCGGCGGGCTGGCGAGCAGGTCGAGGATCTCGTTGAGGCCGAAGCGCGAGACCGGCAGCCCCAGCAGCTGCACGAACACCTCGGCCAGCGGCTCGCCCTGCAGCGGACTGGCATCGGCCAGCGCCCACGGGATATGGCCCTCGCCGCCACCGCGGCCGCCGAACACCGATTCCAGGTACGGCACGTAGGGGTCGATGTCCGGCGCCAGCACCGCGATCTCGCGCGGCTGCAGCGGCGGGTCGAAGCGCGGATCGTCCAGCAGCGCGCGCAGCTGGTCGTGCAGCACCTGCATTTCGCGCAGGCGGGTATGGCAGGCGTGGACCTGCACGCTGGGGTCGTCCACCCGCAATGCCGGGCGCAGTGGCGCCGGCGGCCGCGCGCGGCGGTGGAACAGGTCGGCCTGCAGCCGGTGCAGCAGGCTGTCGCGCAGGCCGCCCTGGTCCAGCATCGGCCCCTCGCGGCGCTCCGGATCGGCATAAGCGGCGATTTCGCCGGACGGGTGCACCACCTCGTAACTGCCCAGCACCGCCATGAAATCGCGCCCGGCCGCGCCCCAGGCCTGCAGCAGCGGGTTCTCGCCGGCGGCGCTGCCGAACGGGTCGTCGATGCCGCCGCGCAGCCGCTCGGCCAGGGTCTGCAGGTCGCCCCAGTAGGCACGCGTCGGCGTGGGCAGGTAGAAGTGCAGCGTGCCGACCCGCGCCTGGGTGGCGATCACCCGCAGTACGTCGGGCGAGACGTTGAGCGTGGCGAAGGCGAACAGCCGCGACGGCAGGCCGCGCGGCAGCGGCTGGCCAGCGCCCTCGAACCGCGCCAGGTAGTCGTTGATGCGGCGCGCGCGGTGCTGCTGGCCACCGGCGATGTGGCGCCACAGGATGGCCTGCGGGTCGGCGGCGTCGGCGCCGGCCTCCCAGCGCAGCAGCCAGTCGCGACGCCAGGCCTGGTACTTCTCGAACACCCCGCCCAGTTCGGCGGCCAGCGACCACGCCCGCAACGGATCGTCGCCGCCGGGCGCATTGCCGGCCAGGTAGGCGCGCAGCGCGGCCATTGCCGGCTGCCGCATCAGCGCCGCGTCGGTCAGCGCCGCGTACAGCCGCCAGTGCAGCCCGGCCGCGCCGAGGTCGTCCTGCTCGCCGGGCACGTTTTCCTTCAGCGCGCGGGCGACGAACTCGCCGGGCGTGAGGAACTCGAGGTTGGCGGCGATGCCGTACTCGGCGGCCAGCGTGGACTGCAGCCAGCGGCGCATCGCCACCTGCGGGATCAGCACCGTGTCGGCCGCCAGCAGCGGCCGGCCGGGATCGGGCTCGCGCAGCGCATGGGCCAGCAGCGAGGCAAGCACGTCCAGGGCGTTGGAGTGGTAGAGGCGGAAGTCCGCGGAGGCGTCGGGCATGGCCGCGCCATTGTGCCGGAGCGGCGTCGCGTTGACTGCGACGCGCGCGGGCGCGACGTGGACGTGGACGTGGCGGTGATCGGCGGTGGATGGCGCGGGTCGCGTGGCGTCCGCCACGGACGCGCGCACGCGCCGCCGCTGCGCGTGTGACGACACCAGGGAGACTGGGCGTTCCGCGCATGGTCACTGACGCGCGCCGCCGGTACGGCGACAATACTGCACGGTCCAGTTCTCTTTTGTTCAGGCGGACCCGATAATCCTGCCACGTTGGTTTTCCGTTAAAGGCCGCCATGTCCCTTCCCCGGACACCCCTGGTGCAGTTGTCCGACGTCCGCATCGACCGCGGCGGGCGCACGATCCTGCGCGACGTTTCGCTGGACGTGCCGCGTGGCAGCATCACCGCCGTGCTCGGCCCCTCGGGCACCGGCAAGTCGACGCTGCTGGCGGCGCTGACCGGCGAGTTGCGCCCGGTCAGCGGCCAGGTGCGCCTGTTCGGGCAGGACATCCCGCAGGGCAACCGCGCGCTGCTGGAGATGCGCAAGAACATCGGCGTGCTGCTGCAGGGCAACGGCCTGCTGACCGACCTGACGGTCGCCGAGAACGTGGCCCTGCCGCTGCGTACCCACACCCGCCTGGCCGAGCCGGTGCTGCAGCGCCTGGTGCGGATGAAGCTGCACGCGGTGGGCCTGCTGGCCGCGGCCGATGCGTGGCCGCGCGAACTGTCCGGCGGCATGGCGCGGCGCGTGGCGCTGGCCCGCGCGCTGGCGCTGGACCCGCCGCTGATGATCTACGACGAGCCGCTGACCGGGCTGGACCCGATCGCCTCCGGGGTGATCATGAGCCTGATCCAGCGCCTGAACCACAGCCTGGGGCTGACCAGCGTCATCGTCAGCCACCACGTGCACGAGACCCTGCCGATCTGCGACCAGGCGCTGGTCATCGCCAACGAGGGCATCGTGTTCTCCGGTACGCCGGAGCAGTTGCAGGCCAGCAGCGACCCGCTGGTGCGGCAGTTCCTGCACGGCCAGCCCGATGGCCCGATCCCGTTCGATGCCGCCCCGCGGCCGAGGGTTGCCTGATGCCGTTCGTTTCCTCGATCCGCTCGCTGGGCCGCGCCGGCCTGTTCTCGCTGACGGTGCTGCGCGGCTCGCTGCCGACCCGCGACTTCCTGGCCGAGCTGACCCGCGAGATCTACAAGATCGGCGCGCGCTCGCTGCCGATCATCGCCGTGGGCGGTGCCTTCGTCGGCCTGGTGCTGACCCTGCAGGGCTACCGCACGCTGACCACGTTCGGCGCCGCCGACGCGCTGTCCACCCTGCTCGGGCTGTCGCTGTACCGCGAACTGGCACCGGTGCTGACCGCGCTGCTGTTCATCGGCCGCGCCGGCAGTTCGATCGCCGCCGAGCTGGGGCTGATGCGCGCCACCGACCAGATCAAGGCGCTGGAACTGATGGCCATCGACCCGGTGGCCAAGGCGGTGGCGCCGCGCTTCTGGGCGGCGGTGCTGACCGTGCCGCTGCTGACCGGCGTGTTCTGCTCGCTGGCCATCACCGGCGGCTGGTTCGAAGCGGTGAAGGTACTCGGCCAGGACAACGGCACGTTCTGGTCGGGGCTGCGCAACAGCGTCGATTTCTGGGACGACTTCGCCGTGGCCCTGCTCAAGTCGGCGATCTTCGGCGGCACCGCGGCGCTGGTGGCGGCCTACGTCGGCTTCCATGCCGAGCCCACCATCGAAGGCACCTCGGTGGCCACCACCCGCGCGGTGGTGAACGCCTCGCTGCTGGTGCTGATGTTCAACTTCGTGCTTTCCGCACTGATGTTCCATTGATGCCAATCCCTGCCGGGTCCCCGCACGTTCCGGTGCGGGGACCCGACGAACAACCCGCTTCGCCGGCACCGGCGAGGCACCTGCTGGATCAGGAGTGAGACAACAACATGGCCATTCGTGGACCTCGACTCGAATTCTCCGTCGGCGCCTTCCTGCTGCTGGCGCTGGCGTCGCTGCTGGTACTGGCGGTGGCGTCCACCAACCAGCGCTTCGGCATGGGCGGCGGCGACTACGTGCTCAAGGCGCGCTTCAGCCAGGTCGGCCAGCTGCGCCCGCAGGCGCCAGTGAAGGTAGGCGGGGTGACCATCGGCCAAGTGGCCGACATTCAGCTGGACCCCGCTAGATACGACTCCATCGTCACCCTGTCGCTGGACGGAAAGTTCAAGGACCTGCCCGCGGACACCTCGGCCGGCATCTTCACCAGCGGCCTGCTGGGCGAGAGCTACGTCGGCCTGCAGCCGGGCGGCGATCCGGACGTCCTCAAGTCCGGCGACGAGATCGTATTCACGCAGCCGGCGGTGGACCTGATCCAGCTGGTCGGCAAATACATGTTCAGCGGCGGCGGCAACAACGCCACCGAGTCCACCCCGGGCCCCCACCCGACGCCCACCAAGGAAGAACCGTAATCATGAAAACCCGACTGCTCACCACCGTGCTCGCCGCGGCCCTGCTCGCCGCGGCCCCGTCGCTGGCGATGGCGCAGGCGCAGGCACGCCCGGCGGCCAGCGCCGCGCAGCCTTCGGCCGCCGCGCGCACCGTGCTCGACGCCAGCTCGCGCATCCTGTCCGCGCTGGAAACCCGCCGCAGCGAGTTCCGCGCCAATCCGACCGCGCTGCGCGGCTTCATCGACGGCGAGCTGAGCCGTGGCTTCGATCGCGACTACGCCGCCCGCCTGGTGCTGGGCGTGCATGGCCGCGGCGCCGCCGATGCCGACGTGAAGCTGTTCGCCGACGCGATGGCCGACAACCTGATGGCGCGCTACGGCTCGGCCCTGCTCGATATCCAGGGCAAGCCCAGCTTCCGCTTCAAGGGCGAGGCCCCGTTGCCGGGCAACCGTGGCGTGAAGGTGTCCACCGAGCTGGTGCGCGCCGGCGCCGAACCGACCCCGGTCGAGTACCTGATGCGCAACGTCGGTGGCCAGTGGAAGATCTTCGACGTGATGATCGAAGGCATCTCCTACGTGCAGACCTTCAAGAACCAGTTCGACGCCCCGCTGCGGCAGAAGTCGATCAAGGACGTTGCGGCCGAACTGCGCAACGGCAGCATGCAGGCCACCGCGGGCCCGGCACCCCGTGGCAAGTGACGCCACCGCGCGCGTCGAAGGCGACGCCCTGCACCTGGCCGGCACGCTCGACCGCGCCGCGGCGATCGCGCTGTGGCCGCAGCTGGCGGCGCTGGCCGGCCGGCTGCGGCGGCTCGACCTGAACGCCGTCGAGCGCGTGGACAGCGCCGGGGTGGCGCTGCTGGCCGAGCTGTCTGCACGCATGCGTAGCAATGGCGGCGCTACCATCGTCGGTGCCCCGGTGGGCCTGGACGAGCTGCGCGCGGCGTACCGGCTGTCGCCGGACCTGGATTTCAACGCCTCATCGGGCGAACACTGACATGAGCCTCTTCCGCACCCTTCCCCTTCTGGCTGCCGTGCTCCTGCTGGGCGCCTGCGCCGGCAAGCCCGTGCGCGCGACCGCACCGCCCGCCAGCGCCAGCGTCAGCGCCGAGCAGCCCGGCTGCGCGGACCCCGCCGCCTGCGCGGGCGCGCCGGCAACCGCACCGGTGCCGGCGCCGGTTGCCGACGCGGCAGCGCAGCCCGCCCAGGCATCCGGCGACACGGTCGCGGGTACCCCGGCGCAGGCGAGCACGCCCAGCCCGGCCGCGGCGACCGACGCCGAGGATGACTTCGCCGCGCTGTACGGCACCCCGGGCACGGAGGCCGGCAAGGGCGGCGATGGCGCCGCGCCGACCTACGATCCGTGGGAGAAGTACAACCGCCGGATGCACCGCTTCAACCTGGCGGTGGACCGCGGCATCGCCCGCCCGCTGGCCACCGCCTACGTGAACGTGGTGCCGCGCGTGGCGCGTACCGGGGTCAGCAACTTCTTCAGCAACCTGCGCTTGCCGGTGACCATGGTCAACCAGCTGCTGCAGGGCCACGCCGACGACGCCTGGGACTCGCTGGGCCGGTTCCTGATGAACTCCACGCTCGGCATCGGTGGCCTGTTCGACCCTGCCAGCAAGGCCATGGTGCCCCGTCGCAGCGAGGATTTCGGGCAGACCCTGGGTATCTGGGGCTGGCGCCAGTCGCGTTACGTGGAGCTGCCGTTCTTCGGCCCGCGCACCGTACGCGACGTGTTCGGGCTGGCCGGCGACGTACCGTTGTCGCCGCTGCGCCGGGTGGAGATGGACACGCTGCGCGTCGGCCTGCAGGGCCTGCAGCTGGTCGATACCCGCGTGCAGCTGCTGTCGCTGGACGACATCCGCGACAACGCGGTGGACGAGTACGCGCTGACCCGCGATGCCTGGCTGCAGCGGCGCAATTACCAGATCGAGAAGGACCTGCGCCACGACCGCCGCCGCCACGGCGACGACGAGCAGACCACCATCCCGGTCGATGCGATGCCGATGCCCGACTGGGGGCGCTGAGCGCGCTGTCGGCGATGGATGGAAAAAAGCCCGGGGAAATCCCGGGCTTTTTTCTAGATCGGAGGCGGCGCCCTGGACCGGAGCTCAACGGCCGTCCGGGCGCGGGGCTGCCTGGAGCACCAGCAGCAGCGTGGCCAGCGGGCCAAGCAGCAGCGACAGCAGCCCCCAGTTCATGCCACTGCGTCCCTTGCCCTGGGCGAGACCGGCGTTGATCAGCGCCAGGGTGAACCAGCCGACCGCGAACCCACCGGAATTGCCTGCAGTCATCCTGCGATTGCCTCTTCAGTCTGTTGCCCGGCGCGGGTCACGGCTCAGGCCGCCAGCGCGGCGTCGATCGCCGCGCGCAGGCCCGCGTCATCGGCGGTGGTATCCGGCGAGAAGCGGCCGATGACCTGCCCGTCCCTGCCGACCAGGAACTTCTCGAAGTTCCACAGGATGCCCGGCGCCGGGTTGGGTTCGATTCCGAAACCAACCAGCTTCTCGCGCATCGGGCCTTCGCCGGTGGCCACCGGCTGCGCCGCGATCAGCTGCTGGTACAGCGGATGCACGTCGGCACCGGCGACGCTGATCTTGGCGAACATCGGGAAGGTCACGTCGTAGGTCAGCGAGCAGAACTGGCGGATCTCGTCCTCGCTGCCCGGCTCCTGGCCGTTGAAGTTGTTGGCCGGGAAACCCAGCACTTCCAGGCCGGCGCCCTTCTTCTCGCGGTAGAGTTTTTCCAGCCCTTCGTACTGCGGCGTCAGCCCGCACTTGGAAGCGACGTTGACCACCAACAGCACCTTGCCGGCATGGTCGCCAAGCGAGGCCGGGGTACCGTCGAGGGTGGTCAGGGGGATGTCCTGGATGGCGGTAGCCATGGGGGTTCCTGTGGTTGGGGAGGCAGCCCAAGCATATCCCGTCCCGCGTCGATCCCTGCCGCAAATTCGCCGACGATCCTGGCGCAGGCCTCCGGCTCGGCCTGCAGCAACAGATGCGGACCTGCCACTTCCACCGTCCGACAACGTGGTATCGCTGCGCTCATCCGCTTGCCCGGATCGCGCTGGAGCAGCTTGTCGTCGCTGGCACGCAGATCGAGCACGGGCACGGCGATGGCGGCGCATCGCGCCAGCACGTCGACCCGCAGCGCGATGGCGGCGCGGAAACGCAGGACACGGGGGGAAACCTGGCGCAATGCATCCCGCAGCGCGGTCTCAAGCGCTGGCGTCGCCCAACGCCCGTAGAGCCACCAGGACAGCAGCATCGATGGCGGGAGCGGGAAGGGAACGGCATGCAGCAATGGGGCAAACGTGCGCAAGAAGGGAACCGGTGCGGTTGCGAACGTAGTGGAAAGAACCAGGCCCCGCAGGTTGGCGGGCGGGTCTGCGGCAATGGAAAGCGCAACAGGTCCGGAGAAGGATTCGCCCAGCAGCACAAACGGCTTGTCTGGCAATGCAGCCCTGGAGATAGCCTCCAGCTCGGCATAATCCAGCGGCCGGTGCGGGGGATACGCCACAACCTCAACGGAGTCAAACCACGCCGCAGCGGCCTCAATGAATGCCGTGTGCAGTGTTGCCGTTCCGTCCAGACCGGGAAGGATGAGCAATGCGGTCATTTACATTCTCCATCGATGCCGCTGCCGGGTACCGGGCATCCGCGATGCGGTGCGACGCTGCGGATCTTCAGTCCGTTGCGGTGGCATCGTCCCCCGTCATTCCGTCGGTCAAGGCGCGCACGCTCTCCGGCTGCAGCTCCGGCGGCAGCGCCTTGCGCGCCTTGCTGCCGAGCTCGGCGAGGCGGCGGGCGCGGTTGGACACCGACTGCGGCGACTCGGTGAGGCGGTTGCGCGCCTGGGCAAAGGCCTTGCCCGCCTCCTCCAGCTTCCTGCCGACCATGTCGAACTCGGCCAGGAAGGCGACCAGCGCGTCGAGCACCTTGCCGCCGGTGTCGCTGATCTCCAGCGCCTGGCGCTGTACCTTGTCGCGCGTCCACAGCCGCTCGGTGACGCGCAGCAGGGCCATCAGCGTGTTCGGCGAAGCGAACACCACGCGACGATCGAAGGCATAGGACTGCAGGTCCATGTCCACGCCGAGCGCGGCCGAGAGCGCGCCTTCGATCGGGACGAAGGCGATGGTCACGTCCAGCGCATCGCCGCCGATGGCCTTGGGGTAGTTCTTGTCGCCCAGGTCCTTGACGTGCTGGCGCAGGCCGACGGCATGGCGGCGCAGGGCCTCGTCCTGCTGCTCGGGCGTAGCCGCGTTCATCGCCTCCTGCCAGGCGATGAGGTTGACCTTGCTGTCGATCACCACCGCGCGCTGGTCGGGGAAACGCACCACCACGTCCGGGCGCAGGCTGTCGCCCTCGTCGGTGGTGGCATGCGCCTGCCGCTCGTAGTGGATGCCTTCTTCCAGGCCGGAACCGCGCAGCACGTTGTCGAGCATCAGCTCGCCCCAGTCGCCGCGGACCTTGGCGCTGCCCTTCAGGGCGCTGGTCAGGGCGGCGGCCTGCGCCGCCATGTCCTGGTTGAGGGTCTTGAGCTCACCCACCGCGCCGAGCAGGCTGGCGCGCTCGCGCGCCTCTTCGCCATACAGGGTGTCCACGCGCTGCCGGAACTCGCCCAGCTTGTCGGCGAACGGCTTGAGCAGGGTCTCGATGTCGGTGCGCGACTGCCCGGTGGCCAGGCGCACGTTCTTCTCGAACTGCTGGCCCTTCTCGTCGAACACCTTGGCGGCCAGTTCGGTGAAGGCGCCGGACAGGTTCTCGCGCGCCGCGCCGATCCAGTCGCGCAGCTCTTCCTGCGCCTGCCGCGCATGCTGCAGCTCGGCCTGCAGGCGCGCGGCGCCGGCCTGCGCGGCGTGCAGGGCCTGGCGCTCGCGGTCCAGGGCCGCGGTCAGTTCCGCCAGCTGCGCGCGGGCGTCGGCCAGGGCCGCCTCACGCTCGGCCAGGCGCACCGCGGCCTCGGCCGATTGCGTGGCTTCCCGTTCGATGCGCTGGTTCATGGCGGCCAGCTGCCGGGCCTGCTCGGCCTGTTCGCGACGCTCGTGTTCCATTTCCGCAGCCAGCGATTCCAGCCGCCCGCGCAGCTGGCCGGCGTCGATGGCGGCGGCGTTGGCGCGCTGGCGTTCGGCGTCCAGGTCGCGGGCGAGCGCTTCGGCGTGCCCGTTGCCGCCGGTACGGCGGAACAGGAACAGCAGCAGCACGATGACGGCCAGCAGCAGGCCGGCAAGGATCAGGGTTTCGGTTTGCATGGGACAAAGTGTAGCCCCGCGCGTCTCAACGGCTGCGCCGCTTCTGCGATCATGTGCGCCCCCACGCGCATTCCTCCCGCCATGAAGCCGCTGCCGCCGTCCCGCCTGTTGCCGCTGTCGCCGGTTGCGATGGCGGCGCCTCGTACCCCGGGCCGGGCCACCGCAGCGGCGGCGTCCGGCGGCGGGCCGGCGGTGCGGCGCGCCTGCTGAGCCGCACGGGACCAACGCCATGCCGTGGATGGGCATCAACGACCTGGGCACCTTCGTGGTGGCCGTCATCCTGTTCCTGATGCTGCCCGGGCCGGGCACCTTCACCCTGCTCACCGCCACCGCGCGCGGCGGCGTGCGCGCCGGCTACGCGACGCTGGCCGGGCTGATGCTGGGCGACCAGATCCTGATCGCCATCGCCGCCACCGGCGTGGCCGCGCTCCTGAAGGCGCACCCGCTGCTGTTCGCCGGACTGCGCTACGTCGGCGCGGCCTACCTGGTCTGGGTCGGCCTGCAACTGCTGCGCGAACCGGCCGCCGTGGCCGGCGCGACAGCGCAGCAGTGGGGCCGGCGCTGGTTCCGGCAGGCGTTGCTGGTGGGCGTGCTCAACCCCAAGGCGATCCTGTTCTACATGGCGTTCTTCCCGCTGTTCATCGACCCGGCCACGCAGCGCGGCGCGTTGACCCTGGGGCTGATGGCCGGGTTGATCGCGGTGTTGAGCGTGGGCTGGTGCTCGGTGCTGATCTTCGGCGGCCAGTTCATCGCCCGGCGCCTGGCCGGGTACCCGCGGGTGGGCGTGTGGCTGCGGCGCGCGGTCGGCGTATGCTTGATCGCATTCGGGGTACGGCTCGGACTGGAAGGGTGAGCCCCGGCGCCGGGAGGTCGGCATGCACATCCACTGCAAGCGCGCCTATGAAGCCGCCACCGCCACCGATGGCCAGCGCTTCCTGGTCGACCGCCTGTGGCCGCGCGGGATCAGCCACGCCCGGTTGCAGGCGCAGTGGCTCAGGGACGTGGCGCCCAGCGACCCGCTGCGGCAGTGGTTCGACCACCGCGCCGAACGCTGGGACGCGTTCCGCCAGCGCTACTGGCGCGAGCTGGCCGCGCAGCCACGGCTGCTGGCGCCGCTGCGCGATGCGCTGGACGCCGGGCCGGTGACCCTGGTGTACGGCGCCCGCGACACCGTGCACAACCAGGCCGTGGCCCTGCGCGACTACCTGCTGGCGCACCCGCGCCGCACCGCGTAGCGCGGCCAGCCCGCCGCTGCACGCAGGCCACCGGGGCGCGGCCTCGGCGCGGCAACCGGCCGGGCACCCGGTTTTGTGCCGGATCCGTCGCCCCGGCTACCGCCCATCGCCAAAGCCCATGAAAGCAGCGGGAAATTCTGGCTTTGCTGCGCTGCGTTCGGCGAAACTCGGCCCCTTTCCCGAATACCACGAACCGCGAGGTCCGCATGCAGTCCTGGCTCCGGCGCAAATCCATCGACCAGCTCACCCAGCACGAGGAAGGCCGCCGGCTGATTCCTTCGCTGAGCTGGCCCCACCTGGTCGCGCTGGGCATCGGCGCCATCGTCGGCACCGGCATCTACACCCTGATCGGCGTGGGCGCGGACAAGGCCGGCCCGGCGGTGCTGATCTCGTTCGTCGTCGCCGGCATCGTCTGCGCCTGCGCGGCGCTGGCCTACGCCGAGCTGTCGACGATGATGCCGGCCGCCGGCAGCGCCTACACCTACAGCTACAGCGCACTGGGCGAGACCATCGCCTGGGTGGTGGGCTGGAGCCTGATCCTGGAGTACTCGCTGGTGGTCAGCACGGTGGCGGTGGGCTGGTCGGGCTATTTCGTCGGCTTCCTGGAGTGGCTGCATACCTCCTTCGGCTGGAACGTGGTGCTGCCGCCATCGCTGGCCGCCGGCCCGCACGTGGAAGGCGGCTTCCTCAACGTGCCGGCCATCGTCATCACCTTCCTGGTCGCCGGCATGCTGATCGCCGGCACCCGCGAGAGCGCCACGCTCAACGCGGTGCTGGTGGTGTTCAAGCTGATCGCGCTGGCGGTGTTCGTGTGGGTGGCATTGCCCGCGTTCGACCCGGCCAACCTGCAGCCGTTCATGCCCTACGGCTTCCCCAAGTCGATCGGTCCGGATGGCGTGGAGCGCGGGGTGATGGCCGCGGCGGCGATCATCTTCTTCGCGTTCTACGGCTTCGATGCGATCTCCACCGCCGCCGAGGAAACCAAGAACCCCAAGCGCGACCTGTCGATCGGCATCGTCGGCTCGATGGTCGGCTGCACCCTGATCTACCTGCTGGTGGCGCTGGCCGCGGTCGGCGCCATGAGCTACACCGTGTTCGGCAAGAGCGCCGAGCCGCTGGCGCTGATCATGCGCGAACTGGGCCACGGCACCGCCGCGCTGGTGATCGGCGTGGTCGCGATCATCGCCCTGCCGACCGTGCTGCTGGCGTTCTTCTATGGCCAGAGCCGCATCTTCTTCGTGATGTCGCGCGACGGCCTGCTGCCGCGCGGGCTGTCGCTGGTGAACAAGCGCACCGGCACCCCGGTGACCATCACCGTGTTCACCGCGGTGCTGGTGGCCGCGCTGGCCGGGGTGGCGCGCCTTGACGAGATCGCCGCGCTGGCCAACGCCGGCACGCTGGCCGCGTTCACCGCGGTCGGCCTGTGCCTGCTGGTGCTGCGCAGGCGCGAACCCGGCCGCGCACGTACCTTCCGCACGCCGCTGGCCTGGGTGGTCGGCCCGATCGCGATCCTGGGCTGCATCTACCTGTTCTTCAGCCTGCCCACCCGGACCCAGCTGTGGTTCGCGCTGTGGAACGTGTTCGGGCTGGTGGTCTACGTGCTGTACAGCCGCCGCAACGCGGTGCTGGGCAGGCAGGCGGGCTGACGCCTGCGTCGCCGGGGGCGTGCGTCGACCTGCACGGACAACGCACGCGCAGGGTGAACGCCGGGGCTTCGCGCCCGGGTGCGGGGCGCAGCGCGCGGCCAGCATGGCGGCTGCCCCCCGCTGAGCCGGCGGCGGCCGGTCACGGCCGCGGGCAGACAGGCCGGCCTGGAACCGGCGGTGCCGCTGCCCCGGCATGGAAAGCGCCGCGCGTGCAGCGTTGGTTGTCGCCGTCGCGCGGCCAGCGCGGCCAGCGCGGCCACGCGACGTGCCGCAGGCAAGGGCGGCCGCTTACTTCGTGCCGTTCTTCGCCGCGTAGTCCTGCGCCTGGCGCATCACCCGCAGCACGTTGCCGCTCCAGATATTGGCGATCTGCGCATCACTCAGGCCGCGGCGCTGCAGCCAGGCGGTGATCTTGGGCAGGTCGGTGACGTCGGTCATGCCCGGCAGGCCGCCACCGCCATCCCAGTCCATGCCGATGCCGACGTGGTCGGGGCCGACGACGTCGAGCAGGTGGGCGAAATGGACGAAGAAGTCGTCCAGCGTCGCCCGCCGGCGTGGCAGCCGCTGGTCCAGCTCGGCCATCCCGCGCGCCAGTTCCACGCCCTTCTCGATCGGCATGCCGTCCCAGCCACCCAGCCGCTTCTCCAGGTCTTCCTCGGCCTGCTTGCGCTCCGGGCTGGGGGTCTCGTCCAGGAGATAGCCGCCATAGGCGTTGACCTGGATCACCCCGCCCTTGGCGGCGAGCTGGCGCAGGCGCGCGTCATCGAGGTTGCGCGGATGGTCGAACACCGCCTTGGCGGCGCTGTGCGAGAGGATGAACGGCACCGGCAGCAGTGTCGCCAGGTCGTCGAACACCGCGTCGGAGGCATGCGACTGGTCGATCACGATGCCCAGCCGCACCGCCTCCTGGACCAGCGCCTTTCCGGCCGGGCTCAGCCCCTTCCACTCCGCGCCCTTGGGGTCGGTGGCCGAATCGGCGAACTCGTTGTTGGCGAAGTGCACGGTGGACAGCAGGCGCAGGCCGGCCTTGTGGTAGAAGCCCAGCAGCGACGGGTCGGCCACCAGCGGGCTGCCGTTCTCCATGCTGATGTAGACCACGCGCTTGCCGGCCGCCTTGATCCGCGCCGCATCGTCTGCGGTGAGCGCCAGCTGGAACCTGTCCGGGTGCGCGGCCAGCATTTCGCGGATCTCGATCAACCGCAGCAGGCCGTGGTCGCGCTCGGCCAGGTGCGCGGCGACGCTGCGGTCGCCCTGGTCGGTGTAGATCGCCCAGAAGCCGCCGTCGAGCGCGCCCTCGAGCATGCGCGGGTAGTCCACCTGCGACAGCGCGTTGTGGTCATGGCGGTGCAGGATGTCGAAGCCGGGCCGGGCCAGATTGGCCGGGGTATCCAGGTGGCTGTCCAGGGTCAGCAGGCGCTGCTGCAGCGCCTTGGCGCGGGCCAGTTCGGCCTGGGTGAAGTCGACCGCCTGGGCGGACAGCGGTGCGCCCAGCGCAAGGGCGAGCAGCAGGGACAGACGACACAGCGGCATGCGGGCCTCGGCTTCGGGGAAAGGCCACGACCATACCGCAGGAGTGGCTGCAGGAGCGACGCCGGGTGGCTTCGAACCACCTGTCGCGACCGCGGCCTTAGGAAAGAAGCGGGCTGTATCTGGAGGAAAGCCCCCTGAGTCAGGGGGCGGCCGCGAAGCGGCGGGGGTATGGGAGAAAACGGCACGGGCCCCGTGGTTTGCTACGCAAACTGCGGGGCGCCAGCGCCAAGGCGCTGGCGTGTGCCGGCCAACGGCCGGCACTACCCCGCTCAGTCCACCACGCGGCAGAACACCGCCTTGAGGTAGCGCGATTCGGGCACGTGCGCCATGAACGGGTGGTCCGGGCCGGCGCCCGCCACCTTCAGGATCTGCAGGGTGCGGCCGGCGTAGAACGCGGCGCGGCGCAGCATGTCCAGGAACTGGTCCTCGGCCACCAGGCCGGTGCAGGAGAAGGTCGCGAACAGGCCACCGGGCTTGACCACGCCCAGCGCCAGCTTGTTCATGTCCAGGTATTTCTTCAGCGCGTTGATGACCTGGTCGCGGTCGCGGGTCATCTTGGCCGGGTCCAGGATCACCACGTCGTACTGCTCGCCGCGGTTGGCGGCATCGCGCAGCCACGGGAAGATGTCGGCCTGCACGAACTTCGGCCGGGCGTTGTTGAGCCGGGCGTTGCCCTTGGCGATCTGGATCACGTCCTGGTCGATGTCCACGCCCAGCACCTCGCTGGCACCGCGCGCGGCCGCGTACACGGCGAAGCCGCCGGTGTTGCAGCACAGGTCGAGCACGCTCCTGCCTTCGACCTGCTGGCTCAGCCACTGCCGGTTCTCGCGCTGGTCGGCGAAGAAGCCGGTCTTGTGCGCGCCGGCCGGGTCGGCGCGGAACTTGATGCCATGCTCGGTGATCACCGCCGGTTCGGTGGTGGTGTTGCCGTGGAAATCGAAGCTCTCCTGCTTCTGCACGTGCTCGTCGGCGAAGCTGTGGAAGCGGCAACCCGGGAACTGCGCACGCAGCGCCTCGTAGATCCATTCGCGGTGGCGGAACATGCCGGCGGCGAAGAACTCGACCACGATCAGGTCGTCGTAGCGGTCCACCACCAGCCCGGACAGGCCGTCGCCCTCGCTGTGCACCACGCGCCATGCGTTGGACACCTGGTCCAGCCTGAGCACGTCACGGCGCAGCGACACCGCCTCGGCGATCCTGGCCGCGAACCAGGCCTGGTCCACGTCCACGTCGCGGCGGGTTTCCAGGATACGCACGGCAATGCGCGAGTGGCCGTTGTAGAAGCCGCGGCCGATCCACTCCCCGTCCACCCCGACCACGTCGACGATGGTGCCGGGCTTGGGCTTGGCGACGGGCTTTTCGACCAGCTTCTGGAAAATCCACGGGTGGCTGGAGCGCCACGCGTTCTTCAGGCGTACGACGGGAAGGGGGGTATTCATGGCGACATTGTAACGGGCGCCGGGCCACCGCCGCGGCGCGTTCATTGACGGCAAAGCCTCCAGGCCGCACTATCGGCGGCTGAAGGGGAGTAGCTCCCAGACGTTGTCGCCGTCAGTTCGAGCCGCAAGGCTCCGGTGCAACGGCAGTCCCGGCCCCCGGGACTGTGAGCAAGACCTTCGCCGCATAGGCGAAGCTCTGTCCCCGGTCTCCCCGATTCCGTGTCCAGTTCTTGGCCCCTGCGGTCCCCAGAACCTCCACATGACCGGAACTCCCATGATCCAGACAATCGGTAATCCCTGGCTTTGGGGCGGCTTCATCGCCGTCGTCATCGCCGCCCTGTTGATCGACCTGGTGCTGATGCGCCACGGCGGCCCGCACAAGGTCACCTTCAAGGAAGCCCTGCTGTGGTCGATCGGCTGGGTCGCCCTGGCGCTGGCCTTCAATGCCGGCCTCTGGTACTACCTGAACGAGACTGCCGGTACCGCGGTGGCCAATGAGATCGGCCTGCAGTTCCTGACCGGCTACCTGATCGAGAAGGCGCTGGCGGTCGACAACATCTTCGTCTTCCTGCTGATCATGGGCTACTTCGCGGTGCCCGAGACGGCGCGGCAGCGGGTGCTGATCATCGGCATCCTGGGCGCGATCGCGCTGCGTACGGTGATGATCTTCGCCGGTACCGTGCTGGTCAGCCAGTTCCATTGGCTGCTCTACGTATTCGGTGCGTTCCTGTTGTTCACCGGCTGGAAGATGTGGTTCGCCGCCGGCCAGGAGCCGAGCCTGGACGACAATCCCGCGCTGAAGTTCATGCGCAGGCACCTGCGCATCACCCATGAGTACAACGGCAACCGCCTGCTCGCCGAGAAGAACGGCGTGCGCTGGTTCACCCCGATGTTCGTGGTGCTGGTGCTGATCGCGGTCACCGACGTGATCTTCGCGGTGGACTCGATCCCGGCGATCTTCGCCATCACCACCGACCCGTTCGTGGTGCTGACCTCCAACGTGTTCGCGGTGCTGGGCCTGCGCGCGATGTTCTTCCTGCTGGCCGGCATGGCCGACCGCTTCCACCTGCTGCCATACGGCCTGGCGGTGATCCTGGGCTTCATCGGCGCCAAGATGCTGCTGATCGACGTGTTCAAGATCCCGGTGCCGGTGTCGCTGGGCGTGGTCGCCGCGATCCTGGTGGTGACGATGATGCTCAGCCTGAAGCTGCCGCCCAGGGGCGGGCACAAGGCCTGATCCCCGGGGCACACGGCCCCGATTGTCCCGCCGGTGGCACACCGGCGTCCCGACGCGGCGCCCTTGCATTCACTGCAGGGCGCCGCAATCCCGAAAGCCATGGACACTTCCAACACGCCCGCCGCCGGCGACACCCCGGCCACCGACCGCAGCGATCGCCGGCGCGTACTGCGCGCCTTCAACCTGAGCCTGGGCTTCGTGCTGCTGCTGGTGGCGCTGTTCGCGCTGCAGCAGACCGGCTGGGACTGGCGGCCGTGGGCCGTGGGCCCGCACGACACCGGCGGCCTGCTGGGCCTGCTCGGCGCGCCACTGCTGCACGGTTCCATCGAACACCTGGCCGCCAACGCGACCGCCCTGCTGATCCTGGGCACCCTGGCCGGCAGCGTCTACCCGAAGGCGACCGTGCGCGCGCTGCCGCTGCTGTGGCTGGGGTCGGGTATCGGCGCGTGGATGCTGGGCGAACCCGGCAGCCACCACCTGGGCGCCAGCGGCGTCACCCATGGCCTGATGTTCCTGGTGCTGGGGCTGGGCCTGCTGCGCCGCGACCGCGCCGCCATCGCCGCCGGCATGATCGGCGTGCTGTTCTACGGGGGCATGGTGATGACCGTGCTGCCGCACGAGCCGGGCGTGTCGTGGCAGTCGCACATGGGCGGCGCCGCCGCCGGCGTGATCGCCGCCCTGCTGTTCCGCCATGCCGACCCGCTGGCGCCGCGCAAGCGCTACAGCTGGGAAGACGAGGACGAGGAAGACGACGCCGATGCGCCGCTGGCCGATGCCGAGCTGGAGCCGCCGTCGCCCGGCCAGGTGCCGGTGCTGTGGCAGCCGCGCGAGGGCCGCGACTACGAGGTGGTGGTGCAGCTGCGGCCGCGCCCGCGGCGCGACCCGTCGTAACCGCGCCTCAGCCGGCGCCATCGGTGGCGGGCGCGTCCCCGTCCACCGCGCGCCGGCCCAGCGCCGGATCGTCGGTGAAGAAGGCGTCGATCCCGGCCTGCAGATAGGCGCGGATCTCGGCCACCGAACCCTGCGGATTGCGCGCATTGGCCGCCCCCTGGCGCAGCGCCGGCGGCAGGAACGGGTTTTCCGGGCGGAACGTATAGGCCACCACCTGCAGGCCGGCGGCATGCGCGTCGGCGATCAGCGGCGTGGGCGCGCCGAGCCGGCCCTGCGCATCGAGCGGCAGCAGGGCACGGCGCTCGACCCCGATCGCATCGGCATAGCCGGCCACCTCGCGCAGGCCTGCCGGCGTGACCATGCGCGCGTAGGTCAGGTCGCCGCCGGCCAGTGCCACGTCGGCGGGCATGGCCTGGGCTTCGCCCAGCAGCTGCAGCAGGCGGATGTTGGATTGCCGGCCGATGCGCGCGCGCAGCTGACGCAGGTTGGCGGTTTCGAACGATTGCACCAGGATCGGCGCGACATGGGTGTAGGGGTTGCCGCGCAGGGCATCGAGCAGGCGCTCCTCCATCGGCAGACCGATGCCGCGGAAGTAGCTGCCATGCTTGATCTCCGGCGCCAGCCCGATGCCGCGCCCGCTGCGCCGCGCCTGCTGCACCACGAACGCGATGATCTCCTCCAGCGTGGCGATGCGGAACTCGCCGTCGAACGCGGTGCCGCGCAGCTCCGGAAGGCGCTCGCGGGCGCGCAGGGTTTTCAGTTCGGCCAGGGTGAAGTCTTCGCTGAACCAGCCCTCGACGCGCTTGCCATCGATCAGCTTGGTGGTGCGGCGCGCGGCGAACTCCGGGCGCGCGGCGACATCGGTGGTGCCGCCGATCTCGTTCTCGTGGCGCGCGACCATCACCCCGTCGCGGGTCATCACCAGGTCCGGCTCGATGTAGTCGGCGCCATCGACGATGGCCTGCGCGTAGGCGGCCAGGGTGTGCTCGGGCAGCAGCGCGCTGGCGCCGCGGTGCGCATACACCGAAACCTGCGCGGACGAAGGGGTGGGAACGGCGGCCATTGCCGTCGAGGATGCCACGCACAGCCCTGCCACCACCGCCATCACCGCTCTGCCGAACACCGCGCGCTCCCGTTGCCGCCATCGAAGGAAGCCGGAGTGTGCGCGGCGGATATGACCGGCATGGGACACGTCCTGCGGCTACCGGGTTTCATGGCGGCAGCCGGCACCAGCCCCCGGTGCCGGCGTGCAGCCGGCCGGTGATGCCGATGCCGTGCAGGAACGCCTCGTCGTGCGCGGCCACCAGCAGCGTGCCGGGCCATTGCCGCAACAGCGCTTCCAGCGCCTGCATCGCCTCCAGGTCGAGGTGGTTGGCCGGTTCGTCCAGCAGCAACAGCTGCGCCGGCGGTTGCGCGTACAGGGCGCAGGCCAGCGCCAGCTTCATGCGCTCGCCGCCGCTGAGCGCGGCAAGCGGCTGCCCCGCATGGCCGGCGTCCAGGCCCAGCAACGCCAGCCGGGTGCGCAGCTCGGCCTCGCCGGTCGACGGACTGGCATGGCGCAGCTGCTCCAGCGCCGTGGCCTGCGGCAGCGGCAGGGACAGATGCTGGTCCAGCCAGGCGTGCGACACGTTCACCTGCACCCTGCCGCCCCGCGCCGGCAGCCGTCCCGCCAGCACCTGCAGCAGCACCGACTTGCCGCTGCCATTGCGGCCGGTGAGCGCCAGCCGCTCGCCCCGCCCCAGCAGCAGATCGATCCACGCCAGCGGGCCATCGACGAACGGCAGCACCACATCCTGCAGCACGGCTACGCGGGCGGGCGCGGGGCCGGCATCGGCCGCCGGCAGCAACACCACCGGCGCGGCGGCATCGACCTGCGCCGCCGCCTGCCGTACCTGTTCGTCCAGCCGTGCACGCTGCTGCTGCTGTTGCAGCTGCGCCTTGCCGGCACTGGCCTGGGCCCGCTGTTTCTGCCGGCCCAGCAGGATCGGCGCCTGGTTGGCGTGCGCGGCCTGGCGGTCGCCGCGCGTGGCGCGGCGCTCGCGTTGTTCCTGCTGTTCGCGCAGCGCCCGTTCGCCCTGGCGGCGTTCGTGGCGCCGCTGCTGCAGCGTGTCCGCGGCCAGGCGCCGCTCTTCGCTGCTGCGCGCCGCGTAGTGGTCGTAGTTGCCGCCATGGCTGCGCAGCCCGAGCGCGGACAGCTCGACGATACGCTGCATGTCGCCCAGCAGTTCGCGGTCATGGCTGACCACCAGCAGGCCGCGCGGCCAGCGCCGCAGCTGTTCGCGCAGCAGCTGCCGCCCGGCCGCGTCGAGATGGTTGCTGGGCTCGTCCAGGACCAGGAAGTCGGCATCGGACAGGAACGCACCGGCCAGCGCCACGCGCATGCGCTGGCCACCGCTGAGCCGGCAGGCGGGCATGGCGGCCGACACGCCGTGCAGCTGCATCCGTTCCAGCTCGGCCTGGAGGTGTTCGCGCAGTTGCCAGCGCTCGCCCAGCGCTTCGAAATCGGCGATGTCGCTGCTGCCCTGCTCGATGCGCTGCAGGGCCGCGAGCGCATCGCCCAGGCCGGCCAGGTCGGCGACGCTGGCACCGGGCGCAACGTCGATCTGCTGCGGCAACCAGGCCACCGGCCCCGAACGCAGGCAGCGCCCGCGGGCAGGCGCCAGGCGACCGGCCAGCAGCCGCGCCAGCACGCTCTTGCCCACGCCATTGCGCCCGACCAGCCCGGTGCGCCGGGCGTCGAAGGTTTCGTCCAGATCGGAAAACAGCAGCCTGCCGTCAGGCAGCTGCCAGGAGACGCGTTCAAGCGTCATGAAGGGAGTCGTGGTCATTGCATTCCATCCATGCCCGGATCACCCGGCTGCCGGCGGCAGCGGGACTTCGCGAGGCCTCGCCAGCGCGGGCTGGCAGGGCGGGCATCAATGGCGCATTGGACCGGACTCCTTGGGAAAGCGGGGCCGCCATCGCGGCGGCTTGGCCAGACTAACCGGGGCTCGATGAACGTTTCAACGCCGGTGGCCGGTCACTTGCCGATGCAGAAGCTCGAAAAGATCCGGCCGAGCAGGTCGTCGGCGGTCATGCGGCCGGTGATTTCGCCCAGCGCCTGGTGCGCCAGGCGCAGTTCCTCGGCCGCCAGTTCCAGGTGATCGTGGCGCAGTTGCGCCTCGGCATCGTCCAGGTGCGCGGCGGCCAGGACGATGGCCTGCACATGGCGCAGGCGCGCGGAGAATTCGCCCTGCTGGCCTTCGCCGCCGGCCCCCTCGCCGGCCAGCTGGCGCAGGCGCGCGTGCAGCTGCTCCAGGCCCTGTCCGCTGGCGGCGGACAACGTGATGCTGTCCGCGTCCGGCGGCTGCGGCCACTGCGGCAGCAGGTCGCATTTGTTGAGTACCCACAGCTGGCGCGTGGCCTGGGCGGCGGCATCGCCGATCGCCTGGCGGCCGGCCTCCGGGTCGCGCGCATCGAGCACCACGATGGCCAGGTCGGCCCGCCGCATCTCCTCGCGGGCGCGCCGCATGCCCTCGCGCTCGATCGCATCGCCACCTTCGCGCAGGCCGGCGGTGTCGACCAGCTCCAGCTCCAGACCATCGATGCGGATGGTCTCGCGCAGGGTGTCGCGGGTGGTGCCGGCGATATCGGTGACGATGGCGCGCTCGCTGCCGGCCAGGGCGTTGAGCAGCGAGCTCTTGCCGGCGTTGGGTGGACCGATCAGCACCGCATGCAGGCCGTCGCGCAGCTTGCGGCCACGCTCGGCATCGACGCACAGCCGCGCCAGCGCCTCGCGCGCCTGGGCGACGCCGGCACGCACCTGCGCCCCGCCCAGCGTATCCAGCGGTTCGTCGGCAAAATCGATGGCGGCCTCGACGTGGATGCGCAGCCGCACCAGCTGCTCGGCCACGTCCTCGACGCGACGCGAGAACACGCCGTCGAGCGAGCGGCGGGCGGCGCGGGCGGCACGCACGTCGCCGGCGGCGATCAGGTCGGCGATGGCCTCGGCCTGGGCCAGGTCGAGCTTGCCGTTGAGGAAGGCGCGCTCGCTGAACTCGCCGGCGCGGGCCTGGCGCGCACCGAGGGCGATGCAACGCTCCAGCAGCTGGCGCAGGACCACCGGGCTGCCATGGCCCTGCAGTTCCACCACGTCCTCGCCGGTGAAGCTGCGCGGACCGGGGAAGTACAACGCGATGCCGTCGTCTATCACCTCGCCGTCCGCATCGCGGAAGCGTGCGTAGTGGGCGTGGCGCGGCCGCAGCGCGGGGCAGCCGAGCCCACCCGCGATCGGCGCCGACAGCGGACCGGAAAGACGAACGATGCCGACGCCGCCCGCAGCGGCGCCACTGGCGATGGCGATGATGGTGTCGCGGCGGGCGCTGTCGTTCATGGCTTACAGCTTCTGCAGCTGCGCGCGGGCCTGCGCGGCGCCGCTGCCCTGCGGCTGCAGTTCCAGGAAGGTGAGATAGGCCTGCTTCGCCCGGAGCTTGTCGCCGGCGTGGAAATAGGCGTCGCCAAGGTTGAGATGGGCCACCGCGCGCGAAGGGTCGATCTTCAGTGTGTTCTCCAGCCAGCGTGCCGCTTCGGCGTAGCGTTGCTGGCGGTAGTAGACGAAGCCGAGGTTGTTGGCGGCCTGGGCGAAATCCGGGCGCAGCTTCAGCGCCTCGGTGAACTGCGCCACCGCCTCGTCGTAGCGCTTTTCGCGGTACAGCTGCAGGCCGCGGTCGTTGGCCTGCTGGGCGCGCTGGCGATCGGACGCCGGCACCGCCGCCGGCACCACCAGCGTGCTGCTGCCGCCCTGCAGGCCGGCCACCTTCACCGTCGCGTCGATGCCTCCCTGTGCCGCATCGGCGCGGCTGTTGAGCGCGATGGCATCGGCCGAGAGCTGGGTGCTGCCGGCGTTGAGGAACTCCTGGCTGTCCGGTACCTGGAACACGAATTCGCCGCCCTGCGAACCGGGCAGGCTGCCGAACGCCGGCGTCTGCCGCGAGACCGCCGAGACCGCCGGCGCGACGTAGGCCGCCAGTTCGGTGCCGGTGATCAGGCCGTCGCCATTGAGGTCGCCCTTGCCCGACAGCGCCTGCAGCAGCACCCAGGTGAACACCGAATGGCCGTTGGGCCCGCTGTCGGCGACCTGCTGGTCGGCGCCACCGGCGGTGAGCATCTGCCGCGCGGTGCGCCGCGCGTTCTCGCGCAGGAACGACGACGAGGCCGGGCCGCCGCGGGTCAGCCCCAGGCCGCTGTAGCAGGCATCCATCACGAACAGCACATGCTTGGCCTGCAGGCTCTCGGCGATGTTCTGCACGTCGGTCATGGCGATCGCATCGGTGGCGAACTCGCGCGGATCCGAATCGACCGGGATGATGTAGCCCAGGTCGCGCCCGGAGGCGAGCTGGCGGGTGGCGCCATGGCCGGCGAAGAACACGAACACGCGGTCGTTCTTCTGCGTGCGGCCATCGGACAGGCGGTCGTGGAACGCGGCCAGGATGTTGTTGCGGGTGGCATCGCGGTTCTTCAGCACGATCACCTGCGAGGAGGGGAAGCCGAACTGGCCGGTCAGGGCATCGGCCACGGCCTGCGCATCGCGGCTGGCGTATTCGAGCTTCGGCCACTTCGCGTAGTCGTCGATGCCGATCACGATGGCCCAGGACTTCTCGTAGCCGGTGGTGACGGTGGCCGCGTTGCCGGCGTCGCGGCGCGCGCGGCTGACGGAGAAGTCGCGTCCGTTCCAGCCGGCGAACTGGTAGCCGTCGGCGATCAGCCGGTCCAGGATCTGCGGCAGCGCCTTCACCGCGCGGTCGTGGATGTCGTGGAACAGGATGATGCCCTTCTGCTCCTTCTGCACCTGCGCGAGCACGCGCTGCACGATGGACTCCGGCACCGGGTCGGCCCAGTCCATCGAGTCGATGTTCCACATGATCGATTTGAGGCCGGCTTCGCCGAGCAGCTGCAGGCCCTCGGCGTTGCGCGCGCCATACGGGAAGCGGAACAGCGGCGCGCGCTCGCCACCGACCCGGCGCAGCAGCGCATCGGTGCCCAGCACCTGCTCGCGCAGCGCGTCGCCGCTGGTACGCGACAACTGCGCATGGGTCAGGCTGTGGTTGCCCACCGCATAACCGTCGGCCATCAGCTGGCGGCTGATCCCGGCCATCGCACCCAGCGCCACCGTGCCATCGGCGCCAACCGTGCCGATGTTGCGGCCCACCTCGAAGAACACGCCCGGCACGTCGTAGCGCTTGAGAATGGCGCTGATCTCCTCGGTATGGGCCTTGTGCGGGCCATCGTCGAAGGTCAGCACCACGGTCTTGGCCGGCAGGTCGCGGCCGAAGATCTCGCGCTCGCTGTCCTTCATCGACATCGGGTACGGCTCGATCACGCCGTGGTCGCGCAGGATCGCCTCGCGGTCGTAGCGCGTGCGCAGGTGGGCGAGGTAGTCCTCCCACTTCTCGCGCTTGAGCGCGATGGCGCGGGTGCGCTCGAAGCGGCTGAAGATGCGGGTGACTTCCTGGTTGTAGTTGCGCTCGATCTCGTCCAGCGCCTCCAGGTCCTCGCCGATGCGCTGGTGCAGCTTCACCGCCGGCAGCGAGGAGTCGGCACCGACGCGCGCGTGCAGGTCGCGCAGTACCTCGCGGAACGCCAGGCGGTCGGCGTCGAACAGGTCCGGTGCCGATTCGATGTAGTCCAGCACCGCGCCGAGCGTGGCGAACCGCTGCGGACTGGCGGTGCGCAGCAGCGCATCGAACTGCGCGGCGATCGCGTCGCGCTGCTCCAGTCCCTGGTGGAACAACTGCTGGCCGATGCGGGTGGAGGTGGCACGGTCGCGCTCGCCCTGCCTGTCCTCGTCGGCCAGCAGCACGATGATGCGGCGGTGGCTGTCCAGTTGCTTCTGCAGCGCCGCCAGCAGCGGAGCGGCAGCCGGATCGGCCGTCGTGGCCTGGCCGGGTGCCAGCGCCGCCGCGGGAGGCGCGGCGCCCTGTCCCCCTCCGCACCCGCCCAGCAACGTGATGATCGCGATCGGCAACAGGAAACCGCGCAGTGCTGGAAGACGGGACATGGCAGGCGAAGACAGGCGGGGGCCGGACGATTCTAGTGGAGCCGCGCGTGCGCCGCTGGCCCCGCCGCAGTCGCGGCAATCCCCCGCGGGGGGCGGCGGCATGCGCCGCGCATGCGAAAAGCCCGCCTTGCGGCGGGCTTTCGCGGTTACTTGGCTTCGGCCTTGGCCGGCGGCGTCGGTGCGTCCTCGCCGTGCTTCTTGGTCATCCACCACTGCTGGGCCAGGCTCAGGCCGCCGTTGACCACCCAGTACAGCACCAGGCCGGACGGCATGAAGGCCATCATGACGCCGAACACCAGCGGCATGAACTGCATCATCTTCTGCTGCATCGGGTCCATGCCCGGCGCCGGCGTCAGCTTCTGCGTGAACCACATCACCGCCACGTTGATCACCGGCAGGATGAAGTACGGATCGCGCGCGGTCAGGTCCTGGATCCAGGCGAACCACGGCGCCTGGCGCAGTTCCACCGATTCCACCAGCACCCAGTACAGGGCGAAGAAGATCGGCATCTGGATCAGCAGCGGCAGGCAGCCGCCCATCGGGTTGATCTTTTCCTTCTTGTACAGCTCCATCATCGCGGTCTGGAACTTCTGGCGGTCGTCGCCATAGCGCTCCTTGAGCTGGGCGATGCGCGGCTGGAACTTGCGCATCTTGGCCTGCGACTTGTACTGCGCGTTGGCCAGCGGGAACAGCGCCAGCTTGAGCAGGATCACCAGGCCGATGATCGACCAGCCCCAGTTGCCGACCAGCTTGTGGACCTGGTTCATCACCCAGAACAGGCCCTGGCCGATGATCGCCATCAGCGAGAAACGGCTGTAGTCGACCACGCGCTCCAGGCCGGGCACGTCTTCCTTGGCGATCTGGTTGACCAGCTTCGGGCCGACCCACAGGCGTGCCTGGGTGCTGACCTTCTGGCCCGGGGCCACGGTGAAGCCCGGGCCACGCGCCTCGATCACGTTGCGCGGGCCGTTCTGCGAAAGCAGGTACAGCGAGGCCTGGTCGGCCTGCGGGATCCACGCGGTGAAGAAGTGGTGCTGCAGCATCGCCACCCAGCCACCGGTGATGGTCTGGTTGAGGTTGCCGTCCTCCAGGTAGTCGGCAAAGGGCCGGCGCTGGTACTTCTTGTCGTTGTCGTACCAGGTGGCGCCGTTGAAGCTGAAGGAATCGGGGTTGGTCATGCTGCGGCTGAGCACCGCCGGCACGCGGTCCAGCTTGCGGAACACATAGCCCTGCCACGGCGTGGTGCCGGCATTGACCACTTCATCCTTGACGCCGATGGCGTAGTCGCCACGCTTGAAGGTGTAGGTGCGGTGGATGCTGACGCCATTCGGGCCGTTCCAGACGAACGGCACCTGCAGCTCGCTCTGGCCATCGGCCAGGGTGTATTCCTTCGCCCCCTGGGTCGGCTGGAAGCCGTTGGCGCCCGGCGCGGCCGAGCCGCCCTGGCCAACCCAGCCGCTGGTGGCGCTGTACGGATGCGCCTTTTCCTCGGTCAGCAGCTGCACCGGCGGGCTGCCGGCGGCCTTGGTCTGCGGGAACTGCAGCAGGTCGGCGTCGACCACGCTGCGGCCATCGAGCACCAGCTTCAGCACGTCGGTGGTGACAGTCACGCGGCTGGCGGTGGTGGCCGCTTCCATGGCCGGCGCCGGGGCGGCCGGGGTCTGCCCCGGAACCGCTGCCTGCGGCACGTTGCCGGCGGCCGGCGGGGCCAGGTCGGCGTCGTTGGCGGCAGGCACCGCCGGCTGGGTCGCGGCGACGGTGGCCGGGTCCGGCGCGTTCTTTTCGCGGCCCCACTCCATCCACAGCAGCACCGCCACCATCAGCCAGGCGAAAATCAGGAATACACGGGTCTGGTTCATCAGCAGGCAGGCTCGGCTCGACCAGGCAGGGTGCCCGGCGCGTTCAAGGAAGAAGAGGGTTCGTTGCCCTCGCGCGGCGGCATTGTGCCGTCAGCGACCACGGCGGGCAATGCGCCGGCACGGCGGAGCAGGCGTTCGAACGCCTCGCGGATCTGCCGGTTGCTGGCAAGTTTGGCCGCCGAGCGGGCGACCACGACGTAGTCACCCCCGGCCATGCCTGCCCGGAGGTGGCGTGTGGCATCACGCAGCACACGCTTGATACGGTTGCGGCCCACCGCGTGCGTATCGACCTTGCGTGACACGGCCAGGCCCAGCCGGGCGGGGGAATCCCCTTTCAGCCAGTGCAGTGTCATCAGCGGGTCGGATACACGGCGGGCGCCGTTGAAGACCGTTGTATATTCGGCACGCGTACGAACCCGCGCAGAGCGAGGAAATCGCTTGCGCGGGTCGGTGCTGCTCACGATCGGAGTTGCATCTGCCGCACGGGGCGGCAACGCAATCAAGCGCTGAGGACTTTGCGGCCCTTGGCGCGGCGACGCGACAGGATCTTGCGGCCGTCAGCGGTCTTCATACGCGCGCGGAAGCCGTGATCGCGCTTGCGCTTGAGGTTGCTGGGTTGGAACGTGCGCTTGGTGGCCATGGGGGCACCTGTATGAATGGGACGGAAAGAACCGGAAATTCTATAGACCTCCCCCCCACCGCGTCAAGCCATATCCCGCCTGTCGTGCAGGGGTTTCATCCACAGGCTGTGGATGGATCTGTGAACAAGTCAGGGACAAGCATTCCCGCCCCCGCCGCGCGGTGGTAGTCTGGGCCATCCACTTTCCCCCTATCCGGCACGTGGCCGGGCGGCTTCACTGCGCCCGTCCCGCGTGCCTTCGACGATTATTCCCGATGGATGCCTGGTCCCGTTGTATCGAACGTCTTGAAGCGGAGTTCCCGCCCGAAGATGTCCACACCTGGTTGAAGCCGTTGCAGGCCGACCACCGCGCCGACAGCATGGTGCTGTACGCCCCGAACGCCTTCATCGTCGACCAGGTGCGCGAGCGCTACCTGCCGCGCATCCAGGAGTTGTTGCGCTATTTCGCCGACATCACCGACGTGCAGCTGGAAATCGGCTCGCGCCCGCGCGCGGTCGAGCCGGTGGCGGCCGTGGCCCCGGCCGCCGGCATGGCGCCGGCCGCGCCGGTGGTGCCGTTCAACGGCAACCTCGACGCGCACTACACCTTCGCCAACTTCGTCGAGGGCCGCAGCAACCAGCTGGGCCTGGCCGCCGCTTTCCAGGCGGCGCAGAAGCCCGGCGACCGTGCGCACAACCCGCTGCTGCTGTACGGCGGCACCGGCCTGGGCAAGACCCACCTGATGCTGGCCGCCGGCAACGCGATGCGCCAGGCCAACCCCGCCGCGCGGGTGCTGTACCTGCGTTCGGAGCAGTTCTTCAGCGCCATGATCCGGGCGCTGCAGGAAAAGACCATGGACCAGTTCAAGCGCCAGTTCCAGCAGGTGGACGCGCTGCTGATCGACGACATCCAGTTCTTTGCCGGCAAGGACCGCACCCAGGAGGAGTTTTTCCACACCTTCAATGCGCTGTTCGACGGCAAGCAGCAGATCATCCTGACCTGCGACCGCTACCCGCGCGAAGTCGAGGGCCTGGAAGCGCGGCTGAAGTCGCGCCTGGCGTGGGGCCTGTCGGTGGCGATCGAACCGCCGGATTTCGAGACCCGCGCGGCCATCGTGCTGGCCAAGGCACGCGAACGCGGCGCCGAGATTCCCGATGACGTGGCGTTCCTGATCGCCAAGAAGATGCGCTCCAACGTGCGCGACCTGGAAGGCGCGCTCAACACGCTGACCGCGCGCGCCAATTTCACCGGCCGCGCCATCACCACCGAGTTCGCCCAGGAAACCCTGCGCGACCTGCTGCGCGCCCAGCAGCAGGCGATCAGCATCCCCAACATCCAGAAGACCGTGGCCGACTACTACGGCCTGCAGATCAAGGACCTGCTGTCCAAGCGCCGGACCCGTTCGCTGGCGCGCCCGCGCCAGGTGGCGATGGCGCTGACCAAGGAATTGACCGAGCACAGCCTGCCGGAAATCGGCGATGCCTTCGCCGGCCGCGACCACACCACGGTCCTGCATGCCTGCCGCCAGATCCGCACGCTGATGGAGACCGACGGCAAGCTCCGCGAGGACTGGGACAAGCTCATCCGCAAGTTGAGTGAGTGAGTCATCGGGGTACCGGGAACGGCCAGGCAACAGGGCCGGCAGATGATGCATCGGCGCCATGCAGGCGTCATCGCACAAAACGGTGCATCATTCGGGGGCAGACGCTGGAGAATCTGTGGATAAAAATACGGTTCCGGATCGGCGCCAGTTTATCCACAGCTTTCCCCACCCGTTCCGGGCCAGTAATACAGAGGGTTTCGATGCAATGAAACTCTTTAAAAACAAATACTTGGGTGTGTTTTAAACCAAATCTGGCTCTACCAGCACCACCAAGCTTTTGATTTAACCCACATCTTTAAAAGCATAGGGGCACGAAACCACATGCGTTTCACACTGCAGCGCGAAGCCTTCCTCAAGCCGTTGGCGCAGGTCGTCAACGTGGTCGAACGCCGTCAGACCCTTCCGGTTCTGGCCAACTTCCTGGTCCAGGTGCAGGGCGGCCAGCTGTCGTTGACCGGTACCGACCTGGAAGTGGAGATGGTTTCCCGCATCGCGGTCGAGGATGCGCAGGACGGCGAAACCACGATTCCGGCACGCAAGCTGTTCGAGATCGTCCGCGCCCTGCCCGACGGCAGCCGCGTCACCGTGTCGCAGACCGGCGAGAAGATCACCGTGCAGGCCGGGCGCAGCCGCTTCACGCTGGCCACGCTGCCGGCAAACGATTTCCCGTCGGTGGATGAAGTCGAGGCCACCGAGCGCGTGGCGGTGCCGGAGTCGGCACTGAAGGAACTGATCGAGCGCACCGCATTCGCGATGGCGCAGCAGGACGTGCGTTATTACCTCAACGGCCTGCTGTTCGACCTGCGCGACCAGCTGCTGCGCTGCGTGGCCACCGACGGTCATCGCCTGGCCCTGTGCGAAACCGCGCTGGAGAACAGCACCGGTTCCAAGCGCCAGATCATCGTGCCGCGCAAGGGCGTGACCGAGCTGCAGCGCCTGCTCGAGGGGGGCGACCGCGAGGTGGAGCTGGAAGTCGGCCGCAGCCACGTCCGGGTGAAGCGCGACGATGTCACCTTCACCTCAAAGCTGATCGACGGCCGTTTCCCGGATTACGAAGCAGTGATTCCGATCGGCGCCGACCGCGAAGTGAAGGTGGACCGCGAAACCCTGCGTGCGTCGCTGCAGCGTGCGGCCATCCTGTCCAACGAGAAGTACCGCGGCGTCCGCGTCGAGGTCACCCCGGGCCAGCTGAAGATCAGTGCGCACAATCCCGAGCAGGAAGAAGCGCAGGAAGAGATCGAGGCGGAAACCCAGGTCAGCGACCTGGCGATCGGCTTCAACGTCAACTACCTGCTCGATGCGCTGTCGGCATTGCGCGACGAGCACATCGTCATCCTGCTGCGCGATTCCAACTCCTCGGCCCTGGTGCGCGAAGCCAGCAGCGAAAAATCGCGGCATGTGGTCATGCCGCTGCGTCTGTGACAGTTCTGGTTCCACGTGGAACATAAGCCCGGCACTGCCGGGCTTTTTTTTGCCTGGCGATTGCCTGCCCGAAAGGGAGTTCCACGTGGAACTGACCTGTACGGGCTCACCTTCGATCCTGGAAGGATCCTGGTCATGACGGCCCGACTCAGCAGGTTGGCATCGGCTTTCAATCCCGAATTGCGTCATGAGCCGTACAACGGATCGAATGCCGTTCCAACGTTGTTCCTGCGAGCCTGTAAAGCTTTAAATCTGGGAATAAATCAGAAGCTTGGTGGTGATGGTAGAGCTGGATTTCATGTAAAACAGGGTTATCTTATTGTTTTTAAATGATATTTGCATGCTGAAACCCCTATGGAAAAGCCGGGGATGAGTCTGTGGATAGCTGTGGGCAAGCGGTTCCGGAGCAAGAGCCAGCAAATCTATCCACAGGATGCCAACGGACGCCCCACCCTCGACACACAGGATCCGGCGGCGGCGGCGTGTGTCGATTCGCAGCGCGGGCCCGGCGCCCGGTTCGACGGGCGGATGCTTTAAGCTGCCGATCCTGCCCCGGATGCCACACCTGGGCGTTGCTTCTACTCCCGAGCATCAATGCACATCGTCCGTATCTCGCTGAACCGCGTTCGCCGGTTCGACTCCGTGGAGCTGGCTCCCCGCCCGGGGATCAACCTGATTACGGGGGACAACGGTGCCGGCAAGACCAGCCTGCTGGAAGCCCTGCACCTGATGGCTTACGGGCGCAGTTTCCGGGGGCGGGTCCGCGATGGACTGGTACAGAAAGGCGCCGAGTCCCTGGAGGTCTTCGTCGAATGGCAGGAACGTGCCGGCGCCGCGAGTGGGGAACGGGTCCGGCGCGCCGGCCTGCGCCATGGCGGGCAGACCTGGAAGGGCCGTCTTGATGGCGAGGATGTGGCGCAGCTGGGGTCGCTGTGCGCGGCGCTGGCGGTGGTCACCTTCGAGCCCGGCAGCCATGCGCTCGTGAGTGGGGGCAGCGAACCGCGCCGGCGTTTCATCGATTGGGGATTGTTCCACGTGGAACCTGACTTTCTTCCCCTGTGGCGCCGTTACACGCGGGCGCTCAAGCAGCGCAACGCCCTGCTCAAGGCCGGGGCGGCGCCACGCCAGCTGGATGCCTGGGATTACGAACTGGCTGAAGCCGGCGTTCCATTGACCTCGCGGCGCCAGCAGTACCTCGATCGCCTGCAGGAACGTGCGGTGGCCATCGCCGCGGATCTGGCGCCAGGGCTGCAGTTGCAGGGCCTGGAGCTGCAACCCGGTTGGCGCCGGCACGAGATGTCGCTGGCTGACGCGTTGTTGCTGTCCCGTGAGCGCGACCGCACCATGGGCCACACCTCGGTGGGGCCACACCGCGCCGACTGGTCGGTGGGCTACGGGGAAATCCCCGGCCGCGATGCGTTGTCGCGCGGCCAGGCCAAGCTCACTGCCCTGGCCTGCCTGCTGGCCCAGGCGGACGATTACGCGGCCCAGCGGGGCGAGTGGCCGGTGATCGCCCTGGACGACCTGGGTGCGGAACTGGACCGGCACCACCAGCAGCGCGTACTGCAGCTGCTGGCCGCAACGCCCGCCCAGGTTTTCATTACCGCCACCGAACTCCCCGCCGTACTTGAAGAACACCTGCACCCGGCTGCCGTGTTCCACGTGGAACACGGCGCCATCCAGGCCCGGCAATGACCGTTCCGGGTGCGTCATGGCCCGGCTGGTATACTTTCGACGATCCCCTCTTTACTCACGCCCCGACCTCCGGGCCGGCGCGTGACCTGTGGAGCCAACGGCAAGCGCGATGAGCGAAGAACAGAACACTCCGGCCAGCAACGGCAATTACGACGCCAACAGCATCACCGCCCTTGAAGGCCTGGAGGCTGTCCGCAAGCGTCCCGGCATGTACATCGGTGATGTCCACGATGGCACCGGCCTGCACCACATGGTGTTCGAAGTCGTCGACAACTCCATCGACGAAGCGCTGGCCGGCCATGCCGACAACGTGCTGGTGACGATCCATGCCGATGGCTCGGTATCGGTGTCGGACAACGGCCGCGGCATCCCGGTGGGCAAGCACGAGCAGATGAGCCAGAAGCTCGGCCGCGAGGTGTCCGCCGCCGAGGTGGTGATGACGGTCCTGCACGCCGGCGGCAAGTTCGACGACAACAGCTACAAGGTGTCCGGCGGCCTGCATGGCGTGGGCGTCAGCGTGGTCAACGCCCTGTCGGAAAAGCTGCTGCTGGATGTGTTCCAGGGCGGTTTCCACTACCAGCAGGAATTCAGCAACGGTGCCGCGGTCGGCCCGCTGAAGCAGCTGGGTACCACGAGCAAGCGCGGTACCACCGTGCGCTTCTGGCCCTCGACCGTGGCCTTCCATGGCAACGTCGAGTTCCATTACGAAATCCTGGCGCGGCGCCTGCGCGAGCTCTCGTTCCTCAACTCGGGGGTCAAGGTCGTCCTGGCCGACGAGCGTGGCGAGGGCCGTCGCGACGATTTCCACTACGAAGGCGGCATCAAGAGCTTCGTCGAGCATCTGGCGCAGCTGAAGACCCCGCTGCACCCGAATGTCATCGCGGTCAGCGGCGAGCACAACGGCATCACCGTGGAAGTGGCGCTGCAGTGGACCGATTCCTACCAGGAAACGATGTACTGCTTCACCAACAACATCCCGCAGAAGGACGGCGGCACCCACCTGGCCGGCTTCCGCGGCGCCCTGACCCGCGTGCTGAACAACTACATCGAGCAGAACGGCATCGCCAAGCAGGCCAAGATCAGCCTGACCGGCGACGACATGCGCGAAGGCATGATCGCGGTGCTGTCGGTGAAGGTGCCGGACCCCAGCTTCTCCAGCCAGACCAAGGAAAAGCTGGTCAGCTCCGACGTGCGCCCGGCCGTGGAAAATGCCTTCGGCGCGCGCCTGGAGGAGTTCCTGCAGGAAAATCCGAACGAAGCCAAGGCCATCGCCGGCAAGATCGTGGACGCCGCCCGCGCCCGCGAGGCCGCGCGCAAGGCCCGCGACCTGACCCGCCGCAAGGGGGCGCTGGACATCGCCGGCCTGCCCGGCAAGCTCGCCGACTGCCAGGAAAAGGATCCGGCGCTGTCGGAACTGTTCATCGTCGAGGGCGACTCGGCAGGTGGCTCGGCCAAGCAGGGCCGCAACCGCAAGAACCAGGCGGTGCTGCCGCTGCGCGGCAAGATCCTCAACGTGGAACGCGCACGCTTCGACCGCATGCTGTCCTCCGACCAGGTCGGTACGCTGATCACCGCGCTGGGTACCGGCATCGGCCGCGATGAGTACAACCCGGACAAGCTGCGCTACCACAAGATCATCATCATGACCGACGCCGACGTCGACGGCGCGCACATCCGCACGCTGCTGCTGACGTTCTTCTACCGGCAGATGCCGGAGCTGATCGAGCGCGGCTACGTCTACATCGGCCTGCCGCCGCTGTACAAGATCAAGCAGGGCAAGACCGAGCTGTACCTGAAGGACGATCCGGCACTGGATGCCTACCTGGCCAACAACGCGGTCGAAAACGCTTCGCTGATCCCGGCCAGTGGCGAACCGCCGATCGAGGGGGTCGCGCTGGAGAAGCTGCTGATGACCTACGCCAGCGCCCAGGACGCCATCGACCGCAACGCCCACCGCTACGATCGCAGCCTGCTCGAAGCCCTGGTCGACTTCACCCCGATGGACCTGGAGCACCTGCGCAACGCCCCGGCCGGCGAAGGCCTGGACGCGCTGGCCAAGCGCCTGAACCAGGGCAGCCTGGGCACGCCGCGTTTCAGCCTGGTCCTGCAGGAGCCCACCGAGCAGCGTCCGGCCGCGGTGCTGGTCACCCGCCGCCACATGGGCGAGGAACACATCCAGGTGCTGCCGCTGGCGGCATTCGAATCCGGCGACCTGCGTCCGTTGCACCAGGCGTCGCAGTTGCTGCATGGCCTGATCCGCGAAGGCGCGACCATCAACCGCGGCAACCGTTCGGCCGAGGTCACCGGCTTCGCCCAGGCCCAGGCCTGGCTGATGGAGGAAGCCAAGAAGGGCCGCCAGATCCAGCGCTTCAAGGGTCTGGGCGAAATGAACCCCGAGCAGCTGTGGGACACCACCGTCAATCCCGATACCCGCCGCCTGCTGCAGGTGCGGATCGAGGATGCCGTGGCCGCCGACCAGATCTTCAGCACCCTGATGGGCGACGTGGTCGAACCGCGCCGCGACTTCATCGAGGACAACGCGCTGAAGGTCACCAACCTGGATATCTGACACAATCCGGCAACACGGGCAGGGGCCGCAGCTGGCGCCTGCCCACGACTTCCGCTGCTGCCGCAGGATCATGATGTCCGCACCCCCACCGGTTCCGCTGTCCGTCCCGCCTGCCGCACCCCGCGTCTCCCGCCCGGGTTCGCCACTGCTGGGCTTCGGACTGGATATCCTGCTGGCAGCCAGCATCCTGCTGGGCCTGAGCCTGGTCTGTGGCCTGGCCTGGGGCCTATGGCGCGGCATCGAGGTCGGCATGGCGCTGGCGCGCGAAGGCGGTGGAGCGCCGGATGCGGCGCAGCTGGGTTCGCAGCTGGGCCAGCCCGGTGCCCTGGCGCAGATGCTGATCGCACTGGTGTCCACCGGCCTTGCCGCACTGGTGCTGTATTTCTGGCGTCGGCCGGCCTCGCAGGCCGAACGCGCCGCGTCCCACGCCGCCGCCCGTCGTGGTTCCACCTGGGGCTGGACCCTGCTGGTGGCCGCCGGGGTGTTTGCCGGCAGCAGCCTGATCAGCTGGATCGGCAAGCAGCTCGGCATCGAGCCGGTACCGACCAATCTGCCGCTGATGGAACAGGCATTGGCCCACTACCCCGTGTTCCTGGTGGTTTTCGCGGTGTTCCTGGCCCCGGCCTACGAGGAACTGCTGTTCCGCCGGGTGCTGTTCGGGCGTCTATGGGCGGCGGGCCGGCCGTGGCTGGGGATGGTGCTCAGTGGCGCGGCCTTTGCCTTCATCCATGAGATTCCCGGGACCACCGCCAACGGACTGCCGGAAATCCTGCAGCTGTGGCTGGTCTATGGCGGCATGGGCGTGGCTTTCGCCTGGCTGTACCGGCGCACGGGCACCTTGTGGGCGGCCATCGCCGCGCATACGCTCAACAACGCGATCGCACTGACGGCGCTGGTGTTTTTCGGGCTCCAGTAGGCGCGTCGCGGGTTGACGGAAATTTAAGCCGGGCGCTCGCACACTGGCCGCATGAATGAGGGTAAGTACGCCATGAAACCGCTGCTGTTCGGCGCCGCCATCGCCCTGCTGCTCGGCGCCTGCGCGACCACGACCTCGCCCACCGGGCGCCGCCAGGTCGTGGGCGGGATTTCCCCACAGCAGCTGGACCAGCTCGGCGCGCAGGCCTTTGCCGAAACCAAGGCCAAGCAGACCCTGAGCCGGGATGCCCGCCAGAATGCATACGTCCAGTGCGTGGTCAACGCGCTGGTCGCCGAGCTGCCGCAACAGTACCGCGGCGTACGTTGGGAAACGGCATTGTTCGTCGAGAAGGAACCCAACGCCTTCGCCCTGCCCGGCGGCAAGGTCGGGGTCAACAGCGGCATCTTCACGGTGGCGAAGAACCAGGACCAGCTGGCCGCGGTGATCGGCCATGAAATCGGCCATGTGATCTCGCGGCACCACGAGGAGCGCCTGACCCGCCAGCAGGGCACGCAGCTGGGCCTGGGCATAATCGGCGCGCTGGCAGGTGCCGCCTATGGCGATACCGCCGCCAGTGCGGTCAACCAGTTCGGCGGCATGGGCGCACAGGGACTGATCCTGCTGCCCGGCTCGCGCACCCAGGAAAGCGAGGCCGACGTGGTCGGCCAGCGGCTGATGGCCCAGGCCGGATTCGATCCCGCCCAGGCCGTGGACCTGTGGCAGAACATGATGGCGGCCGGCGGCGGACGCCCCCCGCAGTGGCTGTCGACCCACCCGGACCCGACCAACCGGATCCGCGAGCTGCAGCGCGATGTGGCCATGCTGGAACCCGTCTACCGCCAGGCGCGGCAGTCCGGAAGGACGCCGCGCTGCGGTTGACCCGTGGACATGACCATCCCGGGCCCTGGACATTGGTGCACTACAGCATCGGAAGTGATTTCTCCGTCAAAATTTTTCTGTTACGTTTGGCGGCTCTGTCTCCACAGACAGTCCGTCTACAGCCCCGCCCCCGCGGTTCCATCGAGGTGACCCATGATCTCCCGCAGCCATAAGCAGGCCCTGCTTTCCGTCCTCATCGCGACCGTGCTTGGTGGTGTCGTGGTTGCCGATGCTGCCGCCCAGGCGCGTTCGTCCGACCGTGGTGGCGAACGCCGCAGCCGCGGTGCGGCCAAGGCCGAGGTGCTGTATCCGGAGGCAACCCGCCAGGAACCCAATGGCAAGTCGTCCTCGAAGATGAATGGCAAGCTGCAGAAGCTGTTCGCCGCCTACAACAAGGAAGAATACGAGGAGACCCGCAAGCTGGCCGATGAGATCATCGCCGCCGAGGGCGCCAACGAGTACGACAAGGCGGTCGCCAACCAGCTCGCCTCGCAGGCGGCCTACAACCTGGACGACAGTGCGGCCGCCAAGCAGTACCTGCAGCAGGCCATCGCCCTGAACCAGCTGGACAACAACGGCCACTACCAGGCGATGCTGATGCTGGCCCAGCTGCAGCTGCAGGACGAACAGTACGCCGAGGGCCTGGCCAACCTGGACAAGTACCTGGCCGAGTCCAAGTCGCACAAGCCCGAGGAACTGGTGATCAAGGGCCAGGCCCTGTACCAGACCGAGAAGTACGCCGAGGCCATTCCGGTGCTGAAGGCGGCCATCGCCGCCTCGCCCGAGCCGAAGGACAGCTGGAACCAGCTGCTGATGGCCTCCTACGCCGAGGCCGGACAGACCGGTGAGGCGGTCAAGGCCGCCGAAGCGCTGGCCGCCAGGAACCCGGCCGACAAGAAGGCGCAACTGAACCTGGCCAGCATGTACATGCAGGCCGACCAGATGGACAAGGCCGCCGCGGTGATGGACAAGCTGCGCGCGGCCGGACAGCTCACCGAAGAGCGCGAGTACAAGCAGCTGTACTCGATCTATGCCAACACCGAGAACAAGGAAAAGGACGTCATTGCGGTGATCAACGAGGGCATGTCCAAGGGCATCCTCAAGCCGGACTACCAGGTCTACCTGGCGCTGGCGCAGTCGTACTACTACTCCGACCAGATCCCGCAGGCCATCGAGGCGTGGCAGAAGGCCGCCCCGCTTTCCAAGGATGGCGAGACCTACCTGAATCTGGCGCGTGTGCTGCACTCCGAAGGGCGGATTCCCGAGGCCAAGCAGGCGGCCCGGGATGCAAAGGCTAAAGGTGTGAAGAACCCGGCCGATGCAGACAAGATCATCAACCTGAAGTAAGCAGGAATAACGCCTGAACAGCTGCATTTGTGATGCGCAGCCGGTCAGGATTGGTATAAGCTTGGAGGTTCCTGCGGTGTCATGCACCGCTGAATCAGGGGCGTCGGAACAGCGGCGTCCCGGCCCCACTAATGAGCTCTTGGCGCATGACGGAACAACTGGTTTTCCACCACAGGTATGACGGCGAGAAAGAGACGGGTCTGAGCTGGCCCCGCATCGCCGGTATCGCCTTTGTAATCGCACTCCATCTGGCAGCCCTGATGATGCTCCTGATTCCCGCCGTGGCCCCGAAGGCCGCCAAGGAGAAGGAACGCAACGTCATGGTGACGCTGGTCGACGCCCCGCCGCCGCCACCGCCGCCGCCGCCGCCGCCGCCGCCGCAGGACACGCCGCCGCCGCCGGTCAAGAACCTGGCGCCGCCGAAGGCCTCGCCGCTGCCGCCGCCGCCGGAAGCCCCGGTGGTGGACGTGCCGGAACCGCGCCCGAACGACGTGGCCACGCCGCCGACGCCGCCGGCGCCGCCGGCGCAGGTCACCGACATCCAGGCCAGCGTGGACATCTCGTCCAAGAACATGAACCCGCCGCGTTACCCGCCGGCCGCCTTCCGCGCCGGTATCCAGGGCGAGGTCATCCTGATCATTGATGTCGACGCCAGCGGCAACGTCACCAATGTGTCCGTCGAGAAGTCCAGCCGTAACCGTGATCTCGACCGCGCCGCCATGGATGCGGCACGCAAGTGGAAGTTCAATCCTTCCGTCATCAATGGACAAAAGGCGGCTGGTCGCGTCCGCGTCCCGGTCAACTTTGCGCTGAGCTGATCCCCCGGCGGCCAGCGGCCGCCAGCAGGGAACCGTTCGACTTTAGCTACACCCTTTAACACCACACACAACAAAGGTAAGCGTCATGCTGCAGGAAATCTTCATCGCCGCTGCTGCCGGGGGCAACGCAAACAACGCGCTCTCGCAGATGGGCTTCGAGCATCTGATTCACGAAATGACCTCCAAGCCGGGTGACTTCGCGGTTTCCTGGGTCGTGCTGCTGACCCTGGTCGCGATGTCGGCGATGTCGTGGTACTGGACCGTCATCAACATCTTCCGCTCCACCCGCCTGAAGTCGGCTTCCGACCGCGTGCCGGGCATGTTCTGGGACGCTGCCAATGCCCAGGACGCGATCCGCGCCATGGAAGAGCAGCCGGCTTCGGAGCCGTTCTCGAAGATCGCGCTGGACGCCGCCCAGGCCGCTGCGCACCACCAGCAGGCCGGTGCCGCCGAGACCCTGAGCCGTTCGGAGTTCGTCGACCGCGCCCTGCGCCAGGCCGTCACCCGCGAATCCAACAAGCTGCAGGGCGGCATGATCCTGCTGGCCACCGTCGGCGCGACCGCTCCGTTCGTGGGTCTGCTGGGTACCGTGTGGGGCATCTACGGCGCGCTGATCAAGATCGGTGCCACCGGTTCGGCCTCGATCGACGCCGTTGCCGGCCCGGTGGGTGAAGCGCTGATCATGACCGCGATCGGTCTGTTCGTCGCGATCCCGGCCGTGTTCGCCTTCAACTTCTTCAGCAAGATCAACAGCGCCACCGTCAGCAAGTTCGACACCTTCGCGCACGATCTGCACGACTTCTTCGCCACCGGCTCGCGCGTTCGCTGAGCCGGCAGCAGAGCAGTCCTCGCAACGATATAGACGGAGCCCGTTATGGCTTTCAGTAGTGGTAACAGCGGCGGCCCCATGGCCGACATCAACGTCACGCCCCTCGTGGACGTGATGCTGGTGCTGCTGATCATCTTCATCATCACGGCTCCCCTGATGTCCCACAAGGTCAAGGTCGAGCTGCCCGAGGCCAACCTGAACATCAATCCGGACGACGCTGAAAAGCGTGCGGGCCCGATCACGGTGGCAGTCAAGGAAGACGGTTCGCTCTACTGGAACGATGAGCCGGTGTCGAAGGAGACCCTGGAATCGCGTTTCGCCACTGCTGCCCAGCAGACGCCGCAGCCGCCGCTCAACCTGCGTGGTGACAAGACCACCAAGATGAGCGTGATCAATGAAGTGACCAAGATCGCGCAGAGCCAGGGCATGCTGGACGTCGGTTTCGTTGCCACCAAAGAAAAGGGGCAATAAGCGATGGCTTTCAGTAGTGGTGGAAACAGGGGCCCCATGGCCGACATCAACGTCACGCCCCTCGTGGACGTGATGCTGGTGCTGCTGATCATCTTCATCGTGACCGCGCCGATCATGACGTACCCGATCGCCGTGGACCTGCCGCAGCGGGTCATCAACCCGCCGCCGCAGCTGCGCGAGCCGCCGCCGCCGATCGATCTGCGCGTGGATGCGAGCAATCAGGTTTACTGGAACAACAGCCCGGTGAACGTGAACGACCTGCAGCAGAAGATGGAAGAAGAAGTACAGAAGGATCCGACCAACCAGCCGGAACTTCGCATCGACGCCAATCCGGATTCCGAGTACGAGGTCATGGCCAAGATCCTGGCCCAGGCCAAGAACGCCCAGATGAAGAAGATCGGTTTCGTGCAGTAACGCAATACCCAAGTCATGACGCGACTGGAAAACGCCCCCGCAAGCCGGGGGCGTTTTTTTTTGCCTTGCCGTCGAAGCAGGCGCGCCTATGCTGCCGGCCTGCAATGACACAGGTGGCGGCAGCGGACGGGACATGCGACGTATCGCGCCGTGCACGGCGGCACGCGCCGTTGCCGGATGAGGCCGGGTGCATGGACCGCACGCAGGTGACCTGCCCCGGGCCTGGGCAGCGGGGCAGGCTCAAATGCCTGCTGCGCCGTTCCCCCGGGATGCCGGTGCCGTGCTTACGGTCCGGTAGGTGCAGTCGCCTGGCCCTGGTGGATGGACGGCGTTGCCGGCTGGATCAGGGCCGTTGGCCGATGATGTGCAGGTAGCCCCTCACCGTCGCGTCCAGCCCGTCGTACAGCGCCTCGCCGATCAGGGCGTGGCCGATGGACACCTCCAGTACCTGCGGTACGTGCGCGAGGAAGCGGCCCAGGTTGGCCTGCGACAAGTCGTGGCCGGCGTTGACCCCCAGGCCGGCGGCCTGGGCGCGGCGCGCGGCATCTGCGAACAGCGCCAGCGCCGCATCCGGGGCACCGTTGGCGAAGGCTTCGGCGTAGGGACCGGTATAGAGTTCGACGCGGTCCGCACCGAGTGCCGCGGCCGCCGCGATGTCGGGGTTGCCGGCGTCGACGAACAGGCTGACGCGGCAACCGTAGTCCTTCAACGCGGCGATCAGCGGGCGCAGGCGTTCGCCGTCGCGGGCGAAATCGAAGCCATGGTCGGAGGTCAGCTGGCCATCGCCATCCGGGACCAGGGTGGCCTGCGCCGGGCGCGCCTGTCCGCACAACGGCAGCAGCCCCGGATAGCCCGGTCGCGGTGGCGCGAACGGATTGCCCTCGATGTTGAACTCGACGCCGCGCGCGCGGGTGAGCGTCGAAAGCACATGCACGTCATCGGCGCGGATATGCCGTTGGTCCGGGCGCGGGTGCACGGTGATGCCGTGTGCGCCGGCATCCAGGCACGCGGCCGCGGCGCGCAGCACATCCGGGTCGTTGCCGCCACGCGAATTGCGCAGCACGGCGATCTTGTTGACGTTGACGCTCAGGCGGGTCATGACGGCGGGTGTTCTTCAGGTGCGGTAGAGGACGGCGGAGCCGCCGGCGGTACCGGGGGACGCAACTGGTCGCGCATGGCCTGCAGTTCGGCCGCGTGCAGCGGCCGCGGCGCCTGCCTGGCGGTGCCGCCGAAGCGCGCCGCGTACAACCCCTTCATCCACAGCAGGAACAGGAGCAGCGCGGCCAGCAACGACAGCAGCATCAGGCCGCGGTGCGTGGTCGTGATGGAAACGGTGAAGGCGCCCAGCGCGAGCAGCAGCGACAGCCAGTACATGACGATCTCCCGGTGGAGGCGCCCAGTGTAGCGGCCCGCCCGGGGCCGGTTCCATGTACCGGGGCGCTACAGCAGCGGCGAGGCGAGGCGGGCGAATGCCTCAGGCAGGCGCTGGCGCCACAGCGGGCGATGGCGGTCGGGCAACACCGGCGTGGCGCGCTCGAACTCCTGCGCCAGGATCGCATCCAGCTGCGCGGTCAACCCGCGGTCGTGGTAGAGCATGGACAGTTCGAAGTTCAGGCGGAAGCTGCGGTGGTCGAAGTTGGCGCTGCCGACGATGCAGGTGTCGTCGTCGGCGATGAACGCCTTGGTATGCAGCATGCGCGGGCCGTACTCGTAGATCTTGACCCCGGCCTGCAGCAGCTCGTCGTAGTACGAGCGGCCAGCCAGGGTGACGAACAGCGAATCGCTGCGCCGCGGGACCAGCAGGCGCGTGTCCAGCCCGCCGAGCGCGGCCGATGTCAGCGCCATCCGCGCGGCCTCGCCGGGGACGAAGTACGGCGTCACCAGCCACACCCTGCGGGAGGCCTCGTGGATCGCCGCCACGTGCATGCGATGGATCGCCTCCCATGACGAATCCGGGCCGGAGACCAGCACCTGCGCCTGCACCGTGCCGTCATCGCGGGCGGGGCCATCGGAGGGGAACAGGTCCTCGCGGTCGAAACTCGCCATGCTCTGCCCGCTTGCGTAGATCCAGTCCTCCAGGAACACCAGCTGCAGGCTGCGCACGACATGCCCGCACAGGCGGGTATGCAGGTCGCGGTAGGCGTGCGGGTTGCGGCTTTCATCCTCTTCATCGGTGATGTTGATGCCACCGGTGAAGGCGACCGTGCCATCGATCACCACCAGCTTGCGGTGCGTGCGCAGGTTCAGCCAGGGCCGCTTGAACGGCTTGAGCAGCTGCCGCGGATGGAACCACACGACCTCGCCGCCGGCATCGACCAGCGGTTGCAAGAAACTGCGCCGGATCCGCGACGAACCGACCGCGTCGAGCAGCAGCCGTACCTTCACCCCTGCCCTTGCGCGTTCGGCCAGCGCGTCGCGCAGGGCGGTGCCGGCGTGGTCGGGTTCGAAGATGTAGTACTCCAGGTTCACGTGGCGCCGCGCCGTGGCGACCGCCGCCAGGATCGCGGCGTAGGTCGCCGCGCCGTCGACCAGCCAGTCCACCGCGGTGGCGGTGCTGGGCGGCAGCCCGGTGGTGGCCTGGCCAATGCGCGCCAGCTCGGTGCAGTGCAGGTCGGCCGGGCAGACCACGTTGTAGGCCTCCATGCCCTCGCGCGAACGCCCGCGGCGCAGGCGCTGGCGAACGATCTTCTGCGGTCCGATCAGGTAGAACACGAACAGCCCGATGTAGGGCAGCGCCGCCAGCGACAGGATCCAGCTCAGCGTCGCCACCGGCTCGCGTTTCTGCAGCACGATGTAGCCGGCCAGCAGCACCAGGTACACGACATAGGCCGCCGCCAGGATCTGGGCCGCGTGCGGAATGGAGGACACGCCGGTCCAGAGATGGTGCAGGGCTTCGCGCATGCCGCGATTCTAGCCATGGGCGGTGCATGGCGCGCGATGGCGGCGGCGCCCCGGTGGCGTGGATGAACGCCGCGTCGCTGCATCTGCGACGTCGCCGCGCTAGCGTAGGCCGATGCCGACCGTGATCAAGGGCCGCGGTGCCGCCAGCCACCTGCCCGGCCGTTTCGAAACCACCACCACCGATGCCGTCGACGATGGCTGGCAGGCCGACGACGCCGAAGAGTTCGCCGCGCCGCGGCTGCGTACCGACGTGCGCGCGGAAACCGCGCGCAGCATCATCAGCCGCAACAATTCCCCGGACGTGGGCTTCGAGCAGTCGGTGAACCCCTACCGGGGGTGCGAGCATGGCTGCTCGTACTGTTTCGCGCGGCCCACCCACGCCTACCTGAACCTGTCCCCGGGGCTGGATTTCGAGACCCGGATCTTCGCCAAGACCAATGCCGCCGAGCTGCTGCGCAGGGAACTGGCCAGGCCCGGTTACGTGGTCAAGCCGATCGCGCTGGGCATCAACACCGATGCCTACCAGCCGATCGAGCGCCGGCTGGGCATCACCCGCCAGCTGATCGAAGTGATGCTGGAGACCGGCCACCCGTTCTCGCTGATCACCAAGAACGCGCTGGTCGAGCGCGACATCGACCTGCTGGCGCCGCTGGCCGCGCAGCGCCTGGTCAGCGTGCACTTCTCGGTGACGTCGCTGGACCCGCATCTGTCGGCCAGGCTGGAGCCGCGCGCCTCCGCCCCGCATGCGCGGCTGCGGGCGATGCGGCGGCTGCACGATGCCGGCATTCCGGTGGGGGTGATGGTCGCGCCGGTGATCCCGTGGATCAACGACGCCGAGCTGGAAGCAGTGCTGGAAGCGGCGCGCGATGCGGGCGCGCGCAGCGCCGGCTACGTGCTGCTGCGGCTGCCGCACGAGGTGGCGCCGCTGTTCCGCGACTGGCTGCAGGCGCACCATCCGCAGCGCGCCGGGCACGTGATGAGCACCATCAACCAGCTGCGCGGCGGCAAGGACTACGACAGCGGGTTCGGCAGGCGCATGCGCGGCGAAGGTGTCTATGCGCAGCTGCTGTCGCGGCGCTTCGCGCTGGCCAGCAGGCGCCTGGGCTTCAACGCCTCGCGCGAGCAGTGGCCGTGGCTGGACTGCAGCCGTTTCGTGCCGCCGGCACCACCGAAGAAAGCCTCGCCGCAGGGCGAGCTGTTCTGATCCGCCGTCGCTGCGCTGCGCCCGGCCATGACCCGGCGGGGCGCGGCAGCCGCGCGCCCCCGGGTCGCAGGCGGCTCAGCCCTGCGCGTCGTGCTCGCGGTGGTAACGGGTGGCCTCGGCCACCTCGTTGCGCGAGCCCAGGAACACCGGCACGCGCTGGTGCAGCTGTTCGGGCTGGATGTCGAGGATGCGGCGGCGGCCGTCGGTGGCGGCACCGCCGGCCTGCTCGACCAGCATCGACATCGGGTTGGCCTCATACATCAGCCGCAGCTTGCCCGGCTTGGACGGGTCCTTCCGGTCCCACGGATAGATGAAGATGCCACCGCGGGTGAGGATGCGATGCACGTCGGCCACCATCGAGGCGATCCAGCGCATGTTGAAGTCCTTGCCACGCACACCCTCGCGGCCGGCCAGCAGGTCGGCCACGTAGCCCTGGATGGGCGCTTCCCAATGGCGCTGGTTGGACATGTTGATGGCGAACTCGCGGGTGTCGGCCGGCACCTGCATGCCGCGCTGGGTGAGCACGAACTCGCCGGTCTCGCGGTCCAGGGTGAAGGCATGGGTGCCATGGCCGACGGTGAGCACCAGCATCGTGCTCGGCCCGTAGATGCAGTAGCCGGCCGCGACCTGCTGCACGCCCGGCTGCAGGAAGTGCGTGTCGCCGGGCTGTTCCACGCCCGGCGGCGCGCGCAGCACCGAAAAGATGGTGCCTACCGACACGTTCACGTCGATGTTGGAGCTGCCGTCCAGCGGATCGAACAGCAGCAGGAAGTCGCCCTGCGGATACTCCGACGGCACCGGCTGGCTGTGGTCCATCTCCTCCGACGCGCAGGCGGCCAGGTGGCCACCCCAGGCGTTGGCCTCGAGCAGGATCTCGTTGGAGATCACGTCCAGCTTCTTCTGCGCCTCGCCCTGCACGTTGCCAGTGCCGGCGTCGCCGAGCACGCCGCCCAGCGCGCCCTTGCTCACCGCGATCGAGATGCTGGTGCAGGCGCGGGCCACCACCGCCACCAGCTGGCGCAGGTCGGCGTTGATGCGCCGGGCATGCTGCTCTTCGATCAGGAAGCGGGTCAGCGACGTGCGGGACATGGTCAGGAGCTACCTTCAGACGAAAGGAGCGCTATTGTCGCGGGTTGTCCGTGCTTTTACGAGGTCATGGACAGGCCGTGTCCTGGTCGGGCATGGCGGCGGCCACGCGATGTCGTCCCTGGAGACCGGTGCGCGCCATCGGGGCCTGCCGGTACTGGCTTAACATGGGCATTCCGGAGGGAGGGGACATGGACTGGGAGCAGGCAACGCAGAGTCTGCCCGCGGCGCTCGGCATCGGCCTGCTGATCGGCGCGGTGCGCGAGCGCCAGCACGGCAATGCCACCACGCTGCAGGCCGGGGTGCGCACCCACGCCCTGCTGGCGCTGATGGGAACCGTGGGCATCGCCTTCGGACAGGCGGTATTCCTGGTCGTGCTGCTGGCGGCCGCCCTGCTGGCGTGGAGCAGTTACCGGATCACCGCGCGCGCCGACCCGGGCCTGACCGGCGAGATCGCGCTGCTGATCACCGTACTGCTCGGCGGGCTCGCGTTCGACGCGCCGGAACTGGCGGCGGCGCTCGGGGTGGTGGTGGCCATCCTGCTGTGGGCCAAGGCGCCGCTGGCACGGCTGAGCCGCGATGTGATCAGCGACCAGGAGATGCGCGACGCGTTGCTGCTCGCCGCGAGTGCACTGGTGGTGCTGCCGCTGTTGCCGGATGACGCGATCGACCCCTGGGGCGTGCTGGTGCCGTCCAAGTTGTGGCAGATCGTGGTGCTGGTGATGGGGGTGGGCATGCTCGGCCACCTGGCGTTGCGGATGGTCGGTGCGCGCTGGGGGTTGCCGATGGCGGGCTTCTTCTCGGGCTTCGCCTCGTCGACCGCGGCGGTGGCCGGCTTCGGCCGCGGCAGCAGGGCGGCGGCCGTGCTGGTGGGTCCGTCGGCGTCGGCGGCGTTGTTGGCCAACCTGGCCTCGTTGATGCTGTTCGCGGCGGTGATCGGCACCACGTCGCCGGCACTGCTGCGCGCCAGCGCCTGGCCGCTGCTGGCCGCCGCGCTGGCGCTGCTGGCGTTCTCGCTGCTGGGCCTGCGCCACGTTAAGGAAGAGGCGGTGCCGCGTACCGCCACCGCCAAGGCGCTGCGCCTCGGGCACGCGGTGATGATCGCGCTGGTGATCGCCGCCGTGCTGCTGGTGTCCGAATGGCTGCGCCAGGTGTTCGGCCAGGCCGGGGCGCTGGTGGGTGCGACCATTGCCGCTCTTGGCGAACTGCACGCAGCCGCGGCCGGCATCGCCAGCCTGAACGCGTCCGGCGGCCTGCAGCTGGACGCGGCGCGCTGGGGCGTGGTGGCGCTGCTGGCTTCGGCTTCGCTGGCCAAGTCGGTGCTGGCGTTCGCCAGCGGCGGGCCGCGTTACGGTGTCGCCGTCGGCGCGGGGCTGGCAGCGATGGTGGCCGGCGCGGCGGCCACGACCTGGCTGGTACCTGCCTGAGCCGACGCAGCCGGGCATGAAAAAGCCCGGCCGTGGCCGGGCTTTTCCGGATCCTGGCGTCGGCCGCGGATCAACCGCGGCTGACGTCGTAGACCGCCTTGGCCACGTAGTCCAGGTTCTTCTGGCTGAGCGCGGCCACGCAGATGCGGCCGGTGCCGACGGCATAGATGCCGAACTCGTCGCGCAGCCGGTCCACCTGCGCCTTGCTCAGGCCCGAATAGGAGAACATGCCGGCCTGCTGCTGGATGAAGCCGAATTCCGGTGCGCCCAGGGCGGCCAGCTTCTGCACCATGCCGGCGCGCAGGGCGTGGATGCGCTCGCGCATCGCGGTCAGTTCGGCGCCCCACATGCCGCGCAGCTCGGCGCTGCCCAGCACGCCGGCCACCAGCGCGGCGCCATGGGTGGACGGGCTGGAGTAGATGGTGCGGATGATGCGCTTGACCTGCGACTGCACGGCCTTGGTCGAGGCCGCATCCGGGCCGACCACCGACAGCGCGCCGACGCGTTCGCCGTACAGCGAGAACGACTTGGAGTACGAGTTGGCGACGATGAAGCTGTCGATCCCGGCCTCGGCGATGATGCGCACGGCCTGGCCGTCCTGCTCGATGCCCTTGTCGAAGCCCTGGTAGGCCATGTCGATGAAGGGGAACAGCTGGCGGTCCTTGAGCAGCGCGGCGACCTGCTGCCACTGCGCGGTGTCCAGGTCGGCGCCGGTCGGGTTGTGGCAGCAGGCATGCAGCAGTACCACGGTGCCGGGCTGCAGCTTCTGCAGGTCGGCGATCATGCCGGCGAAATCCAGGCCGTGGCTGGCGTTGTCGAAGTAGGTGTAATCGACCACCTCGAAGCCGGCGGCGCCGAACACCGCGCGGTGGTTTTCCCAGCTCGGGTTGCTGATGGCCACGGTGGCGTGCGGCAGCAGCTTGTGCAGCAGGTCCGCGCCCACGCGCAGCGCGCCGCTGCCGCCGATGGTCTGCGCAGTGGCGACACGGCCGCTGGCGATCAGTTCCGAACCCTCGCCGAACACCAGCTTCTGCGTGGCCTGGGTGTAGGCCGGCAGGCCGTCGATCGGCAGGTAGCCGCGCGGCTTGGCTTCGGCGGCAAGCTGCTGTTCGATCAGCTGCACGGCGCGCAGCAACGGGATGCGGCCGTCTTCGTCGTAATAGATGCCGACGCCAAGATTGACCTTGGTCGGGCGCGGATCGGCGTTGTAGGCCTCGGTCAGACCCAGGATCGGGTCGCCAGGAACCTGTTCCACGTTTGCAAAGAAGGACACGGCGGTACTCGTCACGGTGGCGGGAGGGGGAAGTTCGGGACGACCGCGCAGCGCGGTCAAACCGCCCCATCGTAACAGGGCCGGGAGCGGTTGGCCGCAGGGTTTCAGGCGGAACCGTCGTGCGCATGGCGTACCGCTTGGCGGCGATCGGCGATGATGCTGGCATGAAGCGATGCAACAGCTGGTTCGCGGCGATCGAAGTGGCCCTGGCGCTGCCGGTGGCGGCGCTGGCCGCGCCGGCGCCGGCTACCCTGGATGCGGTGCAGGTACAGGTGGCACGGGCGCATGCGGTGGATGATTTCGACCTGCCTGCGTCGATCACCACCCAGGACGTGGAGGCCTACGGCAACGGCCGTGGCGCGCTGGTGTCCGAGGCCCTGGGCGGGGTGCCGGGCCTGCTGGCGCGCGAGCGGCAGAACCTGGCACAGGACACCCAGCTGTCGATCCGCGGCTTCGGTGCGCGCTCCACCTTCGGCGTGCGCGGCGTACGGCTGCTGGTGGACGGGGTGCCGGCGACCATGCCCGACGGCCAGGGCCAGCTGTCGCACTTCAACCTGCTTGGCGCCGAACGCATCGACGTGCTGCGCGGACCGTTCTCGGCGCTGTACGGCAACTCCTCCGGCGGCGTGGTGCAGCTGTGGAGCGCCGATGGCCAGGCGGGCGACCCCTGGCGGCTGCGCGCCAGTGCCGGCAGCGACACCAGCCGCAGCCTGGGCCTGCAGCTGCGGGGCCTGGCCGGTGCCATGCGCTACAACGTCGCCGCCAGCGACTACCGCACCGATGGCTGGCGCCGGCACAGTGCGGCGCGGCGGCAATCGCTCAACGCCCGGCTCGGGTTCGAGGTGGCGCCGGGCCAGCGCCTGGACCTGCTGTTCAACGTGCTCGATGCGCCGCGCGCGCAGGACCCGTTGGGCCTGGACCGCGCGCAGCTGCGCGAGGACCCGCGCCAGGCCACCGCCGTCGCCACCCAGTACGACACCCGCAAGTCGGTGCGGCAGGCGCAGGCCGGCGCGGTGTACACGCTGCAGCGCAGCCGCCAGACCTGGCGGCTGATGGCCTATGCCGGTCAGCGCACGGTGGCGCAGTTCCTGGCCATCCCACCCGCGGCACAGGCCAATCCGCTGCACGCCGGCGGGGTGATCGGCCTGGACGGTGGTTACGGCGGCGTGGATGCACGCTGGGCCTGGCATGGCACCCTGGCCGCGCGCCCGCTGGAACTGGTGATCGGCGCCACCGCCGACCGCCAGCGGCAGCACCGCAGCGGCCACGAGAACTTCGTCGGCGACGTGCTCGGCGTCCGCGGCCGGCTGCGTCGCGACCAGCGCGACCGGGTCGGCAACGTCGACGCGTTCGCGCAGGCCTGGTGGCAGTTCGCGCCGCGCTGGTCGCTGCTGGCCGGGGCGCGCCACAGCCGGGTGGACTTCCGCTCCGACGACCGTTACATCGCTGCCGGCAACCCGGACGACAGCGGACGCCGCCAGTACACCGCCACCACACCGGTGGCGGGGCTGGTGTTCCGTGCAGGCCAGGACCTGCGCCTGTACGCATCGGCCGGGCGCGGTTTCGAAACGCCGACCTTCAACGAGCTGGGCTATCGCGCCGATGGCGGTGCCGGGCTGGCGCTGGACCTGTCGCCGGCCACCAGCCGCACCCATGAACTCGGCGCCAAGTGGCGCACCCAGGCCGGCACCCGGCTGGACCTGGCGCTGTTCCACGCCGATACCGACGACGAACTGGCGGTCGCCAGCAACAGTGGCGGCCGCAGCAGCTACCGCAACATCGGCGCCACCCGCCGCCGCGGCATGGAACTGGGCTGGCGGCAGCCGATCGGCGAGGCCCAGCACCTGCAGCTGGCATGGACGTGGCTGCAGGCCCGTGTGCGCGAGGGCTACCTGACCTGCTCGGGCCTGCCGGCGCCGTGCACCACGCCGCGCAATCCAGTGGCACCGGGCACCGCGCTGCCGGGGGTGCCGCGCCAGCTGCTGCAGGCGCGCTGGGACTGGCGGCCGGGTCGCTGGCAGCTGGCCGCCGAGACCGTGGCCGCGGGTGCGACCACAAGCACCGACCTGGGCGACGGACGCGCGCCGGGCTACGCACTCCTGAACCTGGAAGCGGCCCGCCAGTGGCGTACCGCGAACGGCCCGCTGCGCCTGTTCGCGCGCGTGGACAACGTACTGGACCGGCGCTACATCGGTTCGGTCATCGTCAACGACGGCAACCGTCGCTACTACGAACCCGGCCCGGACCGCGGCTGGACCCTGGGCCTGGAATGGCAGTGGTCACCGCACTGAGGCGGCGATGCACGGCCGCCGCGCCCACGGGAGGGGAAGCGGGCGACGGCGGCCATGCATGGACGGTCAGGCGCTCATGTCCAGGACCACGCGCCCTTCGATCTGGCCGGCGCGCATGCGCGCGAACACCGCGTTGATGTTGTCCAGCGTATCGGTGGAGACGGTCGCGGCGACCTTGCCATCGGCCGCGAACTGCAGCGACTCCTGCAGGTCCAGGCGGGTGCCGACGATGGAGCCGCGCACGGTGATGCCATTGAGCACCATGCCGAAGATGTCCAGCGGGAAGTCGCCGGGCGGCAGGCCGTTGAGCGACACCGTGCCGCCGCGCCGGACCATGCCCAGCGCCTGCGCGAACGCCTTGGGCGATACCGCGGTGACCAGCGCGCCATGGGCGCCGCCGATCTCCTTTTTCAGGAATGCCGCCGGGTCGGTGGCGCGTGCGTCGACGGTGACCGTCGCGCCGAGCCGGCGCGCCAACGCCAGCTTGCCCTCGTCCACGTCCACCGCCGCCACGTTCAGGCCCATCGCCCGCGCGTACTGCACGGCCATGTGGCCGAGCCCGCCGATGCCGGAGATCACCACCCAGTCGCCGGGCTTGGTGTCGGTGACCTTCAGGCCCTTGTAGACGGTCACCCCGGCGCACAGCACCGGTGCGATCTCGACGAAGCCCACGCTGTCGGGCAGGTGGCCGACGTAATCGGCGTTGGCCAGCGCGTACTGGGCGAACCCGCCATTGACCGAGTAGCCGGTGTTGCGCTGGCTTTCGCACAGCGTTTCCCAGCCGCCGAGGCAGTGTTCGCAATGGCCGCAGGCCGAGTACAGCCAGGGAATGCCGACGCGGTCGCCTTCGCGGACGTGGTGGACGCCCTCGCCCACCGCGACCACGTGGCCGACGCCTTCGTGGCCGGGAATGAACGGCGGCTCCGGCTTCACCGGCCAGTCGCCCTCGGCGGCGTGCAGGTCGGTGTGGCAGACGCCGCACGCTTCGATCTTCACCAGAATGTCGCCGGCACCCGGGCGTGGTACCGGTACTTCCTCGATGACCAGCGGCTGGCCGAACGCACGCACCACCGCGGCCTTCATTGTCCTGTCCATGCGCGATCTCCGTGGGGGAACGCGCCTACTCTCGCGCCGTCCGCGTGCCGCCGCATTGATCGTGATCACGCCCTGGAAGCAAAGGCGCGGCGGCCGACGGACGGTCGCCGGTTCAGCCGGCCAGCAGTGCCGCCTCGCGCGCCAGCCGTTCGATCCCGGCCCAGTCGCGCGCCGCCAGCAGATCGCGCGTGGTCAGCCACGAGCCGCCGACGCACAGCACGTTGGGCAGGTGCAGGAACTGCGCGGCGGTCTGTACGTCGATGCCGCCGGTCGGGCAGAACCGCACGTCGCCGAACGGGCCGTTCCACGCCGCCAGCATCGCCGTGCCGCCGGCCTGTACCGCGGGGAAGAACTTGAACGTGTCCAGCCCCTGCTCCAGCCCGCGCATCAGGTCCGATGCGGTGGCCACGCCCGGCAGGAACGGCAGGTCGGTATCGCGCGCGGCGGCATACAGCCGGTCGGTGGCGCCCGGCGAGACCGCGAAGCGGCCACCGGCGGCCTTGACCTGCGCCATCTGCCGCGCGTCGAGCACGGTACCGGCACCGATCACCGCGTCGGGCACCGCTTCGGCCATCGCCCTGATCGCGTCCATGGCAGTGGCCGTGCGCAGGGTCACTTCGATCACCGGCAGGCCGCCGCGGAACAGCGCCTGCGCCACCTGCACGGCATCGTCGATGGACCCGGGGGTGAACACCGGGATCACCGGTGCCAGTTTCAGGACAGCGCGCACGCGCGGATCAGCGCCGGACATCGAATTTTCCTTCGCCCACCAGGGCCATCACGTCGGCAACGCCGACCGGGTTGAAATCGCCGGGAATGGAATGCTTCAGGCAGCCGGCGGCCAGGCCGAAGCGGATCGTGGCGTCGGCGTCGAAGCCCTCGATCAGGCCATGCAGTACCCCGGCCGCGAACGCGTCGCCGCCACCGATGCGGTCGACGATGCCGGTCAGTTCCGCGTCCGGCGCGACCGCGCGGGTGCCGTCGCGGCCGAGCAGCATCGCGCCGAGCGAGTGGTGGCCGGCGCTGTGCGCGGTGCGCTGGGTGCAGGCCATGTACTGCAGCCGCGGGAATGCGGCGAATGCCATCGCCGCGGCCGCGTCCACGCGCGCCCGTGCGTCGGCCTGCGCGAACTGCCCGCCCAGCACCACGCCGATGTCGCGGTAATCGGCGAACACGATGTGCGCGCAGTCGAACAGATCACGCAGGATCGCCCTGGCGTCGCCGCCCCAGCGCTCCCACAGCTTCGGCCGGAAATTGCCGTCGAACGACACCTTGATGCCCGCCGCGCAGGCCGCGCGCGCGGCCGCCAGGGTGGCCTGCGCCGCCTCGGCGCCGAGCGCCGGGCTGACGCCGGACAGGTGCAGCCACTGTGCGCCGCGCAGCAGCGCCGGCCAGTCGTAGCTGTCGGCGCGCGCGCTGGCGAAGGCCGAATCGGCGCGGTCGTAGACCACCTCGCTGGGCCGGTGCCCGGCGCCGGTGGTCAGGAAATACAGGCCCATGCGGCCGTCGCCGCGCCGCACCCGCGTGGTATCCAGCCCATGCCGGCGCAGCTCGCCGCCGACCGCCGCGCCCAGCGGGTTGTCGGCGACCACGCTGACCATCGCCACGTCATGGCCGAAGTGCGCCAGCGAGACGCCGACGTTGGCCTCGGCGCCACCGCAATGCACCTCCAGCGCCGGGGTCTGCAGCAGCAGCTGGTGGCCGGGGGCGCCGAGCCGCAGCAGCAGCTCGCCGAAACAGACAACACGGGGGGAACTCATCGGGACTCCTGTCGCGGTCTACACGGGCGGGAATGATGGCACGATAGTTTGACCATCGGTGTCATACGCGCCGAAATGTCCCTTGTCCCTGTCGATATCGGCGCCGTAATGTCCCAAAGACAAGGGGTTGCGGGCATTTCCCCGCCTGTTGCAGTGCAAGATGCTCCCTCCCGGAGCTCCTGTTACTTTCGGTTTTGACCAGCGGTGTCATATGCCTTTGGCACTACAGGAATCGCCGCTTCGCATGTAAACCTTTGGAGAGGGGGAAACACATGTATCCACACAGCAAGCAGAAAAAGACACCGGTTACCTTGCTCGCATTGTCGATCGCGCTGGCGCTGCAGGCCGGCGCCGCCGCCGCCCAGGACGCAGGCGCCGCCGCCACCGAACTGGACACCGTGACCGTCACCGGCTACCGCGCCAGTGTCGAGAAGGCGCTGGACATCAAGCGCGGCGAAGCCGGCATGGTCGACGCCGTGGTCGCCGAGGACATCGGCAAGTTCCCCGACAGCAACCTGGCCGAATCGCTGCAACGCATCCCCGGCGTGGTCATCACCCGCGATGGCGGCGAAGGCCGCCAGATCACCGTGCGCGGGCTGGGCCCGGATTTCACCCGCGTGCGCATCAACGGCATGGAAGCGCTGAGCACCGTCGGCAGCAGCGACGGCCAGGGCGGCACCAACCGCAGCCGCGGCTTCGATTTCAACGTATTCGCCTCGGATCTGTTCTCGCAGCTGATCGCGCGCAAGACCGCCTCGGCCGACGTCGAGGAAGGCTCGCTCGGCGCCACCGTGGACCTGCGTACCGCGCGGCCGTTCGACTATGACGGCTTCACCCTCGTGACCAACGTGCAGACCGCCTACAACGACGCCTCGCAGGCGGCGATGCCGCGTTTCGCCGGCCTGATCGCCAACAGCTGGGCCGACGGCAAGGTCGGCGCGCTGCTGTCGGTGGCGTACTCCGAGCGCGAGACCGTGGAGGAAGGCACCGGCACCGTGCGCTGGGCCGGCGGCACCACCAATGGCGGCTTCAATCCGAACTCCGCGTTCAAGGAGGCGTTGAAGTCCGACGTGTATGCGCCGCGGTTCCCCCGCTACACGCTGATGGAGCACGACCAGAAGCGTCTGGGCGTGACCGGCTCGCTGCAGTTCAAGCCCAGCGACCGCACCACTTTCAGCCTCGATGCGCTGTACTCGAAGATCGACGCCCAGCGCGACGAGAAGTACATCGAGGCCAATGGCCTGAGCAAGTCGGACGCACTGGGCAAGCGGGAAATCCTGGTCAATGCCGGCGAGGTGCGCAACGGTGCCCTGGTCTACGCGCAGATGGACAACGTCGATATCCGCGCCGAGAACCGCCACGACGAATGGAGCACGGATTTCTACCAGGTCAGCCTCGACGGCGAGCACAGGCTGACAGATGCCTTCACCCTCAGCGGCAGGGTTGGCACCTCGCGGTCCAAGCATGACAATCCGGTCCAGGCGACCATCATGATGGACAAGCTCAACGTCAAGGGCTACAGCTACGACTACCGTGGCAACGCCAACAAGCCGGTGTTCAACTACGGCGTCAGCCCGACCGATCCGAACGGCTGGACCCTGTCCACGATCCGCCTGCGCCAGAACTACGTGACCAACGAGTTCCACAACGGCGAGCTGGATTTCTCCTGGGTCATCGGCCCTTCGTTCACCCTGAGCGGCGGCGTGCAGGGAAAGAACTACAGCTTCGATTCGATGGAGCGCCGGCGTGTCGGCAACGAGACCGTGGTGCCGAACTTCAGCACCGGCAACAAGATCGTGCCTGCCGACATGACCGAGCTGGCCAGCCTCGGCGGCCTGGCCGGCTCGCCCGGCACGTGGGTGGTGCCCAACTTCGGCGCCATCGCCAATTTGTTCGGTGTCCTCAACGGCGAAGGGATCTACGCATTGGCCGACTACGCGGCCAGCATGCGTGGCGTCGAGGAACAGGACCGCAGCGGCTGGCTGATGGGCAAGTTCTCCACCGAGATCGGTTCGATCCCGGTGTACGGCAACGTCGGCGTGCGCCATGTCCGCACCAAGCAGACCTCCTCGGGCATCGCCACCGCCAGCGGCACCCCGCTGACCACCACGGTGACCCGCGAGTACAACGACACCCTGCCGTCGCTGAACGTGGTGGCCGAACTCACCCCGGATTTCCTGCTGCGCTTCGCCGCGGCCAAGGTGATGTCGCGTCCCGGCCTGGGCAGCCTGACCCCGGGCGTGACCGTCAACGTCAGCGGCAGCGCCAAGACGGTCAGCGGCGGCAACCCGATGCTCGACCCGGTGCGCGCCAAGAGCTACGACCTGGGCCTGGAGTGGTACTTCGACGAAGGCGCCATGCTCGGTGCCACCGTGTTCTACAAGGACATCGGCAGCTACATCCAGAACACCCGCGAAACCCGCGTCTACGCCGACAGCGGCCTGCCGGCCAGCCTGCTGGACAACCTCAACGCCAGCCCCAGCGACGAGTTCACCTTCACCGTGCCGGTCAACACCCCGGGCGGCAAGCTGCAGGGCGTGGAGCTGAACTACGTGCAGCCGTTCACCTTCCTGCCGGGCAAGTGGTCCAACCTGGGCACGCAGCTGAACTACACGTACGTCGATTCGGACATCCAGTACCTGCTGTCCTCAGGCGCGACGGCGCAGAAGGCGGCGATGACCGGCCAGTCCAAGAATTCGTGGAACGCGACGCTGTTCTACGAAGGCGAGCGTTTCTCCGGTCGTGTTTCGGCCACCAACCGCAACGACTACCTGATCCAGGTGCCGGGCACCGAGGCCGGCTTCAACAGCGACGCCAACGGCGTGCATGGCCAGAGCGGCACCACCATCGTCGATGCGTCGATCCACTACCGCATCAGCGACCAGCTGGAACTGAGCCTGGAAGGCGCCAACCTGACCAACGAGGCGCAGGAATCGTGGGTGGCCAACCCGTCGGTGTCGCTGCCGCTGGAGTACAGCCAGACCGGACGCACCTATACCCTGGGACTGCGCTACCGGTTCTGATCCGGGCTGCGCTCCCGGCGTGTTGCCGGGAGCCAGCCGATGGTGCGACGCAGGATGTGATGACGCGTTGGCGTCGCTAACTTGGCCCACCGCGCGCGGCGCAGGCAACCGCCGCGTGCTTCCAAGAGACGCCCGATGTCACCACGTAACGCCTGCTCCCCGCTCCGCCTGCTGCTGCTGGCTTCGGCGCTGTCCGCCGCTCTCCCGGCGGCGGCGCTTTCTTCCCCGCCGAACCTGCTGTTCCGCGTATCGGCCGACCACGGCTTCGTCGCCGACCAGGCGCAGGGCGATGCCGTCCCCAACTTCCAGGACAAGGTGAGCCTGGTCGACGACGGCGCCCAGGGGCGCGCGATCCGCTGGGAAGACGACGGCGTGCTGTCGTGGAACGCGCCGGGCAACATCCGTGCCGCACGCGGCACCCTGTCCTTCTTCTGGCGCTCGCGCTACGCCGTGGGCGAGGCCCCGTTCGTGATCTTCCGCGTCGGCTACGCCGACCACAGCAGCTGGGACATGACCTGGCTGCGCATCGACTGGAACGGCCATGGCTTCGACGCTTTCGTCACCGACGCCAACCTGGCGCGGACCCGCGTGTCGTTCCGCCTGGACCGCAACCCGTCGCCCGAACAATGGCAGCACATCGCCTTCGCCTGGGACGAGGACGAGGGCGTGCGCCTGTTCCTCGACGGCCGCGAGGTGGCGCGCGTGGACACCACCGGCGACTACGACGCCGCGCTCGACCAGCTCGGCCTGGCCGGGCGGGTGATGGCGCCGTACCAGGTGCAGAGCCGCTACAACTTCCTGCGCGGCAGCGACTTCGACGAGATCCGCGTCTACGACCGCATGCTCGCCACCAGCGACGTGGCCGCGCTGGCGCGCAACGACGCGCCGCGGGCGCAGGAGGGCACCGCGTCCTCCTCGCAACGGGCCTGGTGGCACCGCCATGGCTGGGACGGCGCGCCGCCGCCGGTACTGGAGGCGGCGGTGACCACGATCCGCAAGGTCGAGTTCGCCGATGTCCGCGACAAGAAGCAGTGGATGTGGAAGGGCACCGACGGTATCGCCGAGACCACCTGGCCGGGCGTCTACAACCGCTCGCGCCTGCCCGGCCGCAACGACTACTTCCAGCTGCCGGACTGGAACACCTATGTCGAGGGCGGCCAGCACCTGGACCTGACCGTGCCCGATGGCGAAGCCATCAACCGCATCGAGATCCGGGGCGCGGCCCACGGCGAACTGCGCGGCAGCGCCGGCACCCTGTTCACCCGGCCCCGCGGCGTGGTCCGCAGCGTGGACGGGTTCGCCACGCAGACCGGCGGCACGCTGCGCTTCTCCAACGCCGAACAGGAAACACCGATCCAGGAGATATGGGGTTACCACGTCAGCGCTGCCGCCGAGCCGCAGGGCACGGTCAAGCAGCGCTACCTGATCGACAGCCGGGTGCTGCCGGACTACACCAACATCGCCGCGCTGCGCGACTACATCGATGGCCGCTTCGCCCCCGACGAGCGCAGCGTGGTGATGGCCCTGCCCAAGGGCGCGGGGTCGCGCCGGCGCACGGCCGACTCGCTGCCGGCGCGGCCGCAGCCGATCGTCCACGTACTGGTGCCGTCCGGAGTCGGCGACGCGCCGGCGGCGCAGCCGCTGATCCGCAGCTGGGCGCACAGCTGGGAGAACATGCACGATGGCCTGGACGGCATCGCCATCGACCTGCCGGCGCTGGACCTGGCGGCCACCCACGACGGCCCCGACGGCGCGGTGATCCCGCTGAACATCCGCATCAAGGACCCGATCTGGCCGGCCCGCGACATGATCGACGTGTCGGTCTCGGTACGGCCCGGGCAGCCGCGCACGCTATGGCTGGACCTGCGCGACCGGATCCTTACCGCCGACAGCCTGTGGATCTCCATCGCCTCGGCCGCGCCCGGCTTCAATGCCGCCGCGCTGGATGGCGCCGAACTGCGGCTGGTGTTCAAGGACCGCCGCCAGGCGCTTGCCGAACACCTGGCCGATCGCTTCAACCAGGTGCGCGACAACTGGGGCTTCCTGGTCGAGGAGCACACCACTTCCAAGCGCCAGCGCCTGTATGCGCGCGTGTACGCCGACCTCAGCGACCTGCTGCGGGTGGACCCCGACCACGCGCTGGGCCGGCTGTACTGGAACTACATCAGCTACAACAGCCAGGGCCGGCCACCGTTCCAGCAGCCACAGCCGCCCGCGGGCGTGCCGCTGTGGGCGTTCCGCCAGGTGGAGGACCTCAGGCGCGTGCGCCGCTTCGTCGACTGGTGGATCGACAACCGCCAGGTCGAGTACGGCGATTTCGGCGGCGGCATTTCCGACGATACCGACCTGACCCAGCAATGGCCGGGGCTGGCGCTGATGGGCGTGGAGCCGGACCGCCTCAATGCCTCGCTGACCGCGCTGTCCGACGCGGTGTACCGCAACGGCATGTTCGCCAACGGCCTGAGCACCATCGAGACCGACGAACTGCATGCCTACGAGGAAGGCATCAACGCCAACAGCGCCATGCTCTACCTCAACTGGGGCGACCCGCTGACCGTGGAGCGGCTGATGCAGACGGTGCGCGCGTTCGACGAGCGCATCATCCTGCGCAACCCGCAGGGCCACCTGCTGTTCTCCAGCAACTGGTTCGGGGGCAACAGGGTCTACCGCGAGCCGAACTGGCAATGGCAGAAGCCGTATTCGTTCCCGGCGCTGCACCCGGCGTTCCTGATGGGCGAATACAACGCCGATCGCACCGGCCGCGCGCTGGTCACCGGCCTGGCCGACAGTTACCTCGCCCACGCCCATACCGACGACACCGGCCGCTGGACGCTGCCGAACGAGATCAACTGGGCCACCGGCAAGACCCGGGGTGGCGAACTGAACCAGGGTTCGGGCGCTGGCGACGTCATGCACACGTTCTGGGCGGCCTGGCGCTGGAGCGGCGATGACAAGTACCTGCAGGCGCTGGACTACCGCGTGCAGCGCGGCGGCCCCGGCGCGCTGTCCAACCTGGGCGAGAACTTCATCGACGTGCTGGGCCGCCAGCAGGACTGGGGCCGCCAGCTGGCCGCCGCCGCCGACAAGGGCGACACCGGTTTCGCCGCCGTCACCGCGTGGCAGCTGAGCGGTGACAAATCGTATCTGGAAACCCTGCATGCCGAAGGCATCCAGGCCAAGGCCCAGCGCGAATACATGAACACCGAGGGCCACTGGTGGAGCGACCGCGTCGAGGCGCCGAGCGAATTCCTGCAGCGCCTGCGCCTGGGTGGCATCGCGCTCAAGCGCAACCAGAGCTTCCCCGGGCACACCGTGAGCTGGCGCTTCGCCCGGCCCGGGGCCGCCGAGCAGGTGGCGCTGCTGGTGCACGCGCCCTCGCGCGAGCGCTTCAAGGTGATCGCCTGGAACATGGCCGACGTGCCGCTGGAGGCGACGATGACCGGCTGGAACATCGCCGCCGGCACCTGGCGCATCAGCAGCGGCATCGACCGCGATGGCGACGACCGGATCGACGGCAAGCCGCAGGTGCGCGAGGTGGTGCTGGAGCGCAGCGCATCCACCGCCCTGCGTTTCGCACCGAAGCAGGCGCACGTGTTCGAGTTCGAACGGATCGCGGCGGGCACGCCGGTGGAAACCCGCGCCGACCTGGGCATCGGCCGTGGCGACCTGCAGGTCGAGGACGGGCGCGTGCGGCTGACCGTGCACAGCCTCGGCCATGTCGCCACCCGGCCCGGGGTTGCATGGGTGGAGGATGCACGCGGCCGCGAAGTGGCGCGCGTTGCGATCCCGGCGCTGGAAGCGCCCTCGGACCTGCAGCCGCGCACGGCCACGGTGGAGCTGGCGTTGCCGCCGGGCTTCCAGCGCAGCGGCGCCAGCGTGCGGGTAATGCAGGAAGGCGGGATCGAGGAAGTGACGCGGCTCAACAACCGCCTGCCCATGCGGTAGGCGCGGCGTACGGCCGGCAATGCGGGCCATCCCCCTCTCCCGGCGGGAGAAGGGGGACCGGCGTCACTGCGTATCGGTCCGCAGTACCCGGCGCTCGCGCCGGTACCCGTCGGCGATCCCGGGCTCGGGAACGAACACCGTGCAGTGCTCCATCGGCCCCTGGTAGACATGCACCGAGATCGCGATCTCATCGTCGCTGGCGTTGCGCAGCACATGGAACTCATCCGGCGGGATCAGGTTGCCGGCACTGCCGCGCGCACCGTCCACGCCGGCAAGGGGCTGCAGCCGGGCGATGTCGCCGTGGTCTTCGCACAACCGGTACGGGGTGATCCGCAGCATGCCCTGCCACACGCCTTCCACGCACCACAGGCCGTCGTGGTCGTGCAGCGGCGTGCCCTGGCCCGGCCCCCAGGTCATGGCGACGATGCTGTAGCCGTGGCGCGCGCTGCGGTACAGCTCGCGGCGCGCGTAGTGATCGCTGATCGGTTCGTGCACGCAAGCCGGCAGCACGATCGCCGGGTCGGCGATGGCCTGCCGCAGCACCTGTTCGACCCGTGCCACCGCGGTGGCGACATCAGCCGTGGCCAGTGCCGCGTCGATGGCCGCCACCAGCCGCTCGCAGCCGCTGAAATCGGATGTACCGGTTGCCTCTGAAATCATGCCGCCAGTCTAGGGCAAAGCGGTGAACAATCCGTTCGCCACCGCGCATGGCCGGGTGGCGGGCCAGGCTCACGATGTGCCGCGCTGCACGAACGGCACCTGCCCATACAGCCGGCGCTCGCCGCCGCGCGGATCGTCCTGCAGGCGGCTGTCGTCGTCGAACACCAGGGTCTGCCGGCGTTGCAGCGAGTATGGCGCCCAGTGCGGCAGTCCGCCATGGTTGGGATCGCCATGGCGGGCGAACGCCAGCAGCGCATCGCTCATCGCATCGGCCATGCGCGTGGCCGACGCGGTGGCACCGGTGCGCGAACCGGGCTGGCGGGTGTTGTGGAACACCAGCGGAATGTCCAGGGTGTGGAAGGCGCGCAGCCGGTCGGCGTCGCCGCCCCGGTCGTACCAGTCCAGCTGGTAGGCCCAGGTCGGCGCCCCCTGGCGCGCGCGTGCCTCCAGTTCCTCGATCGCACCGCGCCACGAGCGCCCGGCGGTGGTCGCGGCGAAGAACACCTCCGATGCGGAGTAGTGCGGGTACATCCGCCGGTAGGCGGCGATCACCACCGACACGGGAAGGTCCACGAACTGTTCGCGCTCCAGCTTCGCCGGCAGCGTTTCCCAGTCCAGTGCGAAATTGCGCGGGTCATGGCCGAGGAAGGCACGGGTCTCGTCGCGGGTATTGCCGATGACCATGGGAATGGCCGCCGACTGCAGCGGTGCCTGCGGCCAGAACGGGTGCGTGGGCAGGTGGCGCGCGTCCAGCACCGGGCCGAAGTACAGGCCGGTGTCCTCGACCCACGACGGGTCGCGCAGCTTCACCGCTTCCAGCAACGTCTCCATCGGCAGCGTGCGCAGCGCCTGCGGGTCGCGCCGGCCGAAGTGCTCCAGCACCCGTCGCGCGCGCTGCGTGGCCGCGCGCGGGCCGGCGGCGGTCACCTGCTGGCCGCTCATCGTCCAGGCGCGGTGGAACAGGCCCTGCGCCGCCGGCATCGCCATCAGCGTGGCGATCTTGGCGCCGCCGCCGGACTGGCCGAACACGGTGACGTTGCCGGGGTCGCCGCCGAACTCGACCGCGTGCTGGCGCACCCACTGCAGCGCCTGCACCAGGTCGAGCTGGCCGGCGTTGCCCGAATCGGCGAACGCCCCGCCGCCGAGCCCGCCCAGGTACAGGTAGCCGAACACGTTGAGGCGGTGGTTGACGGTGACCACCACCGCGTCGCCGCGCCGGCACAGGGCGCCGCCGTCGTACAGCGGATCGCTGCCGGACCCGGTGTTGTAGGCGCCGCCGTGCAGGTACACCAGCACCGGGCGGCGGCCACCGTCGCGCAGGGCCGGGGTCCACACGTTGAGATACAGGCAGTCCTCGCTGCCCGGCCCTTCGCCGCTTGTCTGCGGCGCGGCCGGGCCCCAGGCCAGCGCGTCGCGTACGCCGCGCCAGGGGGCTTCCTGTACGGCCTGCTGGAAGCGCCGGGGGGCGGTGTCCGCACCATAGGGGATGCCGCGGAACACGTGGATGCCGTGCTCTGTCTGCCCGGCGATACGCCCCCCGCGCACGCGGGCGAGCGGACTCGGGGACATGCGCGCGGCCGCGGCCGGCAGCGCTGCCGCCAGCCCGGCGCCGAGCGAGCACAGCGTGCCGGCGCGCAGGAAATGCCGCCGCCGCGGATCGCCGGGCAGTGCGGTCATGGCGCGCGCTCCGGCGCCTGTGCGGCGATCCAGTCGCGCGCCAGCCGCGGCCACGCGGCGGCGCCCAGCCCGGCGATGCCGCGGGTACCGAAGCCATGGCCGCCGTACGGGAACACATGCAGTTCCGCGGGCACGCCGGCCCGGTGCAACGCGGCGTAGAACCCCAGGCTGTTGCCGACCGGCACCGCGGTGTCGTCGCCGGCGTGCACCAGGAAGGTCGGCGGGGTGTCGGCACGCACCTGGTGCTGCATCGAGTAGCGCCGCCGCAGCGCTGGATCCGCGTCGGCGCCGAGCAGGCGGTGTTGCGAGCCGGGGTGGGTGTCGGCGCCGTCCATGTCGATCACCGGGTACACCAGCAGCTGGAAATCCGGGCGTGCGCTGGTGCGGTCGATGGCGTCCGTGGCCGGATATGCCGGTTGTCCGAAGCCGTTGCCCAGCCGTGCGGCCAGGTGCCCGCCGGCGGAGAAGCCGATCACGCCGATGCGCCGTGGATCCAGCTGCCATTCGCTGGCGCGGGCACGGATCAGGCGCAGCGCGCGCTGCGCATCGGCCAGCGCCGCATCGCGGTCGTCACGGCCCTCGCCCGGCAAGCGGTAGCGCAGCACGAACAGGGTGATGCCGCCCTCCTCGACGAAGGCCGGCAGCAGCGCCGAGCCCTCCTTGTCCAGCACCACGCGCTGGTAGCCGCCGCCGGGGGTCACCAGCAGCGCGGTGCCGTTGGGGCGGGCCGGCCGGTACATGACCAGGTAGGGCGCGCTGACGTGGGTGATGTAGCGGTCCGGCAGCGCCGGATCGGCGCTGCGCTCGACGATGCGGGCGGCCTCGGGCAGCGCGTTGTCTCCCGGTGCCAATCCCCCCGGCCACAGCGCGATCCGCTGTGCCGATCCCGCTGCCGGTTCGCCGTCCGGGCCGGTGGCTGCGGCAGCGGCGGAAACCCCGCCGGCCAGGATAAAAGCCATGAATAACAATGATCTGCCGATTCGGAGCGGGGGCATGGGAACTCTCGCGATGCGGAACGGGGGCGGCCGTGATGCGTTGCGTATTGCCATATGACACCGGTTTACCATATACAGCACCCACAGCACTGTCGATGGGCGGTGCAGCAACGCCACCAGGAGAGCCACTTGAGCAACGACCAAGGCCGACAGGATCCGTCCGCCGCGCTGGACGACATCGCCCGCCAGTTCGTGGACGCGCGCCGCGCCGGGCGTTCGCTCGCCGCGTTCCCCGGCGGGATCCCGGCCGACCTGGTGACCGCCTACCGCGTACAGGACCTGGCCATCGTCCGCTGGGACGATGCGGTGGTCGGCTGGAAGGTCGGCTATATCGCCCCCGAGCGCCGCGATGCGTCTGGCGACGAGCGCCTGCTCGGCCCGGTGTTCGCACGCCAGCTCTGGAATGCCACCGGTAGCATCGTGGACATCCCGGTATTTTCCGGCGCAGGCGGGTTCGCCGCGGTCGAGGCCGAGTACGTGCTGCAGCTCGACGCCGATGCACCTGCCGACAAGCTGGAATGGACCGCGGAGGAAGCCGCCGCCCTGCCCGCGCGCCTGTTCATCGGGGTCGAAGTGGCCAGCAGCCCGCTGGCGACGATCAACGTGCTGGGGCCGCGGGTGGTGGTGTCCGATTTCGGCAACAACAATGGCCTGGTGCTGGGCAACGCGATCGCCGACTGGACGCGGCTGGATGAAGCACGCCTGCTGGCGCGCACCGAGATCGACGGCGTGGTGGTCGGCATCGGCGGTGCCAGCAACCTGCCCGGCGGCCTGCGTGCGGCGTATGCGTTCGCGCTGGCACGTTCGGCGCGCCGCGGCCGGCCGCTGCGCCGCGGCGACCTGATCGCCACCGGCAACGCCACCGGCATCCACGACATTGCGGTCGGCCAGCAGGCCGTGATCCGCTTCGAGGGCCACGGCGAGATTGCCTGCAGGGCGGTGGCCGCCGGCTGACCGGCGCATACGGTGGACATGGGTGGAGGGGGTACGATGATCGATCGCAGGACGTTTCTTGCCACCGGCCTGGGCGCGCTCACCGCGCCGGCGCTGGTGGCCTGTTCGGGCGGGGCGCGCCAGGCGGTGGGCGACGGGCGCGTGCTCACCGCCACTGATGTCCACGTGGCCGACTACCCCACCGTCACCGCGGTCAGGTGGATCGGGCAGCAGCTCGAGCGCGAGACCGGTGGCCGGCTGCGGCTGGCGCAGTACCACTCCGGCCAGCTTGGCCGCGAGTCGGAAGCGATCGACATGGCGCGTTTCGGCGCCATCGACATCACCCGCGTCTACTCGGGGGCGTTGAACAATGCCTTCCCGCTGACGCGCGCGCTGTGCCTGCCGTACGTATTCGATTCGGTCGCGCACATGCGCCGCGCGCTGGACGGCGGCATCGCCGACGCGGTGCTGGCCGGTTTCGAGCAGCGCGGCCTGGTCGGCCTGGCGATCTACGACTCGGGCGCGCGCTGCTTCTACAACACCAAGCACCCGATCTTGGAGCCGCGCGACCTGCACGGCCTGAAGCTGCGCGTGGCCAGCTCGGACATCTTCCTGCAGCTGATGCGCCTGTTCGGCGCCAACCCGACGCCGATGTCGCTGGGCGACACGTTCTCCGGCATGGAGACGCACATGATCGACGGCGCCGAGAACAACATGCGCAGCTTCCACTCCAGCCGCCATTTCGAGGCCGCGCACTACTGGTCGGAAAGCCAGCATTCGTACGCACCGGACGTGCTGCTGATGTCGCGGCGCAGCTTCGACGCACTGGCGCCCGGCGACCGCCGGCTGCTGCTGGACCTGGCGCGGCAGTCGGTGCAGGTGATGCGCACCGAATGGGACGCGTCCGAGGACAAGGCGCGGCAGGCGGTGCTGGCCCACGGCGTGAAGGCCAACGCGGTGGACATCGGTGCGTTCCGCGAGGCCGCCGCCCCGCTGCTGCGCGATTACCTGCAGCAGCCGGAGATCGCCGCCCTGCACCGCCGCATCCGCGATTTCGCCTGAGGATCCGCAGCGATGACCGAAGCCACTTCCCGCAGTACCCAGGCCGGCCCGCAGCGCGCGCTGGAAGCCCTGGCCACCGTCGTCATCCACGTTGCCGTCGTCGCCCTGCTCGGGCTGGTGGTGGTGCAGGGCTGGCAGGTGTTCGCCCGCTACGTGATCAATGATTCGCCCAGTTGGACCGAGCCGGTCACCCTGCTGCTGCTGAGCACGGCGATGAGCATGGGCGCGGCCGCCGGCGTGCATACCCACCGCCACTTCGGCTTCTTCCTGCTGGCCGACCACCTCAACCCGCTGGCGCGGCGCGTGGTCGATGCGCTGGTGCCGCTGGTGGTGGCCGCCATCGGCGCGGTGATCGCCTGGTGGGGCTGGGTGCTGTGGATCGACGGACTGCACATCAAGACTGCCGGCGCCAACCTGCCGCAGAGCGTGAACTACCTGCCGCTGAGCCTGGGCGGCGCGCTGATGGTGGTGTTCGCGTTGAACCGGCTGTGGCTGGCGCTGCAGCCGGCCGCCATCGAAGGAGACCGCTGAACCATGGGCATCGCAATCCTGTTCGCCGTGTTCGCCGCGCTGTTGCTGATCGGCGTGCCGGTCGCCTATGCGCTGGCCGCCGCCGCGCTGGCCACCCTGCTCTACCTGGACCTGCCCAGCGTGGTGCTGGTGCAGCAGATCTCGGCCGGCACCGGCTCGGCCTCGCTGATCGCCATTCCGCTGTTCATCTTCGCCGGCGAGATCATGATGCGCGGCGGCATCTCCGAGCGCCTGATCGCGCTGGCCGCGTCGCTGGTCGGGCGCCTGCGCGGCGGCCTGGGCCAGGTCTCGATCCTGTCCTCGCTGTTCTTCGGCGGCGTTTCCGGCTCGGCCATCGCCGATGTGTCGGCGGTCGGCGGCACGATGATCCCGCAGATGGTCCAGCGCGGCTACGACCGCGACTTCGCGGTCAACGTCAGCATCACCGCGGCCCTGGTGGCATTGCTGGTGCCGCCTTCGCACAACCTGATCCTGTTCTCGGCCGCGGCCGGCGGCGGCCTGTCCATCGCCGACCTGTTCGCCGCCGGCGTGGTGCCGGCGCTGCTGATGACGGTGGTGCTGATGGTCACCGGCTACGCGGTGGCGCGGCGCCGCGGCTACGGCGTGGAAGCCTTCCCGGGCCTGCGCGCGGTGCTGCTGCGGCTGGTCGCCGCGCTGCCCGGCCTGGGGCTGGTGGCGCTGATCTTCGTCGGCATCCGCGCCGGCATCTTCACCGCGGTCGAGTCGGCGGCCATCGCCGTGGTCTACGCGCTGCTGGTCACCACCGTGCTGTACCGGCAGCTGCGCTGGCGCGCGTTCCTGGACACGGTGATCCATGCCGCGCGCAGTACCGGCGTGATCCTGTTCGTGATCGCCACCGCGGCGGTGTTCGGCTGGCTGCTGGCCTACCTGCAGGTACCGGCGGCGGCGGTGGCGTTCCTGCAGTCGTTCGCGCACAGCAAATTCATGGTGCTGTTGATGATCGTGGTGATGCTGCTGCTGCTGGGCACCTTCATGGACCTGGCGCCGATGATCCTGATCTGCACCCCGATCTTCCTGCCGGTGGCCAAAGCCTACGGCATCGACCCGATCCACTTCGGCCTGGTGCTGGTGCTGACCGGCGGCCTGGGCCTGGTGACGCCGCCGGTGGGCTCGGTGCTGTTCATCGGCACGGCCATCGGCAAGATCACCGTGGGCCAGAGCATGAAGACGATCTGGCCGTTCTGGCTGGCCGGGCTGGGGGTACTGCTGGTGGTGACGTTCTTCCCGCAGTTGTCGCTGTGGCTGCCGGCACTGCTGCGCGGCTGAGCCGGGCCGGCCGCGACAGCCAGGCGCCGTTTCCGGCCCACGGCGCCGTCTCGGGCTAACATCACCGCCTGGCGCGGGTTCCCTGCCCTGCCGCCGGCGGATGCCGCCGGCAGCGACGGGAGGCCGCCGCGCCGCTCCCATCGCCGTGCCCCCCGGGCGCGGCGCCGCCAGAACCCGTTCCGCTGGATGGTTTGCAAGGACATGTCATTGCGCAAGAAGGCCGATTCCGACGCCACGACCCGGCCGCTGGGCAGGGCCGCGACCATCAACGACATCGCGCGCCTGTCCGGCGTGTCCAAAAAGACGGTGTCGCGGATCATCAACAACTCGCCGCTGGTGCGCAAAGACACCCGCGAGAAGGTCGAGGCGCTGATGCGCGAGGTCGGCTACGCGCCCGATCCGCTGGCCCGCGGGCTGGCGTTCCGGCGTTCGTTCCTGATCGGCATGGTCTACGACAACCCCACCGCGCAATACGTGGTGGACATGCAGTACGGCGCGCTCGACGCGCTGCGCGGCTCCAGCTTCGAGCTGGTGGTGCATCCCTGCGACACCCGCAGCCCCGGCTACATCGAGGGCGTGAAGCGCTTCGTGCAGCAGCAGAAGCTGCACGGGGTGATCCTGGTGCCGCGCGCATCCGAGGACCAGGCGCTGGCCGACATGCTGGAGGAGATCGGCTGCCGCTACACCCGCATCGCCTCGCTGCCGCTGGACGACACCTCGCAGATGGTCATCACCCATGACCGCGACGGCGCCGCCGAGGCCGCCGATTACCTGCTTTCGCTCGGCCACCGCGACATCGCCCTGATCACCGGCCCGTCGGCCTACCGCTCGGCGCACGAGCGCACCGCCGGCTTCATCGACGCGCTGCAGCGGCGCGGCATCGAACTGCCGCCGGCGCGCATCATCGAGGCCGGCTACACCTTCGAATCGGGCGTGGCCGCGGCCGAGAAGCTGCTGCTCGGCAAGCAGCGCCCGACCGCGATCTTCACCGGCAACGACGAGATGGCCGCCGGCGTCTACAAGGTCGCCATGCGCGCTGGCATCAACGTCCCGCGCGAATTGTCGGTGGTCGGCTACGACGACAGCCCGCTGGCCTCGCGGCTGTGGCCGTCGCTGACCTCGGTGCGGCGCAATACCCGCGATACCGGCCGCACCGCCGCGGCGATGCTGATCCAGCCCGAGGGCCAAGCCGCGCTGCAGATCGCCAGCGTGCGCCCGCACCTGATCGTGCGCGATTCCTGCCAGCCCCCCCTGGATTGATCCCAAGCCATTGTTCCGGAAAGGAAATCCAGTATTCCGCGGCGCAGAATGACACCGGTTACCCAATTGGCTATGATGGCCCCGCATCGCATCCGGTGGGGCCGACCAGGACCGCCAGGCGCCCGCGCCGTGCGGCATCGCCCGCCGGGCAAGGCGCGGCACCACAACCCACCCCCGTACCACCGCTCAGGGAGAGGAACACCATGACGAATCCATTCAGCCTCGAAGGCAAGATCGCGCTGGTAACCGGTGCCAATACCGGCCTGGGCCAGGGCATCGCGCTAGCCCTGGCCGCCGCCGGGGCCGACATCGCCGGCGCCGGCATCGTGCCGGCCGAGGAGACCGCGGCCAAGGTGCGCGCGCTGGGCCGCCGCTTCGTCAACATCGAGGCCAACCTGGGCAGCATCGAGCCGGTCGAGCGGGTAGTGCGCGAAGCCGTCGAGGGCCTGGGCGGGCTGGACATCCTGGTCAACAACGCCGGCCTGATCCGCCGCGCCGACGCGGTGGAGTTCAGCGAAAAGGACTGGGACGACGTGATGAACGTCAACATCAAGTCGGCGTTCTTCATGTGCCAGGCCGCCGGCAGGCATTTCATCGCCCAGGGCCGCGGCAAGATCATCAACATCGCCTCGATGCTGTCCTTCCAGGGCGGCATCCGGGTGCCGTCCTACACCGCGTCCAAGAGCGGCATCGCCGGCATCACCCGGCTGCTGGCCAACGAATGGGCGCAGCAGGGGCTGAACATCAACGCCATCGCCCCGGGCTACATGGCCACCGACAACACCGCGCAGCTGCGCGCCGACGAGGACCGCAGCAAGGCGATCCTGGACCGCATCCCGGCCGGCCGCTGGGGCAGGCCGGAAGACCTCGGCGGCACCGCCGTGTTCCTGGCCTCCAGCGCCTCGGACTACGTCAATGGCGCGGTCATCCCGGTCGACGGCGGCTGGCTGGCGCGCTGATCCGGCATTCCCCGGCGCGCGGCCACGGCCGGGCGCCATGCATTTCCCCCTTCGAACAGAGAGTCACGCAATGAAGATCGCCTTGATGCAGGAGTTCAGCCAGGCCGCCAAGAACCCGGTGGTGCTGGAACAGCTCCAGACCGTGGCCGCCGCGCAGGGCCACCAGGTGTTCAACGTCGGCATGGATGGCGACAACGACCACCGCCTGACCTATATCCACCTGGGTATCTGCGCCGCGCTGCTGCTCAACGCCAGGGCCGTGGACTTCGTGGTTGCCGGCTGCGGTACCGGACAGGGCGCGCTGATGTCGCTCAACGCCTGGCCGGGCGTGTACTGCGGCTACTGCATCGAGCCGACCGATGCGTTCCTGTTCGCCCAGGTCAACAACGGCAACGCGCTGTCGCTGCCGCTCGCCAAGGGCTATGGCTGGGGCGCGGAGATCAACATCCGCTACATCTTCGAGAAGGCCTTCGCCGGCGAGCGCGGCCAGGGCTACCCGGCCGAGCGCAGGGAGTCGCAGATGACCAACGCCGGCATCCTGGCGCAGGTGAAGCAGGGCGCCTCGAAGGACTTCATCGCCGGCCTGAAGTCGATCGACCCGGCGCTGGTGAAGCAGGCCGTGGGCGGCGCGCGCTTCCAGCAGGCGTTCTTCGACAATGCGCAGGACGCGGAGATCGTGGCTTACGTGAAGGACGTGCTCGGCCAGTAAGGCCAGCGCATCCAAGCCGTGGACGAGGGCGCCTGCGGGCGCCTTCGTCGTTTCCGGCCGCTGCCGGCGATGCCCCGGCGACACCCGGCTGGTAGCATGTCCACCCCCGCAATCCAGGCGCCGTCACCCATGGCCGACTCCAAGAACCCGTCCGTCACCCAGGCCCAGGCCGAGGAGGCCGTGCGCACCCTGCTGCGCTGGGCCGGCGAAGACCCCGCCCGCGAGGGCCTGCTGGACACCCCGCGGCGGGTGGCCGAGGCCTATGGCGACTGGTTCAAGGGCTACCAGGACGACCCGCGCGAGTACCTGGCGCGGACCTTCGAGGAAGTGGCCGGCTACGACGAGATGATCGTGCTGCGCGACATCGAGTACGAAAGCCACTGCGAGCACCACATGGCGCCGATCATCGGCCGCGTGCACGTGGGCTACGTGCCCAACGGCCGCGTGGTCGGCATCTCCAAGCTGGCGCGCGTGGTCGAGGCCTATGCGCGCCGCTTCCAGGTGCAGGAGAAGATGACCGCGCAGATCGCCGACGTCATCCAGGACGTGCTGCAGCCGCTGGGCGTGGGCGTGGTGGTGGAAGGCTCGCACGAGTGCATGACCACCCGCGGCATCCACAAGCGCGGCGTCAGCATGGTCACCTCGCGCATGCGTGGCAGCTTCCACGACGACGCCCGCACCCGCGCCGAGTTCCTGCGCTTCATCGAAGTGGGCCACGCGCGCCGCTGAGCCGCGCGCCGGGCGACCGGCAGGCGCGGAGCCCGCGCCCCGCATTCCCGCGAACATCCCGGAGCAACCATGCATTACGTTGAGTTGGTGGCATTGCTGGCAGTGGCCCAGTACCTGTTCTTCGGCGCGATGGTCGGGCGTGCGCGCGGCCGCTACGGCGTGAAGGCGCCGGCGGTCAGCGGCCACGAGGGCTTCGAGCGCGTCTACCGGGTGCAGATGAACACCCTGGAGCTGATGGTCGCGCTGCTGCCGGCGCTGTTCGTCGCCGCGCGCTTCTGGCCGTCCGCCTGGGTCGCCGGCATCGGCGCGGTGTACCTGGTCGGCCGCTTCATCTACTGGCGCGCCTACGTGAGCGCACCGTCGAGCCGCGCGCTGGGCTTCGCATTGTCGATGCTGCCGGTGATGGTGCTGGTGCTGATGGGGCTGGCCGGCGCGCTGCTGCGCTAGCACGGGGTGGCCTGCCGACGGGCCGTAGTGGCGCGGCACTGCCCGCCATTCCAGGATGGGCGCATCGATGAGCGGAGCGGCGCGATGAAACCATCAGGGGTGCTGCGCCGGTACTGGCCGTGCTGCTGCTCGCCGGTCTCCGGGAAATCCGCGCCGACCTGCTGGACATCCATGACGCCACCGCGCATCGCCTGGCTCAACTGGACCCAGCGCACCAGCACGGCCGGTAAGCGGCGGCCGTCGCGGAGCGGGGCCGTAAAAGACAAAGGGAGCCTGGCGGCTCCCTTTGTCGTCTTGTCATCGTTGCCGGGGTGGCGGCTCAGAAATCCAGGCTGAGCCGGGCGTAGCTGTAGCGGCCGGGCAGGTCGTACGTACCCGGGTCGTAGCCGTTGAGCGTGCAGCTCAGGCAGATCGGCGGGTTCTTGTCGAACACGTTGTTGACGCCCACGGTGATCTTCAGCCCCTTCATCCACGCGTTGGTGCGCCAGCTCACCTGCGCGTCATGCAGGGTGGTGGCGCCCAGCCAGTGCAGGTCGGCCGCGCTGTCGGTGCAGATCGGGAAGCCGTTGGCGCCGGCGCAGCTCTCGCGCAGGCGGTCGACGTAGCGCAGCGACCAGCTCGCGTTCCAGTTGCGGTAGTCCCAGTTGGCGGTCAGGTTCGAGGTCCATTCCGGAATCGAGCTGTCGTTGACTTCCACGCCGGGGCGCCTGGGTTCGGCCTGGCCGGATTCGTTGACCAGCTCGTAGCGGGTGACCCAGGTCGCCTTCCAGTCCAGGCCCAGCTGGCCCCAGCCGGTTTCCGGCAGCAGCCAGTGCGCGCTGAAGTCCCAGCCGCTGGTGTTGATCGTGCCCAGGTTGGCGAGGATGTCCTCGAAGCGGACGATCTGCCCGCGTTCGTTGCGGGTGTAGCTGGCGCAGGCCACCGCGTCGCGGCTGTCGATGCAGCGGTTGAGGATCGCCTGTGCATCCGGCGCCTGGATCGCGCCGTCGATGGTGTGGCGGTAGAAGGTCACGCCCAGGTCCAGCTTGCTGGCCCAGCCGCTGCCCTCGGCCCAGCCCGGGCTCCACACCGCGCCGGCCATGAACGAACGGCTCTTCTCCGGCTGCAGGTCGCGGTTGCCGGAGGTGACCACCGAGATCTGCGGGTTGACCTGCTCATAACCCGGCGGCACGCCATCGGCCACGCATTTGGGGGTGGTGGAGGCGGCGTTGTTGCACGGGTCCACCAGGGTGGCGTCGAAGCGGCTCAGCGTGCCGTACAGCTCGCCGATGGACGGTGCGCGGAAGCCCTGCGCGAAGGACATGCGCAGCAGCAGTTCATCGGCCGGCTGCCAGCGCAGCCCGATCTTGCCGGTGCCGGTGCCGCCGAAGGTGGAGTAGTCCGAATACCGGCCGGCCACGCTCAGGTCCACGCTCTTGCCCCAGAAGCCGCCGCGCGCCAGCGGCACGTCGAATTCGGCATAGGCTTCCTTCACCGAATAGCTGCCGATGGTGATGCCCGACGGCACGCCGTTGTACTCGCCGGCCACGGTGATCGGGTCGGGGTAGTACTCGCCCTTGTAGCGGCGCCACTCGGCGCCGGCGGCGAAGGACAGCGGCCCGGCCCACAGGTCGGCCAGTTCGCCGGTGATGTTGGCCGAGGCCTGGCTCAGGGTGTTCTTGCTGCGGTCGCGCACCACCGGCGAGATCCACGCCAGCATATCCGCGGTGATGGTGCCGGGGCCGCCGAAGATGTTCAGCGGCACGCAGCCGGAGATGGCCGCGCACGCCGCCGGGTCGCCCAGCGCCTGGTTGATGTGCTTGACGTTGTAGCTGCCGGTGTTGGTCTGGGTGGCCTTGCTCTGGCTGGACATGGCGTTGATGTCCCAGCTCCACGGCCGGCTGTTGACCTCGAAGCTGCCGTCCAGCCCACCGGCGGCGTACCAGGTCTTCACGTCCTGCTCGTAGCGGCGCGGCCCGCCTTCGACCGGGCGGCGCCCGATCAGGAACAGGTTGGCGTCCGGGCCGATGGTGGTCAGGTCGAAGCCGAACGGGTTGTAGCGCTGGTTGGCGGGAATCACCAGCCGGGTTTCGGCCCATGCGTTGTACACGCCGGCATCGGTGCCCAGGAAGATCGGCTCCGGCGCCGCCTGGTTGGCCGACGTGCGCTCGCTGTACAGGCCGCGGAACCAGCCGCTGACCGCGGGGGTGAAGTCGAAACGCACCTGGCCGAACACCGATTTGCGCTCGTTCGGGGTCAGCAGCAGGTTGTACGGCGCGAAGTTGAAGCGGTCCGGCGTCGCGAAGCAGTGGTAGTCGTCGGTGCGCACGCACCCGGTCTGGGTGGGATCGAAGCGCGGGTTGGTGACGCCCGTGTTGGAGGTGATGCTGTAGGTATTGCCGCCCGGGTCGGCGAACACCAGCCGGCCCTGCGGCGTGGCCGAGCTGCCGTTGGCCAGCCCGGTGCCCGGTACCGGCTCGCGTGCCCACTGGTACTCGGCCGAGGAGATTTCCTTCTGCTTGAAGTACGAGGCGCCGACCACCCACTGCGCGCGGTCGCCGCTGCGGCCGAAGCTGAAGTCCACGCCGGTGGTGCCGCCGCCCTTGAGGTTGTAGTCGCCGTACTGGACCTCGACGCGGCCACCTTCCACGTTCTTCCGGGTGATGATGTTGACCACGCCGGCAATGGCATCGGAGCCGTAGATCGACGAGGCGCCGTCCTCCAGCACCTCGATGCGCTCGACCAGCGCCAGCGGGATGGTGTTCAGGTCCACCGACGCACCCACGCCCGAGCCGGAGGATTCATTGACCCAGCGGATGCCGTCCACCAGCACCAGCACGCGCTTGGGGCCGAGATGGCGCAGGTCCACCGTCGCCGCGCCGGCACCGACGCCGCCACCATCGGGCGGGAAGCCGAAGTTGCCGCTGGAATTGAGCTTGGTACTCAACGAGGCGCCACTGGCGGTGAGGTGCTGCACCACGTCCGCCACCGAGGTGTAGCCGGTACGGTCGATGGTCTCGCGGGTGAGCACCTGCACCGGCACCTGGGTTTCCAGTTCGGCCTTCTTGATGCGGGTGCCGGTGACCTGGATCGTGTCCAGGGTGCGGGCGCTGGTGGCTTCCTGTGCGGTGGCGACGGCAGGCAACAGGCACAACAGGGAAAGCTGTATGGCTCTGGTCAGGCGGTGCGGATGCAACGATAACGACGTCATCGGGAAGCTCCTTGGATTGCCGGACTACCTCGCCCGCCACCATGACGGGCGTGGGCGATATGTAAGCAATTCGTTAGGAGCGGACAAGTGAAGACGCGGGCGGGCCGACGGACGGCAGCCGCCGGGCCCGCGCCGCCACCGCCGGCCGTCGCGCTTCAGCGTGCCGAGAAGCCGCCGTCGACCAGGTGGTAGCTGCCGGTGATGAAGGACGCCTGCGCGGAAAGCAGGAAGCAGGTCAGCGCCGCCACCTCGGCGGCCTTGCCCAGGCGTCCGGCCGGGTGCAGCGCGACCAGGCCGTCGTAGGCCGCGCGGTCCATGCCGGCCAGCAGCGGCGTGTCGATGAACCCGGGGCCGACCGCGTTGATGCGCAGCCCGCGCGCCGAATACTCCAGCGCCGCGGTCTTGGTCATGCCGACCAGCGCATGCTTGGCCGCGACGTAGGCGGTGGACCCGGCCCAGCCGTTGCTGCCGAGGATCGAGGCCATGTTGACGATGGCACCGCCGCCGCCGGCCAGCATCGCGGCGATCTCGTACTTCATCGAATAGAACACCCCGTGCAGGTTCACCCCGAGCACGCGGTGCCATTCCTCCAGCGGGTAGTCGGCGGTGTCCCGGCTGGCGCCGCCGATGCCGGCGTTGTTGACCGCCAGGTGCAGCCCGCCGTACTCGGCCACCGTGGCGTCCACCAGCTGCCGTACCGCGTCGGCGTCGCTGACGTCGAGCTGGCGTGCGCGGGCCTGGGCGCCGATGCTCGAGGCCACCTGTTCGGCGGCGTCGCGGTGGAGGTCGGCGACGACGACCTGCGCGCCGCCGGCGGCCAGTTGCCGGGCGACGGCCTCGCCGATACCCGAAGCGGCGCCGGTGACCAGCGCGACCTTGCCGGAAAAATCCAGTTGCATGGTGGGTCTCCAGGGCGGCTGGGGAGGGCCGCCATCGCCCCATCATCCACATCCGCGCGTGGTAGCGGCGTTGTGTCCGATCAATCCGTCCTGCTGCGTTCAGCCAGCGAACGTGTCCCACGCCATGCGCGCGATCAGCACCACCACCAGCAGCAGGAACAGTTTGCGGATCAGCGGCGTGCCGCCGCGCAGGGCCAGCCGGGTGCCGGTCACCGACCCGGCGACGTTGGCCGCCGCCATCGGCACCGCGAAGGCCAGCAGCACGTTGCCGCTGGGCACGAAGAACGACAGCGCGGCCACGTTGGTGGCCAGGTTGACCACCTTGGAGGCGGCCGAAGCGCGCAGGAAATCCAGGCCGAAGAAGCGGATGAACAGGAAGATCAGGAAGCTGCCGGTGCCGGGGCCGAAGAAGCCGTCGTAGAAGCCGATCACCGCGCCCATCAGCAGCGCGATGCCCAGTTCGCGGCGGCCGACCTCGCGCGGCCGGTGCAGGGCGCCGAAATCCTTCTTCGCCAGCGTGTAGCCGAGCATCACGATCAACAGGGCCAGTACCAGCGGACGCACCGCGTCCTTGGCCAGCAGGCTGACCGCGGTGGCGCCGAGGAAGGCGAACACGAACGCGGTCGCCGCGGCCAGCAGCACCGGCCGCCACGGGAACCGCACCGAGCGCGCGTAGCGCCAGGTCGCCGCACCGGTGCCGAACACCGAGCTGAACTTGTTGGTGCCCAGCAGTGCGGCCGGCGTGTGCTGCGGCAGCACCGTGAACAGGCCCGGCAGCTGGATCAGCCCGCCGCCGCCGACCGCGGCGTCCACCAGCCCGGCGATGAAGGCGATGGCCAGCAGCCAGGGCAACTCGGTGGGCAGGAGTTCCAGCATGGTCGGACCTGAACGGGGGGCGCGACAGCATACGCCGGTGCCGGCTGGCCGCGGCGGTAGCGGGGAGGGAAAATACGCGCATGCCGATCACCCCGACCTCCCCTTGTCCCTGCGGCTCCGGCCGCCCCCACGGCCGCTGCTGCGCGCGCTGGCATGCCGGCGAGGCCGCCCCCGACGCCGAGGCGCTGATGCGTTCGCGCTACAGCGCCTACGTCACCGGAAACAGCGACTACCTGCTTGCCACCTGGCATCCCGATACGCGGCCGCAGGCGCTGTCGCTGGACGATGCGCCGGGCCAGCGCACGCAGTGGCTCGGCCTGGACGTGAAGCGCCACCGGGTCACCGGCACCGATACCGCCGAGGTGGAGTTCGTCGCCCGCTACCGCATCGGCGGCGGCAGTGCCGTGCGCATGCAGGAACACAGCCGCTTCGTGCGTCAGGACGGCCGCTGGTACTACCTGGACGCGCTTGCCTGAACAGCGCCCGGCGCCGATGACGCCGCGCTAACCGGGCATGGCTAAGCTCGGGGACATGCAGATTTCCAGTGCCGCATTGCTGAAGGCGTCCAGCGCTGCGACAACGCCGCCCACGCTGGCCGAGCGTTACCGCGCCGTGCGCCAGGCCAGCCTGGCGCTGGCAGCGCCGCTGTCGGCCGAGGACGCCATGGTGCAGAGCATGGCCGATGCCAGCCCGGCCAAGTGGCACCTGGCCCATACCACCTGGTTCTTCGAGCAGTTCGTGCTTGGCCGGCTACCCGGCTACCGGCCGCTGCAGCCGCACTGGCAGGTGCTGTTCAACAGCTACTACCAGAGCGTGGGCCCGGCGCATGCGCGCGCGCAACGCGGGCTGCTGTCGCGACCGGCACTGGCCCAGGTGCTGGCGTACCGCGCCCAGGTCGACGAGCGCATCGGCCAGGGCCTGCGCGCCGGCAGCCTGGACGAGGAAGCCCAACGCCTGCTGCTGCTGGGCCTGCAGCACGAGCAGCAGCACCAGGAGCTGCTGCTGACCGACATCAAGCACGCGCTGTGGAGCAACCCGCTGCAGCCGGCCTACCGCGACGACCTGCCCACGCCGCCCGCGCTGCCTGCCCGTGCCGACGCGGTGTGGATCGAAAGCCCCGAACGCATCGTCGAGATCGGCGCGCCGGCCTGGCCGGCGCATGCGCGCTTTGCCTACGACAACGAGTCGCCCCGGCACCGCGTGCTGGTTCCGGCGCACGCGCTGGCCGACCGTCCGCTGAGCAACGCCGAGTACCGCGCCTTCATCGACGACGGCGGGTATCGCGATCCCCTGCTGTGGATGAGCGATGGCTGGGCGCAGCTGCAGGCAGGGCAATGGTGCCGTCCGCTGTACTGGGACCCGGCGCTGGAACGCGAATACACCCTGGGCGGCTGGCGCGCGCTGGATCCGGATGCGCCGGTGTGCCATCTGAGCTGGTTCGAGGCCGATGCCTGCGCGCGCTGGGCCGGTGCGCGCCTGCCCAGCGAGTTCGAATGGGAAGCGGCGGCCGCGGCAAGGCTGGTGGCCGGCAACTTCGCCGACGCCGGCCTGCTGCACCCGGCCGCCACCGCGGCCACGGCGCCGGGCGTGCCACGGCAGCTGTTCGGCGATGTCTGGGAATGGACCGGCAGCGCGTACAGCGGTTATCCCGGCTTCCGCCCGCTGCCGGGCAGTGCCGGTGAATACAACGGCAAGTTCATGTGTGGCCAGTTCGTACTGCGCGGCGGCAGTTGCGCGACGCCGGGCAGGCACGTGCGCGCCAGCTACCGCAATTTCTTTCCGCCCTCGGCGCGCTGGCAGTTCACCGGCCTGCGCCTGGCCAGGGCGCTTTGATGGGCAGCGCCGATCCGTTGCTGGAGGGGTTGGTCGACCACCGTCCCGACCGTGCCACCATCACCGCCGACGTGCTCGCCGGGCTGTCGGCGCGGCCGCGTGCGTTGCCGTCCAAGTACTTCTACGACGCACGTGGCTCGGCGCTGTTCGAGCGCATCACCCGGCAACCGGAGTACTACCTCACCCGTGCCGAGCTGGAACTGCTGCCCCGGGCGCTGCCGGAGATCGCCGCGCATGCGGGGCCGCAGGTGCGGGTGGTGGAATACGGCAGCGGCAGCGGCCGCAAGACCCGGCTGCTGCTGCAGGGCCTGGACGACGTGGTGGCCTATACCCCGGTGGAGATCTCGCGCACCGCGCTGCTGGACAGCATCCGCGCGCTGGCGGTGGATTTCCCCGCGGTCGAGATGCTCCCGGTCTGCGCCGACTTCACCGCGCTGCCGGCGCTGCCGCCGCCACGGCGCGCGGCGCGGCGCACGCTGCTGTTCTTCCCGGGTTCGACCCTGGGCAACTTCACCGAGGCCGCGGCGGTGGCGATCCTGCGCGGCATGCGCCAGGCGATGGGCGAGGAGGGGCTGGCGCTGATCGGCATCGACCTGGACAAGGATCCGGCGCTGATCGAGGCCGCCTACAACGATGCGGCCGGGGTCACTGCCGACTTCACCCTCAACCTGCTGGCGCGGCTGAACCGCGAGATCGGCAGCGACTTCGATCTTTCCAGCTTCGCCCATCGTGCCCGCTACGTGGTGCCCTGGCGGCGCATCGAGACCTCGCTGGTGAGCCGCCGCGCGCAGGTGGTGCACGTGGCCGGGCATGCGTTCGCCTTCGAACACGGCGAGGCCATGCACGTGGAATACAGCCACAAATACGACGATGCGCAGTTCGCCGCGATGGCGGCCGCGGCCGGCCTGCGGGTGGCGGCCGCCTGGGATGCGCCCGCGCGCATGTTCGGCCTGCGCCTGCTGCGGCCGGATTGAGTTCGCACGGCGGGCGCCGCGCCTCTTATCATCGGGCTGCGTTCCAGGATGGCGCGAAGCAGGGAGCCGTTGCATGAAGTCGTTGCGGAGATTGCCGGCGCTGGCCCTGGCCGGCACGCTCGCCACCGCGCCCCAGGCGCATGCCGCCCTTGCCGATTTCGGTCGTTGCGGTGCCGGCGTGCGCGATGCGGCCCTGGCCCAGGGCATGCCCGCCGAACGCTTCGACGCGCTGTTCGCCGAGGTCGCCCCGGATCTGGGCGTGTTGCCCCTGCTCGATGCCCAGCCCGAATTCACCACGCCGATCTGGGACTACCTCGCCGCGCTGGTGGATGCGCAGCGCGTGGCCGACGGCCGCGCCATGCTCGACACCCATCGCGCACTGCTGGAGCGGATCGCCAGCGGGTACGGGGTCGATCCGGTCACCGTGGTCGCGGTATGGGGCGTGGAAAGCGACTACGGCCGCATCGCCGGCCGGCGCCCGCTGCTGCAGTCACTGGCGACCCTGTCCTGCAACGGGCGCCGCCAGGCGTTTTTCCGCAGCGAACTGCTGGCGCTGCTGCGGCTGATCGATCGCGGCGACCTGGTCGCCGACGGCCTCACCGGCTCCTGGGCCGGGGCTTTCGGCCAGACCCAGTTCATGCCGTCCACCTACGCGCGCATCGCGGTCGACGGCGATGGCGATGGCCGCCGCGACCTGGTCGGCAGCATCCCCGATGCGCTGGCCTCCACCGCCAACTACCTCAAGCAGTCGGGGTGGCGCAGCGGCCAGCCGTGGGGCGTGGAAGTACGCATTCCCGCCGGGTTCGACGCCAGCGTGGCCGGGCGCGGAAAGCGCAGGCCGCTGGCGGCGTGGCGCGCGCTGGGCATCACCGGGGTCGATGGGGGCGCACTGCAGGCTCCGGCGCTGGCCGACGACAGCCCCGCCGCGTTGCTGCTGCCGGCGGGCAGCACGGGGCCGGCGTTGCTGGTGTTCCGCAACTACGACGCGATCTATTCCTACAACGCGGCCGAGAGCTACGCGCTGGCCATCGCCACCCTGGCCGACCGCCTGCGCGGCGGCAATGGACTGGTCGCGGCATGGCCCACCGACGATCCCGGCCTGGGCCGTGGCGAGCGCCGCGAACTGCAGTCCCTGCTGCTCGCGCGCGGCCACGACATCGGTAGCGCCGATGGCATGGTCGGCGACGCCACCCGCCGCGCGATCCGCATCGAACAGCAGCGGTTGGGCTGGCAGAATGCCGACGGCCGTGCCGGCAGCCGCATCCTGCAGGCGTTGCGCGATGCGCGGCCGGCGACGCCCACCGTGTTCCGGCTGCCCGCCGACCATTCGCGGTTCGTCCACTCAGCGATCGTACGGAGCAAGGTTCCGATGAAGGATGTGCAGGGCCTGGACACAGGCGATTTCAACGGCTTCACCGCCTGGAAGGTGGAGACGCCGTTCTCCACCGCGGCGATCAGCGTGTTCGGCGGCCAGTTGCTGTCGTTCGTGCCCAACGGCGGACGCGAGGTGATGTGGCTCTCGCCCGCGGCGAAGCCAGCGCCGACGCCGATCCGCGGCGGCAGCCCGGTGTGCTGGCCGTATTTCGCCAGGCAGGGCCAGGGCAGCGACGTCCCGTCGCACGGCTTCGTGCGCACCGTGCCCTGGGAACTGCGCGATGCGCGCCGCGAGGCCGATGGCAGCATGCTCCTGACCCTGGCACCGCCCGTGCTGGAGGGCCTGTCGCTGCGCCTGACCATGAAGCTGCGCATCGGCCGCACCCTGGAGCAGGAGCTCATCACCGAGAACACCGGCAGCCAGCCGGCGGTCTTCACCCAGGCGCTGCACAACTACTTCAACGTCAGCGATGCGCTCAAGGTCGACGTCGCCGGCCTGGATGGCCTGACCTACCTGGACAAGCTCGACGCTGGCAACGCCCATGTCCAGCAGGGCGACTGGAACCTGCGCGACCCGCGCGATCCCGGCCGCAGCGACCGCATCTACACCCAGGCGCGCGGCCACTACGTGCTGCGCGACCCGGGCTTCGGCCGCAGCATCGACATCACCACCCAAGGCAGCCGTTCCGCCGTCGTCTGGAATGCCGGCGAAGCGGCCGCCGCGAAGATGGACGACATCGGCGCCGGCTGGCGCAACTACGTGTGCGTCGAAGCCGGCAACGTCGGCCCGGACGTGATCGAACTGGCGCCGGGCGGCAGCCACGTCCTCAAGCAGGTATTCGAGGTCCGGCCGTTGTAATGCCGGCATGCGCCGGCACTGGCGGTGGCCAGCGCGCAACCGCTATCGCCGACGCAGCGCCAGCAACGTCACCGCGCCCGCCACCAGCCCCCAGAACGCCGACCCGATCCCGGCCATCGACAGCCCTGAGGCGGTCACCAGGAACGTCACCAGCGCCGGTTCGCGCTCGCCCTCGTCCTTCAGCGCCACCGCCAGGCTGTTGCCGATTGTGCCCAGCAGCGCAATGCCGGCCAGGGTGGCGATCAGCTCCCTGGGGAAGGCGGCGAACACCGCCGCCACCGTCGCCCCGAACAGCCCGATCACGATATAGAACACGCCCGCGCTCACCGCCGCCGGATAACGCCGCGCCCGGTCCTCGTGTACGTCGCGGCCCATGCAGATCGCCGCGGTGATCGCCGCCAGGTTCAGCGCATACCCGCCGAATGGCGCCAGCAGCGTGTTGGCCACGCCGATCCAGCCCACCACCGGCGAGATCGGCGCGTCGTAGCCGGAGGCCTTCAATACCGCCACGCCGGGGACGTTCTGCGAGGCCATGGTGACGATGAACAGCGGCAACGCGATGCCGAACACCGCCGCCCACGACAGTGTCGGCAGGGTGAACAGTGGTCGTGCCAGCTGCAGCTGCACCTGGTCCATGTGCATCAGCCCCTGGCTGCCGGCGATGGCCACGCCCACCAGCAAGGTGGCGATCACCGCGTAGCGTGGCGCCAGCCGGCGTCCGCCCAGGTAGGTGGCGAACATCGCCAGGACCAGCAACGGCTGCGTGCCGACCGAGACGAACACGTCCAGCCCGAAGCGCAGCAGCACCCCGGCCAGCATGCCGGAGGCCAGCGACACCGGGATGCGCCGCATCGCCTTCTCGAACACGCCGGAGAAGCCGGCCAGCGCGCCCATCAGCGCGGCCAGCACGAAGGCGCCGATCGCATCGGACAGCGGCAGCGCCGCGGCGCCGACCACCAGCATCGCCGCACCGGGCGTGGACCAGGCCGTCACCACCGGCATGCGGTAGCGCAGCGACAGGCCGATGCAGGTCACGCCCATGCCGATGCCCAGCGCCCACATCCACGAGGCGATCTCCGCCTGCCCGGCGCCGACCGCCTGCGCCGCCTGGAACACGATCACCGCCGAACTGGCGAAACCCACCAGTACCGTGATGAAGCCGGCCACCACCGCCGGGAGGGAAAGATCACGTAACAGGGAGCGCGGTGCGGAATCGGCCATCGGGCGGTGCAGGGCAGGGGAAACCCCCATTGTGGCCCAGCAGCAGGGCCGGTCACCCGGCGCTGCCGCAATCGCGGCCGCCCACACATATAGGTGGGATGGCCATATGTGAGACGGCGGCCCCGCGGCCCCTGCCGCAGCGCCAGCAGGTGGCAGGGGCGGGGGGTGACCTTGCCGAGTCTGGCGCCAACGCACTTCCGGCGCCGCAGGCGCAGAAAGTGATTGCACATTTCACAAACATGTCTAGAATTCGCTCCCTCGCTTCACGGCGCCCGCCACTCCGGTGACGGCAACCACGAAGCGGCGGCAACTTCCTCGAAACAGGGTGTTGACGGCAACGAAAAGGCTGCCATAATAGGCGGCTCGCTTCGACGGAAAGCCTGCGGGTTTGAGGGAGAAGCGGCGGAGTCGGACCTCGAAACGAGGTGTTGACGA